>ENA-UONQ01000017-UONQ01000017.1-human-gut-metagenome-genome-assembly--contig:-CS26-NODE-17-length-203102-cov-10.454038_pt1 | contig 203102 bp, 159 predicted proteins | sample MGYA00242460_ERZ724007 | MGnify/ENA metagenome assembly ERZ724007
ACTTTTTGTTCTGTTTGGAATTTTCAGGGTTGCATTACTGTTTATTTGTCAAGGTACTGTTCCTCTCAAGAAGTATTTCTTTTCGAAGAACATTTGTTCTGTTTCTCAGAAAGCTTATTTATTTTATCATAAGCAGTTCTGTTTGTCAAGAACTTTTTTTATTTTATTTTCAAGTTTCTTTCGAAACCCGGTTGCTTATCACTCGCAGCAACAGTTCATTATTTTACCAGAACTTTCTGTTCATGTCAAGCAGTTTTTTATTTTTTTGAATTTCTTTTCAGAAATCCGTGTTGCTTTCGTTCGCCGAAACAGTCATAGAGTATATCAGGACTATTTGTCGATGTCAAGCACTTTTTGAACTTTTTTAGAAGTCCATGTTACAGCCGTTTGCCGCAACAGATAGATATTTTACCAGCGTTTTCCCGTTCTGTCAACAGCTTTTTAAAACTTTTTTGTCGGGCGTAAACGTAAGGTTACTGTCTACAGATTCTCCTGCAGGCATGGAAGCCGCATCCGGAAAACTACGAATGAAATGGAACAACACAGAAAAACGCCCGCAAAAAGTGGGATTGCTACCGGCTTCCTGCAGACGTTTTCTACTATGACAGCGATTCCAGATATCCTTCTGGCAAGCTGCTTTAGTGGTTCATATTTCTCTTAATGACCTTCAGACGCGTAAACTCCTCACGTTCTTTTTCTTCGAGGGCGTTGCTGATATCCTTTACGAGAATCGTATAAGATGGAATCGTTATATTTTTCAGGGCGTTTGCACGCTTCTGCGTCTTGCGGATATTCATTGCAAGACGGTAGGCGGAGTTTTCCACCATAGACAGGCGGACGGTCAACTCCTTGACCTTTAAAAAGCTTTCCCGGGCAGCATCCACCGACTCACTGGAATTATAAAAGCCGTAATAGGGGATTTTTTTCTCCTCCTCGCAGCTTACCAACGGGATCTCTGTGCCCATGATGCTTCTTGTTTTGATACGCACAGAATCCTCTGCAGGAATCGCCTTTGCAATTTCCTGCACAGAATGAATGCCCACCTCTATATTTGCCTGCTGAAGCGCCTGGTATGCCTCCGTAAACGTAGCGTCAATCTCTGATTGGATCGTTTTCGCCTCTTCGATCAGATTCATCAGCTCCCGGATCAGGATATTCCGTTTTTTATCCATCAGCTCATAGCCCTGCTTTGCAAGCGTCAGGGAGTTTTTCGCCAGCATCAGGTTACCTTTTGTGGGAAATGCGTTTGTATTCATAGATAACGCTCCTTATTCCAGTACACGACCCTGTTTGTCATAATACTCGTCCAGGATCTTTGTATCCACACGATCCAGTTCTTCTCTGGGCAGCATGCGCAAAAGGCTCCAGCCGATCTCCAGGGTATCGATAATGGTTCTGTTTTCATCCTCCCGCTGACCGACGAAGTATTTCTCGAACTTTTTACCGAATGCCAGGTATTTTTTATCCAGCGCAGACAACTCATCTTCACCGATAACGCTAGCCAGTGCTCTCGCATCGCCCACCTTTGCGTAAGAAGAAAACAGCTGGTTTGCGACAGCCTGATGATCCGCTCTGGTATAGCCCTCACCGATACCATCCTTCATCAGACGGGACAGACTGGGCAGTACATTGACCGGAGGGTATACCCCTTGTCCATGCAGTGCACGATCCAAAACGATCTGCCCTTCTGTAATATAACCGGTCAGGTCGGGGATCGGGTGTGTGATATCATCGTTGGGCATGGTCAGAATCGGGATCTGCGTTACGGAACCGTCGATTCCTTCTACAATACCCGCACGTTCATAAATCGTCGCCAGCTCGGAATACAGATAGCCCGGATATCCTTTTCTGGACGGGATTTCACCCTTACTCGAAGAAACCTCACGCATTGCCTCTGCAAAGGAGGTCATATCCGTCAGGATAACAAGGATGTGCATATGCTTCTCAAATGCCAGATATTCTGCTACCGTCAGCGCTACCTTGGGTGTGATCAGACGTTCTACAACCGGGTCATTTGCCAGGTTCAGGAACATGACAACGTGATCGGATACCCCGCTTTCCGCAAAGGTATGGCGGAAATATTCTGCAACATCATATTTTACACCCATAGCAGCAAATACAACCGCGAATTTCTCATCAGAGTTATCCCCCAGAGATGCCTGACGCACGATCTGTGCAGCCAGCTGGTCATGGGGCAGACCGTTTCCGGAGAAAATCGGCAGCTTCTGTCCGCGGATCAGGGTCGTCAGACCATCGATCGCAGAAATACCGGTACGGATATAGTTACGGGGATATTCTCTGGATACCGGATTTAACGGTTTTCCGTTCACATCCGCATATTTTTCTGCTGCAACTTCGCCAAGATTGTCGATCGGGGCACCGATACCGTTAAAGGTTCTGCCAAGGAGCTGATCCGTCAGCCCGATTTCCATCGGATGTCCGGTCAGTCTGGTATGGGTATTTTTTAAGGAAAGGTTATCTGTACCCTCAAATACCTGTACAACCGCCTTGTCCTCGTTGATCTCTACGATACGGCCAAGCTTTTTTTCCTTACCGTCTGCAACGATCTCCACGATCTCATCATAAGCCGCGCCCTTGACACCCTCCAGCACGACGAAGGGGCCGTTGACACTGTTTAATCCCAAATATTCAATTGCCATCGTTTTTCCCTCCATTATGCATTGCGTGCAATCACGTCGTCGTAGAACTTGTCGATTGCTTTTTTGTAATCATCAAATTTGTCCAGTCTGTCATATTACAAATCGATTTTAATGGAAATTACCCGGTCAAAAATTTTATCCTCTTTCAGCACGGACATGGGCATTCCCATAGATACCAGTGCTTTGGATTTCTCGTAAAGATACAGGATCGTCTCCATCATCTTCTGCTGCTTTGCAAGGGGCACAGACGTATCCTGCGGATGGAATGCGTTCTGCTGCAAAAAGCCCAGACGGATAACTCTGGCAATTTCCAGAGTCAGCTTCTGATCATCCGGCAGAACGTCGCTGCCGATCAGCTTTACGATCTCCATCAGACTGCTTTCCTGGTTCAGGATCGCTACCATCTGATTTCTGTCATCAATAAAATCAGAACCTACATTATCTGCATACCAGCTCGCCAGATCGGGCAGGTATTCGCTGTAGCTGGTCAGCCAGTTGATCGCAGGGAAATGACGGGAATATGCCAGGTTTTTATCCAGTCCCCAGAAGCAGCGCACGAAACGCTTCGTATTCTGGGTAACGGGCTCGGAAAAATCGCCGCCCTGCGGAGATACCGCACCGATGATCGTAACACTTCCTTCAGTTCCATTTAAGTTTTCTACCATACCGGCTCTTTCATAGAACGCAGACAAACGGCTCGCCAGATATGCCGGGAAGCCTTCCTCTGCCGGCATTTCTTCCAGACGTCCGGACAGCTCACGCAGTGCCTCTGCCCAACGGGAGGTGGAATCTGCCATGATCGCTACATGGTAGCCCATATCACGATAATATTCTGCCAGTGTCAGACCGGTGTAAATGCTCGCCTCACGGGCAGCCACCGGCATGTTGGAGGTATTGGCGATCAGAACGGTACGGTCCATCATGGGATTTCCGGACTTAGGATCGATCAGCTTGGAAAAATCCTCCAGAACCTCCGTCATCTCGTTTCCTCGCTCACCGCAGCCGATATAAACGATCAGATCTGCATCAGACCATTTTGCGATTGCGTGCTGAGTCATGGTCTTACCGGTACCGAAACCGCCGGGGATCGCCGCTGTGCCGCCCTTTGCGATAGGGAACAGGGTATCTAGGATACGCTGTCCGGTTACAAGCGGACGGGATGCCGGATGTCGTTTCTGATTCGGTCTGGGAATACGGATTGGCCATTTCTGGGTCATGGTCAGCTCTTTTACGCTGTCATCCTTTAACAGCAGAGTTACGATCGTATCGTTGATCGTATACTCACCGTCCGGAACAACTGTTTCCACAATACCCTCCACGTCGGGAGGCACCATTACCTTATGCACAATGGCGGGAGTTTCCGGTACCTCTGCAATAATCGTACCGCCGGACACTCTGTCTCCGGGCTTTACACACAGCTTCGTCTGCCATTTCCTGTGAGTATCCAGAGAATCCATAGAGAAACCTCTGTCGATATATTTACCGGATTTTTTCTCAATTTCGGCAAGGGGGCGCTCAATACCATCAAAGATATTGGACACGATGCCGGGTGCCAGGGTAACAGAAAGTGTTGCGCCCGTCGGATACAGCAGCTCTCCGGGCTTTAAGCCGGAGGTCTCTTCAAATACCTGAATCGTCGCCAGCTCCGGAGAAAGACGGATCACTTCGCCGACCAACTTTTCTTTGCCGACGTATACCATCTCGCTCATCTTTAAATCTGTCTTACCTTTGACAGTGACCAGCGGGCCGTTGATCCCATAAATGCTTAACGAGTTTTCCATCTAAGGCTCGCCTCCTTTCCATCAAAAGCTTCCTTCAGCTTCGTATCAAAAGACTGGTCGATCAGTATGCCGCGTTTGGAAATTACCGCACGCACGCCTCCGCCAAAGCTGTATTCGCTCACGGTAACGGCTACATTTGCACCTGCAGAAATCGCATTCTTATGGCAGATATCCTCCGGATCGATATAAACGGTCACGTCGTCTCCATCTGCAAATTTCACGATTTCACGCGCCTGATTTACCAGATAGGTTTCATATGCACTGGTCGCCATATAGCGTTCCAGCTTTCCCTTTACTTCGGAAGAAAGCTTTTCATCCAACTCCCGCAGGAGCTTTCCGGTCTGTTCCCGGATCAGGATCTGTTCTGCTGCCAGATCTGCGTTCATCTGCTTCTTTAAGCTTTCTTCTTTTAACTTCAGTGCAAGCTCGGATTTGCGCAGGGCCGTCTCTTTGTAATCCTCATAGACCTTTTCCAGTCCCTGCTCATATTCTTGCATCTGTTTGGCATTTTCTGCATTGACCTTTTCTGTGGTCACATCCATAAAATGCTGCAGCTTTTCATCTATTGTCATGGTCTCCTCCGAAATATCTCCTAAAGGATGCTGCGCCTATGCAGCTCTTTTTCAGATATTGATTCCGATCGCTTCATTCACATAAGATGTGATGAAATCCGGTGCACGGCCTGTGCCGTGTCTGTCCGGGATTTCCACAATCAGCGGTAACTTCCGCTCCAACCTGATATGATCGATGATATCCGGAAATTCCTTTCCGAATTTTTCCGTCAAAAGCAGGATGCCGATTTCCTTATCGGCAAGCACCTTGTCGATTTCTGCCTTCAGCTCCTGTTTCTCGTGGACCACCGCACCTTCTACTCCTGCCAGCCGCATTCCTGTCCAGGTATCAATGTTGTCGCTGATCAGATACATTTTCATTAAAGCTTACCAATGATCATGAAGGCGATGATCAGACCATACAGGCAGACACCTTCGGCCAGACCTACAAAGATCAGGGACTTACCGAGGATAGAGGAATCTTCACTGATTGCACCAAGTGCTGCGCTTGCTGCACTCGCTACGGCGATACCACCACCGATACAGGACATGCCGATGGAAAGTGCGGCTGCAATATAACCAAGACCGGTTGCTGTGCTGCTTGCTGCAACTGCTGCAGTTTCAGCAGTCTCTGCTGCAAATGCGTTGCCGGAGAACATCATAACGCCGGTAAAAAGCATCAGTCCAAAGAACATTACGCCGTTTAATGCCAGGGTTGTTTTATATCTGTGCTTTGTCTGTTCCCCTTTTACAAATACACGGAACGGAACTGCGATACAAGCTACAAGTGCTGCGAATAATAAAACTTTTGTCATGACAAATGACCTCCTTAAATGTTTTCTTCCTTTGATAAATAGGGTTCAAATTTTCTGCCGTCCCCTTTGTAGAAGCGGCTGAAAAATTCATAATACTGTAAACGGAGTACCTGAATGCCTACGATCAGACCTTCCATACCCATTACGACCAGATTGCCGACGATCACAACGATCACGTTGGGCGCCTGTCCGTTTTCTGCGCCTGCCAGCATCATAACCACCTGCATCATCGCCGCATGGCTGACTGCAAATGCACCGATACGGACAAAGGACAGGGTGTTGGAAAAATAGCTTAAGCATACTTCAAATAATTCGAAGAAGCCCTGCACTACGAACATCACCGGTCCGTTTTCATCCTGATACTTTTTCTTTTCCACAAGGGCACTGAGCGGCTCCTTGCAGACGATGACCAAAAGCGGTACTACAAACATTACAACCAAAACACCTGCTGCCGGAATGGTATGTCCGGTCATGAACAGCATGATGACTGCAACAACTGCACCGTAAAATACAAAGCCAGCCAGTCCGTTCGTATCAAACAGTGCTTCTCCGGGCCTTTTCTCCCTGAGGGAATTGATCATATGGAAGATCATCGTCAGAAGAATCAGTCCCATACCGATGGTGATCGTCACAACAAATACGGTATTGAGTGTTCCGATCACCGGCAGATTCGTCATTGCCTCCGTCGGGCGCAGCCACAGCGCCGGGATCCAGTCCTCAAAGCCAAATACACTGCCATAGAGGAGTCCGAAAATTGTAGAGAAGAATCCGCAGCTCGAAAGAACTGCTGCCAGGTTGATCTTTTTAAAATGGTACAATAAATATCCGCCGATCAACAGCACCAGACCCTGTCCCGCATCACCGAACATTGCACCGAAGATAATCGAATAGGACAACGCCACGAACAGTGTCGGGTCAAATTCCTGATAGTTCGGCAGGCCATACATCTGGATAAACATTTCGAACGGCTTGATCAGCTTCGGGTTTTTCAGACGAGTCGGAGGGATTGAAACTCTTCTGTCCGGATTTTCTTCCAGTGTACAGAAAATATCCGGATCCTCTTCCAGTTCCTTTTTCAGCAGATCTGCCTCCTTGTTTTCCATCCATCCACAGAGGATGAAGAAGGTTTCGTTTTTCGCCTTGGTAAATGCCGCCAGCTTGCGGACATCAAACAGCTTGGATTCATACGCAAGGGTCTTGCTTGCAGCAGAGATCGATTCAGACATCCCATTTAATTCTTTTGCAAGCTCTGCTCTCACTGCTGTGATCTGCTGCTCCAGGGCATCTGTTTTTTCCTTTAATTCCCGGCAGGCCTCATCAACGGTACCCTCGTAGGCATCCTCCAGATGAATCCGTTCAAAATGGAGAGAAGCATAAATCGCATCCACCTTTTTGGCTTCTGCCGCCGGAACGAAATAAACGCCCCAAACATAATCCTCCGTCTCCTTGCATTTTTCAAAAATCGTGCAGGCATCGTCGTATGCGTAGGTTTTTAAACGCTCATAGTAGCCGACTGGAAGTCTGCCGAAACGGAATCTTACTTCTTTAAAGTGAAGGATTCTGGAAATATCAAAATGCAGCTCCTGATAGGGGCTGACCGCATCCAGCAGTCCCCGTTCCTTTTTCAGTTCCTTTTCCAGTGCATCTGTCTCTCTGTCTGCCTTTTGAATTCTGCTCTGCACTTCAGTGATCCGTTCCATGGCTGTATCCACATCCATGTCTCTCACTGCCGTTGCTTTGCTTCCATAAAGCGCAGCGATCTCTGCTGCTCTTCCTGCTGCTTCCCGGTAAGGGTTCAACTCTGCGTTGGGTGTGATGTTGTTTAAATGCTTCAATTCGCCCATCGCATTTTCCAGCTGTATCTCATACCGGCAAAGATACTGCCTGGTTACTGTGTCGAGCTGATCCTTTGGCCCGATCACACTGATAAATTTCATTTTTTCAATCAATTTTGCCGCACCTTCCTTTATGCCAGGTATTCTCTGATTTTTTCAGCCGGCAAACCGTATCTGACGCATTCCATCGCCGTGATGATCCTGTGCACTTCCTGTTCTTTCCTATATAAATAGACTTCCAGGCATGCAGCTGAATAGGGGTTCTGTCTCATCAGCGCACGGTGCACGTTTTCCTGGATCATACTGCCGACCCGTTCCAGATTCGGTTTTTCCATTTCCTGCAGATATTTTCCATACCTGGTTTCTTTTGCGAAGTTCAACATTTCTTCTGTGCTCTCCGCCTCCGCCATTCGTTTGACCTGCTCCAGGTTCAGCCGGTAATGCACCGGAATGATCAGGGCATAAACATCTGCCGCTTTCATCCCGTAATAGCGTTTGGCACGGTAAATCCACTGCAGATTCAGGGTATCGATTGTAACACCCACCGATTCCAGCACTGCTTCCCGGTCTTCTTTTTTCAATTCTTTTCTGACACGTTTCCAGAGATCCCTGAAATAAAACATATCCAATGCAAATTCATAGTCAAACAGGGTTGTGGACCCGCTGCCTGCCACCTTACGCAGCACATCCCCGTAAGGAGTATCCGAAAGGACGCTGACCAGTGTCTCCATCGAATCTGCAGACGCTGCCTTCTTTAACGGAAATGCCGAATGCTTCGCAAAGGCTTCCTCATAATCGGAAACATCCGCAAGTGTCGGGCTGTCTGACAGGATCGCCTGTACAATGTTTTTTAAACAGGTGATTTCGTAGCGTCTGAAATACGTATCCAGAAAATTTCTCTGCTCCATGTTGGAAAACCGGTACAGCTTGGAAAAATCAGCGTAGAAGGAACGTTTGATCCTTCCCTCCGCCTGTCCTCTATGCATGGTGTTCTCATTTTCATTTCCGAGCACCTTCCCATAGGACGGCTTCTTTTTCAGCCATGCGACAACCTCAGGAACATTGCCAAGGGTGCTGATCTGGTCAAAATCCTCTTTGCTCAAAAGCGCACCGCTCATGGCCCGTACCTTCGTCGTCAGACCGCTGTAACGAAATAAACTCATCTGCTCACATCCTTAATCATGGACTGCAGAATTTCATCCGAAATTCTGTCGTGCTCTGTATCATACTTGTGCTGCATTCCGGCAAGCTGCTTTTTCGTTTCCTCCCGGAGTTTTTCCAGCGCGGCTGCCTTCTCGTGCTCCATGTTTGCTTCCAGTTCTTCGGTCTTCTGTTCTGTCTTTAACTCCAGCATACTGTCAAACTGTTTTTTCTTTTCTTCCATCTGAGCAGCGAGTTCCTTTTTCTGTGCATCCACCGCATCCTGCATCTGCTGAGCGGCGTCTTCCACAGCCACAAGCCTGTTTAAGACTTCTTCAATGGACTGCCCCATGTTCACATGCCTCCTTTTCTACTGTTTTGAGCATGTACGTTATAAATGCTTTTCAATTTGCTCCGTGCGTATTATACTAGATTTACCTTTTTTTTAAAAATATAAATCTGATATGTGTGTAATATCAAAAACGTATTACAGAATTGCTTTTATGTCTGCTTTTGAATAAAATCTGTGATTTTTTTCACGATCCCAGGAGGATTTTCCATGTCTGCAAACTTTGATTACTACAGGACCTTTTATTATGTTGCCAAATATAAAAACTTCACGCGTGCTGCTACCATGCTGCTTTCCAGCCAGCCGTCCGTGACCCGGAGCATCCAGAACTTAGAAAGCGAGCTGGGCTGCCGCCTTTTTATCCGTTCCCGTCACGGCGTCACCCTGACTCCGGAGGGCGAGATGCTTTACCGATATGTTGCTCCCGCCTGTGAACGCATCCTGCGAGGCGAAGAGGAGCTCGGGCTTTCCCTCGGCCTGCACGGTGGAGCAGTCAGCGTCGGAGCAACCGAAACCGCTCTACACTGTCTGCTGTTGGATCGGCTGGCACTGTTCCAGAAGGAGCATCCGGATGTCAAAATCCGCATCAGTAACGGAACCACTGCTCACATGCTTTCCGATTTAAAAGAAGGGCGAACCGATGTCGCTGTTGTTCCAACCCCTCTGCAGATTGAAAAGCCTTACAGCACAGTCCGGCTCCGTCCCGTTCGCAGCATTTTAGTCGGCGGCCCCCGTTTTTCTGCGCTCATGGATAAGCCCATCTCCCTACAGGAGCTGATACAGTATCCTCTCGCCGGTCTGACGGAGGCAACCATGTCCCATCAGTTTTATGAGAACTTCTTTGCTGCCCACGGACTTCCCCTCAACTACGATATCGAGCTTGCCAGTGCCGACCTGCTGCTGCCTGTTGTCAGCCATAATCTGGGGCTTGCGTTTATGCCGGAGGATCTGGCAGCGCAGGCACTTTCTGAAAAACGCATTGTTTCGATTCCCCTTACAGAGGAAATTCCGAACCGCTACATCTGTCTCGTGCGGGATCCCAGCCGTCCTCTCGGTGCTGCCGCACGCTGCCTGATCGACATGCTGCTGGCAGATCGGATCGGGTGAGGAAGCATAAGTTGCAGACCGGTTGGGGGATGGTTCCTGACGTATCGTCCCCGACCAGGCAGCGTAACCCGAAGCCTGTAGATATCTGTCCACTATAAAAGGGGAACAGTCCGTTTCTGGCGCAACTTGTGCCAAACGCTGTTCCCCTTTGAACGTTTTTATCAAATTAGAGCTGATTTTCCGAATGAAGGAATCAGGAATATAAGAGATGATCCTGCCGTTCCAGACAGTCAATCATGCGTGCGATAAACTCCGCGTTTGTCGGACGGTTTCCACTTTCCCTGTCGTATCCAAACACCATGCGCTGCTGCCTGACATCTCCCTTTTCCCAGCTCGTATGAATGGCATGCCGGATTGCATGCTCTACTCTGCCGGCGCACGTCCTACATTCTTTTGCGATGGCTGGATATAGTCGTTTCGTTACGCCTTCCAGCTCTTCCCTGTCCTCAAGACCGATTCTCGCAGCTGCCTTCAAATAGACAACACCCTTCAGATTCGCCTTAAACCCGAGCTTTGTCAACAAATCGCCCGCCCTGTTTTCTACGGTTTTTGTTTTCCTTTCCTTTTCCATAAAGGGAAACGCCCTTGAAACAATGATCTGAAAATCCTGTTCCCTGCAAAGCATTTCCGTCAGTTGAAGAAGTTCCTGGCTGCCGCATTCCTGCGTTGATAATAAGATGCTGTTCATGAAATCTCCCTTCTGTCCATATTTTGGACATCCTCAAAATCACGAGCCTTCGGCTCAATCCCCATGCAGTTTTATACGTTATACAAAACTACATCTTTTATTATATAGAACTTTTTTCCCTCCGAAAAGAATTTGAAATACATCATTTTGTAATCTCCTGTCGACTTCCTGTGTATTTTGCGTCCCCTTTTTAACGTTTTTAGCACGGTCTTAACATCATACACCAGTTCACCTGTCCTTTCCTGCGGTCTGATTTCCTGCTTGAACAGTGCCTGCATGTATGTTACAATAAAAGATAATTGACGCATTATAATGTTTTACCGAAAGTACAAGATCAGAGAAAGGAATCCTGTTTCATGAAAAAAGCCTTTATCATCGGCGCGGGCCCTGCCGGCCTTACCGCGGCATACGAACTGTTAAAGCAGTCCGATGAGTACGAAGTAACTGTATTTGAAGAGAGTTTTCATATGGGCGGTATTTCCAAGACCGTCAACTATAAAGGAAACCGTATGGATATGGGCGGTCACCGCTTTTTCTCCAAGGTTCCAGAAGTAAATGCATGGTGGGAACAGATGCTTCCCATGCAGGGGGCTCCCGCAGCGGACGATATCATGCTGCAGCGCGACGTTCCGCTGGAAAAGGGCGGTCCTGATCCCCAGAAAGAAGACCGCGTTATGCTAAACCGTAACCGCGTGTCCCGTATTTATTTTGACCAGAAATTCTACGATTACCCGATTCAGTTAAAGCCTGAGCTATTCATGAACATGGGTTTTCTCCAGACGATGCAGGTCGGCTTCAGCTATCTCGCGAGCCTGATCCACAAACGCCCGGAAAACTCCCTCGAGGATTTCTATATTAACCGTTTCGGCAAAAAGCTCTATTCCATGTTCTTTGAACACTACACCGAGAACCTCTGGGGACGTCATCCCAGGGATATCGATCCCAGCTGGGGTGCACAGCGCGTAAAGGGACTTTCCATTATTGCGATTTTAAAAGACATCCTCTGGAAAATCGTACCGACCAAAAAAGCCCATCAGGTAGAAACCTCCCTGATCGAATCCTTCCGCTATCCCAAGCTCGGTCCCGGCGAGCTGTGGGACGTAACCGCTTCCGAAATCGAAAAGCTGGGCGGTAAAATCTTAAAGGGCTGCAAGGTTGTCGGTCTGGAAAAAGATGCAAACGACCACATCGTCGCTCTGACCTACGAGCAGGATGGCAAGAAGATCCGCGAAGAAGCTGACGTCTTCATTTCCTCCATGCCGATCCGCGATCTCGTCGGCGGTATGAACGACGTTCCGGAAAAAGAAGCCAAAATTGCGGCAGGACTTCCTTACCGTGATTACCGCACACTGGGCGTTCTGGTGCGTAAGCTCAATCTGAAAAACAAGACCAAGATCAAAACCGTCGGCAACATCGTTCCGGACAACTGGGTTTATGTCCATGACCGCAGCGTACAGCTCGGCCGTTTCCAGATTTACAACAACTGGTCGCCTTACATGGTTGTCGATCTCGAGCATACCGTATGGATCGGTCTGGAATACTTCTGCAACGAAGGCGATAAGCTCTGGAATATGTCCGATCAGGAGTTTTCTGACTTTGCTGTGGACGAGATCATCAAAATGGGCATGATCGACAGCAAGGATGACGTGCTTGATACGCATTCCGAATCTGTTAAAAAAGCTTATCCCGCTTACTTCGATACCTACGAGGAAATCGATACTCTGATCCACTGGCTCAACGGCATCGACAACCTCTACTGTGTCGGCAGAAACGGTCAGCACCGTTACAACAACATCGACCATTCGATGTGCACCTCTTTCGAGGTCGTACACAACATCGTAAACGGTATCCGCGACCGCTCCAACATCTGGAACGTCAATACAGAAAAAGAATATCACGAAGCGAAAAACTGAGACAGAAACGAACAATAGAATGCACGCTCTGTGAGCATTCTATTGTCATGATTACACGGCGAAAGAGAACCAGGCGCAAAGCGGTTTCCTTTCGCCGTTTCTGCGTCCTGCTAAAACCAAAACAGGCTGCAGCCTTTCTGACATAGTTTCCTGCCAGAGGCTGCAGCCTGTTTTTTCTTTTTAATTTCAGTGCAGTTCGCCCGTGTCATCCGCAAAGCTGCATCTTCGATGCGCTCTGCTGCTGCGCAGCTGCTTTTACGCATGAACCGACGTTTATTTCGCGTATTTGCCGTATCCTGCTTCTTTCATTGCTTCTTTCGCAATGTCCGTGCGCAGCTTCGTGTCAATAAAGTCACAGTGTTTACAGAACTCCCAGTTCTGTCTGCCGTCCTTTACTGCAGTACGCAGCCGTTTGTACAGGGCACTGTTCCATGCGTCCTTCAACGCGATATTGTTCAGGTTACCGAAATCCGTCACTTCAAAGTTATCGCAGCAACAGATACCCAGCTTGCCATTGGGTGTGATCCACATATCGGTAAACGGCATCAGGCAGGTTTCTTTGATAATCTTGCTGGTTGCCTTTTTGTTCGGTGCGCTGCCTGCACGGTTGGTCAGGACTTCTTTCAGATAGCGCATCTGAATCAGGATATCAACATCCTTGAATTCATCCGGATGCGCATTGACATAATCGTAGATCTCCTGAATGTTGTCATGCAGCTTCATGTCCAAACAGTAGTTATTGATAATCAGCTGGTTGACATACGGAATGATCGATTTTACCTTATCGATGTCCAGGATCAGTCCGTTCGTGGACATAAAGATAAAGCAGTCCGGCAGCTGTTTTCTTGCGTATTTATGGAACTCTACGATTCTGGTATCCAGCCAGGGCTCATTGTTTCCGTACAGGGTCAGATGTCCCTTGTAGTTCCAGTCCCTTAACTGATCGATAATACTGTAGTAAAGCTCCTCCGACATGCGGGCATAGGGACGCTTTTCTGCATTTTTGTTCGCCGTACAGAACTCGCAGGTCGAGTTGCAGCGATTGATTGTCTCCAGGTTTACTACATGCGGATGCGGAATTTCCGGTGCATTCAGAAAATAATCGATATAGTCCTGCTGTACCTTTCCTCTGGTCGTAAACTGAAGCTTCAGGTAAAGTTCAGATGCCAGTCTGGGAAAATATTTTCTCGCGTTCCATCCAAATTTTCCAGCATAATTGCTGATTCTGATCGGCATTTTACATGTCCCCCTTATCCTTATCTGTCAGCACCGCTCTCTGCGGTCATTACTCACAATCATATCATGTATCAAATACTTTGTCAAATTTCGTACAGGTAAATTGTATACGGCGCGCTTTCGTTCGAATAAATCCCCCGCAGTGTGAAGCCCAACTCTTCTGCATTATCCAGCTCATAACGGGAAAAAAGATATTTTCCGCCCATTTTTACAAACTGTTCACTGTCTAAATATAAATGGTGATCCGACAGCACCTGATTGCGGTAAGGATTGTAAATACTCTCGCCGCTCCCGGCAAACAGGTAGGCCCGTGCGCCCCATTCCCCGTAATAGGTCTGCCATTGTGGCACTCTCTCATAGGCAGGCCAGATCAGCTTCGTAAATTCTTCCTTATAGCTCTGTGGGTAAAAACCGAGATAGCCGTCCAGCGTGGAAATTCCGCTGTATTCCAGCACAGCGGTGTTCAATCCGTAGCCGGCCGCATATTCTCCATCATAATTGATATCCGCCTTGATCTCCTCCATCAGGTCGGTGCTGTAGTATTCCCGGAAGTTCAACAGATTGACCTCTGTATGCTTCACTGCACGGTACGCCTGATGATAGCAGGTCCAGTAAAATTCATTGTAAACCGCAGGTGTGAGCAAAATTACTGCAGCTGCAATGCACGCTGCCAGATTTGCGATCCGTTTCCAGAAAAGCTTTCCGGTATCGTAGAGCGCTTTTAACGCCAGAAACAGCGCTACATACCATAAAAACGGATTGAAAAATACGGTTCGATTGAACTGGAAACCTTTTAATGGAGGCAGAAGCGTTTCAAACAATCCCCGGAAGTCCCCCTGAAAGTACAATCCATACACCAGACAATTGAACACGATCAGCAAGAGCACCCACAAAAGCGCGCTGCTTTTGAACTTTTTCAGATTTTTCTTCTGAACTGCCGTCACCAGCTGCCAAACGAGTACAATTACGCACACCGGCAGCACGAAAACTGCATGGTCGGAAGCCGCATGGAACACCGGCGTCAAAAACGCTTCCCTGATCTGACCGAGTACCTCGGAAAAGTTCAAATTGCTCTCTACCATCGTTTCCCGTATCGTCTTGACATCCGAAAACAGCATCTGTCCAAACAGACGATATTCAAAGCAAACATAGCCAGCCGCCAGCACCGGCACAGCGACTGCCAGACGACCGCAGAATTTTTTGTCTCGAATCGACACAATCACAACCGCACACACCAGATACGCCAGCAGAAAAAATCCGAAGTAGGAAAAATACGATAAAAACGGGTAGACAAAAAGCAGTGCATACCACCATTTTCCCTCTTTCCGATAGATCCGCCGTAAAATAAACACTGCGAGCGGAATCGATGCAAACGCGATTCCATATGCCGGGAACAGCGGCAGAAGTCCATAGCACAGCCCAGCCGCCCAGGCGATTCCCCGGTACCGCGGATACGCTTTCTGATAGACATCCTTTGCCAGCAGCACAAAAGAACCTGTCCCGATCAGGATTTTCAAAAAATACCCCGTCAGGTACGCCCAAAATACCGGCATAAATGTATACAAAATATTGTATAGGTTCCATTCGCTGCTCAGGCTGTCCCGGCTGATGCCGCCCAGCATCGGAACCGTCGCGCCGTGTGCAAACCAGCTGTTTGAGTGGCTCAGTACCTGAAAGTGCGCGACAAACAGATCGAGGTTATCCTGCACTGTAAAATAGCTGTTCTCCCGAAAAATCAAAAATACCAGCAGCTCTGCGCCGATACAGCCGCCTGCCAAAAACAGGTACCAACGGCGATCCAACCATCCTAAAAATCGTTTCATTCCAGTCTCCTAATTACAAATTCTACCAGCAATGGCACTTTGAGGCTTTTGTTTATAATTGCTCACACTTACGCGCTTTTGGCACATTTTTCGCAGTATCGTGCCTGTTCCCGCTCACTTGCACTCATTATATCATGAACTTCGTTCATGATCGGCATTCGCCGTTCGCGATGAGCAGGCTTCGCCTGTTCCCGCTCTCTTGCGCTCATTATATCACGAGCCCGCGCTGACGCGCTTTATCGCCTGCTACGCAGGCTGCTCGTTCTCTAATGGCACAAGAAAAACAAATGCCGCCTTCGGCGTCGCTTGTTTTTCTTTCGTGCTCATTATATCACATCTTACCTTTCAGGTAAAACAATAGAATCCATGCTCTGCAAACATGCAATTGTCATGGACGATAGAATGTGCGCGGAGCATTTTTATCGTATGGAAACGAAGTTTCCTATACGATAAAAAAACTGCCACCCGGCAGTTTCCCGTCAGATGGCAGTTTTCTATCGGCACTGTTTTCACAGCAGACCGAAAATGTTCCATTATTTCATTTTGTTCATCGCTTTTACAGGTTCAAAGCTGTCCTTCGCGGAAATTATTCTCCGTCGTAAGGAACAACGCTGCCCTTATAGTTCTCGTTGATGAAGTCTTTGATCTCATCAGATTTCAGAATCTTTACCAGTGCCTGTACGCCTTCGTTGTTCTCGTTGCCTTCCTTAACTGCAACCACGTTTACATACTGCTGGATTGCTTCGGAATCAGCAGACTCCAGAGCAACTGCATCTGCACTGGTCAGTCCAGCCTCCATAGCGTAGTTGCCGTTGATAACACCGAAGTCAACATCTTCCAGAGTACGGGCTACCTGTTCCGCTGCAAGAGGAACGATCTTGATGTTGTGAGGATTCTCAACGATGTCATTCTCTGTTGCGGTGATACCAGCTTCGGGATCCAGCTTGATCAGGCCCTCTGCCTCCAGTAACAGCAGTGCTCTTGCACAGTTTGTTGTATCGTTGGGAACTGCGATTTCAGCGCCGTCTGTGATTGCAGCGAGGTCGCTCTGCTTGCCGGGATACAGACCAAGAGGCTCGTAATGGATCTTGCCTGCGATCGCAAGGTGCGTTCCTTTTTCTTCATTATAGCTATTTAAGTAATTCACGTGCTGGAAGTAGTTTGCATCTACATCGCCGCTCTCCACTACTTCGTTAGGCTGTACGTAATCGGTAAATTCTACGATTTCCAGATCCCAGCCTTCTGCAGCCATCAGATCTTTTGCTGCCTCCAGGATTTCTGCATGAGGAACAGGAGTTGCTGCTACCGTAATGGTACCTTTGGATTCCACTTCTGCTGCAGTCTCGGTGCTTTCTGCCTCGGTAGATTCTGCTTCTGCAGCTTCGGTGCTTTCAACAGCTGCCACAGTGCTCTCTGCTTCTGCAGCAGTATCTGTGCTGCTGCCGCAGCCTGCCAGCAGACCTGCGCTCAGTGCCAGTGTGCATGCCAGTGCCAGTACTTTTCTTTTCATAATATTCTCCTCTCTCGGCCGGATTTTCTGGTATCCGGAACCACTCTATGACTAAACAGAATATCCTGCCCTTCAATGGGTCAGTCTTCTGTCCAGTTTCTTGGATAAACGGCTGCCGACAATCTGAATAATCTGCATCAGAATAACAAGCAGTACAACCGTCGCCAGAAGGATTTTGGTATCCCATCTGGAATAGCCGTAACGGATCGCCACATCCCCTAAGCCGCCGCCGCCGATGGCACCGGACATTGCAGTATAGCCAAGCACAGTCCCCAGTGCAATCGTGGAACCGACGATCAGAGAAACTCTCGCCTCTCCGATCAGCACTTTAAAAACGATCTGCCAGATGCTTGCACCCATACTCTGAGCCGCCTCAATCACACCCTTGTCCACCTCAAGAAGAGAAGACTCCACCAGACGGGCAATAAACGGTGCTGCTGCCAGTGTCAGTGAAATGATCGTTGCATTTGCACCATAGGATTTGCCTGTCACCAGACGTGCCAGCGGCGTTGCAAGCAGCATCAGAATCAGGAACGGAATGGATCTCGTAATATTTACGATAAAATCCAGGATCTTATACAGCACAGCCTTAGGCTTCAAGCCGCCCGGTGCGCATACAACCAGTAAAATTCCGATCGGGAGACCGATCACATATGCCATCAGGGTAGAGGCCAGCGTCATATAGACGGATGTGCCGGTAGCCTCGATCAGCATGCTAATTTCCTTGCTACTCAACATAATCCTTCAACTCCTCTACTGTAAGATTTTTTTCTCTCAGATACGCAATCATCTTGTCTGCGGTCTGATTTTCCTCCGGAAGCTGCAGAATCATCTGACCGGTTGCAATTCCGCCGATGTCCTGGGTATCCGCCATCAGAATATTGACGCTCGCCCTGCATTCCAGAACCATGTTCGCAATCACAGGTTCGAAAGAAGAGTTCTTCGTAAATACGATGCGGATGCAGCGGCGGCTCTTCATAATCGCCACCTTCTGATCCCCTTGAAATACCAGCTTCTTTGCAGCTCTGGACTTGGGACTTGCAAAAACATCTGCCACTGTACCATTTTCTGCCAGCTCTCCTGCATCAATGATTGCCACATGGGTACAGATTTCCTGAACAACTTCCATGGAGTGTGTTATGATCACGATCGTAATGCCGTATTTTTCGTTAATATCCTTTAACAACGCCAGAATTGACTTTGTCGTAGTAGGATCCAGGGCACTGGTCGCTTCATCACACAGCAGGATCGTCGGGTTCATTGCCAGCGCCCTTGCGATCGCTACTCGCTGCTTCTGTCCGCCAGACAGCTGTGCCGGATATGCTTTCTCTTTGTCGGAAAGCTCTACTACCTTTAGAAATTCCCTTGCCTTTTCCCGGGCTGTCTTTTTATCCACGCCCGCAATTTCCATCGGGAAGCATACATTATCCAGAACCGTCCGCTGCATCAGCAGATTAAAATTCTGAAAGATCATTGCAACATGCTTGCGCAGCTGTCGCAGCTGTTTTGCATCCAGGGTAGAAAGATCCTGTCCCTCCACATAAACAGTACCCTCTGTGGGCCGTTCCAGGAAGTTTAAGCATCGTACCAGCGTGCTTTTGCCTGCGCCGGACATACCGATGATGCCGTAAATATCACCCTTTGCAATGTCAAGACTGACATTTTTCAGTGCTTCCACCTTATTGTCTTTGACAGAAAACGTCTTACTGACGCCTGCAATCCGTATCATTGGTTCCACTTTTATCACTCTGCCTTCCCAGCATCCTCTCAGATGCCTGGTTTTTCAGGATTAGGTTCGGATTTCCGAACTATCACACATCAGCCTTTATCATATCACAAATCGTTTGGTTCTGTAAATATCCGATGCTGCCGAAACTGTGCATATATGCGCCGTTTCTTTAAACCTATTTGTTTGATATGTTTATGTGTATAATAATCAGTCTCTCCTGTTTTGTCAACTATAAATTGCGATTTTTGTTACAGTTCACTCGTACCCTTCTGCGTTCCGATTCCGTGCTTGCACGAAAATCGGAACGCAGAAGGATACGAAGGGAGCGCCATTTTATGAACAAAAAGAGCTGCAAAGCAGCGGAAAGCATCGAAGATGCGCTTTTGTGAATGGCGCGTGTGAACAGTAACAATTTTTACGGCTTTCTCACGTACCCAGCACCACCGCCATCGTGCCGATCAGGATGCAAAGATCCGCCAGATTGAATACCACGCGATCGATCGCTGCAATTCCTGTTTTCAGGCTGACATAATCCACGACATATTCCCGCATCACGCGGTCGTAGGTATTAGAAAAAGCGCCGCCCAGTAAAAACGATAACCCGGCCTTCAAAAGCTTTTTCCCGCGCATTCCAAGCGTCAGCACAAACACCACCAGCACTGCCACCGTCAGAAGAACGGACAGCAATGTCACCAGCTTTCGTTTTTGTTCTCCGAAATTTAAAAATGCGCCCTTGTTGTGATAGCGCCGCAGAATCGCCTTTCCATTTAAAATTTCCTTCGGCGTATCCAGCACGTCGTATTCTTCTACGTAATTTTTCATTCCCTCGTCAATCAGGAAGAATGCTGCAGCGATTCCTGCAAATTTGTAGTTATTCCGGATAATTTCCTGCAATTTCATCAAATGTCCTCCTCATGTCCAGTTGTCCGTAGCCCCATCTTCTGCTCGGGTATTCTTCCTGTGTCTGTTCCCGCGCACCGCGGCTTAGAAACGTCTGGATTCCCCTTCCGGAAATCCTCGGGTAATTGTTCTCCGCAACGCACCACTGCATCAGCTGCGCACAGGCTCCTGCCGTAAGTGCAGCCGCCATAGAGCTGCCGCTGTAGGGACCGTTTACCGTGCTGATCTCCACGCCCGGCGCCGCCAGATCCGGCTTAATCTCCCCGGTTCTGCCAAAGCCCCTGCCGCTGCGGTAATAAAAGCTTCCGTTTTCACTATTATAAAAAGTGACCGTCACCGCATCTGTCGTATAGGAGGGAACTGTGAGCGTCACATCCGGGTCTGGAACCAGAAAAAACAGCTCGCCGCTTCGAAACTGCTGCGGTGCAAGCCAAATATCAAAAATACTTTCCGGAAATACCCGTGCTCCACGGATTAAAAATGTCCAGACGCCAGGAGACGGTGCTGTAAAGCGGATCAGCATCAACTGATCTCCGGTATTGCGTTCGTTTGCAGTATCTGTAATCTGTATCCGCGTCTTTTCATAGACAAACGTGTATTCCACTGTGCTGCCCAGACCAAATTCCACCTCCGGCAGCTGCTCCCCGCCGGGTGATCGAACCGCAAGCCGGAACACTGACGGCTTACTTCCCCATAGCTCCGCCGTAAATCCTGTGACGCCTTCTCCGACCCGAAGCTCCACCTGCTGCTGATTTTCGGTCAGTCTCCCCCGAAAATGGCCCGCCGTGTTTCCTTCATTTCCACCCCCGATCACCACCGCCTGTGAAACGCTGCGCGCGATCCTCTGCAAATACTCCGAAAACAACGAAACGCCGCTGTGGCTTCCAAAGGACGTCCCCAGCCCCAGGCAGATCACAATCGGACGGTACAGCGGGATCACAAACTGTTGCACATATTTCACAGCGAGCAGAATATCGTCTGTGCTGTATGCCGGTTCTTTATCCGCGATCCGATAATAATCCCGGAGATATTGTTTTGCCGGGCGAAGCTTGACTGCTACAATCTCGCAATCCGGCGCTGCGCCGGTAAACAGGCTGCCCTCTTCCAGACGGCTTCCCGCCGCGACGCTCGCCACTGCGGTTCCATGTCCAATTTCATCTTTTTCCGGCACCAGGCTGTGCGGATCTTCCAGCTCCAACGCCCGGTCGATCTGTTCCCGGACGTATTCCGTTCCATATAAAAAACCCTCCGGCGACTGTCCGCTCTGATCTGTCTGATCCCAAATTGCCAGAATCCTGCTGTTGCCATCAGAATAGCGAAATACCGGGTTTTCATAAGAAATCCCGGTATCGATAAACGCCATCACTACCCTGCGCCCCGTCAACTCCAGCGGGGGTCGCTGCTGTGCCAGAATCCCGGAGCCCTCCAACGGTTCTGGCCGAAACGTCCGACTTCCCGCCGCTGGAAACGCACCGAGACAAAACAGCTGTGGAAGGTAGCGATACAGGTAATTGACCGGAGAAAGCGGCAGCACCGCAGACCGATCCAGATAATAAATTCCCAGAGTTCCATCCACCTGCTGATAGCAGAAGGCTTCGTCCTCCTGATTTGCTTCCTCCGGCACATAGTCCAGCAAAATACTCATATAATCTTCAGAAAGAATTTTTTCCCGACAGTTCATCTGTCTCCTTTGGACACAGAATTTTCCCTCTGTGCCCTGCGGATTTTATATCAGCATATGCGCAGTATTGCTGATATGTTCCTGTAGTATTCCGTTGAACTCTCAGCTTTCGAACATTTTCTTCATGCAGTTCAAAGTTCAAGCTTCTTTCGTTTCCGTCGCTGCGATCTGTTTCATCTGATCCCGCTCTTCCAGCGAATAACCGTTACTGCGGATATCAATCAGCGGTCCACCGGTTCCCCGGATATAATCTCCGGTAATCGTCACGCGTCCGATATTGTCATCCTTCGGAATTTCATACATGATATCCAACATAAATTCTTCAATAATCGAACGAAGCGCACGAGCACCGGTATCTTTTTCCATCGCCTTGTCTGCAATCGCTTCCAGTGCATCGTCGGTGAACTCCAGCTTCACCTCGTCCAGCTCCAGAAGCTTCTGATACTGTTTCAAAATCGCGTTTTTCGGCTCTTTCAAAATCCGTACCAGCATATCCCGGTTCAAGCCCTCCAGCGTGCAGATCACAGGGAGACGGCCCAAGAACTCCGGAATCATGCCGAATGTCCGCAGATCTTCCACTTTTACCATGGAAAGGATATCCTTTTCCTTATCCCAGCGATCCTTTAACTCCGCATCAAAGCCAATCGAGGTCTTTTTGCGCAGCCGCTGTTTGATAATCTCTTCCAGATCCGGGAACGCGCCGCCGCAGATAAAGAGAATATTTCTCGTATTGACTGTTGTGAGCGGAACCATCGCGTTTTTGCTGTTCGCACCGACCGGAACCTCCACGTCTGCTCCCTCCAACAGCTTCAGCATGCCCTGCTGCACCGATTCCCCGGAGACATCCCGGGAAGTCGTGTTGTGCTTGCGTGCGATTTTATCGATCTCATCGATAAAGATGATGCCCTGCTCCGCCTTATCCACATCGTTGTCCGCTGCAGCGAGAAGCTTGCTCACAACGCTTTCGATGTCGTCACCAATATACCCCGCCTCTGTCAGGGAGGTTGCATCCGCAATCGCCAGCGGAACGTCCAGAAGCTTCGCCAGCGTCTTTACCAGATAGGTCTTACCACTGCCGGTAGGTCCGATCATCAGGATATTGGATTTTTCGATTTCAATCTCATCCATTGTGCCGGTGGCAACCCTCTTATAATGGTTGTAAACTGCTACGGAAATGACTTTTTTGGCATATTCCTGACCGATCACATACTGATCAAGCTGCTCTTTAATCTTATGTGGTGCGGGAATGGACTTTAAATCAATCAACGGCTTTGTGCCGGTTCCTTTTTTCTTGATCTTCTGTTTCTGCGGCATCCCGTCGTTCATGAAATCCGCAAGATTGATGAAGCTGATGTTCGGGAAGCCTCTTCTGTTGCCCGAGGATTCGTCGGAGTCATTCTTGGAATCGTCGTCCGCATCGGATGCCTCCAGAATGTCAGCGGCAGTGTTGTCAGATGCGTTGTTTCCATCCTGTGCGTCAGTTATTTCTGCGTCAGCTGTTTCTGCGTCGCTTTTTTCGTTTCCGCCGCCTGCAGATTTCTGTCCTGACGTTCCATTCGACTTTGTCGGATCTCCATACGGATTGAACGGATTATTCAACATGTTCATGAACATCGGATTATTCATCATCTGCTGATAATCGAACTGACTTACCGCATCCATCGTCTTGTGCATACAGTCGTCGCAGATACAGATGTTATTCGGCAGGTGGAACATTCTTCCCGCCTTGCTTTCCGGTCTGCGGCAAATATAACAAATATCTTCAAATTCTTTTTCATCCATAGTCGGTTACCTCATCTTCCGCTTTCTGCTATCAAAAGTATAATGCAGGATCGTTCCTGAGACAAGTAAACTTTCTCTAAACAACTGTCTCCTGTACAGAAATGGCTACTGTTCACACGCGCTATTCACAAAACCGGGATGACTGCAACTCTCGCCCAGCCATCCCGGTTCTGTTCTTTATCTCTGTTTGCTTTCCTGTGCAGCCTTGCTCGCCGCATTGATCTGGTCATAGGAAGAAAGCGTGACTGTCACGTTTTTCTGCTGATAACCGTTTGCTGAATTTACCATAATCGTAATTTCAACGCTCTCCCCAGCTTTATAATACTGCATCTGCTTCGTCAGCTCTTCCTGATTCTGAACGGTTACGCCGTCAAACGCCACCACAATGTTGCCGCGCACCAATCCGGCAGCTTCCGCACCGGTTCCGGAATAAACCTGTGCCACAAAAATTCCCTGCGGCATACTGAAGTTCTCGGACAAATCGCTCGTCACATTGATGCAGGAAATTCCAAGATATCCGCGCTCTTCCTCGGAATATTTCGTCCGCGTCTGGCGTTCCATCAGATCTTCAATAATCGGTCTTGCCGTCGAAATCGGAATCGCGTAACCCATTCCCTCGATTGACGAGCCGCCGATCTTATTGGAGTTAATTCCAATCACCTCGCCCCGCATGTTCAGCAGTGCGCCGCCGGAGTTACCGGGGTTGATTGCTGCATCCGTTTGAATCAGGGAAGTTCCTTCTTCGGAATTGCTGCTCTCTATCTTACGATTCAGTGCACTGATAACGCCTGTCGTCACAGACTGTCCATAGCCCAGTGCATTACCGATCGCAATGGCCGGTTCACCGATTTTCAGGCTGTCCGAATCTCCCATCCTTGCAATGCAGATTTCCTGTTTTGTGCTGTTCGCAATGGTATCCAGTTTTACTGCAACGACTGCAAGGTCTGCGGAAGCATCGGTACCCTTTACCTGCGCTTCTACGGTTTCCCCGTCGATAAACTGAACATACAGCTGCTCTGTGCTGTCCACTACATGATTGTTGGTAACGATCAAAAGCTCCTGCTCGTTTTCTCCAATGATAATCCCGGAACCGCTTGCCGTCTCATCCTGGGAATAAGTCTGTCCCCAGAAATCCTGTACCGTCTGTGTAAAATTATTCGTAATCGAAACGCACGCCGGCATTACCGCTTCTACAACCTGCGTTACATCCGTTACAACTGCAGATGCGCTCTGCTGCTGTGCAATTTCCGATGCGGCAGCAACCTGTCCGTCTCCCGTTGTTGTATCCTCTGTCAGGGACGAATCTCCAGATAGTCCTGCTTCAGAGCGTTCGGGACTGTCTGTTGCTGCATGATCTCCGTCATCTTCCTGATTTTTTGCATCATCTCCCGCATCCGGAGCTACCTCCAAAACGCCGACCGACGCGGAATCCAGCTGATTTGCCGATCGGATCGAATAAACTCCGATCAAGCCGATTCCAATGCAGACGCAAACAAAGATGACGACAAGTGCGCTAACAGCAATCCATTTGCCCGCAGAATCTCCTTTTTTGGGAGCAGGCGTCTGCTGTACGCCTGGCTGATAGCCATATTTCCGTTTCGAGTCATCGCCCCGGTATCTGTCGTTATAATAATTTTGATATTCGTAGCGGCTGCGCGAGGGCTGCGCGCCCTGGTCAGCGTCCGATGCGCTGTTGAATGTGTCCTGCGTGTTGTCGGATGTGTTCTGTGCGTTATCCGCCGCACCCGTGCTTCCGCTGCTATATGCCGATGTGTCATTGGACACGCCACTGTATGCCGACATATCCGACGCATCCGTTTTCTGTGCACTGTCCGTGTATTCCTGTCCGCCGCTCTCCGGCGCTGTGTCGTCCATATGCTCCTGTCCGGTTGTTTCTTCCGGGTCGTATCCGTAACCCATGTTGTGACCTCTTTTCTCATTCGCTGCCGTATCCGGTGCGTCTGCTTGCTCTGCAGACAGTATACCGAATAGTTGTGTCCATTCTGTGAAAAAAGCCGCTTCCGGAGTTTTTCGGAAACGACTTTTTATGTCTTATTCTTTCTCCTGATTCCAGTAGCCTTTCTGCAAACTGCAGAAGCGAACCAGCCCAGGCGGAAGCTTCTGGTATTTTTTACCAAAACGGTAGCCCAGCCATTTCATGCCGCTCTGCCAGATCAGCTTCGGCAGAAGCCACGGTGCGGTTTTTGCAAGATAAACGGCGGTTTTTTTGACCAGCTTCATGCCCTCGCCCTCCGGCGGCACACCGTCAAACACAGCCGGGTACTGCACATGGGATACACCGAGGTCAAAGTTTCTTGTAAACTGCTGCCAGCCGGAATAATTGTGGGAATGAATCACCTTCGCATCCGCTGCATAGGCGATCGCATAGCCCGCCTGAATCACTCCGGCAGCATAAATCATATCCTCGTTAAAAATCGTATGATTCACGAATCCGCCGAGCTGTTCAAAAATATCGCGCTTATAGGCGGCGCAGACATTCGAGCAAAAATACGTCTTGATTCCGAGCCTCAAAAGATCCGCCTTTGTTTTGACCGACGGCTGCTCCGGGTAATTGAACTGCCTCGTATAGCGTTCCATTCGGCTGCAATTTTCTTCCGGAAGTTGTCTTGCATAGGCGGCTGCGATTTTTTCATCGGAAAACAAGGCCTTGCACAGCTCCTGCGTCAAATACGCATCCGCCGGAAGTGCATCCTGCGTCATGCAGACAAACACCTCCGCATCCGAATTGGAAACAGCGAGGTTCCGTGTTTTTCCATGATCGAACTCATCCTGAGAGATATGGAATAACATCGCTTTTGGATGCTCTTTTAAAAATGTGTCGCAATCCATCAGCGCTTCAAACGCTCTTTTTTCGGTATTTACAATTACAATCCGGTTCACCGCAAGCACCTGCTTCTCCAGCTGCTCCATCAGCGCCAGAAAACGTTCCTTCGGGTGAAATGTCGGAATGATAACATCTACTTTTACAGAATCCATATTTTACTTTTTCATATACTGGCTGGTGTCTGCCTGTACCTTCTGGCTGTACTGTTTTACCTGATCGGAAGGTTCGTACTCGGTTACGTCGAACAGCAGCTCATGCAGCTTGACAACGTTTGTTTCCAGATCCAGCGGAATAACACAGGAACCCTTCTTGCCAATTGTGCCGGTTGCACGGCTATCTTCAAATGGCACACCGTCCTGTGCTACGATCTGATAGTTTGCAACGTCGGACAGGATGGAAGCCATTTCCGTCACATCCAGGTTAGTGTATACATTTTCCATTACCTTGTTCAGGATCGATACCAGAGTGGTCGGATTCATGGTCTTTGCCTTATCCATACATGCCATCAGCACTTTCCGCTGACGCTCTGCACGGCCGAAGTCATCGCCGACATAGCGGATACGGCAATATGCGGTTGCCTGCAGACCGTTCAGCGTCTGCATACCGGAATGTGTCACCTTTACAATGTTTTCGTTCAGCGCATCATTTTCATTTTCTACGAACATGCTTCGCTGATAGTTGTTCAGATGGTCGATTTCGTTATCGTGCACGTCGATATCCACGCCGCCCAGCTCATCGATGGTTTCAATCAGCGCATCGAAACCGACAGTCACATATTCCGTGATATCCAGGTCGAAGTTCATATTCAGCATGTTGATTGCCTGCTCCGGGCCGCCCTGCGCGTATGCCGCATTCGCTTTATTGTAGCTGTCCGTGCCGAGATTTAAGTAGGTATCGCGGTAAACGGAAACCAGCTTGACGTCTCCGGTGTCCTGATTGATAGATGCGATCATGACCGTGTCGGAACGGGAGCCCTTGCCGAGCTTGCCCTTTCTGGAATCCACACCAAACAGTGCGATATTACGGTAGCCTTTCATTTCCTTATTATTTTCTACCTGCGGGTTTACCACAATATCTTCTTCATTGATCTTGATCTTGTCAATCTTCGTTACCATATTGACGCCGACAATCGCAATCAGTAAAACGATCAACGCTACGATTTCCACTGCAAAGAAGATGATTCTTCTTCTCTGTTTTGCCTTACGCTTCTTTGCAGACATCTTTTTTCTGCTGCTGGAACTGCCACTTCTCTGCGGTGCTCTCTTAGAGCTATTTGTACCTGTTGACATGTTTTCCTCTCCTTGTGTTTTTTTCACGCATTCAAATCAATACGCGTTTTCGTTGATAAATCCTCTAAAAATAGTTAAAAACATGATTTTGAAATCAAAGCTCATGCTCCAGTTTTCAATATAATAAATATCATACTCAATTCGTTTGCGAATCGACGTATCTCCCCGGTAGCCGTTGATCTGCGCCCAGCCGGTCAGCCCCGGACGAACCTGGTGCTTGATCATATAGCGCGGAATCTCTTCCTTAAACTTCTCAACATACTGCGGGCGCTCCGGTCTGGGACCTACCAGACTCATATCCCCGATCAGGATATTAAACAGCTGCGGCAGCTCATCAATGCTGGTCTTGCGCAGAATCCGCCCCACCTTTGTGACGCGGGGATCGTTTTTCGTCGTCCAGCCCTTCTTTTCTTCCGTGGTGTCCTGAACATACATTGTACGGAATTTGTACATTTTAAACGCATGATTGTGCTGTCCGATTCTTTCCTGACTGAAAATAATCGGTCCCTTACTCGTCGCACGGATCAAAATTGCTACGATCAAAAGAAGCGGCGACGTCACTATCAATCCGCAAAGCGAACCGAAAATATCCACAGCGCGCTTTGCAACCGCATTTAAGGTGTTGCTCAGCGGGACATAACGGATGTTGATGACCGGCAGTCCGCCAAGATCCTCCGTATAAGGCTTGCCCGGAATCAGGCTGTTATAGTCCGGAATAAACTTCGTATGCACGCCGGATTTTTCACAGAGATTGACAATCTCTTCCAGACGGTCGTAGTCCTGCAGCGCAAGGGTCACAGCGATCTCATCCAGTTTGTTTTCCGGCAGGATAAAGGGCAGGTTATCGATGGAACCAAGCACCTTGACTCCCTTGTAAACCGCGCCTCTCGGCACATTATCGTCCAGAATGCCCCGCACCATATAGCCCCACTGGGGATTGGCGATAATCCGGTCGATATAGGCTTCCGCCGCACGAGAATACCCCACCAGCAAAATGTGCTTCAAATTATAACCGCGTTTGCGCATCAGATGCAGGATTCTACGGATCAGCGCACGCACCAGAATTCCCGAAATCGTATTGATGATAGCAAATAATGCCAGCATGCCGCGGGAAAAATGCTGCAGCTCGCGGTCGATGGAGTTGGCAAGGTATAACCCTGCAAGAAACAGGATAATTCCGATCAGATTCGCCCTGATAATATTCAGTATTTCATTTTCCGGACGTTGTACACGCTTCGGCGTATACAATTTGTTCCAGTAATAAAGGATCAGATAACCGGGCACAACAAAATAAAGGGCGGAAAAATATATGCCCATGTCCAGTACACCTATTTCTTTATCTGCAAAGCGGCTCCCGAACATCAGCCACCAGGCCAACAGATAGGAAGCTGCTGTAACCACGGCGTCTACAACAACATGAAGCCGGTTCAAATAACGTTGATTATCCTTTATCATTACGGCTCGTCCCCATATTCAAAATGTAGTATACAATACCTTCCAGCAAAGCACAAGGATTTTTACGAATCGCGCAGGTGAACCGTAACACTTGTGTACACCCACAGTCACCGCTTACACACGCCGAAACAGGTTGACCCACAGCTGTAACTGCAAATTGCAATAATGCAGAAAATTTCGTCCTGCAAAGGGGACCTTATGCGCGCGTCCCTCTTTCGAAGCAGACAGACAGATTCCCGCCCGGATTCCTTTTGCGTAAGTCGCCCCAAATCCTTTTTTCATAAAAAACAGCTGTTTCATCAAAAATCCCGCCAGAAAAAAAGGCAGATTCAGGATCAGCTGCAGCAGCGGCATATTTTTATAGATCAGATAAATATTGTTTCTCGAAGAATGCGTCACCTTAAACGCATTGTACCGCGAACCGGTAGAACCGCTCCCCGCGTGATAGACGACTGCAGCCGGCTCTGTGACATTTTTCAGCCCGAAAATCTGCGCCCGGTATCCGATATCCACATCTTCCAGGTATGCAAAATGAAGCTCGTCAAACCCTCCGATCTGCTCCAAATGTGCCTTGCGGTAGAGCGCCGCCCCTGCACAATTGGAAAAAACGCGCTTTGGCGCTGTGTAATTGGAAGAAGGCCTTCCTTTGCCAATCGCATACGCCCAGCCAAATGCCGAGTACAGATCCCCCGCCGTATCGACAAACTCCGGTTCCTTCATCGAAAGCATCTTCGCCCCGACTGAAAAAATCTTCTCATCCGCTTCCATTGCCCTTTCCAGACGTTCCAGACAGAAGCGATCGGTTTTTGTGTCGTTATTTAAAAGAAAAACATACGGTGTAGCAGCAGCTTCAATTCCGATATTGACTGCCGTACAAAAACCCTTATTTTCCGAAAAACAGATCAGCTTCACCTGCGGAAAATGCTCCTGTATCCACGAAACACTTCCGTCCGTCGACCCATTATCCACAACGATCACGGCAATTTCCACTGTGCTCTGAAGCAGGCTGTCCAGACAGTCCTGCAGAAAATGTTTTCCGTTATAGTTCGGTATTACCACGGTCGTTTTCATCCACCGATTTTGCTCCTCATGTTTCCTGTGTTTGCCGTCCGCGCGAGGGAGAGCCTCAGAGCGCGGATCGCCTGCCTACGCAGCAACAAAGCCGCCTGCCGCGGTGCGCTCTATCTGCAGCTTACGCCTGCGGATCCCATAAAATCCCATACCCTGCCGCTGTCGCTTCTTTACAAAATTCCATACTCTTTTGAAAGATCTTTGTTTCCTGCGCTGCCGTCGGAAGCCCCTGGCAGGCTTCTTTTAATTCCGCTATCGTCTGCGCGTAACGCTCCTTTAATGTGCTGCAAACCTCCATGCTGCGCAGGTCTGCTGCCGGTGCGCTCTGCTGCAGCGCTGCACGGTGCATCGGTCCGGAATATCCTTTCCGAAGCCCTGCATACCGCATCGAACCGTCGTTTTCATACAGTCCGCTCACCAGGAAGCCTTTCGGATGCCGGATGCCAAAAACATCCCTGCCGCCCGGTAGAGGCTTTGCCCAAATCCCGATTTCCGGGCGCTGGCAAAATACACTGTCTTCATAGTCTTCCCGATAAAAGCCAAGATGTTTCAGCCCGCTCACTGTCGCCTTCCAGCCTTTTCGAAGACAATAATCTTCCAGCGCACGCTGCCCCGCCTCGTAAGCATAGCGCTTGCTCTGCGGGTTCGACGCCGTAGACGCTTCATGGCAGCGCCAGTGGTACAGCACCTTCGGCACATGCACAAACTGTCCGCCTGCCGCATACGCCCGCAGCACCAGATCGTAATCCTGCGCCCCGTCAAATCCGCTGCGCAGCTTTAATTCTTTCAAAAATGCCGTTTCGATCACCGTAAAATGACAGATATAATTGTTGGTCAAAAGCAATTCCCCGTCAAAATCCGGCTTGAAATTCGGCTCATAGAAGCGGCTCGCCGCTTTGTCGCATTTATCTTCATCGGAAAACAGCACAAGCTTTTGTTTTCCGCGCTTTTTTTCTTTTTCCAGACAATCCGCCATCTCCCAGAGCGCATTCGCAGTCAGCAGATCGTCGTGATCCAGCAGACCGACCGCGTCTCCCGCCGCAAGTTCAATTCCTGCGTTCGTATTGGCGGAAATTCCTTTGTTTTCGGAAAGGGTGCAGAGCACAATGCTCTGATCCTTCCATTCTGCAAGATTTGATGCATCTGCCGCTTCCCGCAGGCAGATTCCGTTCTTTTTTGCCCAGGCCTGTACAGACTCTGCCGTGCCGCCCGCATCTGCTACAATCAGCTCCCAGTGCGGGTACGACTGCTTCGATACGCTGCTAAGCATCGCTTCAAGATGCTCTTTTTTCGTCCGGTATGCCGGAACGACGATACTGATGCGTAAGGAAGCAGAATGCTCCCGTTGGAACGAAAGTGTCTTTTCGTCCGGCTCCTGCCAGGTATAGACCTCCTGTTCCTGCCCAATCCGCTCCAACACCGCCCACACGGCATTTCTGATTCCGTTTTTCTGCAGATAATACCAGGTTTTTTTCAGATTGGATAGGGAAAAAACAGACATCCGTCGAACTCCTTTTCCTGCTACAGACGCCTGCGCGTGCCCAAGCGCCGGAAAACTCCGACACCGGGCACGCGCCGTGTCCTTTTGATTCGTGATATAACCCCTGCGCCAGAGCGCATGCTGCATTTTTGCTGCAAAATACGCTGCTGGTGCTGCGGCTTTTTCTTTTACAGAATTGCCTTCAGGTCAGCGGTCAGCTTGTCAACCTTTGCCTGTGCATCTTCCAGACTGGTTCCCTTTACGCCCATATAGAATTTGATCTTGGGCTCGGTTCCGGACGGACGTGCACAGCACCAGGAATTGTTGGTCAGTTCAAAGTACAGAACGTTGGACTTGGGAAGTCCGGTCGGACGAACCTCACCGGTTGTCATATCTTTAACCTGATCCTTATCGTAGTCGCGCATCTCTACAACCTGCAGGTCGCCGAAATTCTTCGGCGGGTTGCTGCGAAGCTTTTCCATCATTGCGGAGATCTGGGCTGCGCCGTCGATTCCCTTCAGGGTGATGGCATACTGGGTTTCTTTGTAGTAGCCATATTTCTCATACAGTGCAAGCATCTGATCCCAGCAGGTCATGCCGTGTTTCTTGCACCATGCAGCGGTCTCACACAGACACATTACTGCAACAATCGCATCCTTATCTCTTGCATGGGTGCCTGCCAGACAGCCGTAGGATTCTTCCAGACCGAATACATAGTGGCCTTTCCCAGCCTGTTCCATCCATTTGATCTGCTCGCCGATATACTTAAAGCCGGTCAGGACTTCTCTTAATTCTACGTTATAATCTGCTGCAATCGCTGCTGCCATATTGGTCGTAACGATGGTGGATACCATAACAGGATCAACCGGCATCCGATTGGTAGCGGTGCGCTCGCGCAGGATGTACTCTGCAATCAGCATGCCGGACATGTTGCCGGTGAAGGGCATGTACTCGCCGCTCTTGGAATCCTTTGCATAAATGCCGAGACGGTCTGCATCCGGGTCAGTAGCCAGAACGATGTCTGCGTCCACCTTCTTTGCAAGCTTTAATGCCAGGGTAAATGCCTTGGGATCTTCAGGGTTCGGGTAATCCAGCGTCGTAAATGCAGGATCGGGACGTTCCTGTTCGGGAACAACATAAACGTGCTTGAAGCCCAGCTCAGCCAGAATTCTTCTGACGGGCTTGTTGCCGGTACCATGGAACGGTGTGTACACGATTTTCAATTCATCCGCTACTTCCTTGATGATTTCGGGATGAATGATCTGTTTCTTTAACTCTTCCATGTAGGCAACGTCGATTTCTTCGCCGATGTACTGATACAGACCGGCTTCGATGGCATCGTCCTTGGACATGGTTTTTACCGTATGGAAATCGGTTACATGCTCTACCTCGTCGATGATCTCATGATCCTTGGGGGCAGTTACCTGTGCACCGTCCTCCCAGTAAACCTTGTAGCCGTTGTATTCCGGAGGATTGTGGCTCGCCGTTACAACGATACCGGAAATACAGCCTAAGGTACGCAGTGCAAAGGACAGCTCAGGTGTCGGACGGAGTTCATCGAATACATACGCCTTAATGCCGTTTGCAGCCATGCACAGTGCAGCCTCATCTGCAAATTCGGGAGAATAATAACGGCTGTCATATGCAATTGCAACGCCCTTGTCAGCGCCGCCCTGCTTTAAAATGTAGTTTGCCAGCCCCTGTGTTGCTTTTCTGACAGTATAAATATTCATCCGGTTGGTTCCGGCTCCGATCACACCGCGCAGACCGCCGGTACCAAACGCCAGATCCTTGTAAAAACGATCTTCAATCTCCGCCTGATTATCTGCAATTTTGCGGAGCTCTTCCTTGGTTCCTTCATCAAAGTAGGAATCCTCCAGCCAGAATTTGTACTGATCCATGTAATTCATCGCTTTTGCTACCTCCATCTTTTCTGATGCCTGCCGTCTCTTACGTCCCTGCCTGTCAGTCATTCCTTGGCTGCAGTGCATCTTCTTTAAGTCAGTATACACTATTTTTTCAGACCCGTAAAGAAAAGTCAGATTTATCTAACGAAAAATTCGGGTTGAAATAAGGATCTCCGGCTTCCAGCTCAGCTTTCCATTTGTTGCGGAAGCGTTCGGACTCTTCGTTATACCGTTTTGCTTTTTCTCCTTGATCGTCTAATCCTCTCGAAATCGATTCGAAATGATACAGCTCGGCAAAGGGCGTAAAGACGTTCAGATAACCAGCCTTGCGCAGCTTCAAACAGAAGTCCACATCGTTTAATGAAATTTCAAAGCTCTCGTCCAGACCGCCGGCCTGCTCATAGAGCGATTTTTTCACCAAAAGACATGCTCCGGTTACTGCCGTCATGTCCTGCGCATAGCACAGACGTCCCATGTATCCTAAATTTTCCCGCTTCTGGCGGTAATGCACATGTCCTGCCGTCCGATGCGCGCCAAGCCCGATCACGACGCCCGCATGCTGGATCGTTTTATCCCCATAGTAAAGCTTTCCGCCGACTGCGCCGACGTCCGGGCGCTGCGCATACATCAGAAGCTCTTCCATCCAGTTGATCGTAATTACCTGCGTATCGTTGTTTAACAACAGCACATAGTCTCCGGTCGCAAGAGAGACGCCGAAATTGTTGATTTTCGAATAATTAAATTTACCCTCGAAGGTCACCACGCGGATCTGCGGATTATTCTGCAGCTCGTCATAGTAGGAAAAAATCTCCTTCGTCTCGCTGTTGTTCTCCACGACAATGATCTCGTAATTTTCCCAGGTAGATTTTTCCACAATGGAGCTGATACAACGGCGCAGGTCTTCCACATGATCCTTGTTCGGAATAATGATAGAAATCTTCGGTTCCCCGATAATTTCATAACTGATTTTAAAAATCGTCTCAAACGCACGAGTGCTCGTAATTGTAAAGTTTTTGAAGCCGTGTCTGCGCAAATGATCCGCAACCGCGCCTCTCGCTGCTTCGACCACGTAAGGCTTTGCCTCGATATTGCCCGCAACGCTGCCTGCATGGGAGCGCCAGTAATACAGAAGCTTCGGCACATGGACGATATGCTTCGCATTGTCCGTCAGGCGCAGAATCATGTCATGATCCTGGCTGCCGTCAAATTTTGTCCGAAACAGCTCCGTGCCATCCAACAGCTCTCTGGAAAATACGCTGAAATGACAAATATAGTTGTTCGCGCGCAGGTTGTCGATCGCATAATCCGGCTTGAAGTGCATCGTGATCATCTTGTTGATGTCCGGGCTCTTAAACGTCGCCTCATCACAGTAAATAAAGTCCGCATCCTTTTCGTTGATCGCCTTTACATACTCGTAAAGTGCGCAGGGATGCAAAATATCGTCGTGATCAAACAGCCCGATAAACTCGCCGGATGCAAGCTTATAGCATTCGTTCGTGTTGCCCGAAATGCCCTCGTTTTTGGCAAGCTTCTGATAAACGATTCTCGAATCCTGCGCCGCCAGCCTTTTGCAGTATTCGCCGACATAGGCGTGCGCATCGTCCGAACCGTCCGCCAGACACAGTTCCCAGTTTTTGTAGGTCTGCCACTGGACGGAGCCGATCATCTCGGTTAAAAAGCTTTCCGGCGTGTTCCACAACGGAACAAGAATACTGATCTTTGGCATCCGTTCAAAGACAGCCGCCTCCTGCTTCTGTCTTTCCTCTGCGGACGGGAAGCTCTGGGTGCCGTAATGGGTCATCGCCTTCTTTTCCCAGGATTTATAGCGCACCTTTGCAATCACGCCCGACAGGCTGCCGCAATTTTTCAAACGGTCCTTCTGGCGGATCACAAAATGCATGCACTTTCTGGCAGGGCCGGACGCTTTCCAGATCGGATTGTTTTTGATGCGGTTCAATTTGAACTGCAGATCGTCCACCTGATCCTCCAGCTCAGCGACCCGGTTTGCCAGATAAACGGCTTTATAATGTTCTTTCTCGTAAGCGTCCTGATAGTCCTTTTTTTCTTCCATGATTTTATTATTTCCTCACTGTAAGCATTTCCGGACTGAAGCGGTAAAGCTTCTGCCGCGAGCAGGTATCTTCCCACAAAAAGCCGATCAGGTAGTCTCCCTCCGGCAGGCTGTCCCGATCGAAGGTCACGCATACGCCCGGCAGCTCGGTATGGACAATTCCGTGCAGATTTTCGTCGATATCCGGGCGGAACTGCCTCGTACAGGGAATCCTCCAGACCTCGCCCCGATCCTCAGGAATCGCTTCCGTACTGGAGCCGGGCGCAATATAGCCGGTCTCCACCTTCTTTAACAACAGGGAAAAATCGTACCGACAGTTGTCAACCTGCAGTGCCCACGTCCAGCCCTGGATCATCCAGTCGCCTGTTCCTGCTCCTGCAGCGCCCCTTTGCCAGCGCCCCATGTCCCCGGCGAACTCCACACCGATGCGCAGCACCTCGTTATGCCACTGTGGTTCCAGAACACCCTCGATCTTCTCAGGGGAAACTTTTTCCACTCTTTTGTCAAAATCATAACGGCAGCCCGTATAAAATTCCGCATCCAGCACATCCTTTACCAGATATCTGTGATAGAACGGGTCGGTTCCGTATAGGGACGGGTGCAGTTCATAGAGCAAATTCAGTTCCTGATGCAGGCGGCGCAGCTTTTCCGTGCTGTCGTCCGCACCGCGGCTTAAGGATTCATGATGCGTCAGCGTCACATCGTTGCATACCACGTTGTAATAGCCCATTTCATATACATGATAGCAGAATTCCACATCGTTGAACGCGACACGAAGCTGTTCGGACAATCCTCCTGCCTGATCGTAAATACTTTTTTTCACCAGCAGGCAGGCTCCGGTTACACCCAGGACATCCATCGCCATGCGGTTGCGCCCGAAATAAAATTCCAGCGCATCGGAGCGGAACTGCAGCTTGTGTGCAGGCCCCAGATGAATGTTGGTGATGCCCGCGTGTTGAATGATCTCCGTGCCCGGATAGATCAGCTTTGCGCCCACCGCGCCGACGTGAGGCAGAACCGCCTTTTCCATCAGCTTTTCCAGCCAGTTGTCCTGCGTAATTTCGATATCATCATTCAATAACAGGATGTAATCGCCGGTCGCCAGGGACACGCCAAGGTTACACATTTTGGAAAAATTGAACTCCATCGGTTCATAGTGATAAACGAACCGGAAATCCTCGTTCAACATATCGCGCATCCGTTCAATTCTTGCACGGTTTTGTTCATTGCTTCCGTTATCCACAACGATGATCTCAAAATCCCGGTAGTTTCCACTTTCCAGGACAGAATGAATGCAATTCGATAAAATATGGGGATGATCCTTGGTCGGGATGATGATTGAAACCTTCCCGGAGGGCGTAAGAGGCCAGCCTCTTCTTACATATGCCGCCTTTTTCAGATCATCATACGTCTCTTCCATACCCCAGACTTCGATTTTTTCATGATGAAACAGCACGCTGTCGATATGCGCCGTTCCATTCTCGATTTCCGTCAGGCGCAGCACCAGGTCATAAAGGTTGCGCAGTGGGTTCTCATCTGCCAGCCACGGACAGTTCTCCATCGCCTGTCTGCGCACCGCAAAGAATCCGCCGAAATAAAAGCAAGACATCAGTGTATCCGGCGACCAGTCCGGCTTCAGCCAGGGATTTTTGCGCTTACCAGCTTCGTCGATTTCATCCTCGTCCGCGTAGGCGATCACCGTTTCAGGATGGGCTTCAAACCAGCTGAGCACATGTGAAATGCCTCTCGTGTCCGGGCTTGCGTCCGGCGCGTGGAAAATCAGGACGTCCGCCGGCGTCGCGCCGTGGGCATACCGATGCACATCAAAATCCGCACGGCACTCGTCGTAGGAGATCACCTCCGCGTGCTCTACCCTGTGCTCTGCGCGCAGTGTCTCGTCCTCCTGGGCTTCCTTTTCCCGAATCCACTCGTCATAGGTGAGCGTCTGTTTCTGAATCTGCTCCTGATACCATCGGTATCTTCTCTTTACCAGATTATCCTGAATTGCTTCTTTTATCTTTGAAACCAAAAACCTTTCCTCCTTGCCGCTGCCGCCAGGCGCGCCTGAATATCCTGCAGCATTTCCGCCGACAGCCATGCGATCTGTGCCCGGATGATCAGCGCTTCGCCATCCGTCGCCTCGTTGTCCAGACAATCCAGCCGAACGCTGATGTTCGGATCTCCTGTTTCAAACAGTACCGTCGGAACATGGGACGGGGTATCTGCAAGCACCTGTCCGTTCGTCGACAGGCACTGATCCAGCTGTGCCCGCGTCAGCGCTTTTCCGCGCCATTCGATTCCATGAATCTGTACCAGACACGGCAGCTCCGCAGGATCTAAGCGAATCGCTTTTGTACCTGCTTTGCAGATGATCCTGGCGTTGATCAGATCGTCCGCCTCATATGCATCATATTGATAATAAGAATGCTCCGGTGTATATCCTGCGCCGAAGTCTTCAAATACCTGCACCTTTTTGCGGTCCGCCCGGGCGAAAAATTCCTGATACGGCACAGCACGGTTGCCGATCAGATGCCGAAGCTGCCCAAGAGCCGTCCGGCTCCGCCCGTCCTTTTCCTGCAGGACAAAGTGCTGGAACGCCAGCTCTTTTTCCGAAAGCTCCCGCATCTGCTCTTTGCCGATGCCGAGGGCTTCCAGATGCTTTTTCACAATCGGATGCTCCATCCGAACCGGATCCTCCTGACCATAGCAGTTCAATGCCCGGCTGATGATCTGCTGCGGCGTCAGCTTGTCTGTCGTCCACTCGTAATCGATCATCGTCCAGATATCACCCTGTACGCAGATATTCGGGAAGGTCAGGTCATAATCCTGCTTCGTCCCCTCCGCTTTCCACGCTGCGATTTTGCAGTAACGGTCAAACAGCTTATCAAAACCGGCTTCGTCATTGTTCTGTAAGCACTCATCCAGCAGCTCTTCCAATGTCCGGCTATTTTCGAGATATTCGATTTCCGCAAAGGGCAATCCATCCGGATTCCGTTTCAGCTCCAGACGGTTGACTGAGAGGGTGCTGTCTTTAAACCGTTCTGTGAAGACGCATTCATTTTCTGCCAGGGCTTCAATATGTGCCGCAGCAGCTGAGGTTGCCGGATATTTCCGAACAGTGTGTTTTCCGTCCTTTTCCAGAATATCCGTGCGGATGCTCAGATGCTCCGCCCTGTCGTTGGAAAAACGGCTGTATACAATATCCGTCATGGGTCCTGTCATCACGAGGAACGAATTGCTGTACTGTCCAAACAGTCCCTCGCGGATGAGCATATCGAACACCTTTTTTTCATCGAACAGCAGCATCCGGTCGCGGTCGAAATTTCGTAGGTTATTAGATAGTTCTCCGACTTTCGGCAGATACCGGTCGGAGTACAGCGTCGTCATAAATTTATAATCCGGATAAGGGTAGTAGAAATGATATTCCGTCTCACCGCATTCTTTCAGGATTTTTTCCAGACCGCTCCGGGAAAAGGTGCGAGCCGCACCGCCCTGGGGGTAATCCTCCAGGCCTGAAAAAAACGTGCCGACGTGGTCTTCCCGGCACCCCGCCCAATATTTTAAACCAAGTTTATTCTCTATCGCAATCACGATATGTCCATCGGATTTCACATGTTTTTTGATAATCCGGTAGAAATCGTGAAAGGGGGTTTTTCCGCCGATATAGCTCTGCCCGTATTCGAACACGCCGATCAGACAGACAAAATCATAATCCGTCGGCAGATCCGGCTCGATGTCCGAAAAGTTGCCCACATGGATCGTCACGTTGTCACAGTCCTGATGGCGGTAAGCGTTGATCAAGCTGCGTTTTTTCGAAAGGTCGACGCAGGTTACGCTGCCTGCCTTCTGTGCGAGGCTTCCCGTAATCGCGCCGCAGCCGGAACCGATTTCCAGCACCTTCATGCTTTTGTCAACAGGCAGCCATCCGACGATATTTTCCCGCAGGTCGGAAAGGTGGTAAAGCACCTCCCAGCTCGCCGCTTTATAGATTTCCTGGGGATATTCCCGGGGCGGGATTGTTTTTACCAGCTCCAAAAGTGCATCTTCCGACGCTCCGTCGCAGTAAAAATCCTGTTCCGGATAATGGGAATAATCCAGCACAACATTCCCGATCTTCTCTGTCCTGCCTGTCTGCATACGTTAAATCTCCTTCACCTCAACCTGAGATTCCATATCAAAATAGCCCACCGTATCCTTGTCGGACACGACCGTAATATTCAGCACGTCATAAAGACGATGATACACTTTAAACGTATCTTTTTCATAGCCTGTCACACCCAGGGATATGAGATAGTCACCGCCCTGCAGGCGCATCTTCTGGCGGAATGTAATTTCCAGCACCTGACCTACCTTTACGCTCTCCAGAAACGTCTTTTCAAACATCGTGTTCGTTCCCGTGATCTCCACGCCCTTGATGTTTTTGATGGAAAAAGCAAAGATCGGTGCCGGAAGATCCTGACCGATTTTCACCTTCATATGCATCGTGAATTCGTCGCCCTTTAAAATTGCGGTCGTCTGCACATCGTTTTTGTCCGTAATGTAATACGAAACAATTTCCGCCTGCTTCGTGCCGTATTCCAGTGTCTCCGGGTTGACGCCCATGCGCGCCGCTTCCTGCTTCTTTTTCTGTTTGTCAAGCGCCGCCCGAACATCCCCGTCCGCCGTCAGGTCAGGTACATCCACGCCAGCCTTAGGCGTTTCGTACTGTCCCACCAGCACCTGCTTGTAGGCGTCGATCATGTCTTTGGGCGAGCCTTCTCCGAGCTTTACGCCCTGATTTAACAGAATCGCACGGTCACAGTATTTGCTGATTGCGCTCAGATCGTGGCTGACGAACAGGATCGTCTTGCCTTTTTTCTTGAATTCCTCGAATTTTCGATAGCATTTTGCCTGGAAAAATACGTCGCCAACCGAAAGCGCCTCATCGACGATCAGGATTTCCGGGTCAATATTGATGGCAACTGCAAATGCCAGTCGGACAAACATACCGCTGGAATAGGTCTTTACCGGCTGGTACACATAGTCCCCGATATCCGCAAAATCCAGGATATCCTGCAGCTTTTCATCAATTTCTTTTTCAGAAAAACCGATCATTGTTCCATTCAGATAAATATTTTCGATGCCGTTGTATTCCATGTTAAAGCCTGCACCCAGCTCCAGCAAGGCGGAAATTCTGCCGTTTACCTGCACAGTGCCGCTCGTCTCATGTAATACGCCGGTGATAATCTTTAAAATCGTCGATTTGCCGGAGCCGTTCGTGCCAATAATGCCGACAGTCTCTCCTTTATAAATGTCCAGACTGACATCCTTTAATGCGTAATGCGGCGTGGAAAGTTTCTTTTTTGTCAGTCCCAGGGATTCGATCAGACGATCCCGGTTTCTGCGGTACAGCTTGTATACTTTGCTCACCCTGTCCACATGAATTGCCAGTTCTTTTTGTTCCATAACCAGTTTTCCTTTACATGATATCCGCAAAATGAATCTTGAGTTTCTTGAAAATCAGCGCGCCAATGCCAAACAGCACCACCGTGATAATCCAGAAATAAACCGTGGAGTAAAAATCCTCCCAGAACCACTGTTTTCCGTATACAGCGCTTCTATAGCCCTCCACAATGTATACAAGCGGATTGATTTTCACGATCATCTGAAGCTTCATCGGAAAATCATTGATATTCCACAGCACCGGAGTTGCCCACATACCGACCTGCAGAAAGATATTGACAATGGACTGCAGATCCCTGAAAAAGATGACAACCGAGCAGGTCGTATAACTGAGTGCCAGTACAAAAACGAACATGCAGAAGCTGTAATAAAATACCTGCAGTGTATACAGGCTCGGATAATAGCCGTTCAATGCTGCCACGATCAGTAAAACCAGCACGAAAAACGCATGAATAAATGTCGCTGCAATAATCTTGATAATCGGCAGGATACTGATTTTGAATACGACTTTTTTTACCAGGTAATTATATTCCAGCAGCGATACCATTGCGCTGGTCAGGGCTTCGGAAAAATAAAACCAGGGCACCAGTCCCGCTGTCAGAAACAGGATATACGGAACACCTTCTACGCCTCCGGAGGCATAACCAGTCCGGTTCGGGAAAATAATCACAAAAACAACCCAGTACATCGCAACTGTGATGACCGGCTGCACCATCGCCCAGAACGCTCCCATATAAGAGCCTGCGTAGCGCTTTTTGAAATCGCTCTTTGCCAGTTTCCAGATCAGCCTGCGGTTCTGGTATAATTCCACCGGCAGCACCGTGATCTTATCGTATAACCGGATAAAGGCAATGACCGCCGCCACGATCAGCACGCAGGCAATCACTTTTTTCAGCAGCTCATCCTGCGGATTGGCAAGGGGATTATGATAAACAAGGATAATAACGGCAAGAATCGCCATCACCGCAGTGAATATGGCGATTCCTGTTTTTTTATTCAGTCTCTTCATTTATTTCTGCTTTCTGTAAATTCGGCAAAAGAGCCCCACTTTTTATCTTTGTCAGACAAGGTCAGTTCCATTCCTTCCGGAATCGGCCATTCTACGCCGATCTGGGGATCGTTCCATGCCAGACCGCCTTCGTCGTTGGGATGATAGAAGTCGGTGCACTTATAGGCAAATTCCGCATAATCCGACAGCACTACAAAGCCGTGTGCGAAATTCTTGGGGATAAAGAACTGCTTTTTGTTCTCTTCGGAAAGCAGCACACCGTACCACTGACCATAGGTTTTGGAGCCGGGACGTAAGTCAACCGCAACGTCAAACACTTCGCCGCGAATCGCTCTCACCAGTTTGTCCTGGGGGTAATTGATCTGGAAATGAAGCCCCCGCAGAACGCCTTTTTTGGATGCGGACTGGTTGTCCTGTACGAAAACCTGATCGATGCCGGCTTCCTTGTAATCGTTGTAGTTATAAGTCTCCATGAAGTAACCGCGGGCGTCGCCGAACACCTGGGGGGTGATCACCTTAAGACCTTCGATATGACATGTTTCTACTGAAATTTTTCCCATTTTTCTATTCTCCTGTTCCGTTTTTAAAGTCCGTTTGCGACCTCTACGAGATATTTGCCATAGTTGGTCTTCATCAGCGGCTCCGCAAGCTTTAAGAGCTGCTGTTTATCGATAAAACCTCTGCGGAACGCGATTTCCTCAATGCAGGAAATGTACATGCCCTGACGCTTCTGTACCGCTGCGACGAAATCTGCCGCATCCAGCAGTGCATCGTGGTTGCCGGTATCGAGCCATGCAAAGCCTCTGCCCAGCGTCTCCACCATCAGCGTCCCTCTGCGCAGATATTCGTTGTTGATCGAAGTGATTTCGATCTCACCTCTTGCAGACGGCTTTACGTTGCGGGCAATTTCCACAACGTCGTTATCATAAAAATACAGTCCGGGAACTGCGTAGTTGCTCTTGGGATGCTCCGGCTTTTCCTCGATGGAAAGCGCTTTGCCGTTTTCATCGAATTCCACCACGCCGTATTCTCTGGGATCGCGGACAAAATAGCCGAAAATCGTCGCACCCTTTTCCCGCTCCGCTGCCTGACGCAGCACTCTGGAAAAGCTCTGTCCATAGAAAATATTGTCGCCCAGAACGAGGGCAACGCTGTCGTTTCCGATGAAATCCGCGCCGATCAAAAATGCGTCTGCCAGTCCGCGGGGCGTCTCCTGAACCGCATAGGACATCGAAAGTCCCAGCTGCTCGCCTGTACCGAACAGTTCTTTAAAAGCAGGCAGATCCCTGGGCGTGGAAATAATCAGAATCTCCCGGATGCCCGCCAGCATCAGTGTGGATAGTGGATAATAAATCATCGGTTTGTCGTAAACCGGCATAATCTGTTTGGATACCGCCTTGGTCAGCGGATAAAGGCGGGTTCCGGAGCCGCCTGCAAGAATGATACCTTTCATAGATTCCTCCATTCCTATGCGTTCATTCGCCTGTATGAAAAACATTTTGCTTTACAGGATCGCTCCGGCGGCACTGTTCTACTGCCCGGCGGCACTGTTCTACTGCCCGGCAGCACTGTTCTACTGCCATGCGCTCCTGCCCAGATGCGCCAAAAGGGGAACGGTGTCGCGCGCCGTCCCCATTTTGGTATACAAAGCCCTGTTTTCTTCGGTCTGTCCGGCATTTTCCTCCCGGCAGTCCGGAAATTTCTCAGGCTTTGTACATTTCGTTATAATATTTCTGGTAGTCGCCGCTGGTTACGCGCTCCATCCAGTCTTCATGCTCGAAGTACCATGCAATGGTCTTTTTGATGCCTTCTTTGAACATCGTCTCCGGATACCAGCCGATCTCTTTCTTAATCTTGTCGGGAGCGATCGCGTATCTTCTGTCGTGTCCCTTGCGGTCTGCTACATAGGTAATCAGATCCTTGCTGACAAGCGCCTTGCGCGGGTCGTCGTCTGCAAGCATCTCCTGCAGGGTCTCGATAATGATTTCGATGATCTGAATGTTCTGTTTTTCGTTATGACCGCCTACATTGTAGGTTTCGAACAGTCTGCCCTGCTCCTGCACCATGTCGATGGCCTTTGCGTGGTCTTCGACATACAGCCAGTCGCGGACGTTCTTGCCGTCGCCGTATACCGGAAGCTTCTTGCCGTGCAGCGCATTGTTGATGATCAGCGGAATCAGCTTTTCCGGAAACTGGTAAGGACCGTAGTTATTAGAGCAGTTTGTGATATTTGCAGGGAAATGATAGGTATCCATATACGCTTTTACAAGCATATCAGATCCTGCTTTGCTGGCAGAATACGGGCTGTGGGGCGCATAGGGGGTTGTCTCATAGAAATAGCCGCCGTCTTCGCTCAAAGAGCCGTATACTTCATCCGTCGAAACATGCAGGAATTTCTTGCCCGGCTTAAAGGTGCCGTCCGGAAGCTCCCACGCGTTCTTTGCGCAGTTTAACATCACGGCAGTACCCAGCACGTTGGTCTGTACGAATACCTCGGGATTCCTGATGCTTCTGTCTACATGGCTTTCCGCTGCAAAATGAACTACGCGGTCAATATCGTTTTCTGCAAAGATCTTTGCAATCGCTTCTTTATCGCAGATATTTGCTTTTACAAAGGTATAGTTATCGCGGTTTTCAATGTCCTTTAAGTTCTCGAGATTACCCGCATAGGTCAGCGCATCCACATTGATGATGCGGATTTCGTTGTCATACTTGCGGAACATATAGTGAATGTAATTGGAACCGATAAACCCCGCTCCTCCGGTAACAAGATAGGTTCTCATGCCTCTTCTCCTTTTCGATTCTGCGCAAAAGGACGCAAAATCCCATAATCCTGATTTTTTTCCAGTGTACCATATTTTCCGTGTTTTTCCAACAGGAAAATACGGCATTGCCTCCATTCCCGGCAAAGCACGCTGCAGTTTACGGATATCCTGCAGACTGCAGCGCCCTGTCCGTATCAAATTTTGTCACAATATCAGTAACCCATATAGCTTACGTTTAAGTCAACATTTCCTTTGATTCCTGCAATCGACCCTCTCGACGAATACTGCCACATCTCGTAACGTCCTCCATAGGTCGGTGCAGCAACATACTGCGCCAGCCAGATCTTGCAGCCGCCAAGGGCGCCTGTATTGATCTTTTCCGTCAGCCAGTTTTTGTTCGCATACAGTCCCGGCGTGTAGCCGCTGTTACGGATCGTCTGGCAGAATGCGTTGATGACAGACGTTCGCGCCGCTTTGGAAATTCCGTCTGCGCGCCCATTCGCGCTCTCCACGTCAATATAGACAGGATAAGTGATTCTGTATTTTTTAATCAGGGAAAGCGTCATGGAGGCCTCTTCGACCGCTTCCACTTCATTCACCGCCTGGCTGAAGAAATAAATACCGACCTTCAGACCTGCCGCCGTCGCGCCCTGAATATTTCTCTTAAACTTCTGATCCTCTACCAGCACACCCGAAGCCGAGCCGCGGTAGCCGCAGCGCAGGATGACGTACTGTACGCCGGAGTTTTTGACTGCGTTCCAGTCGATATTGCCGTTGTGTTTGGAAATGTCAATTCCCATCACAGTTCCCGTATTTAAGCTGCCGTCCCCATTGAACGTGTATTTCACGCCCTGGATCACCTGTTCGCCGGTAACAGCAGTTCCGTTTTTGTCATAGAAAAAGCGTTTTCCGTCGATCGTCTGCCATCCGGTATACCGATATTCCACATTCGCTTTTTTGCGGTAAAATTTGTCTTTGGTATAATAATCCGCCGTCGTTGCCTCACGGTAGGTATCCCCGTCCTTGCAGTACAGCTGGTTGCCGTTTTTATCTTTCAATAAGGTCTTTGTATCGCCGCGGTTTATCTTTTTCTCCGTCACCTTCACGGTGCTGATTCCGCTCTCTACGTTGCTGCCGTCCTGCGCGACCGCTTTGATCTTCGCTTCTCCGGCTTTTATGCCTTTTACCGTTCCCTTATCATCCACCGAGACAAACTCTTTTCCGGAAACGATTTCCCAGCGAACGGACTTGTTCGCTGCATTGTCCGGCGATACCGTTACAGAAAGGGAAACAGTCTGTCCAACCTCAACCGTTGCAGAGCCTGAGATCGTGATCTTCTTGACCTTTATCTCCTCCGGCTTGGTTTCCGGCGTTTTCGTCGGCTCTGTCGCTGCAGTGCTGCTTTCGGTTGCAGATTCGCTTTCCGAAGGCTTTGTACTTTCACTCTCGGATGGCTTCGTGCTCTCGCTTTCCGTCGGCTTGCTGCTTCCGGATTCCGATTCGCTTTCCGAAGGCTTTGTACTTTCACTCTCGGACGGCTTTGTGCTTTCGCTCTCGGAGGAAGATTCACTCTCCGAAGGCGGCGTGTTCTCGCCCTCTGCAGGGGATTCCTCCCTGGGCTGATCGAAAACGGCGATCTGCGTTTCCTTTGCAAAATATGCGTATTTTATCTCCGGCTCCAGAAGTCTTGCCTGGGCAGGCTCCGGGATATCGGACTTGCCGACCTCCTCATATTCCTGTCCGTTTCCTGCCGGTGTTTTGGTGGACGCAACCCATTCCACAGTATCCTGCAGAACCGATTCCACTGCCGGTGCAATCGCGGTATCCTCTTTCGCCACGTTGATCTCCGACTCCTTTTTGATCTCGTCCGTCACGTCGACCTTTTTATACTCAATCTTGTCCTTTACCGTCACTCGTCCGGAAATTCCGGCTGCTTTTCTGCCGCTGATTTCATCCGGTCCGGTCACGGTAACGACGTAATCGCCTGCTTTTAAGTCTTTTAAATAAATTATGCCGTCCTTGTCGTCATCCTTTGCGTTCTGGCTCGACGCGCCCTCCAGCTTTACGGTAAAGGGTTGATTTCCTATCAGCTTACCGGAATTTTTATCCGCGAATTTAATTTTCATATCCTTCTGCATCGAAGACAGCTTTAAAATAACGTCGACATTGGCTTCCAGATCCTTTTCCTCATATCCGGTTTCCGTCTCCGTCGTCTCTTCTTCAGAAGCCTCCTCCGAGACGTTCTGCGCTGCGACAGCGACCGCCGACAGGACCTCTTCCCCGGACATCCCGATCGCTTCCAGATTTTTCCCGACTGCAGCCACCGCCTCCATCTGCTTATTCTGCTCGTTTCGTCCCAGATACATCGATGTCGTAAACGCTGCCGCCGCCAAAACCAGCACGCCCGTCAGAGCAATCGCGATATCCAGCGCCGCCATCGGCTCTTTTCTGGCAGACCGGTGTTTTCGGTTTCTGCCGGATGCTGCGGTCGATGCGGACGCAGAGCGCTTTACAGTGCGGTTCTGACTGCTTTTTTCATGAAAAGTCTGACTGCTTTTTCCGGCAGGCTTTTTCACGCGGCGCTTATTGCTGTGCGCTGCTGTTTTGCCGGATACCTCGTCCCAGTCGTCGAGAAATTCTCCATCGTCCCAGTTCGACTTTTTCCGCTCGGGAATACGTTCTGCGCGCTGCGCCTTTTTTTTCTGTTCTGATACGCTCTTTCTGTCTTTTATCCCATGGGGAGCCGCTTTTTTGGCACTTCCCGTTTTTTTCTTCTTATGCTGTTCCTCCACTGATTCCCTCCTGGCAGCTTTCCTGTCGAAAATTGTAAACGTTTTTTCGTTGTGTATTTTTTGTCTAAATGGCACAATATGTTTATCCGGACAAAGACTTTTGTCACCCAAAAGAAAGGAGTTACGCTTATGATGTACATCCATTATTGCCGTCACTGTAAACGAATCCACATGCTGAACGGGCACAAAAAATACTGTCCCGCCTGCCGCGGCCATTTAAATGAACTCAAAATTTCCTATCTGAAATATGTCAATCTCGCCCCGGCAGACCGTCGTGCCTTCCGCGACCGTCTGGGTGATCCGGCGGAGCTTGCCGCCTGCACTGCAGATATGCGCCGCTCCTACGATTATGCGAAATGGCTGCAGCTGACCTCAAAGGTAGAACACAGCCATTCCCAGAACTATGCAGCATATTCCCACTAATTTGCGAGCAGTCAGCTTTTCATGAAAAAACACCGCACCGCAGACCGGAACCAATACATAGCCCAGCGAATCAATGACAGGGGCGTTGAAAAAATCCACGCCCCGAAGTCCCATAATACTTAAAAACACGGAGCCGAACATCAAAATATAACCCGTGATGACCCACGGATTCAAATATTCCCGAATCCAGCTTTCATAATGATGCAGGGCACCTTTTTTTAATAAAACCTGGGAAACCGCCGCAACAAGCACGGATCCGATCAGAAAGAAGTAATGATAATCAATCATGATTTTCCTGCTCCTTTCCTCCGTTGATAATCAGCGTCCCGGCAAGCACCAGTCCGACACCGATGAGTTTTTTCACCGTAATCTGCTCCCCGAACAGTAATACCGCCCACAAAAGTGACCACAAAAGCGCCATCGCCCGATTCGCATACGCCACAGACAGTTCCACCCGTTTGATGACCTGCTGCCAACAAAGCGCGTAGATGCCCAGCACTCCGATTTCTGCTCCGTAGAGCAGCAAAAATGTCCATCCGTTTCCGCTCTCCGCGGACTGCGCCGCGATTTTGCTGATGACCGTGGAGCTGGTGTAGATCAGCACGACAAGCTGCAGGATAGCAAAATCCCGTAAATTCAGTTTCTTTTTCATATAAAAATTCCTTTTTGGTCGCCGAAAGTGCACTCACGAACCCGCGCTAACGTGCTTTTTTGCCTGCTTACGCAGGCTGTTCGTTTGTTACCGGCTTTCGCCCATCCGCCCATAAACTTCGTTCATGGGCTACTGTCGCCGCTCGTCAATCATGTAAGCATGTTGACTCGCTGTTGCTCCAGTATATCATCTTTCTCACGGATTAGGAAGCATTTCCTAATATTCCAGTGTCATTTCATGAACCGGTTTTTCCCCGTTTGCGTCCAGGAACATATAAATCTGCAGTCTTCCGTTTTCTCCGTCTGGCACCGCAAATGTTGTCCCTTCCTGCGAAATCGTCTCGCCGATCAAAACACCCTGCCAGTCATCCGTTCCATCCGGCTGCCGGAACGCCGATATATAAAAGCCATTCAGATCGCACTCCGCTTTCAGGGTAACTGCTTTGCCGTTTTCATCCGTATTTGACAATACAGACAAATAAGGCAGCCCCAGATCCGGATTTTCCAGACTTCGCTCGACCAGTTCATAAACAAAGACATCTGTATCTACATCAATCAGATCCGTTTCTCCCTGTGCGACATAAACATCCTGAAACGCATGCTGCAACACCTTCGACAGTCTCGCCCCGAAAGAATCTCTCCGAATCGCAAGCTTCAGACTGCTTCCGCTGTTCTGATGAAACTCCATATACGATTCGCCCTGATTTCCATCCTCAACTTCATAGCCGCTCAACTGATATTCCCTATCCCCATTCGGAATGCTGACATTTAACATATTTGCAAGATCGCCACGGGAAATCTCCGATAGCTCTGCAGACACTTCCGAAAGCTCCGGCATTTCCACTCCCAACTCCTCTGCCAGCGCTTTTGCACCGATATAAGCTCCGGGATTTCCCCAGTGCGTATCCAGTTTGCTGTAAATCCACATACCACTATCTGCTTTGGCTTCCATCAGCTCCTCATACGGCCAGACAACCGAAATATCCGTATGTTCTTTCAAATAATTTATCAGCTGAAACGCCTCCGTTTCATCCGTAACAACTGTTTCTGATTCCGGCAGCTTTTCCCGGTAAATTGTCTCTTTGTTCGGTGCAAGAAAGAAAATAAATTTCTCTCCCCTGCTCTGTACCCAGCGCTGTACAAGCGTCAGCTGTCCTGCAATTTTTTCAAGATCATCTTCCGATAAAAGTCGTTGTCCTGTCGACTGTTCCACCGGATTTGTCCCTCCTGTAAAAAACAGCCATCCATCTTTTCCAATCAGGACATTTTCATTGGAGGAGTCCCGAAATGCAAACAAATCCAGTCCGCTGTTTAACGAAATCAACTGATTCCTCCACGGAATATTATCGTTAAAATACGTCTCATACTGCTGCGGAAATTGCGCATATTCTTCCAGGGAAATTTTCGGCATTTCTGTCACTTCCCGGTTTTCATAATTTTGCGTATCTACAGAATTTTTCAGAAAAAACCAGCTGACAAACGGGCTTCCAAATAATAACGCAAAAATAAGAATCCACAAAATCTCTTTCTTTTTCATCCGTGTTCCTTTCCTGTTTAAAACCTGAAATAAATAAACGGATTATAGGTATTTCCAGCCAGCGCCGCCAGACTCAACACGCCAAGGATTGCACACCATACCGCTTCTCCAATGGAATACTTCCAGCGTTTCGTTCCCGGTATCCGCTGCCATATTTTCTGAATAAAACCGCATCCCAAAAGCCCGACAATCAACATCACAAACGCTCTGTGGTCTACAATATTTTGTAAAAGTACATCTGTCTGTAAATACTTCCACGGACAGATCATGCGGACCATCATTCCTCCTGCCTGGGCAAACGTGTCCGCCCGGAATAAAACCCATCCAAACAGTGCTGCCAGAAACGTATAGCTCCATCCAATCACCGGGTATTTTCCCAGAATTTTCTTAAATCCCAATCGTTCAATCACCTGAAGCACTCCGTAATAAACGCCCCAGAGCGCAAACGTCATTCCCGCGCCGTGCCACAGCCCTGTCACTAAAAAAACGATCATCAGATTCACGTATGTCCGCACCGCACCTTTTCTGCTCCCTCCAAGCGGAAAATACAAATATTCCCGAAACCATGTTCCTAAGGAAATGTGCCAGCGCCGCCAGAATTCCTGCACAGATTTCGACAGATACGGGTAATTAAAGTTTTCCGGAAAATCAAAGCCAAACAGCTTTCCGAGTCCGATCGCCATATCCGAATACCCCGAAAAATCATAATAAATCTGAAGCATATACATTCCTGCTGCCAGCCATGCAAAAGCCCCGGTTACCTCTGACAGCTCCATCGCATAAATGCTGTCCACGCACTGTCCGAGAACGTTTGCAATCAGCACCTTTTTCCCCAGACCATACAGAAAACGCCGAATTCCCTCCATCGCCTTTTGGGTGCTGTGCGTCCTGCTTTCCAGCTGTCGGTCAATATCCACATACCGCACAATCGGTCCTGCAATCAACTGCGGGAAAAAGGAAATATAAAGCGCCAGATTGAGGATATTTTTCTGGACAGGATATCTTCCCCGATACAGATCAATTACATATGACAGAATCTGAAACGTAAAAAAAGAAATTCCAATCGGAAGCGGAATATTCTTTTCCGGAAACGTCGTTTTGAAACAGCTGTTGACCAACCCAATAAAAAAATCATAGTATTTGAAAAATCCGAGCAACGCAAGATTTCCGACAACATTTACTGCCAGCAAAATCCCGTCAATTTTCCGAAACTGGTCGATCAAAAGCCCTGTTCCCCAGTTAAAAAAAATGGAAAACAGCATCAGCAAAATATAGACCGGTTCCCCCCAGGCATAAAAAAGCAAACTTGATATCAGCAGCAGGATATTTTTACATTTTGACGGAACAATATAATATCCAGCAACAACCACCGGCAAAAAGAGCCATAAAAATAATAATGATGAAAAAACCATCCTACCGTTTCTCCCTTTTCGTTCTTTCGATATTTCATGTATGCCTTAGTATAACATGAGATGCTTTATATGAATATTGTTAAGATTCTTAAATTATTTTGAATCTTTTGACCCCTGTCTGGACAGTTGTGTGGCTGAATGCTAAGATGAATGTATCAAAACGACTTTTTACCGGTCAAAATTGACAGTAAACCATAAGGAGTTCAGATTTTTTATGAAAGAAAATAATTCTACCGCAGAAAACAGCAGACCAAATCAGCATTCAAAACATACCCATTCCCATACAAAAAGCCGTAAAAGGAGGCGTCGTTCTTCCAGCTCCGGGCGTCCGTCCGGACATGTGATTTTCGTCATCGTCTTTTCTATCATCCTCGTTGTAACGATTGTCCGGCTGTTTCTCTGGAACCGCGGCCGTCAGTCCGATTATAACCCAAACGAAACGACTACAGAGTTCGATGTTGAGGTTATGGATTATCTCCAGCCTCTCGATCCGGAAATGCTCGAAGGACATGAGGATGACGGGGTAACCACCGTTCTTGCCCTCGGAAACGACCTTCTGTCCGATGATCGCTCCGACACCGGTCTGGCTGCCCTGATGGAAAAATCCGCAAATGCGACCATTTTAAACGCCGCGTTCCCCGGAAGCTCCATTTCCATGAAGCATCAGGAATTTGACAACAGCTATCCGCTGGATGGCGTCAGCCTTTACTGGGTTGCGGCTGCTCTGCTCAACCAGAATTTCGACCTAATGGACGTCATCGTCCCGCAGATGAATTCCGAAGCTGCCGCGCAGGCGCTCGAAACTTTAAAGAGCGTTGATCTTTCCAAGGTGGACGACCTCGTGATCCTCTATGACCTTCAGGACTACAGGGACGACCGTACGGTTTACGACGAGGCAAACGATAAAAACCTGACAACTGTTTACGGCGCTTTAACCGCAACAATCAAGCTTTTCCAGGAGCAGTGCCCGCATATCCGCATTTACCTGCTCTCCCAGCCCTACGGCACCTTCACGGATGCAAACGGCAAAACCATCGATATCGACCGCGATGATCTCGGCAACGGCACGATGGTCGATTACCTCAACTGGGAAGTCGAAGCCTGCCGCAAAAACGGCGTATCCTTTATCGACAACTACTACGGTGCGATCACAATGGAGGATACCGACTGCCTGACGGACGGATATCATCTGAACCAAAAGGGTCGTGAAAAAATCGCAGAGCGGTTTGGAAAAGTATTTAAACAGTAAATGGATCTTGCAAACAAACCGGGAGCCTGTGCACACTGCGCAGGCTCCCGGTTTGTTATTCTTTTCCTATTCTTTCCTCTTCGCAATCTCCACCGCTTCATTCCGGTACAGCTCATATGCTTCAATATCCGCGATTTTCGTCAATCCGTTTTTTTGCGGATCGCCGGTATACGGAACGCTCTTGTTCAAAATCAGATACTGGCAGTTGTACTCCGTCAATAGCGGCGAAAGCGCATCCAGATCAATCGTATCCTCCCGCATAATCTTATAAATCGGGTGCGTGTCCCAGTTCCACTCCCAGGACGCCTCCAGCATTTCCCGCCCGTACGGCATCTGCACCTCCGAGGTATACTGCCGCACATAGTAGATCAGCTCCTGCGGAAATACCGCCCAGACGCGCTCTTCCTCCTCCGCCGGCATGATCTCGTTGCAGATCGCGATCACGGAATTTGGAATATGATACCGGTTCTGCGCCTTTGACAGATACGGGCTGTCATACACCGATTTTCCGGTCAACACCAGCACCAGCGCCAAAACAACAAAGCCGATCCGGTAATGCTTTCCAAACAACCGGATCCCCGCATAAGCGATCACAACCGCCATGGGAAGCAGCCACAAAATCCGGTAATAGGTTTCTCCTTCGCCCAGCAGATTCATTACCGTCTTTGTAAACGGCAGAAAGAATAAGACCGTGATCACCAGAGAGCTTTCTACCAGCACCACACGGATCTGTTTTTTCTTTTCTGTCACCAGCAAATACAAAAGCGCAGCCAGAAAAAGTACCGGATACCAGCCGCTGCCGCAGTAATTCTGAAAAATTGTCACAATCTCTTTCAACGCAATCTCTCCTATCGATGCAGTTCACAGGTGTTTTGCAAACTGCCGTCTTTCACTTACAAAACCAGCAGCAACATCAGATAAACCACATTCGGAATGCAGCACAACGCCGTTTTCCACAAAATCGACCAGCTCCGATATCGGATCGCCGCCACAAGCGCCGTAATGCCGAACAGCATCGCCGTCAGAAACGCACCCATACTCGTCATCATCGCCGCTGCGATATGATTGACTGCAAGCAGCAGCCAGTAGGGCAGCTGCGATCCCGTTTCTTCCTGCCTCTCCCTATTTTTTTCCCGCGCACAAAGCTCCAACATCAGCCACAGCTCTACCAGCAAGATCAGATTTGCCAGTACCGATTTTCCCTGCCAGGTCCGCGTCAGGAAAAAGGTTTCATTCGTATAAATCGAAATATTCCCCCAGATCTGCATAATGGAAACCAGCGTCAGAAAAATCGGAAGCTTGACAGACCCGTCGGAAAACAGCTTTCTGCCGATCTGAACAAACACATAATAGGTCAGCGGAATAAAAATCAACGGCAGCAGCGTATGCGCCACAATCGTCGCATGAATGCCTGTCATCCGCGCCACATAGGCAATCCACAGCGGCAGTGTCGCCAGGGCATGACGGATATCTAAGTCCGTAGAAAGTCCAGTGTAGGGACGAATCCGGTTCAACACTCCGGTCTGATCCGCCAATACAGATTGAACTACATAATACGCATCATCCCCGTCAAAGGATGCATAGGCAAAGGCCATGTACATCTGATAGCCAACCGATGCCAAAAACAGCATCCAGAAAAGCAGACGCTCCGGATTTTGAACTGCAGTTCGCCGTGTGCGGTTCCGTGCTCCGTTACCAGTGCCCGGAACCGTCGATTTTCGCAGACTGCACGCTTGCGCCTGCCCCGCCTGCTGCTGATTCACGTCCTCATTCCGCCCAGTCTGTTTCCGCAAACCGTGCTCCCTCAGAAACGTCCAGATAAATCCCGCCGCAGCCAGCACTGCAAAAACCGCAGTCGTCAGATATACCAGCAGGTTCATCCCATAAACTTCTTTTACCATCACCGGCACAGCGATCAACTGAAACACCGCCAGCTCACTCAAAAAACCTGCCAGATACAGGTTCAAAATCTTTTCTCTTTTCTGCCCCATTCCTTTTGTCCAAAGTCCGCCGATCCCGACCGGGGCAATTCCAAACACAAACAGACATCCCAATGCTTTCTGCAGCATATTTTCCTCTCATTTCTGCGCACGTTTTTTTGCGCATGCCGAGTTTGTGTCAAGCGCGCGGACACAAATCTCGCGATTGAAAAATTTTATTTTTCAATCTTTATTCCTCCCCATACCGCGGCGTCGTGTCATACCAGTCGTCCCAGATCGCAGAGTAATCGTAGCTCATCGCCAGTGCCCTGATCTCATCAAACGCCTGTCCATAATTTTCCGGATGCAGTTCATTTTCACCGGTTGCAAAGCACTCCGTGATATACCGGCAGACATTTTTATGATAATGCATATAGTCCGCATAATTGTTCAGATTACAGATAATATCTTCTTTTCCCAGGAAATTGAACACATGAACATTTTCATAGTTCAACAATCGTTCCGTCATATATTCCAGTCTGCCGATGACCGCCTCCAGCTCCTTTTCCAGCGTTACATCGTTCCAGAACAGAATGCTGTAGGGGGGATAAAAAATATAAAACTCCGTCTCCGGATGGGCTTCAATATACGGAAGAATATTTTTCTGCAGATTTTCCTCCACTGCATCCTTAAAATAATCCGCCGCAAGCGCTTCCTCTTCCTGCTTTTCCTCTGCCGCCTCGTAGTACATCAGCACGTTTGCCTTGTTATAATATTCATCCGTCCACCACGGCTTATACAGCTCCGCCCAGTCCGACGCATCCTTCCGATCCGCCAAAGGGCGCAGAATGTAATCCAGCAGCACATCCTTGTTCAACAGATATGGAACATCATTGAACACGTTATCATCATACAGATAATCTGTAACCGGAAACTTGGTTTCCTCCGGATCTGCTGAAAATGTGGACTGATCCACCGCCATGTACACAGCCTTGACCTGATCGCCCTTTGCGTCAAATACCAGCTGCATGATGTTGGACAGATCCTTCGGATAAGAACCGTTATAGGAAAGCTTCTGGGTTTTCATTCCCATCAGCTCCTCAAACCAGTCCGTATTAAAGCTCGCAGTCATCGAGGAACCGATCAAAATGCCATCGTAATCCATATGCTTTGCCAATCCCGGATTCTGATTGACCTGGTTATCCACCAGATACGGGAACCACGCAAGGGGCTTATGATACTGAAAAAAAGGATCGACCCAGATCACCAGTGCCATGCATCCTGCAAGTCCCGCCAGAAAAATGCCCAGAAAACCGGCAAGCCAGCGCTTCGGCTGCATTTTTTTCTGCTTTTTTTCTTTTCCTTCGTTTTCTTCCATTCTACTCCTCAATTTAAGCCAAACCGGCACCTTCTAAAACCGATAATACAAAAAGCTGCTTACACCGCTTAATGACACCACACACCAGATCATCAAAAATGCCGTCACGAACATCGTTTTCCCATTCGGTTCAAAGCTCTTTTCCCGCTCACCTGCGTTGCGTGCAAAAAAGACGAGCCAAAGCGCCACTGCAAAAAAACCAAAGCATAGGTACAGCTCGCTTCCCGGCAGACGATCCAGATGTAAAATCTTGATCACATACCAAAACTCTTCCAAATTGAACGCCTCTGTGATCTGAACCGCCGGAGCTGCAAAGCCACCGCCGATTAACCGTCCGATAAACTCACCTGCCTGTGACAGATTTGCAGAACGGAACAGCATCCATGTAAAGTTCAAAAACAGGAAGGTCAGAGCGACGCAAAGCACATGTTGGACTGCAGAAAGTACGTCGGATTTTTTCGTTCCACTTTGAACATGCACATCCGCCGCACACTGCTGCCGTGGCTGCTTTAGCTGCCATGGCTGCTTTCGCTGCCATGCCCGAGTACCCAGATACAGCGCACCATGCAGCGCTCCCCACAGGACAAAGTTCCAGCCTGCGCCGTGCCAGATTCCGCTGACCAGAAATACAATAAATAAGTTCAAATACATCCGCGCTGTACCTTTCCGGTTGCCGCCCAGCGGAATGTATACATATTTTCTCAGGAAACGGTTCAACGTAATATGCCAGCGTTTCCAAAATTCAATGATGTTGGACGCCTTGTAGGGAGAATCGAAGTTCACCGGCAGCTCCATGCCAAGCATATGAGCAATGCCCCGCCCCATATCGCAATAGCCGCTGAAATCGAAGTACAGCTGCAGCGTATAAAACAGCATCACCAGCCAGGCATCCGTGCCGGACAGCCCTGCCACATTGCCATAGCCTGCATCCACCGCCTTGCCGAAGGTATCCGCAAGCAGCACCTTTTTTGACAGCCCCAGCGCAAACAGATACAGTCCGCCGGAAAACTTTGCCCAATCCAGACGCTGCCGACCGATTTGCCGATACTGCGGCAGCATTTCCTGCGCATTAACAATCGGTCCGGACGACACATATGGGAAAAAGGAAACGAACAGGACATATTCCCTCAGGCTGCACGCCCCAACCTCTCCTTTATAAGCATCTGCCAGAAATCCAATCTGCTGAAAGGTAAAAAAGCTGATGCCAAGGGGTAATGCAAGCTGCAGAATCGGATCCTCCAGCCCTTTCATCTGACTCCAGCTAGCCGATATTGCATTAAAATATTTAAAAAAGCAAAGTAATGCAAGATTTCCTGCAATTCCAATTCCTAACAAGAGTCTTTTCCGGGAGCTGTCACGTTCCATCCCATACTCTGCGCGCTCCATAGCACTCCCGGAAACACGCTCTGTAACACGCCCAATGCCACGCTCTATGGCGCGAAAAAAAGCATAATTCCATGCAATACTGCCCAGCAGCAGCAACAGATAATACGGACTCGCTGCTCCGTAAAACCACAGGGAAAAGGCAATCAGCCAGAGCTGCAAAAGCTTCTGGCGCTTTAGCCCCCAGAAGCCCAGCAGACACAGCGGAAAGAACAGCAGGATAAAAATATATGACTGAAATAACATACTCAGCTCTCCACTTCGATCACATGGTTTCGTTTTTCATAGCCTGCTGTGTTCAGCTTCCAGACACTGTTTCCAGCCTCATCCTCCGAACACTTTTCAAAGCCCAGCTCTCCATAGAATTTCCGTACCATGTTGTTTTTCGCCGTCGGATAATAGTATCCGTAAATTTCTTCGATTCCTGCTTCCTGACACCGTTCCACAATCTCATCCAGCATTGCAAGCTCCATATCCCGTTTCAGGACGCGGCAGCTCATCAGCCACAGGCGGATATGCGCGGCTTTCTCTTCCTTTTTGGCAATCACAACAGAAACAACGCCGTTATCCCCGAACTTATCCTCCAGCTTTCCATATAAGGTAATATAAGAATCATCCGCCGCCATTTGTTCAATCTGTGCCTGTGTCATACGCTGAGTCGTTAAATTGAACTGATTGCTCTTATTGGTCAGCTGTGCAATTCTTGCCATATAAACCGGTTCAAAGCTTCGGATCGTGGCTTTCATATCCAGGGATTTCAAATACTCTGCATAGTCCGCAAAGGATGCCTGCGCCTTTTCGCGCTTCAAATTCGCCTGATACATTTCATTTCGTTTTCGGTCATCCTCCGAAAGCGATGTCACTTCAAAATAGCCACCGCGATCCAGCACCCGGATATAATCCTCCGGCTTGCCGATTTCCGGCGCAGTCACACCGGGCGCCTGCTGCCGCACAATCTCCCGCTCTGCCGGATTATCATCTGCAAACACAAGGCTGTCCGGCAAAATGTTCAGCTGATGCGCAATTTCCAGAATATTCCGGCTCTTCGGCTCCCAGTTTGCCGCAATGATCAGGAAATCCTCCGGCTTCAGCACCCCTGCCGGATGATTCAAGCCTGCAAGTGCATTTTCCTCTTCATTCTTGGACGCGACGTTCAACATCACGCCATAGTCTTTCAGTGACTTCACATAGGACTGAAATTCCGCATAAACCTGTCCCAGATTCGTTTCCTGTCCAATTTCCAGATTTTCCGGACCGTCATCCCCAACAATGCCGCCCCAGAGCGTATTGTCCAGATCCAGCACCAGCGATTTTTTATTTTTTCCGTAAAGCGACTTCATAATATTCGCAACGTTGTGTGCCATCCATGGAATCGCCTTCAGGCACAAACTATACTTGTACATGTGCCAGAAAAACGGCGCCGACCATTCATCCAGACCATATGCCGCAGACTGATAGCAGATATCATTGATCAGGAAATTTTGATGCTCTGCCGCATAATCTGCAAACATCTGGTTCATCCGGTTCACATACCAGGTTCTGCCATGAAAATCCGCACCATCCTGATTTCCCATCAGACGGTAATAGGGAAGTTCAAAGTTGTCCTGAATGATCGGACAATGCCAGGTATCCGCCAGCTTCTTCCACATCACCTGAAAATGTTCAAATTCCGATCTGAGCTTGTCTTCCACCTGTTCCCGGGAATCCTTTACCTCCGGCAGACTGCGCAGGTTTCGAAAGCTCGTATGAATATAAACCAGATCCGGTCCAAACGCGTTCAATTCTTCATTGCCGAACATCGCATCTTCCCAGTACATTCCGTACTCCGATTCATAAAAGGTCGGTTCAATTCCCTGATTCAGCAAAAACAGCTCCAGAATCCGGATAATATCATGGGTCGTAGAGCCTCCCAGCACCGCAATCTTCTTCGGAATCCGCTGGGTGTTCTCCTCCAGCAGACGACGCTTCAAGCTTTTTGATTTTTTTAAAATATATTCACTGTCAAATGGATATTCCAGTTCGTGCAGCATAAGTGTGTTCCTTTCTGTGGTTCTGATACTCTTTATCATACTACAAATCCCTGCTTTTTAACAAGCAGGGATTGGATACGCTATTTTTACTCCTGTTCCCCGAACAGCTGATCATAATCATAGGAGGTATAAAACGCCTTCTCTTTTGCAATGTAATCCTCATAATTTTCTTTTGTCAATTCATACTCGCCGGATTTCATCCATTGCAGGATCAGGTTATTTACATCGCCGGTATAATGAACATCATCTACATAATAATCCAGATTACAGATCAAATCATAATTGTTGAAAAAAGAAAAGAGATGGATATTATCAAATTGCAGCATCTTTTCAATTGCATATTTTTCCAGATCAATTCTTCGTTCCAGCACTGCGGTTCCATTCTGGTTTAGCTGATCCCACCAGCAAATACTGTATGGAGGAAAGAAAAGATAAAATTCTACATCCGGATAGTCTTTGATTACTTGTAAAACATTTACATCCAAATTTTCTTCCAAATAATTCAGAAAGTCTTCCGTTTCTTCCTGCGTAACCTCTTTGATCTCCTTTTCCGGTCGCTTATAATTTTTTAATACATTTTCTTTTCCGGTCAGGCCCCGGCTTCCGAAGCCCTCCTGTTTCACTTCTCCCTGAAAACCATTTTCGAATGACTGAACGATTGACGGAATCAGATTATCCTTCCACACATCTTTGTTATAAATATAATACACATCGTTGAATGGATTCTTATCATATAGATATTCCGGATAAGACTCTCTTCCTTCCCAGTTTACAGCCGACACAAACCATGTCGTATCTACTGTCCGAACCACCAGCTTTAAATCCGGATGTGTCTCAAGCGCAGTTTCCAGACCTTCATTGATGACCTTAAAGCCTTCTCCAAGATAATATACATTCAGCGAATTTCCCCCCAATATAGTGTCTACATTTTCCTTTCGGAAATTCATCGCCATAGATGTTCCGATGGTCAGCGTATCATAATCAAAATGCTTTAATTTTCCATCATTGGAATATACATCGGCACCACTCACATAGGAAATATAGGAAAGCGGCTTATGATAATGATAAAAAGGATCTATCCAGATCACAATTCCTGCCATCGCTGTGACAACAGCAACAATAATTCCAATTATTTTGAAAAAAAATTTTTTCTCCATTGTTTCCCCTATTAAAAATTAAAATAGACAAATGAGCTCACACCGGAAAAGTGCAAAATACATAACGCTATAATTCCTGCTGCAACAAAACCATGCCAAATTTTATACTTCATTTTTTCTACTGCTTCTTTGGCATTTGGCGCAATTAACAGAAAGACTAAAAATCCGATTATAGCTAAAAAGACGAGGATGTTGTACAAAACCGCATATTCCTCAACTCCTTTTCCTGCTATTCCAAAAAACTGAAACAGGTCTGGATTGATCGAAATTCCACCTTTTAAAAATGCACGGAAAACTTCTCTCAGTTCTTTCAGATCCGCTGTCCGGAAGATAATCCATGTAAAATTGATAAACAGCAGTGTCACGCTTCTTTTCAAAATCCGAGGAATCCACTCTCCATAACGTTTCAACACCTTTGTCAATACCATAGCCACACCATGAAGTGCTCCCCATAAAACAAACATCCAGCTTGCACCATGCCAGATCCCGCTGCACAGAAAAACGATCATCGTGTTGCAATAAGTTCTCAGATTCCCTTTCCTGCTTCCGCCCAGCGGTATATAAATATATTTTGTCAGAAACCCGGTCAGCGAAATATGCCATCTTTTCCAGAATTCTACGACCGAATATGCTTTATACGGAGAATCAAAATTGACCGGTAAATCCAAATTCAGCATCCAACTGATTCCGATCGCCATATCGCTGTATCCGCTGAAATCAAAATAGATCTGGAACGAATAAAAAATGGTAATCAAAAACATACTCATACCATTCAAACTAGCAATATTCCCATATCCCCAATCCACAGCCTGTCCGAACATATCCGCCAGCAATACCTTTTTCCCAAGTCCGAATATGAACAGGAAAATTCCCCGATTGATCCTGTCCCAGTCGATCTCTTTACGTTTTTCACTTCTCAATATCGGAAAAAACTGATCCTGTGTCATAATCGGTCCTGATGAAATATGTGGGAAAAATGACACAAAAACCGTATATTCCAACAGCGTACAGTTATCACATTCCCCTCTGTACGCATCCACCAGAAATGCGATCTGCTGAAATGTAATAAAACTGATTCCCAGCGGAACAATTAGCGTTCTGAAGCTATGCTCTGTATGAAAAATTCCATTCCAATTTTCAACAAAGAAATTATAATATTTATAATAGAATAAAAGGAACAGATTTCCGGCAACCGCTCCAGCACAAAGCCACTTTCTTACTTTCTGATAACTCTTTTGATATTCCAGCCACACAAGAAGTCTGTAAACAGCGTAATTTACAAGCACTTCCAGGCTGAGGAAATATAGATATTTTACATTTCCATACGCATAAAAAACAAAGGACATCGCTGCCAGAAAAATATCTGCAAGTTTTATCTTCTTTTTTTTCAGAAGGACATAATAAACGATAAATAGTACTGGAAAAAATGCGAACAAAAATAGATAGGACTGAAATATCATAAGCTTTTCCTTTCTCGTTTTCAGCAACTATACCAAATTACAGAAGCGTTGTCACTGGCTGATCCTTGGAATCTGTTTCGGACTCGGATATGTCAGCATGTGGTTTGGAAAATGGGCAATCAGCAGCATCCTTTTGCACGAAAATATTATTGCCAATGCCATATCTGAGTTCACTGTCCATACTGGGCAAACCGTAATCGAAGGAAAGGCAATTACCAAATTCGGCGCGATTTTTCGAAACCTTCGTGTGCTTTTGAAATGGCCTTATTTCATCATCCTTGGCGGATATGCCTTATATTCTCTGTTAAAAATCGACTGGCGGAAAGCAGTTCACGCCTTTGCTAATATCATACCAGTTCTTTGCGTCAGCCTTGTTCCCTTTGCATGGATTTTCGTTACATCCTCCCATGCTTCCTGGTGCTACTGGTATACTTACCGCGGCTTTATCGCTTCGATATTCGGTTTTTATGCGGCATTAAAAATGCTTCCGCAAAAAGAACTGCACTAATCTGCTAAATAAATTTTCTTACTATTTTACTTTTTCGAATAAACCATGTACATGCAAAACTAAACAGCAAAATACAGCAGATATAAACAGAGCATGCAAATATTCCGAATGTCCGCTCTGCCAGCTGCAAATACAGCTTCAGGAACAGCTTCTGACCGATATGCTCCAGTAAGTATACGCCAAATGCACAGCTGCCCAGACATGCTATGATCCCTGCTCCCCTGATATTCGTATGCATTACAAAAAATCTGCGGACACCAAGATAAACTGCACAAGCCATCAGCGGGATCATAAGATTCAATACGAATTCATGATATTCCCCACTCAGCTTTCTGTCAGCAATCACCATAACTGCAGCTGCTATCACACTCCCTGCCAGACCAGCCGATAGCTTCCATCCGGAAAGCTGTCGGCATTTTTCTGTACTAACTGCTTTTTCCAGAAAATATCCCAGCAAAACATAAAAAACATTATTCTGCAGTACAAAAAAACTCATCGGCATAGAATATCCCGTAAACTGTCCGACGATAGACATTCCGACTTTAATGATCATCCCCAATCCCAGAAAATATTTCATGCAATCCAAATCCACATTTCTCGCAATTGCCCCAAGAAATGGAAGCATCATCAAAATTCCTATATATTCATACAGGTACCAGTAAGAAGTCTGAATCTCATTTTTAAGCAGCTTCTCCACAAATGCCATTGTTGAAAATGTATCCTGATTCCATGCAAAACACTGCAGGCCATACATCAGCGCAGAAAAAGCAACTAATACTACAAGCATTCTGGAAATTCTCTTTTTAAAGATCACACTCCAACTCTCGGCTTTTGGAATCAGCAATGCGCCTGTGATCATCATAAATAATGGAACATTAATTCTGCAAATACAGGACAAAAGCAACGACACGGAAAACGTAAGAACACTATCCGTATTTGTATAATAGGTATAATATAGATCCGAATGATTCAGGACGACCATCACTACCGCTATGATCCGCAGCATTTCGATATGAAGCTTTTTATTCACACTGTTCTCCTTTATTTTTACGCTGGATTCATCCTATCTGTAATTGTTATCTGATGTTTATTCCGTTGTCGTAACCATATCTTTTCCATAAAAGCTTCCGACAACTCTATTGGTAAATGCTTCCGGATTTTTAATGACCGGCATATGCATCAATGGTCCCTGCTCCGGATTTGTCGGACACAGATATGCTTCTTTAATGGAATCATCCCGCAAGATTCTTTCCTGGGATTCCATTTGTTCCCTAAAATCTGCTGCCTGACCGCTTGCAATATAACTGCAGGAGCTGTAAAATAACGAATCCTTCAGATTTTCCCTAAATACCAGACACAAAACCAGGCAAACGAAGACAGCCGGAACTGTGATATATTTATGATAAATTTCTCTTTTTTTCAGGGTATGACGCAGTTCCAGTTTCCGCAAGATCCAGCCCTCCACATAGATAACAGAGGAAACCGACGTTAAAATAAACGTCAGATATTCCATCGTTCCAGGTCCTCCGGACACCTCTGTTGCTGCATAGAGTTCCGGTGCATACATTGCCGCATACACGCCAAACATATAGCCAACCCATAATACCGGATATTTAAACTGAAAGTTCAATTTTGCTTCTGAAAGACATTCCCATGCTACAACTGCCACAAAGAATAACAGCACAAATAAAAGTGGAGTCTCCCTCCCATAATTTACTACATTTACAGCCCCTTGCCACAACGCCTCTACAATCGTGAAAGCTGCTTTTCCTACGCTGAAGCCCATCTGCTCTCCGCCTACTCTGGCTGCATTTCCGGGCACTGTAACCTGAAAGTACAAAGCGATCATTCCGGCAAGTGTTGGGAATGCAAATACCCCTGCACGCTTTTTATTTTTCACGATCACAAACATCAATACATAACTAAATAAAACCAGAAATGCCGAATAATAGCTGCTCCCTCCGATTGCGATCATTCCAAAAACAGAAAAGATAATATATCTGAATTTGTCCGTTCTTAAATATTTCAGTAAAAATCCAATCAAAAGCATTGCCAAAACATGGGGCATCATATAATGGATTACTCCAACATACCAGTACATACCGATTCCGGAGCTTGGAATCCATTGATAAAACATCAGCAGGATCAATAATGTGACTGCTCCGCCTTCATACCATTTTAAGCCAAAATAGTTTGTAAAAACCTCATGTACCATATAATAAGTGGCTGCAATCATTGCCAGTGTCCAGAACACAGGTACAATCCAAAAACTTCTGTATACAAAGACCTCCGGCATCAGCGTAAATATAAAAACACTGAACCAGTCTCCATTCCAGACCTGGCACATCTGCTTTGTCGTTTCCAGACCTGTCCGAAGCACTTCGATCACAGAATGCGTATGAAGCCACGTCTGATGGCTTGCTGCAGAATATCCGTAGTCGTCCCCCGAAGGTCTGGCGATAAACGCCAATAACCAGTTGGGTACCATCGACGCAAAAAATGCGAATCCGACAGCTACTGCTATTTTCTTTATACTAATCCATTCTGCCAGTTTCTTCACCGTAAAAGCCTCCGTTTTTTCTGTCTTTTCAGTTTCTTCCGTATCCTCTCTCCAAAGGACAACATTATCATTCCACCCAAAATTGAAATCAGTTCACTAATTCTCCAATACTACGGTTCTTCAAATTTTATCTGCACAATTCTCTACGCTTTCATCAGATTATTCCGTCTCGCTCTCGATTAATATTACACTGTTTTTGCGATAATAAGAGCTCATCCGGACATTTTTCCAGTTATTCGTATCCGCCTCGATATCCTCGTAAAACAGAAGATACGGCTTATTTTGAAATTCTTTCAGCTCTGCATTTTCGATCGAAGCATCCTCTAAAATTGCTACTCTTTCCTGTTCCTGCGCCCGATAAGCCTGTGCTTCGCCGTTTAATAACGATTTTGCTGCTGAAGCACTGGTAAATGCATCCGGCGTCACACCTGCTACAATCAGAAAACAAAATACCGCCCCTGCCGCTGATGCGATATGCCAAAGTTGAATGTCTTTTTCTTCTACTTTCTTCCCGGAACCATATTTTTTCCAGTACCATCCATATAAATATACCAGATTCAACATAATCAGAATCAGATAGGTCAGAAAAATTACATTATAAATTCGTCCGGCTCCCGGACCGCCTCCTGCATAAATGCTCTCGGTGAACATAGACGCTAACACGCAATAGCTCCAAAGCGGCACAAGCACCGGAAACCGGAAAGAAAAATTTCCCTTATATTCCTGAACTGCATGAATCGCAAACGGAGCTATCAGGATGACAAATAAAATAATCTTCCAGTCCGTCCACTGCCCCAATACATAATCCAGGCAATAATAAAAAGACTGCAGCACGGAACGAATCAATCCCGGTCTGTAAGAAAATTCTTCCTGACGAACCCAGTTTCCAGGCGCCGCCACATTCAATCCAAAGGAAATTCCCCAGAATACTGCGATTTTCAGCACTTGTCCCATCAGCTTCTTTTTATGGCATAATACAGTCAATAAAATTCCCAGAGCAAGCCATATTCCGCATTCCAGTCCTGTAACCAGATTACCTCCGCCAATATAAATTGCCAGCAGAATTCCAATGATCGATTTTCTCTTTCCGTGTCTGGAATCCACTGTCATGGAAACGACAATTCCAGCCAGTGCCAGCAATGCAGACCACGGGAAGATATAATGACATGCACCGTTATACCAGAATAACCCTTGCGTTTTGTCAATCAAAAACTGTATTCCAAAGAAAAGAAACAAAAAGGTTACAATAAATCGCTGTGTTTTGGAACTTCCAAGCCATTTCCCCCAAAATACCTTCATGAAATAATAAACGGAAAAAATCAATGCCGCCAAAAGCATTAGTGTTCCAATCCAATATGTTCCATCCTCAAAAATCCCTGGCTGCAATGCCATCAAAAAGATCGACGCCCATGTTCCCTGCCAGATCTGAAAACTTTCAGCTACTTTTCGCCCTGCTGCTCCCAGCACAGAAAACAGATTATGAGTATCTACCCACGCATGTCTGGTGTAAATACTATATCCCAAATCGTCCGCACAGGGAAAATTATAAGTAGAAAGCAATATAATAGGAATCAGGCTGACTACAAAAATAACCCCCCAGAATATAACTGAATATTTCCAGACCTTTTTCCAGTTTAAATTTCTCTTCATTCTGCTGCATCCTCTCTTATCATCTCAAAGCTCACATAAATGTCGGTTCCTGCATGATCGATAACCTGTTTCGTATCCTGATCATAAATCAGAATATTGAGTCCGTTTTCTACAAAGCTGTAATTTTTCCCATTCAAAATCAACTCCGTATCTTCACAATCTTCGTTATGGAGCTCAGATTTTACATAAATTTCTCCATCCTTGATCGGATACTTCTGACTGTATTCTTTTCCGCTTAAATACAGTGTCGGAACGCCATTTTCAAAAATCCAAACACCGCCCTTTTGATAATCCTCATAACATATTCCAAGTGCAGCAAGACCATCATAATAAGAATCTCCCGCTGCCATATAGTTCCCGTTCAAAGACAGAATCACCGTACGGTTCTGCAATGTACTGACTCCCTGTAAATAGCTGCCTGCATCCGTAAGCCCGTTCAGCATATTTGTTTCTCTTTTATCATCCAGATACTGCTTATTCAAATCCCAATCTTTATATTTTGAATCTCCCCTGTGATCCGTCAGTTCATAATTTGCAGTTAAAAAACGTGCCAGATGATCTGTTACCTTTGCAGCACCGCTGTTATTTACATGATCGGAATCCCGAAAATCCACTGCATAATCCAACCCGATTTCATCTCTCAGCTGATTATAATCCAACATCGGAATATTTTCCTGCGCAGCGATTTCTGCAGTCTTATTGAAACGCATCTGTTCCTCTTCTGATAAAATATACGGAGACGCCATAAAGACCAGCTGTGTTCCGCTTTCCTTCGCCAGCTCAATGATTTTATATAAATATTCCTCGCATACCGGATTTAAATCTGCTTTTTGATCTGCCGGCACTTTGACGGGTGTTTCAAACGACACAATATCAAAGCTTCCCCGATAACCTCTCATATAAGGCAAATCATCTTTAAAATCCTCTTTTGATAATTCCTTATACCGCGAATGAATGATCGGAAGCTTACATAAAACACGATTGCGATACGAAGAGCTTTCTCCCATTCCTGCTGCCATATAATCTACAAATTCAAAAAGATTTTTTGACCAATGCATTCCAAGTGTATTTCTGTAAATTGCCTCTTCACTGTACTCCATTCCGTCCAATACAGTTCCCCATACCTCCACGACCGCAATCTTTGGCTTTTGTACCCGAATTGCCTCCTTCAAAAAATAATAGGTACTATCCAGCCGCTGAGAACCAGCAGACAATGTATAACCGGCAATTCCATACTGATCCCATAACAAACCATGGTCGACTGTACAATGTGCATGGCTGCTTCCAAAAAACATCACATCTGCTGTTTTTTGTGGCATATGATAAAATCGCTGCCAGCCACCTCCACCGCCCGTGTCTTTATAGTTCAATACGGAAGTCGTTTTTCCAAGCACGATGCACACAACCAGAAGAAAACCGATTATTTTTATCAGATTTCGATCATTCTTTTTTTTCATTCCTTCTCCATCTCTTCCAGAAAGCGAATATGTTTAAAACTGCAAATAAATAAAGTTTGCAGATTCAAATCCCTGTCCATAATAGCCAAATACAATACAGCTCACAATCAAATAAATCAAAATCGCCCAGCGGAATACACACCACTGTCCCATCAATAATTCTGCTATTTTTTTCTGTTTCAAATATTGCAGGCAATCCACGACAATAAGCCCAGTCAAACCGATCATTAAAATATGAATCTCCTGTACATCCAGTCCCATCGTATAAAGGCTTCCGTCAAACAGAGACCACATATCGCAAAAAGAAATCATCCTTTTCACATAATACAATGCCTGTTTTACAGAGTCAGCCCGAAAGAAGATCCAGGCAAAATCCACCAGTGCAAAGGTTACTGCAGCCTTTGCAAAACGATATCCAAACGACGCTGTTTTGGTATGGCAATATCCGTTTATTTTCCGTACAACAGGTCTAAGTTCTTTTTCCAGAATCTGATAAAATCCATGTAACGCTCCCCAAATTAAAAACGTCCAGTTTGCGCCATGCCATAATCCGCTGACCATAAATGTAACCAGAATATTCCAGTATTGACGCCATTTGCTGCAGCGGTTTCCGCCCATCGAAATATATACATAATCCCTAAGCCATGTGCTCAGGGAAATATGCCACCTTCGCCAGAACTCCGTCACGCTTTGCGCAAAATAGGGTGTTTCAAAATTATTGATCAGATCAAATCCCAATGTTTTTGCTGCACCAAGTGCGATCAATGAATAACTGCTGAAATCACAGTAAATTTGAATGCCATAGCTCACTGCCCCCAACACAAGTCCGAATGTGCCATAGCATTCCGGCCTGCCAAAGGTTGTATCTGCAATCACTGCAATCCTATCAGCAATAACCAGCTTCAAAAAGAAGCCCCAAAGCATTGTAATAAAACCGGAGGAAATCCGTTCCGTATTCCAATTACGTTTTATACCGCTATCTCGAAGCTGCCGTAACAAATTCGTCGAACGCTCAATCGGACCTGACAAAATCTGCGGAAAAAACGAAACAAATAACGCATATCGAAGGAAGTTATGTTCCGCTTCAGACTTTCCCCGATACACATCGATCAAATATCCCAGTGCAGTCAACGTATAAAATGAAATTCCGATCGGCAGTGCAATATTCCATTCTATTTCCACTGGCGCAATATGGAATTTTGCCAGCACTACATTGATACTGTCCAAGAAAAAACCGGTATATTTAAAATATCCCAGCAATCCAATTACAGTGATAACTTCTGCAACAAGTATAATTTTTTTATTTCTCTTCTTTTTTTCCTGTTCACAGTCCATTCTCTGCAGCAGCCGCGCTCCCAAATAGGTCACCGCTGTCACTGCAAGGAGTAATATTCCATGTACCGGATTCCAGCTCATATAAAAATAATAGCTGGAAAGCAGCAGCCAGGTTGGACGGATTCTATGTGGAACAATGAAATATACCAACAAAACAGCCGGGAAAAATATCAAAAAATCTATGGAATTAAACAGCATAGAGCTTTCTCCTACCCTTATCACAAAAATGCAGCCGGGGAAACCTTCGTTGCTCGCACCCCAGCTGCATTGATGTTTGATTTTGTATTATGCCAGCATTTCTATTCATGACAATAGAATGCTCGCAGAGCGTGCATTCTATTGTTTACACTATTTATTCTTTCGTATCTTTCCCCACAATCTGCAGTCGGAATTCAAAATCCCTTCTGTCCTTCACGCCAAGATTATGCAGGATAAGGCCCGCAAACAGGGACTGTAATGCAGCTAATCCTGCAAATCCGCAGGCGATCAGTGTCGGGAACTTCGGCACCAGACCAGTCTCCACATACTCGATTCCAACCGGAATAAAGAACCCAACTGCAATCACAAACAGCAACAGCGCCAACAGCCCAAAAAATGCAAAGGGGCGATACTGACGGAACATCCGGAAAATCGTTTTCAGCACGCGAAAACCATCCGAATACGTATTTAACTTGGATTCGCTGCCCTCCGGACGGTCACGATATGTGATCACAACATTATCTACCTGCATATTGTTATAAACCGCATGAATCGTCATCTCCGTTTCGATCTCAAAGCCACGGGACAGTACCGGGAATGTCTTGACAAAACGGTAGGAAAATGCACGATATCCCGTCATAATATCCCGAATATCCGATTTGAACAGTGCATTGATCGACGCACGGACCAGACTGTTTCCCATATTATGGAAAGGACGTTTATTCTCTTCAAAATACGTGGAAGACAGTCTGTCACCCACTACCATGTCTGAGTTGCGCTCCAGCACCAGGTCCGCCATTTCTCGCGCATTTTCCATCGGATAGGTATCATCACCGTCTACCATAATATAACACAGTGCATCAACCTCCTGAAACATTCGGCGGATTACATTACCTTTCCCCTGTTTATATTCCTGACGCACCACCGCACCGGCCTTTTCTGCCAGCTCTGCAGTGCGGTCGGTAGAATTGTTATTATATACATAAATAACAGCCTCCGGAAGCGCCGCTTTTGCGTCCCGGACAACCTTTTCAATCGTTTTTTCTTCGTTATAACAGGGAATCAGTACCGCTATTTTATCCATCAGCGTTCTCCTTTTTATTCATGACAATAGAATGCCCTCAAAACGTGCACTCTATCGTTTTCTTACTTTCTGTGCCAGATCCAATGCATAAACCGCCTGCTTTTCTACGCTCCGATCCGGAGAAACATGAAACGCAATGGCATCTTCCTGACTGAATTCATCGGATATTTCTTCTCTTAATACCTGACCTGGATGAAACAGGATTTCAAGCATCCTGCCGTTATGCTCTGCCTTTTTTTCTATATCCGGTAAAAGCTGCCGGATTCGCTCTTCATCCATATGCCCGCTCATGATCAGTCCCCACAGATACATCGGCTTCATTCCTGCATTCCGGAACCGCTTCTGCAATAATGCAGAACAATAGTTCAATAAAATATTCTTTACAAAATTGACCAGTCGATAGGTTTTGTATAAAGAAGTCTTTTTCAAAAATACAAAAAACGGCTCCTTTGCATCCCGGATATAAGACGCTTTCCAGTCCTGCTCTTCCAATACCTCAAACAGTGCCTCTGCCACAACCGGTATCATATGGGTATGCTGATGACTATCTATACGAAGCTCCTGCAGGTTCAATTCTGAAAATACTCCCGCCACAGCTTTGATCTGAAGTTCAATTTCTTTTTTCAGCTGTTTTTTGAACCTGTTTCTGGACGGAAGATAAGAAACAAAGAACAGCTTCTCCCAGGAAATCTGAAAATGTCCTTTTTCATCCACCAGATCCGGTAAGTTCTTCGGATCCGACAGGCAGCTGCCCTCCATCAGATTTACATGGACAGAAATCGCCGGCTGCCAGGGAAATTCTCCCTGTGCCTCCCGATACAGCCTCACACATTCTTCAAAACAGCTCATATTTGCGAGCACACTGATACTGTTCAATTTTCCATCCTTTAAACATTCCAGAATATCTCTGCTTGCATGAACGGATTCCCCAAAATCATCCGCATGAATATCAATCCTTACGCTCATTTTCCTGCTCTTCCTCTGCGCTATCCTCTGCATCCCGCAGGATTATGGAATCCACGATATACCGCGGACGTCCTTTGCTTTCCATATAAATTTTCCCGATATATTCCCCAATAATTCCCTGGGATAAAAGTGTAATACCACCAATCAGACAGGTCGAAGCCACCGTTGTCGTCCAGCCGGCAACAACCGCACCATTTGCCCAGTCCACGATACAGGAAATAAACAGTCCAATGCTGAACAAAAAGGTCAGAAATCCAAGGATTACGATCATCTGCAGCGGTCTGGTGCTCATGGAAGTGATTCCATCTACTGCCAGCGTCATCATCTTTTTCAATGTATATTTCGACTGTCCGGCTTCTCTTTCCTTTACATCGAAATAAACAATATCCGACTGGAAACCCATCGTCGGAATCAATCCCCGCAGAAACAGGTTTGTTTCATGAAATTCTGACAGCGCATCCAATGCCTTCTTTGACATCAGGCGATAATCCGCATGGTTCGTAATCGTCTTGCAGCCAAGCACATGCATCAGCTTGTAAAACAGTCCTGCTGTCGTCTTTTTGAAAAATCCGTCGGTATCACGGTCATTGCGCACGCCATAGACAATCTCACAGCCATTCTGATAGCATTCCAGGAACTGATCCAGTGCTTCAATATCCTGCTGCAGGTCTGCATCAATTGTCACAACCGCATCTGCCTTGCTTCTAGCAGCCATCATACCTGCCAGAATCGCACTCTGATGACCGTAGTTGCGGGAAAAGCTCAGGCCCGCATACTTGCTGTTCTGGCGCGTCAGCTCATAAATAATCTGCCAGGTGCTGTCCTTACTGCCATCGTTGATAAATAAAATCTTGCTCTTATCCGAAATCGTCCCCGCCTGAATCAGCCGATCCAGCTTGTCCAAAAGAACCGCTGCCGACTTATGCAGAACCTCTTCCTCGTTGTAGCAGGGAACAACGAGATATAAAATGGTGTTTGTTCGTTTCATGTTGAATTCTTCCTCATCCATAGCTGCGAGTCCGGCTCATTGTGCCATGGCTCTTCTCCTGTGTCGCGCAGCCAACGCAATAAAGAACATTGTACCAGCTGCACACACGTTTATTATATAACATATTTTCTGAAAAGGCGTCCCTAAATACCAAATTCTGACAACAGCGTCTTTTTCAGAAATATCTGTCAACTCCACCAGTCCGTCGCTTCCGCGTCGGTTAATTTCTCCTGCCGAACCATTCTCCGTTTCCGCGTGATAACCTTTATACCATACCAATGGCAGCTGATATGGCGCATCTTCCTTTTTCAACCTGACAACTAATTCTCTTCCCTGAAATTCCCCTATATAGGATTTTCCACTGTTTGAAACCACGATTCCAGGCTGCTGCAGATTTTCCCGCGTTGTCACTGCCGGAAGCCATTCTTCCCCTGCGCCTATTCCTGCGATTTCCTCACAGATATTCCGATTGTCCCAATTCTCTCTTACAGGCATTTCATTGCTTTTCCAGTAAAAAAATCCGCCGAACATAGATAATACCAGAACACATCCCAGCGAAAGATTCTTCCACTTCGCACAGCTCTGATCCTTCGCAAAAATAACGGCAAAGGCAAAGATCAGTAAAACCGACGCTGCACCCATCAAACGTCCCGGGAACTGCAGGATATCAAATGCTTTTTCAAATGTTTTCCAAAATCCCTGATTCGTTGTAAGGAGAATCAAAAAAATTCCCCCTATAAAATATCCTACTCCGCTCCAGCTTTTACAAGGTCTATTCCAGACGAATGCACAAATGGCCAAGCAACTCAGCAATAAAATTGCAATTCCAACGCCTGATTTTCCAAATGCACTATGCAATGCAAGCACATTTTCTGATACATGCGTCCACGTCTGTGATACCCTATAGCTCTGAGCCTTCATCTGCTCCAGCATCGATCCCCAATAAGAAACTGTAATACCGGATACACCCGCTACTGCCGTCATCAAATAGAACCACTTTTTCTTCTTTCCAATCCATTTTGGCAGCTGAAACACCAGAAGTACAAAGCATAACACAAGGGCAATCGCTGTTGATAACGCATGAGAATAAATCAATCCGGTAAATCCAATTCCAAGCATCCATGGAAATTCATCCTTTTCGACAAATAAAACCATTCCCATCAATGCAAGTGGTAAAAATACCAGAGCCTGCGTCTGTGCCAGTGTAAAGCTTTTAAAAATTCCATCTATAACAGGATAAGAGAACAAATACAATGTTCCTGCCGCCAGCGCCGGATAAATCTCTCCTGTTTTTTTTCGTACACAAAAATACATGGAAACAAACAATTCCAGAAGCAAAATGAAAATATATATTTTATAAGAAACTTCCAGCGAACATCCAGCCATTCTCAAAACTGCCGGCAGATAAATAAAAAAATCAGGATAAAAAATACCTACACCATAACCGTAGGAATATGCCAGCGACGGATGCACTTTTACCGGAAATATTCCCATCTGAAGTGCCTGGTTTAAACTCTCAATTCTTGCCAGATGAAACGGAGCATCCGATCCCATCCATATTCCTTTCAAACAACATGGAATAAAGCAAATTGCTGTAACGCACAAAATATAAACGATCCTTCTAAATCGGCTTTTTTTCATTTCTTTATTCCTATTATTTCTTGTAATATTCCGCATACCAGTCTGCAAATCGCTGCAGTCCTTCCGAAAGGGGTGTTGACGGCCGAAAATCAAAATCTTTTTCCAATTCACTGACATCCGCATAGGTCTGATAAACGTCTCCCGGCTGCATCGGCAAAAATTCCTTTTCTGCAGACTTTGAGATCACTCCTGCTTTCTGCAGACAGGTCTCCAGTGTTTCTACAAAGTACATCAGACTTTCCGGCTGGTGATTTCCGATATTGTATATCTTATATTTTACACCGTTTTCATCCTCCTGCGGTGCTTTTCCCATCACACGGTAAACCCCGTTTACAATATCATCTATGTAGGTAAAGTCACGATACATATCCCCATGATTGTAAATCTGGATTTTCTCGCCCTTTACCATTTTATTCGTAAATCCGAAATATGCCATATCCGGTCTTCCCATGGGTCCGTACACTGTAAAGAAACGAAGTCCTGTAACCGGAATACCATACAGCTTTCCGTAAGAATACGCCAACAACTCATTTGATTTTTTGGTCGCAGCATATAAGGAAACCGGGTGATCCACCTGATCCTCTGTGCTGTAAGGTACTTTTTTATTTGCGCCATACACCGAAGAGCTGGACGCAAAAACCAGATGCTTTACGCCTGTATTTCCATTGTCATAGGAATGCCTGCAGCATTCCAGCACGTTATAAAAACCGATCAGATTACTCTGGATGTATGCGTCAGGATTCGTAATAGAATACCTCACACCTGCCTGTGCCGCCAGATTTACTACGATATCAGGTTTTTCACGTTCAAACAGCTCCTTCATCGCAGCAGCGTCCGCAATATCCATTCGGATAAACTTAAAATTCGTATAACCGTCCAGCTTTTTTAACCGCTCTTCTTTCAATCTGACATCATAATAATCATTCAGATTATCAATACCGATTACCTGAAACTGTTCCTTTAATAATTTTTCTGCAAGATAGGAACCAATAAAACCTGCCGCTCCGGTAATCAAAATTTTATCTGTCTGTTCCATTTGAATTCCTTTCCGTCTAATTTTCTGTATCTGCCGGCTCCTTCAGATTCAGCCATTGATACCAATTACACCATTCCACAGAAATCTGCTCCTTACCCCCCCCCAGAGAATGAAGGACATAATTCCAATATGCACCATCTGCATCAGCCTGAAGCAATCTGCTGTTTGGCAGTTCCGGCAAAACGATGCTCTCTCTTTCCGGATTTTCACGCATCAACCGATTCACATAGGTCATTCTGACCGTATCTACAGCATTCCATTCCAGCGCTATGATAATCAGTCCTACACTCATGCCAAGCATCAGCATTCTTATAGCAACAAAGCTTCTTTTTATACCCTCAACCGATATGCTCTTTAATACTGCCATCAGCCAGATAAACCAAGTCAGATAAAAAACCCGAGCACTTACTGGCGTCACCACAAGCAGCGGTAAAACTGTAAAAATGCCTGCACCCGTTAAAATAGCTGCGTCACCTTTTCCAATTTTGAAATAGTTCCATGAATGTCCAATCATATAGCCCATTTCTACTAGGAATAGGAAAAAATACACTTTAGGTAAATCCGGCCTGACAATTTCATCCATTGCAATCAAATGAATTACCGAAAAACCAGCAAGACCACATCCAACGACAACACTTAATTGCATCCATGCTCTATTTTTATCCTGATGCAAATGCTCCAGACTTATGCAGTCTAATATAGCCATTATACTCCATAACCCTGTACATCCTAATAAATAGCGTCCTGCCAGCGCACCATTTTGATAGATCGTCTCAAATACTGCTTCCAACGTTCCCGGAATTTCCCGGTAATTGCTCTGACCACTCATATCTCCTTTTAGAAGCATGGGACCTGCGGTCATGATACCAGCTCCAAGAACACTTCCAACTGCCAGTATGATCGTACTTTTTCTGATCTTCTTATTTTTCCAGACTTCCACTGCCCCGATACCAACCGAAGCAATTGCAAAAAATAATGTACAATTTTCGGAAAATAACTGTGCTGGCGCAGCTGTAAGAAAAATCATAGCTCCAAGCAAAATTTTTCTTCCGTTTTCTTTTGCTTCTTTACATTTTTTCCAACAAAGGATAGCCGTTAAATATAAGAATATCGGAACAATATAATTCTGAAATCCAGCGGTCCATACATATACCTGTGCATACATTTTCACACTGGGCAGCAACATCAAGATTCCTGCAAACGCAATCTGAAGTTCATTTTTCAAATCAAGCAGATAGATGAGTTCTCCATAAATTGCGGTCATGATCACAGCCTTCGATAATGCGCGGAGCCAGTGACAGCGTACCAGAATCAAAACACTGCTGTTTCCCAGATACCTTCCATTTCCAAAATGTAAAACATAGTTAAACAAATCATTTTTATTGGAAATTTCGACGCCATATCTGAAATACAGATCGTCGCTCGTCATCGGATAATAATATTGCAGGATCATTTGAAGGACAAAGAAGAAAAACAGCCAGGCAAAACACTTTTTCTTATCTTCCAATGCTGTAATACTCCACCCCAGCCTTTTCCATATCTGCTTTCGCATATACATTTCTCCCATCATATACAAGAGGTGTTCTCATCTTTTGGGAATAGATCTCTGGTGCAATCGTCTTTACTTCCTTCCACTCTGTGAAAATAAAGCAGATTGTCGCATCCTGCAGTGCATCCTCCGGATTTTTCACATAAGTGATCGTTCCCTTCCCATGTGCTCCCTCCGGATACTTCTTCTTGAAATTTTCCGCTGCAACAGGATCATAGGCATAAATGTCTGCTCCATTATCCAGAAGAAGCTCCACATTGTCAAGAGCTGGGGCTTCCCGCAGATCATCCGTACCGGGCTTAAATGCAAGTCCCAATACTGCAACTTTTAAATGCTCAAAGGTAATCAGACGGTCGCTGGCCTTTTTGAACAGTCGGATTTTCTGCTCCGTGTTCACATCTACCGCTGCCTCTACGGTGCGCAGATGATATCCAACCTGATTTGCCTGAAATTTCAGTGCTTTTGTATCTTTCGGGAAACAGCTTCCGCCATAACCAATTCCTGCTTTTAAAAAGTTCGCTCCGATTCTTGCATCATAGCTCATTCCTTCTGCGACTTTTTCAATATCAGCGCCCATTTTCTCACATAAATTGGCAATATCATTCATATAAGAAATCTTCAGTGCCAGAAAATCGTTGCAGGCATACTTTGTCATCTCCGCTGACCGACGGTTCATCGCTACGATCGGCAGCTGAAAGGGCTCGTAAATTTTTCTCAGTTTTTCCTCTGCCTGAGCACTTTCTGTACCAATAATGATCCTCGCGGCATGGAGCGTATCATGCACTGCAGACCCTTGGGCCAGAAATTCCGGATTAGATGCAACCTCAATATGCAGCTCTTTGCGAATCAGGAAATCCTTAATAAACTGCTCCACACGGTCATTGGTTCCAACCGGAACGGTGGACTTTACAACGACAAGACAGTCCTGTTCTACGTTTTCCGCAATCTCTCTACACACAGTCGCAATATAATTCAGATTGGCGGAACCGTCCGGCTGCTCCGGTGTCCCAACACCGATAAAAATCGCATCCGGATTCCGATATGCCGATTTGTAGTCTGTCGTATAATGCAAACGTCCGGCTGCATTATTCTTTTTCATCAGCTCTTCCAGCCCTGCCTCATAAATCGGCGAAACTCCTGATTCCATCAGCCTTACTTTATTTTCATCCACGTCCACGCAGGTAACATCATGTCCCATTTCCGCAAAACATACACCTGCCACAAGACCTACATAACCGGTTCCTGCTACTACCAGCTTCATAGCTTTTCCTCCTTGCCATTATACTTTTTTCAATATTACGGAATCTCCATCTTCAGAAATCTGGTATAATGTTTTCTCTTTTATCTCACTCTGAAATAATTCTTTATAATCATTCTCAAATGCAGGTGTCACAGAATATAAATATACATAAGTATATCCCTCTGTCCTTAATTCATCTTCCCAATCCTGCATCGTATAAACATTTTTCCAGGAATCTTCAATCAATTTCCCATTTTCATCATACTTTCCTTCACCTAAACTGTAAGAATCCGAATTTTCGTTAATATGCACCGGAGTTACTTCATATCGAAATATCAGATAATTTATATTATCGCTGTTTTGATCTACAAAGAAAATCTTATCATTTTCTGTAATCTGATCCGTTACATCTGTAAACTCCTCATGCTCTGGCATTTCTCCAAGGAATTCTAATACCGGAGAAATCACACTAAACAGATTACAGTTCAGCAGCACTGCAATTGTACAAACGATCAATGTCTTATTCTTGTTTCGAAAGTAGTATAGAATGGATACCTCCAACACCATAACCAAAGCAACCATATAGGTTGAATTGTATCTGTGAAACGAAGCAAGATAGACTGCTTCCGATTTTGTGTAAGAAAACTGATACAAAATCAGTAATGAAATTAAATAAATAATCCATCCTCCCAGCATCGCGGACAGTCCGACAATAACTGATTTATCTTTTTTTATTACATAAATATGTAAAAATACAATACACGCAATCGCAATCACAACCAATGTCATATATGAATACGAAACTGCATAACCACCTGCTGTTCCATCAAAAAACTTTTTTACAAAATTTTCCAGGACTTCCATCCTGTAATTTCCTTCCGGATGGCGGAAAATATCCAGTATTGCTGAAGGAGATATTTCGCTCGTATTCCATACCGCCTTAGTGCCTGATAATTTTAAATAAATACTCCAGGAATATTTTCCAAACAATATTGCAAATATAATTTCCGCAATATGCAAAAAGGTATTTTTTCTTGTTTCCTGTCCATTAACATTCTTTTTTACTTCACAACAAAGAATAACTAAAAAGGCAATTGCAGCAAGTCCTACACCCGTTGCCTTTTCCAAACATAAAATTACAATTCCTAAAACAATATCCGCCCACTTTGTTCTTGCATCATCAAATAAATATTTACATATCACATAACCAAACGTGATTCCCAATAAAGTATCAACATAAATAGCTGTATAACCATTACGATATGTCACCGGTAAAAGAATAACTATCAGGCTAAAAATAAGCCACTTTTTCCAGTCCTTTTTATTTTCAATCCAGCTAAAACAAGGAATACTCAAAGACACCAGCAGCATATCCTGAGCATTTATGATAATTCCTTCCGCATAACGAAACCATAATTTTACAGAAAACCATCCCCAGATAGACGCTGCCGGTGGATAATCTTTAAAAGAAGTGGTTGCATTTTCAAGATTTGCAAAATCATTTAAATAGTAAAAATTTTTTATTGCTAATCCCCAATGAGAAAATTCATCGCTGGACAAAAATGTCCTTCCCATATTGGTCGCTGAAAAATAAACTGCTGCTATCAAATAAAAGAAGAATCCCGGCGTTATAACATACTTTTGAACACTGTCCCATCCTGTAATGATCTCCTTGAGCAACAAAACGGCACACACTGCGCAAAATGCCAGTGACAAATAATACCCCGGTAAAAAGGACGTAAAAAGTCCCGAAAGATAAATCAGTAATATAATACCAAATATCGAAACAGCTAAGGTCTGTTCAATTCTTCTTTTCTGTTTTATTGCAATAAATGCTGCAACTGGCACAACACATAAAAATCCCATTTTATTTCTCTTTTCTTATCTTTCTTTTCAATGAAGTTTTCCAATACCGAAAACATCCGGATAAAATCAAGCGATAAATCAATACAGAATCTTCAAATGGTCGGAAATGACTTCCCGTATTCTGATTTTTATAAATCGTCTGGATTGAAATTTCCCTCACAGGGATTCCTCTAACAGCAGACTCAATGAGCATTTCCATCTCGTACTCAAAACGTTCTCCCCGAATCTGCAGATACCCCGCCACCAGTTCTTTGGGAATCCCCCGAAGTCCGGTTTGTGTATCCCTTATTTGAATTCCGTATAATAAACGGTACACCTTACTTGTAATCTGATTACCTGCCCGGCTCTTAAAGGGTACTCCTGCCAGTTTAAAATTTCTGCTTCCCAGTAGTAATTCCGCGCATTTGTTTTTCTTCCACCAATCATCTATCTGTATTACATCTTTTACCGCATGCTGTCCGTCAGAATCAACCGTTATAATTCCCGAAATATCCGGATTATCCTGATACAGATTCAAAAATTCATTAAATCCATTTTTTAAGGCTCTTCCTTTTCCGAGATTAACCGCATGCTGCAACACTTTACAGTCCATCTGCTTCGCTCGTTCAAAAATATCCCGATACTCTGCACTGCTTCCATCATTTACAACAATAATATCATCAAATCCATTCCGTTTCAGTTCCTGAATATACTGGATTAACTCCTTATCCGGATTTAATGCAGGTATCAAAATGACTGAATTTCGCTTCATATTGTATTTCCCCCAAACTGTATCTTTCTAAAGGTATTAAATATTACCTTTCTTTCGTTCCCACAAAGGACGTACCAGCAGAAATAATCCTATCCAGGTCATCCCCAGAGTATAAGCCATATATCTCTGTAACCCGGCAAGCACCAGGTCACATCCCAAAGCATTGATAATACTTGCCGCCATCACCAGTAACATAAATTCTGCGCTGTTCGTATATTTTCTTTTAATCAGCCGAAAAATACTTGTAATTCCTGCCCCTAAATAAACTAGGCACGTTGCACTCCAAATCAAGTCATAGATCTCTTTTTTATGAAAAAATACCGTGCTGATAAAGCTTTTGGGTAGCAATTGAACTGTCAGTGCCAAATGTTCTTTCCAATACTTTTTCAACAATTTTTGCATAATTTCATGAGAAACTTCCGAAACCTGTATTTCCTGTCCCACAGCAGTGTCCGCAAGTATGCCTGCAGATTCATATTTTTCACGAGTCACTGCACCAAGAGCACGACTGTTTGCACCAAATGCAGCAAAAATTTCGCTCCAGTTTTTCCAACTTTTGCTGTAATATTCCTGCGTAGTATTCAACTTCTGCATACGATTCCATGTTTCTGCATAAATTTCCTTTATTTGACTATCCTCAAACAACTCCTGATCTTCTTCCTGCGCTAAATATAGCAATCTCTGTACTAGTGTTTGATCCGAATAATCCAATGCAGGAGCATCAAAAAATACTTTTTCGTAAACAACCGTTAATCCAGAAACTGCTTTTATCCCAATCAAAATGCAAACTGCACATATCACACATCGAAAAATCCAGTTTTTCAAAATTCCCTTCTGTTTTCCATTTTTGATTCTATCTGTACATTCACTATAAACGCAAGAAACCCCAAGAATAGCAAAGCAAAACAGCATCTGTGGACGAATCCACATCAGCAAAGCAGAAATAATAAAACTAGCTATGAAATATTTTCTGTTCTTTTTAATTACAGCTTTTACCGTTTCCGCAATAAACAAATAAAACAGCGGATATGTCAGCGATTCTGTCATCAACTCATGTCCAACCGGATCTTCCGGAAGCAACATTGCAAAAGGAAGCATTGAAAATCCCCATATAAAAAGCAATTCCCACCACTTCAAATCAAACAATTGATCTACCGTATATACGAGCCAGAAAACAGAAAAAGTGAGCAGAATAATTTGTAAAACTGCTATCATATGCAGATATAAATTGTCTCCAAATATCAACTGCAAAACATGGATAAAAAGTGGATACCCGGGTGCAACTCCAATATGATGATGGAAATTAAGATAATAAGCTTCCGTATCACCGCCATACACATAGGTCAACGGAGTACCCTCTCCAAATATCACCCCAAGCATAGTTACTGCTACAATCAGTATCCATAAAATTCTTTTTTTATTTCTCATATTCTCCCTCTCTGTTTTTCGAAATATATCCTTTATCCTCGATTCATTCCTTTATCCAGCAACACCAAATCCTCATACCTATTTCCGGATGCTTCTTTTAAAATCCTTGCTCCAAAACTAACTTGAGACATTCCTGCCACAAGAGCACTACACTTTCCCAAAGTCCATGCATCTCTCAATACTTCTCTCCCCAGAAGATAGTGATGATTCATTCTGGAGACTTCACTTTTCATAACAGTTTCGTCACCACTGCTACGAACTACATCCTGATAATATCTCAACTTATCTCCAAACACTCCCCCATATACGTCAATTGCCTCCGCATCATCTGTTGCTAAGAAGACTCCCTCATACTTTCCTGTATCATAAAGCTTCTTCGTTGCTTCGAGATATTCCTGCGTGCTTATTTTAACCGGATGTCCCTTATAATTTCTCTTAAAATCAGTTCCTCTTACATGCACTCCGATCATTTTCTTTTCACCAAGAACTTTATTTAATTGTTCCTTCATCCATTGACCTGTTTTCTCATTCAAATGAATATATTTTGAAGAAATACGTCCCATTTCTTTCAGATATTCCTCAGACCAATCATAACCTTTTCCACTTGTATTTAGTCTTCCTGCCAATGCTGCATTTTCTTTTCGACTTTTAACAACACAGCCTTCTTCCTTCAAATCTTCTAATGAAACCTCAGCTGGCTGCTTAAAATAGTATTCAAACGGATTGCTTACTCCATCCACAGGTTTTTCTTCTGCATAACTGTATCCGCTTCCATATTCAACCACAGGACACAACCCGAAATAATCGGCATAATATAAATAACTTAATAATCTGTTGTGATCAGCAAAAAAGCCAGATCCAGAAGCATCCGGTGCAATATAATAACAGCGAATTCCTTCTTTTTCTCCATCCATTTTCTGAATATTTACTAATGAATCATCATTTTCTATCCGATATATATTCTTTATAAATCGTTGGTCATTTCTTTTTTGAAAGCAAAACTTAAAATACTTTAAGGTATCTTTAATCTCCATTTTTTCCCCCTTACTATTTATGGTTCCAGATATCTCCAATTCGACATTCCCTGCAATTCATATTGTTGATCCTGCTTTATAAGAGAATACTTTGGTGCAATTACTATTTCCTTTTCTTTTTTTCCGATCCAACCTGCCCAGAAGGCAAATGTGCTATTTGAAAGAATCTTACGTTTACAAAGGGACAGCATTTCCATATCCAGAATACTGTTTTCTGCACTATGCCGAATTAAAACTTTATTGGATAAGTCTGCGAACTGTTCTTCCACAAAATCCGGGTCATCCGAAAAAAAGAACAGCGTCAGTTTTTCTTTCTGTTCATTGAGTATTTTTATCGCTTTTCTGAAATACTCTTCCGAGCAAATATCAAACTTGCTGTTCACAAAATCACCCCGTCGGATATGTATTCCAACGGAGTTCCTTTTCTCTATCTGCTCTTTCCACTCCCTGTCCTGTGCTGTATACAGCTCTTCGTTATGAAATGTAAAAGCTTTTCTCACTTTTTCTTCATAGCCATCCAAATATCTCAAATTCTGCCATAAACCATCTAAATACCAATCTTTGTTTCTGTCTAGATCAAACACCTTCGGTTCAAAAGAGCTGTGATATTCCTGTCTATAAAAACTTTCTGGATTTTTCTTTTTTTTCTGCTCCGCATAACGGTACTGATAGCGTTCTGTTACGAAATTTCGGATTGCTTTCGGCATCATAAGTACTTCGGCAGACGGCATATAATACGGCGAATACTTTTTAATTTCCTTCCGTTCCGCCTCTTGCAGTCTAATTTGAAAAAACTTTTCTAATTCAAAACCGTTGTGTTCATGATTCAATATATAATGAGACAGATCCGCTTTTACAGAAATCCCTTTATATTTTTCCTGAATTGCCGTCTGAAAAGCATATTGAAACATCTGATTTCCCAATCCACCACAATATCTGATCAAAATCATTTTGCTTCCTCATCCCCAAATACATATTCTTTCGATCGTTCCGTAACTTTTCCGTCTCCGACCTCATAAATGATATCCGCATTCTGGATTGTTGTAAGACGATGTGCGATAATGATCATGGTCTTGCTTCCCTGCAGGCTCTCAATTGCCTCCATTACAGCAGTTTCTGTTTCATTATCCAACGCCGACGTAGCTTCATCAAGCACCAGAATTTCCGGATCATGATACAATGCTCTTGCGATTCCGATCCGCTGTCTCTGACCACCTGACAGTCTTACTCCACGGTCTCCAACAATCGTGTCCAGTCCGTCCGGAAGCGTATCTACAAACTCTGCCAGCTGAGCCTTTTTCAGAGCAGTTCTAACCGCCTCTTCATCGATCTGATCCTCATGAATACCAAATGCGATATTATTCCGGATCGTATCATCGGACAAATAGATTACCTGTGGAATATAACCAATCTGATGATGCCACATAGTAAGATTCTTGAACACGTCGATATCATCTACCAGAATTTTACCTCTTTGGGGAGCAAGCAGTCCTAAAATAATATCCGCCATTGTTGTTTTACCTGCTCCCGAGCTGCCGATAAATGCAACGGTTTTCCCTTTCGGAATTACACAGTTGGCATCCTCCAGGACATTCGTATCCGTATTGGGATATGCGTAGGTAACATGCTTTGCTGATATAGCACGTTCAAAATTCCACTCTCGCCCTTCTTCTTCTCCTTTTTCTTCCTGATAATCTTCGATTCCCTTTAAGTCCCCATAAATCAAATCAACAGAGGGAACTGCATATAGAATATTATTTACATGCTCATTAATTCTTCCAACGGAAGGAAGCAGGCGAAATGCCGCTACTGCAAAGGTGGCCAGCTGAGGAATAAAATTCTCCAATTCTCCATGACCAAAATTCAGCTTAATTATAATTGCAATCAGCAGACCTGTCATACAGACAGCTTCTACCATATATTTGGGAGTAATTGATAATAAACGATTGATGCGAACACCTTTTATATACAATCTATAGTATTTTTTGTAGGAAGATGTGAAGAACTCTTCTCTGTTTAATACTTTAACTTCTTTCACACCACCCAGAGATTGATTCACCCACTGATAAAGTTTGCCCTTATAAATCTGCCCTTGTTTCCCAAGTTCTTCCGTAAATCGTTTTGTAAGCTTTGTAAACAAAATAACACAAAGAATCAGTAATCCGACAATTACTACCGTAATCGAATTGCTGACACTAAACAGATATACTCCAAGAACCACGCAGACCACTACTTCTGCAATCAACTGCAGCGTATGCATCAACACCTGCGTAAACATAGTAGTATCTTCCTGCATACTACGCTGAAGTTCTGCAATATTTTTATTCAAATGAAACGTATACGGCTCTGCCAGATAAGTGGTTAGAAGTCGAGTAGAAAGCTTTTGCTGCACACCATAAGTAAATTTCAGGATCAGATCCTGCTCTACCCACAGATAAACATTTTTTACCACATAAATCACAATAATTCCCAATGCAACAACCGTCAGGAAGGATTCTGTCGTGCTGCATCCAAACATCTGATAGATCCTCGCAAGATATGGATTCTCCTGAATCGAATCCGGCATCATGATGATATTGACAAAGGGCTGGAATACTGCCACTCCAAGCAGCTCTAAAAAGCTTCCGGCAACCATGATGCAAAGCAGCAACGCAATTTTATATTTGTCCCTTTTGGAAAAAATATAGGATAATTTTTTATACATAAGATCTCCCATTCTTCGCTTATTTGCTATCTATCAGCTCATTATCCCATACTATCCTTTTAAAATCAATGAATAGTTGTAAGGATCTGATCCAAATAATCAAAATATCCTGCCGCTTCATTTTCCTCTCTGGTATGGATTTCGTGCTTTATAACCCTGCATTTTTCCGCCGCGCCCTCGCAAAACCATCCATATTCCATATCCAGACTTCCAACATCGATCACTCGATATCCCAGCCGATGCAGATCCACTGTCAGCACTTTTCCTGCCGCTCCAAGGGAAACCAGCATCAGGCGATCCTTCGGCAGCTGTCTGCATGCATCCAGAATTTCCGTGTACCGCTCCCATGCCTGAGAACTCGGGCAAATAATCCGTTCGATTGACGCTGCATTTTCAAAAAGATCCACATCTACACCGTTATGAGAAATATCTCCTTCTACAAATACAATTTTCTGATTCTCCCATATTTGTTTCATTCTCCGGAACAATTCTGCCGATTCTGTTTTATTTCGATACATAATATACGGTCTTGAGAAAAATGCATTTTCATATACTCTTACGCAGCAATACCGGTTATATTCTCTGCGATGAAACAGCAGGTGCTCCATCCAGAAGCTCTGGCTTTTCTCCACATATGCAGAGACGTCTTCAAATATATCCGGCAATGCAACACTCAGCCCAGCTTCCTTTGTCTGCAGGATATCCTTTAATCTTTCCGCCAGTGCTGGATTCGGTTTCTGGAACGGAATTTCCTTCCCTGCCATCAGCTTGATCTCTCCATCGCCAAATCTTACCAGACTATCCTCTGATTTCACCAGATGCTCTACTGTCTCCTCTATTGAATTTACAGAAATTCTGTTTTTCAGAATTTTTTTATGATAGAGCGAAAAAACAAACCGAGCCAGAATCTGCTTTAATTTTTCCTTCATGTTATCCCCGTTTTCTTTTTTTCAGCCACCCATAAAGAAACGGACAGCTCCAAAACAGCCTGAATTTTGTCATCTCTGATTTTGAAAGTCCACTGGCTTTAATTTCTTTTCTGCACGCCTGCAGTTGTTTCTGAATCGTTTTTGCCTGTGCTTTCATTCCGTATTTTGTGCATTCTCCATAAAGATACAGCATCAGAATAAACTCCTGCTGCCGTGCAAGTCTCCACAGTTCCAGGTCTCCTGAACGCTCCAAATAGCTGCTTCGGAGTGCAAATACCTTCATTTTATCCAGAGCCCGTTCAGAAAATGCTTCCGCTGTCGTACTGTCTGTACGAAGTGTTCTGTGATACAGCCGCGTATTTTCATATACATAAGTCTGACAGTTGCAAAATGCCCTGCACAAAAACTCATATTCTTCATGAATGCAGCCCTCCGGCAGGCGCAGGGCTTTGATCAGCGATGCCTCAAATAATTTTGACCACAGAGAGGTCGATGGGAAACGGCTGTCCGTATAATAATCCAGTTGTTTCCGTATCGCAGCTTTTCCAGACATCGTAACAACCGCCTGTTCCTGCATCTGATCCGGCTCCGGACTTTTTCTGCCCTCAAAGTTACACTCCGCAATCTGCGCATCATATTTTTGCATCAGCCCATACAAATGCTCATACATTTCCGGTGCTGCTGCGTCATCTCCGTCTACAAATCCGATATAATCTCCGGAAGCCTCTTTCATTCCAATATTTCTTGCCCGGCTTTGTCCGCCGTTCTCAACATGAAATACCCGGATCCTGGAATCTTTTTTCGCCCATTCGTCGCAGATTTTTCCGCTCCCGTCCTTGGATCCGTCATCGATCAACAAAATTTCCAGGTTTTTCCAGGTCTGCTCGCACAAAGATCTGATACAGTCAGAAATATATCGCTCCACTCCGTACACCGGCACAATAACGCTGATTTTTGCCTCCTGTTTCATCTCATTACCGTTCCTCTCCCAGCTTTGCCAGCAGTGTTTCTATTCCCTCCAGATAATTTTCGATCTGATATTTTTCCTGAATCAGTCGGTAGCTTTCCTGTCCCATTTTCTGCAATTGCTCCGGACTTCCTACCATTTTGTCCAGCACTTCCTTCAGGGAGGCTTTCTGGTTATCCCGAAACTGCCATCCGTTCACGCCATTTTCCACATAGCATGCGGTTCCGTTTTTGTCCCCGCACACAACCGGAAGGGAAAATGCCATTGCCTCCAGCTGTGAAATCGACGCAGGTTCTCTTGTACTTGGGATGACAAACAGATCTGCCTTCCGATATTGTTCTGCGACCTGCTGTCTGTTCAGATTGACAAGAAGCGTCACCTTATCCTGCAGGCCATGATCGGCAATATAAGCCGCTAACCGATCATAATACGCCTGATGTGCAGAAGTTGTCCGTTCTCCAGCGATGGTCAAGTGTATATTAGAAACAGCTGACAATTCTTCCACAATCTCCACCAGCATCCGGTGATTTTTTCTCTCTTCGTATTTTCCGATGGAAAAAATATGTGTGATACCGTCCTTTATCCAGCGTTTTTCCTCCGCTTTTTGCTCCGGTTCCATTACAAACGGAACAAATGCAGCCCCCGGCTCTTTTACCTTTCTGCCGTCCTGAACGCCCATTACCGGCGTCATTCTCACTGTCGGAGTCAATAAACGCATCAGTCGATGCGCCGGGTCATTTTTTATACAGTCCTCCCAGAGCGGACTTTGGTTATATAAAATTGCCGGGATTTTATACTTTTTGCAAAGTAAATAGGCGCAGATCGAATACACGGAACGTTCCCGTAAAACTGCCACATCCCCATGGCTGTCCCGAATCGCCCGTTTTAATTTTCCGATCGGAGGAAACCCGCACTTCATCTTTCTGTCTCCGGCATAGGCGTCCCTATTTTTCATAAGTGCCACATAGATCCGGTCAAAAAACAGGAAAATCCTGGAATACCCGATCACTGTCGGCGTCAGATCGGAATAGTCCTCCACTTTTCCGGCATACTGGCTTAAAAAGCATACTTCGTGCCCTTTTCGTTTTAATCCGCGTATGATCGGAACCTGATTTGTATGATATCTCGGCGCAACATATAAAAACCGCATTTTCCGTCTCCTGTTGTTATGGTTTCCTTCTTTATTTTCTTATTTCCGATAATTCATTCAACCATTTTTGGCTGATGGTTTCTTCCGAAAAGCTGCTGCGGATATTTGCCGCCTCTTTTCCCAGAGCATCCGCATATGCCCGATCCTCTGCCAGATGCATCATGGCCTCCGCGAATTTTTCTTCCTCTCCGCAGGGAACGAGAAGTCCATTTTTCCCATCCTGAATGCACATTTTTGAACCGCCAATGGGACAATCTGTAGAAATTACCGGAAGTCCGATCGCCATTGCTTCCAAGAGCGCATTGGAAATCCCTTCATAATTTGACGGCAAAACATACATTCCTGCGGAAAGGATACAGCTCAGGACATCCTTTCGGAAGCCTTCCCATACAACTGCCGCATCGATCTGCAGCCATTGTGCCTCCTTCTGCAGCCCCTCTAGCATTTCTCCCTTTCCATAAATGTGCAGACTGTACTCCGGATATTTCTTGTAAAAACGTGCAAATGCTTTCAGCAGCATGCCATAATTTTTCTGCGGCTGCAGTCTTCCGACCGCAACGATCGTTTTTTCCCGTTCTCCCACAAACGCAGACGGCAGTCCCTCCATAACCGGATTCGGAATCACGCATCCCTTTTTTCGTAATTTTTCAGGGAAGCTCTGCATGGCATCCTCGGTCTGAAAAACCAGACGATCCGCCCTTGCATAAATCAGATTTCTCAAATGCGGATGTCCACAGGCTGCCGGGTCATTTCTTTCAGAAATGCAAAGCGGATGGTCTAAAAACAGATCCGCAAGTACTGTAAAAAAGCTCGTCCCCGGGCCAAAGGAAACAAGTACCGCATCCCGGTTCTTTTTCAGAAAGCGACGCATATTTTTGATCCGTTCAAGACGCTTCTTCATACTTCCGCCGGACACGCTTCCCGCACAGAACAATTCAATTGCAGGATCCAATTCATAGGCAACCGTATCTCCTGCAGTCATCAGGATTGCAACCTGATTTCCCAGCTTCACAAAACGATTTGCCAGAATAGAAATCACCCGTTCTGCTCCGCCTCCTGCCATATTTACCATTACAAAAATTATTTTCATTCCAGTTATCCCTTTAACACGCTGTCATAAAATGCTTCAATCTGAAGTGCCATGTCTTTTTCATTATGTACTCTTTTCACATAATCTGCCGCATTGCTCCCAATGGTTTCCCTACGCTCCGGATTTTTTAAAAAATTTTCCATTTTACCGCATAAATCCGAAGCATTTTTTGCTTCATAAAAGCATGCGTTCTCCCCATCCTGTACATAGTCCAGCATACTCGGCACTTTTGCTACAATCACAGCTTTTCCCAGTGCCATCTGCTGCAGGAGCGTCATCTGTCCATAGGAATACAAAAACGACTCCAACGGAAGTACACAAAATTGTGCATTTTGGATCTGTGTCATCAATTCCCTCACCGGAATATATGGGATCAGCTCCAGCTTTGCACATTCCGACAGTCTTTCGCCTTCCGGAGGCTGATATTCTGCCTTGCCGACCATTCTCAACACCGGCAGCATAAACCCAGGTCTCTGCAGTTCATATTGTTTTGCAAGCGCTGCATATGCACGATACAGAGTATCCCAGTCCCGCTTGATATAACCCACACACAGGATATAGGGCACGGAGCTATTTTCCACTGCAGCAGCGTCTTTTATCTCCTCTTTGGAATCTGTTTCCTTTTTCCAGAAAACACCATCTGTTCCAAATCGGACAAACTGAGATTTTTCGACCAGCCATGGGAAAAATTTTTCATAATACGCATGCTGTGCACTGGTATGATAAATCAGTCCGTCAATCGACCTGGATGCAAACTGCATCAGCTTCAGAGCGCTGCCGCTTTCTGCCGCACTGTTAAAGGAGCCGATATCAAAAACAATATGTTTTTCTTTTCCCCTAAAAAATCGCCGATACAGGCATACTACAACCGCACTCTGCATCCCGTGTGACACGATCAGGTCATATTTATGGAGTTTGGGAATTGCTTTCAATGCCTGAAGCACATAAAACCGCAGCTTTTCCCGTTCAAAATTTTCAAGCCACGAAACGCTCGATATATCGATAATATCTACATCATCTTTCTGATTAAAATATCTGTAAAACCAATAAGGCTCTCCTTCTACCCGATAATCCGGAGGCTGTTTATCATTCGGCGTTTCTTTACAGGAAAGCACCTTCCAGTTTACCAGCATCAGAATTTTCATTGCTCTGCATCCTCTTTCTTCTTACGCGATCCCACAGCTATTGCTGCCGCAAAAGCAATGCTGCCTCCAAGAACTCCTCCACCAAGGGCTGCACTCAGCTCTCTTCTGTATTTTTCCAGCGTAACCGTGCTTCCTTCAAACACATATACCTTCGTATCCTCTCCCTGGCAGGCGATCTGCAGGCTGTCTGCACGGATTTCTTCCGGAAGCTCCCCGAAGATTTCGTAATCCTCTCTGCCGCCAACGCGGTCACTGCAGCTTTTATTCACGATGACATAAGACGGAACGTGAATCAACTCCATGCCCAGGATACCGCCAAGGAAAATACCCGCGATCATGCCGGATACCGTTATCCATTTTTTTCTTCTGATCGTGATCCCTCTGACCTTTCCAAACCAGTCCGGAATACAAATCACAAAACTATCCTTTTTCAGACATAGAAGCCGGAACGTACCCTTTTTCCTTATCTCTTTGCTTCGCAATCTTGCAAAAAGGCTGTAAAAATAAGCTCCAAGAAAAAGGAGGGTCAAATTTTTAAAGGAAAAATTAAACAAAAACGGCTCTGTAAAGCCTGCTGCCAAAAGCCCTGCCACTACAGCCAGTGCGTCATCCTGTCTCCTGCGGATCAGATCTGCAATACAGCCGGCATATGCCACAAAAAACAAAACGGCTAAAACAACGCCGTAATACATCAGACAGTACACATAAGAGCAGTCAACCGACCAGCCGTTTCCGCCTTGCACCTGTCCTCCAAACAAGGTCAGCGGATACTTCGTCAGATAATGCCGGGACAGATAAAACCGGGTATTTACCAGCTTATTTACGATATCGAATGCTTTCCCCGTCAAAACAAGAGGACCGATCACAGAGCCCAGCGCACATACAGGGAAAATACACCACAGCAGCACATTTTCTGCTTTCGTCCTTTTTTTGCGAAAAGAAATATATACCAAAAGCACGAGATAAAAAACTGTCAGCGCAAAGCCTGTATAGCTCAAAGAATACGCAAAAATATAGAGATTTCCCAGAAAGGCTATCCCCACAGCTTTCAGCAGCTTTTTCCCGGTCCACTGAAACGTATAGAACCAGAATGCGAGTAAAATCACATAGGAAATATGTAATACATTCGGATGCGTATATCCCAAAGAATTTCGTATCACATAGCCCAGCCCTGCCTTATTGTGTACCAGCATAAGCGGTTCCATTGTGCCGATCAGAGCAAGCAATACCGTGATGACAAAGCATCCTGTCCAGATCACAAGCCCTGTCCGAAATACCTTCCGCACAGATACCCCTTTCATCCCGGTAATTACCATCATGGAAACAAGGGCTGCCTTTTCCCCTGATGAACGATATGCCATCCATCCAAGAAGCAGTAAAATAACAGCAGTCAGAAGTTCTCTGATCTCCCACTCTGTTGTCAGCATTTTCAGGCCCCAAAATGCCGATGCGATCAACAGAAAAATTCGGAATATGCCCTGTCCGTCATATAAACCTACTCCTTTGGCAAGCAAAAGCGTCCCAAAAAACAGGCAGAAAAAAATTTCTCCTGCCGTTAATTCCTCTTTCCAAGCTCTGTCATTTCCGGTTATTCCCATTTATTCCCCCTTGTAAAGCCCGCACAGTTTTTCACAGTATTCTTCCAATGTATCAAAATGTACTGTTTTACAATTCTCCGCATATTTTTCACAACGTTCCCGATCCTGCCACAGCGCTTTTACCTTCTGCGTCAGCTCTTCATCGTCCCCTGCCTGAAACAGCTCTCCCGTTTTTCCTTCTTCGATCAGCTCCGGAACTCCGCCTGCATTTGTTCCAATGACCGGGGTAGCGTTCAAAACAGACTCCATTACGCTGAAGGGACAGTTTTCGTAACATTCTGATGGGAAAATCGTAAATCGGGCTTCCGCAATTTTTCTGCTCAGCGCCTCTCCTGACAAAAATCCAACATTTTCCACGTTTGGAGCTGCATTTACCAGATTTTCCAGATCTCCGCTGCCGGCAAAAACAAACGGAATTTCCGGCAAATTCCGGCAGACCTTTAACAAAGTCCGGATTCCTTTTTCCTCCGAATATCTGCCAAAATAGAAGACATAATCCTTTTTCTGACTTCCATCCGACGTCTCCATATCTGCAAAATTGCGCAGCAATATAAGCCTGGGTTTCAGCACAGAATCTGTCGCAAGGCGCTCCTGCATAAACTGGCTCGGACAGATAATCTGATCGATTCTTCGATAGGTTTTGAGATTTCTGTACAGCGTATGTTCAAAAGCAGCCAGAATGCTCTGCACAGTTGATCCATGAATACATTTTCCCTGTACACAGCACCACGCATTTTTTTCCATGCATTTCGTGCACCGCTGTCCGGTAATCGGATTCTGCATTAGATGGTTCGGACAGACTAACTGGCTGTCATGCGCCGTGTACAAAATACGCACATGCCGTCCCGTCTGTTTTTCATATTTCCGGATCTCATACAGGATGGAAGGGGTAAGCTGAAAGTTAAAATTATTCAAATGTACAACATCCGGCTGGAAGTCATCCAAAACCAGCCGGATTTTCTTTCGTGCCTCGGACGAATAAATGATCTGAAACGGATACAGGATTTTATTTAATTTCATATTCTTCAGGTTCATGTTTCTGGTATAGCTTTCCACCCGGTTTCCAACGATACGGTTCTCATGCTCCATTCCAAAATACTGTACCTCATGCCCCATTTTCTGAAGCTGCTGTCCGATTTTGAAAATATAAGTTTCTGAACCGCCGTTTGGATATAAAAATTTATTAACAATCAGTATCCTCATGCTTTGATTTCCTTCGATATAATTTCAAAGTGCGTTCTACCACATCGTCCCAGTTATAACGACTGCAGATAAAGTCCGCACTCTGTTTCGCCTTTTCCTGTACCATTTCCGGATGTTCCAGCAGCTTTTCGAGCACTCTCTTTAAATCGGCTGTGTCCGATTTACGGAACGTATATCCGCACTGCTGGATCACTTCGGTATTTTCCGGTATATCGCTTACCAGACAGCAATTTCCATAGCTCATTGCTTCCAGCAGACTGATGGCCATTCCTTCAATATCGCTTGGCAAAACAAACAGCCATGCATTGCTGTAAAGCTCCTCCAGCTCTCTGCCCTGCACAAAACCGGTCAGAACGATCCGGTGATCTGTTGCGCAGATTCTGCGGATCTCGTCCATATATTCCTGACTGTGGCTGCAGCCGCCTGCAATGACCAGCTTTTTCTCCGTATCCAACTGACGGTACGCATCAATTAAATAATGCAGTCCTTTTTCCGGCACGATTCTCGCCAGAAACAGGATGTAGCCATCCTTTTCCAATCCAAAACGTTCCTGAATCAAATCAGCTTCCCGGTGTTGTGGTCTGCTGATTCCATTGGGAATATAAACTGTATGCCGCTGATACGTTTCCTGAAAATATTCCTGCACATTTTTAGAAAGGACAATAATTTCATCCGCATGTCTCGCAGCCGTTTTTTCACCCTGCTTCAGCATTTTAGAGGCAAAATTTCCCCATTTTGCCCGCTGCCAGTCTAATCCGTGAATTGTTGCAACCACATGGATTCCAAACAGCTTTGGAATCCAGAGCATCATACAGGGTCCTTCTGCATGATAATGCAGCACATCATAACCGCCTGCGAGAGCTTTTGCAGTCGCCACGATCGTCGCAAGAAAAGAATATACTACTGCATTCAGGCTGCTGTTATGAAATGTTGGTATTGTGATGAGCCGCACCCCTTCGTAAATCCGACCGCGTTTCTCATCAAATTTTTTCCCGGAAACATGATAACCGGAACGATTGTACGCATCTACCTGATGACCGAGCTTTACCATTCTGGTGGACAGTTCATCTACCACAATTTCCACGCCGCCCTCTCTGGACGGGATTCTCTTATGCCCGATCATGGCGATCTTCAGTCTGTCTCTATTTGTTTTTTTGTATTTTTTTATATGTTTTTCCGCTTTTTTTCGTTTTTTACTTTCTTTCATCAGATAATATAAAAACGAAAAATTTGTATCCAGATAACGGGGAAATAGCCGCTTCGGATCCTGCATCATACGCCACAGCCATTCCATACACACTTCCTGCATCCAACGCGGTGCACGAAGCACCGTTCCGGCATGAAAATCAAATCCCGCACCAACGCCGAGCATAATTCCGTTCACTTTTCCTTTATGCTCTGCCATCCAGCGCTCCTGTTTGGGCGCGCCAAGACCAACCCAGATAAAATCCGGTTTTGTCTCATTGATCTGTTCGATAATTTCTGCATCCTCTTCTACCGTCATCGGTCGAAACGGCGGAGAATACATTCCAACAATCTGCAGTCTGGGATAGGCTTCTTTCAGGCGTATTCCAAGCTTTTCAATCGTCTCAGGCGTGCTGCCATAAAAATAGTGCCGATATCCTCTTTTTTCTGAAAGTTTAAAGATCGCAGGCATCAGGTCCGGCCCCGGTACTCTTCCTGCCTGTGTATATCCTCTTAATTTCTGTACAATCGAGAGGGGTTTTCCATCCGGCATATTTAAAATGCTTCCGTTTTGAACCTTCCGATATTCTTCGTCCCGGTATGCGGTCACGGTAGTATGCACATTTGAAATACAGATGTACTCCCCTCTCATCTGCTCTAAATATTTGTCGATATATCCTACTGCCTCATCAATATTTGTTACATTGATGTTTGTCTTCAGAATCTCTGTGTAAGGTAAACGTTCCATCTGATTCTCTTTCTCTCTTTTCAGAGTTTTTATATTCCATCCCCTCTTTAAGGCAACATAACCACATGCGCAGTCTGTCAGCATTTTATTAGTAAATTATACCCCTTTCGGGGAGAATTAACAATCGTTTCCTGCTTTTTCTATGATTAACAAACAGCAGGCCAAAAAACAGAACAGTTGAAATTACACTCACAATAGTGCCTTCCTTTAAATAAACCGGGTGAAAATTCATTGTAAATTCATGATTTCCGGTCGGAATCATCACTTCCATCATGGCGGATTTATATTTATCCGGCACAATATCTTTCCCATCCAGTTTCAGCTGCCATCCCTGATGCCAAGGTATTAATATAATCAGTTTTTCCGGTTTTTCATTCTCATTAAATAATTTCGTTGCAATTTTTCCATTTTCAACCGATTCTATCCTTGTTTCACATTTCTCATTCTCAAATCGAATCATCGGCTGATAGGCAGCATTTTTCAAAATATTAACTGACGCATCTTGTGAAAACAGCGTCCACCCCTGCATATTATCCGGCAATGATTTTGTAATAAGATATTTGATTCCATTTCTGCCTGCTGCCTCCGCATTTGCTTCTTCTTTTTTATACACAACAGAAAGAGAACCTGGATAGCTGCTCATTCCCTCCTCAGACGCATATTTTGAAACAGAATACGGCAAAACAGAACTGTAATGTGTGATACTCGGATATCCCAGTAGCATGGCATCATTACAATTTCTCTGTTCATATCGGATATCATTTTCAATCCGATAAAAAGGATCAGCATCCAATTTTCTGATCTGCTTCAACACGCTCTCTGTTTCCTGTACATACGCCTGATATTCTCCTATTTTTTCATAGGAAAAATGGCTTATATCGATTCCCATATTCAATCCCAGTTCGATTATTAAGAAAAATAACATACAGTAGCTTTTATATGTTCCAATCATCATTTTATGGGATTTTCTCAGTTTCAAAAGAACAAACCAAACAAGTATAAATCCTACAGTCAGTAATATCTGTGACAGATTCAAATAATCGGATTCATCTATTTTATATTGGACAAAACCTTTATATAACAGAAATGCTCCTAAAATTGCCGCAATTCCAATATTCACCAGTTCTGCAGCATCTTTCTTTCTTACCATTTCTTGCCCTTCTTGTATTTTCAAGTATTGTCTACTCGCGATTTCTATCATGAGAAAGGACACAAAAAAACTATATCTATATGGACTTCCATTTGCCTGCGCAAATCCATGCCATATCATATTCACACCGACAGAAACGAAGGAAAGTAACAGGACAACACATGTAATTGCATAAATTATTTTTTCTTTCTTACTAACCTTATATTTCCTTGACACAAAGAATAAGATAAATAAAACGAAGCACAGGCATCCTGCATAGATATTGGGTAAACCAGATTTTAACTGATGCACATTGTAAGTTCCAATACATAACTTATTCCCCAATTCCCACATTCTGGAATCCAGATTTTTTAACATATAAAAAGTACTTCTAAGTGAGGACTCTTTCATTCTGCTTCCAGATATTTCATAATACACCGGTAATAAACTAAATCCAGACATCATAACTGCCAGTACGATATAAAACAATCCACCAAAATATTTTTTGAATATCTTTTTAAAAACAAACTGTTCCGAATCTAACGCAACCTCTGCAAGTAAATAAATAGCAGAGAACAGGCAAAGCATATACCCTGTATAAAAATTAATTGCCACAGCTGCTGCCAGAGAAAGAACAAATAATCCAAATTTCTTTTTCTTTACATAGTTTTTAATTCCAAGTGCAACTAATGGCAGCAAGATCACCGCATCAATCCACATAATATTCTGCATCTGGGCCACATTATAACCCATTACTGCATAGCTTGTCGAAAACAACAAAAAGTCTTTTCTATTTTGTTCAAAAGATCTCGCCAAAAACAGATACATTGTTAAACCGCAGCAACTAAGCTTTAATATTGTAACAATCCATAGCCCCAGCGGTAAATTAACCGTATCAAAAAGCAACAATATCACATTAAAAGGACTCAGCAAATAATATCCAAGAAGTCCTAACGTACTGCTTCCATAAGATATGGAAAAGCTATAAAAAATACCGTCTGCCGTTGTTTCCCTTATCGTTCTTGTCAACCACGAGAAAAAACTGACATATTGCCAATTCATATCCCATACCAATATAGACTTATCTCCAAACGGATAAAACCCCATGCATGCAAAAACAAATATCTGAATGAATGCTGGAATCAAAAATGCTGCAACATAATAGCTTATTTTTCTTAATCTCATCTGTCTTCCCTTTATAAAATTTTAAAAACGGTACCTCCCATCAGAGATACCGCTTTCTCCTTACATCCCTCACCATCCCATAAGCGGATGTGCATACGGAGCAGGTTCCGGTCCGCAATAAAGCCCAAATGCATCACAAATCCAGTATGTTCCATTTACGTTGACTCTGCACCACTGATGGCTCCACTGATTCTCATTTACATGCTCATATGGGATCCCCAATATATTGAGACATAATCCGGTTGCCCTCGCACACCCTGCACAGGAAGCAGTTCCCAGAATAAAATATCCATAAGGATCGTTATAGTGCGCATTCGATGTCGAATATACCAAGCCGCTATCACAGATATTCCTTACCGCTATAGCAATCCCCAGCAATTGTTCCTCCCGGCTTTTTCCTGCTAACGGTGTAACAATCTGCAATGCCGCATTATAAGCCAATTGAAATTCTTCGTCTGTCATTTTCTTTTTTAAACTTCTGTAATTTGCCAGCTTATTGATCGCTACCGGTGTAAAGACACTCATACTTTCTGCTGAGTCTGCCGCAGATGAATCTACAGCCTTTATCCCGTCTGTTTTTTCTCCCGGTGCAGCTCCGGCGTAAGGATATCTTCCTTCACTCATCCCATATGTAATATAGTGATTGTAAAGAGCATCCGTGCTATTTCCCAGAGCTAAAACAACATCCGGGTACATGTTCGCATAAAATGTCGGATCGAACTCTGCAGCAAACACACTGCTGGAACTGCCCAGTAAAATACCAATGGAACATCCCATTGCTAAAACCACTCTTCTAATTTTCATCTAACCACCTCCATGGAAGTAAAAGAAGTTGTTTCTGTTCCTGTTGTTTACTGTTTTTTTTCGGAATGTTTTAGAATTGATCCACTAAATGCATACCTTACATCCCAATTTCTTTCAAATATCTCCGCAACGCATCCTGCCAGGTCGGAAGCGGTGTAAAGCCGTTTTTCACCAGCTTGCTCTTATCCAGTCTGGAATTGAACGGGCGTTTTGCTTTGGACAGGCCATATTCTGCTGTTGTCACCGGCAGTACCGTCAGTCTGTCTTCGGAATACTCTGTATGTCCCAGCTCCACTGCCTGTCTGAAAATTTCTTTTGTAAAATTATACCAGCTGATGTAGCCGCCCTCGTTGGTCACATGATAATACCCATATTTGTCGGTTTCGATCATATCCACCAGCAGGCGCGCCAGATCATAGGTGTAGGTCGGTGTGCCGACCTGATCGGATACAACTTTCAGCGTATCGTGGGTCTTGCCGACATTCAACATCGTCTTGATGAAGTTTTTGCCGTTGACGCCGAATACCCATGCAATCCGGACGATAAAATACTTGTCCAAGGTCTCCGAAACTGCAAGCTCTCCCTCCAGCTTCGTCTGCCCGTAAACGTTTAACGGCTGGTAGGTTTTGCAGTCCGGATCCCATGGCTCGGTACCCTGTCCGTCAAATACGTAGTCGGTGGAAAGGTAGACCATCTTGCAGTCCAGCTTCTTACATACCTCTGCGATATTCTTCGTGCCGCCGGCATTGATGCTGCGAACCTTGTCCACCTTATCGTCATCCTCTGCCAGATCCACTGCAGTCCATGCCGCGCAGTGCACGACAGCATCCGGCTTTACCTCCTGTAAAACCGTTTCTACCGCTGCTGCATCGGTGATATCCATCGATACATAAGGCATCTTTGTTACGGCACTGCCGTCTGCAATCCCGCTGTATTCTGCTGCCAGATCCGAGCCAACACCCTCGTGGCCGCGTTTGGCAAGCTCATTCATCACATCATGTCCAAGCTGTCCGGCTACGCCGGTTACCAATACTTTCATTGTAAGTCCTCCGATTATTCTTGCTATCTATAACTATATCATTTTTTCTGAATCAGGCAACGCTTTTTGTAAAATGCAATGCCAAAGCACGATACCTGAACATAACGATCTTCCAACGTTTTTGCATACATTCTGTCATCGATCTGCATCACAGCTTTTTCGCATTCCTGCTCCAGATCTGTCAGCCGTTTTACATATTTTACTTCAAAAAGCTCCCGGTCCTTCTCTACGATTCACACCAGATGCCTGGGCACACCGCCGGCATATTTTTCGATTTTATTTTTTTCCCGTTCCCGGATTTTGTCGGCAAGCTCCTGAATGCGGTTTGTGATCCACATGTTTGCAGTCGTATTTTCGGAATAATCCGCCTCGGCATACATGTCAACTCTTCCGTCTGCACGCATCTGTTCTACCTGCTTCATGGCAGCGACATCGCCCTTTGGATAAATGGCAAAGGTGGAACCGCCGTTTTGATGTACAAGGGAAAAGGCCGGGATATCGCTTGGTCCGTCTGCTATGTAGATCATATTTTCAAATTTCACACGCCGCAGCTCCTGGGGAATCTTGGAATTGACATCGATGCCGTCAATCTTTCCAATTCCTTTATTGATTTCAAAAATCGCACGCGTTTTCGTCGTATTATCGATCGTATAAACGATTTCGTTGATGAGCGGCTGATTATCTGCATCCGGCGCTTCCATCAGTTCGCAGCCCCAGACATCATCCACATAATTCATCAGCTCCATTCCCCGGATTACCTCTGCAAACCCGGTGCTGACAATATAATGCTCTACCTGTATATCATATTCCGAATAACTCGCATCATTTCGGAACATGTTTTTTGTTTTCCGGAAAAATTCCAGCGTCCCCGGATAAAGCTTCTGCAGCTTTCCAAAAGAGCGAAGCTTTGCATTATTTAAGCCCGGAAAAATCCCCTCATGGGCACATTTGATAAAATAATTCAGATAATAGGTGTCTCGATTGACCCGCACGCCGGTTTTCTGGTATTCATCCAGGATTTTATTTTCATCCGCCCAGAACTGCTTCGTCTCAACGCCATATTCTGCAAACATCGGATCCTGCATATATCCGTCGATCAGCGTCTTATCGCAGTCCCAGATCACTGCAATCACATTCTTCATAGGCATAATTCCTCTTGCTTCGCACATTTACTTCCAACAATAGAATGCACGCTCTGCGAGCATTCTATTGTCATGAATAAATCTCTTTTACCAGCCCTGTTTCGAACGGAATCTTTACCGCAGTCGGACCAAAGGCATACCCTGCGATATCATAACGGTTAAAGATCACCACCAGCTCATTGTCGGTCAGATACCACTGAATATTGTCGATATCGGACGCTGTCCCTGCAGTATCCGAAATTTCCTCCCTGTCTGCATCTGTCATGCCGCTGTCTTCCAAATCCTCTTCGGCTGAAAATCCGTAAAACATTCCCTTGACGGTATCCTCGTAGTCTTCAAAGAACATAAAATCCTCCTGTTCTTCCTGAAAAGCCCTCAGAGTGTCCAGAACCTGTGCATACAGGCTGTCGTAATCCTCTGTCACATCCCGCAGTGTCAGCCTTTTGCCAGTCTTTGTGTCATAATTGTAACCATTATAAACAAAGTTCGGATGTGCACCTCCAAGATAGGAATAATCCGTGGTTACGTAGCTGAAGATCCTGTCATCTCCACGCTTCATGGAAATGGTGTCCTCGATGGCATATAAAGAGCCAGTTGTTTCCCAATCGCTGTCTTCCAGGAAGGTCTGCATATCTCCCCATGCTTCCTGCGCCAGCTCATAGGTATCTGCGCTCTGCTGATCCAGCACCTTCTGCAGTGCATCATAGCCGCTGTCTTCGATGGTGGCTTTCTGAACGCTAATTGTGACCAGAACCTCTCCTGCATCGTTTTTCTTTTCTTCCTTCTGATCCTCTACCGTTACCTTGATGTCGGTATTCTCATTTGACGCTGTAATTTCTGTATCCGGGTCTTCTGCAACCAAAATCTCTGCGTCTGTCGCTGCATTCTCCGTGCTTTCCGTTGTATTTCCGGCAATCTCTGATACAGTTTCTACCGCACTTGTTTCTCTATCCGCTGCTGTTTCTACCGTACTTGTTTCTTCATCCGCTGCTGTTTCTGCTGCTCCCTGCATATCTTTTGCAGGGCTGCCGCATGCTGTCATGCTAATGGCCATCGCTGCTGCAAGCATAACCGCTGTCACTTTTTCAGATATAACTATTTTCTTTTTCATTATAATTTCTCCTCAATCTACAAAACAGCGCAAACGCGCCCAATTACCAGTTTGTACCGTCTTGTTCGCTGCTGCACATTTTACCTCAAAAAATATGTGCAATTGCCGTGTGTCAGTATTATTATACCGTATTCGAGGAACCGCTTTTCTTAACTTTTCTTAAATAATTCTTCCCTTTCCATCTATCAACACCCAGCCGTTCCAGAGCTTTTTCATCTCCTCCGGCACGATATTCTGGCTGTTTTTATGCTTTGACGGACGGATCATCACCTTATCCGGGCTCGGATTGAGCCGCGCTCCCCAGAAGCTGAAGGTGGAGTTTGCGCAGATATTATGGTTGCAGCAGCTCATCAGCTGCATATCAAACAGGCTGTTTTTCCCGGTATTCCAATCCACGACGGTAAACTCTTTTCCGGGATAGGCTTTTTTCACATATGCAGAATCATCTGAAAAAACATAGAAATGTGCGTCTGGTGTCTGCTCCTTTATATACGAAATCGCCGCTTCATAATAAGCATCCGTGCAGATCCCGCCGAACATCTCTGCATTCTGTGCATCCAGATAATCCCCGCGGCGGATATGGATGCTCACAGAGGTTTCCTGCTTCATGCGCTCCATCGTTTCTTTATTTTTCGCGGCAGCCTCTAAATCCCAGCCAGATTCATTTTCCGGATCCGGAAAATGAATCTGGCTGCGCAGCATCGGCAAAATATCCGCATAATAAGCCTCGCACGCCCAGAAACCGCTTAAATAGGCGTCCTCCAGATCAAAGATTTCCGGATGATACATGTCGCTTTCCGTAAAATGCCGGTTGCTGCCCCCAAGCAGCTTCTTTTTCAGTTTTCCGACCAAATTATTTTTTCCAAGAATTGCCTGCTTTTCTTCCTGTGTGCAATATTTTACAGGAAGATTTTCAAACCAGGACAACTCCAGCTTCCGACTCGCAAGCACCTTTGTCTGCCGCTCTTTGTCGAGAAACCAGGAAACATCCAGTCTGGCATCTTTTCCCAAAGACTCCAGCTTCCGGTACAACGCGTACTGCTGCATCTGGTTTCCCAGTCCGCCCATCACCTCTACGATAATCATGACCGTTTCCGCCTCCCTTTTACCATTCCGTACAAATACTTAAATTCCTCCGTCCTGCCGAATACGATCAGAAAAATTCCATTAAAAACAACCGTAATAATCACGATCATCAGCGCAAATTTTGCAATCGTCACCTGCGGCATCAGCAGATTCTGCAGCGGAATGAGCACTGCCAGCGCAGCTCCGATGACGAGCAGATATTTGATGGACTCCTGAAAATAGGAAATCGCACTTTTTTCAAAGCAAACCCGATAAATAATGATCGGTTTTGTGATATTAGCAATCAGTCCGGATACGACGGTTCCGATAAACACGCCCGCCAGACCGATTTTAAACACCAGAGCAATCGACAGCACCAGATTGACGATACCCTGAAGGATGGACAGATATTTGTCCTGTTCAAAAACACCAGCCGCCGTCTTGAAATTTGAAAGCACGACGCGCTCCCCCTTGAAGAAATAGTCCGTCAGATACCAGGCGATAATCGAAGTTGCCAACACGCGATCCGCTCCGACATACAGCTCCACGAGAGGAGACAGGAGCAGGAAAAATCCGACAGCCGAAAATCCGTACACCCAGATTGCGAAAAAACGATACACCAGAAACAGCTGAAACTGCTTTTCCCTGCTCTCCGTCGCGATTAGATTTCCAAAGCTGGAAATGACGGAGTTGAAAATCAGGTTTACATAACCTGAAACGGAATTGACGATCATCTTGTAGGTTCCGATCAGACCGACCCAGACGACACCCAGACAGGACGAAATAATGATCGCATCCGTCTGCAGACGCGCCATATCCCCGATCCGGTGCAGCATCAGCGCCTTCGTCTTATCCACCACCGCTCCGGTTTCTTCTTTTGTCAGCGGTTCCACATTTTTTTCCAGCAAAAGCGGATATTTGCGGTTCAGATAGCAGCTGATAAAAATCTTCTGTCCGAGGGACACGCCGACCTGGATCAGCAGGTATAACAGGTAGTTTGGCAGTACCAGCAGTCCCAGAAGCTGCAGCACCACGGAAACCGCTTTGCTGATGGCATCCGCGTTCGTCTGGATATAGTTTTTCTGCTCCGCATTGGCAAGACTGTATTTGTATGCAACAAAATACGTTGTCACCGTGTTGAACAAAAACAGCAGATAGTAAACCCGCAGCTGCCTTAGGGTCAGATAATCTGCATTTTTGACGATCCAGGGTAAAAACGGTACCAGTGCAAGTCCGATGACAGCAATCACGATGGCAATGGTGCGGTACGCTTTTTTATACAGCTGCATGTAGGATTTGATTTTTTCCCGCTCGCCCCGCGCTACCGGACCGTACAGGCTGTAGTTTAAAGCCGTTCCGACGCCAAGCTCCGCAAGGGAAAGCATCGTCAGAATTTCGCTGTAGAGATCCTGCACGCCCAGAAGCGTGTCGCCCAGATGGGTGATAAACACCTGCCGCAGGATAAAATTGAGCAGCGTCGTTGCCCCGCTCCCTAAAAAGCCGAATATTATATTTCTGGTCGCATATCTGACTCTTCCCATGTTTTTTCGTCCTGTTCTCCTGATATTCCTGCCGAACTGTTTGATCAAACTTGTCCTGTGATAGGGCATAAGGATCATTCTGCCCTATCGTTATTCTCTTCCCTGAAAAACTGCACTGCCAGAAAGGCCAGTGCGCTGCCGCTGCCCCAGGGATAGGTTCCGTATACCTGCGGATATTCCGCAAAGCCCTTACATTCCCCGGAGCAGTCTGCGACATATCCTTTTTGGATACTTGTCTGCAGGGTGGCTGCCAGACGGCTCAGTGCAGGGCTCCACTGCTCTGAACGCTGCACAGCTGTTGTCTCTGCTGCCAGCCAGGCCCCATATCCGATCATCCCCTCTGCTGAGGTATCCCGGTGTCCCTCCCGTGCCTGCAGCTGCCAGGAAAATCCACCGTCTGCGCGCTGCCATACAAAAATGCTGTCAAGGAGCTGTTGCTGCAGTAAAAGCAGACGATTGCAGCCCTCCCGGGCAACAGACTGGGAGGACGGCTGCGCTGCTGACTGCTCTGCCTGCAGCTTGTCCGCCTGTTCTGCTCCTGCAGGCTGCTCTGCCTGCAGCTTGTCCGCCTGTTCTGCTCCTGCAGGCTGCTCTGCCTGCAGCTTGTCCGCCTGTTCTGCTCCTGCAGGCTGCTCTGAAATCCACAAAATGCTTTGCGACAATCCAAGCAGCATCCAGCCGCAGGCTCTTCCCCAGCCGATTATTCCGTATTTCATGCCGGTCTTTTCATCATAGCCATGATAGGGCAGACCGGTTTTTTCATCCATCCCCTTTTGGAAAAAGAGCTCCAGCTGACGGATTCCGAGGTTTAACAGTTCTTTATCCTGTTTCTGAACACCGTAACGACAGGCAAAGGGACAAAGCATCCCAAGGGTATCTGCAAACAGCCAGTCCGGATGCTGGCTCCGGTACGCAAGGATGCCGTCCGCAGTTTTTTTCGCTGCTTTGATCCAACCTGCGCAAATGTCCGCCCCTTCCCGGCAGATCCAGAGCGCTTCCAGAGATTCTGCATCTTCCCTTTTTTCCCTCGTCAAAATCTCTTCTGTCCACAGGGCAACGCTTCCATTCATCACATGATCCACATGAGAGATGGGATATCCGCTGTTTTTCCACCGTCTGAGATAGGAAAACACACTGCTTAACGCAGTCTTGTCCTTTGTCTGCTCATATGCCTGCAACAGCCCCATCGCAAGAAGCGCCTGAGGCCAGGAATAACGCTCTACCTTTTCCGGCGTCATGCCCGGGATGCAGGTCTTGATCCACCGTTTGATTTTCTGTTTGGTGGTCACCACCGGATAAGTATCCAGCATCGCTGCTGCCGGTTTTATCATTTCCTGTATCTGGCTCACAATTTTCCCTCCCTCTGTTTTTTATGAACTGCCTGCACGGCTGCATTGTATTTCACGCAACTGCTTCTGATTTTTTACGCTTTCACAGCTCTCTCAACAGGTTTTCTGCTTCTTTTGCCTTTTTGCAATAGTCCGGCATGATCTGCTGCAGGTGTGCTTTCTGTGCCTGTGCATTTTGATACAGCCAGTCAAATGCGTTGACGAGGTCTTCTTTTTTGGCGAGTGCCTGCACCGGCAGGACATAGCCCTCGTCCGTTCCAAATAAATCCTTTGCGATTCCACGAGCCTTGATCGAATAGCCGACTACCAGCGTCGGCACGCAGGAGGAATATGCCGCGATTGTCGCATGGGTCCGGGCTCCGATAAACATCTCGCAGCGGCTGATATAGCCCTTTAATTCCGGAGCGGACCCATCCGGCAGCTCGATCACACGTCCGGTCGATGCAAAGGCTTCATAGAGCTCCCGGATCGGTTTTCTGTCATCATTGCTTTCCCACACCACATGGGGAATCAGCGCAACATGCAGATCGGTCGTCTCCAAAATATGGGAGATCAGCGCTTTATAGTTCTGCATCGTAATGCCCGGAGTCTTTTCATTGTCCACAATCATCGGACTGATGTTCAGGCCCAGCATCTTTCCGGGAACCCAGCCCTCCGGCAGGGGAGCCAGCTTTGTTTCCAGTAAAAAAGCAGAGTCTGGATATAAATGGATATTTTTGTCAATTCCGGCTTCCTGCAGTGCTGCAAAGGTCAGGCTTTCCCGCGCGACGATCGCGTCGTAGCGCTTCATATCCTCCATGATTTCCGGACGTTTTAACAACTCCGGTTCGATGGAGCAGCCATATAAAACCGTTTTAGCGCCCTGCTTGTGGAACATGCGGTTTGCGGAAATCAGCCGGTCGAGCATGTTGTCATAGCAATAATTATCCCCGCCGATGGAAATATTCAGACGGTGCAGATTTTTCCCGCAAATGTCCTGATACCGGTATTCCATGAAGCAGTCCGGGTCATGTAAAAGCTTTCGCTTCAAATAGTACCAGGTATGCACGAATACATTCTTTTCGATGCTTTTTTCCTGTACAAAGCTGCTGCAAAGCTCTTTCAGAGAGTAAGTTTCATCCTCCTTCGGGCGGTTCGTCATCAGAATCGCCGGTTTGGGAAGCATCCGGCAAAGACTGTTGACAATCGCCTCGCAGCCGTGGTTGCCGCTTCCCGCATGCATATATAAAACAATTTTGTCGTCTTTCATGATTCCTCTCATTCTGCTTTTGCGTCATCCAAAAGCAATTCGATACTTCGGCATCCGGTTCTTATTTTCAACCTGTAACTGTTCAGTACCCCCACAGTTACGCGCAAAAATCCATTCCAAATCGGCTATGCCGATAGGATTTTTGCCTTCTAGTCTAAGTTTTCTTACGGTCAGCGCAGTAAATGCGCAGACCTACGGAACAGTTACTTCAACCTTTCCAATGATGATACAGCGCAAGATACAACGCCGGACAGGCGGTGAACAGCATCGTTTTTATCCGATAGCCCTTCGGCAGCTCCTCTTTTGCCCCGGAAGCAGCAAGTCCTTTCCGGACAGCACTGTGGCACTGTGCGACTTCCGTCTGGTATTTTTTCCGTTCAGCACCGGGCAGGCGCGCAATTTTTCCGGCAGCCAGCATCGCAGAAACCGCCAGAATACTGTATACCCGCCCCTTCTGGGACGGGAACTCTTTTTCCACAAGCCTGCAAGCAAGCTCCCAGCTTTTGATTTCATCCATGTAGCTCGGTTTAAAGGGCTTGAGCATCGCGCCCTGCTCGTTAATCCGGTAAAAATAGCCGCGATACTCTGTGATGCTCACGCTGGAAATCTGCATCAGCAAATCCATCAGAAACATCATATCCTCACCGATGCTCAAGTCTTCCCGGAAACGGATTTGCCCCATCGCACTGCGGCGGTATAATACGCTCCAGCAGCGGGTATTTCCGCGCAGGAGATAGTCCGAAACATATTCTGAGCGATTGTATACACGGACGCCCTCCGCACGAACTGCGCGTTGTTGAGAAACGGCTTCTGCCCCGGCTTTTTCTGTGCCGTCTGCACGCAGCACTTTTTTTGCCCGAGCAGCATTTTCCTCCCGCTCTACATCCGTTTTTAACAGTTCCCCCGACCGGTTATAAACTCCGTCCGGTTTACCGTTCCATCTATAGTAATCACAGACAGCAAGGTCGCTTTCTGTCTGCCCCAGCATCGCCCGAAGCACAGAGAGCATCTGCGGATCCAGCTTATCGTCCGCATCGACAAACATGATAAATTCTCCTTGCGCTTTTTCCAGTCCCTCGTTACGTGCTGCGGATACGCCGTTTTTCTGACGCAAAATCGGTAAAATCCTCGAATCCTCTTCCGCCAGCTTAAGCACCAGCTCCGTCGTCCCGTCCGTCGAATGATCGTCCAGCACCAGAAGCTCCCAGTTCGTATCCGTCTGCTGCCGAATGCTTTCGATACATTCCCCGATCCAGGAAACGCCGTTGTAAACCGGCATGATAATACTGATCCGTCCCTGCTTTTTTGATTCCATACAACTCTCCATTCAGCGCTGCCGCTTACTGTTTGCCCACAAAAGAAAATGGACAAGCTGCATCATTGCCGTATTTTCCGGATGCGCCAGCACCTGATACATCAGCTTATTTTCAGTAACAGTCGGAGTAAGCGGCATTCTTTTGACCGCTTCCTGCAGCTCTGTTTCCCTGCATTCCTTCTGCAGCCGCCCTTTCCAGCCTTCCCGTCCGTTTCTCGCCTCGTTCTTGATTTCCAGAAACATCAGAAGCTGCAGCTCCCGATCCGCCTGTTTTTGGGCGTTCGGTGCATGCTTGTCTGCAAAGATTTGGCGAACAATTTTATCCAGACTGCAGATATTTTCATACATTCCGGCATCATAACTGTGCACCATCGACTCCCGCAAAAACAGGTAGTGATACCAAGCTGCGCCCTCCATGACCACAATCCGCTGCGCATCCAGAAGCGCCGGAAGGGTGATGACCATATCCTCACCCATTCGAATGGACGGGTCACAGTATTTCATATTTTCAACAATTAAAGTACGGGAAAAAAGCTTCATGCAGCGGGACAACGTAATCGGACGTTTTTCCTGCCCCAGAAGTTTTCCGTGAATCCGATCCTGCAGGCTGCGCCCCGTATAAATGCCCGGCTCCATCGCCTGATAAATTTCGATGCTGCGGTTTCTTTCCTCCTGTACATAATTGCCGCAGATGATCTCTTTTCCACAGTCGGACGAAAAATCCAGCATTTTTTCCACCATGCAGGCGTCAATCCAGTCGTCACTGTCCACAAAACACAGATAATCGCCGGTGCTCATCGATACGCCAGCCATCCACGCGGACACCAGACCGCCGTTTTCCTTATGCAAAACGCGAATTCGGTCGTCCCTCTGCGCCCAGTCGTCACATAATGCCGGGCAGTCGTCCGGCGAACCGTCGTCCACCAGAATAATTTCCAGATTTTTATAGGTCTGACCCGTGATGCTCTGCACACAGCGTGCCAGCCACTCCAACGTCCGGTAAACCGGAACGATCACACTTACCTTTTTTTCCATGCAACATTAGTCCTCTTTTCTCAATTTCTCGTAATAGCTGACCAGTTGGTTTACATAATTATCTATCGCATAATACTCCTGCACCCGCATCCGCGCTTTTGTACCAATTTCGCGGCGCAGATTTTCATCCAAAAGCAGTTCTTCCAGCGCCTCTGTCAGCATCCGGCTGTTTTTTGCCTCTACCATCACGCCGCAGCCGTCTTTTCCGGTCGGCAGACTGTTCCATTCCGGCTCCCCGAGGGTCTGCGGAATCCCGCCAACTGCAGTCGTCAGGCTGCACATTCCCGCCGCCATCGCCTCTAACAGAGAAACCGGCTGTCCTTCAAACCACGTCGGCAGGACAAAAATACTGCTCTGCTCAAACAGCTCGGTGCGCTGCTTTGCAGATACCCAGCCGGGGCATTCGACAATTCCCTGCGCCTCCAGCTTTTTTGCTTTCTTTTGCAGCTCCTCCGTCCCGTTTTCCCAGAAGCCGCCCAACACCAGATGAAAATCCGGGTGCTTCTTCCAAACCGCCTCTACACAGTCCAACAGCTCGTCCACTCCCTTTTCCGGACAAAGCCGTCCCAAAAAGACCGCCGTATGGCTGCTATAATCTGTTTTCGGCATTTTCGGAACCGGAACCGCATTCTGCAGGACATGGATTTTGTCCCGATCCACCATGTCTGCGAAAAAATCTTTCCAGACATCCGTCAGCACCAAAAACAAATCCGCACGGTTTAACATTTTTTTGATATACGCCTGTCGTTTCGCGCTGCATCGTTTATAATAAAAGCCCTGAAAATCTCCGCCGTGCTCGTGAATCACAACCTTTTTGTGGAACCAGAGGGCAATCTGCATAAAAATCAGCTTCCGGTAGCAGCTCGCATCCGCCGCCATATTCAGATGGACGATGTCTGCTTTCGGCAGCACAGTGACAAATTTCAACAGCGCCTGAACACCTTTTAACAGCTTCGCAGCCGTGCTTCCGTCCACCATTGTCCCGATATAGGTCAGGTCAATACGCTGATCGAGTCCCGCCTCGTACAGGTTATTGACCACCGCGGATACGCCGCCCTTTACGCTGCGGTCCGCACCAAGCATTACAACTTTCATACGTTTTCTCCCATTGCGCCAGTGATTTTATGCGCGGTTTGCTGTACCCTATTTCATGATGTTATGCTGCTTCCACTGCATATGTTTCAGCGTTTTCGTTTCAACACATGGCGTTCCAGTAAAAACCACGACGCGCACGCCAACGCAAGAAATCCTGCCACATACAAAAGAAACAGCGGAATGTGATGCATCTTTTTCGGCAGATTCCAGTAAAATACCAGATTGATCAACGGCCAGTGGTATAAAAATATTCCATAGGACAAATCATTTTTCAGGCGATGCTTTTTCCAGCCATAGGCGCAGGCAAGCACAACCACCGGGAGCAAAAGGCTCGTCACAAGATCCGCATAATATCCCGGAAGCTTCCAGCCAAAGGTCTGCCAGCACACTTTATAGCAGATAAATACAATCAGCAGAATAAACCATTTTCCTGTCAGTTTTTGTAAAATTGTCTCTTTAAAATGCCACAGATATAGCCCTGCAAAAAACCAGACCAGATACGGCAGGAAGCTTCGATCCAGCAGGGAAGCTGCCGCGCCGGGAAGCGCTCCCGAATTCTTTAAAAGGCCGCAGGCGAGATTTAACAGCGCAGTCAGCACCAAGAGGACATGCCAGGTACGGTCTTTCCAGGCAAGACACCGTTTCCAGACCACCGCAACCAGAACGTACAGCTGAATTTCCACCATCAGCGCCCAAAGCGTCCCGTTGATGCTTTCTATCGCAAACGCCTGCAAAAAGGACGGCGTATAGGCCAGACCGACGCCCTGCACAACTGCCCAGGTCAGCAGATCTTTCCCATGCCCCGAAACGACACCGGGAAGCAAAGAGAGCATCCCAATCGTCAGCACAATGTTGACCCATAACGCCGGATACAACCGCAGGATCCGTTTTTGGGCAAATATTTTTCGGTTTTGTGTCCGCATCAGTGTCTCTCCCATCAGAAATCCGCTGATGCTAAAGAGAATAATCAAGCCGGGGAACAGTGTCAGCGCTCTTTTAAAGCCAAGCAGCAGTCCATCCCCCGGTCCGTCTTTTCCATATGTGAGCATTGTCAGATTCAGATAATGCGTGATCGCAATCTGCAGCGCCGCAAACAGGCGGAGAATATCCAGACTGTTCTCTGCAAAAACAAACTGCGTTGTATTTTTTCGTCCGGCTGCTCTTTCTGTCATCTCGCAGCCTCCTTTATGGTTGCAGCCTTCTCCTGTACTTCGGAGCAATTGTCAACCGTCGCTTTCCTCCCAAAGCTGCCATCCGCTGCTTTGGAACCGTGCTTCCAAAAAGCCCCCGGCAGCTGCCACCACCAGATCGTTTCCCCACCCAGCGGAAGCATTGCCGTCCAGTACGCTCCCAGCAAAAACAGGACATAATTGCGCGCCAGATAGACCGATACCGCATGCGCCTCGACTACCGTAAACAGCGCAAAGGACAGCACAAGGACAAAGCCCTGGGTATCCTTTAATGTTCTGCAGACACGCATCAGGAGAAACAGCAGCACCATACAGCATGCGCCCGGAATGATTCCATACCAGAAAAACAGGCGCACATAACCCATATCGAAATATTCCACATAGTTCGGATCGCCGAACAGCTTCCAGTTTCTGAGCACGCCGCCGCCGTTTTCAAAGGCATAAATGCTGGAAATGCGCCCGGTCAGGATCCTGTCAATCCTGACCACCCAGTCCGGCATTAGTTCATACCAGTTGGAAATATGCGCTGCGTACAAGGAAAAGACAAAGCCCGCCGCAACCGCTGCCATTCCGCCGATATAGACAACGCTGCCTTCGCGGATTTTTGAGGACTTGTCCATCACAAACGCCAGCACCAGCGTTGCCGCCATGATAAGAAACGTCGTCCGCGTCATCGTCGCAGCGTAAACGCCAACCGTCAGTACGCCGAGAAGCATCCAGTGCACCGGCTTCATTTTTTCATGGAACAGATAAACGCCGAGCGTCATCAGCGCCCAGATCATAATCGCAAGCGCATTGCTGTTGCCGACGCCAAGACAAAGCCGCCTGCTGCCTTCTTTGATTCCATAGCCAGCGCCGGCGTCCCAAACCTCGCCCAAAACGCCCGCCAGCGAAAGTATCGCCAGCACTGCCATTCCGGTAAGCGTCACATAAAAAACAACCCGCAGTGCCTTTTTGTGGTCAATCCCTTTCATCGATGCAACAAACACAACCACTCGAACCGCCTCATCCCGATCCGAGCCGAGATAACACAGCCCCGCAATGACTCCTGCCGCCAGCACAGCAAGCCATTCTTTTTTGGAATACTTCGTCACACAGAGCTTGCAGGCAAACAGCAGAAAGCTGACCCGGAACATTTGTCCTTCCAGCGGATTGATCCACGAACTCTTGTCCAGGATGACAATCAGAAGCTCCAAAAGAAGCCCTGCATAAAAGCAGATCCTGCCGAACTGTTCTATTTTTCCATTTTTCGTATGTGCAATCTGCTCTGCCATGCTGTTCCTTTCCTGTGGACAACCCTCTCTGACCGCTCCTTCTGGATACCGGCCCTATCAGACCGCCAAACGGCTGTCCGCTCTAAAACCTCGGATACTGTGCGTTCGTCCCCGCCCATTTGTGGAACGCAAAGGGTGTGATCCCCTCAATCTCCGGAATCATCGTCTCATGCGCAAAATATTTTGCAACCTCCAACGGTGCAATCTTCATCCCTGCTGCCTCAATCAGATGATGATTCTTTACGCACAAAAAACCATCCTCATTCAGGGAACCGTGATCCGGCTCAAAGGGCAGATTTGCCTCCTTCGGAAAATTCACAAGCCTCCGGCTGCGGATTCCCACGCTGTTGCCGACCCGACACAGATTCCCGTTGATGTCCCGGTATGTGATATCATCCTTCGGAATCGGCCACGGAGAACCGATATAATCATAATCCAGGAACTCATCCCGCCACATCTCCGGATGCACGATAAATCCATCCGCATGCACCACCATAACAAAATCCGTATGGATATAATCTCCCAGCTCATAAAGCATCTTATAATTAAAACAGTCAATATTCGTCAGCTTCGAGGTATGCGCATACCGAATACCCTTCGGCAAAAAGAAAGGTTTCCGATGCGTGATCAGCACACAATCCCCAAAATCAATCTGACGCATGCTGTACTGCATCGCCTTGATCGTCTGCCGCACATTGACACTCGTCATCGCCATCAGCGTCACATTCGGAAGCTGCAGCCTGCCGTCTTTCCACTCCATAATAAATCCTCATTTCATCTCAAACCGCTGCCTGCGCTCCAACTGCCGCACAGACTGCTCATTTTCTACTATCATACTGCATCCGCCATACCAATGCAAGCAGGTCACAGGTCACAGTTCCCTTCGGAAACTGCGACTGCCCAGCCCCATTTTTAGTTTTGCTGCGCAAAAGGGGCTGCGCACTCCTGCTTCACTTTCTCACGCCCCCGAACAGCAAGTGTTCGGGGGCTACCTCTACAGTTTCCTTCGGAAACTGCGACTGCGCAGCTCCATTTTAATTTTGCTTCGCAAAAGGGGGCTGCGCACTCCTGCTTCACTTTCTCACGCCCCTGAACAGCAAGTGTTCAGGGGCTGCTTGCACACAGGCAACAGCTCCAAAGGAGCGCCTTGCCGTCCTCCTGCCAGCTATGTTTCAGCAGCAAACTCAGCCCTTGACCTTGACCTTTTCCCTTCCGCCTTACACAGCCAGGTCAGCCGCCGCGCGCTTTTTGCGCCGGCGCTGCCGTTCCCGATCCGCCGTATGCAGACCATAGAAAAGCGCCGGTACTTAGGAAGCGTCTTTTGCTTCCTTATGTACCCGCTGCGCTTTTCTTCTGAGCGAAAGCGCGTCTGCATGGCGGACGGGAACGACAGCGCCCGGTGCAAAACAGCACAGCGGCTGACCGTCCGGACCGTCACTTTGGCATAAACCCGTCCCGGATATCGCTTTCCCGTAACTTCGTCCTCTCAGCCATCATCCGATATGCCGTCGCCGGAAAAGCGTCATAACTGATATTCTCCTGCCCGCCTGCCGGATAATAAACTATCAGACCGCCTTCCATTTCAAACGACTCCACCTCTACGCTGTCATAATCCTGCTGTACAACCCAAGCCGGGTCTGTCAGATGCTGCTTTCCCCAAACCAGATCAAACAACACATAATAATCCCAGTACATACTCAAACTGAAAAAGATCGCTGCGCAAAGAAAACCTGACGCAATCCGCACCGGCCCCATCTGCATCGGACGCAGCCATTCGCCAAATGCCATTAACGGAAAAATCAACAGAAACGCAAGCCCGTACCGGATAAACGGAGCGAGGAAAAACCAGCCTGCAATGCCGCCTAAAACCGCTGCATACACAACGACACGATCCCAGCATAACTTTTCTTTCCGGATTCGTTTCCACACAACCGACAACACTGCTGAAATCCCGGCAACCATATTGGCAATCAAAAGCATCATCTCATAACGATCCTTTTCTCCCCACCAGACGGGAAACCATGCGCTCACAGGATCATTGATTTTCGTCACATCATACAGACAACGTCCCCAAACCTTGATCTGATCCGAATCATTCTGAAGATAAGAAGCAGGAATTTTCCAGTCTACGGAAAACAGATCAATTGCTGCAAACGGATAAATCAGCCATCCGGAAATCAGCACATTCCGCACCAGCCACGGCGCAAGCACAACACAGCCACAAAGCAGATAGATTCCGATCTTTTTCCATTCTTTTGACCGAATCAGACAAACCGCCGGATACAGTGCAAGAATGACGAGCATTCCAGCTGAGAGCTTAAAAGTTGTCACACAGACAACCGCAACACAAAGCAGTGCATACAGATCTGTTTTTTCCCCGACTTTACCCTCTTTTTCACAGGCAATCGACGTCCACAGCGTTACAATAAAAAATACCAGATACATCGTCCCGAAATCCGTTGCCGGAGACATAATCCGCTCTGACACAACAATTGCATACAATAAAATTCCAACTCTGCATCCATCCGCCAGATGACTTTTATGCCGGGCAAAATTCTTCAGACCGTACAGCGCCCAGATACACAGAAATGCCTGCAAAAAGCCATTGGTTCCATGCAACGACTGCCCTACCAGCCATTTCATAGAAAAGGCAGCCGCATACGCAAGATATGCACTGTTATAAGCAAAATGCTGCTGCAGATTGCCAAGCCCTTTTACAAGCCCATACTCCTCATACCACCGAATCGCCTGAGCATGATAAATTCCGGTATCCGTATGCTGCAGCCCTCTGGATGCAAAATAAGCTGTCATCACTGCAAAAATCAGATAAAGAACACCTTCCCAGGAAAGACATATCTTCTTCACCCGGCTCCAAATCACCAGAAGCTCTTTCCTGCACCAGTATGCACATGCTGCTGCTGCCGCCAGCAAAATCAAATGAGCAGCCATAAAAACCTTACCGAAAATGCTGACCGTCTGGGCATAAACAGTGATCGCCACGATCCCGGCAAGCTCAGTACCTGCCAGACCATAGACAATCTTCTTCCTGCCTGTCAACAAACCAATGCCTTTTAAAACACCAGCTCCGATGCAACTATTCACTATCCCAATATATCCCCATAAGATTAAGAGTTCTGCCACACCGCACCTCCATAATCAAATCTCAACCGCCAGACAGCGCACTTCTGAATCACTTTCTCACGTCCATGAACAGCCTGTGTTCATGGGCTGCTTGCACACAGTGCACACAGGCAACAGCTCCAAAGGAGCGCTTTGCCGTCCGCAGAACGCCACCAGCAAACTCAGCCCTTGACCTTGACCTTTTTCCTTCCGCCTTACACAGCCAGGTCAGCCGCCGCGCGCTTTTTGCGCCGGCGCTGCCGTTCCCGATCCGCCGTATGCAGACCATAGAAAAGCGCCGGTGCTTAGGATGCGTCTTTTGCATCCTTATGCATCCGCTGCGCTTTTCTCCTGAGCGAAAGCGAGTCTGCATGGCGGACGGGAACGACAGCGACCGGTGCAAAACAGCACGGCGGCTGACCGTCCTCCCGTCCTAATGCTCCTCTGCCGCCAGCGTCGTCTCCACGATCTTTCCGTTATCCACCTTGTAAATAATATCGCACCCCGCGATCGTCCGCAGCCTGTGCGCAATGATCACCAGCGTCTTCTTTCCATGGAAGCTCTCAATTGCCTCCATAATCGCCGTTTCCGTATCAGTATCCAGCGCACTCGTCGCCTCATCAAATACCAGAATCTCCGGATTATGATACAGCGCCCTCGCAATACCAAGACGCTGTCTCTGACCGCCGGAGAGACGCACACCCCGCTCTCCGATCTCCATATCCAGCATACCCGGCAGCTCCTTTACAAAATCCTTCAACTGGGCTTCTTCCAGCACATGCCATACGCGCTCATCATCGATATCCTCTTTTGCCACACCGAACGCTATATTTTCACGAATCGAATCATCCGTCAGATAAATGGTCTGCGGAATGTAACCGATATGGGACAGCCAGGATGGATAATTTTCAAAAATATTTCTTCCATCGCATAAAATCTCGCCGCCCTGTACCTGCAAAAGTCCCATTAAAATATCGATTGCGGTACTCTTTCCCGCACCGGAGGGTCCCATCACACCCACCGATTTCCCAACGGGTACAAGCATCTGAGCATGATCCAGAATCACCTTGTCACTTTCGGGATAAGTATAGCTGACGTCCTCCATGCGAATCTCTTTTTTCAGCTCCATCGGAGACGTATGGGGATCATAGTCTTTTTCATATTTTCCATGCAGACGATAGGATGTGAAATCTACATTTTCATAAACATAATTCACGCTTGGCTCATAGAACGCAATATTGCTCATATGCGTGTTGATCCGGTTTACCGACGGCATCAAACGCATCGCCGCTACTGCAAACGCGGAAATCTGCGGCACAAGCTCTGTCATGTCCGCGCTGTTTAAAATACAGATTGCAAGATATCCCAAAATACCGCAGATGCTCAGCGTCTCCAACAGCAGACGCGGCATGTTGTTAAGCACCGCATATTCTGTCGTCAGCTTCGCATTCTCCTGAGAATATTTTCCGAAGCTGGATGCAAAATAATGCTCTTTATTTAAAATCTTTACATCCTTGATTCCGTAAATAGACTGCAGACGCCATTTTCCCATCTGACTCTGCAGCCTTTGAGATGTCCGCCCCAGCCGGTTTAAGGTAGGCTTTAAAATTTTCAGGATTACAACCGTCGTTCCGCCCATGACCACAACGATAAAAATGGTCATCGTCGGGTTTGTTACAAGCAGCGTCACGCACAGAACCGCCGAAACCATCAGCTCCGTCGCCAGCTGAATATATTCCATCAGAGTTGTAAATACCTTCGGCACATCACCGTCGATTGTACGAAAGATCGTAGGAATGTCCGCGTTTAAATAGAATTCATAGGGACGGTTCAGATATTCCTCCAGCATGTAGCTGATCGTATTGGACTGATTCGTGTTGACAAAACGAGACTGCACATATGTCTGTAAAAGCAGATAACCGTTTTTGATAAAATAAACTGCAATGATCACACCGATCAAAAACAGCAGCCACTGATTCGGCGTATCAAAATGAATAAACCGTTCCAAAATCTGAATATACCACTTATTCAACAGCTGATCCGGCGCCATTACGCCCTCAACCACCGGCATGATCAGACCGACGCCGATCATTTCCATCAGCGCGCCGATAAAAATCATCACGCCGAGTCCCGCAACCTTCCGCTTCTGATCTTTATTCAAAATATGAAGCAGCTTTTGTAAAATCTGAACCATCCTGACCTCCAATTTTCATGCGAACCGCTTTTTTCCAAACGCTTTCCGAACCTTGCGCTTTGCAACGCCGACATAAAAGACAAAATCTTCCCGCCGCTTCTTCGCAGCCGCCTTCTCATACTCCTTCTTCGGAATCCCGTAAGGCGCAAGCGATGCAAACGGCATCTTATATTTCAACGCGATCTGAATAAACTTCTGCCGATATTTTTCTTCTGAAAGCAGGGAAAACTCCTGCATCACAAATCCATACTCGAAAATATTTAACTTTCCGTCCGTCCGACAGCTCTCCGTCAGCTGATTCTCGCTGACCCCGATACTGACAAGCGGCTCCTTACTCACCACAAACCTCGGATTCCTCTGAAGCAGACGCATATAAAATTCCACATCCACAATCCACGTCAGCTTCTCCTCATACTCCGGCGCGCCCTTCCGGTAAATCGTCGCACTCGGCGCCCCAATATAATCCCCGATATAAAGATCCCGCCAATCCTCCGAGATCATCTTCAAATGCTCATCGCTGATCGCCCGGTCAAACTCCTCTCCCATCCGGTTTCCGACACCATCCAACATCACCTGCCGACTCCCGCAAAACGCAAGATCCGCCTCCGGATGCTTCTCCAGCATCTCTACAAACCGCGCCAGACAATCCCGATCCGTGAACCAGTCATCGTGATGCATGATCTTGATATACTCACCCGAAGCATGCCGCACCGCCTCGTTCCAGTTCCCTGTTGCACCTTTGCGAACTGCATTCCGAACATAAACTATCCCCGGAACCTCTGCCCTACGTACAACCTCCTCCACAGATTCGTCCGGAGAATCATCCGTCACAACCACCTCATAATCCGTAAAAGACTGCACCTTTATCGACTCCAAAAGCCGCTCTACACCAACCGGATTTTTATACGCCGGCACACAAATCGAAACCTTCACCATCCAAAACTCCTAACTGCTCTATCCAAACGCCCCAATCGCCCTACACTACACAGCCTACAGCTCCACAGAAGCGCCTTGCCCTCCTACACGCACAGCCAACAGCTCCACAGGAACGCCTTGCCCTCCTACACACACAGCCAACAGCTCCAACAAAGCGCCCTGCCGTCCTCCACACACAGGCAACAGCTCCGCAGGAGCGCTTTGCCGTCCTCCACGCACAGACTACAGCTCCACAGAAGCGCCTCGCCCTCCTACACACACAGGCAACAGCTCCGCAGGAGCGCTTTGCCGTCCTACACACAATCCCACAAATTCAGCCCTTGACCTTCACGCCCTTGACCTTGACCTTCCATCCGCCCGACACAGCGCCTCTTGTCCGCCCATGCAGCAGTTTTGCGGACGTTCCCGGAGACTGCGTGCTGCGACCGGCACTTGGTCTGGATGCAGACAAGCGGACCGTCTCAAAACGCCGGTGCTTGGGCTGCGTACTTTGCAGCCCTACGCACCCGCTGCGTTTTGAACCGAGCGAAAGCGAGTCCGCTGCTGCACCAGACCAAATGCCGGACACAGCACGCAGACCAGGGAACCGCCCGCAAAACTGCATGCGGGCGGACAAGAGCCCTCCCTCAACGACCCAGGATGCGGTCCAAAAAGGACTTCTTCTCCGGATACATCAAATACTGGTACTCCTCCAGATGCTCCCTCAAATACACCGGATAACTCTCATCCACCGGCACAATCTGAAAATCCGTACTCCGCCCCAGAATATCCTCATGATTCCGGATCTTCTTCTTCACCTTCGACAGCGTTGCCCGATTATTATACTCCTGATGTGCCGCGCTCTTGATCTTGTATTTTACACGATCCTCCACAGACTCGTCCTTGCCGCCGCCCATATAGGAAAAATGCCAGCCGCCGTCCGCAACGCGCACCATCAGCTCCTTTTGCTTGCTGTCCCGCAGCTGCTCCGTCGTAAACCGTTTTAACATTCCATAATTACAAATCTTTGTTCCAAGCCACCTTCTGTCTTTTCCGGTAAAGCCCTCAAACTCACCCGTAATGGACAGCAGGCTTCCGGAGGTTTCTTCCATATTCAGATAACAGTAAAAATTCCGCTGCGCCAGCGCATAGATTTTGCTGCCGTCAAAATCTGCCAGAACCTTTTTTACTGCTTCCGGATTCGGGATTTCATCGACGTCAGAGAAAATGACGATATCATCGTCCTTTGCACCCTCCAAGCCGCGCGCTACTGCACACTTCTGGTGGCTGTCACGCATAAAAGCACTCGTATCCATCGGCGTATCATCCACAACCTTGTGAATGATTTTGTCTTCAAACTCCTGAAACATTTCCCGGTTTTCCTGGAAATATAACGGCTTTTTCTCGCCGGAAAAGGTTACAGTTGCCTCGCTGATGACAAATTTGTCCACAACATCGTTTAAAACATGCATACGCAGCTTTAAAATATCGAGCTCGTTGAAAAACTGAAAACAATCGTATACCATAACTATCTCTCCTTTATTCTTCCGGTTCAGACACGGTAATTTTGTCTTTTCCGTAATAATCCATCAGCGCCAGATTCAGCCAGTAGCCCCGGTCGCCCTCATTGGTCACATCGTCGATATACAATAAATACGGCTCCACGGAAAGCGGTGTGATCGTGATTTCCGGTTCCCCATTTGTATACAATTCCAGGCGCGCGTTGTTTTCCGCCGCATACTCCGCCGCCTCACCATTTAAAATAGAACGCACGGCAGAAACGGACGTATACGTATTTTTATCTGCCGCAAAGAGGAAAATCACACCCATCGCAATCAACGTCACGGCATAAAACGCGCTCTTTGTTTCTTCCAGAAGCTCCAGCAGCCTGTAAAAAAATCCCGGCCGGGACTGCGGAAGCTGCTCGGACTGCTTTCGCTGTCCTGGCTGCTTTAGCTGCCATGCCCAACCACATCCATTGAGCAAATTAAAGAACACCAGCAAATACAGCACCACGCGCATCACATTTTTGCAGCGATCGGGTCCCTCGCTGGACGTCGCATACAACGTCGGCGTGAACATCGCGCAGAAAACGCAAAAGCTTAAAAAGACTGCATACAAGGGTTTAAAAAACTTTCCCTCTGCCTGCTTTGCCAGCCGGTAAATCGCAGGAATCAGCATTGCAAAGCCAACCAGCACCATCGGTGTCAGCCATTCCGTCACATACACAATTCCCCAGTAAAATGACATGACAATCGCTTTTACCGCTCCCATACTCTCCGCCGTATCTTCCCGAATCAAATTTCCTGGTGCCAGCACGTTAAACGCAAAACCGACCAGGCTGCAGACAAGCGGAAACAAAAACCAGAAACGGTTTTTCTTTTTCCGGAAAAACTCCCATGCCGTCAGCAGTACGATCAGGATCACCGACTGTAAGCCGGTCAACAGGTTTGCCCCGCCTAACAGTGCGCACAGAACGGCAGAAAGGATCATCCAGAGGATTTTCTTTGATTTCTGTTCCGATGTTCCCAGGCAAAGCAGCGCAGACACTGCAAAGAACAGAACAGCCTCCATGAATACATAATGCAGCGAGCCGTTATACCAATACAGCGCAAGCACCGGCGAAACGAAGGTCTGAAAGGTCAGGAATAAAACAGTCAGCGTACAGATTCCACGCAGATAACGGTTTTCTTTTGCCCGGCTAATGTACCGGAAAAGCACCGTATGCATCAGCACACAGATACTGCCGCCGAGCATTCCTGCCATAAGAAGAGTCGTCAGGAAATACCATTTTTCCCCGAAAACTCCGGGCGTCAGGGTCATGAGGAAAATGGAGAACCAGGTTCCCTGCCACAGCTGCCAGGTTTCCTTTGTCACGGCAAGCGCTGTTTTAAGCACTTCCCCAAAGGAATGGGTCGCATTCCATACCCTATGCGTCTCAAGGCCATAAGTGAAGTCATCGCAGTTCGGAACCCCATAGCGGGACAGGTATAAAACCGGCACCATGCTCGCGATAAAAACAACCAGTAGTATTCGAAAAAGCCATTTCTCAGGCTCTGTTTTCCATTGCTTCAAAATCTGCACGCCAAGCTCTCCTTTTCTCACTTCTGCTGACCGGTCAGCCGTCTTTTCAGGCTTCTGACCGCGCGCCCGCCAAAATATGCCGTATAGGCTGCTTTTGCCTGGATTTTTCCCAGACGATACGCCATGCCGTCCGGCTTTTCATGATGTTTTGCAAAAAATTCGCTCTGCCCGCGGTAGGTTTCCAGCTCCTCCCGGCACGCCTGCGCATCGTAGAGCTTTCCGTCCCTGCCAAGATACTCAAATCCTGTATAAATATTCTGCTCCGAAGCCCAGTAGCCATTCGAAACATTGTGGCGCGCCCAGTATTTCGGCGCAATCACCTTCTGCACCGTCTCCGACGTAAACGCCGGGAAGCAGGCAAAGGAAGAGTTGGAAATAATCAGGTAACGTGCGTTTTTGACTGTCACATAATCCCCGTGCACCGGAAAATGATATGCCGGAATACCTGGTAAAAGCTTATGTGCCATCGTCACATCGTCCGTCACGATCATAAATTCCATGTCACTGCGGATTTTTTTCATCTGTGCCATCCCATCCGTCCAGTATTTTTTCCGTAAAAACAATGCCGGTTCGGACGCATATTCCCCGCCGCGCAGGTTCAGCACGCACAGGTTGTCCCTCGTATATTCGTAGGAATCAAACTCCGGCTTTACCTTCAGCCATTCCTTTAACTGCTCCCGGTTCGGTGCAAAATAGCTTTCCGCCTGCAGATTTCCCATCAGGAGCGTGCCGTCTTCTACATCGAAAACGCCTCGGTCTTCTCCCGCCACATAGCAGCCGTGCTCCAGATCATGCCGGCAGGCGCCCGTGTAGATCCGTTCTTCTTTTTCCTCATAAACGCGTGTAAAATCTTCCGGTTTTGCTTCTTCTCCCATCCAGAGATCCAGAAAGGGCTCGGAATTGTTTCCGGTCAGACCGTTTAACAGGATTTCCTTTCCGGGTACGCCGAATGAAGTTTTTTTCTGTTCCGCAATACTGCGGGCTGTCACATAACAAAACAGCCGGTTGCCAAGCCCCTGCCCCTGCAGGATCTGCGTTCCTATCATAACATTCCTCTCTATTTTCCAAACGATGCCATCAGACAACCTATCGCCCAAAATCATCGCTGATTTACTGCAAAAATCCCGGATATTACACCCGAATCATTTCATCCGTATAAATATCGCAGCAGCCGCGCCCGTTCATCCATTTTTCCGGTGCAATCACGAGCTTGTCCTTGCCATTATCCAGCCACGCGCCCCACCAGGAAAAGGAGCTGTTCGCCAGAATGTGGTTTTTACAGCAGCTCATCAGGTACAAATCCTGCTCTCCCGCCTGCTCGCTGTTTCCCTCCACCGGGACAAATTCCGAGCCGCAAAAATGCTCCTTCGTCCACTCCATATCATTGGAAAACAGGAAAAATTTCACATCCGGCTTTCTTTTTCGGATCTCTGCGACCGCGCGATGGTAGTAATCCAGATCGCAGATTCCGCCAAACAGCGCCTGATTGGCGGGTGTGAGGTAATCGCCCCGTCGGATGTGGACACTCACTGACTCACATTCCTTCATCTGCTGTTCCATCGCTGCCGATTCTTTTGTCAGAGTAAGATTTCGGAACGTGAATGCTTCCCGCACCTGATCTTTGATATCGGCAAAATACCGTTCCGTCTGAAAATATCCCAACAGCAGGGCTGGCTCGCGCCGCAGTATCTCCGGATCGTAATTGCACGACGCTTCCCGGTAGGACAAATCCTTCCTGCCGCACAGCAGCCGCCTGGCACGATGGAGGGGACTCATACTGGAATCGGTGATCTGCTCATACTCTGGTTTTGTCATGCGCTCATAGGAAACACCGAATACAGAAAGCTGATTGACCCGCTGCTTTTCCTGTGCGCCATAACAGGTTACGTCGTCGATTCTGACGTCTTTTCCCATTGATTTCAATTTTAAATACAGGGCATACTCAAACATCTGATTGCCCAGGCCACCCGAAAGCTGCACTCCTACCATAGTTTCTGTTCCTTTGAATAAAATTTTCTACCTCTGTCTCCGATTCGCCATCGCAACCTTGATCGGAATCAGGAAAGAATCATTCAGTCTCATCGCTGCCCGGTACAATATCGGTGACTTCAAAAACAGCTTCATTTTCCGGTATTCCTGACTGCTCGCCTGGGGAATCCCATAGACTGCTGCATAGCAGTCTTTTCCTGCTTCTATTTTCTGCTGCAAAAATGCCTTATGTTCTTTTTTCTTTGGATCCTGGCTTCTGCAGACCGCCGTATAGAATAACAGCAGTCTTTTATATAAAAAATAATCCTGCAAAAGTGCCAGATCCTCCCTACCGATCTCCCGTAAAAACGCACTGCGCTCATAAAAATTCGGAATCAGATCATTGAAGGTCTTCTCGTTCAGGCCGATATTCGTGGTGCTCGTCGTCCGACTGCACACATAATTGTACATCGCCCAGTCCAGATACACGCTGCGCTTCGATTTTGCCAACAGTCGGATGGTAAAATACATATCCTCATACAGGCTTTTTGGGAATCTCAGTCCGTCGCTCAACGAACGTTTCCAAAGCTTGTTCCAGACCGCCGTCTGAATCAGCCACGCTTCGTCCTCTTCCAGATATTTTGCCAAAAGCTCCTGCCCTTCAAACACCGCTGCCATCGGCGTGGACAAATCCACCCTTCGGTTTTCGTAAATTTTCCGATACCGGCAGACCGCAAGATCGGCGCCCTGCTCCATCATCGCCGCCAGCAGTGTCTCATACATCTGCGGCTCAATCCAGTCGTCGCCGTCCACAAAGGTCAGGTAATCGCCTTTTGCCTCCAAAAGTCCGGTGTTGCGCGCGCTGTAGGCTCCGCCGTTTCTTTGATGGACAACCTGCACCCGTCCATCCTTTTTTATATATTCATCGCAGATGCGTTCACTTCCATCCGTTGAACCGTCATCTATCAAAAGGACTTCGAGATTTTGATAGGTCGAAGAAAGAATCGAATCCACCGCTTTGGGCAGATATTCCCGGATATTGTAAACCGTCACAATGACCGAAATCAGCCCGGTCTGCTCGCCTTTCTTTTGCTTTTCCGGCTGATACTGTTCCAATTTGCGCATGGGTTCTTGTTCCTCCCTCCTTCTCCTTGCTCCAAAAATGCCTCTGCTCCGACTGTTGCTGTCCCTTTTAATCGCAGCAGCGCTGTTTCTCAGTTCCCTGCCTTACGGTTTCCTATATTCCTGCTCCAGCCAGTCCTCAAACCGCAGAATGTGCCAGATCTGCTTACGCCAGATTCCACGCTGTGTAAAATCCTTCCACAGCCGCGTCACCATTTCCGGGTCAAAATAACCTTCCTGACGGATTTTATCCTCCTTTAACAGACTCTCTGCCCAGGCGTAGAGCTCCGGCTCCTTTAACCATTTCTGGATCGGGATCGAAAACCCCTTTTTCGGACGTTCCATCAGCTCCCTGGGCACATGGCGGTACAAAACGTCCCGCAATACAAGCTTGCCTCTGCCGTTTTCCCATTTCATCCACACCGGCAGACTCCATGCAAACTCCACAACATCCTTATCCAGCATCGGAACACGGCTTTCCAGTGAGACTGCCATTGCCGTCCGATCCACCTTTACCAAAATATCATCCGGATGATACATCAGCAGATCCATCAGCATCAGATTGTGCTGCACATCCGCCAGATATCCGCTTTCGTAGGTTTCAAAAATGCTCCTCGCGCTTCCTCTTTCTTTTGCAATCTTTCCAAGAAACGGCTCGGAAAGATCAGAGCGCGCATACAGCTCTTCTGCATTATGCGCCGATAATAACATGCCCCGGATCTGGTTCGTTTCCTTTTTGGAAAAAGGTCCGTCCGTCAGAAAATATCCTGCCGCACTGCGCACAGGCTGCGGAATTTTCCGGATTTTATTCCACGCGTTCGTGATCGACTGATAGGTTCCATATCCACAAAACAGCTCGTCCCCGCCATCGCCGCTCAAGGAAACCGTCACATGCTCCCGCGTCAGCTTACTGACCAGATAGGTCGGGATCTGGGAGGAATCCGCAAAGGGTTCCCCAAACATGTGGCTCAATTTGGGCAGAACTGCTTTTGCATCCTGCTCCGTAATAGTCAGCTGCGTATGCTCTGTCCCCAGATGCGCAGCGATGGCAGCAGCAGCCTCCGCTTCATTGTAGGCAGCATCCTCCATCCCAATTGTGAAGGTTTTAACCTTCCGGTCAGAAATCGACTGCATCAGGGAAACGACAGTAGAGCTGTCGATTCCTGCTGACAAAAATGCTCCCAGCGGCACGTCTGCCATCATCTGACCGCGGATGCTCTCCGTCAAAAGCCGTTCCAGCTCTTCCGATGCTTCCTGCCTGCTTCCGGTAAAGGGCTGCTCCTGTCCTTTTTTTGCAGTTTCTGCCATTGACCAGTAGGTTTCGATCCTCCAGTCCCGATAGGGCTTTTCCAGACGCAGGATTTTTCCCGGCTCTAACTTATAAATACCCTCATAAATCGAATACGGTGCCGGAATATATCCGTGGATCAGATACAAATCCAGCACGTCTTTATTTATTTTCCCGCAGAAATCAGGCAGCGCTGCGATGGCCGTCAGCTCAGAGGCAAACACAAAGCTCCCGTTCACCAGCCCATAATACAGCGGTTTTTCCCCAACTCTGTCCCGCAAAAGCCAGAGCTGTTCTTCTTTCCTGTCATAAAGTGCGATGGCAAACATACCCTTGCACAGACAGATCCCCTCTTTTACGCCATAGGCTTCCAGGGCTTCGAGTAAAATCTCCGTATCCGAGCTTCCATGCAGTGCTCCCAAAAGTCCTTCCCTGCGCAGCTTTTTTTCTACCTCCCGGCAGTTATAGATTTCACCATTGTAGGAAATCACAAACCGTCCGCTATGGGAAACCATGGGCTGTGCACCGCCCGGCGACAGATCCAGAATGGAAAGTCTCCGATGTCCCAACGTCACGTCCTGACTGTCGTTACACCAGCTGCCCTCTGCATCAGGTCCGCGGCTTATCAGCTGCTCTTTCATCCGTTCTATATCCTCCCGCCAGGTTTTCTGACGGTTGCAAAATCCTGCAATTCCGCACATCGGGACAGCCTCCTTTCTTTCAGTCTGCGACCTCCGGTGCCCAGTTTTCTTCTTCGATATCCTTTCGGCAGCTTGCCTCTGCCTCACTCTGCTTCTGCTGATACAGCTTCCAGGCGCTGTCCCAGCTTTCGTAGCCCTGCACGCTACGTCTGTCCGGCAGCTCGTAATGACTGTCCAGATACTGTCGCAGAAACTCCGTGCACTTTCCTTCGCCGAGGGCGTTTACATGTCCGCCGTAATCATAAAAATCCGTCGAAAAATCCAGCCCAATCTCATCAATATGCTGATTGAAATCCAGTACCGGATAGCCGGCGGCTTCAATCCGTTCTGTCAGGTCGTTGAACTTCATCCGCGCCTCTTTTTCCATCCCATACGGCGACAGGATAAACAGCGCGTCCTTGCCGGTCGAATCGATATAGGAAAGCAGATCATCCAAAACCACTAACTGCTCTTTGGCAGGCTCCATTTTTTCTGTCACATCAGAATAATCCGTCCAGTCCACCGGGCCCACTCCCGTTTTGATTTCCAGACCCTTTAACAGATTTTTCTTTTCATAGCGCCAGCACGCCAGCTGATCCGGCAAAAAAAGCGTTTTCCAGTTGGAATGATATTTGAAAATATCAAAATAGTAGGTGTAGCGTTCGCTCCTGTCGCTAACGAGCGCATTGATTGCATCCACACGGTTTTTCGAATATTTCAGGTTATCTGTCACCCCGCGTGTGAATATCATCGTATCCTCCCATTCCTCGTCCGGCATGGAAAACATCCGCATCTCAATGATAAACAGCGACGGATCCTGGGTTTTTTGCGCCTCTTTGAGCAAATATTTGATCGCTTTGGGGCGCTGGTTATTTGTCGAGAGCGGATACGCTGCAATGCCGCTTTTCCCGTAGAGCGCAGGCGCGCTGTAATAAGGATACACCGGGCTCGAGCCCACCAGGATCGCATCAATCGTATTTTCTTTTTCCGCATAAAATCCGGTAAAACGGTCCTTTACATCCCCGTTTGTCCGGATGATGTAGGTCACCGTCACCAGAAGCCAAAGGAAAACGGCCAGAAAAACAACCGCTTTCAGTGCCTGTTTTTTTGTCATTGTAATCTCCACTTTGCATACGAGCCTGCGCTGCGTATGCAGTCCCGCCGGACACGTCTGACGGTCCGGTCAGTCGTATCACACCTTGAAATTCTGATAAATAAATTCGGACGCGCTGTAACCCGGTCCGTATTTTCCCAGCAAAATCACATAAAACAGCAGCGCATACAGTGCGATCCAGCGCAGCCAGATCGGCTTTTTCTCCAGGGTAACGCGCATATCCTCTTTCTGGTTATGGATCGTAACCCATGCAGAGAACAGAATCGAAACCGCCAGAATCATTAGCTCTGTCCAATCCAGTCCCAGGCCCGACAACACGCCGTCTCTAAACAGCTGCAGTCCAACCCCCGATACGCCCCGTCCGAGCACCCGAAGGGCATCCGGAACCGTCGCGCTTCTGAAAAAGACAAGTCCGATCATGACAAGGAAAAAGGTGCGCACGCGCTGAAACAGGATAAATCCTTTCTTTTCCTTTTCGATATGAAAAAAGGCTCTCCACTTTACAAACAGCGGCTCCATCAGCTTGCCGGAAACGATATAAAACCAGTGCAGCAGACCGCAGCCGATGATAAACGTCCACGCGCCGCCGTGCCAGTATCCGATGGTAAACCACAAAATCAGCATGGCGAGAAACGTCGTCGCCTGCTTCGCGCCTTTTTTGCCAAGTTTTCCTTTCAGCTTCTTGGGAAGATTCATGAAAAACTTCGTTCGAAGCAGCGGATAAAACAGATAGTTTTTCAGCCAGTCGCCCAGGCTGATATGCCATCTTCTCCAGTATTCCTCGATGCTTCTCGATAAAAACGGCGCAGAAAAGTTTTCCGGCAGCCGGATACCGAAGCACTCGGAGATACCCAGCACAATATCCATACAACCATCGAAATCGGTGTAAAGCTGCATCGTAAAGGCTGCCGCACCCACCCAGATCGAAACGCCGCTGTACTTTTCATAGTTGTTAAAAATTTCATTTGCCAGGATCGCCGTCCGCTCGGAAATGACCAGTTTTTTAAAAAATCCCAGGAGCATCCGCTGCATGCCGAATGTCACATTCCGGTAATCCAGCTTGTGTCCGGCATACATCTGTTTTTCCATGTCGCTGTATTTCATGATCGGGCCGGAAATCATCGTCGGGAAGTAGCAGCCGAACAGCAGCAGCTTTCCATAGTTGCGCTGTACCGGTCCGATTTCATAATAGACATCGAACAGATATCCCAGAAGGGTCAGCGTGTAGAACGAAATTCCCATGGGCGCCAGCAGCCCCAGATGGAAGAATTTCAGCGTGCACAACAGACCGACACAAAAAAGGACAGCACAAATAAGAGCAGCCAGTTTTTTCTTCTGCTCTTTTGTCCTGTCTATCAAAATAGCTGCGCCCCAGACAGCTCCTACAGCTGCCATCGGGTACAGAATCAAATACCACGCATGGCTGTCACACACCTCTGCCGATGTCAAAAAGTATCCGATGCTCAGAAGCAGCAAAAGCGGCCACTGCACTTTTTTCGGAATCAGATAATACAACAGCAGTGCAAGTGCAAACAGACACAGGAAGTAAAATGAAGTAATACTCATCCTTCACCAGCTCCCGGTTTCAGACCTTCTGCAGAATGATATCTGCCATTTCGCCTACATTTTTCATCGTTACGATCTGTCCCATGGAAAACTTGATGCCAAACTCGCTCTCTACAGCCGCCATCAGGTTGATATGCTCCAGGGAGTCCCAGCCGTCGATATCCTCTGCAGTCGTGCCTTCGTCAACCGTAATGTCTTCCTCGTCAAATACATCCCGGAATACTTCGTTTAAACGTTCAAAAACTTCTTCTCTGCTCATTTATAAACCCTATCTGTCTGATCAGATTCCTTTCTGCGTCGCTTGTTTTTCTTTCGTGCTCTCGTCCGCTCTCGAGCCCGCGCTGGCGCGCTTTCCCGCCTGCTTCGCAGGCTGCTCGTTCGCTAATGGCACGTGAAAAACAAATGCCGCCTTCGGCGTCGCTTGTTTTTCTTCCGTGCTCTCGTCCGCTCTCGAGCCCGCGCTGACGCGCTTCCCCGCCTGCTTCGCAGGCTGCTCGTTCGCTAATGGCACGTGAAAAACAAATGCCGCCTTCGGCGTCGCTTGTTTTTCTTCCGTGCTCATTACATTATAGCATGTCCACATGCATTATACCAGTTTCTTTTTTCCGGCGACTTTCCGGAAGTAGTCTGCCCACTCCTGGTTGACCTTTTCCGGAAGGTATTCTGCCTGAAGCTTCGCTGCATTTTTTCCCATTTGCTGCATCAGATCAGGATTTTCCAAAAGTCTTGTCAGTCTGTCTGCCAGCGCATCCGAATCGTCCACGGGTACTAAAAATCCGTTTTCTCCATCACGGATCAGATCCTTTGGACCGCCGCAGGGGCAGTCCGTCGAAATACAGGCTGTGCCCAGCGACATCGCTTCAATCAGGGTGTTGGGCATTCCCTCCGTAAAGGAGGTCAGCACAAACGCATAAGCCTTTTCCAGTTTTTCCGGGACGTCCGTGATTCTGCCCGGCAGCAAAATCCGCTCTGACATGTCAAGGCTTCTGACTTCTTCTGTCAGCTCTCTGCGCAGCGGTCCGTCTCCGTACAGAATCAGGCGCGCGTCCGGGAATCGCTCTGCAATTTTACAAAATGCCCGGATTGCCATTCTCTGGTTTTTATTTTCGTCCATCCGTCCGACTGCAACAATATCCTGCGGGCGGTCGTCCTCATACCGTGGCCGCACAAATGCCGGATTCAGGGAATTTTTCAGAATCACGCATTTTTTCTGCAGCGACGGTTGAAAAAAACGCACTGCATCCGCCGTCTGCATCACGATTCCGTCTGCCGCGTAAAATAGTGTTTTTGCAAGCAGACGCATCCCCTTCGTCGGATACTCCTCCGTAGGCTCCGCCACGACGGAAACCACAACCTTCGTCGGCAAAAAAGCATTCGCCAAAAGTGCCATAAAATTATTTTTGCCAATCGTAGACAGCACGACATCCGCATGGATTTCTCTGAAGATCCTGCGCAGCTTCCGGTAGCGTCGAAACAGGTTCGCGATCCGACCGCCCTCTTCCTCCGGCGTCAGGTCGGAGATCACGCGGCGTATCCCTGCAGGCAGCTCGTATTCATTTTCTTTTTTGTACTGCGTTACCATCGTCACATTGCAGCCCTGCTCCAGAAAGTAGGTCGCAAGGTTGACAAAAACGCGCTCGGCGCCTCCTTTTTTCAGGGAGCCGATATAAAATGCAACACTGCCCATGGTTCTCCTCCTAAAGACTTTCTTCCGCAGTCCATTGTCCATCCGGCGCATGTCTGCGAGTCATCGAGCGGTCTGCATCCCTTTGCAGTCGGCAGACTCGCTTTCGCTCGGTTCAAAACGCAGCGGTCGCATAAGGCTGCAAAAGACGCAGCCTAAGCGCCGGCGTTTTGAGACGGTCTGCCGATCTTTGCAAAGGGATGCAGACCGCTTGCTGCTTCGCAGCATTGCGCCTGGATGGACAGGACTCTGCGGAAGAAAGGTGTGTTCTCGTGCGTGATGCCCCGCTCCCCGAATGCGCCGTAAGGCGCGTTTGGGGAGCAGGGATAAAGCTTCCTTTTGGCAAATGCGTAGTCTCTTTCAAACCGTTTGGTTTGTGAAAGCCTCGCGATCGCCCGTTGGGCGGATGCTCGGCGTTTCGGATGTTTTCCTCTATGCCGGTTGGCTCTGTCCCGCCGGTATAGCATAGACCTACTTTTCGGCAGTCAATATCTCAGCCCGGCAGGTACAGTGACGCCCGTTGGGCGGAGTGCAAAGCCATATGCCGTGCAGGACCATTTAAAAACGACGGTGTTTATGCTGCGTCTTTTGCAGCATTATGCACCGCTTCGTTTTTACTGAGCGAGAGCGCGTACTGCAGGCATTGGCTTCGCATGACGTCCTGCGGGCGGGGCTGTTGCTGCCGGGCGGCAGACTCACGCCTGCAAATAGCGTTCTGCCCATTGCTGGAAGATGAAGAACGCCCAGATGATCCGGGAGTAATTGCTTCCGGTGTAGGCTCCGCCGTCCCCGGCGCCGAGCCAGTCTGTAATTAGCTTCGCGGTTGCATCTGCGTTAAACAGCCCCTGTTGTTTCAGGAAAGCCGGTGACGCGTAGTCGGTCAGCTTATTCTTGAGGGGTCCTCTCAGCCATTTGTCCAGTGGGACAGAAAACCCTGTCTTTTTACGATCCAGTAATTCCCGCGGAATATAGTCGTAAGCGATCTCTTTTAAAATATATTTCTGGCAGCCGTTGTGATCCTTAAAGGAATGGGGCAGCCGGAAGGAGTATTCCATCACCCTCTGATCCAGGATCGGGCACCTGGCTTCCAGCGAATATTTCATGGAAGCGCGATCCACCTTGCAGAGAATATCCCCCGGCAGGTAGGTGTCCATGTCCAGGAGCATCCGGCGGATCTGCCAGTTTTTCACATTATAATCCAGCTCACGGTCAAAGCGCACCTGATCCGTTCCAGTCAGGTTTTTCATACAGGATAAATATTTATCCGAACATAACTGCGTTTTATAACGTTTATCCCGGTTTTGTGCAATTGTCCTTACGGAAAATGGTAAACGTCCCAGCAGGTTTGCCTGTTTGAGTCCGGGCAGCTGGGAAATACCGTAAACCAAAGCGCCCGCTGCGTCGAGCTTCTGCGCCTGTCCGAGTTTCTGGTACATCTGGTAGCCACAGAAAAATTCATCGCCGCCATCGCCGGAGAGTGCGACCGTCACCTGTTTTCTGGCGAGCGCCGATACGAGCATCGTCGGGATTTCCGAAGAATCTGCCATGGGTTCATCAAAATACTGCGGAATGCTCTCCACCAGCTCCAGCATCTGTTTTTCACTGATGATTTCTTCTGTATGCTGCGTGCCAAGATGCTTTGCTACCGCCGATGCATAACCGGATTCGTCGTACTGCTTTTCTTCAAAGCCAATGGAAAAGGTTTTGACCGGAGCCTCGCTTGCCTCCTGTGCCATGGCTGTCATCAGGGAGGAATCGTAGCCGCCGCTTAAAAAAATACCCAGCGGGACGTCCGCCTCCATCCGGCTCTTCACGGATTTCTGTAAAATTGCCTTTAGCTCTGCCTTTGCCTGAGAAAAATCCGTGACCGGATCCGCGATTCCTTTTTGGTAGCTTTCTTTGATACTCCAATAGGAAAAGCACTCCCTTCGCTTCTGCCCATTGTCAGGCTGCAGGCGAAAACGGAGAATGGTTCCCGGGCACAGCTTTTTTACCTGTTCAAATATCGTATCCGGCTCCGGGATATACTGCTGGTACAAAAAGACCGGTAAAATATCCGGATTCAGCTTCCGATCAAAGCCCGGGCACGCCAGAATCGGCTTTAACTCTGAGGCAAAGACCAGATTTTCCCCGTCCTCCCAGTAATAGAGAGGCTTCTTGCCGATGCGGTCCCGCACAAGATATACCTCCTGCGCATCCCGGTCATACAGGGCGATCGCAAACATTCCGTTAAAGCGGGAAACGCAGTCGATGCCCCATTTTTCATAGGCAGCCAGAATGACCTCCGTATCACACTGGGAGCGGAACGGATACTCGGAAAGCTCTTTTTTCAGCTCCTGGAAGTTGTAGATTTCTCCGTTAAAAACGACGCTGACCCGTTTATCCGCCGCGTGCATCGGCTGATGTCCCAGTGGGGAAAGATCCATGATGGAAAGCCGACGCTGTGCAAAGCCAACCGCATATCCGCCTGCCGCATCATAAATTTCCACTCCGGAGTCGTTTGGCCCGCGGTGGTACATCGTATCGTTCATCGCGGTCAGATCCGCCAGCGTAATCCGCCTTTTGCTGATAAATCCACTGATTCCGCACATAATGCTTTACCTGTTCCTTTCGGGAATCAGAGATGCCTCCAGAAATTCATCCTTAAATTCGCAGAAATCCTTGCACTCGTTGTTGATGCTGTCGATCATTTCGTTATATTTTTCCTGGATCAGCACCGCATAGTTGTCCCGGTTATCGTAGCCCTTCTTGCTCCATGCAAAGGGATGCGTCAGAATCTGCACCTTATCATAGCCGGTGATATTGGCTTCATCAGGATAGCCGTAGCGCCAGATATGGTTGGCGTCGGACATATATTTTACCTTCAGGGGCGTCTGGTCGGTCACTTTTTCTGCAAAGGTGAAAAACTCGTCCTGGTATGCATTCAGGATTCCCGGCAGCTTGATGTTTTCGCGCAGCACATCCGGAGACGGACGGTGTACAGAAAACTGTGTAATCGGAAAACCGAACATTTCAGAAAGGATATCCATTTCCTTTTTGATCTGATGGCGAACCTCCTGCATGTCGGTCAGACCATTTAACGCATAGTGCAGTCCGATCACATGGCCGCGTTCATGCATGTCTTTGATCAGATCCTGATTGCGTCTGGATAAAATATTGTAGGAATTGTTCGTCCACTGGAAAAAGAAGGTCGACGTAAAATCCATGCTGCTCTCCACCTTTGCCAGTGCATAGGCACGATCCACGCTGTACTCCACATCATGACGCATGATGACAAATTTATCTGCCGTAAGTGCCTCTTCGTACCCTGCCTGATTACCGGTAGACTGAATGATTCTGATAATTTCTTTATAATCTTCGTAGGAAAACATTGTCCTTACCTCCATTGTCTGCAGTCTTATCTGTTCTTTTTGCAGCATTCCTGCAGATACGTCTGCCACTGCTCAAATACCGCATCCTCGTTGGCTCTTTCACTGATCTTGCGCGCCTCTCTGCCGAGCCGCTCTGCAAGCTCTCTGTCCTCAATGAGGCGCAGGATGCCGTCTGTCATCGCCTTTTCATCCATGATCGGTACAAGCAGACCATTTACCCCATCTTCGATCAGGGTTTTGGGACCGCCGCAGGGACAGTCTGTAGAAACCACCGGAAGTCCCAGTGCCATCGCTTCCATCAGCGCATTGGGCAGTCCTTCCCAGTCAGAGGAAAAAGCGTACAGCGCAGCGTCTGCCAGATCCTTTTCCAGCGTATTGCTGCCGCCCATCAGCTTTACAAAATCCTCCGCATGATTTTCATGAATAATGGATTCCAGAATCTCCTTTGTACCGTCCTTGGAATCCGGTCCGTAAATTTTGAGTGTATAATCCGGATGCTTTTCATGAACCTTCAAAAAAGCCCGGATCAGCATCGGCTGATTCTTAAAGTCTACCAGACGGCCAGACTGAACAACATCCTTTGTCCGTACAGCCGGCTCCGCAACACCAACGTATTTCGGATTCAGCGGATTTAAAATAATTCTGGAATTTTCCTGTAAATACGGTGCAAAAAAGGCTTTTGCGCCCTCTGTCTGGAACACGCAGCCCGCCGCATGAGGAAACAGAAGCGGGATCCGAAGCTTGTCCGCTTTTTTATCATAGTGTCCCACCGGATCGGTACGCACAGAAATCACGACCGGGATACCCGTCCCGATTCCTGCCGCCAGCGCACGGTACAATACGCCCCGGGTAAAGGCAACGACGACGTCCGGCTTTTCTTTTTTCATAAAACGGCGCAGATACCAGATACGGCGCAGCATCTTGCTGATCCTGCTGCGGTTTTCGTCTTCTTTCGTCAGTCCGACATGAACTCTGCGGACTTTCTGATCCAGTGCAAATTCGTCCGTTCCGTACCATTCTGTCGCAATGACAACCTCATAGCCCTCCTTTGCAAAACGGTTCGCCAGATTACTCACCACGCGCTCCGCCCCGCCCTGCTGCAGGCTGTTTAAATGAAATGCAATTTTCTGCATCGGAATGTTTCTCCTGTTTTTCTCATGAAACAGAATCCTGCTCTGCAGGATTCTCATTTTGTCAGTGCCCCCGTAGTGTATCACATTTTGGAAAGCCCTGCAATCTGCAGGATTTTGTCCCGGTATGCCCTGTCGTCAAACTGATCTGCGCGCTCCTTTGCACATCTGGAAAGCTCCTGCAGCTTCGCTTCCTCTGTCAGCAGCTCTTCCAGAAGAGCCGCCAGTTGTTTTTCTTCCTCTGTAATTTCGTTTGGATCCAGATTTTTCTGATCGTCCATCACCGGAATCAGAATCCCGTAACGTTCCCGGAGCACTTCCTGTTTTCCAACGACGTCCTCAAACCGGTCGGACAGAATCTCTGCGGGACCGCTCATACAGTTGGAAAAAACAGCAGGGAGCCTGCAGCTCATCGCCTCAACCAACGCATTTGGAAAGCCCTCCATGCTGGAGGTTCCAACATAAAGACTGCCCGCTGACAGCCATGGAAATGGATTCTTCTGAAGTCCCGCAAAGCAGACCCGGTCAGCAATTCCCAGCTTTTCTGCCAGTTCTTTATATTCTGAAAAAGAACCGTCCCCGATGATACACAGCATCGCCTTCGGCACTTTTTCCCGGATCAAATACAGGCATTTGATCAGATGCCAGAATTCCTTGCAGTCATCCTCACGCCCCATGCTGATGATCACCTTTTTTCCGGTAAAATCGGGCATGTCCTCAGGTTTTTTTGCTGCATTTTCTGCGATCTGACTGCCATCGTAAGGATTGTACAACACCTCTGTATTTTCGATTCCCAGTTTTTCCTTTAACTCATGAGCAATCACCTCCGAACAGCAGATCACCTGATCGGAGCGCTTTGCAAACAGCTTTAACTTCGATGGGTTGTCCATATCCATATAGCTGCGGATTCCCGTCCAGATCTGCCCCCGCACCGGTGTCAGGACGTTAATCAGGTTCGCTGTCGGGCCAAAGCTGTAGGTCAGATCAGGACGCAGCTTTTTCTTTAGCTTCCGAAGCTTTACCGTTCTTTTTACGACATTGACCATTTTTTTCAGCTTCCCGTCCTGTGCCGGAACATCCAGGTTTACAACAGAAAGTCCGCTTATATCATATGCAATATCTGCATCCGAAAACATGGCGATCGTCACTTCAAAATCATTCCTCAGAATCCGCGCTGTCCGCACGCAGACCCGCTCGAAGCCACCCTGATGCAGCATGGGTACAACCAGAAGGAGCCTTGGTTTTACCTGTTCCATAAGCCGTCTCCTTTCCCGGTACGATAAAAAGCTTCCAGCTCTTTCGCCTGTTCCTTTGCGTCAAATCCGGCTTTGCGGATTTCCGGCATGCGGTCAAACCGCTCTTTCTGCCGTTCCAAAAGCACAAGGGCTGCCTGTGCCCAGCTCTCTGCAGAATCCTTTAAGCTTTTGGACTCCACCAGCTCTGTCAGGGCAACCTCCTGTGTAATCGTATCCGACATCAGGCACGGGAGTCCTGCAGCCTGTGCTTCCAGCACCGTTCCGGGCAATCCCTCATACAGAGACGGGAAAATAAAAAGATCCATCGCCTGATAATAATCCTGCGGATTCCCCTGATTTCCGAGGAACTGAACGCTTTCTGTAATTCCAAGCTCTGCCGCCTTCTGCTTTGCAGGCTCCATGCATCCGCCCTCGCCGAGCAAAATCAGCTGCGCATCCGGACGGCTCTTTTTGATCTGTGCAAAAACCTCCAGCAAAAACAGGTGGTTTTTCATCTCATTAAAACGCCCCACATGCCCGACTGTCAGACAATTGCCCAACTCCAGTTTTTGCCGCATCTGTGCACGCATCTGGTCGTTATAGGAAAACTTATCCACTTCGATCGCATTCGGCACCACATGGACAGCTCCCTGCGCCCACGCCTTTTCCCCGAAAACTGCTTTTCCGGCAAGCTTGGAGCACGCCAGGCAGACGTCCGTTTTTTTCCAGAGATTTTTACGCATCCACTTCGTCATCATCCCTTTGACACCGCCTTCTGTACCCGCGCTTCTGGCATGGGCTGCCGTCAGGGCGATTTTCGCACGCTTCGCTTCCGGCAGATAAATCGACGCAGTACTCGTCATATGCCCGTGCACACAGGCATACTCGGAATGCTCTTTCAAAAAGCTGCGCCACGCTGCCCGATACGGGATCCAGTTATAGACCTGAAACCGCGGCAGCCGGTAAATGTGTCCGCCAAGTGCTTCAATCTCTTCGTCAAAATATCCTTTTTTTGAGGTGTGCACTGCAAAATCAAACTGCACCCTCTCACGGTCGATATTTCGGTATAAATCCATAACCCGGCTTTCTGCCCCGCCGAGTCCCGTTGTTCCCAGCACCTGTAATACCCGAATCGGTTCTTTCATACGCTTCTGGTTCCTTTTTCTTTTTCTAATTTGCACGCCGATGCCTTTCCATCCGCTTATGCGTGCTGGTTCTTTAATCGGCCAAGCCGCGCGGCAAGCCCTTTTCCGAACGCCAGCACATATTCCCGGATACGCGCTGTCATGCACTGTGGCTTTGCTTCCAGCTTAAAAAAATCGAAATACGGCACAATGTTTTCCCTGTTTGCGTCAATCATCTCTTCGTAGGCTTTCAGCTCCGCTACCGTGGAATGGTTGGCATGAATGACGATCGTCGTCATTCCCTCCCGATCAGAAAATGCGTATTTCCGCAAAAAGGCAATCGGTAAAAAAGTCATCCCACTGCGCACATACGGCAAATCTCCAAACCCGTCCGTCACATGGGTAAACCCGAGCGCTTTGAGCGCACGCAGTGTCGTTTTGTCAAAGGTATGGCCAGGCGCCATGAACAGCTTCGTCTCGATACCGCGATCCAAAAGCTTTTTCTGTCCGCTTTCCAGAAGCTGATACTGCTCCTCATAGCTCTTCCCCGCAAACTCCGACTGGGCATTCAACGGAAAGCTTCCGCCTCTTTTTGTTGTATACACATGATGGCAGCCGTGCATGGAAAGGGTCCAGCCTTTTTCCTGCAGCTCCTGCATTTTTTTCCAGAACGCTTCCCGCGCCGGATCCACCGACAGCTTCGGATCAAGATTGTCCGGTACAATGCCCAACAGCGGATAGCAGCCATAGCGTTCAAACAGCTGTTCAAAGGCTTCAAAGCTTTTCCAGTCCATATCCGGTGTAATATCATCCATTCGAAATGCGATTTTCATACTCTTTTCCTTTTCGCTGCTGCACAGCTTTATTCCAGGAGCATTCCCGGCTCCAGCTCTATTTCCGACTCATAGTCTTCGACTAAAAGAGAGCCATCCAGCGTCCGTACGATCAGCTTTTTGTCAAAAATGTCGATGATCTCCCCTGGTGCATACATCGAGAAGTCTAACATCTCATCAAAGGGATGTGCGCTCCATACCGTGATCTTTTCGCCGTTGCAGAAGCAAAATGCTCCCGGGAACGGTCTTGTCACGCCCCGGATCAGGTTATACAGATTCCGGGTACGATCATGGAAATCCAGCTTTCCGTCCGCCGCCGTCCGCTTATTGTACCAGCTGTCGAAATCTCTGGACTCCCGGTGTACGCTGACGGTTCCAGCCTGATGTGCCGCGATCAGCTTAGCGATCAGGCGCTTGCTGACCAGCATGTTTTTATACTGCATCGTACGCACGGTATCATGAGGAGTGATGGCGCACATCTCGCTTGCAAAAACATTCGGGCTGTCCGCTTTTTCATCGTACTGGAACAGGTTCAGATTAAAACGCGTATCTCCGAGAATGATCGACCAGTTAAGCGGCGAGCGTCCCCGCCCAAAGGGCAGATATGCACAGTTCCCGTGGAATCCGAATACACCCTCCGAAAATCTGGAAAGCACGAAGCCGGGAAGCAATCTCTGCCAGCCCATGGAAATCCCCAGCTCGAAGGTATTTTCCGCGAAAAATTTCGTCGTCTCCTCATCCTTTAAACCGTAAGAATGTGTTTCATAAACCGGAATCCCGTACTTGTCCTCCAGCCAGGAAAGTCCCTCATAGCCGGACACCTGATTGCCCGAAAGCACATCGGGATGAATCGTCACAACCAGATCCACCGGACAAAGCTTCTCCTGAACAAAGCGGACGATCTCCGCAGTTGTATCTTTTACACCGAATATAACAACTCGATAATGCATATTCCCCTCCTGTTTTGCGCAATCCTTGCCTGCAGCGCGCGTATGGTAGCTTTTTAACGAATAGTCAAGCCTATTCGTTAAAAAGCCGTCCAAACCAATTGGACGGCTTTTCGTTCTTTTATTTTACAGATTTTCTTTATACCAGTCAATGGCAAGGCGGATTCCCTTTTCAAAATCATAATCCGGATCGTAGCCAAGCAGCTCTCTTGCTTTGCTGATGTCCGCGTTGGAATCCCGGATATCTCCCTTTCTGGCAGGACCAAAGACCGGCTCTATCTTTTTTCCCAGTGCTTCGCAGAGTTCATAATATAAATCGATCAGATATACTCTGCCGCCGGAACCGATGTTGAACGCTTCTCCTGCTGCTTCGCTCGGAGCCAGGCAGGCTTTTAAGTTCGCTTCGATTACATTGTCGATATAAGTAAAGTCTCTGGACTGACGGCCGTCTCCGTTGATGGTCGGCGCTTCATCCTTTAACAGCAGCTTCAAAAACTTCGGAATAACAGCGGCATACATGCCTTCCGGGTTCTGACGGCGTCCAAATACGTTGAAATAACGCATGCCGTAAGTATCCAGACCGTACAGCGTCTTATAAAGACGACCGAATTCCTCGTCTGTCTTCTTGGTCAGGGCGTAAGGGGAAAGAACATGGCCTTCAATGCCCTCTTTTTTGGGAAGTCCGGGATGATCGCCGTATACGGAAGAGCTGGACGCGTATACAAACTTCTTTACGCCGTTCTGTCTCGCTGCTTCCATCATGTTCAGCGTGCCGACGATGTTATTCTGCGCATAGAAAATCGGCATTTCGATGCTTCTGGGAACGCTGCCCCATGCCGCCTGATTCAGCACATAATCCACACCCTCGCAGGCTTTCATACAAGTATCCAGATCTTTGATGTCGCCTTTGATAAAGGTATAGTTCGGCTTACCTTCAAACATCTCCACATGCTTCGGATTGCCTGTGGAAAGGTCGTCCAGACATCTTACCTTATAACCGAGGTTCAAGATCGCCTCGCACAGGTTGGAACCGATAAAACCGGCGCCGCCTGTTACCAGAAATACACTGTCCTTGTCAAATTTCAAATCCTTATATCCCATGGATTTCCTCTCATTTCTGCCGCAGCCGCGGCACTGTATTTTATTCATGACAATAGAATGCTCGCAGAGCGTGCATTCTATTATTTCGGATAAACGATCCGCGGATTGCGCCATGATCCGGAAGTATTTTTGTCCTTCTGCCCCTGATATCCGATCCAATCAGTTGAAGGAAGCGATATTGTTGCCCGAGATCTGACCCGCTGTTCCGTAGAGCAGGCAGGATGCGATGGTTTTCGCATACAGGCTTCTTCCTTTTTCATTTAAGTGAATGCCGTCTTCCAGATATTCATCTGCATTATAGGCATCCACTCCGAGATTGTCGTAAGCATCCACGCACAGCGTTCCCTGACCGACTGCAACGTCACAGGCAATGCTCGCATAATTGTAGAGTGCCTTTTCTCCCATATTCTGAACCGGGATCGGAAAATAGGACGCATAGTTGGGGCTGACAATCAGGATCTGGGCCTGCGGGAAGATTCCCTTTATTTCCAGTACCCCGCTGTTTAACGCCGTTCCAAAACCCGTCCAAGGTCTGTCCGAGTTGTTGATCGGAGCCTGCGCCAGAAAGTCATTCATACCATAGGACAGAATTACCACATCGATCTGATCCTTAACATCCATTACTGCCTTGATATCGTCATAGGCTGCTTTTCCCTGCAGCATCTCCACATCCGTATCTCCTCGCAGAATAGAAACCATCTTTCCCAGGGAGCAGTCACTGGCAGGACCAAACTGGTATTCATTATCGTCCGGGCTGATGGTTGCGCGGGTGCCGCCGATGGCACCGTTATAGACCGTCGCATTTTTTCCTTCTTGAGCAAGACATGCTGCAAGGCGTGCGGACACACCGGTATCATCCCGATAATTGCCCCAAATGCTGTCTCCAAGCACCAGGATCTTCATTTCGTCCCCGGAGTTATCCGTATTCTCCGCCTGCTGGACGTCGGTTTCCGTCGTCTGGTTTTCAGACACCATCTCCTGAGACTGATTTTCTGTCTCTGCAGCAGTCTGGGTCTCTTCTGTGCTCTGGGTCTCGGTAATGCCCAGCTGAGCCTTTAATTCTTCATTCTCCGCCGCAAGGGATTCCAGCTTGTTCTGATATTCCTTGATCTCTGCTGTATAATCTGTCGTCTGCCCGCATCCTGAAAGCATTGCTCCAATCAGCAGGGATGCTGTCAGAAGCAGACCGCATGATACTCTTGATAACCGTTTCATACATTCATTCCTCCTCATGCCTGTTTCCATTAAGACAGCTTCAGTATATCCCCTTTGCAGCCAATCTGCAACGGACTTCATAGAATCTTAATCAATGTTTAAGTTCACCTGCGGTTTTTCCACCCGCCAGTTCGTACAAAAGCATCAGTCCGCTGACATAAAACAGCGGCAATCCATAGATCACATAGCGGGAAAGGCACATGATGATCATGGAGGTAGCAAATACGTTTGCTAACACAACCAGCAGGGAAAATGCCGCCAGCCAGACCGCGTTGGAATTGTGATTTTTCCTCCATGTAAGGGCAGCCAGCACGATATAGGCGAGGTACGCCGTCAGCGCATACCAGTTTAGCAGCGGGTGTACGACTGCGATGGACCGGATCAGTCCGTAGCAGGCGAGCGCCAGATAATCATACAGCCATCTGCCCAGAACTGCCGGAAGTAAGGATTTCACGATAGTTGCCGCAATCCGGTCGGATTCCACATTTTCAGGAATGTAGTCTATAAAGCCCTCCCTGTCATGCAGCTGTCTCCAGGGCTCTTCGATCATTTCAAACTTGATTGCGTCATGCCATTTTTCCAGATGCGCTGCCCGGTTGAAAAAGCCCTCCGGCGCATCCTGATACGTCGCACCCTGTTCTTTTGCAAGGCGATAGGAAAGCTCAAACATAACTCTTGCGTCCTGATCGGCAATCCTTTCGGCATCCTCTTCGTCCGCCGCATACAGAATGTTTGCGAGCAGTCCGACGCTTCCAAACGTATTATTGATAAAATATCCGTTAAAAATAAGGTTGTAGCTTTTTACGAGAAGCGTCCTTGTGCCAAACGCCAGCGCAGTGCACACGACACAAATCAACAGGCGCTTCGCCAGCTTCTTTTTTTCTACGATCACGACGGCCCCTGCAAACACCAGCCAGAGCAGGATCGTGAACATCATCTGTCCGCGTACCAGAGACAAAAATAAGGATAACAGCAGGGAGGATAAAGCTGCTCCCCGCTGTCTTGTATACACCATCTTCATGCACTGCGCCGTAAACAGATAAAACAGCGGCAGTCCCAGCGCTTCGCTGATGACGCCGTTCGACAAAACCAGTCCGCTCGCAGAAAACACCGGCGTGATAATGTGGGGCGCCAGTAAGATCAGGCACACCAGAGCTTCCATCCACTGTCCGAAGTCAAATCGTTTTTTCAGGCTCTCCGCCAGCCAGATCACGGAAAACGCCGCCAGTCCGTTCTGCAGAAATCTCACAATATCAAGATACTTTGTCTCCCCAAACAGGCTGCGGAAAATCCACAAAAAGAAAGAGTACAGCGGCTCCCGGTGAATGTGCATCGCAATATACTGGTTGCTGTCATTATAGATCCCCGTTGTTCCAAGCAGCCACAGTGCTGCAAAAAACAGCACCGGAAGCAGCCAGGAAAACGGGAATTTTTTCCATTTTCGGATCATTTACACCTCTGATTATAATCTCCAGTACAGGCAGTCATCACGTGTCCATTCCTTGCGATTTAAGATGCCCTTAACATCTACAAGTACTTTTTTGCCGTTTGTCGGATTAAAGAAGCTTTCAATCGCTGCCTGATCCAATCCTTCAAATTCCTTATGGCATACGGCAATAACCAGCGCGTCCACATCTTTTACAGCACTCATATCCTGCAGCTCTACTCCATAGAGACGCTTCGCCTCTGCGCGGTCTGCAGTCTGATCCACCAGCACCGGCTCGATGCCGTACTCACGCAGCTCTTTTACAATATCGATAACCTTTGTATTTCTGGTATCCGGGCAGTTCTCCTTGAAGGTAAAGCCAAGGATCGCAACCTTCGCATGCTTTACCGCGATATCTGCGCGGATCAGGTTTTTCACAATGTTTTCTGCGACATATTTGCCCATGTCGTCGTTGATGCGGCGGCCGGACAGAATGATCTGGGAATGATAGCCCATCTGCTCTGCACGGTAGGTCAGATAATACGGATCAACACCGATGCAGTGTCCGCCCACCAGACCGGGATAAAATTTCAGGAAATTCCATTTGGTTCCTGCTGCCTTTAATACGCTCTGCGTGTCGATGCCCATCTTGTTAAAGATAATAGAAAGTTCATTCATGAACGCAATGTTGATATCCCTCTGGCTGTTCTCGATTACCTTTGCAGCCTCTGCGACCTGAATGGATTCTGCACGGTATACACCGGCTTCTACAACCAGCTCATAAACCTTTGCAACAGTATCCAGCGTTTCCTCATCCATACCGGAAACGATCTTTGTGATGGTTTCCAGACGGTGTACCTTGTCGCCGGGGTTGATCCGTTCAGGAGAATAACCGATCTTGAAATCCTTACCGCATACCAGTCCGGATTCCTTTTCCAGAATCGGCACGCATACCTCTTCGGTTACGCCCGGATATACGGTAGACTCGAATACGACAACGCTGCCCTTTGTCAGGTTCCGTCCCAGAATCCTGCTTGCGCCCTCTACCGGGGTCAGATCCGGCGTATGGTCATCGTTTACAGGAGTAGGAACTGCTACGATATGGAATTTTGCTTCCCGCAGCTTTGTCTCATCTGCAGTGAACTCCACTTCCGTCTGGCGGATCACATCATCTCCAACCTCGTTGGTCGGATCAATGCCGGACTGATAGAGTTTGATCTTTTCTGCGTTTAAGTCGTAGCCGATTACCTTGATCTTTCTGGCAAATGCGACTGCGATCGGCATGCCTACATAACCAAGACCTACCAGCGACAGTTTTTCCTCGCCTGCCAAAATCTTTTCATATAAATCCATTTTCATATCCTCGCTTTCCTGCGCTTTTCTATATGGTTTTTCTTTTTTAACATCTGGTTGCCCCAATCAGGCTCCCCAGCGTTTCGAGATACGCTGTTACGACCTGTCTGCGGTCAAAATGCGCCTCCACATAGGCTCTCGCCTGACGTCCCATTTCGGCCCGTTCCTCCGGAGCCAGCAAAAGGAATCTCTCGATGGTCTCTGTCAGGCTGTCTGCATTCTGGGGTAAAAATGCAAGCCCCGAAACACCGTTTTCAAAAATCTCCCGGCAACCGTTTATATCGCTGGCAATCACTGGTCTTGCGGTCGCTGCCGCCTCCTGCAGGACATTCGACATGCCCTCGTGATAGGACGGATGGATTACCGCCTGACAATGCCGGTAAAACTCCGGCATATCGTCCCGGTAACCATAATAACGCACAATCCCTTTGGATTGCAAGTCCTCAATCATCGGCTCATAGCGTGCCCGCGTTTCTTCCTCGTAGGCGCCCAGCAGCTCGAACACCGTTTCCGGATGCTTTTCATGGATCCGTCTTGCCGCTTCCAGCAGCTCCTCGATTCCCTTATCCTTCATGATCCGCATAACCGATACAAAACGGACGGTATCTTCCTTCGGATAGGGCATCGGCGGATGCTCCTCCAGGTTGACACCGGAGCCGGAGATCACCCGGGTTTTCGTCCTTTTTTTCAGACAGCCCTTCTGCCGCATGAACGCCAGATTCTGCTCATTCTGGAAAAAGACGCAGCCCGCGCCGGACATTCCTGTCCGATACAGTAAAACAATCAGCTTCTGCAACGGTCCATCATGCTCCAGTGTCGTTCCAAGGCCTGTAATGTTGACCAGATAAGGTACCTTTGCAAGCCGACACGCCACACCGCCATAAATATTCGGTTTAATCGTATAGGTCAGCACCGCCGCCGGATGGATGGTCTTTAACAGCTTTCTGTAAAACAAAAGCAGCTTTCCGTCCTTCAACGGATTCATACCGCGGCGCTCCATCACCGTCTCATGACAGATACAGCCCAGTTTTTTGATTTTTTCCAAATACCCGGTATCCGGCACCGACACATGGACCTCATATCCCTCCTGCATCAGCGCCATCAGCACTTCTTTTCGGAAATCATACAGCCCGGAATCGCTGTTTCCAAGCACCAGTACGCTTTGTTTCATCCTTCCTCGTTTCTGCTGCAGCTTTTTGTCAGCGAACCATAATCTCATTGTATTTCATCATGATCTTCCCAACCGGATAATTTCCGATTTCCGGAACATTTGTCTGTCCTTCCAGATTTCTGACAATCATTTCCGGCACGCGCACGCCGCAGGCCCATGCATGGGGATAACCACCGCCAAATCTCGGATTAACCTCGGAAATATACCAGTTTCCGTCGATTTCAAACAGATCGATATCGATAATACCGCGAAAGCCCATTTTCTTTACAAAATCTGTAATCAGGGAGAACAGCTTTTCCTCCCGGAAGGATTCCGCCTTATCGGTTTCTCCTGCACGCATTTTCAGCTTTTTCTTAACGAAAATAGAAACCACTTCGCCGCTGAGCATGTCGATGTAGACGTCTGCACCGTATTCCTGTCCGTTCATGAACTCCTGAATCATCAGTCCGTCCTCACGGCCGCAGAGAAATTCCACTGTCTCCTGATCCTGAGCCATATGAATGTCCAGACTCGCGCTTCCGCTTTCCGGCTTGACAAAAACCGGATAGGTCAGCTCGCCGTTTTCCACCGCATGATAGAATTTCTTCCGATCCAGAAAGCAACGTCCCGTCGCAAAGCCGAGTGCTTTGCAGGCTTCATACATCGCATATTTATGGAAGCAGATATCCACCTGCTTTGCGTCCGGCACGATCGGCACGGTTCCGACCTCCAGAAAACGCTCCTTATTGTCTGCAAGAAGAGACAGCTCCGGGTCGATCAGGGAAAGTACGCCCGTGATCTGTTTTTCCCGGCAGATCTCAAGAATTTTGTCCAGATAACCGGGCTCTGTGATCCTGGGCACCAGCACATATTCGTCCGCTTCATAAATGGCGGGTGCGTAGGGGCTGCAGTCCGTTGCGATTACCTTTCCTTTTCCGGCAAGGGCTTCTTTAAAATACTGCACGACCTTGTCTCTCGTGCCGGCGCTTAAAATCAGGATATTGATCATACGAATCCTCTTTCCGAGCAGATTATGCTCTGTCTTCTTCAGGCCTCCAGCCTTCCGGTTCTGTCAAGCCGCTCCTGCCTGATCCTGGCAAAATTGCCCTCCGCCTGGCTGGTATCCTCTGCGACGTCCGAGCGGTCGAATACTACCTTGACAGTCAAAAATAAAACCTTCAAATCCATTTGGAAGGAAAGTCCCTTTACATACTCCACATCCTTCGCAAGCCGTCTGTCCCAGTCCAGAAAATTTCGTCCCGACACCTGTGCAAGACCTGTCAGTCCGGGACGCACTGTATGGCGCAGAGCCTCTGTTTCCGTATAATACGGCAGATACGAAACCAGGAGCGGACGCGGACCGATAAAGCTCATGTCCCCTTTTAAAATATTGAAAAACTCCGGCAGCTCGTCCAGACTCGTCGCCCGCAGAAGCTTTCCGAATTTGGTAAGCCTGTCCTTATCCGGCAAAAGATTTCCCTCGGCGTCGCGTTTGTCCGTCATCGTGCGGAATTTATACATTGTGAAAATTTTCTCATGCAGTCCCGGGCGCTCCTGCTTAAAGAAAATCGGACTGCCCAGCTTGCTGCGCACCAGAATACACAGCACCAGAAGAAGTGGACTCAGCACTATAAGGATCGTCAGCGACAGCAGGATATCCAGCAGCCGTTTCATATACTTTGCATACATATTTTTTTCCTATTTTTCAAATACCTTACGGATAAGGGAGATAATCAGCTCCATATCCTCCGGTGTATTTTTGATATCGCTGGGCAGGCAGACACCGCGATTGAAAATATCCTCCGAAACGCTCCTGCCTTCCTTAACCTGAATGAAATCGCAGTCTGCAAAAACAGGCTGTAAATGCATTGGCTTCCAGATGGGGCGCGTCTCGATATTGTACTCTGCCAGGACATCCATCACCTGATCGGGCGTCACGCTGCAGTCCGGTGCGATCGTCATGCAGGACAACCAGTTGTTTGCGTCTCCGTCTGGATTCATCGGATTCATCGTGATCGCTTCGATATCCGCAAATGCCTCTTTATACTGTCTGTAAATCTCATTTTTCCTTGCTTTATGCTCTTCCAGGTGCAACAGCTGTCCTCTTCCGATTCCGGCTACCACGTTAGACATCCGGTAGTTATAGCCAATGGTGGAATGCTGATAATAGCGGGCGGGATCCCTTGCCTGGGTTGCCAGAAAACGGGCACGCTTAATCTTTGCTTCGTCGCTGCACAGCAGCATACCGCCGCCGGAGGAGGTGATGATTTTGTTGCCGTTAAAAGAAAGAATGCCATAATCCCCAAAGGTACCAAGCTTCTGACCCTGGAAGGAGCTTCCCAGCGCTTCCGCAGCATCCTCGATCAGCGGAACCTGATGTTTTTTGCAGATGTCGCGGATGCGGTCGATCTTGGAAGGTGTTCCGTACAGATGCACAGCGATGACAGCTGCCGGATGCGGATATTTTTCAAAGGCTTTTTCCAAAGCGACAGGATCCATATTCCAGGTGTCGGGTTCTGAATCGATAAAGACAGGCTTTGCCTTTTCATAGCAGGCAGGATTTACGCTTGCAGCAAACGTCAGGGACTGTGCAAACACAACATCCCCTTCTTTTACGCCCGCCAGGATCACTGCCAGATGGATCGCTGCGGTTCCTGCAGACAGAGCCGCCGCATAACCGCCGCCAATATAGTCTGCCATCTCCTTTTCAAAGGCATCCACGTTGGGACCAAGGGGCGCTACCCAGTTCGTATCAAATGCACTCTGTACAAAGGCCTGCTCTTCTCCGTGCATTGTGGGGGAGGACAGATAAATCCGTTTTCTTTCCATCTCGTTACCTCTTTCTTATTTCAAGCTTATTTTTCTTCCAAAAGCTCCAGCATACCTGCCGCCGGGTGCATGAGAAATACTACTCTGCGTCCGCCGATGGCCGGAGCAGGCGTTGGCTCGTCGATCCGGATGTAGCCGTTTCCTTCCAGCTCTGCCAGCTCTTTTTCAAAATTCTCTGCTTCGTAGCAAAGATGATAAGGCGCATTTTTGTAGGTCCTGATCAGCCCGGAAACCACGGAATCCGGCGCATAGGGGCTTACCAGTTCGATCCGGTAGCCGTCCTTTTGCAAAAACAGGATGTCCACCTTGCGGATTTCGTCATGCGTCCATTCGCCCTCTGCAATATATCCAAGCGCTTCAAATGCCGCCTGTGCTTTCGGACCTTTTTTGACCAGATACCCAATATGATGTATGTTCATCGCTTCTCCTGATAATGATACGTCGGCACAACCTCATGAATCAACGGCCGGATATCTTTATTTTCTTCTTTAGATGCCTCTTCCAGCTGCTTTAACTGCTGAAAGAACAGCCGCTCGTCCAGCTCGATCGGTCTGCCGATATGAATCAGCTTATTGTCCGTATCCTGCAGTCCTTCTTCCTTCATCAGAAGCTCTTCATAAAGCTTCTCTCCCGGGCGCAGACCGGTAAAGACGATTTTGATATCTTCACCGACACGATAACCGGACAGACGGATCAGGTTCTTTGCAAGATCCAGGATTTTGACCGGCTCGCCCATATCCAGAACGAAAATTTCTCCGCCCTTTGCATAGGCGCCCGCCTGCAGCACCAAGGACACCGCCTCCGGAATGGTCATGAAATACCGGATGATGTCGGGATGCGTAACTGTTACCGGACCTCCTGCCGCAATCTGTTTTTTAAACAGCGGAATAACACTTCCGTTGGAGCCGAGCACGTTGCCGAAACGAACTGCTACAAACTCCGTCTCGTAATGGCGGTTGAACGTCTGCACGATCATCTCACAGATTCGCTTGCTCGCGCCCATGATGTTCGTCGGGTTCACCGCCTTGTCTGTCGAAATCATGACGAACTTTTTCGTGTGGTTCTGTGCCGCCGCCATAGCAGTTTTCCAGGTGCCGAATACATTGTTTTTGACCGCCTCGTTGGGGCTGTCCTCCATCAGCGGCACATGCTTATGCGCTGCTGCATGGTACACAATATCGGGATGATACGTTTCAAACACATAGTTGATCCGGCTCGTGTTGCGCACGCTGCCGATCAGAACCACCAGATTCAGCTCCGGATACTTTTCCTTCAATTCCTGCTGCAGGTCGTAGGCATTGTTTTCATAAATATCAAACACGATCAGCTGCGCAGGCTTGTGACCGGCAATCTGACGGCACAGCTCGCTTCCGATGGAACCGCCGCCGCCTGTAACGAGCACAACCTTATTCTGCACATATCCCAGAATGGAATCGATATCCACGCGGATCGGTTCCCTGCCCAGCAGGTCTTCGACCTCGACATCCCGCAGCTTGCTGACGTTGACTTCGCCGTTTACGAGCTGATACAGTCCGGGAAGGCTGCGCAGCTTGCAGTTTGTCTCTTTACAGATTTCCAGGATATCCTTAATCTGTGCCGGAGACGCAGAGGGGATCGCCAGGAAAATTTCATCAATATCGTATAAATCTGCGGACTCTATGATCTTGTCGCGGCCTCCGACCACCTTGATGCCCTGAATGAAGCGTCCCCATTTATTTTTATCGTCATCGATAATACAACGGATCACCATTGTAGAGAAGTTGCTGGAAACGATTTCTTTGATGATCGTATTGCCCGCCTCGCCGGCACCGATGATCATGACAGAAATGCTGTTTTTGCGGTTCTGCAGCTTGTGCTTGCGGCTGCGGAAAAAACGGTAGGAAAAACGGCTGGCAAACAAAAAGGTCAGCAGGAAGAAGAAATACAGAAAATAATAGCTGTCTGGAACTGCTTTTCCCTCCATTCGGAACAGGTTGATCCCTGCGCCGTTGACCGCACTCGTCACAAGACATGCCATCACAAGGTTTTGAAGCTCTGTCTCGCCTGCAAATGCCCACAGGCTGTGATAGAGACGGAACAGATAAAATACGAACAGTGCGATAACAATCCCAATGGGCAAAAAGTGGCGGATCGGCAGCAAAAACGCTGCCGGTACTGTACTCACGTCAAAATCATACCGGATCAGGATCGCCAGATAGCTGGCGGCGATTACACTGATAATATCGTATACAATTAACGCTGTCCTGCGATAAAACAGCTGATAATTAAAGGGTTTTTTCTTTTTGCCTTGCATTTCTTTCTTCCTCATTTATCGTGGTATCCCGTCAGGCGGCATGTCTGCGGGGGGAAAAGCTCATCAGGGGTGCAAGCAGCGTCATCGCGGAAAATCCGAGCGGATTGCAGGGATGGAACAGCCATTCCACCAGCCCCGCGACGCAAAAGCCGAGCATGACAGCCAGCGGCAGTACAGCATATGCGTCCTCCCGAATCTTTTTAATCGCATATGCAAACATCAGGCAGATGCTTCCGGCTCCGAAGCACAGGAAGTAAATGCCGACAATAAGTCCGTGATCATGGATGACCTGCAGATAGGTGTTATGGGCATGGACGCTAATGGAGCCGTCCGGCAGCAAAACGCCCATTTCCGTATGTCCCGTCGCATTCCAGTTGTCCATATACGACCGGAAAATTTCCAGACGTCCGTTGGAAAAATCCTCTGCGTCCGACATGCCTGCCTCATCCTGCGCAGACGCTACCAGCACGTCATTTTTTACAGAAGGCTTACCGGTCACTGCATTGCAGAAAAGCTCTGTCTGTTCCGTCAGCTCGGAAGCATCCGAAAGGAGCTTATTTTCTATGACATATTTGAAATAGGAGACCGACATATAGGCGTCAGAATCCTTCGGATCGTCCTTGTGAATCGCGGATGCGGAATCCTCGATCTCATACAGATACGGATCGTTATAGAGTGCCGGAAGCAGCCGGATGCCGGAATAGGTCATCGGCAGACAGATCACAAACGCTACAATCATATAGACAAGCGCCCGGAAAATTTCCCGGATTTTCTGTCTGTATACAAACACCGGCACAAAAATCAGCAGCACTGCGGTCATTACCAGCACCGCCAGATAGCCGGTTCTCGACAGCGTTAAAAACAGCAGCGAAACTGCGATTCCGTACAGCAAAAACGTTCCCCACAAATCCGCGGGACAGCTGTTTTTCGCATCCTTTTTGCGGAGCGTCTTATGCTTCATCCCTTTGGCATTTTTCGTGCTGTTTTGGGGCATGCCCTCCGACAGTTTAACGAACAGCCGCACCGTCAGCACGCAGAGCACCAACGTCAGATAAGTTGCTGTAATCGTTACAGTGTGAAAAACAAAATTATATCTCGAATACACCCACGCACGGAACGGTCTTCTCGCAAATGCGAACACGACTGCCAGTGCAAAGTTTAACATCACGCCATTGCAGAAGTTATTCAACAGGTGTTTCTTTTTGTTCCAGCCCAGATAAAAAACATAGTAAAGTGCAAATACGACCGCCAGATAAATCGGCCAGAGGCGCGTATTTCTGAAAATCACCAAAAGCGCCATAAATCCAAACAGCACTGCCGTATAAATGCGGTTGACACTGCCCTCGACCAGCTTTTTGGCGCGGATTCGTGCTGCCATCTCTGCCAGAATCAGAACGAAGAAAAAGACGATCAGCGCTTCCAGAAAAATCTGTTTGCCAAGCAGCTCGTTGGTCTGCAGGGCTTCCTTCTGCGTCAGCGACTGCACTACATACCAGATTCCACCAGCGATCAGGCCGATCAGTGCCCGCCATCCGCCCTTTTTGGAAAACAGAACTGCAGGAGATACCATCGTCAGAATCAGAAACGCCGCCCACGAAAGCACTTCCCGATACGCGAGGTTCTGTTGATTTTGGTACAGTGCGTTCATATAATGAATGCCGCCCAGCAAAACACCGGCAAACGCCGCCGTCTGCAGCCAGTCCATCCCCTGCTCTGTCAGCATTTCTTCAAACGGTGGATGGTATTTGCTGCCACGCCGCGAAAAAAGCACCCAGACAGAAAATGCAAAAAACAGACCGATTCCAAGTCCGTACACGATCAGGTCGTCCGGTTTGCCTCCAAATGCCCTGCGCCCATAGACCTCCCAGAGCAAAACTGCCATGCCCACAGTAATCAAAGGTCCGGCTGTCACCCAGTGGACAAAGCGCCATGTGATTTTATTGTTGAGTTTTGGCTGTTTCGGACTCAGATATACCGCAGCAAGGATAAAAGCTGCCGCTGCAACGCACAGTATTGTCTTTAAAATCGTCATCACTGCCGCGGACGGCTTGTCGGTGTAGACCAGACGCATGACAATATTCTGTGTCTCCATCTGAGTCGAAGTGCTGTCTGCGAGGACATAATAGCTGCCAAAGCAGGTCAGCCCCGTTTCCCCTGTATTTTCATAAGAAAGCTCCAGCGGCTCCGACTTACCCTGCAGCTGCCAGACATAAGCCGTCCCCCTCGTCGTATCGATTCCCAGCGGAATCCGCACAAAGCCGGGCACTTCGTCCGCTTTGAGTTCAAAATCCCGGTTAATCAGCATTTCGTTATTTTCATCGTAAACGAGCAGATGATAATACTCCCCGGGAGATTTTGGAGATGTCACATACAGCTCCAGATACCGTAAATAATCGCCCTCTGCAATCAGCACCTGCTGAACCTGCTGATCCTCCCGCACCTCCACGGTTCCGACCGGATTTTCTGCACCCGCCAGAAGCCTGTCTTTTTCCAGCAGTTTTCCCGGTCCCAGCAAAAAAAGAACCGCTGCCAGATAAAACAGAACGATATAAATAATTGCCTGATATGCTTTAATCTTTCGATTCATGAAAAGCCTTTCCGAAAAGGGAACCATCCGGCAGATTTCCGGCAGCCTGTTTTTCTGCTTTTACGCAGGATTTCCCACTTTTCCCATTATCTTTAGAAGTATAACACACTCCGACACAGATTGACAAGTAAAGGGGCAGGGCGAACCAGAAAATCAGGACGTAACGTACCAGATAGGTCGGTCCTAACAACACCGTCAGAAGATTCAGGCAGACCGGTGAAAATACCGCCGCCTTCCTCCAGTTTCCGGACGCGATCAAAAACAGTGTGCCGAGCACGTAACACCAGCACAGCGCTCCCGGCGAAAAGGGAAGGGAAACGACCGGTATTTTGTGCACTGTATCCGTCCAGGAAAGGTTTTCATACCAATGCTCCAGCCACGGCAGTTTGGAATCCCGCCGTCCGGGTCCTTCCGTTTCACAGGAAAAATAAGAGCTGCTTTCGTAGCATCTTGTGCCATTGTATACATCAATATCCGCGCCCGGATACCAGAAGCCATAGGAGGTCAAAAGCCAGGCGTTTAAGTACGTTGCCGGTGCTTTTATCCCGATCCTTGTCCACAGCTTTGCATATTTTGCAGGATCCTTTTTAAAATTTTCCGTTGCAAATCCCGCCTTTACCAGATCGGAAAGCTTCGGCTGATACAATGCCAGGGATTCCTCCGGTAAAATTTCAAACAGCGTTTCCTGATCTTCCTCCAAAAACAGTTCCGGGCTGTAGTTCCACGTCCGCGCAAGCTGCTGAATCGGCACGGTCAGGCTTTCCATCGCATTCGTGCTCTCCGGCTTCAGGACAATGTTTAAGCCACTCTGTAAAAGAACATACGCCCCCAAAACAACGCCTGCCAAAAACACTGCCTTTTTCCGGCTGCTTTTCTGTACCAGAAAAAACAGGATCGGTAGAAACAATACAAGGACGATCACTCCATTGCTGCGGAAAACTGCCATGACCAGCAGGGCGAATGCGAATGCCGGGAGGGATGCGGTGCTTAAGGGAAAATGACCGGCTTTGGGCATTTCGGCGTCTGCTACAGCTTTTGACCGAGCGGCACTGGCTGTCGATGATACCACGTCCGCGTGCGCAACAGCAACTTCAGCTTCTCCCCTCCTGCTGCATCCGCCACGCTGCATCCTGCACAGCAGCACCAGCACTGCCAGCATTCCTGCCGTATATGGCGTGTCCTTGCTCGTGCACAGCACATACATCGGGACGACCGGGAACAGTCCGTAGAACAACAGCCCGCAGACTCGTCCTGCCCTGGTTCGAAGCTGCTGTATGGTCCAGCCAAGCAGCATCGCCATTATCGCCATTTGTGCAAGCACATAAACGCCGATCCCGATATTATAGCTGCCCGTCAGCTTCTGAATGCCGCTTACCGTTTTTCCAAGCATCAGTACATGTAAAAGGGGGTGCCTTGTCACATACTGTCCGGTCAGCACCTCCTGCAGCTCGTCCGTCGCATCATAGGCAAAAAAGCCTGGATAGACCGCAAGGAATACCGGCAGCCAGCATAGGAACAGGATGATGGCATAGCGGAGGATCGGACTTTGGAACAGCTTCTTCCAGCCCCGCTGCAGTTGCTGCCCGGCATCCGGCGCTTTTTTGTTGCTGTGCGATACCAGCCTATCGCCTGACACCTCTATGCCGGTCAGCTTTTCCACCACCAGATAAAACACCGGTGTCAGCACACAGGCCGTCAGAAATGGGATCAGCCAGCTGTACAAATCCGTTACTGCTACGTTTCCGTTTCGATCCAACTGACTGCCCCAGTTTGCACCAAATCCGCAAAAAAAAGCCCCTGCTGCGCTGCAAATAAGCGTGCGATATTTAATTTTCCGATTCTTCTTCTCCACCAACGATCTCCCTTACCACAAACTGCGGCGCATGATTGAGACAGATGTACATTCTTCCGACATATTCCCCGATCAGCCCCAGCATCAGCATCAGCATTCCGCCGATAAACATGATCGACGCCATCAGCGCTGAAAATCCAATCGGAACACCCGGAAGCACCAGTTTTTTAATAATCGTATAAATTCCGTACAAAAATCCCAGTCCGGCACAGCCCACACCCGCCATCGTTGCGATCCGGAGGGGCTTTTCTGAAAACGCTGTAAATCCGTTAAACCACAGCGCCAACAGCTTTCCAAAGGTGTAGCCGGATTCGCCGACCATTCGATCCCGATGTTCTACCGTCACGTTGACAATATTTCTGGTTGCACGAAGCACCAGTCCAATGACATAAGGGAACGCATTTTCATATTTCAGCATCTCTTCCAGTACAAAGCGTCTTGCGGCAAAATAGCTGGAAATAAACAGATCCTTTGGTTTGTTCAGCATAAAGCAGAGCATCCAGTCGTTGACCCTGCTTCCGAAATTCCGAAATGCGCTGTGATGCTTGTGCTCATATTTTGCATATGCAACGTCTGCGCCGTTTTCCAGCGCAGCCAGAAGCTTGCCGACTTCGTTTGCAGGCGTCTGACCGTCATCATCCAGACAAACCAGGATGTCGCCCTTTACCTGATGAAATCCCGCCATCAGTGCCGCATGCTGTCCAAAATTTCGCGCAAGATTTATCCCCTTGATCCGTTTATCCTTGCCGCACAGCTCGCGGATTTTTCCAAAGGTATCGTCCGGCGAGCAATCGTTGACCAGAATGATCTCATACTCATACCGCTCCAGCTCCCCCATCGCTGCTTCGATTTCGTCCACCACACTGCCGATCGTTTCCGCTGACCGGTAGCACGGGATTACAAAGCTGACTAACTGTTTCTTCATACTTTCCTCTCATTTCTGCGCACGCTTTTTGCGCATACCGAGTTTGTGTCAAGTGCATGCAGACACAAATCTCGTGATTGAAAAATTTTATTTTTCAATCTTCCTCCTGTATTGCCGCAGATGCGGCTGTTTACCTGTTCTCCTCAAACAAAATTGCCATCAGCAGCATATCCCGATAAATGCCGTTCTGCAAAAATTCATCCTTCAGGCATGCCTCCTGCACAAATCCGGCGTTTTGGTAGCTTTTGACTGCCCCGACATTATCCGCGAACACGCGCAGCATCAGCTTGTGGAGCTTTAACACATCCCGCGCGTAATCTGCTGCAAGGCGGGCTGTTTCCGACCCGATTCCTCTGCCCGCAGCGTCCGCTTCTCCGATAAAAATTCCATATTCCGCTTTTTTATTGTCGTGGTCGATGTCCCGGAAATATACGCTGCCTACCGGTCGATCGTTATTTTTTTCACAGATAATAAATTGTACGACATGGCCGGTTTCCACCTGGGTGTGCATCCAATTTTCATGGCTTTCTTTTGTAAAAAGCTTCTGATAGATAAAATTATGCCGGACGCGATCCTGATTCCGCCACGAAACAATCCGGTCCGTGTCCTCCATCGTGATCGGCCGCAGATAAATCTGCTTTCCCTCAATCTTCTGCATCAATCTCTTCTCCCCGAAACATTTCGTTTATGCGCTCTTCTGAAAGGAACTGATAGACCTCAACCCCTTCTCCTGCAGAGCCGATCCGCAGCAGCATTCCGGGTTCTCCCCGTTCCTCCAGATATTCTGTCAACCAGGACATATCCGTGCCCTCGTCCGCCAGCAGACAGACCTTCTCACTGCTTCTGGCCGCTTCTCCCATGGAAGCATATCCAAACGCTGACAGCTTCTGCTTCGTCAGCGGGCTTTTTACCAGCCAGCCGCCCAACAGATCATAATTGAACGGTTTATCGCGGTCCAGCATAATCTTCTCCGAATACGCCACCGTCGAATACACATCCTCTAAAAACAGCGTCGAAGCATGTTTTTCGCAATACGCAAACACTTCCTCGTTTGTCTGGTTTACCGTTTCCCTGCGTGTCTGCTCCCGCACCACACCCTGCCACATGCCCGGAACCCGGAGAATACAAAGCAACAGGATAACACCGCAGACTGCAGCGGTCATGACAGTGTGAATACGTCCGGTGCTGCGCGTGTTGATGCCGGGCGCGGCTGTGCTCGGTGCCGTTCCCCACAGCCCAGCCGCCAGCAAAATCTGTGCCAGATACAGCGGATGGGTCACGCGATCCACCATCCGTCCCTGCATCAGCAGATAGCTCCACAGCATTCCGCCGACACAAACCACAAAAACCGGCTGCCAGAAATATCTTCGTTTTTCTTTCTGTAAACAGCAGGAACACCACACAAAAACAACTGCCAGCCAGACAAAGTTCCAGGGCAGGTCGTTTTTCGACAGCCAGTTTTCATGTGCCAGCCGCCAAATTGCTTTTTTTACCTGCGATAGCACTGATTCTTTTGCGTCTGTTTTCTTCGCCTGCACCGCCAGGGAAGAAAGCATCTGCGTGTCGATCTCATCCGCCGCCCCAAAGTTATAGTTTTTGAGCATCTCCTGCAGCGTCCTGGAAACACCCGTCTCTTCATAGGCTTCCCGGTTTTCGTCGTATTGCTCAACGAAATCCAGATGGTAATCATATAATGTCGTGCGCTCATCGAAAAACTGTCGGAAATCTTTCCAGTTCGGATCGGAATAGGCAAGCACGTCAAGTCCGTAAAAAACACCCATCCCGATTACCAGCGCTGCAAACAGTCCAAGATAATGCCGCAGGCTTTCTTTGGAAAAAATCTGTTTTTCCCTGCCCCAGATGCAAAGACCGCCAGCTCCTGCGAGCGGCAGGCACAAAAGCGCCATCTCCGGACGCAGGCAGAAAGAAAGCCAATAAAGCAAAAGCGCCCAGAAGCGTTCTTTGCCCTTCGCCGTAACAACCCAAAAAATCGCCGCGCCCGCCAGCATCCCTGCCGTGACCGTGTACTGCAGATACACAAGGTGACTGCCCATCGCTGCAAACCAGAACAGAGCCTCCGCAAGAAGAAGCACCCCTTTTACGCCCAGCCGCTCGGCAGTAATATTCCATGCGCTGCATACCGCAGGCTCTGCCAGACGCGTGGCAGACGCTGCACTGCACATCCCTGGTGCAAAAGACGCGCCATCACGTGCTGCCCGCTCCTCGTCCACCAGCACGGTGCTCCTGTATCCGACCGCCCAGATACTCCCAAACTGGCAGAAAAGCAAAAACGCGCCGAATACCGGGATCGAAAGCCCCCGGTACAACAGCGCAAGCAATGCTCCCAGCGGATACAACAACTGCATGGTATGTCCGTCCGGCGTACCGGAATATACGCCGGACAGAATATCTTTTATCAGCACATCGTCATTCAAATCATAATAAAAGTCAAAGCGCGCCGCTAAAATCCCCGCCAGGATCAGAGCCATCGCAAGCGACAGTATGCAATTTTCGTGTTTTTTCAAAAACTGCTTACCTGCCATAAAACTCCTTCACCTGATCCGCCACAAATGCTGTCTCTTCCGCCGTCAGACCATAGTACATCGGCAGGCGCAGCAGGCGCTCACTTTCCTTTGTCGTGTAGACATCCTCTCCGTTGAAGCGTCCATATTTAATTCCTGCAGGCGCGGAATGCAGCGGCACATAATGATAAACCGCCAGAATATCCCGTTCCTTCAAATAATTGATCAGCTCCTGGCGTTCGTGTTCGTCCGCCGTCTTGATATAGAACATGTGGGCATTATGGACGCAGCCCTCCGGAACCACCGGCAGCTCAATCTTGCCTGCCTGAGCAAGTGGCGTCAGCAGCTTATAGTACTCATTCCAGCGCGCCAACCGTGCCTCATTGATCTGATCTGCCATTTCCAGCTGTGCATACAGATACGCCACATTTAACTCGCTCGGTAAATAGCTGGAGCCGAACTCCTGCCAGCGATATTTATCCACCTGACCGCGAAAATATTTGCTTCGGTCAGTACCTTTTTCCCGGATGATCTCTGCACGCTCCACATGCTCCCGATCGCGGATCAGCAGCGCACCACCCTCCCCCATGCTGTAATTTTTTGTTTCATGGAAGCTGTAGCAGCCATAATCACCGATGCTCCCGAGGGCTTTCCCTTTATAAGAAGCCATCACGCCCTGCGCCGCATCCTCAATCACAAGAAGGTTGTGACGCTTTGCGATATCCATGATCGTATCCATTTCGCAGGCTACTCCGGCGTAGTGCACCGGCACGATGGCCTTCGTCTTTTCGGTGATCGCTGCTTCGATCTGTTTTTCGTCAATATTCATGGTATCCGGACGAATATCCACAAAAACAGGCACGCCGCCCCGCAGCACAAACGCATTTGCCGTGGAAACAAATGTGTAAGACGGCATAATAATTTCATCCCCCGGTTTGATATCCGCCAGAATCGCGGCAAGCTCCGTCGCATGGGTACAGGAAGTCGTCATCAGGCACTTCGCCGTTCCGGTTCTTTCTTCAAACCAGTGACTCGCCTTTTTGGTAAATTCCCCGTCTCCGCAGATCTTCTGATTTTCCACTGCCTGGCGCACATATTCGTATTCCCGTCCCGTAAACGGAGGTACATTGAACCGGATTTTTTCCCGTCCGGTAAAGGGAAGCTTCTTTTCTTCCATGGTTGATTCCTTCTTTCCCAAAAGCGGTTTTGCAGTCCGTTTTTTCGACCGCACTGCGCTGCTTTCATCTTTATTCATAAATCTGATAGGTTCCGTTATCCAGCTTCATTTCATAGGCATTCTGCGCCAGAAACTCCTGCAGCAGTTCCCATTTCTGCGCTTCCTGTGCATCCTCTGTGTCCACCTTTCCGGGACAGAGGATCACCAGCGGCTTTTCTCCCGCCTGAGACAGCGCTTCCAAATCTGTCCGCATCGTCTCTGCCGGGTAAGTATTCATATCCGGCCAGTCGTGGGACAGCGCCGAGGGCAGATCGAACAGCCAGCAAAAGCCCGGCACATCGCCAAACGTCAAAAGCCTGCTGTTTTCCTCCAATTCATCCGCATGCTCTGCGTAATAATCCACAACATCCTGCAGCTGCTCTGCATTTGCCCGATTCGTTTTTGCACCGGAAAGCTTTTTACAGTTTACAACCCGGGTATCCCGCTTTTGTCCCTCGATGCTGTCCCGAAAAACCGCACGCGCGCCAAAGCCCGTGCTCTGTATCAGAAAAACAACCGCCACGCACACCAGCATCGCCCGGCACGCAAAGCTATACGGCAGGCGGCGCAGCTTTAACAAAAGCCGGTAGCCCATCCAGAAGGTCACCGGAGCAACCAAAAACAGGTTATTCATATTCGGATATGTTTCGTTGTTGCTTCCGATCGGCGTGATCAAAATGACCAAAAGCACCATCAACGACAACAGCTTATCCCTTCGAAATACCAGCGGATCGGCAAGGGTCCAGATACACAGCCCGATTGCCACATATAAAAGCACCATACACCACTCAAATACGCTCCAGTAAAAGGCGTACTGCAGGTTGAACATGCCGCGTCCCCATAAAAACCGCAGCAGCACCGGAAGCATGCATAGATACAGCACCATCTTGCCTTTTTCGAATTTTCCGGGGAGAAAGAAAAATAAAACCGTACCTAAAAGCGCTGCGATCCCCAAAATCAGCACCCATTTAAACGCTTCTACATAAGCAGATACAACAGAAGTAATCATAGAAAGGGATGAATACGTCTCATCCGTTCCGGAATATCCGGCAAGCCCGACAAGCATCTTCGGATATGCATCAAACCTAAACTGCAGGCTGATCGCAAGAAAACCGACAAGAAATGCCGCCACAAAGCCGATCACACAGGCAGCGACATCTTTCCAGATCTCCGCCACTTTTTTCTTTTTCAAAATGCCATAATAAAATACCGCGATAATCAGCGCACATTCTACGATGTTAGGCAGGCGCGTCAGCACAGAAGCGCCCAGACACACGCCAGCAAACGCCATCCATTTGCGGTTCTGCCAGATCAGTCCGCGGTATAAAAGCACCGTTCCGCACAAAAACAGGAAAAACGTCAGGTAATTATACAGGCTCGTCGTCGGAATCCAGCACAGGCTGATTGCCGCGAATTCGCCCAGAAACGCGATCCAGGACGGCATTTTGCCTTTCAGGAAAAAATACGCCAAAAGCGCCATGGCGCTGACGAAAAGTCCCGTATAAAAACGCATTCCCACCAGGCTGTCCCCAAGGGGCAGGCGCATCAAAAGCGCCCCGAGCACATTTGCAAGATAGGTCGCAACCGTCCACTCCTGCCCCGCATGCGGGAAAAAGCGGTAATTTACCAGACCATAGCAGGTGTCCGTCAGTTCGATTCCCTGTGTAATTTTTAACAGCGGATACAAAAACAGTATCACCGGAAACAAAATTGTTCCCAATCGTTTTGCTTTTTCTTTCACGCTCTCTTTTTTCCTCCAAAAACAGCCTTTCCCCGATTTGCAGCAGACCTGCCTAAGCTTTTTCCAATTCTATCAAACACCCACAGCCGCAGCCGCTCGATTCCGATGCAGATCACAAAAGCGATGACGGACTGCACCAAAAGCACAAGAAGCATCCGTCCTGCAGTTACGCCCGTCTCACCCGGAACGATGTTCCAGAAATCCCCAAGTCGTCCGGTCAGGGCGTTGACCCACGCAAACCAGCGCGGTGCAATATCCGTCTGTTGATGAATCAGATAAACCCCGAATACCGCAGGGCTCCAGAACCGCACCATATCTGCAAAACGCCCTTCTTTTACCTTCAGGACAGCAAACGCGCCAAACAGCCCTACCGCCGCAAGATAGGCAAACAGTGCATTATAGTGAAACGGAACGGACGCATAATAGGTCAGTCCCGTCAGCCGTCCTGCCAAAGGAAGCAGCAAAAGCTCCAGTAAAAATGTCCCCAGCGTGCAGCCTGCATACAGCGCAATATTTTTGGGGAAGCTGTTCAAACGCGGCATCCCGTATTTTTTCAAATAACCGCCGGTCAGGTACAGCACTGCAAACCATCCGAAGTCATATCCGAAACGATCCAACGCAAACTGCAGCGGACTGAAGGATTTTCCGATGCAGAAAAAGAACAAAAGCACCGCCAGCAGCTGCTGCATCCGCCTTTTGGAAAGGGCTTCCAGCCCTGCGTTGAAAAATGGAGACAGCAGGCACAGCACCACATAAGCGCTCACGAACCAGTAATGTCCGGACTGCACCGGAAAAATACTGTTCCAGATGTGGTAAGGATTGAGAACCTCCGACCACGAAAGAACACCGACAAGTGCCAGAACCGGAGGAATCAGCACCGTATAAAACAACGTCTGAACCAGCACCTGCGCCACACGCCGGAAGGAAAAGGTACAGGAGGAAAGAAAATATCCGCTGATCAGCACATAAACGTTGACTGCGACAATGCAGACTGATTCTGTCACAAGGGACCAGACCCCGGCGCCCGTCACAGGGCTTCCGACATCCAAAAGCAATCCGCTGTTCGTGTTCCAGTGCAGGATCACAACCATGAACATGGCGATGATTCGAAGCAGCTCAAAATTTGCCTGACGTCCGGGCTTTCCCATGTCTCCTCCTTTCCGGGCGCGCGGTGTGTTCCAAAAGTGCGCAGTGCTGTACTCCCGCCGCGTAAATCGTCTCTCCGGGACTACGTTTTGCTTCCGCATCGTCCGTGTTCGTCGCGCATCAGCGTTCCCTTTCGATCTCCCCGTGCTCTACACGGTAAACAATATCGCATTTTTCGATCGTCTGCAAACGATGTGCAATAATAATCAATGTCTTATGACCATGCAGGCTGTTGATGGATTCCATGATCGCAGCCTCTGTATCGTTATCCAGTGCGCTGGTCGCTTCATCCAAAACGAGAACCTCCGGATCTTCAAACAGCGCTCTCGCAATTCCGATTCTCTGACGCTGACCGCCGGAAATCCGGATGCCGCGCTCGCCAATGCCGGTATCCAGCCCTTCGGGAAGACTGCGGACAAACTCATCCAGACGGGCTTTTTTGAGTGCCTCCCAGACCTTTGCATCGTCGATGTCTTCATCCGCGTAACCGAATGCCACATTTTTGCGGATGGTGGAATCAATCATGAAAATCGTCTGGGGAATGTAGCCGATATTTTTCAGCCAGGATTCGTAATGATCCCGAATCTCCACACCGTCTGCGAGGATATGTCCCTCCTGAATCGACAGCAGCCCCAGCATAATATCCACAATCGTTGTCTTGCCCGCACCGGAGGTTCCCACAATGCCGACAGATTTTCCGGCAGGGATCTCCATATGCGCATGGTCGAAGATCAGCACCTCGGAATTCGGATATTTGTATACAATATCATCCAGTACAATTTTATCCTGTAGGGGCAACTTATCCACCGGCTTGCTTCTCCGATAGGCAGCTTCGTCGTAAACCACGTTTTTGTCGTGGATTTCCTCCTGCAGATTGTCGGACACGCCCATAAAAAAGGGCTCGAAATAGGAAATCTGTGTCAGATAGTTGTTGATCCGGTTTGCAGAAGGCAGAAGCCGCATGGCAGCCACGCCGAATGCACCCAGCTGGCTCACCATACTGGTGACATCCTCGCCGGACAGGATCATGAAAATCAGGTACAGGATCAGTCCCGCCATGCAGACCGTCTCGATCAGCAGACGAGGCGTCGCGTTAAAAATATTGTACTTCTGCACTGCACTCACATAGCCGTGACCGCATTTACCGTATTCCCGGATGAAATAATTTTCTTTATTGGCAATTTTGATTTCCTTGATGCCCATAACGGATTCTTCAATCCATTTGTACAGACCGCTGTAATAATCCTGGTTCTCGATGCCCGCCTGACGCATGATCGGCTTTAAAAACTGCTTGATCACAAGCAGCGTCACGATCAGAAGTGCCGCTACCGTCAGGATCATCTGCGGAGCCATCGCGGTCAGCGTAACCGCCAGCAGGACGAAAATAATCACTTCACTCATCAGCTGCAGCAGCGCGAGGATCAGACCGTACATGTTATTGACATCAGACGTGATCATACGCTGGATGACAGAGGTATCCGCATTCAGATAATATTCATAGGGGCGCTTCATGAAATTGATCATCATGCGCTGAGAGGTTTCAAACTGGTTCGTGTATACAAAGCGCAGCTGCACCACATTCTGAAAATACAGAAAAACGTTTTTTAACACAAAGCCCAGAATAATCAGCACCAGAATCAGCGTCGTGAAATATCCCGGTTTCTGAAAGCCTGTCCATCGGTAAATCTGCGCCAGGACGCTGTCGCCCTCCACGCAGCTCGGGTCCATAATCATCTGAATCGCCGGTACCACAAGACCGATGCTGACGGTTTCCAGAACCGCACCGATCACCATCATAAACAGAATCTGAACCATTTTCAGCTTCTGCTTCCGGTTCATCAGAACCATCATTTTACGGTAAATTTTTTTCATGAAAGCGTTCCTTTCGTTCCTGCAGCCCTATTCCAAAACTGCTTCTTAAAAAATCTGCTCATTAAAGCGGTGTTTTTGAGGATCTTCGTACAGATCCATAAAGTCATCCCCCAGAAAAACCTTTTCCTTTGCAAAATGAATCGAATCCGGCACGGTATACACGGAAACTACCTGGTCGAATTCCAGTCCCTCTATGAAATTCAGGATTTCCATCGGGAACTTTCCATCCAGCACAATATCGTCCGGGAACAGCTTATGATAGTCTAAAACATCTCTGGGATGCGGTTTTAAAATCACCTGCGCATCCTTTCCGTATTTTGCAACAATATCCCGGAAAATCTGCTCGCGCACCGGCAGCTCGCATAATGGCTCCGTCAGCACCAGCACCTTGTGCTCATGATGCGCGCCGGTCATAAGCTGCGTCATCAGCGTATCCAGATCCTCCATAAAAATCCGCAGAATCGTATTTTTGTCGTCCTGCGTCAGCCTGCGCACCATCGCTTCCCGCGGCTGTTCGATATATTTGGAGCAGGGATATTTCAGGATTGACGTATTGTTGACCTCCATATCCACGCAATATTTACTGTATCCGTTCTGGATAAAAATCAGGTTATGCGCCGCAAGAAAGGCTTTCAGTCCGAAATGCCCGCGGTTGTCATAGCGCGCGGTATCGTAATAGCAGATACAATCCAGACCGTCCTCCACCGCATGATAGCGGATTTTTTTATAATTCAGATAATATCCGATCGGATCGGAATCGCAGAACACATAGATGTCCTGATACTTTTTAAAATCCACCGGCACATAGGGCTGCTGCAGCTTTCCGTATAATTTCGTAAAAATCATTCTGGAAAACAGGTTAAACACCAGATTTCCATGATCCTCATGATAGCGTGCCAGCTGCGGGAACGCATGCTCTTCCTTTTCCTCGAACATAAAAACAGCTTCAAACAGGCCGCTTTTTTCTGCACGCTCCTTCAGGCTGCCAAAGTCGTTCGACATCGTGCTCAGCACCAGATCCGCCTTTCCGCGCATTGCCCTTGGAAGCGTCAGCTCCTTTAAACAGGCAACATATACATGATAATAAGTATGGCAGACATAAATCCGCTCTTTTGGCTTTCTCTTTTTCATTTTCGTTTTTTCTCCGGCAATTTCTGGTAAACCTGATGAAATCATCCCAGTTAAACCAGTTGACTCCATTGCATAGTCGTTATATTCTACCATACTTTTGTCTGCCATTGCAAGACAATGCGCTTTCGTTCACGCCGTTACAGTTTACACAGTTCACCCGCGCCATTCGCAAAATCGCATCTTCGATGCTTTCCGCTGCTTCGCAGCTCACTTTTGCTCATAAAATGGCGCTCTCTTCGTGATTCCGTGCGCGCATCTTCTCATGCAAGCATGGAATCTGTGCGCACGGAATCACGAGTGAACTGTGCTTGAATAATATTCCCCGGATTGTTATACTACTTACGACGCGATGTCTGCGGCGATTTCTTTTTCCCCGGACACTGCACAATCCGATTTTTGACAGGAAACAGGAGGTTTTGCCATGTCAGCACTTGCCATTATTACAGCACGCGGAGGCAGCAAGCGGATTCCGCGTAAAAATATCCGTCCGTTTCTCGGAAAACCGATTCTTTTATATTCCATCGAAGCCGCTTTGCAGGCGGGCATTTTTGACGAGGTGATGGTTTCTACAGATGATCCCGAAATCGCCGAACTTGCAAAAGGTGCCGGGGCGTCCGTCCCGTTTCTTCGAAGCGCCCAGACCGCAAACGATTACGCCTCTACCGACGACGTCATCCGCGAGGTGCTCGAATGCTATAGAGCTGCCGGCAGGGAGTTTGACACATTCTGCTGTATCTACCCCACCGCGCCGTTTATTACCCCCAAAAAGCTCTACACTGCGATGGAGCTTTTAAAGGACGCCGAGTCCGTCATGCCGGTAACGACTTTTCCGTATCCGGTTCTGCGCAGCCTCGCCGTAGATGAAAACGGTCACATCGGCTACAAATGGCCCCAGTATGCGACTGCGCGCAGCCAGGATCTCGAAACGCTTTACCACGACTGCGGACAGTTCTATGCCTGCCGGACGGAAGCTTTTTTCCGGGAAGGAACGACAGATACTCCCGGTATGGTCCCCCTGCTTTTACCCGAACTGGAGGTTCAGGATATCGATACCGAAGAGGACTGGGCGATTGCAGAAGTCAAATATCAGAAAATGATGGAGAAAGAATAACAATATGAATCAGGAAATTTATCTGGGCGGGCGCAGAATCGCCGCAGACGCCCCTGTCTTTATCGTTGCGGAAATGTCTGCGAACCATTTGCAGGACTACGACCGTGCGATTGAAATCATCCACGCCGCAAAGGAAGCCGGCGCGGACGCGATCAAGCTGCAGACCTACACTGCCGACACCATGACCGTCGACAGCGACGCGGACTGCTTTATCAACAAAGGCGGTCTCTGGGATGGCATCAAAGAATACGACCTTTACAAGCAGGCTTATACGCCGTGGGAATGGCATGCCGGTCTGATGGAGGAGGCCAAAAAATGCGGACTGCTCTGCTTTTCCTCCCCCTTTGACGCAACCGCCGTCGATTTTCTCGAAGAGCTCGACGCTCCCGCTTATAAAATTGCATCTTATGAGATAAATGATATTCCGTTAATCCGTCGGGTGGCAAAGCTCCACAAGCCCGTCATCTTTGCCACCGGTATCGCACATCTCGAGGACATCGAGCGCGCCATGAACGTCTGCCGTGAAGAGGGCAATGAGGACGTAATTTTGTTAAAATGCGTTTCCGCTTACCCGACGCCCTACGAGGACGTCAATCTGCGCATGATTCCGACGCTGTCTCAGACCTTTGGCTGCCTGACCGGCCTCTCCGACCACACGATGGGCGGGGCTGTCGCTGCAGGCGCCGTTTCCCTCGGCGCGCGGATGGTGGAAAAGCACCTGACCTTAAAACGTAGCGACGGCGGTCCGGATGGCGCATTTTCCATGGAGCCCCAGGAATTTAAGGAAATGGTTTCGCAGATTCGTATTCTGGAAAAGGCACTCGGCTCTTCCGAATACCGCCTTACCCCCAAGCAGGAAAAAGAACGGGCAGGCTCCCGTTCCATCTTCGTCGCGCAGGACATGGCAGAGGGCGAAGTTTTCACAGAGCAGAATATCCGCTGCATCCGCCCCGGCATCGGACTGCACACAATGTATTATGAGGAAATTCTCGGCAGGAAGGCTTCCTGTCCGATCGGAAAGGGGACGCCGCTGTCATGGAATCTCATCCGTTAGTCTATATCCGCACAGACGGAAATGAAACAATTGCGACCGGACATCTGATGCGCTGTCTATCCATCGCCCGTGCCCTGAAGAAACGGGGTGCAGCGGTGGCTTTTCTCGTCTCCGATGATACCTCGGCTTCCATTTTGCAAAAAATGTATTCTCCTGACGAAATCGCTGACCACAGCTTTCCGATCCTGGAGCTGCGCACCGATTACAGAAGCCTCGATCGGGAAATCCAGACCATGCAGGGAATCCTTTCTTCCCACAACGTTGCCTGCCTGCTGGTGGATTCTTATTTTGCAACACCGGAATATCTCGATATCCTGCGCCAGATCTGCAAAGTTGCCTATCTGGACGATCTGCAGGCATTCGACTGCCCGGCTTCCCTCGTGATCAACTATGATTTCTGTGTTGATGAAAGTTTTTACACCAAGGCGGACTGTGTTCTGACCGGATGCGCCTACACTCCCCTCCGGGAGCAGTTTGCAGATCAGCCCTACCATCTCTGGGAGCAGGTAAAAGACCTCTTTCTTTCCACCGGCGGCACCGATCCCTTCTATATCGCAGGCGGTATGTTAAAACGTCTCTGCGCATCGGACGACTGGAAGGATGTTTCCTTCCACGTCCTGACAGGTCCCATGCATGTCCACCGCGCAGAGCTTGCCGTCATGGCAGGAAAAGACAGCCGCATTGTCCTGCATGAACAGGTTTCCGATATGGCTGCACTCATGTCCACCTGCGATCTCGCATTTTCCGCAGGCGGCACGACGCTTTATGAACTCTGTGCCGTCGGCGTCCCGTCTGTAAGCTTCAGTATGGCGGATAATCAGCTTCCCGGTGTCAAAGCCTTTGACGACGCAAACCTGATTCCATGGGCAGGTGACATCCGTGACAACGAAATCTTCTACGATGATGCAGTGGAAAAGCTGACTGCACTTCTGAAAAATCCGGACGCCCGAAAGAAACAATCCGACCGAATGCGTATGGCGATCGATGGTGCCGGCGCGCGCCGCATCGCAGACGCAATTCTGGCAAAATGAGTGTGCGACGGGCCGAGTGCGCATCCTAAGCGGAGCGTTTTTATTTCATAGGACGCATTTTCCTATGAAACAAAAAAGAGAGCCGGGAGGCTCTCTTTTTTTGCGCTACTTCTGAATTTCCGAAAGGAAATTTAGAAGGTTCGTTTTTCCTATATTCCGCCACACAGCTCCATATCATTTTTTCCCGAAATGCTTTTTTCGATAATTACGCCATGTCCAGAGTGCTTTATAGTACAATACAAACGCTGCTGTGGAGCGCTGCTGCATGGCAATCATTTTTTTCTGCTCTGCATTGACGCGTTCCTGATAATACGAATTGTCCGCAAAATCCGGGAACGCTTCTTTTAATTCGTTTCCCATCTTCCGGATAAAAGAAAGCGATTTATGACCCTTTCCGACCATATAGGAAAACAACGTATTGACATAAAACAGCATCGTGTATTCAAAGCAGATTTCCGGTCGGTAGGTTTCAAGATAACCGAATTTCTTCGCATTTTCCAGAATGCCCCGTCCAGCCGCCATCCGGTCTTCACAGCGCTCCCTGCTGATGGTATGCACCGTGGACGCTTCATGCTGGTAATAAAAATACATGACCTCCGGGATATATTCATAATGATGTGCCTGTAAAAGCACCGCGTCGCTGATCGCATTATCCTCGTAAAAAATGTGCTCCGGAAAGCGGATGCCGCTGTCCATGAAAATTTCCCGGCGATAGACCTTTACAACAAGGCTTCCGCTGTCTAAAATCAATGACCGACACTGTTTATTGCCAAGCACGCCGCTCTGCTCTGCTTTGCCGTTTTCCACACGTTTGCCGATTTTCATGCTGTGTTCATCCGTCAGGCAGTAATCACAGCCCACCATATCCGCACCGGTTTCCTCTGCACGTCCGATCAGCTTTTCGTACATCGTGGGCAAAATCCAGTCGTCGCTGTCAATAAATCCGATCCACTCGCCTTTTGCAAGGGACAACCCGATATTTTTCGCGCCGCCCTGTCGCTTGTTGACTTCCGAATGCACAGCTTTGAATTTACCGGGGTACTTTTTTTCATATTCCTGCAGAATCGAAAAGGATTCGTCCGTAGAAGCATCATCCACCGTGATGACCTCGTAATCCGAAATCGTCTGCGCCGCCAGCGAATCCAGGCAGTAATTCAGTTTTCCGTCCGATGCCATGTTATAAACCGGCACAATGATACTCAGCTTCATATCGCTTTCTCCGTTCTGTGCGCACTCTATTATTTGGTTCCTTCTACGCAGATCCAGTCTTCGCCGTCCTTTGTGTGAATCCTTGTCTCTGCAAATCCGGCTTCCCGAAACAGGTTCTTAAACTGTTCCCGAGTCGGGTTAAACAGGTGGAATTTGCGGATATTATCTTTTACCTCTCTGGGCAGTCCGGGCTTTTCATAAATGTCTGCAACCAGTAAAAAGGTTCCGCCGGTCTTTAATACTCTGCGCACCTCTTTTAGGTTTTCCTGCGGGTTCGGCCAGAAATAAAAGCTTTCCACGGTCACGATTTTGTCAAAGGTCTCTGCCTCGAAGGGAAGCTTTTCCACCGATCCTTCCAGAATTTCCATCTTGCCTGCCGCAACCGATTCTGCATTTGTTGCGCGGGACGTTTCCACCGATACCGGTGAATAATCGATTCCCGTCAAATGTCCGTCCGTCACATGCTCCGCCATCCGGGACAGCGCAGCTCCTCCGCCGCAGCCGATATCCAGAATGTTGTCGTTTCCCTGAATCTCCCAAAGGGAAAGCGCCCAGCCGGTCACATTGTGGTGGCTCTCATTCATGCGCTCCAGCATCTTTTTGCCATCCTCGCCCTCCGGCTTTCTCGGATTTCCGGACTCGGTAATTTCCGCCTGAGCGCGCTCTGCTTCTGTGAAATGTCTTTCTTCGAAATCATTTTCTTCCATTCCGCGGCCGTCCAGACGACAGCTTGCCAACACTTCCTCTACCCACTGTTCCGGGTAGCATGCCAAAAGCTCTTCATGCTGCATCGCATGGTACCGGATATCCGGGTCCACAAAATGTCTTCTGTAGCGGTTTTCGTATTCCTCCCCCATCTTCACTGCATAAAAACAGTGAATTTTCGTTCCGGGCACATAAATATCATCTTCCAGCGGCGTCACCATATCGGAAAAGAACTGGTTGAAAATGCTCGTATTGGACACAAATGCCATGGAAGGCAGCTCCTGCGTGGCGGCACTGCACCCGAACAGCTGCAGCATTGCCTGCGCATACTCGGCACCGGCTTTTTCTTCCATTTTCTTTTTTGCCCAGACTGGAAGCTTTCCGCTGCGAAGCATTTTTCCAAGAAGAGGCGTCATAGCTTTCGCCATCGCCCAGGTTCCAAAGCTGCTGCCCTGATCCAGATCGGAGCTTCCGAGGATTCCGTGCCGGATATGGATTTTTTTGCGCTGCACCATAAGTCCCACAAACGAGCCGCCCAAAGAACAGCCATATGCCGCAAAGAGCTGACCGCCGAGATTTTTCTGGATATAGCTTTCCAGCTTTGCCGTCTCAATCAACATGTTCGGGAAAGTCGAATCCTCCGTCTCGTCGAACCCGTCATAGGACGCGCAGAGCACATAAAAGTGCTCCTGCAGCAGAGGGATCACATGTCCGAAGTTCCGTTTCCAGCGACAGCATGTCCCCGGCAGCAGTAAAATTGCCGGCTTTGTTTCCTCGCCAAAAGAATAGATTTTCATTGCCTTTTCATCTCCCATAGGCCCATTGCAGCGCACAGATATCGCTGCCGTCTGCATACTTAGCCTTATCTAACTTTGATCTTCATTATATTCCCGGGACTTTTCAATTTCAACAGGTGCATGTATAATATTTTCACCACTAACACTTGGAGATGCACCTATGCAAACATTATACCCCGATTATTATGCGCAGTTTCGCTGTACAGCGGACCAATGCCCCATCACCTGCTGCCAGGAATGGAAAATTTCTGTCGATGACAATACACTAAAGCGCTGGGCAGCCTTAAATCCGCCTGTGGATTCGAAACTCTTTACCTACGTTCAGGACGGTCAACACGTGATCGCTTTAAACAGCCGCCATGTCTGTCCGTTTCTCGAAAAAAACAAGCTCTGCCGTCTTGTCCTCGAACACGGAGAGGATGCGATTTCCGAAACGTGTCAGATTTTCCCCCGCGAAACCCATTCCTTTGCCGACCATGAAGAGGCTTCGCTCATGCCCTGCTGTCCCGCGGTGATCGACCTCTGGGCAGCGCAGGATGCTACGCCGCTTACTTTTCCGCGTCCGGATATTGACAGCATACCATTTTTCATCCGTTCTGCAGTCATCGACGCCATTTTGCAGCAGACCGACCGGCTGCCGGAGCAGATTCTTTCCGCCTGTTTTTATATGATACAGGAAATCCACCGAAAAAAAAAGCCGACAAAAGACTTTGTTTCAGATTGTTTTTCTGAAAAAAGCTTTTGTCAGCTTTATGATGCCATGGACGACCTCTCGCCGGACTGCATCGACTCTATTTTGGAGTGCAACGAACTTTTATTAGATCTTTCTGTCAACTATCAGAAAGAGCAGCTCTATCAGGAATGGCTTACCCCACTCACACAACAGGCGGAAACATTGTCGGAATTGCTCACGGAACCGGAAGACGAAACCTCCGATCCCTCCAAACCATACGAGGAGATCGCCAGCCGCGCCGGCATCGCACTTTCCAACCTTCTGGCACATTTACAGACAGAAGAAGAGCTCCCGGCGCAATGGCAGGCATTCCGTACTGCCTTCGCGCAATACGAGCCTCTGATGCGCAGCTACCTTGCAAACGAGGTCTATTCCGAGCTGCTTTCCTTTGAGGACACCACAAGGCATATGCTCGTGCGCCTGCAGTGGCTGATGCTGCAGTATGCCGCGCTGCGCCAGAGCCTGTTCCTCATCTGGCAGGACAGCCCGGAGGCATTTTCCTATGAAAAAGTGCGGGAAGCGCTGGTCATTATCAACCGTATGACCGGCTATGACGAAGAAGATATTTATGAATATCTGGAAAACAGCTTCGAATCCCTGCTCTGGGACTGGGGCTATTTTGCGCTGCTCGCGGGGTTTTAGAACCTGCCGGATGTCCCGGACGGCGCTTCTTTTTGCTCATTTCTTTTATTCATGACAATAGAATGCTCGCAGAGCGTGCATTCTATTGTTTTTCGCAGAACAGCTCGATTTCTTCTCCCACCGGTCCGATGATAAATGCGATCCGTGCCGGAAGGGATGGCTTCGACATGATTTCGATATCGACCGGCTCCATCGTCACAGCATAGCCTGCCTTGCGCGCAGCCTCCACGATGCTGTCCACATCGTCTGTCGCCAGTGCGAAATGGCGGATTGCACCCTGTGGCAGATCTTCCTCCGCGTTCGGGAAAATCTCAATCAGGCTCGTCCCTGCGCCGTACATCAGCCCTTCCACCTTCGGCTCGCCCCAGCTTCTGACAAGCGGAAGTCCAAGAAGCTCCCCATAGAACTTCTGAACCTTTTCCAGCTCCTCCGGTCTGCATTTCACACATACATGATGAACACCTGTAATCATTTCGTTTCCTCTCTTTCTGCCGCATATCCAGCGACTTATCCTTTGTAATTCCTGCTGCGGCATCCACCAGTCCAGCACTTTCTTCCCATGTCTGCCGCTTCGCGCAGGTGCTTTACCCCTGCTGCCCCAAAATAATCCGGATCAGCTCTTTTTCCAGCATCAACGTCCGGTTCCAGGGATTCAAAATGATCCCTTCCACGCCGTCTGCCTGCAGCGCGGTTGCAAACAGCCGTCCCATATCCGCCAAAAACGTCGATTTCACGCGGTCGCTGCCGCGCAGCTCTTCCTCAAATCCGGTAAACGCAGCCCACCACAGTTTGCCGTCCGACGTTTTGACAGTCTGCAGTAAAAGCTGTCCGCCGCCAGCCGGAGGCTCCACTGCAACGATAAGCTGTCCGTTTTCTTTCATTCGGCGGCGCACCACCGTCAGCGCATGTGCCAGCATTTCCTGCGTCGGCTCCTGTTGCAGCCCGGCGATGGCTTCCTCTATTTTTTCATTTCCCCGCAGCCCCTCGTCCCGCAGTTCGATGTCTTTTTCTTCCATAATCATCTCCATTCCCTCACTCTGCACGCACCGCCCAGCGCATTTTCGTCGAACGCGCGCGTCCGTTCTGTGCACATTCCTGCGCAGAAGGGCGGATGACATCTTTGGCATAATCAGAATAGATGCCCTCCCGATAGCCCTCTTTCAGTGCCTGCTTCACGAGCCTGTCCTCGCCGGAATGGAACGTCAGGATTGCAACGCGCCCGCCCGGTTTCAATGCGCCCGGCAGCTTTTCCATGAACTCGTAAAGCACTTCAAACTCGTGGTTGACGTCAATGCGCAGCGCCTGAAACGTCCGCTGACAGGTCTTTTTGACCGTCTCCTGCTTTTCCTTTTCCGGCAAAAAGTCCAGCGCCCTTTCGATCACCCCGCGCAGCTTTGTCGTCGTATCAATCCGGTTGCCGCGGCGGATTTCTTCTGTGATTGCCTTTGCAAGTTCCTCGCAATATGGCTCGTCCGAATTTTCATACAGCATACCGGCAAGCTCTTCTCGCGATATCGTATCCAGCCGTTCTGCCGCGCTGATGCCCTTTTCCTGATTCAATCGCAGATCCAGAGGACCATCCACTTTGAAGGAAAAACCGCGCTTCGGATTGTCGATCTGCATCGAAGACACTCCCAGGTCCGCCAGGATGAAATCAAATCCGCCGACCTCCTTCGCGATCTCGTCGATCGTGCAGAAATTCTGCAGCCGGATGGAAAGAATATCCTCCCCATAGCCCAACTCTTCCAGACGCTTTTTCGTCTTGGCAGATTCCTCCGGGTCTACGTCCGTCGCATATATGTGCCCCTCACCATGCAAACATTCCAGCATCGCTTTTGTGTGTCCGCCGTAGCCCAGCGTCGCGTCAAAGCCGGTTTCCCCGGGCTGAATCTGCAAAAAATCCAGAATTTCCTTTACCATAATCGAAATGTGCATCCCGGCAGGCGTATTTCCCTTACGGATCACATGCTGCACTGTATCCTGATATTTTTCCGGCTGCAGCTCCTTATATTTTTCCTCGAATTTCTTCGGGTATTTTCCTTTATATCGAACGCGGCGCTTATGCTGCGCCTGATTTTCCTGTTCCAAATGCATCCTCCTATTCCCTGCTAAGTTCATCCATTGCCCCTTCTATCTCAAGCTCCCCAAGCAGCACAAAAAGAACCTCTGCCTGTCAGGACATTTCAAATTTTAGCCGTTTTTTTCCCAAAAAACAAGCGCTTTTCCTGTCGATCACCCATAGAAAATGACAGCCCATCCCCGTCACACTTAAGAGCTGTAGTCTGCACACGCCAATCCTATCCATTCCATAAAAAACTTGTACAAATCCTGTATTTTATGTCATAATGGTGCAAAAGACTTTCCCGTTTCAGTCCGGTAACGCATTCAAGTGAAGCTTCCTGCCCATTCCGGATCAATGGGAAGAAATGAGGGTTTTATGTTAGAAAGTATCATCAAAATCAATCAGGCGGTCAACGGATTTATCTGGGGCGTCCCCGCAATGATCTGCATCATCGGCGTAGGACTTCTGCTTTCTGTCCGTACCCGTTTCATTCAGGTGCGCAAATTCGGCGCTGCCCTGAAAAACACGATCGGTAAAATTTTTGACAAAACACAGGCAAAGGACGGCTCCATGAGCCCGTTCCAGGCAGTCTGTACCGCGCTTGCAGGCACGGTCGGCACCGGTAACATCGCAGGCGTTGCGGGCGCGATTGCCCTCGGCGGTCCTGGCGCAATTTTCTGGATGTGGTGCTCTGCTTTTCTCGGCATGTGTACCAAATTTTCCGAGGTTACGCTCGCAATCCATTTCCGGGAAAAGAACGCAAATGGCGAATATGTTGGCGGTCCAATGTACTATATTAAAAATGGTCTGTCCAAAAAATGGCATTTTTTAGCGGTTCTTTATGCCCTGTTCGGCGTCCTGACTGTGTTCGGCACAGGAAACGCCACCCAGGTTAATACCATTGTTTCTTCTATTCATTCTGCACTGCACAACCTGCATATCATCGACGGCACTGTAGATGAACGTGCCAATCTGATCTTCGGTATTTTCATTGCCGCTTTCGTTGCCATGGTGTTGCTTGGCGGAATCCAGCGGATCGGTCAGGTTTCGGAAAAACTCGTTCCGTTTATGGCAGCTTTATATGTAATCCTTGCAATCGGCGTTGTTATTTTACATATCAGCCGCGTTCCTGCAGTGTTTGCCATGATTTTTAAAAGTGCATTTACCCCTCAGGCAGCCACCGGCGGCATCATCGGAAGCATGTTTTTAAGCATGAAAAAAGGCGTCTCCCGCGGTATTTTTTCCAATGAAGCCGGCCTTGGTACCGGTTCCATCGCCCATGCCTGCGCAGATACGAACAATGCTGTCCATCAGGGCATGTTCGGTATTTTTGAGGTATTCATGGATACGATCGTGATCTGTACACTTACCGGTCTTGTCATTCTGCTCGGTGCGCCCAACATCGTCTATGGTCAGGCAGCCGGCGCAGAGCTGACAATTTCCGGCTTTACTGCAACCTATGGGGGCTGGGTTTCTATCTTCACCGCAGTTGCCATGTGCTGCTTCGCATTCAGCACAATCATCGGCTGGGGCTTATACGGTTCCCGCTGTATCGAATTTTTAGGCGGAGAAAAGCTCGTCCGTCCCTTCCTTGTAGCCTATTCCTTTGTATCGATCATCGGTGCAACAATCAACCTTGGTCTGCTTTGGGATATTGCAGATACCTTCAACGGTCTGATGGCGATTCCCAACCTGATCGCCCTGCTTATTCTCTCCGGGCAGGTCAAGAAGCTTGCGATCGATGTCGATCAGGCGGAAAAAAGCGGCACGCTGTAAAACAACTGCACCGGCATACAATAGAATGTATGCTCCGCGAACATTCTATTGTCATGAACAACAGGGCTGACTGCCGAAGGTCAGCCCTGTTGTTATGTCACCCTTCCCGGTTCTCCATTTCGCCGAGAAATTTCTTCACCGCTGCAGTCACCTGATCAAGATGTTCATCGTAGCAGTGTGTGTCTCCGGGAATCTGTACCAGCTTTGCATTTTTATATTTTTTCGCTGCATCAATGGAATATTCTATAGGAACTGCCTCATCTGCGTCTCCATGAATCAAAAGCACCGGCTTTTCATATTTGCGGATCGCCTCGTCTACATCCAGAAGCTGTGCTGTGCGGAGATAATTGCCGCTCAGATGCCGATCCCCCCATTCCACCATATCCGGAATATGCTCCGGATCAAAGGGCTGACCAAGCAGATTCCCTTTTCTCGCACCATCCGGGATTACAATTGCAGGAGACATCGGAATCGCCGCCTTAAAATCATCCGCCCGCATTCCTGCTGCCAGCATGGTAAGCAGTCCGCCCTGGGAATGTCCGCAGATATAAAGGTCTGTCACAAAATCCAGCGTCTTTGCATAATCCGTCACAGTCATGGCATTGTTAATCCACTTCATCAGATTATGCTGTTCAAAGGTACCACCGCTTTTTCCATGTCCGTACAGTTCGACGCGCAGTGTTGCAAACCCGATTTCATTCATTGCGCTGGAAACAGCAGTGATGTGCCGTTCCTCCATATTGCCGGTTAAACCATGAAACACGATGACCAGCGGACACTTTTCTTTTTCCTCCGGCACGTCCAGCTTTGCATGCAGCTGGATGCCGTCGTCTGCGATATAAAACTCTTTCATACTCTATTTCCCCTTTCCAGGATGGCTTTTGCAGCCCATTTTCCTGCACATTTTCTATAGTATACCACACTCTGCGGCAGTACAGGCAAAAAACGTCCTGCCGCACAAAATTCTCCGATGCGGCGGGACACAAAAAGTCCTCTGTAGAGATTTCTCCATCCAGAGGCTTTTTGATTGTATCATATACTCTTTCTGCAGCTTCGCTACGCGGCGGCGCACCGCCGTCACGCGCCCGCAATCGCCGTACCGATATCCTTATTGTCATAAACAACGTCTGCCAGCGCGCAGATTTCTTCCATCGACAGTTCCGATTCCTGCGCTGCCGTAACCTCTGCACCTCTCGTGTATACAAGATGCGTTTCGATCTCTTCGATTTTTTGAAGCTGGGAAAGCAGCTCTGTCGCCAGTGGAATTCCGCTGCCGCCGCTGATTCCCACAACCAGTCTTTTTTTCATCAATGCACCATTCCTGCAAGCATGTTGACAGCCGGAGTTACACAATCATTCCAGAAAATTGCGATCGGGAAAATCAAAACCATAGCCGGAATCATATCCGCTACCGGAAACTGCTTGATCTTGCACATTCTAAAGCCGGTCGCCAGCATGATAAAGCCGCCGCACGCCTTGAAGTCGTTGATGATGTAGGTATTGGTTCCAAGATCCAGTCCGTTGTAAATCGGGGCACCGAGTAAAAACAGGATAAAGAAAATGATAAACTGTGGAATCGCTACTGCTGCAGTTACCATGCCCAGCGTGCAGGCAAATACAACTGCGGTGAACAGATCCAGAATCGCCTTTGCAATCAGGACACTGTGGTCTGCGGACATACCTGCGATAATGGAGCCGTAAATTCCGGTTCCGCTCGCGCAGAACAGCGTAATGCAGGTTACTAAAGTAGCCTCAAACTCTGCTTCCGGCACATCGGAAGAGGTTTTTACAAAACGGCTGATGCCTTTCTGCAGCGCAAGTCCGCCCTTGTTGATCAGCTTGCCAAAATGAACCGCAAGTCCCAGTCCTGTACCAAGAATAATCGCAAAAACAACTGCAGGCATATGCTGCATCAATACGATCGTGCTGACGCCCATGCACATGGAACAGCAGCCCAGAATCAGATTCATGTTGTCAATAAAGTCTTTTTTCAGTTTTTTTCCTACAACAGCGCCTACGATACCGCCAATTACAACAGCGAGCACGTCGACAATTACACCAACCGGCATGTCAGTTTCCTCCTCATTATCTTTTTAGAACGCGAGCTCTTTTGCCCATTTATCTTTGTCGATTTCCAGGAAACGGCTTCTGACAAAGTTCTCTTTCTGATCGAACGGAACCGTGCAATCGAAAATCGCCTTGCAGGCAATTCCGTGAACGCGGATAGAAGGATCGAGGGCATGGTCGTTGGATGGGTCAAGCACATGGCAGTGGCAGCCCGGAATCGAGATCATATCCACATCCGCCTGGAATCTTGTCGTCATTGCCCACATTACATCACTCATATCGAAGATATCCACATCCTCGTCTACCAGGAATACATGCTTTAACTCGGAAAATGCGGAGAACGCGAGCAGCGCTGCGTTGCGCTGACGGCCCTCATCGTTTTTGGAGCTCTTCTTAAACTGTATGATTGGGTTCTTTCTGTGTGTCACCGCAGTAATCTTGATGACAGGAAGCGCAGGCTTTGCATCACCGGTATAGCCGGGAAACTCAGGCATCGCCTTACCGGTATTGGAATTAATATCCTCTCTGACGGTCTTGTCGTGGCAAAGATAGCCTTCCAGGACATACTCTGCATTTACGATACATTTTAGGCCATCTGGTTCCATCATAGCATCTGAGGTGTCCCATAAACACACCTCGCAGCACAAATTTATGCTCGATCGTAAATTTTTAAAGCGCTGTCCCTGACCCGCGGCTGCAATTTCTCCAATAAATCAATATACCTTCCCCACATACCGGTCTGTTTCCCGGCGTACATAGCATTCTTTTATCGTTTCTGACTCCATCATCTCCAGAACGTATTCCATCCCTGATGCAAGTTTTTTTGTCTTCAATTCTTCCAGCGAAATCCAGTATACCCGTCCTTCTTCGGAGCTTTCCAGTTCGCCGCAAAAAGTGTACGCCCGGTAGAGCGTTATCACATGATGTACGCCGTCTTTATGCCAGTGGTACAGCCCGCGAAATTCCGGATTTTCGATCGTAAGTCCCGTTTCTTCCCAAACCTCCCGGATCATAGACTGAAAAAATAATTCTCCCGGTTCCACATGACCGCCTGGAAAGGTCGTTCCGGTGTAGCTGTCGTTTACTTTATCCAGCGCCAGCACATTTCCTCTGCCGTCCTGAATCATGCACATGTTCATGAAACGGACTTTTTCGAGCCGTTTTTCTGATGTTTCGCTCAATGGTTGTTCCCTCTTTTCGTAAATCAGTATTCTTTGGTGATTTCTTCTGTTATCCCGTACATGGCCCTGAAAGCGTCAAGATCGGCTGTGCTGCAGATCAGCATCACTTCTTCGAATTTCCCGGTATGGAGATCCTTGAAACCGGCAACCTGTTCCCCATTGCAGATACTGGCTTTAATCACAGGTTTTTGTGTGTCTTTATCATAGGATTTTGCAGATGATTTTTTCTTAAATAGTGACATAGCTGTTTCCTGCCTTTCGTCATCATTGTACTATAAACTCCGCAAAAAAGGTGATGCAAAATCCCCTGTTTTCAAGATTCTGCATCACCTTTTTCAATTCATGACAATAGAATGCCCGCAGAGCGTGCATTCTATTGTTTGCTGCCAAAAGTTTCAGAAAAACCGACCCATTTTCTTTTAAAAAATCGCACCTGCCTGCTTATTCCAGCGTCAAAAGCAGCGCCATCTTAAACTGCTTTACCGCCTTTACGCTGTGAAGTTCGCCGGACTTATACGCTGAAAATTTGCAACGCTGGCCGCTCCCCGTCTGGGCCTATTTGCCAAAATGCTCCTTTGCAAACTCCATATCCTGCACAAATTCCGCCGTACCGAGGTACTTTCCGTTCTTATCCCGGACAGCCATATAAGTTACCAGCATCGTGCGTCCGCCTTTCTCCATCCAGACAGGGACACGATTCCTTTTGTTGTTGCGAAAATCCTCGATAATTGCGCGTACCATAGGTTCGATTTTGGGCGGATGACAGGAAAATACTTCCCGATCAATCGCCATTGCAGGGCGTTTGAACACCTTCGGACCTTCATTGAAGAAACGATTGATATTTTCCGTATCGATAAAGCTGATTTCCAGCGGAACCGTATTTAAAAGCGCGGTAAGCTGTTCCAGCGTCATGTGCCCGCCCGGCATCATAATTTCACCGGCGGCGTTTTTCTGCCCTGCAGAGCCCTGCTGTCCATCTGCGCTGCGCCGCCAGCCAAACTCACTTCGTCCAACATTCTCCGCTCTGTCCCACACCTCCGGCTCTGCCCCAAAGCAAACCGCATAATCCTTCGCGTCCTGATAGATACCTTTCCACTCGTCTTCTGTAAAATTTACGGCACAGATCGGAAACAAAATATTCTGCTCTTTGTAAATCATTTCCTCCGCGCGTTTTAATACGCCGTCCAAGCGCGTATTCCAGTCCGCACTTCGTGGACTTTCCTTCATCAGTATGCCCAGATCGTCCCGGATTTCATCATCCACTGTCCACATCACATCAGACGGACCGGAAATACCGTATTTTACCTTTAACTGCGGATATAACAGATCGCCCTTTTTCGCATAATGAACCGATAAGTCCCGGATTTTTAACAAAAGTTCTTCCGACCGGGATTCTTTAAACTGCTTTAAAAGCTCTGCCAGCGCTTCGTTTTCTTTCGTAAACGTGTAAAGAGGATGTCCGACAATTGCGATCAGCTCCGCCGCTTTTGTATGCTTGTCCGAATATTCCTTTTTTTCTTTTTCGCGTTTTGCCAGCTCTTCCTGCAGCTTTTCCCTTTTCAAAGACGCATCAGCTCCGTCTTCTGCATTTGCGATTCTCTTCCTGGATGCCTCGACCTCTTTCTCCGCATTGGCGATCCGTTCTTCTTTCGTTGCACCGTGAAACAGCGCTGAATGCACGTCACAGAGTTTCTGGACCTCTGTAAGCGGCGTTCCTTCTTTTAAAAGCTTCTGTTCCGCCTGCATGATTTCAGACGCCTCAACATCGCTGAACTGCTTTACAAAATCTGCCCGGACACTTTCCAGCGCCTCGCCTGCACCCAGACGCCTTAAATATTCTTTTAACTGCTCCGTGCGGCCATTGAAAGTTTCCGCCGCATGGAACGTTTTCTTCTCCATCTCTGTTCTGTCTTTCTGATTCATTCAAAATACCTTCCTGTTCCATTCAAAATACCTTCCTGTTCAGATATAGTATATCGCATTTTTTCTTACCTATTCCATCCACTTTATTACATTTTTTCTGACCTGAAATATGTCATATTTCACATTTTTTCCGGCCGGTGCCTCAAACAATAGAATGCACGCTCTGCAAGCATTCTATTGTCATGAACAATAGAATGTACACTCTGCAAGCATTCTATTGTCATGAACAATAGAATACACACTCTGCAAGCATTCTATTGTCATGAATTGAAAAAGAACCAGTAAGAATTTTTCTTATCTGGTTCCATCATAGCATCTGAGGTGTCCCATAAACACACCTCGCAGCACAAATTTATGCTCGATCGTAATTTTTCAAAATTCAATTCCTGATTCGTCGCTTTTTCATGAATTTCCATGATCGCCGCCGACAGCGTGCGCTTGCTTCCTTACCGTTCCAGGCTGTTTAACCACTGACGACCAACCTCGATCTGACGATGTACCTCAGAAGGTGCCGTTCCTCCGAAGGATACGCGGGCATTGACACAGGACTTGATGCTGATGTCCCCCAGCAGCTCTTTGGTCAGGCGCTTGTCGATCGCCTGCAGCTCTTCGTCTGTCAGATCTTCAAGGTCACAGCCCTTCTTCTCACATGCTTTTACCATATGTCCTACGATAGCATGTGCTTCCCGGAACGGAATGCCCTGCTTTGCAAAATGCTCTGCAATATCCGTCGCATTTAAGAAGCCTTTTCCAAGCTGTTTTTCGATCTGATCCATCCGGAATTCGGTCTTGTCCAGCATCTTCGCAAAAATATCGATTGTCGCTTTCCAGGTGTCGATCGCATCGAAAAGGCTCTCCTTATCCTCCTGGAAGTCCTTGTTATAAGCAAGCGGAGTTCCCTTCATAACGGTCAACAGCTGCATCAGATCGCCGTATACACGGCCAACCTTGCCGCGGATCAGCTCCGCCATATCCGGGTTTTTCTTCTGGGGCATAATGCTGCTGCCGGTGCAAAAGCTGTCGTCGATTGCGATATAGGAAAACTCGGAAGAGTTCCACCATGCAAATTCCTCCGCCCAGCGGGACAAGTGCATCATGGAAATGGAAGCATCGCTCAAAAATTCCAGGCTGTAGTCCCGGTCGCTGACTGTATCCATGGCATTTTCCGTCGGTGCAGTAAAAGAAAGCAGCTCGCTCGTCAAATGACGGTCGATGGGCATCGTTGTTCCTGCCAGTGCACACGCCCCCAGCGGATTATAATTCAGACGCTCCAGCGTATCCGTCAGACGTTCAATATCTCTTTTAAACATCTGGAAATATGCCATAAAAACAAATCCGATCGTGATCGGCTGTGCGTGCTGAAGATGGGTAAAGCCTACTGTAATCTTATCTTCATATTTTTCCGCCTTTTCCAGAATTACGCTTTCCAGATAGCACAGGCTGTTCAAAATCTCATAAATTTCTTTTCTCAGATACAGGCGGATATCTACCTGACACTGGTCGTTACGACTTCTGGAAGTATGGAGTTTTTTGCCCACATCGCCGATTTTGTCGATCAGACGGCTCTCGATGCCCATATGGATGTCTTCGTCTTCTACGGTAAACAGGATCTTTCCTTCCGCAATCTCCTTGCGGATTTCTTCCAGCCCTGCGATGATCTGATCTTTTTCCTCATTGGATACGATGCCCTGCTTTCCAAGCATGGTCACATGCGCGATGCTGCCGTCGATGTCCTCGTTGTACATTCTCTGGTCAAAGAAAATAGATGCATTGTATTTTTTTACAATATCATCCATGTCTTTTTCAAATCTTCCGCCCCATAAACTTGCCATTTGTAATTACTCCTTTATTTTGCTGAAACTTTAATGACCATGAATCTTTTTTTATGGCAGCTGCAGCCCCTCTGAGTATATAGCTTCCTGCCACGATGAATAATTATACATTTTCAATGTATATTAGTCAAGAAATGTGCAGGTAAAAATCCTAATCCATACAGGAATACTTAAATCGCCAGCAGGTTCTTAATTGCTTCCATGTATACCAGCACTGCTTCCTCCATGCCGGATACAAGGATATACTCGTCCGCACCATGAATGCGATAATCGATTCCGAGCTTTTCAGGACCGAAGGCGATGATATTTTTCAGGGACTTTGCATAGGTTCCGCCGCCGATGACCATCGGCTCGTTTGCGGTGTCGCCGGTCACATCCACATACGCCTTGTACAGGGCTTCTACGAGAGGGGACTCTCTCGGGAAAAATAATCCATCGCCGATGTCCAGAATCTCGATCCGTCCGTTCTCATCCTCCAGCTTATCCTCGCACAGCCTGCGGACCTCGTCGGGCTTTAAGGTAACCGGAACACGGATATCAATCGTGCAAGAAATCACGCCGTCCTGGGTTTTTACGATACCATTGCAGAACGTCAGGTCGCCATAAGCATCGGAAACCTTTAAGCCGATACCGGAGCCGTCGCAGGCAGTTCCGAGATGGGTATTATAAAAGGTGACAAAATCATCTTCAAAGCCTGCCTTTTCCAGACACTCAAAGGTTACACCTGCAGCATTGACCCCCAGCGTCGGCGTGCTGGCATGTGCAGGAACTCCCTTTGCATAAATTGTGATCTTTCCATTTTCTTCTGTCACGCGGTACTCCTGAAGCTTCGTCTCAGCCAGCTCTTTCTCCAGCTTTTCCTTCAGACCTGCTGCCGCAGGAATCACTGTCGTGCAGGAATCGCAAACCGCATTTGTAACAAAACCGCCGTTCATGGAAAGGATCTTCGTATGTTTAGAATATGCCATCATTGACATGTGTCCCTTTTCGCCGTGGATACAGGGGAAGTTCGCGTCTGGTGTAAAGCCGCAGGACAGCTCCTCTTCCACTTCATTATAATGCGCCATGCACTTCGAACCGGTTTCCTCATTACAGCCCATGATCAGGCGGACTCTTTTATTTAACTTCACGCCGGAATCCCGCAGCAGCTTCATCGCATAAAGCGCTTCCAGAACGGGTCCCTTATCGTCGGTCGTTCCACGACCGTATACATAATCGCCCTCACGGGTCAGCACGAAGGGATCGTGAGTCCAGTCGCCTCCCACCGGCACGATATCGAGATGTCCGGCAATACCGATAATCTCTTTTCCTTCGCCCATCTCTGCATAGCCGCAGTAGTTGTCCAGATTGACCGTCTGAAAGCCGAGCTCATCAGCAATTTTTAAGCCAACCTCAAGGGCTTTTGCCGGGCCTTCGCCAAAGGGCTTGCCTTCTTCGGGCGTGCCGAGCTGGGAATCCACCGCAACCAGACGTCCCAGATTCTGAATTATTTCCTCTGACAGTTCATGAATTTTTTCTTTTATATCCATAAGTTCCTCCATAAAAACTTTTTTTGCAGGCGCTTTCCAGTCTGGCTTTACTCCTGCAGAATTTCCGGTCCCTTCGCGGTCAGCAGGCACAGACCGCGCGGCGTAATGCGCAGCGCCGGAATGACGGGAAGTGCCAAAAACGATAATGTGATGAACGGCTCGATATCCGCCGGAACGCCCATTTCATGCGCTTTTTTAATCATCCGGCCTAAAGTCTCATTGACAGACTCAAACCCGGCGTCGCTCATCAGTCCCATGATCGGAAGCGGCAGCGTTTCGAATACCTCGCCGTTTTCCACAACGGTATAACCGCCCTGCGTTCGGATGATTTCGTCCACTGCCAATGCCATGTCGCGGTCATTGTCCCCGATGACGATGATGTTATGGGAATCGTGGGATACGGAAGATGCCACTGCGCCGTTTCGGATGCCGTAGCCCTTTGCCACTGCAACGCCGATTTTTCCGGTATTATGATGCCGCTCCACAGCCGCAACCTTGGAATAGCCGTCCGTCGGAACATAATTTGCCGCAGGCTGCAGGGAAACCGCCAGATCCTCTGTGGTGATCTGGGACGGATTGATGCCGATTACATGGGTTTTCTTTTTTCCAATCGGAAGCACAAACTGCTCTGCCTTCACCTTGTCGAGGTGTACCGTATGTTTCAACGCTCTGCCGCACGTTTTTACACGGATCGGCGCATTCCGGTCTACAAGCTTTCCTTTATAGAATACATCTGTCACATTCAGATCCTGCAGATTATCCAGCACAACAAAGTCCGCCTGGAAGCCCGGGGAAATCGCGCCCAGATGCTTTAAACCGTAGCATTTTGCAGTGTTGATCGTTGCCATTTTGATCGCCTGAACCGGATTCATGCCGAGGGAAACCGCAAGCTTTACGTTGTAGCTGATATGACCGTCCCGTAAAATATCCTCGATATGCTTGTCGTCCGTACAGAAGGAAAAATATTCCGTATCAATTCCGGTGCGGACAATGCCCTCTACGATATCCTTCAGGTTGTGGGCTGCGCTGCCCTCGCGAATATGGACATGAATGCCGCGGCGCACCTCTTCCAGTGCGTATTCAAAGCTGGTCGCTTCATGGTCGGTATCCACCCCCGCCATCTTGTAAGCGCTCAGCTCCCGGTTCGGCAGATAAGGGGCATGTCCGTCAATCGTCCGGTTTTCAAACAGCAACAATTTGGAAAACATGCTCTCGTCGCCGTTGATAACCCCCGGATCATCCATCACTTCCCCCAGTCCCAGAACCCGCGGATTGCGGACGTACGGATACATATCGTTTGCGGAAAAAATACCGCCGTTATCGTCCACATGCGTCGCCGGTACACAGGACGGCATCATGACATAGACGTTCGCCGGAGATTTTTCCGTCTGATCAAGAATATAGTCAATCCCGGCCGCACCGCTGACATTCGCTGCCTCATGGGGATCTACGATAAATGTCGTCGTCCCGAAACGTGCCGCCGTGCTGACCAGCTCGTTGGGCGTAACCATGGTGGATTCCAGATGCAGATGTGCGTCGATAAAGCCCGGCGCAAGATATTTTCCACCGAGGTCGATCTCCTTTTTTCCGCGGTAACGTCTCGACACCCCCGCGATCAGACCGTCCTTGACTGCAACGTTTGACTCCACGATCTCCCCTGTAAATACATCCACCAGCTTCAGATTTTTTAATACCAGGTCCGCCGGCTGCTTTCCCAGCGTGACCTTTGAAATTTTCTGATACAGTGCGTAATCCATATACCCTCCCATTCTGCCGCCCCGGCGGCTGTTTTTCTGACCGCGTCAGCCTTTCTTTCTGTGAAAGTACCCGTTATGCTTTTCCGGCTTTTTCCTCCCAGACCGGCACATCGATTCCTGCTATTTCAGACGTAAAGGGCGTGCCGTCCTGTTTTTCGAAGTGCTTCCACGCCCGGGTTACATACTTCAGACCAAGATACTGCAGCGGCAGGTTGCAGTAAACCATCAGAATATTGGCAAAATCGCTTAAATCCCAGAGCGCGCCCAGATCCATTCCCGCGATATTGGTAATGACACCAAAGGAAATGACGAACAGGCACAGCAGCCGGATCAGAACAATAAAACCCTTGCGCGAAGAAATCCGCACCGCGCACATTTCCGTAAAGGACACAAAGCCGATCAGACAGGTAAATGCAAACAGGCCAAAGCAGATGCTCACTAAAAACGTTACGATCTGATAAGCGCCGCTCTGTCCGGTCAGTTCTCCGCAGGATGTCAGAAATTTGTCCAGCTTGCCCATATCAAACCACTCTGCCGCACGGTCTGTCGTCCACATCCTTCCCATAATCACCACAAATCCGGTCAGCGTACAGATCACAATCGTATCCAGAAAAACGCCGATGGCCTGAACGCAGCCCTGATCGCAGGGATGATTTGCATCCGCAGCCGCCGCAGGCATCGTGATGGTACCCTGACCTGCCTCGTTGGACATCAGACCGCGTTTGATGCCCTGGCTAAGGACTGTGCCGAAGGCTCCGCCAAATACGGCATCCTGCGAAAATGCCTGTCCAAATACCGCCTGAAAAAACCACGGAATCCGCGTAAAATTGCAGACAACCAGCACAACTACGGTCAGCACATAGATCACCGCCATCACAGGAACCAGCAGATCCGTTACCTTTGTCACTTTTTTAATGCCACCAAAACTGATCAGTGCAGCAATCAGAATCAGTACCACGAAGGAAATCCAATACAGCGTCGAATTGGTCGCAATCGTCGTCCCGGTGATCTCATTTGCAATGGCACCGACTGCGGAGATGGTATTAAAGCCCTGCGCCGGGAAGCACAAAAAGGCATAGACAATGTAGAGCACACTCAGCGCAACACCTGCCCACGCTGCATTGTTTAACAGTCTTCTTCCATAGAAAGGAAGTCCGCCGACATACTGCCCATCTCTTTTCTCTTTAAAAATCTGGGACAGGGTGGATTCTGCAAAGGCTGTGGACATCCCGAAAAACGCCGACAGCCACATCCAGAACAGTGCGCCCGGACCACCGATCGAAATCGCACCCGTCACACCAAGAATATTTCCCGGTCCTACCCGCATCGCCGTAGACAGCAAAAATGCCGCCAGCGCTGAAATACCGGTCTTCGTCGCTGCTTTGCTGTGAAGGAGCACTTTTAAGCCGTACTTAAATTTCCGTACCTGAACAAACCGGAACCGAAATGTCAGAAAAATTCCAGTACCGACCAGCAAAATGATCGCCAGACTGAAATTCCCAAGGATCGGGATCGCCGCATACCATCCGAAGTTGGTCGGAAACTCCCAGAACAGATCTGATACAACCTGAATTTTGCCGCAAATCGCGTTTACGGCATCAAATAATGCCTGCATAACATTTTCTCCCTCCCGATCCGTTTTTTTCATTATAGACTGCGGTGTTTTTGTTGTACAGCTTTTTTTCACTGCTGTGTTTCCTCACATCTGCAGAAACGCTACAGTTCACCGCGCCATTCGCCGGAACTGCGATGGTGTAAACCCATACATCTTCCGAAACTCCCGTGTAAAATAGCTTCCGTCCGGGTAGCCGCATTTCCAGGCCACTGTCCCTACCTCATCCTCTGATTCCTTCAAAAGCTTCTGTGCATACTCCATCCGAAGCGCACGGACATATTCCGAAAAGGTAATGCCTGTCAGCTCCCGAAAGCGCCTGCAGAAATACGCCTCATGATATCCAAACTGCGCACTCAGCGCCGCCGGGCTGAGTTTTTCCGTATAATGATGATTTACATAGGTTAAAATCTGACCAAACCCGCTGTCCGGACTGACCTTTGCACTGCTTTTTGACCTGCCGTATTCTATCAGGCATCCGAGAATTTCATACAACGTTCCGATGGCTGCCAGCGAGCTTTTGCTGTCTTTTCCATTGTCCCTTCCGGCCAGCAGCTCCACCAGACGCTCCAGCAGCCCGGAAACCTCTTTCCCTGCGATCTTTTCCACAAAGGTCAACTCTCCATTTCCCAGGGAACGTAAATATTTTTCAGACGCTGCCGTTCCATTATAAAACCGCTCCACATCGAACATGACCGTATGATAGCAGACCTTTTCCGACACTGCAAAGCCGCCATGCATCTGCCCCGATCCCGCCACTGCAAGCTCTCCTGCCGAAACCAAAAACTCCTCTCCTTCCGTCACAAACCGCAGCGTTCCCTCCGTCACATAGGTCAGCTCCATCCGGTCGTGCCAGTGCAGCAGAAAACAGATTTCCCCCTCTGCCTTTTTCTGCTCGGTATACAAATATTTTATCGCATTTTCTCCATAGATTACCGGCGTCAGCTCCTTGTATCCGTCGATCATACTGTCCTCCGCAAAAGGTAAAAATTATCCTAAAATGAGTCAAAAAAATAATGGGCTTCTCCTGCTTTTCATGATACTGTAAAAGCAGTTCCCAGACAACCAAAAATCATCATTTCAGGGCAATGAAAGCCACTTTTCTTTGCCTAAAAAGGAGCTTTCTATGAAAATCGGAACCTGCGTCAATTTCTCCGAGATCGACGGTATAGAAAAAAAATTCGCCCAGCTTCGGGAACATAACTTCGATTCCTGTCAGCTGGTTTCCTGGAATCCTGCCGCCTGGACGGACGAAAATGCAAGCATCTTAAAAACACTTTTGGAACAATACCAGATCACCGTTTCCGCATTCTGGTGCGGCTGGACCGGACCTGCGGCATGGAACTTTTACGACGGACAGCTCACCCTTGGACTCGTCCCTGTGGAATACCGACAGATGCGGATCGAAAACCTTTGCGACGGTGCAGATTTTGCCCACAAGCTCGGCATCACTGATGTCGTAACCCATATGGGATTTATTCCGGAAAATCCCTATGATCCCAATTTCAGCAGCTTCTGCATCGCTGTGCGCACTGTTGCAGAGCATCTGAAGAAAAACGGGCAGTGCCTGCTGTTTGAAACCGGCCAGGAAACCCCCGTTACCATGCTGCGCTGCTTTGAAGCCGTCGGCACGGATAATCTTTATGTGAATCTGGACACTGCAAATCTGATTCTTTACGGAAAAGCAAACCCGGCAGACGCACTTGACGTTTTCGGCAAATACGTCCGCAACCTGCATGCAAAGGACGGCTGCTATCCGACAAACGGACATGAGCTCGGTGCCGAAACACCCATTGGACAGGGAAAAGTAGACTTCCGTGCAGTTTTTACAAAGCTGCATGAGCTTGGCTACAACTCCTATGTCACCATCGAACGGGAAATCGACGGTCCACAGCAGCTGACCGACATTCTGGAATCCAGAACTTATCTGCAAAACATTATTGATGAAATTTACAGGGAGGAAGCATCATGTTAAAAATCGGTTTAGTCGGCGTCGGCGGCATCAGCGGCGCCCACATTCCTGCATGGAACGCTATGGAGGACACCACACTCACAGCGATCTGCGATATCCGTCCGGAGCGGATGGAGCCTTATCCGGAGCCGCATCACTACACCTCCATCGATGAAATGCTTGAAAAAGAAGAGCTGGATATCCTGGATATCTGCCTGCCCACTTATCTGCACGTTCCCACCGCAGTCAAGGCAATGAAAAAGGGCATCCACGTCCTCAGCGAGAAACCCATTTCCTTAAAAGAAGAGGACATCGAGCTGGCATATTCCACCGCAAAGGAAAACAATGTCTGCTTCATGATCGCACAGGTTCTACGCTTCTGGCCTGAATACGAGCTGATCAAGGAGCTTTACGATTCCGGCAAATACGGAAAGCTCCTGTCCGGCTACATGGGACGCCTCGGCAGCTATCCCGCCTGGAGCTGGGACAACTGGATGATGGATGAAAAGAGAAGCGGACTTGTTCCTTACGACCTGCACATCCATGATCTTGACTTCCTCGTATACGCCTTCGGCAAACCGGAAGCTTCCCTGAAGCACCGCGCAAAGCAGCCTAATCAGGACTATCTGACCGCTGTATACGAATTCCCCGGCTTCTTCGTTACCACCGAAGCTTCCTGGTACGCATCCGCTTACCCCTTCGGCGCTTCCTACCGCTTCCAGTTCGAGGACGCTCTCGTTACCTACGAAAAGGGCGAATGCAAAATCTATGAAAACAACGGCAACATCTATTCCCCGACTGAGCAGGCAACCGGCGATACCGGCTCCATCAACCTGCCCAAGAGCGACGCCTACGCAGAAGAGATTAAGTACTTCAAAAACTGCGTTCTCTCCGGCCAGTTCCCGGATAAGGTGAAGGCGGAAGAGCTGCGGACAGTTGTGGGACTGTTGAATGAGTTTTGAGGAAAAAGGCAGTGATTCATCCATTTGCGATGAGCCACTGCCCTTTATTTTTTCTGATCTTTTTTTCTATTGATTTCTTTGCAGCTCGCCATCTTCGGCATTGCTATATCCAGCATCTTTAAATTCCTGAGAATATGTAGCATATATGCACTGCTTTTTCGTATCTAATTTGTAAACAACAGAGTACTCATAACCATCCAAAAGCTGTCCTCCATCTACAGGTTGATTTATATAGTTTTCTTTAAAGTATGCTGTCACATACATGCCGTCAGCTGAAACTTCATAGATTCCATGATCCGCATTCCTCCACCCTACTTGCACTACTGTACCATCTGGATTAAAGGTGGTCTTGTAACTGCTTGCCCATGCATTGTCTTCATCATAATCTTCGCTATACCATATCCCGGTTATATCAAATTGCCCATCTAAATCGTTTGCTAATTTATCTCCTTCTATTACATTTATGGGAACCGGATTTATTGTACATAATACCTCATCAAATACCCAATAACCATCTATATATTCAAGATGAACATCATATGGATCTTTCCATAATAATTCGTCACCAGAATATTCATAAATGGTAATTGTATATCTTATATCATTTTCTCTGACAATTTTGATATCATAATAATGCGCTTCTGAATCACAAAAACCATCCGATTCTAACACATATACTTTATTATTCTGTTCATACCAATCCTTTTGAGAAATTAATTGTTCTGCAACTTCCTCAGTAAAGTAATGTTTCGTCAAATCAAGTACATCATTTAAACTATTTATTCCTTCATAAGTTACTCTTTTATATTCCCATGGATTTCCATTTTCATCATATTCAACATAAGTATCGTATTCATCTACATGCTCTCTGTCCCAAATCCAAAACCAGTTATATGCAAATTCAGACGCCTTATGTATTGCACTAATGATTTCCTCATCAGACAATGCACTCTCTTTTTGACAATCTTGCGACTGACTGTTTGAAGTATGATACTCCCCCCATTCGCATAAGAATGGACAGTTTTTTCCACTGCCATCATTCCAAGTCCCATCTTTATTTTTCTCATAATACATACCATAGTGTTCATATCCGCCTTGGTGATTAGGCTCTCTCAGTGCCCAGTTTTCATAGGAAAATGGTTCGCCTGTCACCCAAGTCCACACATTTTCTTGGTCTATATCGGATAATCCAAACAACACAGAATATAATCCCATATCAGTGATATAGGAATAGAGGAACTCATCTTCTTCCTTACTGGTAACAGTCGCAAGATAACCCCCCTGTGATTCACAATATTCTTTTGCTTCTTCCCATGTTGTTACTGTATCAAGATCATAGATATAGTAGTAATGACCTTTAAATTCAGCGGCATCAGTAGGAGCCTTTGTCGTATCTGATGTCGTAGGGGGAGTTTTATTTATGATAAACATATTATTGAGAATATCATAATATTTAAGCATTGCATCAATTTGTCCGTTATACCAGCTTTCTGTTGTTTCATTTGGCTCCTTAAATGCATCAAATAAGGCTCTAAAATTCGACAGCACCCCCGCATCATTAACAAGCAATTGATAAACCAAATATTCACCACGTGCATGAGTTGTTATTAAGAGTTTATAGTAATTACACTTCGTTTGAATGGTGGTTAGCGCATCTGTCGAATCGTAACTTTGGGGTGTCGGGACATTATGATTTGCTTCTACAATAGCGTTTGCAATGTCTGTAAGCACTTTCATCTCTTGGTATCTATTAAAAGTATTTGTAGTGCCAAATCCAATGTTTCCAGCCAACATCGTCATGTGAAAAGCAAATTGACCAGCCGACCTTATAGATAAAATCGAATCTGCCAAATTGTTACCACAATCTACAAACCACTTTACTGTTTCATCAGACTGATAAAGATCTGCTGTTTTTAATAAATCAAACGACAGATTTTCGACAAAAAACTTTGCATCATAATTGGCTATCGTTGCTGTAGTCTCCGATAAATATTCCAACCGTTTTTTCAACAATGTATCATTTGCTTTCAGCAAGGAAGAAGAAACACTTTTTAGTTCATCGGTTTTAGCATATTTATTGACAGCTTCGAGAAGTAATTTTGACTGTGAATAATCCTGAATAGTCGTTTGATAATATTTTGCCTGTTCTATATTGTCAATTACAACTTCCTTTCCTCCAGTTGCCGCATCAATAATAGGAGATATGGTTTCTAGGAGATGTGCTCCACCTACAAATTCTGCGGCAATGTCAACGATATCCATAGTATAGTCTATACCATCTTTTAAATCATCAAATTCACTTTGAGTTGCTATATGTTCTGCCAGATTCCCACTTTGCATCATAATAAGATTAGATAAAATTTCCGCATACTTTTGTTTATCTGGATACTCTTTAATTATTTTGGATGCTGCATCAATAGACCAACTTAGCACTCCGTTTTCTTCTGTATTATTGACCATACGCCAATATCCTACTGCCGTATCATCATTGAAAAGTGCATTAAACATATGCTCATTTGCAATATATTTCTGATAAATTAAATACTTTTCTTCATCAGTGTACTGCGGTGTTACATCCTCTGCGAATGCTACCAACGATAGATTACAGAAGCATATTGCAAAAATGAGTATAACGCTGATAATCTTTTTCAATCTTCCACCTCCGATAGCGCATTGATTGCATTAACCAAAGATTCGTCAAGGAGTTGCTGAATGACATCATCTGAGTGAATTATAGTACTACCATTTTCAACTGTAATGTTTGCAGATGCTTCAATCTCTTGAACATCATATTTCTTCAGTGCCAATGACTTAATTAAGTATTGCTCTGGATTTTTAGTTAAAGCTGCTTCTTTAAACAGCAATTCATAATTAGGAATTTTTACCATTATTATGGCAGTTCCTTCTGTGTCACTTGTCATCTCAATCATCGATTCTTCGATAGCAATATTTTTTGTATTTATGAACTCTAAAAGTTTATCTTCCCGGTACGCTGTAACCACTGGAATTTCAATTATATCCAAATACGAAAGCCCACCAATTATCCCAATCGAAAAAGATATTAAAATAATTAGCCATAATAAGAATTTTAAAATAATTATGCAAACTTTCTGTCCAAAGGTCATGCTTGCCCATTTTTCTTTTTTCTTGGCTTTTTTCGCCGCTTTTTTATCTGCCTTGCGCTTTTTCTTAGCTTCCTTTTTACTTAGCGGCTTTTCTGATGTGGGGGCTGTTTCTTGTATTGACTTCGCTACATCAACCGCTTCTGACTTGTCGCTTTGCTCCTTTAATTTATCCACATCACAATTTGGGCAAAAACCGGTAGTATCATTCAGTTTGGCACCGCATTTTCCGCAAAATTTAGCCATGTGTTTTTCCCTTCCTATTCTGTCAAGCCTAAATCTATTGATTTTACTGGCTTTGACGATTTTTATTTTACCTCAAACAAAAGTCGAGAGTGATGGATATCGTAGTATGTTGTGGTCAAGCTTTTTTGTAACACTACGACCTAATTTCTGCCACAGGGTTTATGCAACCCCGTAGCGTGCCTCGTAAGGCGTTTTGTAATTATTATAAGAATGCGGACGTACATGATTATATTGTACATACGCAAATTCTTCGATAGCTGTGTAGAGTTCATCTTCTGTATGATAATAATGCTGGTAAATACACTCTTTACAATGCCAACAAGCTGCATACATCTTTGTATATTTCCTTATTCGGTTGCTCGCCTTAAATAATAAGAATATATCTCGTCCCTTCCAACATACTGTAGAGTACATTCTATATTGTTGTTATCAACCATCTGCCCCTCTAAATAAACTGATATATTCATTGGTTCTGCCTGATCATCTTCATTACTATAATCTTTGTCTAAAACCATATTACAAGAAAATGTTCCATCCTCATAAATATGATATGTTCCACTACCTTCAACTCTCCCTCCAAGTATCATTAGTGCTCGTCCCATCGTATCTTCCGATTCAAACTTCAAATCCATAGCTTCCGCCAAACATACGTCATCATAGTTAGACCAGAGTCCACAATATCCTGTTCCTTCTGCGTTAAAATTCACATCTTCTGTCAATGCATTTGGCATTCTGGTGTTAAGATCTTGACAAATTTCCTGCCACCACTCTGTTTCCACAATATCACTTATTGGCATATTTGTATCATGATTTCCATTAAAAGAAAAATTATCGGTTGTTCTATACACATACCCATTTTTGACATAATATCGCCCATAGATTTGATCATAGTACTGGATTATTTCTCTTCCTTCCGGGAGTTCATCTTCATCAACTTTAACTACTAGATCAAAATCAATTATTTCATTATTCTCAAAATAAAAATCTACTGTGATAAGTGCATTCGAACCTGGATCAATTATATTTAAATAGCTTACTCGTTCGATATTTCCATCACTATTTGCGTACATTTCTACTGTATTATTATCTGTGGTTTCCATTACAATTTTCTGATCTTCGCTTTTTATTCTATCAATTGCGATATTGGTTTTTAATACAGATTGATCCACCCAATCTGATTCTTCTCCAGTTTGCAGAATTTCTTCTTGCAATTCCGCCCAATTACCATAATTTAAATCGCTAACAAAATGTTCAAAATTATTATATGCTATTTTGATGATAGAAACATCTTCTATTCTATCAGCTTCACGCTCTCCTTTCTGCATTCGGACATTTCTTTGTACAGGACAAATATTATATGCTATTAAAGGTATTACGTTTTTCGTATTCCTATATTCAACAATATATTTATTAAGTACATTCTTCAATTTTCTAGTAGATTCAATATACTTGTTATTTTCCCCATGTGATTCATCATAATTACTATATAAATAATTCCATTCATCACTTCCTTTATTTCTAATTTTTAATGCACAATTAGTTAATTTATTATTTTCAAAATATTCTACACACTGTATTTCTTCTTCAGTAATATATTTTTGTTCCGTTATACTTTCTGTTAGGTTACAAATCTCTATATTCCATTCATAATAATAGTTTTCTTTTTTTTCAATTGAAAGGACTTCATCTTTTCCATTCTCATCTACGCAATATTCCCTTTGTGCCTCACGTACTACATAAAAATTGTCATCTTTCTGTACGATATAATAATACATTTCATCATAATCATATGTATAAAAAAAATTATGTGATTTTAATAAACCAATTTGATGTACAGATGCCTCCGTATCATCTTTATATGCATAATAGACACACATAGGTGAGTCTGCTGATATATATATAATATCTTTTTCACCATCATTATTATAATCATCATAATATTCCGGAATAATTCCCCATCCACCATTTGCATATGCAGAAAAATAATCATCAATCGATTTATATAATGTTATTGAATCATATCCTTCATATTCAAAATTCTGTTTTACTTTATCATACAGATTTCCATCAACTAGTCTGAAATCTATCAATTGATCTTCTGATTCACTGAAATCTTCAGATAAATCATCTTCCTCATCCTGATTCCAACCAATCTCTGTACTCTCTGTTTCCACTATACCGTTCTCTAATGATCTCTGCTCTATATCATTGCCACATCCTATAAGCAAAGCACATAAAGCAAGCAAACTACATAATATTTTCTTTTTCATTTATCAACTCTCCATTTTCAAGTTATTTGCCTCTGATAATACTTTTTGTTCCCATTCTTTGTATTCTATGCTCTGTTCTAAATCATGGTTTTCCGCTTTCTCCGGTATATTCGCATCTGATGCATATCTCCAACGAATCAAATGATCATTATTAAAATAAAAACGATGTGCATCATCCCCCTCATAATAAGCAAAAATCAATTGTCCATCTTTATAATAAAAACGTTTTGAGTATCCATCCTTTTTAGAAACATCTATTACTAAAACTAGTTCTCCATTATCATAACAATAATCTACATTATTAACGCCGTTCGTTTGGTATTCTCCTTCTATTACACCCTTTTCAATTTCATTATAAATAGTCCGAATATTTCCTACAATTTCTTCCACATTATTTATATCTTCCACCTCTTTTACATTTTCCGATACATCGCTTTCTGTAAGTGCATTAGGTACTCTATCTTTGATATCATCACAAATTTCTGACCACCAATCCGTAGATAACATATCTTTCAATGAGATTCTTACATCATGCATTTCATTAAAACTAAAATCATCCGATATACGATAAACATATCCATCTTTAACATAGCACCGTTCACGAACAGAATATAAATTTCCATAAAAATCATCATTCTCCGGATAATCATATTCATCCGATTTATAAAATTCCAAATCACACCCTATGATTTTGTTACTATTAAAATAGAAATAAACCCTGATATCTGCTTTTATATCAGCATCAAATATATCCTCATAAGTCAGTTGATCTATATTGCCAAAATCATCTGTATAAATGTAAACAGATTTATTTCCTTTGTTCTCACATTCCCACTTATGAACTTTTCCTATTCTATCAATAATTTTATTATTCACTTCTATTGCATATTTATCAATCCAATTCGATTGCTCACTTATTTCTAGAATTTCTTGTTTCTTTTCTTCCCAATTATCTAATGACGTATTCCATTGTGAATTACCATTATTATAAGCAATTTTCATTTCGGATATATTTTTTATTTTTGATCCTCCACCATTGATTTCTTCTTCTTTTAGGTCACTATACGTTGGCGTGATATCAAAAGCACATATCGGCTGTACATTCGATCCATTTCTATACTGATCAATATAATTATCAATTTCCTGTTTCATTTCATTTGCAGCATATGAAAACTTTTTATATTTTGTTTTCGAATCATGATTATCATAATTACAATATAAGTATGTCCAACTATTATTTTTCTGAACATCAGTAGCAATTCGCAAACAACTATTCACCAATTTACTATCTTCAAAATATTCTGAACAGCTTAAACACTTTTCAAGTACACTATCTTTATTTTTTATACTTTCTGTTAAATTATAAATATCTATACTCCAGTTATAATAATAATTATTTTCAGTTTCATCTAGAGAAATTTTATTTTGCATTTCTCGAACATAATATGTATTATCTTCACTATCCACAAAATAATTATAAATTTCAAAATAATTCAACGCATTCAGATCATATTGACAAGACGATCCTATATTTTTGTGAATACATAAATCCGCCGTTTCGTTTATATATGGATATTCTATACTCCAAAAACTATCGCTATTTATATAAACAATATCTTTTTCTCCATCACCATCATAATCCCCCAAATACTCCGGAAAAATTTTCCACCCTCCATCTGCATTTGAGAACCAATAATCATTGTCCGGAAATTTAGATAACCATACACTATCTCTTTTTTCATATTCAAAGTTTCTATTTACCTTGTTATATAGACTTCCTTCCACCAGCCTAAAATCTATTATTTCATCCTCTGCTTCGTCTTCCTCATATAAATCTCTTCTTTCCGTTTCTTGTTCTGCTTCAGTTTCTATACTCTCCTGTTCTGTTTCACTATTATCTACCACTTCCTGTTCTATATCTGTACTACATCCTGCTACTAACATACATAAAAGAAATATCCCACAAATTTTCATTTTTTTCATTTATAATTCCCCCCTCTTTAACTTTCACATACTCAGGAAAAATCACTCTACATTTTCTTCCGTTATCTCAGCAGGTTCTTCTTTTAATTCAAAATATTCATCTTCTATCCCAACAATATAATTTCTTCCTTTTAGATCTATTGTTTCGTCCTGTATTTCTGTTTCTTCCATTTTTTCTTCAGTAATATCTGTAGCTCCTGTCTCTTCATAAGTGGTATCATTCCAGCCTGCCTGCTCATCATCATCCATATCATCCTTTTGAACATTATTTTTTGTTAAAAACTTTTCAACAACCGGTTTAATATTTGAAACATTTTTAATCCCTATAATCGCAATTATAATAATTAACAAAACCGGGATAAAAAATTTTTTTCTATTTTTCTTTTTAGAATTTTCTCTCCCAGTCTTTACAATTACAACTTTTGCCCCGCATGCGGGGCAAAAAGCTGATCCTTCCTTTATTTCTTTACCACAATTTCCACAATACATAAAATATCTCCTTTTCAGATTAATATCCTATAATATATGAATCCGATTATTCATCAACTGTTTCCTGTGCTGGTGCAGTATTGGAATATTCTACTCCCTCCAGAATCAATGAACCATTCTTAACGGAATCAATAGTTGCCGTCTCTGTTTCACCATAAAAATTAGTCAATTTTAACTGATTGTCATTTACAATGCTCCATGTTCCAGTGCCATACTCCCCATCGATTTCGCAGGTACCATCATCATACAAAATGAATGATGCATCTTCTCTCCCATCTCTGTACCAGGATCCCAGTAAATTTTTTTCTTTAATTTTTCCAGAACATCCTGTCATCAACAATGCCAAAACTAAACTCATCGCTACAAAATTTGACATTTTCTTCATTACTTTTTTCCTCCTGTTCATCACTCGTTATCAATATAAACTAATTTCCACTCTCCATCTTCTTTTGACATAACAATATTCATATCCTGCTTGGAAGATCTACTTCCCTTTTTCGCTGTAACCGTCACATCTGCAACAACTACTTTTTCAATTACACTGAGATCAAAATCATAGTAACCAGATCCTAATTCATCAATCAGTGCTTCCAATTTTCTCTCCGACAAATTGCAGTTGATATTTCACTTATTTTAGGAAATTTAATAACTGTTATAGTTGATTATCAAATTCCTCACAAACCCTTGAAAATACTAAGTTTGTAGCAAGTGAACTTTCCCTTACTCTTTCCCTTGTGTTACATTTTCCCATTGCTTTTCATGAACCTTAATATGGGAAAAATTAAGGGAAAGAAAATTTCATAACACAATATAACATATAACAATAACGACATGGTGAACTGATTGAAATGTTTTCGATATTTAACTCTGTAACTGATTATCAAAAGAAAATGGAGATAAGATACGATGAGAACAATTTATGCAGAATATAATATAAACCACGATAGTATTGATGTTTACACAAGTGCTGGATATATGCTTCGCATTGATTGCTGGGAAGCTGAAAAAAATTTAAAAACCACATATGGATCAGAATGTGCGCTTACTTCATTGGCTGTGGATGAGCCTTTGGAATATGCAAGATTATATCTTGATGGCAATTTACAGATGTGGGTGGATGCAGAAGATTCACTTGAATTATAGGCAATTTAAACAAAAGTTTATATCTGATTTTCGATTATCCATATGAACACTTTACTTTCAAGCATTTTGAGAAATATAGAAAAACGCTAATTTTACCACTAATAAATGAGCCTTGATATGACACTAAAAACAATATGGGAGATAGCACAATATCTGTGTATCTCCCGTTTTTCATTTTTGTAATATAATTACTTCACTCTAATTTTTATATTTTCTTATTTTTCAATAATCATAGGACTTATTTCTAAATCTGCCATAGACTGCTTTGTTTGGTATGGCTTTCGGGATATGATTACACACATCATAGTGTGGATAGTAATAGAGCATAAAACATGTAGAGTAAGGTTGCTACAACTCATATTGCCATATATAATCTCATCTTTGACAGTTGATTAGTTAAAAAAGTGCCACAATCCCTGTAAA
>ENA-UONQ01000020-UONQ01000020.1-human-gut-metagenome-genome-assembly--contig:-CS26-NODE-20-length-192187-cov-10.098198_pt1 | contig 192187 bp, 178 predicted proteins | sample MGYA00242460_ERZ724007 | MGnify/ENA metagenome assembly ERZ724007
CAGACCCGTTCTGCCCACCGGTACTTAGGCCGCGTCTTTTGCGGCCGTACGTACCGCTGTGCGCAGACCGGAGCGGGAGCGGGTCGGGATGCGGGATGGGGGACTCACCTGGATGCGGGATGGGGGACTTGGGTATTTCAATTTCCAGAAAATAATGTTATAATCCTCTGGGGTACAGGAAGAACGGAGAGAGGATGATACCATGAATTTCTATGTGCCGGAAGGCTATGTTCCAAAGATCGACCTTAGGGAGACCCAGATCGCCATTAAGATCATCAAGGATTTCTTCCAGAGAGAACTGACCAGACAGCTCCATCTCACCCGCGTATCGGCGCCCTTGTTTGTGACGCCGGAATCAGGACTCAATGACAATCTGAACGGCGTAGAGCGCCCAGTGGCTTTTGACTTGAAAGAAGGAAACCGCTCTGCGGAGATCGTCCATTCCCTGGCCAAATGGAAGCGGTACGCCTTAAAGCAGTACGGCTTTCTTCCAGGAGAAGGCCTGTATACCGACATGAACGCCATCCGCCGGGACGAGGATACGGACAACATCCATTCCATTTATGTGGACCAGTGGGATTGGGAGAAGGTGATCCGGAAGGAGGAACGGACCCGGAAGACCCTGGAGGATGCGGTGAGGGCTGTTTATAAGACCTTAAAGATCACCGAAGATTACATGGCCTATGAGTATGAATACATTGGCCATGTTCTGCCGGACCAGATCGTGTTTGTTACAGCCCAGGAGCTGGAGGACCGTTATCCGGCCCTGACGCCCAGGGAACGGGAATATAAAGCTGCCAGAGAATATGGAGCCATATTCATCGAGCAGATCGGGAAAAAGCTGGCGTCCGGAAAACCCCATGACGGCCGGGCTCCGGACTATGATGACTGGGAGCTCAACGGCGATATCATCGTATATTATCCGGTCCTCGATATTGCTCTGGAGCTGAGCTCCATGGGGATCCGCGTGGATGAGGACTCCCTCAGGCGTCAGCTGGCAGAGGCTGGCTGTGAGGAGAGGGCAGAGCTGGCATTTCAGAAGGCTCTGTTAAACGGAGAACTGCCGTACACCATCGGCGGCGGCATCGGTCAGTCCAGGATCTGTATGTTCTTCTTAAGAAAGGCCCACATCGGTGAGATCCAGGCATCCATCTGGCCTGCGGATGTAATGGAAGCGGCCCAGAAAGCCGGGATCCCGCTTTTATAAAGAAAGAAATCAATATGGAGGGGAAGCAGAAAAAATGGCAAATGAACGTCTGAAACAGCTTCGCGCCCTTATGGCGCAGCACGGGATGGATGCATATTATATCCCGTCATCGGATTTCCACGACTCAGAATACGTGGATCCATATTTTAAATGCAGGGAGTTTATCTCCGGCTTCACCGGTTCCGCCGGGACCATGGTGGTGACGAAGGACTTTTCCGGTCTCTGGACCGACGGCCGCTACTTTGTCCAGGCGAAAAAGCAGCTGGAGGGACAGGACACAGAGCTGATGAAGATGGGGGAGGAGAACGTTCCCACCATCGATGAATTTTTAATGGAGCATCTGCCTGAGGGCGGTGTCCTGGGTATGGACGGCCGGGTGGTAAATACCGGCATCGGCCGCAGCTTTGAAAAGCTCTTAAAGGTTAAAAAGGGTACAGCCTCCATTGAGCATGATCTGGCAGGAGAACTCTGGACCGAAAGACCGGAGCTTCCGGCTCCCCAGGTTTGGGTGCTGGAGGAGAAATACGCCGGAGAATCCGCTGCCTCCAAGATCGCGCGGATCCGCCAGGTCATGAAGGAACATCACGCCACCGTCCATATCCTTTCCGGTCTGGACGATATCGCATGGCTTCTGAACATCCGGAAAAATACCGGAGCATCCATCAACCTTCTGCCTCTGGCCCATGTGCTCATGACCATGGATACCCTGACTCTGTTCATTGACAGCAGCCGCTTTGACGACTGTGTAAACGCATATCTGAAGGAAAACGGCGTGACCCTGGCTCCCTATGGAGACATTTACGGGGCAGTGAAGGAGCTGCGGAACGAGACGATCTTACTGGAGCCGGACAAGGTGAACTACGCCATGTATAAGAGCATCCATGAGAGCTGTCTCCTGGAGGAGGCCATGAACCCGGCTTCCTGGATGAAGGCCATGAAGAATCCGGTGGAGATGGAGAATCTGAGAAAGGCTCATATCAAGGACGGTGTGGCTCTCACGAAATTTATTTACTGGATGAAGACAAAGGCTCCCAAGGGAAGCCTTATGGAAACGGAGGCTGCGGAGCATCTGGAGAGCTTAAGAAAGGAGCAGGAGGGATATATCTGCCCCAGCTTTGACACCATCTCCGCTTACGGAGCCAACGCGGCCATGTGCCACTACCACGCCACCAAGGAGGAGGAATCTGTCATCGGAAAGGACGGCTTCTACCTGGTGGATTCCGGCGGACAATATTATGAGGGTACCACAGACGTGACCAGGACCATCGTCATGGGAGAACTGACCCATGAGGAAAAGCTCCACTTTACCCTGGTGCTCATGGGAATGCTCCGTCTTACAGACGCCAAGTTCCTCCATGGCTGCCGCGGGATCAATGTGGATTATCTGGCGAGAGGTCCCTTATGGAAGCTGGGCCTGGACTTCAACCACGGAACCGGTCATGGCGTCGGTTACCTTTCCAATGTCCATGAGCGGCCCAATGGCATCCGCTGGAAGATCGTTCCGGAACGCCAGGACAGCTGTATCCTGGAGGAGGGCATGCTGACCTCCAATGAGCCTGGAATTTATATCGAGGGGAGCCACGGCATCCGTACAGAGAACCTGCTGTTATGCCGGAAGGCAGAAAAGAACGGCTACGGCCAGTTCATGCGGTTCGAGACCATGACCTATGCTCCCATTGACACGGAGGCCATTGATATTTCTGTCATGGAGCCTTCGGATGTGCGCCTTTTAAACCAGTACCATAAGGATGTTTATGAAAAGCTGTCCCCCTATCTGACAAAGGAAGAAGCAGAATGGTTAAAGGACGTCACAAAACCCATAGGAGGAGATGCCCAGTGGCATATTTAGAAAAAAAGATCCTGGTAACGATCCCGGTGACGGAGGCCCACAAAACGTATCTGGAAAAGCGGGCGTCCTCAGGGAAGTATAATTGTCAGTTCCGGTATATTCCGAAAGAACATGTGACGAAGGAGGATCTGGAGGATACCCAGGTTCTCATCGGCAACCTGCCTCCCGCCCTGGTGCGGGAGGCGAAGCGCCTGGAATGGCTCCAGTTAAACAGCGCCGGAGCCGATCCCTATACGCCGGAGGGAGTGCTTCCTGCCGGAGCAGTCCTTACGAACGCCACCGGGGCCTATGGCCTGGCGGTATCCGAGCATATGCTGGCCCTGACCTTTGATCTGATCCGCCGCCTGGGGCAGTATCATAAAAACCAGGCGGACCGTCAGTGGAGATCCATGGGGAGCATCATTTCGGTGGAGGGCTCCACGATCCTGATCCTGGGACTTGGAGATATCGGAGGAGACTATGCCCGGAAGGTGAAGGCTCTGGGCGCGTACACCATCGGCGTCAGACGGACCTGCAAGGAGAAGCCGGAATACCTGGATGAACAGTATACCATGGACGACCTGGACCGCCTTCTTCCCAGGGCCGACGTGGTGGCCATGGTGGTGCCTGGAGGTCCTGCCACCTGCCATCTGATGGATGAGAGACGGCTCCGCCTGATGAAAAAGGGCGCGTATCTCATCAATGTGGGACGGGGAAATGCCATCGATCCCGCAGCATTAAAGGCAATTTTAAAGGACGGCCATCTGGGCGGCTGCGGACTGGATGTGACCGAGCCGGAGCCCCTGCCGCCGGAGGACGAGCTTTGGGCTATGGACAATGTGGTGATCACGCCCCATGTGGCGGGAAATTTCTTCCTGGCGGAGACCTTTGAACGGATCGTTAGGATCGCCGGAGAGAACTTAAAGGCATGGGCGTCGGGAGAAGAGTTAAAGAACGTGGTGGACTTTTCCACCGGATACAGAAAATAAGAAAACGCTGCCGGAAACGGATGGATCTGCCAGTTTCCGGCGGCGTTTTGTCGTTGGTGGGAATTTAGAAATCAAAGGTTCCGGTATACTTTTTCCGGCTGGCGGTTTCCGGCGCATAGGCGATGGGATAGATCACCATGGCCATCAGCATGGAACCGAACACATCCAGGATAGAGTGCTGCTTTAAGCATACGGTGGCAATACAGATGGACACCATCAGGATCCCGGAGGCCCATACCAGAGGCTTGTTCTTTGAAAGGGTCTGGCTGCGGCAGATGGAAATATGGACCCCGATGGAGTTGTATGCATGGATGCTGGGGAACACATTGATACATGGATCGATGCTCCACAGCTTCGCCACCAGGAAGCAGAAGATATTTTTATCCGGGTCGATGGCAGGGCGGAAATCTGTTCCATTGGGGTACAGGGTACACACCAGAAGGCTGATGGTCATGCCTGTAAATAAAAAGGTGCACAGCCGGTAATAATCGTCCTTGCTGGTAAAGAAAAAATAGGCAATGGCAGCAGCCACATACAAAAACCACAGCAGGTAGGGGACGATAAAATACTCGTTGAACGGGATCAGATCGTCCAGGGCTGTATGCATCACGTGGTAAGGTTTTCCCACATTCTGCTGGAGCGCTGCAAACCATGGCAGATAGATCAGGCCGTAGGACAGGATCCAGACATGGCCGTATTTTTTCATGAGTTTTTTCATATATTCAATGACCTCCTTTCGTTCTGGTCATTTCCTGTTATAACTTTAGCAAAGTATATCACAGGGAAAAACGGGTTTCAAGGCAGTTCACAAAAATTTAAGAAAGAGTAACATTTTGGTAATATGTTGGTACAAAAACGAAAAAATTTCGCCAGTATTTTGACAGAATGATGGATTTGTGGTATGTTATAAGAAACCAGTCAGAAAGGAGAAATGGATTATGCCTTATGTGGAAGAAGCTGGATTACAATATCATTTAAATATAAGACCCGGCGATGTGGGACGCTATGTGATCCTTCCGGGAGACCCCAAGCGCTGTAAAAAGATCGCGGAACACTTTGAGCGTGCAAAGCTGGTGGCCGACAGCCGGGAATATGTGACGTATACGGGATACCTGGATGGTGAAAAGGTCAGCGTCACCTCTACCGGCATCGGCGGTCCCTCGGCGGCCATTGCCCTGGAGGAACTGGTGAAATGCGGAGCCGATACCTTTATCCGGGTGGGAACCTGCGGCGGCATGGACCTGGACGTAAAAGGCGGCGACGTGGTGGTTGCCACCGGGTCCATCCGTGCAGAGGGGACCAGCAGAGAGTATGCGCCCATTGAGTTTCCGGCGGTGGCAGATCTCAGGGTGGTCAACGCCCTGATGAAGGCGGGAGAGAACCTGGGCTATGCCTGCCATGCCGGAGTGGTCCAGAGCAAGGATTCTTTTTATGGCCAGCACAATCCGGAGCTGATGCCTGTGGCGGGAGAGCTTTTAAGCAAGTGGGACGCCTGGCTGAAGCTGGGGTGCAAGGCGTCAGAGATGGAGTCGGCGGCCCTTTTTATCGTGGCCAGTTATCTGAGAGTCCGCTGCGGCGCCTGCTTTCTGGCAGTCGCCAACCAGGAACGGGAAAAGGCGGGACTTCCCAATCCCGTGGTCCACGATACGGAGGCGGCCATTAAGGTGGGCGTGGAGGCCATCCGCGTCCTTATAAAAGAGGAACGGGAAAAGAATCAGACCGTATAACGGGAAAGGATTCCGGGAAAGGCGGTGCGGTTTATGGAAAATAAGGAACTGGTGGCGAAGGCTTTGGAGGCCAGGAGCGCGGCTTATACCCCCTATTCGGGATTCCGGGTGGGAGCCGCCCTTTTATGTGCGGATGGGACAGTCTATGGGGGCTGCAACATTGAAAACGCGGCCTTTGGCCCCAGCTGCTGCGCGGAGCGGACCGCGTTTTTTAAAGCCGTCAGCGAAGGAAAACGGGGATTTTCTGCCATTGCCATCGTGGGAGGACCGGCCGGGAAGGAGCCGGAGGATTTCTGCCCACCCTGCGGCGTCTGCCGCCAGGTGATGATGGAATTCTGTGATCCGGAGCGCTTCCGGATCGTTCTGGGGAAGGGGGATCTTTCCTTCCGGGAGTATACCCTGAAGGAGCTTCTGCCCCTGGGCTTTTCCGGAGACGGCGTAGAAAGAAAGGAATAGAAAAATATGACGTACAGGGAAATCTTATCCAGAGTGGACCATACGCTTTTAAAGCAGGGGGCCACCTGGGAGCAGATAAAGGCTGTCTGCGATGACGGCCTCCGGTTTGGGACTGCGTCGGTCTGTATCCCTCCGTCCTTTGTGAAGCAGGCCGCAGAGTATTTAAAGGGACGGCTTCCCGTATGTACGGTCATCGGCTTCCCCAATGGCTATAACACCACAGCAGTCAAGGTATATGAGACCGCAGAGGCTGTGGAAAACGGAGCGGATGAGATCGACATGGTGGTGAACCTGGGCTGGGTGAAGGAGGGCCGGTATGACCGGGTCCTGGAGGAGATCAACGCGGTCAAAAAAGCCTGCGCCGGCCGCCTTTTAAAGGTGATCATCGAGACGTGTCTTTTAACAGAAGAAGAAAAGACGGAGCTTTGCAGGACTGTCACCAGGTCCGATGCAGAATTTATAAAGACTTCCACGGGCTTTTCCGCCGGCGGTGCCACCTTTGCGGATGTGGAGCTGATGAAGGCACAGATGGGGGAGGGAAAGCAGATCAAGGCCGCAGGAGGCATCAGCGGCTTCCATGACGCTGAAACATTTATCCGTCTGGGAGCGGACCGCCTGGGGACCAGCAGACTGGCAGAGCAGGCAAAAAAGAAAGAGGTAGAACTGGATGAAGAAGTATAAAAGAATATTTACCATTGTCATCGATTCCCTGGGGATCGGTGCCATGGAGGACTCCGAACAATTTGGAGATAAAGGGGTCAATACCCTGGGCCATATTGCAGAGCGGATGGAGAATTTTCAGATCCCCAATTTAAGGAGGCTGGGGATCGCAAACCTTTGCAGCCTTTCCGGGCTGGCCCCGGAGGAAAAGCCCCTGGGCTACCGTATGGTCATGCGGGAGATGAGCAACGGAAAGGACACCATGACCGGCCACTGGGAAATGATGGGCATCCATACCACCAAGCCCTTTCAGACCTTTACGGATACGGGATTCCCGCCGGAGCTCATAAAAGAGCTGGAGGAACGGACCGGCAGGACGGTCATTGGAAATAAGAGCGCCAGCGGTACGGAGATCCTGGATGAGCTGGCTGAGGAGGAGATCGCCACCGGCCACATGATCGTATATACATCGGCGGACTCTGTGCTGCAGATCTGCGGCAACGAGGAGACCTTCGGCCTGGAGGAGCTTTACCGGTGCTGCGAGATCGCCAGGGAGATCACCATGAAGGAAGAATGGCGCGTGGGCCGGGTCATTGCGCGGCCCTATGTGGGAAGGAAAAAGGGAGAGTTCGTGCGGACCAGCAACCGCCACGATTATGCTTTAAAGCCCACAGGGACCACTGCCTTAAATATCCTGAAGGACCACGGCTATGATGTGATCTCCGTAGGAAAGATCCGGGATATCTTTGACGGAGAGGGAATCACAGAAAGTCATAAATCCAAGTCCTCGGTCCACGGCATGGAGCAGACCATTGAGGTCTGTAAAAAAGATTTTTCCGGCCTGTGCTTTGTGAATCTGGTGGATTTTGACGCCCTCTGGGGCCATCGGAGAGATCCGATTGGCTATGGAAAGGAGCTGGAGCGGTTCGACGAGAAGCTGGGAGAGCTTCTGCCTCTCCTTGGGGAGGACGACCTTCTTATGATCACCGCCGACCATGGAAATGATCCCACCTATACAGGGACCGACCACACCAGGGAAAAGGTGCCGTTCCTTGCCTATTCGCCGTCCATGAAGGGGCAGGGGGAGCTGCCGGAGGCGGAGACCTTTGCAGTCATCGGAGGAACCATTCTGGATAATTTCGGACTGAAAAAGGAAGAAAATATGATCGGGGCTTCCGTTCTGGAAAAACTGGTCTAGGATTTTTTCCGGGCTGCTTCCGGCGGGGGCGGCCCGGGCAGAAATGAAAAAATGATGGGGAGAGGGTACAAAAGCATGAATAATGACCTGACGAAAGGCTCGATCACAGGGGGACTGATCCGGTTTGCGATCCCCCTGTTTCTTGGGCAGCTGCTCCAGCAGTTTTATAATATGGCGGATGCCTGGGTCGTTGGAAATTTTGCCAGCAACGACGCCTTTGCGGCCGTCAGCTCCGGAGGCCATCTGACGTTTCTGATCATCGGTCTCTTTAATGGCATCGCTGTGGGAGGCGGCGTAGTGATCTCCCGGTATTTTGGCGCGAAAAACAGAGAGGGAGTCCAGAAGGCTATCCATGCCAACTTTCTGTTCGGGATCTGGTCCTCGGTCATCGCCACGGCGGCAGGACTTATTTTTATTCCCTCTGTCCTGCGGATGATGAATACGCCGGACAGCGTGATGCCCCATTCCCTGGTATATTTCAGGATCTATTTTGCCGGCGTGTTCACGGTGATCCTGTATAATGTCTGTATGTCGGTGATGCGGGCCCTGGGAGACAGCCTCCATCCCCTTTATTATCTGATCGTGTCCTCCCTGTTGAACGTGGCCCTGGACCTGCTTTTTGTGGCCGGCTTCCAGTGGGGCGTGGGCGGCGCGGCCTTTGCCACGGTCATTGCCCAGGGCTTGAGCGTGGTCCTGTGCCTGATCCGCATGAGCCGGGAAAAGGACGAATCCCTGCGGCTGGATATAAAAAAGCTGAAGCTCAATAAAGAAATGATGGCTCAGGTGATCCGCCAGGGACTTCCCACGGGCATCCAGAACTCGGTGGTCAGCGTGGGAAATCTGGTGATCCAGACCAACATCAACGCCTTTGGAGCCTTTGCCATGTCGGGGGTGGGAGCCCATTCCAAGATCGAGGGGATCGTGTTCCTCCCTATTATGAGTATGTCCATGGCCCTGCCCACCTTCGTGAGCCAGAACATCGGCGCAGGGGAGTATGAGCGGGCGAAAAAGGGCGCTGCCGTGGGTACCATTTCCAGCATGGTACTGGCAGAGCTGGTGGGGATCCTCTATTTTATATGGGCTCCCTATGCGATGAGGATCTTTGTAAACGCCCCGGAGGCCATTGAATTCGGCGTCATCCACTGCCGCACCACGGCGCTGTTTTTCTTTCTCCTGGCCTTTTCCCACTGTGCGGCGGGAGTTATGAGGGGCTGTGGGAAATCCTTTATGCCCATGGCGGCTATGCTGGCCTTCTGGTGCGGCGTCCGGATCCTTTACGTTTCCATCGCCATCCAGATCGTTCCTGTGTTCCAGACCATTTCCTGGGCGTATCCGCTGACCTGGTTCTTAAGCTCCGTAGCCTTTTTCGTGTCCCTGGTGCGCATGGACTGGAAAAAGCTGTGATGGAAGAGCGGAAGAAAAAACCATACCATCCGTGTACGGGGGAGCATGACTTCTGTACACGGGGGCTTCCGCCTCCTGCGGGAGAGGGAGTAAACGGGCCTGGGAAACCGGTCTGCGGGCAGCTGAAAAGCAGAAAAATAAAAATGAAGAAAAAAATTAAAAAAAGTGTTGACATTTTTCCTTTTATCAGTTATACTGTCAAAGTCGCAAGTGAGTAACAGCTCACGGGACGAAATGGGGTCTTAGCTCAGCTGGGAGAGCATCTGCCTTACAAGCAGAGGGTCATAGGTTCGAGCCCTATAGGCCCCATTCCATAAGAGAAATCTTATGAACAATTTCATATGGCGGAATAGCTCAGTTGGCTAGAGCATACGGTTCATACCCGTAGTGTCGAGAGTTCGAATCTCCCTTCCGCTATGAAAAGCGCTTACCATCTGGTAAGCGCTTTTTAATGCGGTTTTGTAGTTGTTTTGCGGAACAGCCTGCGGTACGCAGACAGCATTAAGAGCATTTTTCCCGCCGGCAATACCGCCAGAAAGGGATATAAAGAAAACAGGAACCAGAAAAAAAGGATCGTACTGACGGCGGCCTGCGGGATGCACAGGCAGAAGAAGGTTTTTTTTGCGGTTCTGGTAAGGAGCACATCGGCTTCCTGGAAAAACCAGATGCCATGTATAAATATTTTCTTATATCCAATGGTCCAGCTGCATCCGTTATAGGCGATCCATGCGTACAGCAGCAGGTCTGCAGCCATGGACAGCCCCGCAGATCCAGCCGGGATCTGCCGCTTCAGATAAAGAGCAGCCAGGATCTCGGCTGCACTGAACAGGCCGGGAAGAAGAATAGGGATAATTTTTTTCATGCAATTCCCCCTTTTTGCGTTCGGAGTGCAGACAGCTTGTGGGTTTCCATGCTTTTGTTAAAAAGAGCATACCACAAAAAAGGGATAAAAAACAACATATCCATGGTTAAAATATTAAAAACACGGATCGTTATGCCTGCGCCATAAATATAAAGAGGATTGAGCCTGCAATAAGAAAATAAAGGCTGAGAAACCTGAACGGCCGGAGACAGGCCGGAAAGTTTCCGGAAAGTATGAAAATATTATCCATATTTGTATTGACCGCGGACCAAAAATTCTCTATAATCGAATTAATAAAAATTCATCCAGGAGGAGACAGAATATGCCAAGAGGTGTAAAAAAATCCACAGCAGATAAGCTGCGCCAGGAATTAGAAAAGATCAGGAAAAACATTTCGGACCACGAAGAAAAGATCGCGGTCTTAAAGGAAAAAGAGAAGGAAGTACTGGATCAGATCCATGATGCGGAGATGGAGTCCATCCGTCAGACCATGGAGGAAAAGGGTCTGGACGTGGACGCGCTGAAGAAGATCCTGGACTGCTACGAAGCGGGCGGTCCGAAGGATGAGGCAAACTAAACAGACGGAAAAGGAAGTCGGTACAGGCCGGCGCTCTGAACCGCAGATAAGGCTGGTGCTGGGGATGACCTCCGGTGCCAGCTTTTTTCGGCACAGACCCGCAAAGGAGGACCTGAATTGAAGTCAGATCATGAAAAGCGAAGGCGGCTGGCTTACGTTGCCCGCCGGTATTATTTAGACGATCAGAAGCAGAGCGATATTGCCGCGGAGCTGGGCATTTCCCGGCCCATGGTCAGCCGTCTTCTTACGGAGGCGAGACAGCTGGGGGTGGTGGAGATCACCGTCCATGATCCGGAGGTGAAGGCCGCCAGCCTTCTGGAGCGGCTGCGTGCCGGAAGCTCCATAAAGGACGGGATCCTTGTGGAGGATGGAGCCGGCGACGCATTCACCAACCAGCTTCTTTCCCAGGGGGCGGTGGAGCTTCTGGAGCAGCTGCAGAGCCGCCGTCTGGGTGTGGGCTGGGGCCATCTGATCGGCCAGCTGGTGACGTGGCTGGAAAAAAATCCCCGGCATGGCAGCTCCGTCATGGATATCTGTCCGCTGGTGGGGAATGCCAGCATTCCTGCCCGCAACTACCAGTCCAACGAAAACGTCCGCCTTATGGCCCAGCAGCTGGGAGCCTCCCCGCATTTTCTCTACCTGCCCGCCCTGCCGGAAAGCCTGGAGGAGAAACAGATCCTCTGCTCCACGGAAATCTACCGGCAGATCCATGAGGAATGGGAGCGGATCGACACCGCCCTGGTGAACATCGGCGACTATCCCTCCAGTCCGGACTTTGCCTCCCTGGTGCGCTACGGCGGCCTTCTCCAGGAGCACCATGCCTGCGGCCGGATGCTTGTCTACTATTTTAATGAAGACGGAACCGTGATCCAGTCGGACCAGGATTTTGCCATCCAGGTGCCCCTGGAAACCTTAAAACAGTGTCCCAACATCATCGGCGTCTGCTCTGCCAATACCAGCTCCAAGGCGGTAAAAGGAGCCTTAAAGTCCGGCATTCTGACCCACATCGTGGCCCGGTCCTCCCTCATCCACTCCATCCTGGAACAATAGTTACATATGTAACCTCTCAAGTATATTTTATATCCTTGAGAGGTTTTGTTTTTGTGCAATATGCATAATAATATTCCTGAATTTATATGGGATACATAGAATTTACCGCCGGAGCTTCCTTCGATATTGATTTACAAGGGCCTGCATGCTATGATTGTGAACATAAGTAACAAATATGTGCTCGAGTACGGATAAGGAGGTAACATTTGTGAAAAAAGAGGAGTTTGCGGACCGGCTGTCCTGCGCCTGTGCTTTAGTGATTTCGGCGGAACAGGAGCTGACCGAGATCGATTCCCATTTCGGCGACGCCGATCATGGCCTCACCATGAAAAAAATTGCCGGAGCCATTGATTCCGCCGTGAAGGGATCGGACGGAGGCATCAAAGAAATGCTGGATGATGCGGCCATGGCTGTGATGGTGTTGAACGGAGGCAGCGCCGTTCCCCTCTGGAACGCATGGCTGGACGGAATGCAGGAAGGGGCTCCGGAGGGAGACGAGATCGATGTTCCTGGCATCAAGGCGGTCTTTAAACGGGCCTTTGAGGAGCTGGATGGCGTATCCGGGGCAAAGGTCGGAGATAAGACCATGATAGATGCGCTGATCCCTGCCAGCGAGGCCATAGCCTCCTATGAGGGAAGCGATGAAAATGAGCTGTTTGCCATTGCCGCCAAAGCAGCCGCCGACGGCGCCGAGGCAAGCAGGCAGTTTGTTTCTAAGTTTGGAAGGGCCAAAAGCTACGGGACCCAGACCATCGGAACCCCCGACGCGGGCGCAGTATCCATGGCGTATTTCTTCCGCGGCCTGGCCCGGGCTTAAATGTAACGGAATCCATTAAAAACAGGAGGAACCTACTATGAAGATGAAAAAATTTATCAACGCCCCTGAGACCATCACCGACGAGGAATTAGTGGGCCTGGGACTTGCTTACCCGGATATCGTTGATGTGGACGGCCATCTGGTGATCAGTAAGGACTTAAAGGACGCAGACCGCGTGACCATCGTTACATACGGCGGCTCTGGTCACGAGCCGGCACAGGCTGGTTTTGTTGGAAAAGGAATGCTGGATGTGCAGGCGGTGGGCGATATTTTTGCGACCCCCAACCCGAAGCTGGTATTTGACGCCATGAAGCTGGCTGACAAAGGCCACGGCGTTCTGCTGCTGACGCTCAACTACGCAGGCGACCAGCTGGCCGGAAAGCAGGCCATGAAGCTGGCCCAGAAGGCAGGCCTCAATGTCCGCCAGGTGGTCACAGGCGAGGAGATCCAGTTTGATCCCAACGGTGAGGACAATAAACGGGGACTGGCAGGGGCTGTCGCTCTTTACCATATCGCCGCAGCCGCAGCCAGAGAGGGAAAGAGCCTTGACGAGGTGGCTGAGATCGCAGAGCGCTATGCAAAGAACATGGCCTCCATCACCGTGAAATCCACCGACGCCACCCATCCGCAGAACGGGATGTCCTTCGGCGACCTGGGCGAAACGGATCTGATGGAGATCGGCGCAGGCCAGCACGGCGAGGGCGGCGGAGTCCGCGTGCCCATGAAGTCCTCCAAAGAGACCGTTGCCACTGTGGCAGATGCCCTCTGCAGGAATCTGGAGTTAAAGGCCGGCGACCGGGCCTTTGTGATGATCAACGGCTGTGGAGCCACTACCATGATGGAAATGCTGGTCCTCTTTAAGGATACGGTTGAGTTCTTAAAGGAAAGGGGCGTGGAAGTGGCTGCCAGCATGGTAGGAGAGATCTTAACGGTCCAGGAGGCCGGAGGCTTCCAGATGAACATTGCAAAGTGGGACGACGAATTTATCCGTCTCTGGAACACGCCGTGCCACACACCGGCGTACAGCAAGGAGTAAGATTATGGCAGATAATATTGGAAATAAGGCTGCGCACGATTATCATCTTGATATTCCAGCTGCGCAGGAGGGATTTTATGTGAAGGGCAGCGCCCACTGCGACTGGGGCATGAAAAACCGTCTGGGGAAGATGTTTGATCCCAGGTCCGGAAATACGGTGATGCTGGCCTTTGACCACGGCTACATCATGGGTCCCACCGCCGGTTTAGAGCGGATCGACCTGGTGATCCCGCCGCTGATCCCCCATGTAAACGTCCTGATGGGCACCAGGGGAATGATCCGTTCCTGTATCTCCCCGGCGGCTCCTGTGGCAAAATGCGTCCGGGTGACCTACGATTCCACGGTTCTTTATGACGATATGTCCAACGGCGGAGGGATCGCCTGCGACATTGAAAATGCCATCCGCATGAACGCCGACTGCATGGCCGTGCAGACCTTTATCGGTGCGCCCGGCGAAAGCCGTTCCCTGGAGCTTTTATCCCGCACCGCTGACGCCGGAGCCCGTTACGGGATCCCGACCCTGGGGGTGGTTGCCGTTGGAAAACAGATGGAGAGGACTGAAAAGTTTTTCCTTTTAGCCACCCGCGTGCTGGCGGAAAACGGAGCCAATATCGTAAAGAGCTACTACTGCGACGGCTTTGAACGCGTGGCTGCCGCATGCCCGGTCCCCATCGTCATCGCCGGAGGAAAGAAGCTTCCGGAGCTGGAGGCCCTGGAGATGGCTTACAGGGCGATCCAGGAAGGCGCCCATGGCGTGGATATGGGAAGAAATATCTTCCAGTCCGACTGTCCGGCCGGTATGGCCCAGGCCATCGGCAAGGTGGTCCATGAGGGGTATACCCCAAAGCAGGCCTTTGAGGTTTACGAAACGGTGAAAAACCAGTAACATCTTCATCTGCGCGGTGCGCCTGGATAAAAAACAGCCCCCATCCGGGGAAGGATCTCCGGGTGAAGGCGGAATCTTCACAGGAAGGCGCCTGAAGCGCAGAAATATTCATGGAAGAAACAGGAGGAACGAGCATGGCAGCTGCATATATGCACATCGGTATCCCGGTCACCAATAAAAAGCCCGGCATGGTCTATAATGAGGGGGCCAGGTTCTGGGTCAGCAGCGTGGACGACTACGATTACAAGATCGAGTATCTGAAATTTGAGGAGGGAACACCATTCCCGGAGGTCCTCCACCGCAATCCCCATGTGGCGTATAAGGTGGACGATCTTCAGAAATACATCGACGATGCGGATTCTGTCATCTGCGGTCCCATGGACGCCAATGACAAGGGCGATCAGCTGGCCTTTGTATGGAAGGACGGAGCGATCTTAGAACTGTATCAGGAGGCATAAGATCCATGGCCCGGGCTTTTGGCCCGGGCCGTCAGACGAAAGGCGGGGTCCCGGTGTCTGTCGGATGGGGGCTGAACAAAAGTCAGCGATATCTGGTTTTTGATAACCGAGTATCGCTTCTTTTGTACCCGTAAAAGCATTTTTGCAGAGGGATATATGATGCAGGGACTTAACTATATCCGTCGTTGGGATTACGATATTTCCGATACTCGCTTATCAGAGAAAAACAGACCTATTGGTCGTTGGGGGCGTATGTACAGGGATTATATCAAAGAGCATAATCCTATCCACTTTAATGATTTGTGTTTTAGCTGTGAATGTATCTGGCTGATTTGAACGAACGGGCACAGAACTGCCTTGAAGTTATCATCAAGCAAATGAAAGCCGCTGAAATGTTCCGCGAACATGAGTCCACCCTTTTTCTACTTATTTATTCGGTCAATTTCAGCTGGCATCCTCGCGCGAAGTTTCAGATTTTTTATTTGAGCGATCAAATTGTTAATTGATGTCATTGTGTTTTCCTTCCTTTTTGTTCGACGGCTTTATAGCTGCATGTCTGTTCTTTCTGCCAAACGATAGCATATAATCTGCCTGCTGCTGTGTTTCTATGGATATCGCCTCAAATGTAGAACCTGTGAGTTGCAATAAAGCTCGGTACTTTTCTTCGTATAGCCGAACAAATTCGGTATTGAGCTGCATAATTTGCTGGTTGATAGTTTCATAACTGATAGATTTACATTTTTCTACAATTTTTTCATTAAGCGCAATCTGCTCCTGGGAGAGAGCCCGGCTGTTCTTTTTCGGTTTTCAACAGTTCAGAAGCAGTGTCTTTAAGCTGCCAGATCTGAAAGTCTGAGTACTGATTGATTTCTTTCTGACTGATGCTCACGAATTCCTCTGCAGTGGCAGCTATATTGTCAATAAGTTTTTTTAACTTTGGATAATCAACTATGTTCAAATGCGCGTTAAGAATATCATTGGCAATTTTACAATCCAGTTGATATCTTTGCAAGAGACAGATGGCTTTTGCAGAATCAGTGAATCCGGTGTCCATCATATCCTTAAGAACTCTCGTTGGGTTGATATCACTTAAGGTTTGCAGAAAAATTGTCTTAAGCCGGTCCCACTTCTCGGTTTCATTTTTAAGAAAGGAATCTCTTTGAATCTGTTTTTTTGTAAAAATGATCGTAATGGCTAATGTTGCTGCCGCAATAATTGAGCCGAGAATGGCACCATAATACTCAAGCACATCGACTCCATCCCATACGGTGATATATCCGCAATCTGCTTTATAGCATTCGTTGATGATGATTGGAATGCCAACAATTAGAAAAATGGCGGTGATGATACTAAGAATGGCTTTGATTACCTTCATAAACTTCCTCTTTCAGAAAAAGACATTAACACATATAATGTTTTATACTATAGCAGCAGTTGCCTCAAAACCGTAATGATCGATATATATTCGATTTCCTTTGCATAGGCAAACTGTCTGCGGTATTTGTTCCACATAATCTGAAGTTCCGGATTTTCTTCGATGTCGTGAAGAATAGCGGGAACATCTGCGATCCGCTGAGTGGTGCCGCGATGGTCTGCGGTTGCTCTCAGTGCCTCTGCAAACACAGCTTTATCAAATTTCTGTGTTGTCGTCAGTATGTAAGCATCGTAAAAATCTCTTGGACGGGTATTGAATACGCCGCGCCGCAAAATGGTTTCCACCTTTTCTGCCATAACAGTTTCGATGTTATATGCCCACAGTTCGTATGATTGCCCATCATCAAAAATTTCAAAAAAGTTGTACTGGACTGCATGGGGCGTGATCGCGTCGCCGGCGGATACATCAATGCTGAGCGGAGTCAGAAGAGTATCCAGCTTTGCATTCAGCATGACACGGTATCCGCCATAAATATCATCTTCACGGATGGGAGAAATAGTTCTGATTTCAAATACAACGCCATCATCAAATGCAATATCACAAATATCTTCCAATGCACTGCGGATTGCTTCTGGTGTAAGGGGCAGATTTTTGAGAGTGGTATCCATATCCATGGTTGCGCGGTTGTCCAATCCAACAATCGCAGCCACCAGCATACCGCCCTTTAATACAAACTTTTCTTTGTAGTCGGAAGCGGAAAGACGGACGAGCAGACGCTCAAACATATAGTTTTGCAAAATGACCTGTGCAGGGATATTCTTCTGTCTGGCGATATTGCGGATTCTCGCTTTCAGACTCATTGCTTTACTCATAGAAGCACCTCCAAATATTGACGCAGGACGTTGGATACCCGCATTTTTTTTGCGTAAGAGTTTAATTTGTTCAAATCTTTTTTTGGGGTTGCCGCATACAGCTTTAACGCCGCGAGGAAAGTTTCTGTTCCCAATTTGTTCCGGCTGCGGATCACATCACAAATTGTGCGTTCAAGATCGTATGCGGGAACATCATTTCCTGCGGGTGTTCTCAGAGTTGTTTTTCCAAGTTCAAACAAATCAGGCTTGATGTAATATACCTTGCATTCAGATTTAATTGCAGCGGATGGGATACAGCCGGAGGGTGCAGTGATCGTATGTTCAAACGGTGTGCGGTCAGAAATTCCATGAAGGTAGAGCGCAGTTTCGTGAGAAAAAATTACTTTTTTAGAGCGATTGCTGATCGCCAGCAGCTCATCCTGCATATCATCCGGAAGGATATACTGTCCTTTTACAATGCGATGGATCTTATCTTCTTTACACAATTTATAAAGCATTGCTTTGGAGATGCCATGCTGTGCTGCTATCTTGGTTTCGATAATTCCTCCATGCGATTTTGCAATAGCGGCGAGTTCAGTTATGTAATCCATACATTCACCTCAATTATAACAACCTAATAATATTATGCACATAATTATGATGTAAGTCAATACAATTAAATGCACATTCAAAAAATATTTACAATTAAATTATGATAAAAGTAAACATCGATTTTAAATGAAACATTTACCATACCCCCAAAATCAAACAAGGGAAAAGGCACGAACCGTAAAAAGCCAGTGCCATATCATAGGAAAGCGTGCTCCGGAGGTTTTGGCATCGGAGAATGGGGAGGGATGCATACTTGTATTGTATGGCCGGGAGAATTATAATGGAAAAGCCAGAGACGGGGACTGGAGCAGAGGATGATGGCCGCAGGAAGCATCGTCTGGCAAGAAGCCGGCGGACGGCCGGACAAAACAGGGAAAGGGGTTTTGCCATGAACCGGATTTTGATCATAGATGATGACAGGGAGCTGTGCGTTCTGATCAAACGCAGCGTATTATCCGAAAATATAGAAGCCGATTTCTGCAGCACCGGAAAGGCCGGTCTTTTGAAATTGAGGGAAAGGGAGTACCAGCTGGTGATACTGGATGTAATGATGCCGGGCATGGACGGCTTTGAGACCCTGGAGGAGATCCGGAAGGAAAGCAGCCTTCCGATCCTGATGTTCACATCGAGGAATGACAGTATCTCAAAGGTGCGGGGGCTGCGGGCCGGAGCGGACGATTATCTGACAAAGCCCTTTGATATGGAGGAGCTGATCGCCCGTATCGTTTCGCTGATCCGCCGTTATACCCGTTTTAACCAGCCGGATGGGGCAGTGCAGAAACTTGTATTTGACGGACTGGAGATCGATCCGGAAGCCCGTCTGGTCACTGCGGAAAACGGTACCTTTGAACTTCCCCCGAAGGAATTTGACCTTCTGTTATACTGTGCAAAAAATCAGGGAAAGATCCTGACCAAGAAGCAGATCTATGAAAATGTCTGGGGAGACGAATATCTCTATGACGACAGCAATATCATGGCGGTCATCAGCCGGCTCCGAAAAAAACTGGAGGCCGCTCCTTCAAGCCCAAAGTATATCCAGACCATCAAAGGGATCGGCTACCGCTTTAATAAGGAGGTATAGCTGGTATGAGGATCCTTGTTTTTCTGTCCATTCTGACTGCGGCTCTGGCGGTCCTGTCCTCCTGGTACCGCATCCGGCGGGTGAAAGAGCAGATCGCGGAGATCGCAGACGCTCTGGCTGACGTGAAAAACGGAAATGGCGGCCGCCGGATCCTGTCCGCCGCAAATGAGCTGGCAGCCCCCATTGCCTATGAGATCAATGAGATCGTTGTGTCCTATGAACGCAGGCTTTCTGCGGTGCGGCAGACAGAGGAGGCAAACCGCCAGCTTATGACCAGCCTTTCCCATGATGTCCGGACACCCCTTACAACACTCATCGGATATCTTGACGCCGCCCACAAAGGACTTGCTGCGGGCAGGGACCGGGATGAATATATCGAAACGGCCCGCCGGAAGGCCCACGATCTGAAAGAATATATTGACGTTCTCTTTGACTGGTTCAGGTTGAATTCCAATGAGTTTGCCATGGAGATCCGTCCTGCTGAAGCGGCAGAGCTCACAAGAAATATCCTGATCGACTGGATCCCGGTCTTTGAGGATAAGGAGATCGGTTACGACATTGACATTCCCGAGCGTCCGGTCCGGGTAAGGCTCGACGCAGATGGATATATGAGGATCATAAACAATCTTATCCAGAATGCGGTCGCCCACAGCGGCGGGGATGAAATTAAGATCGCTCTGTCAGAACAGGGAGCTGCCATGAAGCTTCTGGTGGCGGACAATGGCGTGGGGATCGGGAAGGAAGATCTGAAGCATATTTTTGAACGGCTGTATAAGTGTGATAAGGGCCGGTCCCAGAAGGGCAGCGGGCTGGGCCTTTCCATTGTCCATCAGCTTGTGGAAAAGATGGGAGGCAGCATCACTGTGGAAAGCACACCGGGAAAAGGAACAGAATTTACCCTGGTTTTCCCCCTGGATGAGTGAGCGGCCCCCTGGCATTCTGGCCGGATCTTAAACTGCAAGGTTTTTGCAAGGCTGCGGCAAGGTTCATGCAAGGATGGCGTGATAGAATCCCTTACAGAACAGGAGGTTTGCCTATGGACACAAATACCATCATTGAAACAAGAAACCTGACCAAGCAGTATGGCCCGCAAAAGAGCGTGGCTGACTTAAGTATCCATGTGAAGCGCGGGAGGATCTATGGTCTGCTGGGGAGGAACGGGGCCGGAAAAACGACCACCATGAAAATGCTGCTGGGACTGACGAAGCCCACGTCCGGCGAGGTGCGGATCTGGGGAAATCCTTTGCAGGGGAATGAAAAGAAGATCCTGCCCCGCATCGGCAGCCTGATCGAGTCCCCCGGCTTTTATCCCAATCTGACCGCTGCGGAAAATCTGCGTATCTTTGCCATTCTGCGGGGCGTGCCAAACGGTCATGCCATCAGGGATGCCCTGGATCTGGTGGGGCTGCCTTATAAAGACAAAAAGCTCTTTTCCCAGTATTCCCTTGGCATGAAGCAGCGGCTTGCCATTGCCCTTGCCATTATGCACGATCCGGAGCTTCTGATCCTGGATGAGCCCATCAATGGGCTTGATCCCATCGGCATTGCAGAGGTGCGTTCATTTATCCGGGAGCTCTGTGATACAGGAGGGAAGACCATTCTGATCTCCAGCCATATCCTTTCGGAAATTTCCCTGCTGGCGGACGATATTGGGATCATTGACCACGGCACACTGCTGGAAGAGGAAAGCCTTGCCAGACTGGAGCAGAAAAGCGGCAGGCATGTCCGTTTTACGCTTTCCGACACCGCCCAGGCCGCAAGGATCCTGGAGCGCAGCTTCCATGAAACCCATTTCTCCATCCAGGATGACCACAGGCTGCAGCTCCACAATCTTGATCTGCCGGTCGGAAAAGTTGTAACTGCCTTTGTGGAAAACGGACTGGAGGTATCGGAGGCCCATACCTGTGAAGAAAGCCTGGAGGATTATTTCAGGCGTGTGACGGGAGGCGAGGGGATTGCTTAGACTGATGGAGTGTGAATTTCTGAAGCTGAAACGCAGGCCCCTGGTATTTATTTCCCTGGTGCTTTCCGTTTTCATGCCGTTGGCGTACATTTTTTTCCTGTCAGATGTGAATACGGATGTGGATGCTGTAAACGGAGTGATGTCCAGCCTGTTCCAGCTCAGCGCATATCTGCTTCTGATGCCGCTTCTTGTGATCCTGGCTTCCAGCCTGCTGTTTCAGGAGCTGGACCATGATACTCTGAAAAACCTTGCGGCCGTACCCGTGGACCGGACGAAGCTGGTGCTTTCCAAAATGCTGGTCCTGCTGCTGTTTGCCGTTGGCTTCATGGCGGCGGGAGGCCTGGTGAATCTTGCGGTCTTGCTGGTCCGGGGATGGGAGCCGGTTGGGTTCTGGACGCTGTTCTGGGTTGGGCTGGAAGAGGGAGTGATCATGTGGGCCGGAGCGCTTCCCTGCATTCTTCTGGTGGTCCTTCTCAATAAAAATTATATCGTGTCCGTTGTGATCACCTTTTTTTACACCATTGTGAATTATATCTTTTCCATGAACGATCTCTTTCTGACGCAGCCCTTTGGGCTGAACATCGGTACCCTGCTTCCGGGACCGCTGGCTTTCCGCTGGACCTTCCAGTTTTATGACCAGAGCCGGACCAGCGCGGAGCTGGCAGAGCTGCTGGAGCGGATCAGCCCGTATTTTCTCGGCCGCGCCCAGGTGTTCAGTGTGATCGTTGTGGAAGCCATTGTTTTTCTGACGCTGATCGCGATGGCCTTCCGGCGTCAGGAGATTTAAGGAGGTGGGATCATGTGGAATCTGTTAAGAGCAGAATTACTGAAGCTGCGCCGGTGCCAGATCCTTCTGGTGGGGCTTGTGGCCCTTGGGCTCTGCCCTCTGATACAATATGGAAGCCAGATGATCATTGAGGCGGAATACCGGGATCCGGACTATGATATCCAGACGCTTTTTGCCAATGTTGTCTGGGGCAACACCCAGATATTTCTGCCCATTTCACTGGTGATGACAGGCGCCTGGCTCATGGACAGGGAGTATTCCCATGATACGCTGAAAAATATCATGGCGGTCCCTGTTTCCATGCCGGGGCTTCTGGGGACAAAGCTGCTTCTGACCGGCATGCTTGCAGTCCTTCTGGGAATATACAGCGCCGGCGTTACCCTGGTCACTGGACTGGCGGCCGGCCTGCCGGGACTGACTGCGGAGGTGCTTTTTCATGGCAGTACGCAGATCGTGGCGGCTGCCTTTACTACAAGTCTGGTCTGTATGCCCCTGATCCTGATCTTTGGACAGATCCGCGGGGCTTATCTGGGAGGCTCCATCCTGGCGTTCTTCCTGGGGTACAGCATGCTGTTCTTCAAAGGCGGCGTCCTTTCCAGCCTGTATCCGTTTTCGGCTGCGCTGGTCCTGGCGGGCTTCGATCTGAGCGGATATGCCGGGATGACCGCGGCTCCGGATCTGGGGCTGGCCGCCGCCGGGGTTGGCGTTATGGTCCTCTGGACAGGGCTGCTGCTTTTGCGGTCCCGTAAGAAAAAAGAGATGCGTCCTCGCAGGCAGGCCAGTGCCAGGGGGAAGGCGAGAAGGGCTGCGCCGCTGTAAGGGGCTGCGGCCCGTGGTTTCCGGAGGCTTTTTTCAGGACCTTTGGCTGTGCCGGTCCACATGTTCCAGTTTTTTCATCTTGACACACAGAACAAATGTTCGTATAATAAGAATAGAACATACGTTCTTTTTTGAAACGGGGGATGATACGGCAGACCGTCTCCTCTGCGTATAAAGCTGTGTGGGAAAGAGAGGATGGCTGGAATGGAATATCGGGCATTGGGAAATTCAAATCTGGATGATGGGACCGTCAAAGGCGACCGGAGAGAGGCTGCCTGTATGGCGTGGTTTCCTGCCGGACGGGAGCTGTATCCGGTTTCTGTTAAATTTAAGGGCGACGACGGGGAGGTCATCTGCGTCAGGAACATCAATATCTCATCGTCAGAGGATATTCTGTACAACGGGATCGCTTCAAAGCAGTTTTTGTGCAATGCGGTCATCGGCGGCCTGGTCCAGGATTTTGCCCTAATCTTTTATGCCAGGCCGTCCCGGTGGGAGATCGTATTCCGCTCAAGGCAGTAGGGGGCGGAAGCCCTGCTTTTACCAGGATTTTTCACAGAGCATTCACGAAATCCATGAAAAATAAAATTATTGTTGACATTTTATTCCAAACATGGTATCCTAATGTTCGTTGAGCAAAGCGTGGCGGAATAGCTCAGTTGGCTAGAGCATACGGTTCATACCCGTAGTGTCGAGAGTTCGAATCTCCCTTCCGCTACTAAAATGGGATCCTGAATACAGGGTCCCCTTTTTTATAGAAATTTTCTTATCTTTTTTCCGTATTCTGTGGTATACTAAATATAATTTCGTTGTATATTATATGATTTATGTAATACCAGCAGGATAAAACGGAGGGTTCCATGTATCAGTTTATCGTAAATCCCAGTGCAGGAACTGGTAAGGGGTATCGCATATGGAAAAGGCTGGAGAAGCAGCTGGAAAATGAAGGACGGGAATACCGGGTGTTTTTTACGGAAAACCGGGGAGATGCGGCTGAGATCGCCAGGGCGCTGACCGCCGATAAAAATGAACCGAAGACGATCATTATCGTAGGCGGAGAGGGGACGTATAACGAAGTTTTAAACGGAGTGTCCTTTAAAGGGATGGTGACCCTGGGCTACGTCCCAGCGGGATTCCGGAACGCCCTTTCCCGGAGGAGCCGGCCGCACAGTAAGGTAAGGGTCCAGTGCAGGCACGTCCTCCATCCGCAATATTATGAACTGCTGGATTACGGCGTTGTGACCTGCGGGGAGGATGAGATCTTTAACCGGAGGTTTGCCGGAAGGTGCGGCGTGGGACTGGATGCGGCCGTCTGCCATAACCTGCTGTGCTGTCCCGTCCGCAGCCAGATGAACCGGCTTCATATGACCGGAATGCTGAAGGTGGTACTGGCGTTAAAGCAGCTGGCGCTGGCGCGTCCGGTGCGGGGGCATCTGCTCCTGGACGGCGTAAGGAAGGTGGAATTCAATTATATCTACTTTATCACGATCCGGATGGGGCAGGAGAAAAAGAAGAGGCCAAGACGCGGACAGGAGGTACCGGAGGACAGCGGGAAGATGACGGTCTACGTGGCCAACAGCTCTCTGAAGCGGAGGATGTTCGGGCCGGTCCTGGACGTGATCGCAGGGGTAAGAAAGAAAGAGCGCGGTGTCAGGAGCTTTGAATGCAGCGAGGTGGCGGTCCATCTGGAGCGGCCCCTGGCGGTCCATGTGGACGGGGAAAGCTGTATGTGCCAGCAGGATATGCAGATCCGGTGCATCCCCAGGAAGATCCGGATGATCAGCGCTTAGAATAAATATCAATGGCAAAGGAGAATGAGTATGAGGATCGGTCAGGGATACGATGTACACCGGCTGACGGAAGGCAGGAAGCTGATTCTGGGGGGTGTGGACATTCCCTATGAAAAAGGGCTTCTGGGTCATTCAGATGCAGACGTACTGCTGCACGCCATTATGGATGCGCTCCTGGGAGCGGCTGCCCTGGGAGATATCGGGCAGCATTTCCCGGATTCCGACGAGGCGTATAAGGGGATCTCCAGCCTTTCCCTTTTAAAACGGGTGGGAGAGATCCTGGCGGAAAACGGGTTCCTCATTGAGAATATCGATTCAACGGTGATCGCCCAGAAGCCGAAGCTTCTGCCGTACCGGCCGGGGATGATGGAGAATATCGCAGACGCCCTGGGGCTGGAGAGAGACCGGGTCAGCGTTAAGGCTACCACAGAGGAGGGGCTGGGCTTTACGGGAAACGGCGAGGGGATCGCGGCCCAGGCCGTGTGCCTGCTCTCCACGGTGGCAGATTACGATCCGGGGGACCGGATGGATGCGGGAGGCTGTACGGGCTGTCCCGGCTGTCAGAAAGAATAAAAAAGAGGAGAAGACCATGAAAATCTATAATACCCTTTCCAGAAGAAAAGAAGAGTTCGTTCCGGTGGAGCCGGGAAAAGTAAAAATGTATGTCTGCGGCCCCACGGTCTATAACCTGATCCATATCGGAAACGCCCGTCCCATGATCGTATTCGATACGGTCCGCAGATATTTTGAGTATAAGGGCTATGAGGTGAATTTTGTGTCCAACTTTACTGACGTGGACGACAAGATCATTAAAAAGTCCATCGAGGAGGGCGTGGACGCAGATACGGTCTCCAAGCGGTATATTGCCGAATGCAGAAAGGATATGGAGGCAATGAATATCATGCCCGCCACAAAGAATCCCCTGGCCACAGAGGAGATCGGCGGTATGCTGGATATGATCCGCACCCTGATCGAAAAGGGCTATGCTTACGCGGCGGCAGACGGCACCGTTTATTACCGGGTGAGAAAATTCAAGGATTACGGAAAGCTGTCCCATAAAAACCTGGATGATCTCCAGTCCGGCTTCCGTGAGATCAAGGTCACTGGTGAAGAGGGCAAAGAGGATCCCAACGATTTCGTGCTCTGGAAGCCCAAAAAGGAAGGAGAGCCCTTCTGGGAGTCCCCCTGGTGCCAGGGCCGTCCCGGCTGGCATATTGAGTGCTCGGTCATGGCCAAGAGATACCTGGGTGACGAGATCGACATCCATGCCGGCGGCGAGGATCTGATCTTCCCCCACCACGAAAATGAGATCGCCCAGAGTGAGGCGGCCAACGGTGTGACCTTTGCCAGATACTGGATGCACAACGGCTTTCTGAACATTGATAATAAGAAGATGTCCAAATCCCTGGGCAATTTCTTTACAGTACGGGAGATCGGAGAAAAATATGATCTCCAGGTGCTCCGTTTCTTTATGCTGAGCGCCCATTACAGAAGCCCGCTGAATTTCAGCGCGGAGTTGATGGAGGCGTTGAAAAACGGCCTGGACCGTATCCTTACAGGCGTTGAGAAGCTGAAGGAGCTGGAGGAAAAGGCGGCTGCCGGAACCATGAGCGCCGCAGAACTGGAAAACCAGAAAAAGGCCATGGAGCTGGTGGAAAAATACGAAGCGGCCATGGAGGACGATTTCAATACGGCCGACGCCGTATCCGCAGTCTTCGAGCTGGTAAAGCTCAGCAACTCCACTGCATCCGCGGAAAGCACCGGTGCATATGTGGGCTGGATGAAGGAGACCATTGAACGGCTCTGCGGCGTTCTTGGGATCATCACAGAGAAGAAGGAAGAGATCCTGGATTCTGAGATCGAGGATATGATCGCCCAGAGGCAGGCTGCCAGAAAGGCAAAGGATTTTGCCCTGGCTGACCAGATCCGGGGAAAGCTCCTGGATATGGGGATCATCCTGGAGGATACCAGAGAGGGAGTAAAATGGAAACGGGCGTAAACTCTTTTTCCCGGTTTAAGGAAGCGTTCCGGCTGAAGGAGGCGGACGCTTCCCAGTATTCGCCGCTGGTGCTGGCCTATATCGGAGATGCGGTCTATGAGATCATGATCCGCACCAAGGTGGTCAACGACGGCAACGTCCAGGTGAACAAGCTCCATAAGCATACGGCGGGGCTTGTGAAGGCGTCGGCCCAGATGGAGCTTCTGCTGGCTGTGTGGGAGGAACTGACCGAAGAGGAAAAGACGGTCTGCCGCCGGGGGAGGAACGCCAAATCCGGCTCCATGGCTAAAAATGCCACCATGAAGGAATACCGCATGGCCACAGGCTTTGAGGCCCTGGTGGGATATCTTTATCTGGCGGAGCGGTTTGACCGGCTCACAGAGGTGGTGAGCCTGGGACTTGAAAAAATCGGAGAACTGAAAGAGGAAGACGGAAGATGAGATATGAAGAACTGACCATAGAAGGCCGCAACGCGGTCCTGGAGGCATTCCGGGCAGGAAAGCCCATTGACCGCCTGTTTATCCTGGACGGATGCCAGGACGGGCCTGTAAAGAGCATTTTGCGGGAAGCAAAAAAACACGATACCATCATCACCTTTGTGCCCAAAGAGCGGCTGGACCAGATGTCTGACACGGGCCACCACCAGGGGGTCATCGCTTATGGAGCAGCCTATGAATATGCAGAGGTGGAGGATATGTTAAAGGCTGCCGAGGAAAAGGGGGAGCCGCCGTTTCTGATCCTTCTGGACGGCATTGAGGATCCCCATAACCTGGGTGCCATCATCCGTACTGCCAATCTGGCAGGGGCCCACGGCGTCATCATTCCCAAACGCCGCGCCTCCGGTCTTACGGCAACAGTGGCCAGAACATCAGCCGGGGCGCTGAATTATACGCCGGTGGCAAAGGTGACCAATCTGGCGGCCACCATCGAGGATCTGAAAAAACGCGGCCTGTGGTTCGTCTGCGCCGATATGGGCGGGGATGTGATGTACCGGGTGAACCTTACGGGCCCCATCGGCCTGGTGGTGGGCAACGAGGGCGACGGAGTCAGCCGGCTGGTCCGGGAGAAATGCGATATGACGGCCTCCATCCCCATGCAGGGACAGATCGATTCCTTAAACGCGTCTGTGGCCGCCGGTGTGCTGGCTTATGAGATCGTGAGACAGAGGATGGGAAAAAAGTAAGAAACAGAGAGGGCGGGTACGGTCTGACGTACCCGCCTTTTTTGTGCCATGGGCCTGGAAGCTCAGCTTTCCAGGGTATATACCCGGTACAGATTGGACCAGGGATTTCCGATGATGTAGGACGTATAGACCCGGCCGGGCCGCACGCTGATGCCAAAGCTCATGATCGGGTCGTTTACCATACAGGCGGAGCAGCCGCCGGTGATGGCCGTCAGGAGGATCACTGGAAGCTCTGCAAAGCCCGTAAGGGACGCCTGGGAGGCGGTGACGAAAAATGTATAGTTTCCGGCTGCCGTCTGCTTAAAGGTGGTCACCTCTTTAAAGCCCACGCCGCCGAAGACGATCTGGTTATTAAAGGTGCGTACGTCGTAATTGGAGCCGCTGTAAGACATATTGGCCACCCGGAGGCAGCCGTAGCCTGCCGGGATATTGGTGCAGCCCATGTCGGAGACACGGGACAGGGTGATGCCTCCCGGCGTGTCAAGGAGCACCATGGTCACCTTTTCCCCGGAAATGAAGGATAGGGTCCTCCGGTACAGGGCCGGGCCGTTGGTACGGCGCACAGTGACGGTATGGAAGCCGTCGGACACCTGGATGTAGGAGGATACAGTGGCAAAGGTGGAACCGGAAAAAATATTCCTTCCGTCGATATATACGTCCAGATCCTGGCCGTTGGTGGAGGCGTTTAAGAAACGGACCTGGCTGGAATAGGGAGAGGACGGAGGGAAGGGAAAGACCGGAGGCACCGGCCACGGAAACGTATTTCCCGGCCAGACAGGCTCACCGCCCGGAGGCGCCACAGGCGTGGTGGGAACGCCGGCCAGGTCATTGTCCGGCCAGACAGGCTCGCCGCCCGGAGGCGCCACGGGCGTGGTGGGGACGCCGGCCAGGTCATTGTCCGGCCAGACAGGCTCACCGCTTGGAGGCGCCACGGGCGTGGTGGGGACGCCGGCCAGGTCATTGTCCGGCCAGACAGGCTCACCGCCTGGAGGCGCCACAGGCGTGGTAGGAACACCGGAAATATCCGGCCATGCCGCTGCTGCGCCGGCATTCGTTTCTTCCGGGGCGGTTCCGGCCCCTTCTCTGGGAGTTCTGATCTCGTTGTTTTCTGGCATGAAAAAACCTCTGTGTTTTTTAATTTAAGATATGTAAAAAAAATTTTAAAGTTCCTGTTGACAAATCCGTAGACGTATGTTATTATAACTGAGGCTTAAGAAAACAACCCGCTGCTATAGCACAGTCGGTAGTGCGCATCCTTGGTAAGGATGAGGTCACCAGTTCGATTCTGGTTAGCAGCTCTCTTTAAAAGCCGTAAAAGCTTTCCGATCCGTCGGAAAGCTTTTTTTGTCGGGATCCGACACCGGCAGCACAAAAATAAAAGGAAAGAGGAAGGTACAATGAAGAAATCCTATGAAATGGACATGTGCAGCGGACCAGTCCTGGGAAAGATCCTGATCTATTCTTTTCCACTGATGCTGTCCGGCATCTTACAGCTTCTTTTTAACGCCGCAGACGTGATCGTCGTGGGCCGTTACGCGGGAAGCCAGTCTCTGGCGGCCGTGGGCTCCACCGGCGCTCTGATCAATCTGCTGATCAATGTGTTCATCGGTTTGTCCGTGGGAGTCAACGTGCTAGTGGCCCAGTATTACGGGGCAAAGAGAGATCAGGACGTTAATGAGACGGTCCACACAGCCGTAGCCATCAGTCTGCTGTCCGGCGTGTTCCTGGTGGCTCTGGGACTTCTTGTGACCCGGCCTCTCCTGGAGCTGATGGGCACTCCTGATGATGTGATCGATAAATCCGCCATTTATATGAAGATTTATTTCGCCGGGATGCCGGCCACCATGCTCTATAACTTCGGAAGCGCCGTTCTGAGGGCTGTGGGCGATACCAGGCGTCCCTTATATTTCCTTACGGCAGCCGGCGTGGTGAATGTGGTCCTGAATCTGTTTTTTGTTATTTCCCTGAATATGGATGTGGCCGGCGTTGCCCTGGCCACAGTGATCTCCCAGGTGATCTCTGCGGGCCTGGTATTCTGGTGCCTGGTAAAGAGCGAGGGCGCTTTAAAGCTCAGGATCCGGGATCTGCGGATCAGTAAGGTAAAGCTTAAGAGGATCGCCAAGATCGGTCTTCCTGCCGGGATGCAGGGCGCAGTATTCTCCATCTCCAATGTGCTGATCCAGTCGTCGGTCAACTCCTTCGGCTCCATCGCCATGGCGGGAAACACGGCCTCCCAGAATATCGAGGGCTTTATCTACAATGCCATGAATGCCATCTACCAGACGAACTTAAGCTTTGCCAGCCAGAACTACGGCGGCCGGAAATATAAGAGGATCGGCCGGATCACCCTCACCTGCGTCGGCGTTGTGACTGCGGTGGGGCTGGGCATGGGCCTGGCGGCCTTTGCTGCCGGTGAGAGCCTGCTGCGGATCTATTCCTCGGATCCGGAGGTGATCCAGTTCGGCTTAAAGCGTATGGCGGTGTTTGGGACCACATACTTCCTCTGCGGCATCATGGATACCATGGTGGGCAGTATCCGGGGCCTGGGAAGCTCCGTGATCCCCATGTGCGTATCCATTATCGGTGTCTGCGGCCTGAGAGTCCTTTGGATCTTCACGGTTTTCCAGTGGAGCCGGAGCCTGACGACCCTGTACCTTTCCTATCCAGTGACCTGGGTGGTGACAGGGGCGGTCCACATCGCCTGCTTCCTGATGCTGAAAAGGAAGCTTCCCAAAGAGGATGGAGAGTAAAAAACACATTTTTTTCACAAATTTCCCCCTTGCCAGCAGCGGCAGGGGGGATTATAATTTCTATGATAGTTAACTAGTTAATTATTAATTGGTTAATCGACTGATGGAGGCTCTGCCGGAATAAAAGGAGGGAGACCATGGATCACAAGATCGTAGAAGCGTTCATGCGGGTGGGAAAATGCCACCGGACGCTTCTGGAGCACTACTTAAATAAGGACGGCCTGTACCGGGTCCAGCACCAGCTTCTGATGTGCGTCTATAAATATCCGGACGCATCCCAGAAGGAGCTGGCCAGGATCCAGAACGTGTCCACGGCAGCTGTTGCCGTGACCTTAAAGAAACTGGAAAAGGGCGGATATGTGGGACGGATCGTGGACCGGGATGATAACCGTTACAATAAGATACGGATCACGGAGAAGGGCCGGAAGGAAGTGGAGCGGAGCATCGACCTTTTTAAGCGGGTGGAAAAGGGAATGTTCGCAGGCTTTTCTTCTGAGGAAAAGGAGTGCTTTTACAGCTGTCTCCAGAAGCTTTCCGGAAATCTAGAGCAGATGCTCCAACAGGCAAAAAAGGAGGATTGGAACTGATATGAAGCGTTATAAGAAATACATCACCCCGTACCTGGGCGCTTTTCTCATGGGCCCCCTCATGATGCTCACAGAGGTGGCGGGCGAGGTGGCGCTGCCCAAGCTCATGTCCCTGATCATCAACAACGGCGTGGCCGGAAGAGATACGGGATATATATTAAAAACAGGACTTCTGATGGCGGCAGTGGTGGTATGTATGGCAGTGGGAGGCATCCTGGGCTCCTATTTTGCGGCAAAGGCGTCCATAAACTTCACCACGGATCTGCGCAGGGACGTATTTAAAAAGGTCCAGCAGTTTTCCTTTGCCAACATAGACAGCGTCAGCACGGGCTCCCTGGTGACCCGCCTGACCAATGATATCCAGCAGGTGCAGAATGTACTGACCATGGGCTTAAAAATGGCCCTGCGGGCTCCTGGGATGTTTGTGGGGGCATTATTTATGGCCTTTATGATGAATGGAAGGCTGGCGGCTATCCTGCTGGTGGTGATCCCCCTTCTTTCCCTGGCCATCGGGCTGATCTTGAAAACGGCCTTCCCGCGGTTTGAGGCCATGCAGAAAAAGCTGGACCGGCTGAATTCCGGGATCCAGGAATCCCTTACCAACGTGCGGGTGGTCAAGTCCTTCGTGCGGGAGGATTTTGAGATCGGGAAGTTTTCCGGCCTTAACCAGGATCTGAGGGACAGCGGAATGAGGGCGTTAAAGATCGTTATCGCCACCATGCCGGTGATGATGTTTGCCATGAACGTGACCACCCTGGCGGTGGTCTGGTATGGCGGAAACCTGATCATCGGAGGCTCCATGCCCGTGGGAGACCTGACGGCCTTTACCACCTACATCGTCCAGATCCTCATGTCCCTGATGATGCTTTCCATGGTATTTTTACAGAGTTCCAGGGCCAGGGCGTCCTTAAAGAGGATCACAGAGGTATTGGATACGGTGGTGGATCTTAACGATGACCAGGCGGCCAGGAAGGAACTGAGGGTGGAAAAGGGAAGCGTGGAATTTAAAGACGTGTCCTTTGGTTATGGAAAGGGCGGCGACCGGGTCCTGGAGCACATAAGCTTTAAGGCGGAGCCGGGCCAGACCATCGGCATCATCGGAGCCACTGGAAGCGGGAAAACTTCCCTGGTGCAGCTGATCCCCAGGCTGTATGATGTGACAGAGGGAGCGGTCCTGGTGGACGGAGTGGATGTGAGGGATTATTCCCTTAAAAACCTGAGGAATGGTGTTGGCATGGTACTGCAGAAAAACGTGCTTTTTTCCGGGACCATTGAGGAAAACCTCCGGTGGGGAGACGAGGACGCCTCCCGGGAAGAGCTTGTGAAGGCGGCAGTGAACGCCCAGGCTGACGGCTTTGTGACGGCCTTTAAGAACGGCTATCACACAGAGATCGGCCAGGGCGGGGCCGGTGTGTCCGGCGGCCAGAAGCAGAGGCTTTGTATTGCCAGAGCCCTTCTTAAGAAGCCGAAGATCCTGATCCTGGACGATTCCACCAGCGCCGTGGATACGGCCACAGAGGCGGCGATCCGGGAAAGCTTTAAAAATGAATTAAAGGATACCACCAGGATCATCATCGCCCAGAGGATCTCTTCAGTCCAGGACGCAGACAGGATCCTGGTGCTGGACGACGGAAAGATCATCGGTTCAGGCACCCATGAGGAGCTTTTAAGGACATGCCGGGCCTATGAGGAAATCTATGTGACCCAGACTGGAGAAAATAGAGCAGAGGAGGCGGAAGCATGAGCAGCGTACTGAGAGCAGAACGGGAGAAGAGCTTAAGACGGCGTTACGGCAGCCGGACCGCCCAGAGGCCTGTCCATGGGCATGGCCCCGGTCCCGGAGGCCCCAGAGGGGGCGGCAATGCCCGGGGAGGCGGACAGCCCAGGGAGATGAAGGCAGTATTAAAGCGGCTTATGGCTTATCTGGAGCAGGACAGGCTGAAAATGGGGCTGGCATTTTTCTGCGTCCTTGTCAGTACTGTAACATCCCTGGCCGGCGCTTACATGCTGCGGCCCATCATCAACCAGTTTATCGCTCCTGCGGACGGAAGCGCAGGGAGCGTTTCTGGTCTGGCAGGGGGACTGGCGGTTATGGCGGCCGTATACATGGCCAGTGTGGCCGCCAGCTATCTCCAGTCCAGGATCATGCTGGACGTGGCCCAGGATGCCCTCCTGCGGATCCGGGGCGACCTGTTTTCCAGGATGCAGAGGCTGCCGGTGCGGTTTTATGATACCAGCAGCAGCGGAGATCTGATGAGCCGGTTCACCAACGACGTGGACACCATAGGAAATATGCTGAGCAGCACCCTGGTGCAGCTTTTCTCCGGGGCCCTGAGCATTGTGGGAACCCTGGGGCTCATGCTGTATACAAACGTGTATCTGACAGTGATCACCCTTGTGCTGATCCCTCTGATGCTGAAGGCCGGAGGGGCCGTGGCCTCCCGGAGCCAGAAATATTTCAATGCCCAGCAGTCAGCCCTGGGAGCCTTAAACGGTTATATTGAGGAGACCATTTCCGGCCAGAAGGCAGTGAAGGTGTTCTGTCATGAGGACGTGGCGGAGGAGGAGTTTGAGATCTTAAACAGTGATCTGAAGGATAAGCAGATCCGCGCCCAGTTCCTGGGCGGGATGATGGGGCCGGTGATGAACAATCTGAGCCAGATCAACTACGTCCTGACGGCCTGTGTGGGCGGCCTCCTGTGCGTTATAAAGAATTTTGACGTGGGCGGACTCACCGTGTTCTTAAACTTCTCCAGACAGTTTTCCAGACCGGTCAACGAGATCTCCATGCAGGTTTCCAACGTGTTCTCGGCCCTGGCCGGCGCGGAGCGTGTTTTTGCGGTGATGGATGAGGAGCCGGAGCCAGAGGACGATCCGGATGCCGTTTCCATGGAAGGGATGAAGGGCCATGTTTCCCTGGAGCATGTATATTTCGGATACGATCCCGGGAAGCTGATCTTAAAGGACATCAGCCTTTACGCCAGACCGGGACAGAAGATCGCCTTTGTGGGCTCCACCGGGGCTGGAAAGACCACCATCACCAACCTGCTGAACCGGTTTTACGATATCCAGTCCGGCTCCATCACCATCGACGGCGTGGATGTGCGCCATATAAAGCGGGAGGAGCTGCGGAGGAACATTGCTGTGGTGCTCCAGGATACCCATCTGTTTACGGGAACGGTCATGGAAAATATCCGGTACGGACGGCTGGACGCCTCGGATGAAGAGGTGATCCAGGCGGCGAAAACGGCGTCGGCCCATTCCTTTATCATGCGTCTTCCCAAGGGCTATGATACGGTACTGGAAAGCGACGGAGCCAATCTGAGCCAGGGCCAGCGCCAGCTTTTAAACATCGCCCGGGCGGCGGTCTCCAGGGCTCCCATCCTGATCCTGGACGAGGCCACAAGCTCCGTGGATACCAGGACAGAGAAGCACATCGAGCGGGGCATGGACCGGCTCATGGCGGACCGGACCACCTTTGTCATCGCCCACCGGCTCTCCACCGTGAGGAACGCCAACGCCATCATGGTGCTGGAGAACGGGGAGATCATCGAGCGGGGGGACCACGACGATCTTTTGGCCCAGAAGGGACGGTATTACAGCCTGTATACGGGCAGGGCAGAACTGGAATAAACCTGAACATGGACTTAACATTTTTAAGCACAGACTTAAGATTGTTAAGTCCATGGCCGTTGATTTTGCATTTTTTTAAGTACAAGGGCCGAATTCTTACGATTTTGTTAATATGCAAAGGGTTTACTAATTGTACATCTTATTGAAATATGCTATACTGAAGTCTGATGGTATTACGAATATTTAGAGAAAGAAGGTTTGTTAAATGGGTCTGAGCACATTTATAGGCGGCGTTCATCCTTATGAGGGAAAAGAACTGTCTTCCGATAAGCCAATTCAGGTGATCCAGCCGAAAGGCGAGCTGGTATTCCCTCTTTCCCAGCATATCGGCGCTCCTGCAAAACCGCTGGTGGCCAAGGGCGACACTGTTTTGGCAGGCCAGAAGATCGCAGAGGCCGGCGGCTTCATTTCTGCCAATGTGATCTGTTCTGTATCCGGGACCGTAAAGGGGATCGAGCCCCGTCTCATGGCCAACGGCAGCATGGTGCAGTCCATTATCGTTGAAAATGACGGAGAGTATAGGACCGTGGAGGGCTTTGGCCAGAAGCGGGATTACACAGCTCTCTCCAAACAGGAGATCCGCGACATCGTAAAGGAAGCCGGTATCGTGGGCCTGGGAGGCGCAGGATTCCCCACCAACGTCAAGCTGGCTCCGAAAAACGAAGAGGAGATCGATTACGTGATCGTAAACGGCGCAGAGTGTGAGCCGTATCTGACCTCGGACTACCGGGTCATGTTAGAACAGCCGGAGAAGGTCGTTGGAGGCCTTAAGGTGATCCTCCAGCTGTTTGATAAGGCAAAGGGCGTCATCGGCATCGAGGAAAACAAGCCGGAGGCCATCCGGATCCTGTCTGAGCTTGTAAAGGATGAGCCCAGGATCCAGGTGTGCACCTTAAAGACCAAGTATCCCCAGGGCGGCGAGCGCTTCCTGATCTATGCCGTCACCGGAGGCCGTGAGATCAATTCCACCATGCTCCCGGCAGATGCAGGCTGCATCGTGGACAACATCGACACGGTGGTGTCTATTTATAATGCTGTGTGTGAGACCACGCCGCTGATCCGGAGGATCATCACGGTCACAGGCGACGCCATCCGGGAGCCCAGGAACTTCGAGGTACGGCTGGGCACCAACTACCAGGAGCTGATCGAGGCGGCCGGCGGCTTTAAGGAAGAGCCGGAGAAGGTCCTTTCCGGCGGTCCCATGATGGGCCAGGCGCTTTTCTCCTACGATATCCCGGTGATGAAGACCTCATCGGCCCTCACCTGCCTTACAAAGGACCAGGTGGCAGCCAATGCTGAAACGGCCTGTATCCGCTGCGGACGCTGCGTGGACGTATGTCCCGGACGGGTGGTGCCGCAGATGTTAATGACGGCCGCGGAGCATCACGATCTGGCAGCCTTTGAAAAATTAAACGGTATGGAGTGCTGTGAGTGCGGCTCCTGTACCTTTATCTGCCCGGCCCACAGACCCCTTACCCAGGCATTTAAGGAAATGCGTAAGGCTGTGATGGCTGAGAGAAAAAAGAAAGCGTAGGAGGTGGAAGAAATGAGTAAATTACTGAATGTATCATCATCGCCTCATGTACGCAGCAGCGTGTCCACACAGAATCTGATGTATGACGTGGCCATCGCCATGCTCCCGGCCACCATCTGGGGCGTGATGCAGTTTGGATTCTATTCCCTGGTGGTGGTTGCAGCGACGGTGCTGTCCTGTGTCCTGAGTGAGTATGTGTTTGAGACACTGATGAAAAAGCCCATCACCATCAGCGACGGCAGTGCCCTGGTAACAGGTATGATCCTGGGCCTTAATATGCCCCCGACGATCCCCTTATGGATCCCGGTGCTGGGCGGTATGTTTGCCATCATTGTCGTAAAGCAGCTTTACGGCGGCCTTGGCCAGAACTGGATGAACCCGGCCCTGGCAGCAAGATGCTTCCTTCTGATCTCATTTGCAGGCTCCATGACCCGGTTCACGGATCCTGTGACAGACGCTGTGGCGGGAGCCACTCCCCTGGCAGTGATCAAGGCCGGAGGCGAATATGACCTGATGAGCATGTTCATCGGCAAGATCCCGGGAACCATCGGTGAGGTATCCGTTATCGCCCTGCTGATCGGTGCGGCGTACCTTCTGGTGAGAAAGGTGATCTCCATCCGGATCCCCGCTACATATATCCTGACCTTCGCTGTGTTCGCATTTATCTTCGGACGGCAGGACATGGGCTATGTGCTGGCTGAGCTCTGCGGCGGCGGCTTGATCTTCGGCGCATTCTTCATGGCTACGGATTATGTCACAAGCCCCATCACTCCCAGAGGCCAGATCATTTTCGGCGTATGTCTTGGTATCCTCACAGGGCTTTTCCGTATCTTCGGCGGCAGCGCAGAGGGCGTTTCCTATGCGATCATCTTCTGCAATATGCTGGTTCCGCTGATCGAGAGGGTAACGATCCCGACAGCATTCGGCAAAGGGGGTAAGAAACATGGCGGCAAGTAAATCCGGTTTTATGAAAGATGCCCTGATCCTGTTCGCGATCACTCTGATCTCCGGCGTCTGCCTGGGCTTTGTCTACGACATCACCAAGGCGCCCATCGAACGGGCCACCATTGAGGCAAACAACAGAACGTATAAAGAGGTGCTTTCCACCGCAGCAGAATTCTCCGAGGTGGAGGGCTCTGCCGAAAAGATCGCTGTCCTGACAGAAAGCGGCGAGCTGGAGGGACTGGGCTACGGCAGCGTTGCCATCGAGTCCGTCCTTGAAGGAAAGGACGAGAGCGGAGCCGTCACCGGCCATGTCATCAACTCCATTTCCAACAACAGCTACGGAGGAGCCGTGAAGATCTCCGTGGGCTTTGACGCAGACGGAGCCATCACCGGCGTGGGGATCCGTGAGATCAACGATACCCCGGGCCTTGGCTTAAAGGCAAAGGAGGCGGGCTTCCGGGACCAGTATGTGGGAAAAAATGCGGATTCCTTAACGGTCACAAAGACCGGAGCCTCCGCAGACAATGAGATCGACGCCATCAGCGGCGCCACTGTTACCTCGAATGCCGTGACAAACGCAGTGAATGCAGCCTTATTTTACCTGCATAACTGCATGAACTAGGAGGTGGGGATTCATGAATAAATGCACAGAACGTCTATATAACGGTATTATTAAGGAAAACCCGACCTTCATCCTGATGTTAGGTATGTGTCCGACCCTGGCCACCACCACATCGGCCATCAACGGACTGGGGATGGGCCTTTCCACCACAGCAGTACTGATGTTTTCCAACCTGATCATTTCTCTTCTGAGAAAGATCATTCCGGATCGGGTGCGTATTCCGGCCTTCATCGTGATCGTGGCCAGCCTGGTTACCATCGTACAGCTTTTGATGCAGGGCTATGTTCCGTCCCTGTACGCATCCCTGGGAATCTATATCCCGCTGATCGTGGTAAACTGCATCATCCTTGGCCGCGCCGAGTCCTACGCCTGCAAGAACGGCCCGGCCGAGTCCTTCTTTGACGGTCTTGGAATGGGCCTGGGCTTTTCCCTGTCCCTGACAGTCATTGGAATGTGCCGTGAGCTCATCGGTGCAGGAGCCGTATTTGGCCATGTGATCATTCCGGAGCAGTTCCATATCTCCATCATGATCCTGGCTCCAGGAGCTTTATTTACCCTGGCCATGCTTTCTGCACTCCAGAACAAGCTCCGTCTTCCCAGCGCCACCAACGGCGACGCTCCCAGGTCTGACCTGGCCTGCGGCGGTGACTGTCTCCATTGTTCCGGCTGCACGGGCATGACGAACCATGCAGTGCTGGCAGAGAAAAAGGCAGAAGCGGCGGCAGCAGCAGCGGCAGCCAAAAAGGCGGCGGCAGAGAAGGCACTGGCAGCGAAAAAGGCCGCTGAAGAAGCAAAAGCGGCAGACGCAGCAAAGAAAGAAAATTAAGGAGGAAGTGGAGTAATGAAAGAACTATTATTGATCGCCATCGGCTCCGCCCTGGTAAATAACGTTGTATTAAGCCAGTTCCTCGGTCTTTGCCCGTTCCTTGGCGTATCCAAGAAAACGGAGACTGCGGCCGGTATGGGCGCTGCGGTCGTATTCGTTATCACCATCGCATCGGCCTGTACCAGCCTGATCTATGACTTTGTGCTGGTAAAACTGGGGATCGAGTATCTCCAGACTATCGTATTTATCCTTGTGATCGCCGCTCTGGTACAGTTCGTTGAGATGTTCTTAAAGAAGAACATGGTGAGCCTTTACGAGGCCCTGGGCGTATACCTGCCTCTGATCACCACCAACTGCGCCGTTTTAGGCGTGGCCCTGACCAATGTGCAGGAGAAATATAACTTTGTTGAGAGCGTTGTCAATGGTATCGGCGTTTCTGTTGGATTTACGATCGCCATCGTCCTGCTTTCCGGTATCCGTGAAAAGATCGAGTATAACGATGTGCCCCATTCTTTCCAGGGATCTCCCATCGTTCTGATCACAGCAGGCCTGATGTCCATCGCATTCTTCGGATTCTCCGGTCTGATTTAAGGAGGGGCGAGGGATGAATATTACAGGTATTATCATCGCGGCCGCCGTGGTCGGTATCGTCGGTATCGTCATCGGTATTCTGCTGGGGATCGCCAGTGAGAAATTCAAGGTCGAGGTGGATGAGAGAGAGATCCTTGTGCGTGCAGAGCTTCCGGGCAATAACTGCGGCGGCTGCGGATACGCAGGCTGCGACGCACTGGCTAAGGCCATTGTGGAAGGCAAGGCAAAAGTAAACCAGTGTCCGGTGGGCGGCGCTTCAGTGGGCGATAAGATCGCGGCCATCATGGGCGTGGAAGCCGGCGCTGCGGAAAAGATGGTGGCCTTTGTAAAGTGTAAGGGCACCTGCGATAAGGCAAACGTCCAGTATAACTACTACGGTATGGACGACTGCGTAAAGATCGCCGCAGCCGTGCCGGGAGCCGGAGATAAGGCGTGCTCCTATGGCTGTCTGGGTTCCGGAAGCTGTGTAAAGGCCTGCCAGTTCGACGCTATCCACATCGTGGACGGCGTGGCTGTGGTCGATAAGGAAAAATGCGTGGCCTGCGGCGCCTGTGCGGCCGTATGTCCCCGCCATCTGATCGATCTGGTGCCCTATAAGGCGGAGCATCTGGTTCAGTGTAATTCCCACGATAAGGGCGCTGACGTAAAGAAGAAATGCGACGCCGGATGCATCGGCTGTACCCTGTGTACGAAGCAGTGCGAAGCCGACGCCATCCATATGGACAACAATGTGGCTGTTATTGATTATGAAAAGTGCACCAACTGCGGAAAGTGCGCAGAGAAGTGTCCGGCGAAGGTGATCTTATAGCCGGACAGAGGCTGGCAGAATCAGACAGTATGACGAAAAGGGCGTTCCTGGCGGGCGTCCTTTTTTCATTCCCGAATGCATTTTATACCACACCACAAGAATACAGCGGACGGTGCCGAATGATGTAAAAATAGGAGCAGCTCCGAAGGGCTGCTCCTAAATGGTATTTGCAGTATCAGCCTGGTTTGCTGGTTAGAACAACTCTACACGACCAAGCAGCAGGTCAATCAGATTGCAATGGAAGATTCCGTTGTCATCATAGAAGTTATGAGGGATATCCATGCGAACAATGATTTTTTTGAAAAAGTCTTTTGTCAGGATTAACGATGCAAGCTCAGAGGATTCCTTTTTATCCGCATCCATCTGGAAAGCTGACTGGATGTAGATTTTTTTATCTGCATCATTTACAACGAAGTCAATTCCTTTTTGCGTATTTGCACCGCCGGTACGATCCGTTACAACACCAACATCAACGGAATAGCCTCTGCGCAGAAGTTCGTTGTAGACGATGTTTTCCATAATGTGGCCGGGATCGTATTGACGATAGTTCAATCGGGCATTACGGAGGCCGATATCTGTATAGTAGTATTTGTTTGGATATTTGAAATAGGTCTTTCCTTTCACATCATAGCGCTTTGCCATGGAAATGAGGAACGAATCGATGATGTGCTGCACATAGTTGGAAACCAGAGTGGAGTTGACCTTTTCGTTCTTCATACTGGTCAGTGCATTGGCTATATTCGTAGGATTGGTCAGAGAACTGATAGTATACCGCGATTTTCTCAAATTATCAACAGAACCGTAGAAAGTTCATAATAAAGTTACGACATTTGCGTCGCAAGTATAAGGTCAATCCTTAGATTCCGTCCGGGATAATGGCGTCGATCTACACTTCACGCTTCGGTTTTGCCATTCCCAAAGGTCCGGTAATAAGCCAGACGGTATCGACCACACCTCATCCTGTGACAGATGAAGGTGGCAATGCCGTGATACAAAAGTCGAGTAAATAATTCTGCGTTGCTTACTCGGCCACTGCGTTTTTTTGTGTTCCGCAGCTTCAAAGTGAAATCCACAGAAAACTGTAAATAAAATTTAAAGCATCCGGGCAGCAGATCCGGTATAATGAAAATAGAAGAAGGTCCCGCATATGCAAAAGAAAGGAGAGAAGACCATGAAACGGGAGGAATGGAAGGGAAGCTATAAAAGGATCTGCTGTCTGCTGGCTGCCATCGGAGCAGGGACTGCGCTTTGCGGATGCAGCCCGGGAAACGGCACACAGGCCGTAAGACACCTGGCAGAGGTCCGGTTCCCGGCGGAGCCGGTGTATAAAAATAGTGAGGAACGGTGGGAGGCAGAGCGGAATCAAAGCCTCCCGGAAGCCTTCCTAGCTGCGTATTCAGATTTTTCCTATGGAACAGCCGCAGAGCTCCTTAAGGACAAAAAGGAGAATACAGCCTATTCACCCCTGGGCCTTTATTACGCCCTGGCGGCAGCGGCCCAGGGCGCTGAGGGAAAAACCGAAGAGGAGTTCCTGTCCCTTCTGGGATATGACAGCGTCCGGGAGCTGGCGAAGGACTGCAAAAGCTCCTTTGAGATCCTTTATCACGTGCCCAATAAGAAAAACAGGACAGGAGCCGGAGAGGAGCCCCATACCTCGTCTCTCTATTCTCTTCAGATCGCCAACTCCCTGTGGGTCGACGACAGCCTTCCTTTAAAGGAAGCATTTGCCGGACGGCTTTCGGAATATTTCTATACGGACGTGTTCCAGGGGGATCTCCAGAGCGGAGAGGCTGGAGAGGCCATGGCCGGCTGGGTGAAGGAGCGCACTGGAGGACTGATCCAGCCGGAGCCGGCTCCACTTCCGGAAAATGTGCAGCTTTCTTTAAGGAATACCATTTATTTTTACGATCAGTGGCAGGACCGGTTTTCTCCGGAGACCACAGAGGAGGATGTGTTTTATACGGATGACGGACAGGAGATCGTTTGTGATTTTATGAACCGGGAGAACGGCTCCACCGGTTTCCGGAAAGGAGAAAACTTTACTGCCTCAGAGCTGGCATTGAAAAACGGAGCCGTGGTATTCGTTCTGCCGGATGAGGGCGTCGGTGTCCAGGAGCTGGTCCAGTCGGCAGAAACCCTGAGGGAGGCCCTTTCCGGGACCAATGGCCAGAGCGTGGGAGAGGTGGTCTGGAAGGTACCGAAATTCTCTTATGGGTATAAGGCGGAGGGGATGAAGGAAATGCTTCAGACACTGGGATTAAATGAGGCCTTTGGGGAAAGCGCAGATTTTTCCGGGATCTCAGACCAGAAGCCCCTGGGGCTTTCAGACGTTGCCCAGGAGGTACATATCGGCATCGATGAAAACGGTGTGGAGGCGGCTGCGTTTACAGAGATCCTATGGGCAGGAGCCGCCCTTCCCCAGGGCCGGGCCGAAATGATCTTAAACCGGCCGTTCCTCTATGCAGTAAAAAATAAAGGCCAGATCCTGTTTGTGGGGATCTGTCAGGATCCGGTTCCGTAAAAAGAAACGTGCAGAAATCCGGATACAGATAAAAATGCGCCCCGGCTGCTTCAGATCACTGAAGGGCTGGGGCGCATTTTATATCTGCTTTTACATGTATCCGGGTCCCACAGGGATGTAGATATCATCCAGCGGTGAGCTGGGGATAAAGGGAGCGGTGGTCTCCGGAACAGTTTCGTTGTCGGGGGCTGCGGTCTCGCTTTCCGAGGGCAGCACCACAGCAGACTGGGTATGGACTGTACACGGTCCGGGCATTGCGTACCGGGAGTCGTCGGTGCCGCCGGATTCTCCCTCCGGCGTTACCAGTACAGTCCGGCTGTGCCTGGATTCCAGCGGACAGAATTCCGTGGGAAGCCCGCCGGATTCGCCGCAGACGGTGATGGCCACATGGTGGTCACAGACCTGGGTGGGAACGGTACCCTTGGCAAAATACTCGGTATAAACGGCGCTTCCTCTGGGATCTGCTTCACAGACACCGGGGTTTGGAAGCATTCCGGACTTCCGGCACACGCTGGCGGTCTCAATTGAGTCGGGAACCGGGAAGCCAGTGTCTGCCAGTCCCTCGTGGGCACGGGCCATGATCTGCTTCCAGATCCGTTTGTGGTAGGAAGTGCTGCTCCCGATGGCCGAGATCTTCTGGTTATCATCGCAGCCGGACCAGATGCCGGCGGTATAGTACGGCGTATAGCCCACGAACCAGATATCTACATTGCTGGTGGTCGTACCGGATTTTCCTGCATTGGACATGCCTGGGATATTGGCCGGAACGCTGGTGGAATTCAGGCTGACGCCGGGAGAGGCGTACATGCGGCTGCTTTCCATGGACTCTGCCAGGGCGTCGGTCAGAAGGAAAGCCGTAGAATCCTTGAGGACCCGTTTGGTCTGGGGCTCGTTTTCCAGAAGGACCTTTCCATTATGATCCAGGATCTTTGTGAAGAAAACAGGCTTCGTATAGATCCCGCCGTTGGCGATGGCCGCGTAAGCGCCGGTGAGCTCCAGGTTGGAAACTCCCTTGGTGATGCCGCCCAGGGCCGTGGCTGCGTTATAATCTGTTTCTGTCAGGGAGGTGATCCCAAAATTCCGGGCATATTCCACTCCCAGCTGGGGTGTCACTGTCTCCATCATACAGCGGACGGCTACGATATTCATAGAATAAACGATACCGTCGCGGATGGTGCTGTAACCCATATAGCCCTTCTTTGCATACCAGTTCCGGAAGGTCTTCTGTCCCACCGTATAGGGGGCGTCATAGTAAACAGTGCTCAGGGTGGCTCCGCAGGTATCCAGAGCCGGGGCAAAGGCGGTCAATACCTTAAAGGTGGAGCCCGGCTGGCGCAGGGTGTTGGTGGCCCGGTTCAGGGAAAGACTGATCTCCTTGGTTCCGCGCCCTCCATTGACGGCCTTTACATAACCGGTGTGCTGGTCCATAAGGACAAAGGAAACCTGGGGCTGTAAAATGTAGTAGACCACCTCTCCAAGGACCGTATCGCCCTCTTTTGTCATAGCGGACTTATAGGCGGCGATGGCGGCATCTGCCTCCTCCTTTGTTTTGAACAGGCCGTCGTAGGAGGTCTGTCCCAGATCCGTCCGGTAATATGTCTTCATGGTCTCGTCAGAATAGTTGGTGACGGTCTCATCCTCATGCTGGATGGAAAGACGGTAATCGACGGAGTAGTATACCACGTCATAGTTATCCGGGTTGTTGACCTCCTCATCCACAATGGCCTGGAGATCCGGGTCCTGGGTGGTATAGATGGAAAGTCCTCCGGCATACAGAAGATTGGAGGCCTGGGATTCTGTGTAGCCCAGCTTCTCCTGGAGAGCCGTCATGACCTGCTCGGTCAGCTCGTCCGTAAAATAGGAATAGGGGTTCTGGCTTTCCTGGGTCACCAGATCCACATTCTGGATCCTGGAGTAGACGTCGTCGGCCAGGGCCTCCTCCTGGTCTTCCTTGGAGATCTTTCCCTGTTCATACATATACTGGAGGATCACCCGCCGCTTTTCCTCGTTGTTTTTTTGACCTTTTTCCGACAGAGGATTGTATTTGGTAGGGTTCTGGGTGATACCGGCAATGACTGTGGCCTCGGAAAGGGTCAGGTCAGAAACGTCCTTCCCAAAGTACCGCTTGGCGGCGGATTTCACACCCAGGGTGTTATTTCCCAGGTTAATGGTGTTTAAATAGTTTTTGAGGATGATCTCCTTGTCCATGATCTTTTCCAGCTGGAGGGCCAGATACTGCTCCTGGAGCTTTCTTTCCAGCTTTTCACCGAAGGAATCCTCGTTTCCGCCGGCGAAAATATTGTTTTTGATCAGCTGCTGGGTCAGGGTGCTGCCGCCGCCGGCGGGATTGTTGGTCAGGATCCCCACGGCCGCACGGATCATGGAACGCAGGTCCACGCCGTGATGGGACCAGAAACGGGAATCCTCAATGGCTACAAAGGCATCGATCAGGCATTGGGGCAGCTCTTCGTATGTGGCCTCCAGACGGTTGGATCCGGACTTCACCAGAGTCTCCGTCAGATTGCCCTTGCTGTCATAAACCATGGTCGCGTACCCGCTGGGTTCAATGCTTGCCACGTCGATCTCCGGCGCAGCGTCGATGATCCCTTTAAAGATACCGTAGCCCAGGCTCACAGAAAGTATGATTCCCACAGTAAAAAGGACCAGAACCAGCTTCACAAGCCATAGGACCAGCTTGGATGCGACTTTCTGGGTTTTTGAACTGGACCTCTGCAGCTTTCTGGCTACTTCGTTTTTTCCATAATTCATTCAGGAAGCCTCCTTTATATTTCCCCATTATAACAAACTTCTCCAGAATAATAAATACCTATTGTGGAAAAGTTTTGTTTGTATTATGATATTTTTGACGGTAAAGTGGGGAATCAGTAAGAAAAAATTACGGATTTAGAAATAAATGACACAAGGGAGGGCACTGTATGGCAGATCGTTACAAGATCCTTTATGAGGGCGGAGAGGGTGAAACAGAGGTAAAAAAATCCCGGTTCATCGCCACCACAAGACCCGTAAAGTCCGAGGAGGAGGCGGTAAGCTTTATCGCGGAAATGAAAAAGAAATACTGGGACGCGTCCCATAACTGTTCGGCCTTTACCATCGGAAGGAACCATGAGCTGACCCGCTGCAGCGACGACGGAGAGCCGGCCCAGACGGCAGGACGTCCCATGCTGGATGTGCTTCTGGGAGAGGATATCCATGACCTCTGCGTGGTGGTCACCCGCTATTTCGGGGGAACCCTCCTGGGGACCGGGGGATTGGTGCGCGCTTATTCGGGAGCCGTGAAGGAAGGTCTTTTAAACAGCCAGATCGTAGAGAAGTTCCGCGCATACCAGATGGATGTAAGGACCGGATATACGGGCGTTGGGAAGATCCAGTATATCCTCGCCCAGGAAAATATAACAGTCATGGACAGTATCTATACGGACCAGGTGGAATTTAAGCTTCTGGTGCCAGTGGAGCGTTATGAAGACCTGGAGAAGCAGCTCATTGAGGGGACCAACGGCGGCGCCAGGCTGGAAAAGGGAGACGAGATCTGGTACGGTATATTAAATAAGGAAGTAATTTTGTTTGAAGAATAAGATTTGATTGCATTTTACCGCTTATGATGCTATAATCGAGAGTCGGTAAATCAGTTTTGAGTCAGGAAAGAGGAGTTTTATGAAGATCAAACGCGAGGATATCAGAAACATAGCGATCATTGCCCATGTAGACCACGGCAAGACCACTCTGGTGGATCAGCTTCTGCGCCAGAGCGGCGTGTTCCGCGCCAACCAGGAAGTGGTGGAGCGCGTCATGGACTCCAATGACATTGAGAGAGAGCGCGGTATCACGATCCTTTCTAAGAATACCGCAGTATTTTATAAAGGTGTAAAGATCAATATCATCGACACGCCAGGCCATGCCGATTTCGGCGGCGAGGTAGAGCGTGTCCTTAAGATGGTGGACGGCGTGGTCCTGGTGGTGGACGCCTTTGAAGGGCCCATGCCCCAGACAAAATTCGTGCTCCAGAAGGCCCTGGAGCTGGATCTGCACGTCATCGTCTGCATCAATAAGATCGACCGTCCCGAGGCAAGACCGGCGGACGTGATCGACGAGACCCTGGAGCTTTTCATGGATCTGGACGCCTCCGACGAGCAGTTAGACTGCCCCTTTGTATATGCGTCTGCCAGGGCCGGCTTTGCAAAAAAAGAGCTGGATGATCCGGAAGTGGATATGAGCCCGTTATTTGAAACGATCATCAGCTATATCCCGGCTCCGGAGGGAGATCCGGAGGCTGATACCCAGCTTCTCATCAGTACCATCGACTATAACGAGTACGTGGGCCGGATCGGGATCGGAAAGATCGACAACGGTTCCCTGCGGGTCAATCAGGACTGCGTCATCGTAAACCATCATGACATGGACAAGAGACGGAGAGTGAAGATCGGAAAGCTGTATGAGTTTGACGGCCTGAACCGGGTAGAGGTCCAGAGTGCAGAGATCGGCTCCATCGTGGCTGTGTCCGGTATCCCGGATATCCACATCGGCGACACCATCTGTTCTCCGGAAAATCCGGTGGCGATCCCGTTCCAGAAGATCTCTGAGCCCACCATTTCCATGAACTTCATGGTAAACGACAGTCCCCTGGCCGGCCAGGAGGGGAAATTCATCACCTCCCGCCATATCCGGGAGCGTCTGTTCCGGGAGCTGAATACAGATGTGAGCCTGCGTGTGGAGGAGACAGATTCCGCCGACTGCTTTAAGGTTTCCGGCCGCGGCGAGCTGCATCTGTCCGTCCTCATTGAGAACATGCGCCGGGAGGGCTTCGAGTTTGCGGTCAGCAAGGCAGAGGTGATCTATAAATACGATGAGAGAAACAGAAAGCTGGAGCCCATGGAGCTGGCCTATGTGGACGTTCCGGAGGAGTATTCCGGTTCCGTGATCCAGAAGCTTACCAGCAGAAAGGGAGAACTTCAGGGCATGAGCCCGGCCAACGGCGGATATACCAGACTGGAATTTTCCATCCCGTCCAGAGGCCTCATCGGCTACCGCGGCGAGTTTATGACCGATACCAAGGGAAACGGTATCTTAAATACCATCTTCGACGGCTATGCGCCGTTTAAGGGCGAGCTGAATTACAGAAAGAACGGCTCCCTGATCGCCTTCGAGGCCGGTGAATCCATCACCTACGGCCTGTTCAACGCCCAGGAGAGAGGAAACCTCTTCATCGGGCCAGGCGTTAAGGTCTACTCCGGCATGGTGGTGGGAGAGTGCCCCAAGGCCGAGGATATTGAGCTGAACGTATGCAAGACAAAGAAGCTGACCAATACACGTTCCTCCAGTTCCGACGAGGCTCTTAAGCTGACTCCGCCCAAGGACATGAGCCTGGAGCAGTGCCTGGATTTTATCGACACCGACGAGCTCCTGGAGGTAACACCCAAAAACTTAAGGATCAGAAAGAAGATCCTGGATCCCACCCTGAGAAAGAGGGCCATGATCAGCAAGAAAAACCAGTAATCGGATACAAAAAGAAAATGGCGGAAAACGCCGGAAGGAACCGGGGGCATGTTTCTGTGGAACCACAGGGACATCCCCGGTTTTTATACTGAAAACAGGGGAGAGCATTATGATACAGATTCTTGTGAGCGCCTGTCTTACAGGCGAGAACTGCAAGTGGGATGGAGGAAATAACAGAAATGAAGCGCTTCTGGATTTTATGGAGCGAATGAAGGGAAAGGCAGAATTCCATCCGGTCTGCCCGGAGCAGCTGGGAGGGCTTTCCACCCCGAGACCGGCTTCTGAGGTGCGGGAGAACGACGGAGTCGTTGTCAATACAGAGGACAGGAATGTGACTGCTGAATTTCTCCTGGGAGCGGATCTGGCGTTAAGGGAAGCAAAAAAATATGGCTGCACCATCGCCATCTTAAAAGAAAAAAGTCCTTCCTGCGGATGCAGCGGCATCTATAACGGAAGCTTTTCCCATACCCTGATCCCGGGTATGGGAAAAACCGCGGCCCTTTTATCCGGATATGGGATCCGGGTGGTGGGCGAATCCCAGATCGGAGAGCTGGAAAAGGAGCTGCGATAGCTACTGGGCTCCCGGGAGGTTCCAGTCATACTTTCTGGCCAGAAGACGGATCATCACCACGATGGAGGAGCTTAAAAACATGGACAGGTTGTGATCTGCGGCCTGCATAAAGAGCAGATAGGAGACGGCTCCGGCAATGGAGGCGCAGGCGTAGATATGCTTCCTAAGGACCACAGGGGTCTGGCCGGAAAGGATGTCACGGAGTATCCCTCCTCCAACGCCGGTGATGACACCCAGAAAGGCGCAGAGGAAGCCGTTGTTTCCAAAACCAGCGCTGATGGCCATGTTGACTCCGGTGGCAGTGAAAAGCCCAAGTCCCACTGCGTCCAGGAAATTCATGATATTGTCATAGGTCTCCCCCTGGAGATGCAGGAGCTGGCTCCATTTCATCCGGATGGTCAGAAACATACAGTTGACGGTCCAGAAGGCGATGATGGTGTTGGTGGGATCCAGGAACATTCCCGGAGGCGTCTGGCCGATGAGGATATCCCGGCACATCCCTCCGCCCACGGCGGTGGTGACGCCCAGGACCACGATCCCCAGATAATCCAGACGGCGCTTTACGGCCACCATGGCGCCGGAGCTGGCAAAGGCAATGGTCCCGATGATCTCCAGGATCTTATAAACATTGATATCGGGCAGCATGATCTCTCCTTTTCATATACTGCGGACGGGTCGGCGGTCATGGGCGTTTTCCAGGGCTGACAGGGATCGGGGTGATCCCGGCGGGCCGCTGGGGTGCTGCCAGTCCCGTCCAGCTGCTGGAACGCGGTTAATTCCGGCGGGCATCCGGAGCACGTCCGGTCCCGGCAGGCTACTGGAATATGGCCGATCCGGCGTACTGGTTGAACAGCTGCTTCACATAGACCACCTTCTGAAAATACTCCGCCGTCAAATCTCCACAATTTACTGCCTCCTGCAGTTCCGCTGTGGAATAGATCATGGCATCGGCAAAGGTATCGGCAAAGTCCTCAGTAAATGATGTTGCAGAATATCCGCTCTTGAAGCAGGGGGGGACACCTCCTTCCTGCATGGCAAGAGGTGCTCCGTCATAATAATAGTTGAGGTCATATGCGTGGCCGCTGTTCATTGCAGCAAAATCCTGGCGGAGTTTTTTTCCGGAGGCTTTATTCAAGGTTGATTCCATCGCGTGACCTAATTCATGAGCAGCTGTTGATAGGTAACCGCTGGTCTGGACTACGTTGGAATCAAACGAATAGGTTCCATCAACCCACCAGCCAGAATCTGTATTCCTTTCAGAGTCGATATAGATTGATTGAAATTTCAGTGGTTTTCCCGTGGCTGCCTGGGAGGCATCAGCAATGATCCGGATACTTCCTGCCGGACAGAGATCCAGGATTTCCTTCACTGTGCTCGCAAATTTATATCTCTCATCAACAGAAAATGCCTTTCTATGGGAAATAGAGACTCCATACTGTGTCTGGATTTCCGCCTCCAGCATGGCCAGCTGTTCTGCGATTTCCGCGTCGATGGCAGCCCTTGATTCCTCTGTGTATTCTCTTATACGTCCCTGGGGATCGCAGTACAGGGTGTAGGTGGAGAAGGTTCCATCAGAATTTTTATGATTATGTGTTACCAGTGCCACCTTCTGTTGCTTTGAGAACATCAGATAGATGACCTGGCCGTTATATTCATACAGGCCTGTGTTGTTTATAAAAATTGATCCTGACATTTGGGAGGCTCTTTCCTCTTGGTAGGGCTGGAGGAATCCGTCCTGGTATTGCGACTGGACTACGATCGGATAGCCTGTGGCACCATACTGAGGATCTTCCTTGAAAAGTTCCATACCTGTCTCTGCCCGGGCGGGCAGAGAAGAAGCGTTAAAAAGCGAAGCTGCAAGAAATAAAGCCATCAGGCTTTTTCTTAAAAAGGATCTCTTTTTCATTTCTTTTCTCCTTATATAAAATGCGGCTGGCCTGCGCTCCGGCGCGGCGGCAGAGACAATGCAGGTCCATAGAGACAGTGTCGGTCCGCAGAGACAGGGCCGGACCCTGCGGCCCAGCCGGTTTATCCTATACCATATTCCCAATGCTGATAAAGGGGCTGTATCACCGCTCTGGTACAGAGCGCTTCCATACAGCCCCTTCCATGGTTTTCCAGATATGTTCCGGCTCCGGGACTATGCGATGGTGGTGCCGCCCCGTCCGGCCAGGGCGTCTTTTGCCATATCCATGGAGGTGATGATGGCGTGGCGGCCCTTTCCCGCGTTTATGAAGTCGATGGAGGCCTCGATCTTAGGCAGCATGGAGCCTGCGGAGAACTGGCCTTCCTTTGCGTAGCGGTCTGCGTCGGCGGCAGTGACCTTGTCCAGATGGACCTCGTGATCCGTGCCGTAATTGAGGGAAACATTGTCAACGCCGGTCAGGAACATTAAAACGTCGGCGTCGGTTTCCTTTGCCAGGAGCCCTGCGGCCCGGTCTTTTTCGATGATGGCGCTGGCGCCCTTCAGGCTGGATCCCTGCTCCATAACAGGGATTCCGCCGCCACCTGCGGCGATGACAAGCTGGTCTGCATCCAGAAGGGCCTTGATGGCATCGATCTCCACGATGGCCACAGGTCTGGGAGCGGCCACGATCCGGCGGTAGCCGTTTTCTGTCTTAACGGTGAAATTGCCCTTTTCCTCTTCAGCCTTTGCCTCCTCGGCGGTCATGGTACGGCCCACCACCTTAAGGGGGGTGTAGGAGGATTCGTCATAGGGATCCACAGTCACCTGGGTCAGGATCGTGGATACGGGCTTGTAGATCCCGCGCTTGATGAGCTCTGTACGCAGGGCGTTCTGGAGGTCATATCCGATATATCCCTGGCTCATGGCAGAGCAGACAGACATGGGAGCCGGTGTGTATTCCTTATGCTCCCGGGCCAGTTCGTTCAGGGCTGTATGGATCATTCCCAGCTGGGGAGTATTTCCGTGGGTGATGGCCACCTGCCAGCCGTTCTGGATAAAATCTGCAATGGTCTTTGCGGCTTTGGCAACCGCTGCCTTCTGTTCCGGAAGATTGGTTCCCAGGGCGTCGTGGCCCAGGGCCAGTACAAGTCTCTTTTTTGCCATATGGATCAGTTCCTTTCACTGGATTGTTCTATTTCTCCTATCATATCACATTTTTTCGGCGGGTGGAAGGAAATTTTTGCAATTTTACCACAAGTATGCTATGATGATGGAAGATATGGCAAAATCTGACCTTAGGAGGAAGAAAAATTGAAGCTGTTATCAATCGCAATCCCATGCTATAACTCGGCAGCGTATATGGAAAACTGCATCCGGTCCCTTCTGCCTGGCGGTGACGAGGTGGAGATCCTCATTGTGGACGACGGATCCCAGAAGGATAATACGGGTGAGATCGCAGACCGGTATGAACGGGAATATCCGGGGATCTGCCGCGCCATCCATCAGGAAAACGGCGGTCATGGCGCAGCCGTAAACGCAGGCCTCCGGGAGGCCACAGGCATTTTCTTCAAGGTAGTGGACAGCGACGACTGGGTCAATAAGCAGGCGTATGTGCAGGTGTTAAATACGCTGCGCCGGTTCGTGTACGGAAAGGATACCCTGGATATGCTGATCACCAACTTTGTGTATGAGAAGCAGGGTGCGAAGCATAAAAAAGTAATGAACTACAACACAGCCCTTCCCAAAAACGAGGTGTTCACCTGGGATGATGTGAAGGTGTTCATCGCGGGCCAGTACATCCTGATGCATTCGGTCATCTACCGGACCGAGCTTTTAAGGGACTGCGGCCTGGAGCTTCCCATGCATACGTTCTATGTGGACAATATTTTCGTTTACGAGCCCCTTCCCCATGTACGGAAGATGTACTATCTGGATGTGAATTTTTACCGGTATTTCATTGGCCGTTCGGATCAGTCGGTCAACGAGCAGGTGATGATCGGCCGCATCGACCAGCAGATCCGGGTGACAAAACTGATGATGGGCTATTATGACGTGACGAAGCTTCAGAATAAGAAGCTGAGGCGGTATATGACAAGGTATCTGGAGATCATGATGGTTGTCAGCTCCATCCTGGCGATCCGGTCCGGGACCGATGAAAATATGGCGAAAAAGAAGGAGCTCTGGGAGTATGTGAAGAAAACCAATCCCAGGCTGTACATACGGCTCCGGTTCGGCTTCCTGGGCCAGGGAATGAACCTTCCCGGCAAGGGAGGAAGACAGATCTCCATTGCCGGATACAAGATCGCACAGAAGTTTTTTGGATTTAACTGATCCCCGTCCCGCCGGACGGGAAGGAAAAAGAAAGGGCTGGGCGCAGTATTTAACTGCGGACCAGCCTTTTTAGATCTGTATAAAAATCAGGATAGGAAATGGAAACACAGTCGGCGTCCTGAAGCTCGGTGCTGCCCTCGGCGGCAAGGGCGGCGATGGCGAAGGTCATGGCGAGCCTGTGGTCTTTATGGGCGGAGATGGACGCGCCGTGGAGAGGACGGCCACCGTCGATGATCATGCCGTCGTCGGTCTCAGTGACGTCGGCTCCCATGGCCCTTAGATTTTCCGCCACAAGGGCGATCCGGTTGGATTCCTTGACCTTTAATTCAGCGGCGTCTTTAATGACGGTGCGGCCCTGGGCAAAGCAGGCCATGAGGGCTACTGTGGGAAGCTCGTCGATCATGGCGGGAATGACGGAGCCCTGGATCACCGTACCATGGAGGCTGCTGGAGCGTACCAGCAGGTCGGCGGTGGGCTCAGAGCCGCTGTGGTCCTCGTTTATAAGGGTCAGGTCAGCTCCCATGGCCTTACAGACCGTAAGAAGGCCGGCGCGGGTGGGATTGATCCCTACGTTTTTAATGAGCACCTCAGAGTTGGGAAGGATCATCCCGGCGGCGGCAAAGTACACGGCGGAGGAGATATCACCTGGGACGGTGATCCGGTTCCCGTAAAGCTCCGGCGTCTGGCGGACCGTGGCGGCGGAGCCCTCGGTGCGGATATCCGCGCCAAAGAATTTCAGCATCAGCTCCGTATGGTTCCTGGAGATCTGGGGCTCTGTGACACGGGTCTCCCCTTCGGCATAAAGGCCCGCCAGGAGAATGGCTGATTTTACCTGGGCAGAGGCCACGGGAGAGTCGTAGCAGATCCCGGAAAGAGGTTTTCCGGTGATCTGGAGCGGCGCGCAGCCATTTTCATGGATGCTTTTTATATCAGCCCCCATCATGGAAAGAGGGGTGATGATCCGGCCCATGGGCCGATTCTGGATGGAGGCGTCGCCGGTGAGAACAGCAGAAAAGTCCTGGGCCGCCAGGATCCCGGAAATGAGCCGGGTGGTGGTGCCGCTGTTTCCGCAGTCCAGGGGGGCTGAGGGGGCCGAAAGACCGCGGAGGCCTTTGCCGTGGACTGTGACCACGCCGTTTTTGTTTTCAATGTCCACGCCCATATGGCGGAAGCAGGAGATGGTGGAGAGGCAGTCGGCCCCCTCCAGAAAGCCGTGGATCTCCGTAGTTCCTCTGGCGATGGAGCCCAGCATGACGCTGCGGTGGGAAATGGATTTATCACCGGGGACTGTAACGGAGCCCCGGATGCTTTTTGCGGGAGAGAGTTTCATGGAATGCCTCATTTCTATTTAATAAGCGTATAGTTGTATTTTTTCAGCAGCTCATAGGCCCTGGTTTCGGAGTCCTGGTTATAAAAGGAGATCCGGAGAGCGCCCTCACCCTCTTCCCGGCTATGGTTGATGCCGATGTTCTTGATGTTGATGCCCTTGGAGGCCAGGAGCACGGCCAGAGTGGAAATGGAGCCGGGCTCGTCCACGATATCCACAGTAAAGGAATAATCCGGTGCCACGGGCCCGCGGCTGTGGCTGGAGAAGGTGTTGCGGTATGCGCCCGACTCTTCAAACAGCCGGTGGATGGAGCTTCCATCCCGGCGGTCCAGCTCCTCATATATGGTTTCAAGAGACTGGATGTACCGGCGCAGCAGTACCTTGATATTCTCCGTATTGGTCATGCAGATCTGCTCCCACATGACCGGGGAGGAGGAGGCGATCCTGGTAATGTCCTTAAAGCCTCCGGCGGCGATGGTCCGCATGAGCTCCTCCTCATTGTCATTATCCCTTACGAGATTCACCAGACTGGAGGCCACCAGATGGGGCAGATGGCTGACGGCGGCCACAGAAAAATCGTGCTGCCGGTAATCGGTGACCATGGGAATGGCTCCAATGGACAGGGCCACCCGCCGGATCCGTCCGATCTGCTCCGGGGTGCTCTTTTCTGTGGGCGTGATCATATAGTAGGCGTTTTCCAGGAGATGGTCTGTGGAGTTCTCGTAGCCGGTCTTTTCTGATCCGGCCATGGGATGGCCGCCCACAAAGACCTCCTCCATACAAAGCCGCTTTACGGTCTCATGGATATCCGTTTTGGTGCTCCCCACGTCTGTGACCAGGGCGCCAGGCTTTAAAAGCGGGCGGATCTGCTCCAGATAGGAAGCATTATACTCCACTGGGGTACAGAGAAAGACCAGATCGCACCAGGAGATCTCCTCGCCGATGCCGTCCAGGATCACGTCCACGACGCCATCTCTTTTTGCCTGCTCCAGCTTATCCCGGCTCCTCATATATGCCATGATCCGCACGTCCCTGCGGCTTCTTTTTATTCCCCGGGCAATGGAACCGCCGATCAGTCCCAGCCCGATAAAACCGATGGTCAAATCTTTCATAATCAAGTCCTCCTGGAATTAAATTTTAAATCACCCCCTGGTAAATGTCAACAAAAAACTCAGCGCACTAAAGCGAAAAAGCCATTGAAGGGCTGGCTTTCTATTCCAGACCGGCCCGGAAAAGCTCCCAGGCGATCCGGGCGCTTTCCTCCAGCTCCTCCAGGCGGAAAAAGGCATCCATGACAGTTTTTCCTGGAACGACCGGTCCATGATTTTTTAAGAGGAAGCCGTTGGAAGCCCCCACCCGCTCCCGGAATGCCTGGAACAGTGCCTCGGAGCCGGGCTTTTCGTAGGGGATGAGTCCCACGGTTCCCAGCTTCATTTTCAGGTAAGGTGTATGATCCGGGATGCAGTCCTGGTCATTTTTCGCGGGAACGAAGCTCCAGAGGACGGAAAAGGTGCTGTGGGTATGGATCACGGCCCCGGTTTCAGAAGATTTTTCGTACAGTGCCAGGTGCAGGGGCCATTCTTTGCTGGGCTTTTTTTCTGAAAGCACAGTGCCGTCCATGGAAAGCACAGCGAAATCCTCTTTTTTCATGGTCCCGAAGCAGGAGCCGGTGGCGCTGATATAGATCCTGTCCTTGTGGCGGAAGCTCATGTTGGCAGAGGAGCCACTGGTCTTTCCCCGGTCAAAAAGGCTGCGGGCTGTCCAGACGGCGTCGGACAGCTTCTGGTCCAGAACGGGATCCGTGCCGCCGGTCATGGAAAGGGCACGGCCAAAGAAATCCTCCTGGCCAAAGTTGCCGCTTTTTAAAATCAGGCGGACACCGGGCTCCCTCGCCGGAACCATGATGGGAACGCCGGGAGCCACGCTTTCTCCAATCAGATAGGAAGAAAAGCCGAGGGCTCTGGTGACGGCGCCGGAGGTCTCGCCTCCGGCCGAGATGATCCTGGTATAGCCGGCTTTTACTGCCTTTACAGCCAGCCGGGCGGCAGCGTCCTCCAGAAGGGAGGCGACTTTTTCAGCGCCCAGGGACTGGAATTCCTTTACCTTTTCCGGTGTATCGGAGCTATAAACCAGAACGGCGTCAGAACTGTTTTCATGCTCCTGGATGAACTGCCAGGCATCATCCACGGTCTGTCTTCCCTCCAGCAGTGCTTTGGGATCCAGTTTATAGGAGGGCTTTTTCTGGGCTTCGTACCAGGCGATCTGTCCCAGGGTCGCCTGGGAGCAGCTTCCGGCCAGCAGGAGCGCTTTTCCGGAGACGAGGCTTTCCGGGATTTTTGCGGCGCCTCCCAGCTCCTGGGACCAGAGTCTTGCCAGAGGCTCCAGGAGTCCGCTTCCTCCTGTGAGAAGGGGGAGGGACTTAAAGGCTGCGGCGATGGCGCGGCCATCTTCGGTGGTTTTATAATCGGGAATGATATAGAACCTTCTGGCACCGGCCTTTTCTGCCGCTTTTTCCAGGGAAAATGAAGATGGATCCTCCATCGGGATACAGGGCCACTGGCTCTGGGGTTCCATGAGCCGGCTGATGCTGCTGTCCCACATGGGGGTCAGCGGATGGTTTTTCATATGGCTTTCATGAAGGGGAACGCCATTCACCATCAGATGTCCGTGCTCCACGGTACGGCCATTGACGGGAAGAGCGGGGCAGAGAATGGTACAGGGCACGTCCATAAGATCCATAAGTGCGTCGGCCACGGGCCCAATGTTGCCTTTCGGGGTGGAATCGAAGGTGGAACAATACTTGAAATAGAGCTGCCGTGCACCCTGGTTAAGAAGAAACCTGGCTGCCCGCAGGCTGTCATCCACTGCCTGTGCTGTTTCCTGTGTCCTGGATTTTAAAGCAATGACAATGGCCTGGGCGCTGTCCCCGTCTTCCGGGCGTTCCGGGATCCCGTTATAGAGGCGGACGCTCATGCCGCCTTTTACAAGAAATGAAGCGGCGTCGCTGGCGCCGGTAAAATCATCTGCAATACATCCGAATACTGCCATATCTGTTTCCTCCTATATCTGCGCCTCCAGAGAGGGGAATTGCCTCCTCCGGCGGCGTTTTGGTACATTTACTGTTGCTGTACATATAATAGCAAATTTTGTGCCAGACGGAAACCGGGGAAATCCGCCGCGTCCCACCGCTCCCCTGGTTGACGGGACGCATCATGATGCAGTATACTTGAAACAATGCAACGAAAATGCAATCAAGTGTGCAACATAAAATTCAGGAGGAACCCATGATAAGATTATTAGTGATCGTTCCGTATCCGGAGCTGAAGGAGATCGTAGACTACGTGCTTGCGCATCACCCGGAAAGAGAGCGCCTGGACGCGGATGTCCAGGTGATGACAGTGGAGGATACGCCGGATGTGCCGGCAGACGAATACGATGCCATCATTGCCCGGGGCTATTCAGCCCAGAAGACCATTGCCCGATATAAGAACATACCCACCATCTGTCTGGATATTTCCGGTTATGATATGCTGCGGGCGGTGATCGAGTGCCAAAAGCTCTTTCATCCCGGAAAGATCGCCATCTGTGGCTTTGAGAGCCGGCTGTTTGAGGCTGAGGAGATCTGCCGTATGGTGGGGGTCAATGCGGCGGTGTTTGCTCCGGTGCTTCATGACGATCTGGAAAAGACCATGGAAAGGATCCTGGCTTCTGGCTGCGACGCTGTGGTCGGGGGATATTCGGCCTGTATCCTGGCAGAGCACAAAGGAATCCCGTCGGTGGTCATAAAAACTGGCCAGGATACGGTGGCCCGGGCTGTGGATGAGGCGGTGCGCACGGTGGACCGGATCCGCGGCGAACGGGTGATCTCCCAGATGTATAAGACGATTATTTATTCCTCTGAGGACGGTCTTTTGTACGTGGATAGGAACGGAGTGATCCGGGTCAGAAACCGGGTGGTGCGGCAGATGAATGGAGATGTGAGCCTCATGGACCGGAAGCTGAAGACCGTTCTTCCCTATCTTTATAAGGATTTTGAGACGGTCATGACGGGAGGCCTGGAACAGAGCGGGCGGATCCTCACCATACCGGGAACGAAGACCAGGGTGTCGGTGAGCTGCCGTCCGGTGATCGCCAACAAGGAAATATCTGGAGCAGTGATCTGCCTTTCGGATATCACCCTGATCCAGAATCTGGAGAGCCAGATCAGGAGAAAGCTCAGCGAGCGGGGGCTGAAGGCCAGATACACCTTTGACGATATCCTCCACGAGAGCGGGACCATGAAGGAGACCATAGAGACGGCCCGGCGGTACGCGGCAACGGATTCCAACGTGATCATCGTGGGTGAAACCGGAACGGGAAAGGAGCTGTTTGCTCAGAGCATCCATAACAGCAGCCGCAGGAAAAACGGCCCCTTTGTAGCCATCAACTGTGCGGCCCTGCCGGAAAATCTGCTGGAAAGCGAGCTGTTCGGCTATGTGGAGGGAGCCTTTACAGGCACCAGCAGGGGAGGAAAAATGGGGCTGTTTGAGCAGGCCCATGGAGGCACCCTGTTTCTGGATGAGGTGGAGGAGATCTCTCTTTCCACCCAGAGCAAGCTCCTGAGGACTCTTCAGGAAAAGCAGGTGCGCCGCATTGGGGATAATAAGGTCATCGATATCGATGTGCGGATCCTGTCAGCTACCAACAAGAGCATCACAAGGCTGTCGGAGGAAGGAGGATTCCGGAAGGATCTGATGTACCGGCTGGATGTGCTGCGGCTGTTTCTGCCGCCCTTAAGGCAGAGGGAGCGGGATGTGGAATTTCTGTTCTGCCATCTGCTGGGGAAGCTTTGCCAGGATATGGGCGTGAAGGCTCCGGTGACGGAGCCGGAGGCCCTGGAGCTGCTGTACCAGTATCCTTTTATGGGAAACATACGGGAGCTTGGGAATATTGCAGAGAGGGCCCTGGTGCTTGGGGACGGAAGTATACTGACAAAAGAGGAACTGAGCCGCGCCCTGTATCCCAGGGACCTGGAGGAGGCCGGCATGGAAGAAAGGAAAACGGAAACAAAGGAGAGCGGAACTGCATGCACGGCGTTTCCGGCCGATCCCTTAAGGCCCGAGCAGGAGCGGATCCTGGAGGCCCTGGAACGATGCGGAGGGAGCCGCGTCCGGGCTGCCGGGCTTCTTGGAATGGACCGCTCCACCCTGTGGAGAAAAATGAAAAAATATAATCTATGATCCCGGCCTGAAACAATCTGGATGGTGCAGTGATGAAACACGATGCAAATGATGCATCGCAACATATTTGCAACTAAATTTTATTGAATATGCACATAAAAAGGAAAAACAGCATGAAAAGACCATGCAGGACACACAAGGAAAATACTGACACAAAAAGAAAATCTGCGCAGGACGATCCGTTTGGCATAAAGGTTGCTTTTTAACATGGATATCTGAAAAATACAAAAGGGGGTTTGACTTATGTCAACATCGTACGTACTGATCGTATTTGCTCTGGTGATCGTCCTGATGATCGTGCTGATCTCCAAGTGCAAAGTCAACGCCGCCATGGGAATCCTTCTGTCGGCATTTATTCTGGCCATTGCCCTGGGGACACCCTGGCAGGACATCGAGGGGACCATCAACAGCGGTTTCTCCAGTACCATTAAAAGTGTGGCCATCGTGATCTTTTTGGGCTGTACCATGGGAACCGTGCTGGAAAAGACAGGAGCGGCCATCCGGATCACCAAATGGGCCATTGGCCTTGTGGGTGAAAAGCACATGATCTGGGCCATTGCCCTGAGCTCTGCCATCCTGGGTATCCCCATCTGGGCCGATACAGTGGTGATCCTTCTGATCCCCATCGTGTCCATGCTGGCAGTCCAGACGAAGAAATCCATGATGAGCTACGGCACGGCTCTTTATCTTGGAGCCCTGGTCACAGCGTCTCTTGTACCGCCTACACCGGGGCCGGTGTCTGCTGCGGCCCTGCTGAACGTGCCGCTGGGCCAGGCCATCCTCTGGGGAGCCATCGTTGCGGTTCCCAGCGTGATCGCGGCGACCTTCTATTGTATGTCCTTAAAAACACCGGTGGCTCCCAAGGAGGAATTCCTGGCAGCTGCCAGGGAGACGGAGCACATGGAGCTTCCGTCCCTGTCCAGATCCTTGCTCCCGATCCTGTTCCCACTGGCTCTGATCTTTGTGAATACAGCGGCCTCTGTTCTGGTTCCCGATACGCAGATCGCCAATTTCTGCGCATTCATCGGAAGTCCTCTGGCTGCTCTCTTCACTGGCTGTATCCTTTCCCTTCTGTTGACCGGTAAGGATTGGAAGAGCAAAAAGGTGCTGAACGACTGGGTCAACGACGGGATCAATGCCGCGGCCATGCCCATTGTGGTAACAGGCATGGGCGGAGCCCTGGCTACCTTTGTTAAGAACGCGGGCGTTGCTGAAAAGATTGCGGAAGTCATTGCCCAGTCCGCGTTTCCGGCGATCCTGATCCCTATTATCATCGCAGCCATCATCCATGTGGTGACTGGCTCCAACTCTCTGGGCGTTATGACGGCGGCAGCCTTGGTGGAGCCCATGCTGGCAACCCTGGGGATCTCTCCGGTGGCGGCCTTCCTGGCCTGCGGTACCGGTGCGCTGATGTTTAAGCATGCCAATTCCTCCGGCTTCTGGGTAACGGTTTCCATGTCCAATATGGATGTGAACCAGGGAATCCGCGCCGTGGGCGGCGCATCCACTGTGGCCGGCTTTGTGGGAGCCGCAGTGACCTGCCTGCTGGTGGCCCTTCATGTGATCTGATGTGCCGGGGACAGGGCGCGGGAGGAAGCCGCAGCAGCGGCCGGCCCGCGTCTGCTCCCGAAGGGGCGCAGTCCTGGAGAGACTGCAGAAAGGAAGCAGAAATGGAAAAATTTATCACAAGAGCAGCCAGGCTCAATAAAGCCTATGATATCGAGCTGATCGAGCGGGAACTGGAATGCGGAGAGGACGATATTATCGTAAAGAACCATATGATGGGGATCTGCGGATCGGATAAGAGCTTTTACAGAGGCTTCCTTCCGCCCCAGACGGCGGAGTTCCGCCAGCCGCCGGAGTTTCCCTTTCTTCTGGGCCATGAGAGCGGCGGGACGGTGGCAGCCGTAGGAAGCCGCGTCAGTGACTACAAGGTGGGAGACAAGGTCATGGCCTTTGGATGGAATAATAACTTTGCGGATTATTTTAAGGCAAAAAGCTTCCAGCTCCAGCCGGTTCCCGAGGGATTGGATATGGATATCGCTGCCCTGGGTGAGCCCACGGCCTGCGCCATGTTCTCCGGACTTCATACCGGCGTCCAGCTGGGCGATACGGTGGTGGTCATGGGAGGCGGCTACGCGGGACAGATCATTGCCCAGTGTTCCCGGCTGAAGGGCGCTTACCAGGTGATCGTGGTGGATATGCTGGATGGAAAGCTGGATCTGGCAAAATCCCTGGGAGCTGATGTGGTCATCAATTCCAGAGAAGAGGACCCGGTGGCAAAGGTGAATGCACTGACCGGAGGACGAGGAGCCGACGTGGTGGTGGAGGCCGCCGGAACGGCAGAATCCTTCAATGCCGCCAGCGCCATGATCCGCCACAATGGAAAGTTTGTTTTTTACAGCTGGGTGACCACTCCGGTGAATTTAAATATCAGCCGGTGGCATGACGACGGCCTGGAATTTGTCAATACCTGTCTGGTGCATCATACCTGGCAGGAGCGGTATGTATGGGTGCCCGATACCCTGCGGCCTATTATCCAGGGCAGTGTAAAGATCCATCCGCTGATCACCAATGAATTCCGGCTGGAGAATATCCGGGCCGGCTTTGACCTGGCAGATAAGGACGATGCGGCCATTAAGATCGTATTCCGTCCATAAAAGAAAAGGAGCAGAATCTATGGATTATACAAATCTTCTCAATGACAGATCAGGAAGGGTGTCCCGGGTGGGAGTAGTGGGAGCCACCAAGGGCTATGGGTACACGCTGCTGGCCCAGATCCCCACAGTGGCCCACATGAAGCTTCGGGTCATTTGTTCCAGACATACGGATGAATGCCTGGAGGTACTGAAGGAGATCGGCTACGATGAGGCTGGGATCACGGTGTGCAATAGCCTGGAGGATATCAAGGCAGCATCTGAGGATGCCATTCTTATTGTGGATGATTACCGTCTGGTGACGGAATGCGGGATCACGGCATTGGTGGAGTGCACCGGCAATACGGCAGTCAGCTCCGACGCGGCCTTAAGGGCGCTGAGGAAAGGGATCAACGTGTATATGGTCTCCAAGGAGACAGACAGTGTCTGCGGTCCTGTACTGAACCAGACCGCAGAGGAGAACCATGCGGTGTATGCCCTGGTAAACGGGGATCAGCCGAGAAATCTCCTGGACCTTTATTCCTGGGCGAGGCTTCTGGGCCTGGAGGTGATCGCTGCCGGCAAATCCAGCGAATATGATATGGTATGGGACCGGGAGACAGGGACCTTCCAATATCTGGACGGAAACAGCGGACCGGAGGAGCTTCCGGAGCTTTTGGACTGCTGGAGCTATAAGGGGACCGAAACCCTGGAGGCCAGGAAAAAGCTGCTGGGCAAATATGCAGAGGTGATCTCTGCAGATCTTTGTGAGATGAACCTGGTGTCCAATATCACAGGACTGGTCCCGGCGTCTCCATTCTTAAGCTACCCCATGGCCAGGGTCAGTGAGCTGGCCGATATTTTTATTCCCAAAGAGGACGGCGGGATCCTGGATAAGACCGGAGTGGTGGATGTGTTCTATAATCTCCGGGAAAAGAATGAGGCAAGCTTCTGCGGCGGTGAATTCGTCATCGTCCGCTGTGAGAATAAAAAAATGTGGGAGATCTTAAAGGGAAAGGGCCATGTGATGAGCCGGAATGGGAAATACTGCTGTATCTACCATCCCTATCATTATATGGGGCTGGAGACCCCGGTTTCGATCCTGGAGGGAGATCTCATGGGGATCGGCACCCACAGTGAATGCCGTCAGGTATCGGTGCTTGCCGGCGTCGCCCAGAGGGATATCCCGGCAGGGACGGTACTCACAGTCCATGGCCATCACCATGAAATCGACGGCCTGACACCGGAGCTTCTGGAACGGGCAGCTGTGGGAAGCGCGGCACCGTTTTATCTTTTAAACGGAGCGGTACTCCTGCAGGATGTGAAGGCAGGGGAGCCGGTGACTCTGAATGACGTAGATCTCTCTGGCCTGGAAACGTACAGGCTGTACGCGGAGGGACTGAAATTATAAAACAATAGAAACCTCCTATTATACAACCTCTTATTTTTGTATCAGCCTCTGGCCGCCCCAGCCGGAGGCTTTTTTAGAGAGAAAATCCAGAAACTGCCTGGCTCATGCCCTGGAGACTGCCGCTGTGAGCCGGTCTATTGACAGGTTTTCATACGGGATGTAAGATAAGATAAATTGCAGAGGTGTGAAGAAAAGAATCGGATATGGTATGAACCGGGCGGATGCAGCCATCCGGCAGATGGATGAGCTCCGCGCCAGGAAAGAGGAGGAATAAGTATGGATTATATCTGTTCTAAATGCGGAAAAAAAGTATCTGTTTCCACCCGCCAGGCCAGATGCAGCTGCGGGGGACTCTGGAAGCTGGATTTTACTCCACCTCCCTTTAGGCCGGACAGCATTGACAAAAGCCAGTGGAGCCAGTTCCGCTACCGGAAATACATGGCCCTGGAGGACGAAAGCTGGAGGGCGCTGACTTTGGGAGAGGGTATGACTCCGGTGGTCCGCATGGACGGGAACGTTCTTTTAAAAATGGACTACATGATGCCCACCCTTTCCTATAAGGACCGGGGGGCGGCCGTTCTGATGGCCCATTGTAAGGCGGCGGGAGTGGACTATGTGGTCCAGGACAGCAGCGGCAACGCAGGAAACAGCATTGCCGCCTATGCGTCCAGGGCCGGGATCCCCTGTGAGATCTTTGTGCCCCAGGGAACTTCTCCTAAAAAGATCGCCATGATCCGGGCCCACGGAGCCGTATGTACGGTGGTGCCCGGAAGCCGGGACCACTGTGCCGCCGTGTGCAGGGAAAAGGCCGACCGGGAAGGGCTGTACTACGCCAATCATGTATACAATCCATATTTCTATGAGGGGACAAAGACGTATATCTACGAGGTCATGGAGCAGCTGGGGAGGATCCCGGAACATCTGGTGATCCCCGTGGGAAACGGTACGCTTTTCCTGGGGGCTGTAAAGGCCCTGGAGCATCTGCTGGAAAGTGGAGCCATTGTCTCCATGCCCCGGATCCTGGCGGTCCAGAGCGAAAAATGCGATCCCTTATTAAAGGCGGCCCAGGAGGGCAGCCGGGAGCCCGCCAGGGTATCTCCGGAGCCCACACTGGCCGAGGGCATTGCCATTGGAGTTCCTATGCGGGGAGAAGAGATCCTGGAGTACGCTTATAAATATCATGTCCAGTTCATCCATGCTCCGGAGGAGAAGATCCTGGAGGCCAGGGAGATCCTGGCCGGAAAGGGGATCTATTGTGAACACACCACTGCAGCCAATTACACGGCCTACATGGAATTCTGCCGCCAAAACGGAGAGACCAGAGACTGCCTGATCACCATGTGCGGAGCGGGGCTGAAATCCGATCATTAAGGGAGCTGTCCCAGGGAAAGGGCGTGCCCCGGCCGGTTGGAATGCAAAAATAGGAGATAGAAAAACAGAGAGCCAGCCGCTTAAAAATGGCGGACTCTCTGTTTTTGTAACTATTTCAGATACTGCATCAGTTCTGAGAGGGTATCAATCGTCATCGCGGTCGTCATTGTCGTCATCGCGGTCGTCATTGTCGTCATCGCGGTCGTCATTGTCGTCATCGCGGTCGTCGTTGTCGTCATCGCGGTCGTCGTTGTCATCGTCCCGGTCGTCTCTGTCATCCCTGTCATCGTCCCACCGGCCATCGTCATCCACCCAGCAATGGTCCGGGGTCCAGCCGCTGGTCAAAAGGGAGCCATCGCTGTTCAGAAAGTACCATCCGTCGTCCAGCTCCACCCATCCGGTGGCCATATATCCGGAATCATGGAAATAATACCATTTTCCGTCAATAAGCTTCCAGCTTTTTTTCACATAATCGTCGTCATCATCCTGGTCGTCATCGTCATCGACCTCATACCACCAGCCGCTGGAATCCTGTTTCCATTCATCCGCAGAGGCAGAAAAGGGTAACGCGGCGGCCGCGGTCATGGCAGCCAGTAAAGTGATCAAAAGTTTTTTTCTCATCATTTCAGTGCCCTCCTGTCGTTTTTCTGATCGGTGAGTGGAGTATAATGGATAAAGGTATGAATTGAATCAAAGATATGTAAAAACAGAGTAAAATCTGGAGCCCATGACAGCATATCTTCCATCAGTCCGATGTTTTAGAAAAATATTTTGTGCACTTTGCATATTTTGCTTGTAATATTGCATGAATTTTGGTAGAATATCCTCATAGGTTTGGAGATGAAAATGAAATTGTCCGAAAACCAACGACTAAAACAGTACGGGAGGAATGAATATGGACGTTTATGGAACAAAACAGATCCGCAATGTTGTACTTTTAGGCCACGGTGGCGCCGGAAAGTCCACAGTCGCTGAAGCACTGGCTTATCTGACCGGCGTGACCAAGAGAATGGGAAAAGTCTCTGACGGAAATACCATCAGTGATTACGATAAAGAAGAAATTAAAAGACAGTTCTCGATCTCTACAACCATGGTCCCCATTGAATACCAGGGCGCAGAAGGCAAGGTTAAGATCAACCTCCTGGATACTCCCGGATATTTCGACTTTGTGGGTGAAGTGGAAGAGGCTGTAAGCGTTGCAGACGCAGCTATTATCGTTGTAAACTGCAAGGCAGGGATTGAAGTAGGTACAGAAAAGGCGTGGGAGTTATGTGAAGAGTACCGCCTCCCCAGGATCATTTTTGTGACCAATATGGATGATGATCATGCATCCTTCCGTGAACTGATCTTAAAGCTGGAAAAACAGTTTGGAAGAAAGATCGCCCCGTTCCAGGTGCCGATCCGTGAAAATGAAAAATTTGTCGGCTTCGTAAACGCTGTTAAGATGGAAGGCAGACGGTTTACGAACCTGTCCGACTATGAGGAATGTGAGATTCCCGAATATACGAAGAAAAACTTAGGGATCATCCGCGACGCCCTGATCGAGGCCGTTGCCGAGACCAGCGAGGAATATATGGAGCGCTACTTCTCCGGCGAGGAATTTACCCAGGACGAGATCTATACTGCCGTACAGACCAACGTCTGCCAGGGCAATATCGTTCCCGTCATGATGGGCTCCGGTATCAACTGCCAGGGCTTCCATGCTCTGTTGAATGCCATTGACCGCTACTTCCCGTCTCCGGATGAGGCTGGCGAGTGCATCGGCGTGGACGTTTCCAACGGAGAGCGTTTTACAGCTAAATATAACGACGAAGTCTCCCTTTCTGCAAAGGTATTTAAGACCGTGGTGGATCCCTTCATTGGCAAATATTCCCTGATGAAGATCTGTACTGGTGTCTTAAAGCCTGACAGTACGATCTATAACGTCAATAAGGACGCAGAAGAAAAGATCGCCAAGGTTTATGTTTTAAGGGGCAAGGAAGTGATCGAGGTCCCGGAATTAAAAGCCGGAGATATCGGAGCGGTTGCCAAGCTGGCCGTTACCCAGACCGGCGACACCATCGCCCTGCGGACGGCCCCCATCGTTTACCATAAGCCGAAGATTTCCACACCGTATACGTATATGCGCTATACAGCAAAAACAAAGGGAGACGAGGACAAGATCTCCAGCGCCCTGTCAAAGCTTATGGAAGAGGATCTGACCTTACGGGCTGTCAACGATGCGGAGAACCGCCAGAGCCTCCTTTACGGCATTGGGGACCAGCAGCTGGAGGTAGTTGTAAGCAAGCTTCTGAGCCGTTATAAGGTAGAAGTGGAGCTTTCCAAACCGAAATTTGCGTTCCGCGAGACCATCCGTAAAAAGGTAGAGGCTCCCGGAAGATATAAAAAGCAGTCCGGCGGACACGGACAGTTCGGTGACGTTAAAATGTCCTTTGAGCCCTCCGGTGACCTGGAGACACCGTATGTATTTGAGGAAAAGGTATTCGGCGGCGCTGTTCCCAAGAACTACTTCCCGGCAGTGGAAAAAGGCGTTCAGGAATGCTGCGTGAAGGGCCCGCTGGCCGCATATCCGGTGGTCGGCATCAAGGCGACTCTTCTGGACGGCTCCTACCATCCGGTGGACTCCTCCGAAATGGCCTTTAAGATGGCTGCGACTCTGGCCTTTAAGAAGGGCTTTATGGAAGCTGGTCCGGTGCTTTTAGAACCCATCGCCTCCTTAAAGGTCGTGGTTCCGGATAAATATACCGGCGACGTAATGGGAGATCTGAACCGCAGAAGAGGCCGCGTTCTGGGAATGAATTCTTTACACGGCGGAAAGCAGGAGATCGTGGCGGATGTGCCTGTATCGGAGCTTTATGGCTATAATACAGATCTCCGTTCCATGACCGGCGGTATTGGCGTTTATTCTTACGAATTCAGCCGTTATGAGCAGGCTCCTGGCGACGTTCAGAAGAAGGAAGTGGAAGCAAGGGCAGCAAGCCTTGATTCTTCCGAGTCCTAAGATACAGAAATAAGCGGTCCCCTTCCCGGGTTTCGGAAAATTTCAGAAATCCTGGGGAGGGGACTTTTGCAGTACGGTCCCGGCAGACGCCCGCCAAGGCTGGGAACGCATATACTGGAGCGGACGGACACGAAAAGGAGAAAAATATGTGGGAAATTTGTAAAGATTTACAGGATGAGATCGTAACCATGCGCAGGGACCTGCACCAGATCCCGGAGATCGGGGGAGACCTGCCGGAGACCAAGGCATACGTAATAAAGAAGCTGACAGAAGTGGGGATCCCATTTACTGAAAATAAAAGCGACAGCGGCCTTATGGCTGAGATCCGGGGAGGAAAGCCGGGAAAGACCATTGCCCTCCGGGCCGATATGGACGCCCTGCCCATCCAGGAGGCCAATGAGGTGGAATATATCTCCCGGCATGAGGGGATCATGCACGCCTGCGGCCATGACGCCCATACGGCCATGCTCCTGGGAGCAGCCAGGGTATTGAGTGAAAATAAGGAACGGATCCCAGGCACAGTCCGCCTTTTATTCCAGACCGATGAGGAGGGCTCCAGAGGAGCGGAGCGCACCATAAAGGAAGGCGGGATCCAGGGGGCGGACGCAGTGTTCGGCACCCATATCGGGACCATACTTTCTAAAGATATTCCGTCGGGAACCATGGTATGCACGCCGGGCTGCTGTATGGCGTCCTTCGATAAATTCGTGATCCGGGTAAAGGGAAACGGCTGCCATGGCTCCACACCGGAAAAGGGCGTGGACCCCATCAATATCGCTTCCCATATTGTGATCAATCTCCAGGAGATCGTTGCCAGAGAGATCGCGGCCACGAAGCCGGCAGTGCTGACTATTGGCCATATGGAGGCCGGGTTCGCATACAATGTGATCCCATCGGAAGCTCTGATCGAGGGGACCATCCGCGCTCTGGAGGAGGACGTCCGCCAGGAACTGGCCAGACGGATCAAAGAGGTGGCGGAGGCCACGGCCAGGACCTTCCGCGGTGAAGTGGAGTATGAGATGATCTGGGGAGCTCCGCCGGTGATCAGCGATCCAGAGATGGCGGCTCTGGCAGCAGACTGTGCAAGAGAGGTGGTCGGGGAGAGCCGCGTCATCGACCGTGTGGACGCGCCCAACATGGGAGGCGAGGACTTTGCCTATTTCCTCAACCAGGTGCCGGGAGCCTTCATGTTCTTAAGCTCCTCCAACCCGGAAAAGCACACCGACGTCCCCCATCATAACCCCAGGTTCAATGTGGACGAGGATGTGCTCTGGATCGGATCGGCCATGTTTGTAAAGATCGCGGAAAGATTTCTGGAAATGGAATAAAGGAACAGAGGCTGCTGCCTTATTTGCCCAGCAGCAGCTTTACGATCAGCACCACCACCACGCAGATCATCACAGGCCGGATGATCTTTGCTCCGTTTTTCACGGCAAAGCCTGCGCCGATGTAATTTCCCAGGACGTTGCATACGGCGCAGGGAATGCCGATGGCAAAGGGAACGTTTCCCGAAAGGATGTAGCTGATGAGGGCGGTATAGTTGGAGACGATCAGGACCATCTTTGCATTCCCGGAGCTGGTGCGGATATCATAGTGGAACAGGAATGTAAAGAGCAGCATGGCGATGGTGCCGCCGCCGGGACCGTAAAGGCTGTCGTAAAGGCCGATGGTCATACCGGTGATCAGGGCCATGAGGATGTTCCGGGCCGTCAGAGGCTGCTCCTTTGCCGTATAGCTCCAGGCGTTTTTCACGAAGATCACCAGAACGGCGGTCAGGGGCAGCAGCACCATGAGCATGGACCGGATCTGGGCGTCGGTGAGGTAAAAAATGATCCGGGTGCCTAAAAAGGAGCAGAGGAACGAGGAAACGGCGCTGACAGCTGTGATCTTAAGATCCAGACAGCCGCTTTTAAAGTATTTATATGCGGCGGCGGTGCTTCCGAAGGCACATTGGAACTTATTGCATCCATATACGTAATACATGGGCATTCCGCACATCATATAGGCCGGCATGGCAATGAGTCCGCCGCCTCCGGCGATGGAGTCGATGAATCCGGCGACAAACAGCATGGGACAGAGCCAGATCAGATTGTGAACGTATTCCATAGCAGTAAAAATCCCCCTTGTGGTTTTGTTTTTTATCATTTGTGCCTTACCATCATAAACTGGTTCATGGAAATAGTCAAATGATTTTAGATCCATCATCAGACCGGGCTTTTGGGGGAGCAGCCTGGGACCGGAAGGAAAGGGGGCTGAAGGAGTGAGCAAAGGACAAAAGAGGATGGCCGCGATCTTTCTGTGTATCATGGGGATCGTGGGGACGCTGATGGCCTTGAAGCGGTAGGGGCTCCCGGAGGGATGGGGCCGGATGGCCGTGAGATGCTGGAACGCAGATTTTGGCGAAGGCCTTTTTTCGGAGGGGAGAAGGACAGTAGGAGAAGGCTGGTCTGCTGGAAATGTATTCATCCTTTTACCCTTTGGACGGATCGGACAATAACGCACCTTCTTCCGTCACTATGACGAAGGGAGGTGCTTTTCTGCGCGAACAGACCGATAAACTGGAATTTGTGGGAGATTAGTTTCAACATTATGATAAGATTAAGGTAAGAGGATGAAAGATGGAGTTTATTTTGTTTGCTCTTTTTGTGGTATCAATTATATACTGTTGTGATATGCCTGTGATTAAAGGAGCTGAAGTATTTGTAAATAATCATGATTCTATGTTATATGGTATAGGATTAAGTATTATTGCATCATATATATTTTATGTTTTTCAAGTTATAATTCCAAGATTTCTACATTTTAGACAAAAACGAGAGATAGGGTGTATTAAGCTTTACGAAATAGAAAAAATAATGATAAAAAATCTTTCTATTTTGCAGGGTGAGATCATATATTCAGAAGTTGATGTTTCAAAAGAAGAAATAAAAAATTATCTTGAAAAGATAAATATTTTTTATGAGACATCTAAATATGAAATTCAAAATCATAAAGAGCTATCTGTTTTTGAAGCAATTGTATACAATAATAATAAAATTGTATTATTGATTGATGAGATTTTTTCAAGGGAGTATTTAGAAAACAAGTATGAAAAAAATCTCCTCAAATTAAGAGAGTCAAAAATTCATCTTGCGTTTGAACGGTGGAAAGAAAATCTTCCAGGTGAATATGAACGATATAAGTATGAGAAAGGATCAAAAAAAGAAACGCAAATAGGGTATAATTGGGTTAATATGGAAGCTGTAAATGAAGAGATTATTTTTTTAATTGATGATTATTTGAATATATATACACAAATAAAACAGCTAAGAAAAAAATTATATCAAAAAATTATTTGATTATTTCTGTTAGACTAATCGATAGATTCAAATATGTAAAAGCAGTGATAGGAGGATAGATAGGTTTGAGAATAGGTATGGGATTAAATTGAAACAAACGACTGTGGATGCCGCAGTTCTAAATTATCTCCGCAAACATTTTTTAGCTTAGTCTTATTTGAAACTTCGGAACAAGGTTCAAGCATGCGATTATATATTTCTCTCTGATATGGAGAAATACAATGGTGAGCGACGAATAGCAAAACTGTTGCGAGAGTTTGACAAGTCGGGCATGGAAACAGAATTATTTGAGGAAAGCAGGTACGCTCCGGCACCTTGGCAGACAAAGCCTATGAGCCAGGAATATTTCAAAAATGCACTGCAAGGAGGCTGTAAGATTGAAAATCAGACGCTGGAAGATATTGAACGTGAAACTGTGGACTATATCAGTCCAGACGCGAAGACAGATATTGAGCTGGAAATATCGAAAATGTAGAAAGAGGCCGAGGAGGATTAATCAGACGTCTAAAAATATGGATAATTTTCAGCTTTAACCTAAGAAGGAAAAAAACAACTTCCAGTTTATTGTCCAACCTTACTTTACCATATTTTTATACCTCCCTCAATATGCAGTGAGATCAGCAAAGCTGGGAGCTATCTGTATAAAGGCAGGCAGGGGCAATGGATTCCGGCACTTGACAGAAAAACCGAAATATGATACATTAAATTCCAGTTCAAAAACTTAGAAGAGGAGCAGTAGGGACGGAATGGGATCCAGAGAGCCGCTGGGTGGTGCGAAGCGGTTTCCGTGAAATTCTGAACTCGCCTCGGAGTTGCATGCTGAAGGGGATTTTTAGTTTCTGGGTAGGCAGAGCCGGTCCGACCGTTACCAGGAAATGAGTGCGTGAAAGCCCAGGGCCTTCACGAAATAGAGTGGTACCGCGTGTGAATCAAGCCCCACGTCTCTATGAATGGATAGAGACCTGGGGCATTTTTGTTTCACTGGGAAGTTCCGTTCCCGGCGAGGCATATACACTGGTGATCCGTACCAAAGGAAATGGAGGAAATCGTCATGGCACAGTACAACCATGCCGCCATTGAGAAAAAATGGCGGGAAAACTGGGAAAAGAATCCCATCAACGTAAACGATGGAAAAAAAGAAAAATATTACTGCCTGGATATGTTCCCGTATCCGTCCGGCAGCGGCCTTCACGTTGGCCATTGGAGAGGCTATGTGATCTCTGATGTGTGGAGCCGTTACCAGCTTTTAAAAGGAAAATATGTGATCCATCCCATGGGCTGGGATGCCTTCGGCCTTCCGGCTGAAAACTACGCCATTAAAATGGGCGTGCATCCGGCCAAATCCACAGCCGCCAATGTGGCCAACATCAAGCGCCAGATCGGTGAGATCGCAGCCATCTATGACTGGGATATGGAGGTCAATACCACAGATCCGGCCTTCTATAAATGGACCCAGTGGATCTTTGTCCAGATGTTCAAAAAGGGCCTGGCTTATGAAAAGGAATTCCCCATCAACTGGTGCCCGTCCTGTAAGACCGGTCTGGCCAACGAGGAAGTGGTCAACGGCTGCTGCGAGCGCTGCGGAACTCCGGTGACGAAAAAGAACCTGCGTCAGTGGATGCTTAAGATCACGGCCTACGCAGACCGGCTGTTAAACGATCTGGACAAGCTGGACTGGCCGGAAAAGGTTAAAAAGATGCAGACTGAGTGGATCGGAAAATCCTACGGCGCAGAGGTGGAATTCCCTGTGGAAGGCCGGGATGAGAAGATCACAGTCTACACCACACGCCCGGATACCTTACACGGGGCTACCTTCATGGTTCTGGCTCCGGAGCATAAGCTGGCAAAGGACCTGGCTACTGACGAGACCCGGGAGGCCGTTGAAAAATATATTTTCGATGCTTCCATGAAATCCAACGTGGACCGTCTCCAGGATAAGGAAAAGACCGGCGTGTTCACAGGAACCTACGCCATCAACCCCTTAAACGGCGCAAAGGTCCCCATCTGGCTGTCTGATTATGTGCTGGCCGATTACGGTACCGGCGCCATCATGTGCGTACCGGCCCACGACGACCGTGACTTTGAATTTGCAAAGAAATTCAATATCCCGATCATCCAGGTCATCGCCAAGGACGGAAAAGAGATCGAAAATATGACCGAGGCCTATACGGAAGCCTCTGGTACCATGATCAATTCCGGCGACTGGAACGGCATGGAGTCCTCTGTCCTTAAAAAAGAGGCGCCGGTGATGATCGAGAAAATGGGCATCGGAAGAAAGACTGTCAACTATAAGCTCCGTGACTGGGTATTCTCCCGGCAGCGTTACTGGGGAGAGCCGATCCCCATCATCCACTGCCCCAAGTGCGGCAACGTTCCGGTTCCCGAGGACCAGCTTCCGCTGACACTGCCCGAGGTGGACAGCTACCAGCCCACAGGCACCGGGGAATCTCCTCTGGCAGCCATCGACTGGTGGGTCAACACCACGTGTCCCTGCTGCGGCGGTCCGGCCAAGAGAGAGACCAACACCATGCCCCAGTGGGCCGGTTCCTCCTGGTATTTCTTACGGTATGTGGACAGCAAAAACGATAAGGAGCTGGTATCTAGGGAGAAGGCAGACAAGTATCTTCCGGTGGATATGTACATCGGCGGCGTAGAGCATGCGGTGCTCCATCTGCTTTACTCCAGGTTCTACACCAAGTTCCTGTATGACATCGGCGTGGTGGATTTTGACGAGCCCTTTAAGAAGCTGTTCAACCAGGGTATGATCACCGGAAAGAATGGCATCAAGATGAGTAAATCCAAGGGCAATGTGGTATCTCCGGACGATCTGGTAAGAGACTACGGCTGCGATGCGCTGAGAATGTACGAGCTGTTCGTGGGTCCGCCGGAATTAGACGCCGAGTGGGATGACCGCGGCATCGAGGGCGTTTCCAAGTTCTTAAAGCGTTTCTACAACCTGGTCCTTGACAATAAGGACAAGGATGTGAAGGAAACAAAGGAGATGCTGAAGCTGCGCCATAAGCTGGTCTACGATATTGAGACCCGGTTTAACCAGTTCAGCTTAAATACAGTGATCTCCGGCTTTATGGAGTACAACAACAAGCTTTCCGAGCTGGCAAAGAAAGAGGGCGGAATCGACAAGGAGACCTTAAAGACCTTCGTGATCCTGCTGGCTCCCTTTGCTCCCCACCTGGGCGAGGAGCTCTGGAGAGAGCTTGGCGGCACAGACAGCGTATTTCATGCCACATGGCCGGAATGCGACGAGGAGGCCATGAAGGACGATGAGATCGAGATCGCTGTCCAGATCAATGGAAAGACCAGAGGAGTGATCATGGTTCCCGCCGAGATCTCCAAAGAGGAGGCCATCGCGGCAGGAAAGGAGGCTGTGAAGGATAAGCTCACAGGCACCATTGTGAAAGAGATATACGTTCCCAGAAAGATCGTAAACATTGTGCAGAAATAATTAAAAAGCATAAAGAGGGGCTGCTGCAGAATCCTTTTGCAGCGGCCTCTTTGCGTCTGTCCATGGAGGTTTATATTTTCTTATGCATAACAGGGAAAATGTTACAAAAATACTGGACTTTTTGTTAAGAAATTGTGTATAATGATTACAAAACAGAAAGATGCGAGGATGACCCATGAGTTTTTTGGAGGCGGTAAATGAGAAATACGGGGAACTGAGCCCGGTACAGAAGCGGATCGCAGATTATATGTATAAATATCCCGATGAGGCCTGCTTTTATTCGCTGCGGGAAATGGCAAACGCCCTGGGGGTCACAGAGGTGACGGTCCTCAGGTTTGCGAGAAAGCTTGGTTTTGACAGCTATGTGGATATGAAAAAGAATCTGCGGGACCATCTCCAGGCCAGGCTCCTGGGAAACGAGACTCTGAGACCTGCCAGTGCCCACAGCATGACGGGAACCAGGGAGCTGGATCATGAAGCCATGTTTAAGGAATTTGTGGCCAACGAGCTTCAGGTGCTTAAAAATACATATTCCCAGTGCGGGCTGGAGCAGGTGCTGACGGCAGTATCCCTGATCCGCCAGGCCGGCACGGTCTATGCCATTGGAAACGAGCTGGCAGCAGTGGGGACGGCGTATCTGACCCGGAGGCTCATGACCATCGGGATCCGGGTGGAGGATCTGGGGTCCCAGAGCCGCGCGCTCTACATCGATCACCTGATCCATGCAGGCCCGGAGGATGTGGCAGTGATCTTCAGTAACCCAGGGTACGCAAAGCATGTGGTGAATACAGTAAAATATCTCAATGAGAAGCGGGTGCCCCAGATCGTGATCACCGATAAGATCTCATCGCCGGTGGCTGCCTATGCAACGGTGGTGCTCACCTATGATAACCATGACCTCTATTATTACAACTCGGTCCTGGGTTTTTTCTCGCTGACCAATCTGATCGCATATTTTACAGCTGTCGGCAGCCCGGAGGATACCACCCGGCTGCGGAACCAGATCCTGGAGGCCCGGGAGAGCATCGGCACCATCTCCATGTATAAGGATTCCAGGGGAAGAGAAGGAAAATAAGGCTGTTTAAAATGTGGCAATTTTGTGGTAGACAGGATTTGACAGTGACATTTCGTGGAAAGTATGGTAATATGGTCGGGATGGGAGGAGATTTTTATTTATGCATAAGCGTTTATATACATCACTTACAGCCGTGACAGCCCTGGTTTTATCTGCGGTCCTCATGGTCCCTGCTTTCGGTGCGGTGAAGGAGCAGGCAGTGGATACGATCCTTCTGGAGCCGGAAACTCTCTGGGAGGATGAGGTGCCGGTGGATCTTTCCTGGAAGACCCAGCAGGATAAGGGCCGCTGGATCGACGAGATGGGCATTGCAGGCGATTCCAAAAGCCTGATCCTGGTGATCAATAACCTGGAGACGGAGAGCAGTGAGGAGATCCCTGTACAGACCCGGAACGGGAAAAGGGCCCAGTCCTCCAGCCGTGAGCTGGCTGGGAATTCCCGCCTCTTCTATTATTCCAGATGTGCGGACGGAGGCTGGAGAGAGGTTTTTGCCGTCAACTGCTATATTTCCGGAGGCTCTGGAGAGGACGAGGATATTTACGGCGTATACCGGCTGGACAGTGCCTTTGGCCTGGAAAGCGATCCGGGAAGCCTGGTTTCCTACCGCCAGTTAAGCCAGAAGGATTACTGGATCACAGATCCGGAGGATGAAGATTTTGGAGCCATTTATACGGCCGGGGAGGAAGGTCCCGGAACGAAGGAGGCCGTCCGCCTGGGTGAAATGAAGGCCTTTTCCAATTATGGGATGATCCTTAAGCCAGAGACAGAGGGAGATGCTTATCCGGCTCTGGTGGTGAACTGCCAGCAGGCCAGCACCGAGGACGATACCTTTTCGGGTATCCAGCTTTCCCAGTCCCATGTGCGTATGCTGATCCAGTCCATCGACCAGGACACCCGGATCATGATCGCCGGAGAGGTGGAGGATCTGGAGGGAATGTGATCCGGCAGGGCGCGGCCCTGGACAACGGTTAAACAGGATATTTATAAAATGGTATTGATAAGGGGATGCTGCGGAACAGGATTATATAGCCTGTTTCTGCGGCACCCCCTTTTTGTTATGCACCGGGCCTGGTTTTCTGCATCCGTCCTGCCAGCTTCCGAACGGCTTCTGCTTTTTTCCGTTCCTCGCCAGACATGCCTTCCATCAGGATCTGGATCAGCAGCTCCTGTTCTTCTGCGGAAAAGGATACGTGTTCCCTGGCGGCTTTCTGGCTTGCAGACAGGAAGGCCGCCATTTTTTGATCGCCGGGAGCCGCCTCCAGCTCCTTTGCCAGGGACTGGAGGGCCGAAAGCTTGCCCGGGTCCATATGCTTTAATCTTGGATCATTTTCAAATGCTCTGCTCATAAAACCTCCTTATATTAAACCTGTCCCAGAGTCTGCATCATGAGCTGGACCGTTTCCAGCCTGGACTGGGTATCCGGCGGAAGAAGGGAGATCAGCTGGTCCATGGAAAAAGGGCTGCGGCCTCCGGCCCCGTTCCTGCTGCCCTTAAAGGATGCCGCGTTCACCAGAAGATCGATGATCTCCTGCTCGCCGGGACCGGCGTAGGGCTTTACGGCTGCCAGCATATCAGCCGGAGATGTATGGCCCTTCTCCAGGGAACAGACACTCATCATTCCGTCTCCGTTCTCATTGAAAAATTCCATGGTCCGCACCAGCTCCCTCCATTTGATGAACATGGACAGGGCCCGCTGCTGTGAGATCTCCATGTAGGGGATGGCAGCCTTCAGCATCTGCATGCGGCGGTCCCCAATGGCATAGTCCAGATCGGTCAGCATTAAATCTTTTTCATTCATTGGCAAGCCTCCTTTTACTGGTGAAAATATATGCGGCCGGAAGGGAGAAAATGACAGGAAACCGGAAGTCTGGCACGGGATCGGGGATCGGGGAATAGTATGGATAGACAGGAGGGGATCATATGTCATACAGACTTGTTATAGATGGAAACAGCGTTTACGAGATCGATGAAGACTTTGAGCGGTACAGGGAAAACCGGATGGGAGGCGGAAATGGAAAACGATCCAGGAAGCCGGAGGAAAAGGCGCAGAAGAGGGTGGACCGGGAAGACGAAGGAAAAACCGGATCCCGGTGAACGGACAGAAAAAGGCGGGCAGGACCAGCGCCCGCCCGCCTTTTGGATCTTACGGATCAGCAGCAGAAGAAGCCGCCGCCGTTTCCCCAGCCGCCGCAGCAGCAGAGAAGCAGGATGATCCAGATGCAGCTGTTGTCAAAGCCGCATCCGCAGCTGCCGCCGCATCCACAGTTATTTCCACATCCGCTATGTCCGCCGCAGCAGCAGAGAAGGATCAGGATCCAGAGAATGTTGCTGTTGCTCCCGCATCCACATCCGCAGGCCGTATTGTTGGTGTCGCATCCGCATCCGCAATTTGTAGCTGCTAAATCACTCATGTTTTAAGTCCTCCAGAGGATTATTTGTTTACACTCCTATGATATGTGGGCCTGCTTGTCATAGTTTCCTGTAATTTTGAAAATCCAGGAAAATTTGCCCGGCGTTATAATTGAGAAAGAAGGGAGGACATGGTATAATGTCTGTAAAACAGACATTATACCATCGCGCATCTGGTTTCTGCGTTCACCGCAGAAAACCAGGCGCCCAAATCCCCCGGAGGGATACCATGTCCGGAGGACATGGTATAATGAAGGACAGCGAAACTGAACGAGGAGGCAATTCCAATGAACAAGCTGTATTATGATTCTGCGTATATAAAGGAATTTGAAGCCCAGGTCCTTTCCTGCCAGGAGGGGAAAAAGGGATGGGAGATCACCCTCTCTGCCACGGCGTTTTACCCGGAGGGCGGCGGCCAGCCAGCGGATACAGGGCTCCTGGGAAATGTCCGGGTAACGGATGTCCATGAAAAGGACGGCCAGGTGGTCCACTATACGGACGGCCCGCTGCCTGTGGGCGAGATGGTCAGAGGCGTCATCGACTGGGACCGGAGATTCCAGCATATGCAGGAGCACTCTGGAGAGCACCTGGTATCCGGCCTGATCCACCAGCGGTTCGGCTATGACAACGTGGGCTTTCATATGGGGACCGATGAGGTGACCATCGATTTCAACGGAGTTCTGGAGTGGGGGGATCTGATGGCCATTGAAGAAAAGGCCAATGGAATGATCTGGGAGAATCTGGAGATATCCGCTGTATATCCGGAAAAGGATGAGCTGGACGCCATGGAATACAGGAGCAAAAAGGAGCTGACCGGGGCGGTGCGGATCGTGTCTATTCCGGGAGGCGACGTCTGTGCCTGCTGCGGCACCCATGTGGAGCGCACCGGTGAGATCGGACTGGTGAAGTTCCTTTCCATGATCCACTATAAGGGAGGTGTCCGTATTTCTCTTCTCTGCGGAAAACGGGCCGTGGAGGATTATGAGAGGAAACGGGACCAGGTCCAGAAGATCTCTGTACTGCTGTCAACCCGGCCTGGTGAGATCTCCAGAGCTGTGGAGAAGCTTAAGGATGAAGAGGCAAAGCTCCAGGAAAAACTTGTGGCAGCCTATGATAAGCTTATTGCCAGTGAGGTAAGGGACATAAAAGAAGGGGATGGGGATATTTTTATTCTGGAACCGGATTTTGAGGCCATCCAGCTCAGACATCTGGTAAACCGGCTGCTGGAGGAAAAGAAAGGAAGGACCGTCCTGGCCCTGGGAGGAGCCGCAGAGGGCAGCTTCCTCTATGTACTGGGGAGCCGGGACGGCGATATGCGCCGGCTCTCCAGAGAGCTTAACGGGCTCTTAAACGGAAGAGGAGGGGGAAGCGCACAAATGGCCCAGGGCACGTTCTTCGCGACAAAGGACCAGCTCCAGGCCATCTTAAAAGAGAAAGGATTTATGAGCCCTGTACCATGTAATTGATCAGGCGCTCCGAATCGGAGAGTGTATGCGTGGTAATATCAAGCTCCCGGATGTTTCCATTGGAAAAAACAGTAGCCATGGAAAAATACTGGCTCAGCCGGGATTTCAGGTTTACGGAACCTCCTTCCGGAAGGCTTAATTCAACGGCACCGTCACACTGGTTGATCACGTGGAAAAATGCGTCCAGGTTGGAGATGTTCTTCAGCTTTAATTTCATAAGTCATTGCCTCCTGTTGGAAAGTCTGTGGTTTGTGTTAATCATTTAACATACTTTATTGTACCAGAGTGGGTGCCAGATGGCAATGGATGAAATAGATAAAAATTTAACAATATCAGAAGGAAAATTTATTAAAAATAGAATGAACCGGTCAACGGGAAAAGGAGAGTATAGGAAAAATGAAAAAAAGGATCCGGGACTATGGAATCAGAATTGGAGATCACCCTGCGGGAGCTTTAAATAAGCTGACAGACGTGCCAGGAGTACGGGTGGGTCACTATACGGTGGACACAGAGGAACATAAAACGGGGGTAACGGTGATCCTTCCCTGTGAGGAGAATATCTTTGCCTCCAGGCTGACGGCAGCGGCCTTTGTCCATAACGGCTTTGGAAAAACCGCCGGCATCCCCCAGATCGAGGAGCTGGGCACCCTGGAATCGCCCATTGCCCTGACCAATACCCTGAACGTGGGAAAGGTCCATGACGCGCTGGTGGATTATATGGTGGAGCAGTGTGAAAGGGACGGCGTGGAGCTCACCTCCATGAATCCAGTGGTGGGCGAGTGCAACGACGCCAGTCTCAATAAGATCACAGAGCGGGTCATCGGGATCCCGGAGGTGCGCGCCGCCATCGACGGCGCATGCAGGGATTTTGAAGAGGGCGACGTGGGAGCCGGAAAGGGAACCACCTGCTTTGGGATGAAGGGCGGCATCGGCAGCGCCTCCCGTCTGGTGGAGCTGGATGGAAAAACGTATGTAGTCGGCGTGCTGGTCCAGTCCAATTTTGGAAAGACGAAGCATTTTGTCCTGGATGGAAAGCCCCTGGGAGAATTGATCAGTGGGAAGATCGAGGAAGCCAGAAAGGATGAGGGGTCTATCATGATGGTGGTGGGAACGGATCTTCCTGTATCCGACCGTCAGTTAAAGCGGATCATCCGGCGTGCCGGTGTGGGCCTTTCCCGGTGCGGTTCTTTCATGGGCCATGGAAGCGGGGATATCATGCTGGGCTTCTCCACGGGAAATGTATATAGGAAGGAAGAGGACCGGGCCGTGATCCCGGCGGCGGTGATGAACGAGGCCATGCTGGATGATGTGTTCGAGGCGGCGGCAGAGGCCACTGAGGAGGCAGTGCTGAATTCCCTGGCGGCAGCCCATACGGTCACAGGCTATAAAGGGAATACCCGGTACAGTCTGACGGACCTGTATCTGAAGGATCTGTAAGCAATGGCGTATTTTCCTTTATTCATCGACCTTTGGGGCCAGGAGATCCTGGTGGTGGGCGGCGGCCCCATTGCTGCCCGGCGGATCCGGGTCTTAAGGGAATTTGGCTGCCGGATCCTGGCAGTGGCTCCGGAGGCTGCAACAGACATAAAAGAAATGGAGAAGGAAATGCCGGAGACTGTGCGGTGGCTCCAGGGAACGTATGAGGAGACCGATCCTTTGGGAATGGATGGCCGTCCCCTGACCCGCCCCCTTTTCGTTCTGGCGGCCGCAGGAGCCGGAGTCAATAAAACGGTGGTGCGGGACTGCCGTCTCCTGGGGATCCCGGTCAACGATGCATCAGAAAAGGAAAACTGCAGCTTTTATTTTCCGGGGATCGCAAAGCATGGGGAGGCTGTGGCGGGAGTCATTTCCGGCGGCGAAGACCACCGGCTGGCAGCCGTTCTTTCAGAGGCCGTCCGAAAGGCCGTGGATGCGGTCATGGAGAATATGGACCAGGAGGGCCCGGCTTAGGCCGGGCTTTTACTGTCCAAGAAACATGGCAAGCTTCAGGGCGTCCAGATATTCCGCCGGGACCCGGAGATTCCCCCGTCCGCTTCCAATCCGGATATCGGGCTTGGCCGCCCCGTGGAAGTCGGAGCCGCCGGTGGGAAGAAGACTGTACCGGTCTGCCATCCGGCAGAGCTTGCTGCTCTCCTCTGCGTAATTGGAGGAGTGCCAGCATTCCATGCCGCCCAGGCCCAGTTCCTTCAAATTCCGCACCAGCTCCTCGGTCTGCATCCAGCCCAGCCTGTAAAGGCAGGGATGGGCCAGGACCGGAAAGCCTCCTGCGTTCCGGATGGCCTGGATGGCTTCTGCGGGCGTGATGATCTCTCGTTTTCTGTAATAAGGCCGGTCCGGATCCAGGTATTTTTTAAAGGCCTGGTCCACAGAGGAGACGCACCCTTTTTTAACCAGGGCCCTGGCAAAGTGCGCCCGGGTGACCACTGTGTCCGGATTTTCCATGACCAGGTCCTCCATAGTAATAGGAAAGCCGTCCTTCTGGAAGGCGGCCAGCATGAGCTGGTTGCGGCTGTTTCTTTTTATTTCCGCCTGATCCAGAAAATCCAGGAAGGCTTTATCTGTATGGTCAATATACAGCCCCAGGATATGGATCTCTTTTTCTTTATACAGACAGGAGAGCTCCACGCCGGGAACCACCTCCAACGGGAAATCGCCGGCGGCCGCCAGGGCCTCTCCGACACCGGAAACGGTATCATGGTCCGTTAAGGCGATGGCGGTCAGTCCTGCCTCACGGGCCAGGGCCGTCACCTCTGCCGGCGTAAAGGAGCCGTCGGAGGCAGTGGAGTGGACGTGCAGATCGATCAGTTTCAATGGGATCCCTTCTTTCAAAATTTATGTAACAATAGTGTAACATAAATTATTGAAACTGTGAAAGAAATTTAAGAATTCTGTTATTCCATTTTTCGCTATTTGTGTTATACTAGTACTCGCATGATTCTGACATGTAGAGAAAACAGCGCCCCAAAAGCGTCAGGGGCCTTTGAAGGTGTGAAGAAATGAGCGATTTGAACAGAAACAGAACGTCCCGGGGAACAGGAAAAAGCTCCCAGAGCCGGGCAGGGTCTTCGGGAAACCGGGGCCGCAGCTCCTCCAGACAGAGTAACGCTGACCGTATCCTGGCGGTCCAGAATGCCAGAAATCTGGGAAGCGGCCGGGGTACGTCCTCAAATAAGAGGCGGGGCAGACGCCGCCGCCAGGGACCAGATGCTGCAAAGATCCTTCTTATACTGATCGGGATCATTATCCTGATCCTCTGTGTGGCCGTGGGAGTCCGTAGCTGCTCCAAAACGGACGGTACGGAAACCTCCGCAGAAGAGACCTCCTCAGAGCCGGAGACTGAGCTGGAAGCAGAGATCACTGTCAACGGTGTTTCTGTCCATGGGATGACGAAAACAGCTGCAGTGGAAAAGGTCCTGGAATCCATGGACTGGCAGATGAAGGTGGTCTGTGGGGAAAAGGAGCAGGCCCTGGAGAACCTTTTAAAAGAAAACGTGGAGAAGGTGGTGGATGAGGCCTTTAAAAAGGGCGAGTCCGCAGATTATGAGATTCCCACCGACGGCCTGGAAGAAGCGGCAGCAGCCCAGGCGGCATCTCTGGCCGGAGCCTGGAATGTAAAGGCGAAGAACGGCTCAATTTCCGCATTCGATGCGGCCAGTGGGAAGTTTACCTTTGCTGAGGGAGAGAACGGGAAGGCTGTCAACGAAGAAAAACTGAAAAATGACATCGTGGCCCGCACCGCAGCGGGAGAGTATGACGCAGTGATCACTGCGGAGGTGGAGGAAACGGCTCCGGAGATCACCGCAGCTCAGGCCAGGGAAAATTTCCAGAAGCTGGGTACATATACTACCACCACCACTGCCAATAAGGACAGGAATGAAAACGTCCGTCTGGCAGCAGCTGCCTTAAATGGAAAGATCATCCAGCCGGGTGAGGAGTTTTCCTTTAACCTGACCACTGGAAACCGGACCACAGATAAGGGCTACCGGCCGGCAGGCGCATACGTCAATGGCGTCCTGGTGGAGGAGCCGGGCGGCGGTGTGTGCCAGGTTTCATCCACCCTGTATAATGCAGTGGTATTTTCCGGACTGAAGACCACCGAGCGCCATGCCCACAGCTATGAGCCTTCCTATGTGACTCCCGGCGAGGATGCAATGGTAAGTTATGACGGCCATTCCGGCCCGGATATGAAATTTGTGAATAATTCGAAAACGGCAGTGGGCATCAAGACCAGCTTCTCAGACCGGAAGCTGACCATCTCCATTTACGGGAATCCGATCCTGGAGGAGGGCGTGACCCTGTCCATGAAATCAGAAAAGGTGAAGGAGCTGGACCCTCCGGCACCCACCTATGAAGAGGACCCCACCCTTCAGCCAGGCGTGGAGGTGGAGGCCAAGGCGGCCACTCCCGGAAGCCGCTGGGTGACCAACCTGATCACTAAAAAGAACGGCGAAGTGATCAGCGACGAGTTTTTCCATAACAGTACGTATAATGGAAAGCCCGCCACCATCAAACGGAATACCTCTGGAAGCGTGGCAGCTCCGGAAGGCGAGAGTTCTTCAGAGAGCAGCACAGCAGGAGAGAGCCAGTCTTCTTCCGCAGGATCCCAGGAGACGGGAAGCCAGACCGGCCCCACCGCAGCCCAAGGCTCATCGGAGCCGGCTGCCCAGAATGCAGGTCCCGGCGATGTGATCGAACCCTCCACAGAGAATAACAGCCCCAGCGGGAACGCAGGCCCCGGCGGCAGCGATGGTCCCGGAGGAGACAGCCAGGTGGGCCCGGGCTTTGAGGACACATCGGCAGCCCCGGATACGGCGGAACCGGGTGGACCATCCGATATGGGCTTCATTGCCCCCAGAGAAGATTGATAAAAACGGCATGGCCGGCGGAAAACGAAAACGCCTGGCTGTGCCGTTTTCTGCTTTCCGTTTATAAGGGTACTGCTGGGCAGGGAGCAGGGTGGGGGCCTGGAAGAGTGAGTGGGTAAATTCCACGATACGGAATCATTCCCGGAAGGCGGAAAACAAAGGCGCAAAAGCGATATTGTTCGTAATAAAATACCTAAAACAGGCATTTTTGCATTTGCATTTTATCGGGAAATTGCTATAATAGGATACAGGTAGTCTTATGTCCATAAGGCGATACTGATAAATAAATAATATTTTATTTATACATTTTATAGGAGGAAAATCAACTATGGCAAGAAAAATGAAAACCATGGATGGTAACCATGCAGCAGCTCATGCTTCCTATGCATTTACCGATGTTGCAGCCATCTACCCGATCACACCTTCTTCCCCAATGGCTGAGGCGACAGATGAGTGGTCTACCGATGGAAGAACAAATATGTTCGGACAGCCGGTGCAGATCACTGAGATGCAGTCCGAGGCCGGCGCAGCAGGTGCCGTACACGGCTCCCTGGCAGCAGGCGCTTTAACAACCACTTATACCGCTTCCCAGGGTCTTCTTCTGATGATCCCGGATCTGTATAAGATCGCCGGTGAGCAGCTTCCGGGCGTATTCAACGTATCTGCCCGTGCCGTTGCTACCCACGCATTAAACATCTTCGGCGACCATTCCGACGTTTACGCATGCCGTCAGACCGGCTGTGCAATGCTTTGTGAATCCAGCGTACAGGAGGTTATGGACTTAACACCGGTTGCTCACCTTGCAGCCATCAAGGGCAAAGTTCCGTTCATCAACTTCTTCGACGGTTTCCGTACCTCCCACGAGATCCAGAAGATCGAGACATGGGATTATGAGGATCTGAAGGAAATGGCTGATCTGGATGCCATCGATGAGTTCCGCGCACATGCTCTGAACCCGAACCATCCGTGCCAGAGAGGTTCTGCCCAGAACCCGGATATTTTCTTCCAGGCAAGAGAGGCCTGCAACCCGTACTACGATGCTCTTCCGGCCATCGTTCAGGAGTACATGGACAAGGTGAACGCTAAGATCGGTACCGATTACAAGCTGTTCAACTACTACGGCGCAGCCGATGCTGAGCACGTGATTGTTTCCATGGGTTCCGTAAACGACACCATCGAGGAGACCATCGACTACCTGCTGGCTCAGGGCAAGAAGGTCGGCGTTGTAAAGGTACGTCTGTACAGACCGTTCTGCACAGAGGCTTTCATCGCAGCAATCCCGGAGACTGTAAAGCAGATCTCTGTTCTTGACAGAACAAAGGAGCCGGGTTCCATCGGTGAGCCGTTATACCTGGACGTTGTTGCTGCCTTAAAGCATACAAAATTTGACGCAGTTCCGATCTACACCGGCCGTTACGGTTTAGGTTCCAAGGATACCACACCGGCTCAGATCGTTGCTGTTTACGAGAATACAGCGAAGAAGAGATTCACCATCGGTATCAACGATGACGTGACAAACCTCTCCTTAGAGTTAGGCGCTCCGCTTGTTACCACACCGGCAGGAACCACCAACTGTAAGTTCTGGGGTCTTGGCGCCGACGGTACCGTAGGTGCAAACAAGAACTCCATTAAGATCATCGGCGACAACACCGATATGTACGCTCAGGCATACTTTGATTACGACTCCAAGAAGTCCGGCGGTGTTACCATGTCCCACTTACGTTTCGGACATACACCGATCAAATCCACTTACCTGATCCGCAAGGCTGACTTCGTTGCATGCCACAACCCGGCCTACATCAGAAAGTACAACATGGTACAGGAGCTGGTTGACGGCGGTACATTCCTTCTTAACTGCCCGTGGGATATGGACGGTCTTGAGAAGCACTTACCGGGCCAGGTGAAGAAGTTCATCGCTGACCACAACATCAAATTCTACACCATCGATGGTGTGAAGCTTGGTATTGAGACAGGCATGGGCCCGACACGTATCAATACGATCCTTCAGTCCGCATTCTTCGAGCTGACAAAGATCATCCCGGCTGACAAGGCCAACGAGTTAATGAAGGCTGCTGCAAAGGCAACCTACGGCCGCAAGGGTGAGGACATCGTTATGAAGAACTGGGCTGCCATCGACGCAGGCGCCAAGGGACTTCATGAGGTACAGGTTCCGGAAAGCTGGAAGAACTGTGAAGACGAAGGTCTTGACATGGTTCACGCCACAGAGGGAAGAGAAGACGTTGTTGAGTTCGTAAATACCGTACAGGCTGCAGTAAACGCCCAGGAAGGAAACAATCTTCCGGTATCTGCGTTCAAGAACTACGTTGACGGTTCCACACCGTCCGGCTCTTCCGCATACGAGAAGCGCGGTATCGCAGTAAACGTTCCGGTATGGAATCCGGACAACTGTATCCAGTGTAACTTCTGTTCCTATGTCTGCCCGCACGCAGTTATCCGTCCGGTCGTAATGACTGAGGAAGAGGCTGCCAATGCTCCGGAAGGAACAAAGATGGTTCCCATGACCGGTATGCCGCAGTACAAGTTTGCTATGACCATCTCCGCTCTTGACTGTACTGGATGTGGCTCCTGTGCAAACGTATGTCCGGGCAAAAAGGGTGAAAAGGCTCTTACAATGGCAAGCCTGGAAGAGAACCTGGGTCAGCAGGAAGTATTCAATTACGGCCAGAAGCTTGACATCAAGCAGGACGTGATCGATAAATTCAAAGAGACGACCGTTAAGGGCAGCCAGTTCAAGCAGCCGCTCCTTGAGTTCTCCGGCGCATGCGCAGGCTGTGGTGAGCCTCCGTACGCAAAACTGATCACCCAGTTATTTGGTGACAGAATGTATATCGCCAACGCAACCGGATGTACCTCCATCTGGGGCAACTCCTCCCCGTCCACACCTTACACCGCCAACAAGGCAGGCAAGGGACCGGCATGGGACAACTCCTTATTCGAGGATAACGCTGAGTTCGGTTACGGTATGTTACTGGCTCAGAACGCCATCCGTGACGGCTTAAAGGCAAAGGTTGAATCCGTTGCTGCCAGCGCTGAGGCTTCCGAGGAAGCAAAGGCAGCCTGCCAGGAATGGTTAGATACCTTCTCCGTAGGCGCATTAAATGGCGCTGCAACGGATAAGATGGTTGCAGTTCTTTCTGGCTGCGACTGCCCGACCTGCAAGGAGATCGTTAAGAACAAAGACTTCTTAGCTAAGAAGTCCCAGTGGATCTTCGGCGGCGACGGATGGGCATATGATATCGGCTTCAACGGCGTGGACCACGTTCTTGCCAGCGGAAAAGATATCAACATCATGGTATTCAACACAGAGGTTTACTCCAACACAGGCGGACAGTCCTCCAAGGCTACTCCCACCGGCGCTGTTGCACAGTTCGCAGCAGGCGGTAAAGAGGTTAAGCAGAAAGATCTGGCAGCCATCGCAATGAGCTACGGCTATGTATACGTTGCACAGATCTCCATGGGCGCAGATATGAACCAGACCATTAAGGCTATCGCTGAGGCTGAGGCATATCCGGGACCGTCCCTGATCATCGCCTACGCTCCGTGTATCAACCATGGCATCAAGAAGGGTATGGCAAAGGCCCAGACAGAGGAGAAACTGGCTGTTCAGTCTGGTTACTGGAACATCTTCCGTTACAACCCGGCTGCAGAGAAGAAGTTCACTCTGGACTGCAAGCCCGCTACCGTATCCTATCAGGACTTCATCAATGGCGAGGTTCGTTATACCTCTCTTGCACTGAAGAATCCGGAGAGAGCAAAGACTCTGTTCGCACAGGCTGAGCAGAATGCCAAGGATAAATACGCACATCTGGAGAAGCTGGTGGCTCTTTACGACGACAGTGAGAAATAAGATGTGTTTCGTTAGAAATTTGTAAGAAATTTGACCCGGTATCGTCATTGACGGTGCCGGGTCTTTTTATTATACTAAGTGTATTAAGAGTGTTAATACACTTATAAAAGGCCGGAGAAAGAAAGCGGCCGGAAAGGAGAGAGGGGCGTATGATCATACTGGATTATAAAGACCGGAGGCCCATATACGAGCAGGTGGCTGAAAAGCTGGAAGAACTGATGCTTCTGGGGATCCTGGGAGAGAACGAGCCGCTGCCTTCCGTCCGCAGCCTGGCTATGGAGCTGTCGATCAATCCCAACACGATCCAGAGGGCCTATGCGGAGCTGGAACGTCAGGGATATATTTATACAGTAAAAGGGAAGGGAAGTTTTGTGGCAGAAAACAGTGTTATGAAGGAAAAACGGAAAAAAGACCTGCTGATCCAGGTCAGCGAGGTGATCGATGAGGCGATCCGTCTGGGGATCTCTGGAGAAGAGATAAAAAATATGGTGGAGATCCAGTACCAGGCGGCAGAAAAAGAGGGAGGTGACCGGACGTGATCGAGGCAAAAAATCTCACAAAAAAATTTGATTCCATCGTGGCCGTTGACCACATCGATGCCAGGATTAAGGACGGCTGCGTCTTTGGCCTCATCGGTACCAACGGGGCTGGGAAAAGCACGTTCCTGCGGATGGCCTGCGGCGTTTTGAAGCCGGACGAGGGGACCATCCAGATCGACGGCGAGGATGTTTATGAAAATACGAAGGTCAAGGGACGGTTTTTCTATATTTCCGACGATCAGTTTTTCTTTGGAAACGGGACGCCCCAGGAGATGATGACCTTTTATAAAAGTATTTATCCCTCCTTTGATGTCCAGAGAGCCTGCGGTCTTCTGGAATCCTTTTCCCTGGATAAAAGAAGAAAGATATCCACCTTCTCCAAGGGAATGAAAAAACAGCTTTCCGTGATCCTGGGGCTCTGTGCCAATACGGAATATCTGTTCTGTGACGAGACCTTTGACGGGCTGGATCCGGTGATGCGCCAGGCTGTGAAGAGCCTGTTTGCCAATGATATGGCAGAGCGGAATTTAACGCCCATCATCGCCTCCCATAACCTAAGGGAGCTGGAGGACATCTGCGATCATGTGGGGATCCTTCACAAGGGCGGGATCCTGTTATCGAAGGATCTGGACGATATGAAATTAAATCTACACAAGATCCAGTGTGTGCTTCGGCCAGGAATGGAGGCCGGGGAGATCCCAGGCTTAGAGATCCTTAAGACCGAGCGGCGGGGAAGTCTTTCTACGATCACGGTCCGCGGGACCAGGGAGGATGTGGAGGCCGCCATGCGGTCCTGCGAGCCGGTATTTTTTGAGGCGATCCCCCTGTCCCTGGAGGAGATCTTTATCAGTGAAACGGAGGTGGCTGGTTATGACGTCAAAAAGCTTATTTTTTAGGCTGATGAAGGAGGACCTGAAGCGCAGGCTCTGGGCCTTTGGGCTTTCCTTCCTGACTTTCTTTTTTGCGATGCCTGTGCTGGCTGCCATGGGCGTCACAAACCTGGAGCAGCAGTATGCGCTCTGGGTGGAAGATGCGGGAAATTATGATTTCGGAGCCGGAAATACGGCGGAAACAGAATTTTCCAGAAGACTTGGGGAGCTGGCAGTTGAGAGCATCGGCCTTGAGAATGTGGTCATGGGCTTCCTTGTGATCACGGCGGCCCTGGTCCTGGCCCTTACGGGCTTTTTGTATCTCCATTCCAGAAAGCAGGTGGATTTTTACCACAGCATTCCCGTGCGCCGGGAGATTCTCTTTACGGTCCGCTTTGTGGACGGGATCCTGGTCATCGGTTCCATGTATCTGGTGAACCTGCTGTTTACTCTGGGGATCCTGGGGGCTGCCGGGGCGTCAGTACCGGGGATGGTCTCCGGAGCGCTCTGGACCTTCCTGGTGCATATGACGGGCTTTCTGCTGAGCTACGGGCTCATGACGGCTGCGGTGATGCTCACCGGAAACTTCTTCATTTCCGTTCTGGGCGGCATCGTCCTGTTTGGCTATGTGCCTGCGGTGGCAGTCTTGTTCCAGGGGCTGATGCAGATGTTCTTTGTTACGATGGACTTAAGGATCTCCGGCATCGCGGAGTGGATCGTCCACGGATCCCCAGTCCCCTATTATGTGTCGCTGATCGGAGAAGGAGCGGATCTTCCCATGGCGCGGTATGGAGAGCTGATGGGAAGGATCCTGCCGGCCCTTCTGGCGGGCCTTGTTCTGGCAGTCATTGCCGGGCTCCTTTATAAATTCCGTCCCTCAGAGGCGGCCGGAAGAGCCATGGCCTTCCGGATGACAAAGGCGCCCATTAAGATCCTTCTGGTGGTGCCCGTCACGATCCTCATGTGCCTTTTATTCTGGAACATGTATTACGAAAGCCTGGGCTGGGCTGCCTTCGGGTTCGTGTTCGCCCTTTTCATCAGCCATGGGATCATTGAGATCCTTTACAATTTCGATTTCCGGAAGCTTTTTGCCAACCCGGTCCATCTGGGCATCAGCGCCGTCCTGGCATTGGCGGTCATCGGCGTGTTCCGGTACGACCTTACAGGCTACGATTCCTACCTGCCCTCTGAGGAGAAATTCCAGTCTGCCTCTGTATTTACCTACACCCTGGGCGATTTCCAGGATTACGGTCTCCCAGTGAAAGCGGAAAGCAGAGAATGGGAAACGGAGCAGAGCGGATATCTGTGGAAATATATGGATGGATCCGATTACGCGGCTGGAAACATGGAGATCACCGATTACGGCCTGGTGAAGGACCTGGCGGAGGCGGGGATCGCCGCCGCAGAGGAGTCCAAGGCCATCCGGTTCCAGAATCTGGAGGAGCCGGCTGGCGACGACGCATACATGGCCCGGATCGAAGTGGGCTTTAAGGAGAAAAACGGAAGTCTCCGTTACCGGTATTACCGTATCGACATGAAGGAGTCCATGGACCTGATGGAACGGTTATATGCCAGCGCAGAATATAAAAAGGGCGCATATCCGGTCATGAGCTTCCATCCGGAAACCACCACAGGCATCTATATCTCCGACGGGAACCAGGCGTCCCTGGTGACAGAGGATCCGGAAATGACAGCAGAGCTTCTGGCGGCCTATCAGGAAGAACTGGAGGCGCTGTCCCTTACAGAACGGACGGAGGAGATCCCGGTGACGGCCCTGCGGTTCCTCACAGAGGCAGAGAAAGAGTATCTGAATGCCATTTCCGCCTTCAGGACCCAGAATTTTTCCGGTTCCTTCCGCCTCAGGGACATGGATCCCCAGGTAAACTTTTTTCCGGTGTACTCTTCCTTTACAAAGACCATGGGACTTTTAAAGGAGGCGGGAGCTGCTCTTCCAGAGGAGCTGGAGCCGGAGGACGTGGAACGCATGGAGATCATCTGCCATTATGAGGATTCTGCATTTTACAAAGAGTACGAGGAAGCGGGCTGGGAGGTGACTGAAGCGGATAAGGAAACCAGCAGCCTGATGATCCGGAACGATGGCACGGCAGAAGCGAAAGAACAGATCAGACAGGTGCTGGAGTCAGGAAAACGCAGCTGGTTCTTTGATCTCAACGATCTGGCCCCCCGTGAGAGAGGCTTTACGGTCCAGGTATATCTGACGCCAGAGGCAGACAGGACCCAGTCGGGAGAGCCGGTGACCATGGGCTTCAGCCCTTATGAGATACCGGAAATCATCCGCCAGGAGTTTTCCTACGACCCGGAGAGTGCCTACCAGGCATCCTGGGGCCTGGCTGGGAAAAAGGATTGACTTTATGGTCCTGATTGGATAAGATAGACATATATACAAAGGAAAGGGGAACCAGAGTTATGTCTATTTTTGATGAAGTGAAAAGAAGCATCAGCAGCACCGGAAAACAGGTGGCAAAGCGTACAAAGGAGATCTCCGATGCGGTTTCCATCCGCTCCCAGATCAACGAAGAGAAGGAAAATGTAGCGAAGCTGTATGCGACTGTGGGAAAAAAGGTATTCCAGAATGCCACAGAGGCAGATGAGGAAAAATTCTTTATGGAATTCACCTCCATCCGCAGCAGCCTGGAGAGAAAGAGAGAACTGGAAGAACGTCTCACAGGAATGGACGGATGCATTTACTGCTCTGAATGCGGAGCACGCATCGACAAAAACTCCAAATTCTGCAATAAGTGCGGAACCCGCGTGGATAAGAACAAGGTAGCCGCCAATGAGGCCATGGCCGAGGCTGAGGCCCATCAGATGGACGGTACTAAGGAAGAGGAGCAGGAGGCCCAGTACGTGGTCAACGAGATCGAGAACGCCTCTGCCGATATTATAATGGATATTGTGAACCATTAAGGGGGCGGACCCACATTGCCGCAAACGGAAGCATCGTGTTTGCGGCAACGTGGGTCCTTTTTTTGCGGCGGGGGAGCGAAGAAATTTCTCCTGCCATTTTTTTATTTTTCCCTCACTCCCGCCACAACCAAAACAACCCCCGCCCGTTCGCGCAAACACGATGCTTCCGTTTGCGTGAATGGGCGGGGGCCGTTTCTGCATCACCCTTTCCCGTTCCAGCAGTATGTACAGAGCTTACACGGCTCGATGCCGATGGATTCCACCAGATCGTCCAGGCGGTGGAAGCGGAGGGTGGTGAAGTGGAGCCGTTTCCGGATCTCTTCTACCATTTCCTTGTAATTCTGGCTGTCGGGATCGGTGTAGGTGGCCAGTGTTTCTTCAGAAACGTTTTCTCCTTCCCGGTCCCGGATGACCCGTCGTGTGATCAGATCGTACTCGGATCTGGAGCGGGAGAAGTTTAAGTACGGGCAGCCGAAGGTGATGGGCGGACAGGCCGGTCTTACGTGGACCTCCTTTGCGCCGCTTTCATATAAAAATTCTGTTGTCTCTCCCAGCTGGGTCCCGCGGACGATGGAGTCGTCGATCAGCAGGAGTTTTTTATCCCGGATCAGCACGTCCACAGGGATCAGCTTCATTTTAGCAATGAGGTTCCTCTGCTTCTGGCTGGAGGGCATAAAGGACCGGGGCCAGGTGGGCGTATATTTGATGAAGGGGCGGGAGAAGGGAATGCCGGATTCGTTGGCATAGCCTACTGCATGTGCAATACCGGAATCGGGTACGCCGGCTACGCTGTCGGCGGTGACGCCCTTATCTCTTCTTGCCAGGAGCTTTCCGCAGTCATAACGCATTTTTTCCACGCTGATGCCTTCGTAGCTGGCGGTGGGATAGCCGTAATAGGCCCACAGGAAGGCGCACATCTTCATCTCCTTCCTCGGAGCGCTTAAGCATTCTACGCCCTCGGGCGTGATAAAGTCGATCTCGCCGGGGCCCAGCTCTGAATAGTGATGGTATCCCAGGTTCAGATATGCGAAATTCTCAAAGGAAGCGCAGAACGCCCCGTCCTTCTGGCCGATGGTGATGGGGGTACGGCCGTAGCGGTCCCGGGAGGCGTAGATGCCTTCCGGCGTCAGGAGAAGCATGGACATGGAGCCCTGGATCCGCTCCTGGGCGTAAAGGAGTCCGTCCACCAGACTGTCCTTCTGGTCGATCAGAGAGGCCACCAGCTCCGTATCGTTGATCTTTCCGCCGCTCATGCTCATAAAGTGGACGTGGCCGTTTTTATAGGCCTCCTTTATCAGCTCTTCGGGATTGCGGATCACCCCGACTGTGGTCAGGGCATAGGTTCCCAGATGGGAACGGATCAGCAGGGGCTGGGGATCCATGTCTGAGATACAGCCAATGCCCAGAGTTCCCTCCAGCTCATCCAGATCGTGGTCAAATTTGGTCCGGAAGGGTGTGTTTTCGATGTTGTGGATGGCGCGCTGGAAGCCGTTTTCGCCGTATACGGCCATGCCTCCGCGCCGGGTTCCCAGATGGGAGTGGTAGTCGATACCAAAGAAAAGATCCATGGTACAGCTGGTCTTCGATGCTACGCCAAATATACCGCCCATAAACATTCTCCTTTTATAAGTAAATATTTATAATAGTGATACAAAATTAAGAACATCTAATATGATATCACATCCTCCGGGAGAGGACAACAATTAATTTACTTTTCACCGACGAAATTGGTGACCACAGCTCCGCCGATCATCAGCATAATGCCCAGAAGAACGGCCCAGACGGACAGGGAGGAAAGCTCTCCAAATAATCCTGTGTTGTAAAAAATGGCAAAGGGAGAAGCCAGCACCAGGCCAAGGATGGCCCCATAGGTCTGGACACCGTACCGTTCAAACAGGAAGGAGATCAGCCGGGCAATGAGAACGATCCCCAGGAGAACGCCGATGCCAAAGGGAGCTAAAAGCAGGAAGCCGTCCTTTAAGGCCGCCAGGTCCATGGCCCGGAGCCCATCTAAAAAGCTGGTGATGGTGTTGATGATGCCGTAGTAGTAGCCCAGGATCATGAGCATCATGGAGCCGGATACGCCAGGGATCACCATGGTGGCAGAGGCAACGATCCCCAGCACAAAGAGGATGGCCATGGTGGACCCGTTGACCGGGAGGACCGCCAGGGTATCCACACCGGTTTTTAAAAGGGGCAGCCCTGCGGATACGGCAAAGGCCAGCAGGAAGGCTATAATGGCTCCGGCACCCATTTTTCCGCTGCCGGCGGCTTTTTTTTCGTTCATGGCCCTGTAAAGAGCCGGAAGGCCGCCCAGGATCAGCCCCACAAAGGTCATGCAGGTGACAAAGGTGTGGTTTTCCAACAGGTATTCGATGGCGTAGGTGAAGCCGGCGATGCCCAGGGCACAGCCCAGAAGAATGGGGGCCAGCAGGGCCAGGCTTTCCTTCACATGCTTTGTGAAGCCGGAAATGCTGCTGATCAGCCGGTCGTAAATGCCGAAAGAAACGGCCATGGTGCCGCCGGATACGCCGGGGATCACGTTGGCAATGCCGATCATGACGCCCTTGATGATATTGAAGACAAGTTCCATAATCTTCTCCTTCTTATTTAATATAGGGTTTAATATAGGGGCATGGGCCCCTGTGCAGGGAAAACAGGCCGCACGGACGGCACGATTCCCAAGGAATCATTATACATGAAAGGAGAGGGCCTTTCAAGTGCAGCCTTAAAATCCTTGTATCCTTAACGGAATTGTGATACACTAGCGTGTAAACAAGCGTGGCTGCACGGATGAAAATGCAGCCACAGACAAAAGAATCAGGCACCAGGAGGATAAACATCATGGAAAAGAGAAACCATCATCCGGAAACGGTCTGCATCCAGGGAGGCTGGAATCCCGGCAACGGAGAGCCCAGAGTGCTTCCCATTTACCAGAGTACCACATTTAAATATTCCAGCAGCGAGCAGATGGGCCGTCTGTTCGATCTGGAGGAGGACGGATATTTTTATACGAGATTGGCCAATCCCACCAACGACGCAGTGGCGGAAAAGATCTGTGAGCTGGAGGGAGGGGCGGCAGCCATGCTGACCTCCTCTGGCCAGGCTGCCAATTACTTTGCCGTTTTTAATATCTGCAGCGCCGGGGATCACATTGTAAGCGCCGCTACTATTTACGGCGGCACCTCCAACCTGTTTACAGTGACCATGAAAAAACAGGGAATCGACGTGACGCTGGTGGATCCGGACGCACCGGAGGAGGAGATCGAGAAGGCATTCCGCCCCAATACGAAGGTCGTATTCGGGGAGACCATCGCCAACCCGGCCCTGGTGGTCCTGGATATTGAAAAATTTGCCCGTCTGGCCCATAAGCACGGAGTTCCGTTAATCGTGGACAATACCTTTGCGACCCCCATCAACTGCCGTCCTTTTGAGTGGGGGGCCGATATCGTGACCCACTCTACCACCAAATATATGGACGGCCATGCCCTGACTGTGGGCGGCTGTATCGTGGACAGCGGAAATTTCGACTGGAACGCCCACGCAGAAAAATTCCCGGGACTTACGACTCCGGACGATTCCTACCACGGCGTGGTCTATACGGAAAAGTTTGGAAAGAAGGCTTATATCACCAAGGCCACGGCCCAGATGATGCGGGATCTGGGCTCCATCCAGGCTCCCATGAACGCCTTTTTACTGAATATCGGTCTGGAGACCCTGCATTTACGGGTGCCGCGCCACTGTGAGAACGCCCAGAAGGTGGCCGAATGGCTTTCTGCCAGAGAGGATGTGGCCTGGGTCAATTATCCCGGATTAAAGGATAATAAGTACCACGCCCTGGCAGAAAAATATATGCCCTCGGGAAGCTGCGGAGTGATCTCCTTTGGCTTAAAAGGAGGACGGGAAGCTGCGGGCGTATTTATGGACCGGCTGAAGCTGGCGGCCATCGTCACCCATGTGGCAGATGCCAGGACCTGCGTCCTTCATCCTGCCAGCCATACCCACCGTCAGCTTTCGGATGAGCAGCTGGTGGAGGCAGGCGTGGATCCGTCCCTGATCCGTTTAAGCGTTGGGATCGAAAATGTGGACGATATTATCGAGGATCTGAGACAGGCCCTGGAACAGTAGGAAGGAGGAACTATGGTAGCAGAGGAAGTGAGAGGAAAGGGAAAACGCGGGCTTTTAAGGATCATCTTTGGCCGTACCACGTTCTTTATCCTGTTCATGGCGCTGCAGATCGCCGTTCTGGCCTGGATCTATTTCTGGCTGGATGACCGGTATCAGGCGTATGGATACGGCGCCTTCGGCCTGGTCAGCGCCGTCCTGGCGATCCGGATCTTAAATGAAAAGCAGAATGCCAGCTTTAAGATGGCCTGGCTGGTCCCTGTCCTTCTGTTTCCGGTATTTGGCTGCCTGTTTTATATTTTTGTGCAGCTCCAGATGGAGACAAAGATCCTGGCCAAGAGGATCGCGGATATCCGGATCCGCACCAGGTCTTATCTGAAGCAGAATGAGGCCATTGCGGCAAAGCTCATGAAGGAAAACCGGAGGAATGCAAACTTAAGCCGCTATCTTTCGGAGCGGGCAGGCTATCCGGTCTATGACAGGACGAATTTTAAATACTATCCTCTGGGAGACGATTTCTTTCCGGATCTTCTGGAGGAGCTTAAGGCAGCAGAACGGTTCATATTCCTGGAATATTTTATCATCCAGCGGGGAGAGATGTGGGACAGTGTCCTTAAGATCCTGGAGGAAAAGGCGGCGGCCGGAGTGGACGTGCGCGTCCTCTATGATGGAATGAACTCCTTTTCAAACCTGCCCCACGATTATCCGAAGGAGCTGGAGGCAAGGGGAGTCCGCTGCCGGATCTTCAACCCCATCCGGCCGGCTATCTCCACCAGCCAGAACAACCGGGATCACAGAAAGATCCTGGTGATCGACGGCCACACGGCATTTACCGGAGGCGTCAATCTGGCGGATGAGTACATCAACCGGAAGGTCCGGTTCGGTCACTGGAAGGACAATGCCGTCCGCCTGAAGGGGGAGGCGGTGAAAAGCTTCACAGTCATGTTTTTACAGATGTGGAGCGTCTGTGCCTTCCGGCCGGAATATGACTTTGATTATGGGCCGTTCCTGGATACGGGAGACCATTTCCACAGTCCTGCCTTAAACATGGACGGCTATTCCATTCCCTTTTCCGACAGTCCCCTGGACGGGGAGCCGGTGGGCCACCAGGTCTATCTGGATATCCTCTACCAGGCAAGACGATATGTATACATTATGACACCGTACCTGATCCTGGACGACGATATGGTGACGGCCCTCACCTATGCGGCCAAGCGCGGAGTGGATACGGTCATCGTCATGCCCCATATCCCGGATAAGAAATACGCCTTTATGCTGGCCCATTCCTATTATCCGGAGTTAATGGAGGCCGGAGTGAAGATCTATGAGTACCTGCCTGGTTTTATCCATTCCAAGACCTTTGTCAGTGACGATGAAAAGGCAGTGGTAGGCTCCATCAACATGGACTTCCGGAGCCAGTATCTGAACTTCGAGTGCGCCGTATATATTTATAAGAATCCGGTGGTCGGGGATATCCGGGCAGATTTTGACGAAACACTGAAAAAATGTGTCCGCATGTCCATGGAATCCTATGAATCCCTGCCGCTGATGCACCGGTTCTGGGGACGGACCCTGCGGCTGATCGCGCCGCTGATGTAGGAGTTCTTCCAGAAGCTGGAGCCGTTGGAACCGGCCCCCGAAAGTCAGACTTAGATCTGGCCTTGGGGGCCATTTTTTTTCGCCCGGCATAGAAGAGTTTCTGGCCGCAGCTGCCGTAGGACACAAAAAAACACAGAAAGTTCATAAAATCCCGCCGTGCCCTTCACAGATTCAACACATTCATCTGGTAAAGTTTACATGATTTATAAAGTTTCCTTTATGATTATAAAATAAATATAAAAGGAGAGATCGTATGAACCGAGGAAAAGCCATGGCGGTGCTGGCAGCCGTATGTGCCGTGTCGGCGGGAATGACTGCAACGGCCTACGGGGCGGAAAGCACCTTTGAAATGAAGAAAAAAGTGGTGAGCCTGCTGGGGATCCTGACCACCAGCGATCGGAATGCAGAGGTAACAAGGGAAGAATTTGCCGGGATGCTGGTAAAAGCTTCATCCCAGAGACAGAGCTATGGAGCGGCAGTCACCGGCGCGGTGTTTGCCGACGTGGCTGCCGGCAGCCAGTACGCCTCCGCCATCCGGACGGCCTCCTCCAACGAGTGGATGAGCGGCTTTCTGGGCGGCAATTTTAAGCCGGAGGAGGGCGTGACCTTAAGAGACGCGGCCAAAGGGGTCCTGGGCCTGTTAGGTTATACCAACGAGGACTTTTCCGGAAATCTCAACGGGAACCGGATGGCAGAATTTTCCTCCCTGTCTCTGGACTCCGGGATCTTCAGGAACCAGGATGAGGTCCTGACCAGGGAGGACTGCATCCATCTTTTTTACAACCTTATGAAGGCCCAGATGAAGGAGGGAGGGCAGTATGGAAGCAAGGTGTTCGATCTGACCTACAACTCTGATGGGGAGGTGAACACCTCTTCGATCCTGGACAACAGCCTAAAGGGGCCGAAGATCTTAAACCAGGGCAGCCGGAATCTGAAGCATCTGGTGCCCTTTTCCCTGGATAAGGCGGTAATGTTCCTGAACGGCGAATCCTCGGATGAGATCGAGATCAACGATTACGCCACTGTGGTCTATTACCATGAGGAGACAAAGACGATCTTTGCCTATTCCAGCGACGGAGAAAATAAAGGAGCCACTGACGGCCGCATTAAGGCCATCTATTATTCGGCCTCAGACCCCTTTACACCGGTGTCGGTGGTGTTAAACTCCCATGATCAGGATAATTCGGAGGATGGGGATGTGTTCACCATAAACGGCTCAGAGCTCCAGTATCTGTTTTCTGTCTATGGCGATTACGGTGTGGGCGACGATGTGGCCATTGTATGGGAAAAGAGCGGTACCGAAGAAAATCCTACCTATACGGTGGTAGACGTTGTGGGAGATGAATAAAAGGAGCAGTCATGAGTATGGAAGAAAAGAAAGTCATTAAAAAAAGAAAAAGAAAAAGGGAGCCAGAACAGCAGTCATTCTGGCCCTGGTACTGGCGTCGGGTGTCGGCGGAGCCTTCCTGTGGAAGCAGAAAAAGGCAGCCGGAGCGGCAAAAACAAACGACCAGGTGCAGACGGCGGAGGCAGCGGTCATGGACATCACCTCAGAGCTGACGGCATCCAGCTCCCTGTCTCCCAAGGATACCTATGAGGTCACATCCCTGGTGGAGGGCGAGGTATTGGAGGCCCTGTTTGAGGAAGGAGATGTGGTGGAAAAGGACCAGGTCTTATACCGGATCGACGCCTCCTCCATGGATTCAGATTTAAGCTCCGCGGAAACCAGCCTCTTAAGGGCCAGGGAAAGCCAGCAGTCGGCCCAGGAGGATTATAATGAGGCGGCGGGAACGCTTTCAGGAAATACATATAAGGCATCTGTCTCCGGATATGTAAAGACCTTATATATCAAGGAGGGCGATAAGGTTTCCAATGGGACAAAGCTTGCAGATATTTATGATGATTCTGTCATGAAGCTGACGGTTCCATTCCTTTCGGCGGAAGCGGAGCAGATCCAGGTGGGAAGTCCGGCAGTACTGACTCTGGAGGATACGGGAGAGGAGCTCCAGGGAATCGTGACGGTGGTCAGCAGTATGGAGGAGACGCTTTCCGGGGGCCGCCTGGTAAAGGCTGTGACCGTGGAGGTGGAAAACCCCGGAGGTCTTACAACTCTGGTACAGGCTGCGGCAGCTGTGGGAGAGGCTTCCAGCTGTGAGCCTGGGACCTTTGTACCAAAAACGGAGACGACCCTCAGCGCGGACCTGTCCGGCCAGGGAAGCCTGGAGGTGGAGAACCTTCTGGTTTCCGAAGGAGCCTCTGTGGACAACGGGACCGCCCTCTTTAAGGCCACGGACCAGTCGGCTGCAAAGTATCTGGAAACCTTTAAGGACGCCCTGGAGACTGCCGGGGATAATGTGAAAAATGCAGAGAATAAGCTGGAAAATACCCAGGATACCATCGGAGACTATACCATTACCGCCCCCATTTCCGGCACTGTCATTACGAAAAACGCCAAGGCCGGAGATAAGATCACCAAGGGGACCAGCGGGAATACGGTGATGGCTGTGATCTATGATCTGTCGGCCATGACCCTGTCCATGTCGGTGGATGAGCTGGATGTGGGGAGCGTGAAGGCCGGGCAGACCGTGGAGATCACCGCCGATGCTGTGGAGGGGGAGACCTTCACAGGCACGGTCACCAATGTAAGTCTGGAGGGAAGCTATTCCAACGGCGTTACCAACTATCCGGTGACAGTGACCCTGGAAGAGACGGGAGACCTGCTTCCGGGCATGAACGTGGATGCCACCATTATCCTGGACAGCGCCCAGGATGCCCTTTGTATCCCGGCGGGAGCCCTTATGCGGGGAAACCGGGTATATGTGAAAAAGGATCCGTCCTCCGGCCAGACGGACCAGACGGAAGGAACAGAAGACGGCTCCGAAGAAGCGGCTCGCGGCCAGTCCGGCGGCTCCGGTCAGGGCCAGTCCGGCGTACCCGACGGCTTTGAGGCCGTCCAGGTGGAGACCGGGATCATCAATGATGATTATGTGCAGATCCTTTCCGGGCTTTCCGAGGGAGATGAGGTCTACGTGGATCCGGATTCTGGCTCTGGCACCAGTATGGATATGATGATGATGGGCCCCGGCGGCATGGGCGGCGGAATGGAAGGCGGCCCCGGCGGCGGAGGCGGCGGCATGGGCGGCGGCCCCAGACCATAAGAAGGGAGTGCGGTCCATGGAAAAAAACACAAGCGCAGGAAAGATCCCTCTGATCCAGCTGAAGGACATCTATAAGATCTACCAGATGGGGGACGAGGAGGTGCGGGCCAGCGACGGGATCTCCCTTACCATTGAAAAGGGAGAGTTTGTGGCCATTGTAGGAAAATCCGGCAGCGGAAAATCCACGCTGATGAACATCATCGGAGCCCTGGACGTTCCCACGGAGGGGGAATACCTTCTGGACGGCCAGGACGTAAGCGATATGACGGACAACCAGCTGGCCCAGATCCGGAACACCATGATCGGCTTCGTATTCCAGCAGTACAATCTGCTTCCAAAGCTGAACCTTCTGGAGAACGTGGAGCTTCCCCTCCTTTACGCGGGCATGGATCCCTGGGACCGGAGGGAACGGGCCATGGAATCCCTGGAACGGGTAGGACTGAAAGAAAAGTGGAGGAATTTTCCAAAGCAGCTTTCCGGCGGCCAGCAGCAGAGGGTCTCCATTGCCAGGGCCCTGGCGGGAAATCCGTCGCTGATCCTGGCCGACGAGCCCACCGGCGCCCTGGATTCCAAAACTGGCCGGGAGGTTCTGGATTTTTTAAAGAAGCTCAACCGGGAGGGAAATACCATCGTTATGATCACCCACGACAGCTCCATTGCCCTGGAGGCAGAACGGGTGGTGCGGATCATAGACGGCAGGATCAATTTTGATGGGGATGTGAAAGAATATGCTGCAATCATTTAAAATGGCTTTGAAGAGTATCTGGGGAAACAAGATGCGCTCCTTCCTCACCATGCTGGGGATCATCATTGGGGTGGCCTCTGTGATCATCCTGGTGAGCATCGTCAACGGATATATGTCTTATATGACGGAGAGCTTTGCCAGCATGGGCGTTAACCAGATCACCGTCAATTACAGGTCCCTGCCATCAAGGACCATTGATGTGGAGGAGTTTTACGAATTTTATGAGGAGAATCAGGATCTGTTCCAGGGAATGACGCCCAGCGTTTCCGTAAGCGCCACCGTGAAGCACGGCAGCGATACCATGGACGCCACCACCGTAGGCGGATACAGTGAGGATCAGCTCTCCATCAAGGGGTATGAGCTCTCCTGCGGAAGGAACCTGCTGTATTCGGATATGGCCTCCCGCCAGAAGGTGGCCGTGGTGGGAGCCTATGTGGCGTCGGAGCTTTTTGGAAGCCCGGAAAAAGCCCTGGGAGAAAAGATCAAGCTCAACGGGGATAATTATACAGTGGTGGGCGTTGTGGAGCAGCAGACGGAAAGCGCTGCGGACTTTGACGACGGCTGTACCGACGATTTCGTGTGGATCCCCTATTCCCGGGCGGCCAAGATCGCCAGGAACGCCGTCATAAGCAATTATACCTTTACCTCCTATGACATAAACGATACGGATGCCTGTACGGCAGCCCTGGAGGAATTCTTATACAGCAAAATGAAAAATGACGATCTGTATTCGGTGACGGCCATGAGCTCCCTGATGGATACCTTAAACGACCAGATCGCCATGATGTCCATGATGTTAGGCGGCATTGCCGGGATCTCTCTTTTAGTGGCCGGCGTGGGCGTTATGAATATCATGCTGGTATCGGTCACAGAGCGTACCAGGGAGATCGGTATCAGGAAGGCTCTGGGAGCCAAAAAACGGGTGATCCTCCAGCAGTTTGTCATCGAGGCGGCTGTGACCAGCACCATCGGCGGTCTGGCGGGAATCCTGCTTGGCTCCCTGGCCAGCGTGGGGATCGGTATGCTCATGGGAATTGACGCTCCCCCTACGGTTTCAGCAGTGCTGGTATCCTTTTCTGTTTCGGTGGGCATCGGCCTGGTATTTGGCTATATGCCGGCCAGCCGGGCGGCGGGACTGAATCCCATCGACGCCCTGTGGAGCGAATAAGGGACAGAGAAAGAAGGTGACAAATGCCCATTCCTGGATTATAATGGGGAAAGACAGAATGATTGGGAGGTACATAGGAAATGAAAGTTGCAGACATGCACTGCGATACCATTGCTGAGATCTATGCAAAGCGCCAGGCAGGAGAAGAATGCGGGATCTTAAAAAACAACCTGCACATCGACCTGGAGAAAATGGAGCGGGGGGATTATGCGGTACAGAACTTTGCCGTATTCGCCCATATGGAGAATCTTAAGGGGAAAATGCCCCTTCCGGAGTATGCGCTCCGTCTCATCGATACGTTTTTCACAGAGCTCCGCAGATATCCGGACCGGATCGGGATCGTAAGAAGCTTCCGGGACATTGAAAAAAATATGGCAGAGGGACGTATGTCCGCTCTCCTTACGATGGAGGAGGGCGCCATCTGCCAGGGAAAGCTGGAATATCTCCGGATCTTTTACGAGCTGGGCGTCCGTATGTTCACCTTCACCTGGAATTTCCCCAACGAGCTGGCGTACCCCAACCGGTATGAATATCTGGGACCGGGACAGGATTCCTTCGTACCGGAAACAGAAAAGGGACTTACGGAAAAGGGCTTTGAATTCCTGGAGGAGATGGAGCGCCTGGGGATCATTGCCGACGTGTCCCATCTGGGCGATAAGGGGATCCTGGATGTGATCAGCCATGCGAAGCGTCCCTTTGTGGCCAGCCATTCCGGAGCCAGAGCCGTCTGCCGTCACTGCCGGAACCTGACGGATGAGATGATCCGCGGGATCGGGGAAAAGGGCGGCGTCATGGGCGTCAACTATTTTACGGAATTCCTCCGGGATAAGGAAAAATTCGGGGATCCCATGAAAACATCCCTGGACGATATGGTGGCCCATATCCGCCGCATCATCCGTGTGGGCGGGATTGATTCCGTGGGCCTGGGATCGGATTTTGACGGAGCGGCCGTGTCCATGGAGATCACCAATGCCGGAGACATGCAGCTTCTGGCGGCCCGGTTGGAGAAGGAAGGCTTTTCCACAGAGGAGATCGAGAAGATCTTCTATAAAAATGTTTTCCGTGTCTACCGGGAGATCCTGAAATAAAGGCCGGATGGCTGGAAAAATGGAGGATGAAGGAATGCGTCCTGGGGAAAATACTCCCGGACGCATTCTTTTCTTTTGCTTTTTTCGAGCTTTTATGGTAGACTTATAACCAAATGAATTTCTATGGAGTGTTTTAAGAATGAAAGATGAAGGAAATGTAGCGGATTATATGGCGTCCTTAAACCGGGCCAGGAGGCGGAGACGGAACCGTCCGCCCTATGGAAAATATGCGCTGGCTGCCGCGGTGGTCTGCGTGGCTGCGGCCGGGATCTTTTTCGGCGGGAGGGCCGTAAAGGGATATATGGATAAAAAGCCGGCGGCAGCAACGGAAACCTCTGAGGAAGGGGAAACGGGCCCTGAAGCCGGGACTCTGGATGAAAGCGCGCTGGCCGCTGAGGAGGCCTCCCGCCAGGCCAGGGATGCGGAGCGGCTTGCCAACGCCCAGGCTGTGGTGGATTCCTATGCCAATATCGGGGTCGTCCAGGTGTCCGGCTATCTGAATATGAGAAAAAAGCCGGAGTCCGGTTCCCAGGTGGTGGGAAAGCTCATGGACGGCAGCGCCTGTGAGGTCCAGGAGACCCTGGACGGCTGGTATCACGTCAATTCCGGCGGGATCGACGGCTATGTGAGCTCTGAGTATGTGATCACCGGCGATGCTGCAAAGGAAAAGGCCCTGTCCATGGTCACAGACCGGGCGGTGGTCACCACCGACAATCTGAATATCCGGGAGCAGCCCTCCACTGACTCCAACATCGTGGGCCAGTGCTTAGAGGGAGAGCGGTATGAGATCCTGGGAGAGGAGGACGGCTGGTACCAGATCGACGGCGGCTATATCTCCTCTGAATTTGCGGAAAAGCGTTTTTCCTTAAATGAGGCAAGAAAGCTGGATGTCCGCGCCATGGTCCTTAATTATTATGACAATCCCGGCGTGTCCAATGTGACCAATTACCTGAACATCCGCCAGGGAGCCGGAAAGGACGAGAAGGTGATCGGAAAGCTCCCCAGCTATGCCGGCTGCGAGATCCTGGAGGATACGGGGAACGGCTGGTATAAGATCCGTTCCGGCAACATCACCGGTTATGTGAGCAGTGAGTTCATTCTCACCGGAGATGCGGCCCGCCAGGCGGCCATGGAGCACGCGGAGCTCATGGCCATTGTCAGCACCGACCGGCTGAACGCCCGGACGGAGCCCAGCACCGATGCGAAGATCTGGACCCAGATCTCCAACAATGAGAGATACCATGTGGCCGAGCAGTTAGACGGCTGGGTAAAGATCGAGTTCGACGAAGGCGGAGAAGGCGACGGGGCCGATGAGGTATCTGCGGCCTACGTTTCCACCGATTATGTGGATGTGCGGTATGCCCTGGCAGAGGCCATTAAATTCTCTCCGGCAGAGGAGAGCGCCTCCCTCAGAAGCCAGATCGTAAACTACGCCATGCAGTTTTTGGGAAATCCCTACGTCTGGGGCGGGACAAGCCTCACCCGGGGAGCCGACTGCTCCGGCTTTACCATGTCAGTGATGAAGCATTTCGGCATTTCCCTGCCCCACTATTCCGGGGACCAGGCCAAGCGGGGCACCCGGATCAAATCCAGCCAGATGAGGCCTGGAGACCTGATCTTCTATGGCAACAGCCGTGGAAAGATCAACCACGTGGCCATGTACATCGGCAACGGCCAGATCATCCATGCGGCCAGCAGAAGGAGTGGGATCAAGATCTCTTCCTGGAACTACCGGACGCCCTTAAAGATCGTGGACGTCATCGGCGACTGATCCTGAATGCATAGAAAGCTCCTTTTTCACACAGAATAAGAAAAACTGTGTGGGAAAGGAGTTTTTTTATGGGAAATGATGCCAGCGAAAAAAAGGACCAGGAGGAACGGATCCGGGAAAACGGCCAGGTGACCCTGGGAGGCGGGAGGAAGGGACGGATCCATCTGCTGTCCATTATCGGGGAGATCGAAGGCCATGAAAACCTGTCGGGCAGCACTAAGACCACCAAGTATGAGCATATCCTGCCGGAGCTTGCGAAGGTGGAGGACGATCCGGACATCGATGGGATCCTGATGCTCATCAATACGGTGGGCGGAGACGTGAGCTGCGGACTGGCCCTGGCGGAGATGCTGGCGTCCTCAAGCAAGCCCACGGTCTCCCTGGTCATCGGGGACAGCCATTCCATCGGCGTGCCCCTGGCTGTGGCTTCGGATTATTCGTTTATCGTACCCACGGGCACCATGATGGTCCATCCGGTGCGGATGACCGGAATGGTCATCGGAGCTGCCCAGACGTATGATTATTTTGAAATGATCCAGGACAGGATCCTGAGCTTTGTGTCGGAACACAGCCGTATTTCCTACGACGGCTTAAAGGCGCTGATGCATAATACCAAGATGCTGACCCGGGATCTGGGGACGGTGCTGGTGGGAAAGGATGCGGTGGAAAAGGGACTCATCGACCAGGTGGGCGGGATCCGGGAGGCCCTGGCGAAGCTTTACGGGATGATCGGGGAAACAGGTTCTTCCGGAAGAAAGGGGACCGGGGAAAAGCAGGCATAAAACTGGCAGGAGCCTGCTGCAGGGGAGGGGGCCGGGCCTTCCGCCTGCGGCAAGGCTTTTCCGGCTCCCGGATCCCATCCCCCAGATAGAAGTTGCAATTTCCAGAAACTTTATGTATACTATTTAATGAGGGTTTTTGCCCTGATTTTTAGATAGGGGGCTTTCATTTTGGCTGGAAGTAATACAAAAAAGAAGACAACGGCATCAGGAAAGACAGCCGGGAAGAAAACCGCGGGAACGAAGACGACGGCGGCAAAACGGACAGGGACAAAGAAACAGGAGGCGGACAGCAGCTTTTTGCAGTCTGAGGCAGTGATCCTGGGGACCTTTGCCGTCTGTGTATTTTTATTTTTGAGCAATTTCCATATCTGCGGCATGCTGGGGGATATGTTCAGCAGCATGCTCCTGGGAGTGTTCGGGAGCATCGGATACGTGGCGCCTGTCCTTTTATTTTTAGGCACCATCTTTTATGCCTCCAATAAGGGAAATATCCGGGCCGTTTATAAGATGCTGGCAGTGGAGGTGCTGCTGATCGTGCTCTGCGGACTGGCGCAGCTCATCTTCGGCGGCGGATACCAGGAAGGCCAGACCTTTAAGGAGATCTATGAAACAGCCGGGGAAAGCGGCATGGGCGGCGGCGTCATCGGCGGCGCGCTGGTGCTGGCGCTCCATAAGACTGTGGGCGCCACCGGTTCTTACATACTGCTTCTGGTGTTCATGATCCTCTGCCTGGTCTGCATCACGGAGAGATCCTTTGTGATGGCAGTTAAAAAAGGAAGCGGAAAGGCTTACCAGTACGCCAGAGAGGATCACGAGCGGAGAAAGGAGATCCGCCAGGAGAAGAAAGAGGAAGAACGGCTTTTGCGGGAGGAGCAGCGGGTCCAGGGAGTCAATCTGCACTCTACGGATCTTTCAGCCGGGCGGCCGGAGCGGTTTACGCCGGATATGGCCATGCCGGTGACAGAGGAGGATCTGGCCCGTTTCAGTGCTGACAGAAAGCCGGAGGAAAAAATGGAAACGGCTGTGGAACGGGAGGAGAAGGCCCGCGCAGCGGCCAGAAGAGACCGGGAGGAGCGGAGAGCGGCCCTGGGCATCCCGCCCCAGCCGGAGCCGTCCCCTGTACAGGAGGAAAAGGAAGAGACGCGTCCGGATCCGGCAGATGTATTCCGCGGGAATATCACCATGGCCGGAAAGGAGCCGGAAAAGGAGACAGTTCCCTTTGACGAGGATCTGTCCCTTTCCAGGCCCCACAGGGACGAGGATGTATTTCTGAGCCGCAGCAGCCGGGACTTTGAAGATATGGACGTATTCCCGGAGGGAGGAAGGCCGTCCATGGAGCAGACGGCGGCACAGGCTGCCTCTGAAGCCATTCCGGAGGCTGAGACGTTCACGGAGTCCTGGGAGGAGCCGGGGGAGACCATGGCAAAGCCTGGAAAGACAAAGAATGCTCCGGCAGAGCCGGAGGACGACGGCTACTGGCTGGATGAGGATTATGACGGGAACGGGAACCTCCAGAATGCGGAAAAGGACCAGACCGGAGAGCTGGAGTCCCTGGCAGAGCTGGATACAGAGCCTTATGCGGTGACAGAGGATTACTGGGAGCCTGTATCGGTCCAGCCGCCCCATGATGCCAAAGAAGAGCCGGAGCCTGCGCCTGTTTTCCCGGAAGCAGAGGAGATCCAGGCCGGCCGGGTCCTGTCCGGAGCGGAAACAGAAAATACCGGGGAGATCCCGGTCCTCCAGAAGGCAGAGGAGAAAAAGCAGATCGTCACTGCCGCCGGGAAGGTCATCGAGACCGATGCGGAGGAGATCATCCGCCAGAAGGCGGAAAAGAGGAGGCGGGAGGCGGAGGCAGCAAAGGCTGCCGAAGAGAGGCAGGCTGCCGATGCCGCTGTGCGCCAGGAGATCCAGAAAAAAGAGGAAAAACCCAGAAAGCCCTATGTGGCCCCGCCGCTGGAGCTTTTGAAGAAGGGGCCTGGGGCGGCCTCCGGCCAGTCAGAAAAGGAATTTAAGGAGACGGCCATTAAGTTACAGCAGACGCTTCGGAATTTCGGCGTGGGCGTCACCGTCACCAATATCAGCTGCGGGCCCACTGTGACCCGGTATGAGCTCCATCCGGAGCAGGGAGTGAAGGTCAGCAAGATCCAGTCCCTGGCCGACGATATCAAGCTCAACCTGGCGGCCACCGACATCCGGATCGAGGCTCCCATCCCCGGAAAGGCGGCTGTGGGCATCGAGGTCCCCAATAAGGTCAACAGCATCGTGTATCTGCGGGAGCTTCTGGAGAGCCCGGAGATCAGGCAGCACCCCTCCAGCCTGGCCTTTGCCGTGGGAAAGGACATCGGCGGCCAGCCGGTGGTGGCGGATCTGGCAAAAATGCCCCATCTTTTGATCGCCGGCCAGACCGGCTCCGGTAAGTCCGTGGGCATCAACACCATGATCATGAGCCTGATCTACCGATCCTCGCCGGAGGATGTGAAGCTGATCATGATCGACCCCAAGGTGGTGGAGCTTTCTGTTTATAACGGGATCCCGCACCTTCTGATCCCTGTGGTCACGGACCCCAAAAAGGCTGCGGGAGCCTTAAACTGGGCGGTGGCAGAGATGATGGACCGGTACCAGAAGTTCGCCCAGAGCAATGTAAGAGACTTAAAGGGATACAATGCGAGGGTGAAGAGCCTTATGGAGGCCGGGGATGTGCCTGCGGACCAGATCCCTGCAAAGCTTCCCCAGCTTGTGATCATCATCGATGAGCTGGCAGACCTTATGATGGTGGCGTCCAGCGAGGTGGAGGATTCCATCTGCCGTCTGGCCCAGCTGGCCAGGGCCGCCGGGATCCATCTGGTGATCGCCACCCAGAGGCCGTCGGTCAACGTCATCACCGGTGTCATCAAGGCCAATGTTCCCTCCAGGATCGCTTTTTCAGTGGCTTCCGGCGTGGATTCCAGAACGATTCTGGATATGAACGGAGCCGAAAAGCTTCTGGGCAACGGCGATATGCTGTTCTATCCGTCGGGCTATCCTAAGCCCTTAAGGGTCCAGGGAGCCTTTGTGTCCGACCAGGAGGTCTCCCAGGTGACGGATTATATCAAGGAGCAGAATGAGGATACAGGCTATGACAGATCGGTGGAGCAGAAGATGAACCAGGGCGGAGGAGCCGGAGGTGCTTCCGGCGGCAGTGACCGGGATACCCTGTTCTTTGATGCAGGAAGATTTATCATCGAAAAGGATAAGGCTTCCATCGGCATGCTCCAGCGGATGTTCAAGATCGGCTTCAACCGGGCTGCCAGGATCATGGACCAGCTAGCCGAGGCCGGGGTCGTGGGAGAGGAAGAGGGCACCAAGCCCAGAAAGATCCTCATGTCCATGGAAGAGTTTGACGCCTTCACAGAGGCAGGCTATTAGCCGGAAGGAAGGCGCGGAGATGGATCGGATGCCGGAAACGGCGTGAAGATACAATGAAACAAGAAGAGGAGAGGGACTATGAAAACAGATATCGAAATCGCTCAGGAAACGAAAATGCTGCCCATTAAGGACGTGGCTGCCCAGTACGGGATCTCTGAAGACGATCTGGAGCTCTATGGAAAGTATAAAGCCAAGATCTCCAATGAACTCTGGAATGAGGTCAGGGAAAGACCCGATGGGAAACTGGTGTTAGTGACTGCCATCAACCCGACTCCGGCCGGAGAGGGAAAGACCACCACCAGCATCGGACTGGCCCAGGCCCTCACAAAAGCGGGAAAGAAGACCATGCTGGCCTTAAGAGAGCCGTCCCTGGGACCGTGCTTCGGGATCAAGGGAGGAGCTGCCGGCGGCGGATACGCCCAGGTGGTGCCCATGGAGGATCTGAACCTGCATTTTACCGGTGATTTCCACGCCATTACCACGGCCAACAACCTGTTAGCCGCTCTTCTGGATAACCATATCCAGCAGGGGAACGCCCTGGGCATCGACACCCGGCAGATCCTCTGGAAGCGGTGCCTGGACATGAACGACCGCGCTTTGAGAAATATCGTGATCGGACTGGGAGCCAAGGCCGACGGCGTTGTCCGGGAGGATCATTTCGTGATCACCGTTGCCTCTGAGATCATGGCCATCCTCTGCCTGGCCACAGATATGGACGATCTGAAGGAACGTCTGGGAAGGATCGTTGTGGCATATAATTTTGCAGGAGAGCCGGTGACTGCAAAGGATCTCCATGCGGTGGGCTCCATGGCCGCTCTTTTAAAGGACGCCTTAAAGCCCAACCTGATCCAGACCCTGGAGCACTCGGGAGCCCTGGTCCACGGCGGCCCCTTCGCCAACATCGCCCACGGCTGCAACAGCGTCATGGCCACCAGAACGGCCCTGAAGCTTTCTGACATCACCGTCACGGAGGCAGGCTTCGGCGCAGACCTGGGAGCAGAGAAATTCTTTGATATCAAGTGCCGGAAGGCCGGATTAAAGCCGGATGCGGTGGTCCTGGTAGCCACGGTCCGTGCCTTAAAGTACAACGGCGGCGTTCCCAAGGATCAGCTTTCCACAGAGAACCTGGAGGCCCTTAAAAAGGGTATCGTGAATCTGGAAAAGCACATTGAAAATATCCAGAAATACCAGGTTCCGGTGGTGGTGACCTTAAACTCCTTCTTAACAGATACTCCGGCAGAATACGAGTTCATTAAGAACTTCTGTGAGGAAAGAGGCTGTGAGTTCGCTCTGTCCGAGGTATGGGCCAAGGGCGGCGACGGCGGCATGGAGCTGGCGGAGAAGGTCCTCAAGACCCTGGAGACAAAGGAAAGCCACTTTAAGCCCTTATACGAAGACAGCCTGGGGATCGCTGAGAAGATTGAGACCATTGCAAAGGAGATCTACGGAGCCGGAAGCGTATCCTATTCCCCGGCTGCAAAGAAGGCCATTGCCAAGATCACAGACATGGGCTTTTCTGAGCTTCCGGTCTGCATGGCAAAGACCCAGTATTCCTTATCCGACGACCAGACGAAGCTGGGACGGCCCGAGGGATTTGAGCTGACGGTCCGCGACGTATATGTGAGCGCCGGAGCAGGCTTCGTGGTGGCCCTGACAGGAGCCATTATGACCATGCCAGGCCTTCCGAAAAAACCGGCAGCCGACAGCATCGATGTGGATGAGAACGGAAAGATCACAGGATTATTCTAAGTAAAAGGAAGAACAGGCGGGGCCCTGGTCCGTATACGGCGGACCCCGCCTGTTTTTGGACTTGACAGAAGGAGAGTGGACAATGAAGATCAGAGACTGGCTTGGAAGACTGGCGTACACCCTGGTACAGGGAAGCCTGGACGAGGATGTGGAGGATGTGGTCTACGATTCCAGAAAGGCGCGGCCCCATACGGTATTTGTCTGCATCAGAGGGAGCGCCAGGGATTCCCATACCTTTATCCCGGATGTCCTGGAGAAGGGCTGCCGGGTCCTGGTGACAGAAAAGGATGTGACGGTACCCGGGGATGTGACGGTGCTCCGGGTGGAAAACGGACGTCTGGCCCTGGCGGAGCTTTCCGCAGCCAGATTCGGCTATCCGGCCGAAAAGCTGGTGACCATCGGGATCACAGGGACCAAGGGGAAGACCACCACCAGCTATATGGTGAAGGCCATCCTGGAGGCCGCCGGTAAAAAGGTGGGGCTCATCGGCACCAATGGGGCTGTCATCGGCACGGAAAAATATGCCACAGCCAACACCACCCCGGAATCCTATCTGGTACAGGAATATTTTGCAAAAATGGTGGAGGCAGGCTGCACCCATATGGTCATGGAAGTCTCCTCCCAGGCCATGATGCTCCACCGGGTGGGCGGCATCTGCTTTGATCTCGGCTTGTTTACCAATATTTCCCCGGACCATATCGGACCAAAGGAGCACGAAAGCTTTGAGGAGTATCTCTATTATAAATCCAGGCTTCTTACGGTCTGCCGGACCGGCGTTGTCAACCGGGCCATGGACCATTATGAAGAGGTGGTCCGGGATGCTTCCTGTACATTGTATACATATGGCCTGGAGCGCGGCGCAGACTTTACCGGAAGCGGCCTCCATTATGCCAGCGACCACCAGTTCGTGGGCGTGGAATTTGATATGGATGGCGCTTTAAGCGGAAGGGTCCGGGTGGGAATGCCGGGACGGTTCAATGCAGACAACGCCCTGGCGGCCCTTTCTGTGTGCAGTCTGGCCCTGGGAGAGGAGGGCCATGATAAAAAGCTCCTCCGCGCCCTGGAAAATGTCCGGGTGGACGGCCGCATGGAGATCGCCCATGTGTCGGAGCGGTGCAGCGTCATTGTGGATTACGCCCACAACGCCATGAGCATGGAAAGCCTTTTATCCACCCTCCGGGATTACAGCCCGAAGCGGCTGGTGTGCGTCTTTGGCTGCGGTGGGAACCGGGCAAAGGAGCGGCGGTACTCCATGGGAGAGATCGGAGGAAAAATGGCGGATCTCTGTATCCTCACCGCCGACAACCCGAGGTTTGAGAAGAATGAGGATATCATAAAAGACATCGAGACCGGAATGGCAAGGACCAGAGGAAGGTATCTGGTGATCCCGGACCGGAGAGAGGCCATTTTTTATGCGGTGCACCATGCGGAGCCGGGGGATATGATCGCCATTATTGGAAAGGGCCACGAGGACTACCAGGAGATCGATGGTGTCCGCCATCATTTCCTGGACCGGGAAGTGGTGGAAGAAGCGGTAAAGGAGATAAGATAAATGGAACATGTAACAGTAAAAGATCTGGTCCTTGGAAGCGGCGGCGTTCTGGTTTCGGGGAGTGAGGAAGCGCCTGTCTCCCATATCCGCCTGGATTCCAGGCAGGTGGAGCCGGGAGACCTTTTTGTGCCCCTGCTGGGCGAGCGGGTGGACAGCCACCGCTTCCTTCCCCAGGTGATGGACCAGGGGGCGGCGGCAGTGCTGACCAGCCAGGAGCTTACGCTTCCGGAGGGCGGGGCCGGCTGCGCCGTGATCCGGGTGGAGGATACGAAAAAGGCGCTGCAGAAGATCGGATCCTATCTGCGGGACCGTCTGACCCTGCCGCTGGTGGGCGTTACCGGAAGCGTGGGAAAGACCACAACCAGGGAGATGATCGCCGCCGCTCTGTCGGCCAGATTCCGTGTCTATAAGACCCCGGGCAACAGCAACAGCCAGGTGGGAGTGCCTGTGACCCTGTCAGAGATCACAGAAAATGACCAGGTGGGCGTCATCGAGCTGGGCATGAGCGAGCCAGGAGAGATGACGGTCATTGCAAACATCGCCCGGGTGGACATGGCGGTGATCACCAACATCGGGATCACCCACATCGGCCAGCTGGGCTCCCAGGAAAATATCTTAAGGGAAAAGCTTCACATCACCGACGGCATGAAGGACGGAGGGCTTCTGATCTTAAACGGAGACGACCCTCTCCTTAAAAACGTCCGGGGCCGGGAGGGCTTAAGGACCGTATACTACGGCACCGGGGAGAACTGTGATTTCCGGGCTGTGGACGTCTGCTTTGAGGACGGTTTTCCCTCCTTTACGGCAGTCCATGGAGCAGACCGCCAGAGAGTGCGCTTAAACGTCATGGGGCAGCATAATGTCATGAACGCCATGGCGGCCATGGCCGTCTGCGCGGAATGCGGCATGACCATGGAGGAGGCGGCCAGGGGGCTCCTTACGGGCCAGGGCTTCAAAAACCGCCAGCAGGTCCATGAGACCGGACGGTTTACGATCCTGGACGATTCCTACAACGCCTGCCCGGAATCCATGAAGGCGGCCTTCCAGGTATTTAAGGAGCTTCACCCGGAAAGACGCCACGTGGCGGTCCTAGCAGAGATGCGGGAGCTGGGCCGCGAAACAGAAAGCGCCCACAGACAAGTGGGGATCTTTGCGGCAGAGGCCGGGATCCATCTGCTGGTGACCCTGGGCGCGGAATGCAGGGCGCTGACAGAGGAATTTAAAAAGCGCTCCGGCGCACCTGTGGCAGAGTTTACGGATAAAGACCAGATGACCGCCTACCTGGATCAGACTTTACAGGACGGGGACTGCGTCCTCTTTAAGGGAGCCAATTCCATGGCGCTTTTTAAGGTGGCGGCCAGATATATGGAAAACAGGCCGGAGTAAAGACCGGAAGACGGAAAGAAAGGGAGGCGGAGGATCTGGAAACAAAGGACAGGACGGCGGGGCCGGGAGAGAAGGAGACGGCTCCGGTCTATGCGGATGTGATCATCGACCTTTCGGTCACCAACGTGGACCGGGTCTTCCAGTACAGGATCCCGCCGGAACTTCTTGGCAGGGTCCGGGTGGGCGTCCGGGTGCTGGCTCCCTTTGGGCGGGGAGATACCCTGCGGAAGGGCTATGTGGTCTCCTTAAGCCATACGCCCTCCTTTGCCCCGGAAAAGCTCAAAGCCCTGAGGGAGGTGGATCCCGGGGCCGTTTCCGTCCAGGAGCAGATGATCTGTCTGGCCTGGTGGATGAAGGAACGGTACGGGGCCACCATGAACCAGGCCTTAAAGACGGTGATGCCGGTGAAATCCGCTGTGGCCCCAAAAGAGGAAAAGACCATTGTGGCCCTGCGGTCCCGGGAGGAGCTTTCCGGGCTTTTAAGGGAAGCGGAAAAAAAGAAATATAAGGCCAGGATCCGGCTTTATAAGGCGCTGCTGGAAAACGGGGAGCTGCCGTACCGGCTGACGGCCCAGAAGCTGGGGGTCACAGCGGCCTCCTTAAGGCCCCTGGAGGAAAAGGGGATCTTAAAGATCCGGACCGAGGAAAAAAGCCGGGACCCGGTGAAGGGATATGCTCCGGCTGCGGCTCCTGTGGTCCTCAACGAGGATCAGAAAAGGGCTGCGGCTGCGGTGAAGGCCGCCATGGATGCGGGGGAGGCCAGGACGTGGCTCCTTTACGGGATCACAGGCAGCGGAAAGACAGAGGTGTACATGGAGCTGATCTCCCATGTGCTGGATCAGGGCCGCCAGGTCATCGTTCTGATCCCGGAGATCTCCCTGACGTATCAGACGGTCATGCGGTTCTACCGCCGGTTCGGGAACCGGGTCTCCATCATCAATTCCAGGCTTTCGGCGGGAGAGCGGTACGACCAGCTGGCCCGGGCCGCCAGGGGAGATATCGACATTATGATCGGCCCCCGGTCGGCTCTTTTTACGCCCTTTGAGAGGCTTGGGCTCATCATCATCGACGAGGAGCACGAGGGGGCTTACCAGAGCGAGCTGTCTCCCCGGTATCATGCCAGGGAGGTGGCGGCCATGCGGGCCTCCATGAACCAGGCCACCCTGGTCTTAGGCTCCGCAACTCCGTCTGTGGAGAGCTTTTATAAGGCAGAGCGGGGAGAATACGGCCTGCTGACCCTGGGCCGCCGGGCAAAAAAGGACAGCCGCCTGGCCCGGGTCCATGTGGTGGACTTAAGAGAGGAGCTGGCAGAGGGAAACCGGTCCATGTTCAGCCGGAAGCTTAAGGAACTGATGGAGGAGCGGCTTCTGCGGAAGGAACAGATCATGCTGTTCATGAACCGCCGGGGCTATGCAGGCTTCGTTTCCTGCCGTTCCTGTGGAGAGGCCATGAAGTGCCCCCACTGTGATGTGAGCCTGACGTACCACCGGGACGGGATCCTGCGGTGCCATTACTGCGGCCATGAGGTGCGTATGCCAAGGGTCTGCCCGGTCTGCGGCTCTCCTTATATCGCCCCCTTCGGCTCCGGGACCCAGAAGCTGGAGGAGATCACAAAGCGGACCTTTCCCCAGGCCAGGGTCCTTCGGATGGACGCAGACACCACGGCGAAAAAGGGAGCCCACGAGGAGATCCTGGAGGCGTTTATGGAGGGGGAGGCCGATATCCTCATCGGGACCCAGATGATCGTCAAGGGCCACGATTTCCCCAGGGTGACGCTGGTGGGAGTCATGGCGGCCGATCTTTCTCTTTATGCACCGGATTTCCGGAGCTCTGAGCGGACCTTTGAGCTTCTGACCCAGGCATCCGGCCGGGCCGGACGGGGGGAGCTCCCGGGAGACGTGGTGATCCAGACGTATGCGCCGGACCATTTTGCCATTACGGCGGCGGCAGAGCAGGACTACGGCCAGTTTTACCGCCAGGAATTCCTGTACCGGAAAATGATGGGGTATCCGCCGGCAGCGGGCCTCCTCTCCATCCAGCTGAGCTCCAGGAAGGAAGAGGCAGCGGCCGCCGCCATGGAGGATCTCCAGAAATGGATCCGGCGGGAATTTTGCTTTGAGGAGATCTCCGTCATCGGCCCGGTCAACGGTTCTCCGTATAAAGTTAATGATATATACAGAAAAATTTTATATATAAAGAGCGAAAGTTATGATATACTATTAAAAGTCAGAAAGTCTGCCCAGAAGCGGGAAGAGGAAAACGAACGGTATAAAAACGTGAACTTCCAGGCGGCGGTGCAGTAGGAGGAAAGGAAAAAGGACATGGCAATCAGACAGATCAGAGTCATTGGAGACGAAATCTTAACAAAGGCGTGCAAGCCTGTAAAGGAAATGAACGAAAGAACAGAAGAGCTTATCGAGGATATGTTCGAGACCATGTATGAGAACAACGGCTGCGGTCTTGCAGCCCCCCAGGTGGGCATCCGCAAGCGTATCGTGGTCATTGATGTGGACGATGGAAACCAGTACGTGATGATCAATCCGGAGATCCTGGAGACCAGCGGAAGCCAGACCGGGGCCGAGGGGTGCTTAAGCGTACCCGGAAAGAACGGCCAGGTGACCCGGGCGGAGCATGTGAAGGCAAAGGCCCTCAATGAGAATATGGAGGAATATACCATCGAGGCTGACGGCCTCCTGGCCCGCTGCATCCTCCACGAGTGCGACCACCTGGACGGGATCCTTTACGTGGAACGGGTGGAAGGCGAGCTCCACGACAACGATGAAGAGGGTGAAGAATAATGCGTATCGTATTTATGGGAACTCCGGATTTTTCCGTGCCGACTTTGGAATCCCTGGTAAAGGGAGGCCATGAGGTCCTGGCAGTGGTGACTCAGCCGGATAAGCCCAAAGGAAGAGGAAAGTCAGTGCTCATGACGCCGGTGAAGGAAAAGGCCCTGGAGCTTGGGATCCCGGTATACCAGCCGGTAAAGGTACGGGAGCCGGAATTTATGGAGGTTTTAAAGGGACTGGATGCAGAGGTCTTTGTGGTGGTGGCCTTCGGCCAGATCCTTCCTAAGGAGATCCTGGAAATGCCCCGGTACGGCTGTGTCAACGTCCATGCCTCCCTGCTTCCCAGATACCGGGGAGCCGCGCCCATCCAGTGGGCGGTCATTGACGGAGAGGCGGTCAGCGGAGTCACCACCATGCTCATGGACGAGGGGCTGGATACGGGAGATATGCTGGAAAAGGCGGAGATCCCCCTGGATAAAGAGGAGACCGGCGGCAGTCTGTTTGAAAAGTTAAGCCTTCTGGGCGGAGAGCTGATCCTTTCCACTCTGGAAAAGCTCCAGAACGGGACAGCGGTGCGGACGCCCCAGGGAGAGCCGGACACGCCCTACGCGAAAATGTTAAAGAAATCCATGGGACAGATCGACTGGTCCATGGAGGCAGAAAAGATCGAGCGTCTGATCCGGGGGTTAAACCCGTGGCCCAGCGCTTATACATCCTTAAATGGAAAAACCGTAAAGATCTGGGCGGCGGAGGTGGTCCCGGGAAACGGGACCGGAGTTCCCGGACGGGCTGCGGTTTCCAGGGACAGCCTTCTGGTGGAGACGGGAAAGGATCTTCTTTCCATCAAGGAGCTTCAGCTGGAGGGGAAAAAGCGGATGGATACAGCCGCTTTCTTAAGAGGCTTCCAGGTGGAGGACGGTACGGTCCTGGGAGCATAAGACGAGAGGAGATATGCATATGTTAGGCGGTTATGGAATGTATGGATACGGGTACGGCTACCGGCTGGATCCCACGATCTTCCTGGTGCTCATCGGGGTCCTGTTATCCCTCTGGGCCCAGAACCGGGTAAACTCTACCTTTGCGAGATATTCCAGGGTCAGGAGCTTTTCCGGCATGACCGGAGCGGAAGCGGCCAGGCGGCTTTTAAACGCCCAGGGGATCTATGATGTGACGGTGCAGCCGGTGTCTGGAAAACTGACGGACCATTATGATCCCAGGACGAAGGTGGTAAAGCTTTCGGATTCTGTATACAACGCCACCTCGGTGGCGGCCATCGGCGTAGCCGCCCATGAATGCGGCCATGCCATGCAGCACAACGAGGGCTACGGGCCTCTGCGGTTCCGCAGCGCCCTGGTTCCTGTGGCAAACTTCGGCTCCCAGCTTTCCTGGCCCATGATCCTTCTGGGGATCTTATTCGGAGGCCTGGGTTCCCCGCTGGTCCAGGTGGGGATCCTGATGTTCAGCCTGGCAGTGCTGTTCCAGCTGGTGACCCTTCCGGTGGAGTTCAACGCCTCCAGCCGGGCCGTGCGTCTCTTGGATTCCCAGGGGATCTTGTCCGGGGAGGAAGTGGACGGCACCAGAAAGGTCTTAAAGGCAGCGGCCCTTACGTACGTGGCGGCGGCGGCCGGCTCTATTTTACAGCTTCTGCGTCTTGTGATCCTGTTTGGAGGAAGAGACCGTGACAATGACTAAGACAGATCCCAGGGAGATCACCCTGGATATCCTTCTGGAGGTCCTGGAGGAGGGAAGACTGGGCCACCTGGTGCTGAACCAGGCGCTCCTCAAGTATCAGTATCTGGAAAAGCAGGACCGCTCCTTTATCACAAAGCTGACGGAGGGGACGCTGGAGCGTCTGATCCTTCTGGACGCGGCCCTGGACCGCTTTTCTAAGACAAAAACAGAAAAAATGAAGCCGGTGATCCGGACCATTCTCCGGATGTCGGCCTACCAGATCCTTTTTATGGACCGGGTGCCCGATGCCGCCGTCTGCAATGAGGCGGTGAAGCTGGCCAAAAAGAGAAAATTCCAGGGGCTTTCCGGCTTTGTCAACGGAGTCCTGCGGACTCTTTCAAGGGAAAAGGGAAAGCTGGAATTTACGGATCCGTCGGTGCGCTTTTCCATTCCCGGATGGATGCTTTCCATGTGGGAGGCTGATTATGGAAAAGAAAAGGCGGAGCAGATCGCAGCCTCCTTCCTTAAGGAGCGGCCGCTGACCGTCCGCTTCAACACCAGCCGGGCTTCGGTGGAGGAGATCCTTAAAAGTCTGGAGAGCCAGGGGATCGCTGCAGAGCCCACGGGCTTTCTGGATACAGTGTACTCCATTTCCGGCTACGACCACCTGGAGGCAGTGGAGGCCTTTTATGAGGGCCTTATAACGGTCCAGGATCCCAGCTCCGCCCTGGCGGCCCACCTGGCCGGAATAAAGGCCGGGGACACGGTCCTGGACATCTGCAGTGCCCCGGGAGGGAAGACCCTCCATGCGGCGGATCTTTTAAAGGGGACCGGACGGGTGGAAGCCCGGGATCTGACGGAATATAAGATCTCCCTGGTGGAGCAGAACCTGTTCCGGTGCGGCTTTGCCAATGTGGAGACGAAGGTTTGGGATGCCCGTATCTTCGATCCGGAAATGGAAGAGAAGGCCGATGTGGTCCTGGCAGACCTGCCCTGTTCCGGCCTTGGGATCATAGGAAAAAAGCCGGATATCAAGCTGCGTCTGAAAAAGGAGGATCTGGGGGAGCTGGCATCTCTCCAGCGGGAGATCCTTTCGGCGGCCAGCCGGTATGTGAAGCCCGGCGGTACTCTTTTATACAGCACCTGTACGGTGGACCGGGCGGAAAATGAGGAAAATGCCGCCTGGATCCTGGAAAATCTTCCGTTCCATAAAAAGGACATCACTGGAAGGCTGCCGGGATCCCTGCAGGCAGACTGCCGGGAAAACCAGATCCAGCTCCTTCCTGGGATCCATGGCTGCGATGGTTTTTTCCTGGCGGCATTTGAAAAAAATAGGGAGTAGGTATGGAAAAAAAAGATCTGAAATCCATGGATTTAAACGAGGTCACAGCCTTTGTGACAGAACTGGGGGAGAAGCCCTTCCGGGCAAAGCAGCTTTACCAGTGGATGCACCAGAAGCTGGCCCCGTCCCTGGAGGATATGACAAATCTGCCCAAGGCCTTTCGGGAGCGTCTTCTGGAGCATGGAACGTATACGTCCCTGGAGACGGTCCAGATGCTGGAATCCGGGATCGACGGAACCAGGAAATACCTGTTCGGCCTGGGAGACGGCAACATCATCGAAAGCGTTCTGATGAAATATAAACACGGAAATTCTGTATGTATCTCTTCTCAGGTGGGCTGCCGCATGGGCTGCCGGTTCTGCGCGTCCACCCTGGACGGGCTCACCAGGAACCTGACGGCGGGAGAGATGCTGGACCAGATCTACCGGATCCAGGCCTCCACAGGGGAACGGGTGTCCAATGTGGTGGTCATGGGCAGCGGAGAGCCCTTTGACAACTATGACAGCCTGGTGAAGTTCATCCGGCTTCTAAGCGATGAGAACGGACTGAACATCAGCCAGAGGAATATCACCGTATCAACCTGCGGCATCGTGCCGGGGATCCGGAAATTTGCGGAGGAGGGCTTTTCTGTGACTCTGGCTCTTTCCCTCCACGCCCCCAACGACCAGGTGAGGAAGACCCTGATGCCCATTGCCAATAAATATTCTCTTTCTGAGATCCTTCCGGCATGTAAGGAGTATTATGAAAAGACCGGAAGGCGGCTGACCTTTGAGTACAGCCTGGTCCAGGGAGTCAACGACAATTTAGACGAGGCCCGGAAGCTTTCGTCCCTCATTAAGGACATGCACGGCCATGTGAACCTGATCCCTGTGAATCCCATCAAGGAGCGGGATTACCGCCAGTCGGGCCGGGAGGCCATCGACGCCTTCCGTACATATCTGGAAAAGCAGGGGATCAATGTGACGGTCCGCCGGGAGATGGGCCGCGACATTGGCGGCGCCTGCGGGCAGCTGAGAAAAAGTTATCTGAAAAAGGAAGAGGAGGGAGAGCGATGAATTCCTATGGCCAGACAGACACCGGCCGGGTACGGAAGTCGAATCAGGATTCGATCTTTCTGTCCGAAACGCCGGTGGGACCGCTTTCCAACCTTTTTATGGTCGCCGACGGCATGGGCGGGCATAAGGCCGGGGATTTTGCGTCCCGGTTCGTGGTGGATACCATGGTCCGCTGTATGGGACTGTACAAAAGCGACAGCCCGGTGACGGCCCTCAGAAAGGCCATCGAAAAGACCAATGAGCTTTTATTCCTGGAGGCCCAGAGGGATCCGGACCGGGAGGGCATGGGCTCTACCCTGGTGGCCGCTACCGTGGACCAGGATACCATGTACGTGGCCAATGTGGGAGACAGCCGCCTGTATCTTTTCAGGGACGGCTTAAGCCAGATCACCAGGGATCATTCCCTGGTGGAGGAAATGGTGTCCCTGGGGAAGATGGAGCGGAACAGCGAGTCTTACAGATCCCAGAAAAACATCATCACCAGGGCTGTGGGGATCCGGCCTGCGGTGACCGCAGATTTTTTTGAGGTTTCCTTAAAGAAGGATGACTGCGTGCTCCTCTGCTCCGACGGGCTTTCCAATATGGCGGAGGAATCCCTGATCGGCAGCATCCTGGCTGCTCCGGCCGTTTTAAAAGAAAAGACAAGCCGGCTGATCCAGGCGGCCAATGAAAATGGAGGGAAGGACAACATCGCGGTCATCCTCATAGAACCTCAGGTAAGCGAGGTGGGCGTATGATATTGAAGGCAGGAACCATGCTCCAGGACCGCTATGAGATCCTGGAAAAGATCGGCTCCGGCGGAATGTCGGACGTCTATAAGGCGAAATGCCATAAACTGAACCGTCTGGTGGCCATTAAGGTTTTAAAGGCGGAATTTACAGATGATGCCAATTTTGTCAGCAAATTTAAGATGGAGGCCCAGGCGGCAGCCGGCCTGTCCCACCCCAACATCGTGAGCATTTACGACGTTGTGGACGAGGGAGATATCCATTTTATCGTCATGGAGCTGGTGGAAGGCATTACCTTAAAAAGCTATATCACAAAAAAGGGACGTCTGGATGTGAAGGAGGCCATCGGCATTGCCATCCAGGTGGCCCAGGGCATTGAGGCTGCCCACGAGCAGCACATCATCCACCGGGATATCAAGCCCCAGAACATGCTGATCTCCATGGACGGCAAGGTGAAGGTGGCGGATTTTGGCATAGCCAGGGCCGTTTCCTCCCAGACCATGAACTCCACAGTGGTGGGCTCCGTCCACTATATCTCGCCGGAGCAGGCCAGAGGCGGATACAGCGATGAACGGAGCGATCTGTATTCCCTGGGGATCACCATGTTTGAAATGGTCACAGGCCGGGTCCCCTTCGGCGGAGACAATACGGTGACCGTGGCCCTGGCCCATCTGGAGGAGCCGATCCCTCTTCCAAGCCTTATGAACCCAGGCGTGACTCCCAGCTTTGAGAGGATCATCTTAAAATGTACAGAGAAAAAGCCCGAGGACCGGTATAAGAATGCGGCTGAAGTGATCAGCGATCTGCGGCGGGCCCTTCTGAACGCAGATGATCCCCAGGTGGGCGCCGAGATCCTCAAAGAGGATCCGCTGTCGGAGACCAGGCCCATCAGCCGGAAGGAGCTGGATCTCATAAAGACCAGGAGCGACGGGCAGCGGGAACAGAAAAAGCCCAGGAATCCCGGAGAGTGGAGAGAGACCGGACCGGGCCATGAAGAAAATCAGGCCAGGAAGGTTCCGGAGGGCCGCGGCGGCAGGCAGAAAGCCCCATCCCGCCAGCAGGACGAGGACAGCGAGACCACCCAGCTGGAAAAGGTCCTGACCGGCCTGGGAGTGGTGGCCGCACTTTTAGTGGTGGTGGTAGTCATCGTATTCTTTTCCCGGCTGGGAGGCCTGTTCACCAGCCCATCAGACAAGGGGACCACAGAGACCCAGGCCTCCCGTGAGACGGAGACGGACGGAGAGCGGGAAACCGAATCTGAAGAGGAAAAGGAGACCACCCTGTCCCAGAAGGAGGTAAAGATGCCGAAGCTGGTGGGAGATACCCAGGAGGAGGCAGAGGCCAAGCTGGACGCCCTGGATCTTACTATGCAGGTGGTCATGAAGAACTCCGATACGGTGGAGAAAGGCGTGGTCATGGAACAGGCTGACGCGCCGGATTCGGTGGTATCCCGGTACTCCAAGGTGGTGGTCACCATCAGCAGCGGATCCGATAAGATCCTGCTGTCGGAGTTAGGGATCGCGGATATGACCCTGGAAACGGCGGTGCGCCTTCTGGAAGCCAAGGGCTTAAAGGCCGTGGTGGTGGAAGAGACCAGCGAGGATGTGGAGGCGGGAAAGATCGTCCGCATGGAGCCGGAGGACAAGGCGGCTCTGGGCGATTCGGTGACGCTTTACGTGAGCACGGGGCCGGAGGTGGAGGTAACGCCGGTGCCGGATCTTTATGGAAAGACCGAGAACGAGGCGGCAGCCTTACTGACCGAGGCCGGGCTCCTCACGGGTGAGATCTCCAGGGCCCATGACGCGTCTGTGCCTGCGGGCCAGGTGATCAGCCAGGGCATCGAAAAGGACACGGATGCGGAGCTGGGAACTGCCGTGGATCTGGTGGTGAGCCTGGGGCCGGAGCCGCCAAAGACCCAGTTCCTGGCCTCTCTCCAGGTAACGTATCCCCTTATGATCTCCTTTGGACCTGGAGCGGAATCGTCGGAGGTGCAGATCCTGATCCGGTTAAAGCAGACCGTCAACGGAAAGGTGACGTACACAAAGCTGGCAGAGCCCAAGGCATATTCCGCCAGCACCATGCTGGATATCCGCCTGGACCATATCCGGGGAGCAGACGGCGTATCCACTGGGGAAGTGGAGATCGTGGACCTGACCAACAACGTTGTCCTCACTTCCTACAACGTAAACTTTGTGGAGACAGAGGTGTAAGAGAGGTTCATGAGAGGAAAGATCATAAAAGGGATCGCCGGGTTTTACTACGTCCATGATGGGATCTCCCAGGTGTACGAATGTAAAGCCAAGGGCGTATTCCGCAGCAGAAAGATAAAGCCCCTGGTGGGGGATGATGTGGAATTTACAGTTCTGGATGAAAAGGAACAGACCGGAAACATCACGGACATCCTGGAACGGAAAAACGAGCTGATCCGCCCGGCGGTGGCAAACATCGACCAGGCCATGATCGTTTTTGCGGTGACGGATCCGGAGCCAAATTTAAATCTCCTGGACCGGTTCCTGGTGACCATGGAAATGCAGGGAGTGCCTGCGGTCATCTGCTTTAATAAGATGGACCTGGGAACTGGTGAAAGGGAGCGGGAGCTCAGGCAGATCTATGAGGCCGCCGGTTACTCAGTCTATTTCACCAGCGCCAACGATAAAGAGAGCGTGAGCATGGTCCGGGAGCTCCTTAAGGGAAAGACCACAGCCCTGGCGGGACCGTCGGGAGTGGGGAAATCCTCCCTGACCAACCAGATCCAGCCGGAGGCTGCCATGGAGACCGGGGCCATCAGCGAAAAGATCCGCCGGGGCCGTCATACCACCAGGCATTCAGAGCTGTTTTTTGTGGAGCCGGAAACCTTCGTCATGGATACTCCCGGTTTCAGCTCCATTTATGTGGAGTCCCTGAAGCCAGAGGAGCTTTCAGGATATTTTCCTGAATTTGAGGATTTTGTGCCGGACTGCCGGTTCCTGGGCTGCGTCCATGTGGGCGAACGGGAATGCGGCGTCAAGGAGGCCGTAAAGGAAGGAAAGCTGGCCGTCTCCCGGTATGAAAATTACCGGCTGATCTATGAAGAACTAAAGAATAAAAGGAGATATTAATATGTATATCTTAGCGCCATCCATACTGGCAGCCGATTTTTCCAGGCTGGGAGAGGAAGTAAGGACCGTAGCTGATGCGGGAGCGGAGTATATCCATCTGGATGTCATGGACGGGGCTTTTGTGCCCAGCATTTCCTTTGGAATGCCGGTGATCCAGAAGCTGCGGCCAGTGACAGACAAGGTGTTCGATGTTCATATGATGGTGGAGGAGCCGGGCCGGTACGTGGCTGATATAAAAAAGGCCGGAGCCGATCTGATCTGCGTCCACCAGGAGGCCTGCCGCCATCTGGACCGGACTCTGAACCAGATCCGGGAGTGCGGCTGCAAGGCGGCTGTGGCTCTGAACCCGGCGACGCCGGTGGAGACCCTCTCCTGCGTTTTAAAGGAAGCCGATATGTTCCTTATCATGTCAGTGAACCCGGGCTTCGGGGGCCAGAAGTTCATTCCCTATACCCTGGAAAAAATAAGGAAGCTCCGGGCTATGCTCAACGAAGCCGGGCTTTCCACGGATATCCAGGTGGATGGAGGGATCTCCGCCGCCAACGTGCGGGACGTTCTGGATGCGGGAGCCAACGTGATCGTGGCCGGTTCTGCTGTGTTTAAAAACGACGCGGCGGCCAATACCCGGGAATTTCTGGAGATCTTTTCCCAGTACCAGGGACGGTGAAGCAGATGAAGCGCTGTCTTATGGTCACCGGCGGCCCCCTGGACCTGTCCTTTGGAAGACGGTTCCTTTTGGGGCGCACCTATGATCTTGTGATCGCCGTGGACGCGGGCCTGGCTGCCTGCGAGGCCCTGGGCCTTTGTCCGGATCTTCTGGTGGGGGATTTCGATACCCTGGGAAGGGAGCGCCTTCTGGAATACCAGCAACGCTCTGGTGTAAGGGCAGACGTCCATCAGCCAGAAAAGGATGAGACGGATACGGAGCTGGCCTTCCGGGACGCCCTGGAGGCCGGCTGTGTCCTTGTGGATATGCTGGGAGCCACGGGAGGCCGCCTGGATCATGAGCTGTCCAACATCCAACTCCTGGCCCAGGGGAGGAAAAAGGGCCTCCGGGTGACCATTTACGATGCCTTTAATAAGATTTTCCTGGCGGATGCAGAGCTGGATCCCCAGGTGGTATTTGAAAGGGAGGATCTTTACGGAAGGTATGTCTCTTTCCTTCCGGTGACGGAGACCGTAAAGGGGATCACACTTACGGGGTTTAAATATCCCTTAAAGGAAAAGGATATCTCCATCCTGGAAAATCCCAGTCTCTGTATCAGCAACGAGGTACTGGAGGAAAAGGCGGTGCTGACCTTCCGGTCCGGACTCCTTTTATGCGTGGAGTCCAGGGACAGGGAGACTGGACTGGTTTAAAAACCCCAAACTGGATATTCAGAACGATCCACTTCGGGAGTATCATGGGGAAAAAAGAAGGAAAACGCAATCATGGAAACATTTACACACAAACAGAAAAAGATCGCAGTGATCAATGATCTGTCCGGATATGGCCGCTGTTCTCTTACAGTGGCTCTTCCCATTTTATCGGCCATGGGACACCAGGCCTGTCCTGTGCCCACGGCCATCCTGTCCAGCCACACAGAATTTCCCGTGTATTTTTTTGACGATTATACGGAAAAAATGCAGGACTATGCGGATAAATGGGTGCAGCTGGGCCTGTCCTTTGACGGCATCGCCACGGGGTTTTTAGGCTCTGAAAAGCAGATTGCCATGGTCATCGACATGGTGGAGCGCTTAAGCGGAAATGATACGCTGGTGCTAGTGGACCCGGTCATGGGGGACCATGGCCGTCTTTATGCCACCTATACGGAGGAAATGTGCGAGGAAATGAAGCTCCTGGTGAGCCGGGCGGATGTGGCGACCCCCAATGTGACGGAGGCCTGTATCCTTACGGGAACGCCCTATAAGGACAAGGGCTGGACCAGAAAGGAGCTCCTTAACATGGCCATGATGCTGCGGCTCATGGGAGCCAGATCCGTGGTCATCACCGGAGTCCGGGAGGGAAATTTTTATACCAACGTGGTCCTGGACCGGGGCATGGACGCGCCCTCCTTTGTGAAGGTGAAATGCGCCGGCGGCCAGAGACCGGGAACCGGAGACGTGTTCGCGTCGGTAGCAGCCGGGGCGCTGTTAAGGGGGGCCTCCTTAAAGGAAGCGGTGGAGCAGGCGGCCAGGTTTGTAAAGGACTGCATCCATATTTCAGACGAGCTGGATATCCCCCATGCCAACGGAGTCTGCTTTGAGGAAATTCTGGGGAAACTGGTGAAAAAATAGAATGCCCCTTCCTTTTCGCAATAATTTGTGGTATATTTGGACATAAGCGTAAAATTGCGTCCATGTTCGGATGCGGGAGATAAATCAGCAGAAGGAGACAGTCAGTATGTTAGATTTGAGATTCGTCAGAGAAAACCCGGAGATCGTTAAACAGAATATCCGGAATAAATTCCAGGATTCCAAGCTGCCACTGGTGGACGAAGTGATCGCCCTGGACGAAGAAAACAGAAAAGTAAAGAAAGAGGCCGATGACCTGAGAGCCAGCAGAAACAAGATCTCCAAGCAGATCGGAGCTCTGATGGGCCAGGGAAAGAAGGAAGAGGCCGAGGAAGTGAAGAAGCAGGTGACAGAAGCCTCTGATCATCTGGCAGAGCTGGAGGAGAAGGAGAAGGATCTGGAAGCCAGGATCAAAAAGATCATGATGACCATTCCCAATATCATCGATCCCAGCGTTCCCATTGGAAAAGACGATTCCGAGAATGTGGAGGTCCAGAAATACGGAGAGCCGGTGGTCCCGGATTTTGAGATCCCGTACCATACGGAGATCATGGAGAAATTTAACGGCATTGATCTGGATTCCGCAAGAAGAGTGGCTGGAAACGGCTTCTACTATTTAATGGGAGACATCGCAAGGCTTCACTCCGCAGTGATCTCCTATGCCAGGGACTTTATGATCGGCCGGGGCTTCACCTACTGCGTACCGCCGTTCATGATCCGCAGCGACGTGGTCACCGGCGTTATGAGCTTTGCTGAAATGGACGCCATGATGTATAAGATCGAGGGCGAGGACCTGTATCTGATCGGTACCAGCGAGCACTCCATGATCGGAAAATTCATCGACACCATCATTCCCGAGGAGGAGCTCCCCAAGACCCTCACCAGCTATTCTCCCTGCTTCCGTAAAGAAAAGGGAGCCCATGGCATCGAGGAGAGAGGCGTTTACCGGATCCATCAGTTTGAAAAGCAGGAAATGATCGTGGTATGCCATCCCGATGAGTCCAGGAAATGGTTCGATGTTCTGTGGCAGAATACCGTGGACCTGTTCCGTTCCCTGGATATTCCGGTGCGTACCTTAGAGTGCTGCTCCGGTGACCTGGCAGACTTAAAGGTAAAATCTGTGGACGTGGAGGCATGGTCTCCGAGACAGAAGAAGTATTTTGAGGTGGGAAGCTGCTCCAACTTAGGAGACGCCCAGGCCAGAAGACTGCGGATCCGTGTCAACGGCGCAGACGGAAAGAAATACTTTGCCCATACCCTCAACAACACTGTGGTGGCTCCGCCGAGAATGCTCATCGCATTTCTGGAGAATAACCTGCAGGCCGACGGCTCTGTAAGGATCCCGGAAGCCCTTCAGCCGTATATGGGCGGAATGAAAGTAATTAAATAAGGAAGTAAACGGGGCTGTTGCAAAAGAGTGGTTTCTGGGCTTTCCTTTTGCAGCGGCCCCTTTCAGAATAGATCTAAGAAAGGGGTGTTCCATATGCCGGCAGCATTTGCCCATGATCTGTTTGGACGTCTGGTTTACAGGAAGCTGGATCCGGGGATCCGGAGGGCGGTCCGGAGGGAAAAGGACTGCTTTTATCTGGGGCTTTTTGGGCCGGACATCCTGTTCTTTTACCGTTCATTAAATGATAACCGGATCGTCCATAAGGGCTTCTGGCTCCACGAGGAGCCGGCCCGGGTGCTGTTTTTCCATGGCATAAAGGCCTGGGAAAAGGAGAAGGATCCGGAAAAAAAGGCAGCCATCGAGGCGTACCTGCTGGGCTTTGCCTGTCATTTCGCCCTGGACCACAGCCTTCATGAATACGTAAACCATACGGATGACAGCACCATTTTCACTCACGGAGAGATCGAGACAGAGCTGGACCGGAGGCTCCTGGTCCGGGAAGGGATGACGCCTTTGCGGGCAGACGTGACCTCCCATGTGAAAAACACCTCCATGACCAGGCTGGCCGCCTCCCGGGTCCTTTCGGAAAGCCGGGAGACCGTGGGGGAGTGCATCATGAGCTTCAAGGCGGCCATGCGGATCTTTGTTAATTCCGGAGAGCTTGTCAAGACGTTCATATGCCTGGGACTGCGGGCTGCAGGCCATTACGACCAGGTCCACGGCATGCTGATGCGGAGAAGGCCGGTCCGGGGGTTAAAGACCGTGGCCGATTATCTGGAGCTGGAATTTTATAAAACAGTCCCCTTTGGAGTACGGATGGTGACAGAGCTTTACCGGGCCCTGGAGGAGGGAACGGAGCTTCCCAGGGAATATAAGGGAAACTTTGAGGGAACTGTCTTCGGCAAAGGACCGGTGCGCTGGTGAAATACGCAGTGATCCTGGGGGATGGGATGGCAGATCTGCCAGAGGCCTGTCCCGGAGGGAGAACGCCTTTGGAGCTGGCCCGCACCCCGGTCCTTGACCAGCTCTGCGGAGGAGGAGAAACAGGCCTTGTGAGGACCGTGCCGGAGGGGATGGCCCCAGGAAGCGATACGGCCAATCTTTCGATCCTGGGATACGGAGGAAAACAGTATTACCGTGGCCGGGCGTCCCTGGAGGCCCTGGCCCTGGGGATCTGCCTGGGAGTTCATGACCTGGCATTCCGCTGCGATCTGACGGGTCTTTCGGGAGACGGCCCGGCATTTGAAGAAATGCAGATGGGAGGTCCGGGGGCCCTGGCGGGAAAAGAAGAAGAGGCTTACATATCCGTGAAGGAGGCCATGGGAAAAGAGTCTGCCCTGTCCCTGGTCCCGGGAAGAAACGGGAAGTGCCTCCTTTTGTGGAAGGACGGGCTCTTAAAGTTCCCTGGCCTCATGAATGATGCCGCAGGCGGCTGTGGGCTTGTTCCGCCCCATGAGATGATGGGAAAACGGATCGGGGATTTTCTGCCGGAGCAGAGAGCGCTAAGGAAGTTTTCCGAGGACAGTTATCTGGCGCTAAGGGCAAGGTTTCCCCGGGAGCGCGCCTGCTTCTGGCTCTGGGGAGCCGGGACCGCCTGTGAGCTGCCGGATTTTTCTGAAAAGACCGGACTTTCCGGAGCAGCGGTCACTGCCACGGGCGTCATCAAAGGACTGGCCCTGGCCGCAGGACTTAAGCTCCTTTCCGTGCCCGGGGCCGATGGAAGTCTGGATACGGATTATGGAGGAAAGGCCCGGGCGGCCTTAAAGGCGCTTCTGGAGGCGGGAATGGATTTCTGCTATGTGCATCTGGAGGCCCCGGACGCGGCCGGGCATAAGGGGAGCTTCGAGGAAAAGATCCGGGCCATTGAAAATCTGGACCGGCTGGTGGCTGGGCCCATTTACCAGGGGTTAAAAGAAAGCGGAGAGGAGTTCCGGATCCTGGTACTGCCGGACCACGCGACCCCGGCAGCGCTTAAGATCCACACGGCAGGGCCGGTGCCGTATCTTCTTTACGACAGCCGGAGGAAGGCGGTAAGGTCCCGTCCATATTGTGAAAAGGAAGCTGAAAAAACAGGGATCCTGGTTCCGGAGGGCCAACGGCTCCTGGACCGGTTCCTTTTTAGAGGAGTATAAAGAAGTTATGGCTGGAAAGATATACGGTGTCGGAGTGGGCCCGGGGGATCCGGAGCTTCTGACCATAAAAGCTGCAAGGCTCATAAAAAACGCCGGAGTCATCGGGATCCCGGCGGAGCATAAGGAAACCTGTAAGGCCTACCAGATCGCCGCCGGGGCGGTGGAGGAGATCCGGGAAAAAGAAGTGGTCCCGTTTCCATTTCTCATGACCAGGGATCCGGAACGATTAAAGGAGAGCCATGACCGCCTGGCAGAAAAGGCCGCAGGATACCTGGACCAGGGCCGGGATCTGGTATTCCTTACCCTGGGAGACCCGGCCGTCTACTCTACATACATGTATCTGCACAGGCGGCTCACTGCCATGGGCTATGAGGCAGAGATCGTAAGCGGGGTCACCTCCTTCTGTGCGGCGGCAGCCAGGCTGTCTGTGAGCCTGGGGGATGGCAGTACGCCCATCCATATCCTCCCCGGCTCCTTTCCCCTGGAGGAGGGGCTTTCCCTCCCCGGCACCCGGGTGCTAATGAAATCCGGAAAACAGATGGGAGCCGTGAAAAAGGCCCTGATCTCCGGGGAGTATGAGGTTTTGATGGCAGAAAACTGCGGGATGGAAGGGGAACGGCTCATTGGCCGGGCCCAGGATATCCCGGAGGACGCCGGGTATTATTCCCTGGTGATCGTGAAGGAGAAAGGAGAGACCGGCCGTTGAATAAGGAAAAAAAGGTGATCCGCCTGGGAACCAGGAAAAGCCCTCTGGCCATGGCCCAGGCCAGATTAGCGGCGGAGGCCATTGAACGGGCTTTTCCGGAGCTTACGGCGGAGCTGGTCCCCATTGTGACCAGAGGCGACCGGATCCTGGACCGGCCTCTGGTGGAATTTGGCGGAAAGGGAGCGTTTATCTCAGAATTTGAAAGGGCTCTTCTGGAGGGACGCATCGACGGAGCGGTCCACAGCGCCAAGGACATGCCGGAGGAGCTGGCTAAGAGATTGGTCATTGCGGCAGCGCTTCCCAGGGAGGACGCCGGAGACGTGCTGGTGACTGTAAAGGGAAGGCCGCTTCCGGACGGGCCGCTTCTGGTGGGGACCGGAAGCCCCCGCCGCCAGGTGCAGATCCGGGAGATGAGAAACGCCCGCTGCGCCCTTTTACGGGGAAATATCCAGACAAGGCTCAATAAGCTCCGGGAGGGAGAGTATGACGCCATCCTTCTGGCAGCGGCGGGATTAAAGCGTATGGGCCTGCTTTCAGCCCCGGAGTTTTCGTTTGAACGGCTGCCGGAGAAAGAATTCATCCCAGCCGGAGGCCAGGGGATCATCGCGGTGGAAAGCCGGGAGCATACGGAATTTTCCCATGTGTTTGCGGCCATCAACGATCCTGCTGCCTTCCGGTCCCTGGCGGCAGAGCGGCTGGTATTAAAGCGCCTGGGAGCCGGATGCACCGGGGCCGTGGGCGTATACAGCTATTCAGAAAATGGCAGCTTCCACATAAAGCTCATGAAGGGGACGGAGAGCGGGATCCTGCGCCGGGAGATCTCCGGAGCGCCTGAGGAATATGAGGCCCTGGCTGCGGCGGTTACGGAGGGACTGGATCATGAATAAGGGAATGGTATTTCTGGTGGGAGCCGGACCAGGCGATCCGGGGCTTCTGACCCTCCGGGGAAAAGAACTTCTGGAAACAGCGGAGGTCCTGGTCTACGACCGGCTGGCCTCCCGGGAGTTTCTGGAGCTGGTACCGGCGGGCTGCGAAAAGATTTATGTGGGCAAAGAATCCGGCCGCCACAGCAGGACCCAGGAGGAGATCAATGGGATCCTGGTGGAGTGGGCGTTAAAGGGAAAGCGGGTGATCCGTTTGAAGGGCGGAGATCCCTTTGTCTTTGGCCGGGGCGGAGAGGAGATCCATAGCCTCTCTGCCCATGGGATCCCCTATGAGGTGGTCCCCGGCGTGACGTCGGCCATTGCGGCCCTTTCCCACGCCGGGATCCCGGTGACCCACCGTGGGGTAGGCCAGAGCTTCCATGTGATCACAGGCCATACGGCGGTGGGAGCCGGAGACGGGGACAGTCTTACCGGAGGCTTTGACCAGTACGCCCGCCTTCCGGGGACCCTCATTTTTCTCATGGGTCTCTCTAACCTGGAAAAGATCGTGGAAAATCTTATAAAATACGGAAAGGATCCCCGGACTCCGGCGGCGGTGGTCACCAACGGGACCCTGCCGGACAGCCGGTGCGTCCGGGCGGCGCTTTCGTCTCTTCCAGAGGCTGTACGAAGGGCTGGTCTGAAACCGCCGGGGATCATCGTGGTGGGCCCGGTGGCCGCTTTTTCCATGACCTGTAAAAAAGAGCTTCCCCTGAGCGGAGCCCTGGTGGGGATCACCGGGACGGACGGCATGTGGAACAAGCTTTCAGAAAAGCTCGTATCCCAGGGAGCGTCGGTGGTCCGGGCAGGAATCTCCAGGATCGTACCGTTAAATAAAGAGGGATTGTCCGGGCACCTGGACCGGCTGGATCAGGTCTCCTGGATCATCTTTACCAGCACCAACGGCGTCCGGATCTTTTTTGAGGCCATGAGGGAGGGTCGGCTGGATCTCAGGGCCCTGGGCCATGTGAAATTTGCCGTGGTGGGCAGCGGCACCGGGAAGGCCCTGGAGGAGCAGGGCTTTTTCCCGGACTATATGCCGGAGGAATATACCACAGAGGCCCTGGCCCGGGGGCTCTTAAGCCGGATCCGTCCCGAAGAGTCTGTGCTGATCCCCAGGGCCAGAATGGGCTCCCCCCTCTTGAGGGAGATTTTATGCCAGGGGGGGATCTCTGTCCTGGATGTTCCCATCTATGACGTGGAGGCGGAGCCAGTGGGCAGGGAAGCGCTTTCGGAGCTTTCCAGGCTCCATTACCTTACCTTTGAAAGCGGCTCCGGCGTCCGTGGCTTTTTTGGAGAGCTTGCGGATGAAAAAAGAAGGCTCCTGGAAACAGGTCCCTGCCCGGTGTGCATCGGGAAGGCCACGGCGGAGGCCTTAAGCGCCTTTGGGATCCGGCGCATGAAGATCGCCAGGGACTATACGGCCGACGGCCTTTTATCAGCAATTCTTGAGGACTGGGACCATGGAAGCTCTCGTTTATAAGGATAAAAAAATGCTGAGGCGGGGGTATACCACCGGCACCTGCGCGGCCCTGGCAGCCCAGGGAGCCGTCTTCTTCCTGGTCTCTGGCATATGGCCGGAAACGGCGGAGCTTATGACCCCGGCGGGCCAGATGGTGCGGGTCCCGCTGATGGAGAAAAAAGCAGGGAACGGCGCCGCCTCCTGTGCAGTAAAAAAGGACGCCGGGGATGATCCGGATGTGACCGATGGCCTTCTGGTCTTTGCCCAGGCCAGGTTCCTGCCGGAAAACACAGGGAATGCCCGGGTGATCATTGACGGAGGAGAAGGCGTGGGCCGGGTGACAAAGGCAGGCCTGGACCAGCCGGTGGGAGCGGCGGCCATTAATTCCGTTCCCCGGAGGATGATCGAGACTGCTGTTGCAGAGGTCTTAGAGGAGGCCGGGCTGGACCGGACAGTGGAGATCCTGATCTTTGTTCCCGGAGGAGAGAAGACGGCGGAAAAGACCTTTAATCCAGTTCTTGGGATCACCGGGGGGATCTCGATCCTGGGCACCAGCGGCATTGTGGAGCCCATGAGCGAGGAAGCCCTCATAGAGACCATCCGGACCCATATGCAGGTGCTGCGGTCTGAGGGAAGACGGTTTGCAGCCGCTGTGCCCGGAAACATGGGGGAGAGGTTCCTCTGGTCCTATCTGGAGCGGGAGGGGATCGGAAAAATACCGGCGGTGGTGTGCAGCAATTTTGTGGGCAGGACCCTGGATATGGCCGGAGAGCTGGGCTTTTCCGGTCTTCTCCTGGCGGGCCACCTGGGAAAGCTGGTGAAGCTGGGCTGCGGCATCATGAACACCCATTCAAAGGAAGGGGACGGCCGGATGGAGACGCTTGTGGCCTGCGCCCTGCGGGCCGGAGCCGGGACTGGAACCTTAAAAAGGATCCAGGAGGCCAATACGACGGAGCAGGCCCTGGAGGAGCTTAAGGCGGCCGGTATCCTTAAGGAGACCATGGGAGCGCTTCTGGAGCGCATGGACTGGTATATGAGGCGGCGGGTCCCGGAGACCCTGGAAACGGGCATCCTGGTATTCGACGCCGCAGGAACGCTCCTGGGAGCCACTGAAAACGCCCGGGATCTCCTTGCGCTGGCTGCCGGAGAGGAGCCGGCGGGAGGAGACGGGCCGGATAATGGAATATAAAAAGGAGAGGACTATGACGGATTATACGCTTTTAAGGGACCAGCTCCTGGCCCTGGCAGAGGATGTGGAGTATGAGATCACAAATCTCTCCAACGCCTCTGCGCTTTTATACCACAGCCTGGAGGGGCTCAACTGGGCCGGATTTTATCTGTGGAGGGACGGGAGCCTGATCCTGGGGCCGTTCCAGGGAAAACCGGCCTGTACCAGGATCCTGCCGGGCCGCGGCGTCTGCGGAACGGCGGCAGAAAAGGACCAGACGGTGCGGGTGGAGGACGTCCACCAGTTTCCCGGACATATTGCATGTGACTGCGCCTCCAATTCCGAGATCGTGATCCCGCTCCATAGAAACGGTGAGCTTTACGGCGTCCTGGATATGGACAGCCCAAGGCTGGGACGGTTTACAAAAGAGGACCAGAGGGGGCTGGAGCTGTTCTGCCGGGCCATGGAGGAGATCCTGGAGCGGAACCGGGCCTAGAGCGCAGAAAGGGGACGTATCTATGAAAGCAAAAGTTCTGGTGGATAATATCACAAAAAACCAGTGGAAGGCCGAGTGGGGGCTTTCCATCTATATCGAATACAACGGCCACAGGATCCTCCTGGACACAGGGACCACAGAGGCCTTTGCAGAAAATGCAGACCAGATGGGGGTCCGCCTGGAGGATGTGGAGTTCGGAGTCCTGTCCCATGCCCACTATGACCATTCAGACGGCCTTGGAGAGTTCTTTAAAAGGAATCCCACGGCAAAATTTTATTTACAGAAGAGCGCAGAGGAAAACTGTTACAGCAGGAAAAATTTCCTGTTTAAGAAATACATCGGGATCCGCCGGGGATATCTGGAAACGTATAAGGACCGGATCGTCTATGCCGACGGAGACCTGGAGGTGATCCCAGGAGTGACGCTCCTTGCCCACCGGACGCCGGGACTTTCCGGTGTGGGAAAAAAGGCCGGGATGTATGTGAGGAAGAATGGCCGGTGGAGGCCCGACGACTTTTCCCACGAGCAGAGCCTGGTGCTTGACACGAAGGAGGGACTGGTGATCTTCAACAGCTGCTCCCACGGCGGCGCAGATGTGATCATCCGGGAAGCGGAGGCTGCGTTCCCTGGAAAGCAGATCTACGGCCTCATCGGCGGCTTCCATTTGTTCCGGTCTGAGGACCAGGAGGTGCGGGAGCTGGCAGACCGGATCAGAAAGACCGGGATCCGGCGGATCTGCACGGGTCACTGCACCGGGGAAAGGGCCATGGAGATCCTGAAGGAAGAGCTGGGAGACATGGCAGAGCAGATCTATACAGGGTTTGAGATCGAAGTATAAAAATAAATCAGAGGAGAAAAAGAAATGGATACTCGGGTGGAAAAGACCATTGAAAGACATAAAAAAGGATACAACTGCGCCCAGGCGGTGGCCTGCACTTACTGCGACCTGGTGGGCGTGGACGAGGAGACCATGTTTAAGATGACCGAAGCTCTGGGCCTGGGAATGGGCTGTATGGACGGCACCTGCGGGGCGGTGGCGGGAGCCTGCATCCTGGCCGGGATGAAGCGGAGCACGGGAAATCTGGAAAAGCCCGACAGCAAGGCAGAGTCCTATAAGCTTTCCAGGGCCATCCTGGGCGGCTTTGAAAAGGCCAACGGAACGGCGATCTGCAAGGAATTAAAGGGGATCGAGACCGGCAAGGTGATCAAAAGCTGCGACGACTGCATCAAAGAGGCGGCGGCCCTGGCAGAGCAGGTGCTGTTTTCATAAAGGAGAAGGAGACCATGGTACATTTTGTGGGCGCCGGCTGCGGCGCGGCGGATCTGATCACAGTCCGGGGGGCCAGGCTGCTCTCGGAGGCGGACGTGGTGATCTATGCAGGCTCCCTGGTGAACCCGGAGCTCCTTAAGGGGACAAAGGAGGGCTGTGAGATCCATGACAGCGCCCGGATGACCCTTCCGGAGGTCCTTGGTGTCATGGAGCGGGCAGAGGCAGAGAAAAAGACCATCGTGCGGCTCCATACGGGGGATCCGTCGCTTTACGGGGCCATACGGGAGCAGATGGACCGGCTGGAGGAAATGGGGATCGCCTATGACGTCTGCCCCGGAGTCAGCTCCTTTAACGGAGCCGCCGCCAGCCTGGGGGCGGAGCTGACCCTTCCGGAGGTGTCCCAGACGGTGATCATCACCCGGATGGCCGGGCGGACGGCTGTGCCGGAAAGGGAGAGCTTCCGGTCTCTGGCGGCCCACCACTCCACTATGGCGGTGTTTTTAAGCGCCGGGCTCCTGGAGGAGATGGAGGCAGAGCTTAAGGAAGCCGGGTACAGGCCGGACACTCCGGCGGCCATTGTCTATAAGGCCACATGGCCGGAGGAAAAAGCCGTCCGCTGTACGGTATCGACCCTTAAGGAAACGGCGGAACGGGAAGGGATCCGAAAGACCGCCATGATCCTCATCGGCGATGTGCTGGGGACCAGGGAGGAAAACGGCTATGCGGACTCCAGGCTCTATGCGCCGGATTTTACCACAGGATTCAGAAAGGGGACAGACGCATGAAAAAGCTGTACGTTGTGGGCATGGGGCCGGGAGACCACGACTCCATGACCATCCGGGCGGACCGGGTCCTAAGGGAATGCGACGTGATCGTGGGCTACACGGTCTATGTGGAGTTAGCAGAGCAGTATTATCCAGAAAAGGAATTCTTGACCACGCCCATGCGCCGGGAGACCGAGCGGTGCCGCCTGGCGTTTTCTGAGGCGTCAAAGGGCAGGACCACGGCCATGATCTGCAGCGGCGACGCCGGAGTATACGGCATGGCGGGGCTGATCCTGGAGATCGGGAGGGAATACCCGGAGGTTTCCGTGGAGATCGTTCCCGGGGTCACGGCAGCCTCCTCCGGAGCGGCGGTCCTGGGGGCTCCGCTGATGCATGATTTTGCGGTCATCAGCCTCAGCGACCTTCTGACTCCCTGGGAGACCATTGAAAAGCGGCTGCGGGCCGTGGCCATGGGAGACCTCTGTGTCTGCATTTATAATCCCTCCAGCAAAAAACGGGCCGGCTACCTGCGGCGGGCCTGTGAGATCTTAATGGAAGAAAAAAGCCCGGACACGGTCTGCGGGGCGGTGAAAAATATCGGAAGAGAGGGCGAAGAGAGCCAGGTGATGACCCTGGGGGAGCTCTCCGGCTATGAGGCGGATATGTTTACCACCGTCTTTGTGGGAAACAGCCAGACCATGGAGCTTTCCGGGGCCATGGTGACTCCCAGAGGGTACCGCCTATGAGCCGTATGCCTGTAAAAGATATCGGGAACGCGGCTTTGTTTGCCGGGACCACGGAGGGGAGGCTCCTGGCAGAGCGTCTGGCCGGAGGCCCGGTAAAGGTCCATGTATTTGTGGCTACGGAATACGGGGGAGAGGGTCTGCCGCAGGCAGAAAACATCCTTGTCCATGAAGGACGGATGGACCAGGAGGAGATCCGGGAGGAGCTGTCTAGGCTTTCCTGTGATCTTGTGCTGGACGCCACCCATCCCTTTGCCCGGATCGTGTCGGAAAACATAAAGGATGCCTGCGCCGCCTGCAGGATCCCCTGTTTCCGGATCCTGCGTGACTATACAAAGTCCCGGAGGGCCGGAGGTGCCGGAACGGGATCCAGCCCTGTTTTCGTGGATTCTGTGGAGGAGGCCGTGGAGTTTTTAAAGGGTACCCAGGGCCATGTGCTGGTGACCACTGGCAGCAAGGAGCTTTCTAAATATAAAGCGCTTCCGGACTGGGAGGAACGGATCTACGCCCGGGTGCTGTCCCTGCCCCAGGTGGTGTCTGACTGCGGGGATCTGGGCTTTTACGGGAATCATCTGATGGCCATGCAGGGCCCCTTTTCGGTGGAGATGAACGTGGCCATGCTCCATGCCGTGGGAGCGGCCTGGATGGTCACCAAGGAGTCTGGGACCGCCGGAGGCTTTGAGGAAAAGGCATCGGCTGCCGGACAGGCCGGAGCCGGACTCATTGTAATTGGAAGGCCAAAGGAGGATGGGATCTCCCTCCGGGAGGCTCTGGAGTTTTTTGGCCTGTCCATGGACAGGAGAAAGGTATTTCTGGTGGGCATGGGACCGGGAGATCCAGGGCTTTTCACAGAGGCGGCCAGACGGGCCTTTGAGGAAAGCCAGGTGCTGGCGGGAGCCGGACGGATGGCCGACGGTCTCAGGGGCTTCCAGAAGCCAGTCTTAAGGGAATACCAGCCGGAGAGGATCCTGGGCTTTTTAAAGGACCATCCGGAATATGAGACGGCGGCCGTGGCCCTGTCGGGAGACACGGGCTTTTTCAGCGGGGCCAGAGGGCTTCTGGAGGTATTAAATAGGGACGGCGGCTTTGAGGTGGAGGTGATCCCGGGGATCTCCTCCGCCGGATACTTCTTTTCCAGGATCGGAGCGGGCTGGGAGGATGTCTGTTTTTTAAGCCTTCATGGCCGGGACGCTGACCTGGAGGGAGCCGTGGGGGGTCATAAACGGGTGTTCATCCTCTGCGGAGGAAGCAATGCTTTAAAGGAGATCTGCGAAAGACTTCTCCACGCGGGCCTTTCCCAGGTACGGCTTACGGTGGGAGAAAACCTCTCCCTGGCGAATGAGAGGATCTCTGAAGGGACGCCGGAGACCATGAGGGAACGGGAGGTCTCCGGGCTTACGGTGGTGCTGGCAGAAAATCCGGCGGCAGGGAGGACTCTCCCCCGGCCTCTGACCCATGGCCTTCCCGACGAGGCCTTCCTCCGTGGAAAAACACCCATGACAAAGCTGGAAGTGCGGTCCGTGTCCCTTTCAAAACTGGCTCTTACAGAAAATGCCGTGGTCTACGACGTGGGAGCCGGAACGGGCTCAGTTTCGGTGGAATGCGCTAGACTGTCCTCCGGGATCCGGGTCTTTTCCATTGAGCGGGATCCAGAGGCCCTGGAGCTGCTGGAAAAAAACCGGCAGCAGTTTTCCCTGTCCAACATGGAGATCGTGGCCGGGACTGCCCCGGAGGCTCTTGAGGGGCTTCCTGCTCCCACCCATGTGTTCATCGGCGGCAGCGGAGGCAGCATGGGCCGGATCGTGGATACGGTCTTGAGGAAAAATGGTACCGCCCGGTTTGTGGCGAACCTTATTACCCCGGAATCCCTGGCTGCGGTCATGGACCTTCCCAGGGTCCTTCCGGTGACAGATCCGGAGATCGTCATGGTAACAGCCGCCCGGTCGAAAAAAGCAGGAAACAGTCATCTGATGCTGGGGGCCAACCCAGTCTGGATCGTGGCGTTTTCCGGAAGGGAGGACCAGTGATGGAAAAGGTGCAGTTTCCAAGATTTATGGTAGCGGCGGAGAAAAGCGGCCAGGGAAAGACTCTCATCACCTGTGCCCTCCTGGAGCTTTTAAAGGAACAGCACCGGGTATCTGCCTTTAAGTGCGGCCCGGATTATATCGATCCCATGTTCCACCGGAGGGTGGCCGGCGTGCCCTCCTATAACCTGGACAGTTTTTTTTCCAGCCGGGAGGAGCTGATCCAGCTTCTTGGCCTCCATGGCGGGCCGGACCGCCTGGGGGTGATCGAAGGCGTCATGGGCTATTACGACGGCCTGGGCGGCAGTACGGACCGGGCCAGCTCCTATGAGGTGGCGGAGCGCACCCATACGCCGGTGATCCTGGTGGCCGACGCCCAGGGAAGGAGCTTTTCCACCCTGGCCGCTGTCCGGGGCTTTTTAAGTTTCCGGCCAGACAGCCATATAAAGGGTGTCCTGTTCAACCGGCTGTCCCCCATGCTGTATCCGGCCTTGAAAAGGGCGGCAGAGGAAGAGCTGGGGATCCGGGCCGTGGGCTTTGTGCCGCCGTTGGGAGAGGAGTTCCGGCTGAAAAGCCGTCACCTGGGACTTCTGCGGCCGGAGGAGATCCCAGGGTTCCGGGAGGAGATCCACAGGCTGGCTGAAGCGCTCCGGCCAGGGATCGACCTGGAAGCCATCCTGTCCATTGCAAAGGAGGCGGAACCGCTTCCGGTCCGGAGGCGGAGGCTTCCCCAGATACGGAAGGAAAACGGAGAAAAGCCGGTGATCGCCGTGGCCATGGACGAGGCTTTCTGCTTCTATTACCAGGACAATCTGGAGACCCTGGAGGCCATGAACGCAGAGCTCAGGTTCTTTTCCCCCATCCATGACGAAAAGGTGCCCGGGGAGGCCGACGGCCTTTACCTGGGAGGCGGCTATCCGGAGCTTTACGGAAAGGAGCTTTCAGAAAACGCTTCCATGCGGGCCAGCGTCCGGGAGCTCCTGGCCCAGGGGATGCCCTGCATCGCCGAATGCGGCGGATACCTGTATCTGAAGCAGGAGCTTGCGGGTGCGGACGGCATCTCCTGGCCCATGTGCGGTGTGCTTCCAGGGGGAAGCCGGGACAGCGGAAGGCTTTCCAGATTCGGCTACGGGATCATGACGGCCATGGGAGACAGTGTCCTGGGGCCTGTGGGGACCAGCGTTCCGGCCCATGAATTCCATCACTGGGACAGTCCGGAAAACGGAGACTGCTTTTCCTTTAAAAAGCCGGTGGGGACCCGGGAATGGTCCTGCGGCTACGGAACGGAAAGCCTTTACGCTGGATTTCCCCATCTTTATTTTTATGGGCATGAGCCGGTGCGGTTTCTGGAGCTGGCGGCCCGGCGGCGGGACGGGGAGTGCGGACGATCACATAGAACATAAGGCGGTGGCAGATATGAAAAAAATTTTTGAACTCCTTTCAGAGATCCGCCCGGCGGACCAGAAAGCCATGGAGGCGGCCAGGCTCCGGTGGAATTCAGTGGCAAAGCCCATCGGAAGCCTGGGGATCCTGGAGGAGGACATTATAAAGATCGCCGGGATCCTGGGAAACGCAGAACGTATCCCTCTGGAAAAAAGCGCCCTGGCAGTCATGTGCGCCGACCATGGAGTGGTGGAAGAGGGCGTGACCCAGACGGGCCAGGAGGTCACCCGGATCGTGGCAGAAAATTTCACAAAAGGCCAGACCTCGGTGACCTGTATGTGCCGGGTGTCGGGAACGGACGTGTTTCCGGTGGACGTGGGCATGACAGGAGAAGGATGGCTCTGGGACGGCTCCGGCAAAGAGGCCCCGGCCCCCTTTGTGCTCTTAAACCGGAGGGCCGGAGCCGGAAGCCGGAACCTGGTGAGAGAGGCGGCCATGACCGGGGACCAGTGTGAAAGGGCGCTCCTGGCGGGGGCGTTCCTGGCCCGGGATCTGAAGCAGATGGGCTATGGGATCCTGGCCTCCGGAGAAATGGGCATCGGGAACACCACCCCGGCCAGCGCCCTGGCCTCGGTCCTTACGGGAGCCCCTCCCCGGCTGGTCACCGGACGGGGGGCCGGTCTCTCGGATCAGGGGCTTTTAAGAAAACAGAAGGCCGTGGAGGCGGCCTGCGAGCGGTTTTTCCGGCAGTATCCCAGGTATAAGGAGTTTTCCTGGGAGGCTTCCGCAGAGCCCCGGGACGCGCTCCTTCTTCTTACGGAGCTGGGAGGCTTTGATATCGCCGCCATGGCCGGACTGTTCCTGGGAGCCGCCGCGTACAGGCTTCCTGCGGTGATCGACGGCTTCATCTCATCGGCGGCGGCGCTTTTGGCGGTGCTCATGTGCCGGGACGTGAAGGACTTCCTCCTGGCCTCTCATGTGTCTTCAGAGCCTGCGGGACGTCTGGTGATGGACCAGCTGGGATTAAAGGCCCCTCTGGACTGCGGGATGCACCTGGGAGAGGGGAGCGGGGCTGTGGCCCTTCTGCCTCTTTTAAAAATGGGCGCCATGGTCTATGAAAACATGAGCACGTTTTCGGAGATCCATGTGGAATCCTATGTGGACTATGGGGCCAAAAAGGGAGGCCGGTCATGAAGGCCCTTCTGATGGCCTTTTCCATGTACTCCAGGCTCCCGGTGCCGGATTTTGTCTGGGAGGAGGAGGACCGGAAAAAGGCCATGTGCTTTTTTCCCCTGATTGGGGTCCTGGCAGGGGCCGTATTTTTCCTGGTATATCTTTTTATGGAACGGTCAGGGGCAGGGCCTGTTTTTAAAGGGGCGTTTCTGACGGCCGTGCCGCTCCTGGCAACGGGAGGCATCCATATGGACGGCTTTTTAGATACCTGTGACGCCAGGGCCTCCTGGGGAGACCGGGAGAAAAAGCTTCAGATCTTAAAGGATACCCATGCGGGGGCCTTTGCAGTCACCGGAGGAGGGCTGTACCTGCTTTTATACTGCGGCGGCTGTTCGGAGCTTCCGGTCCGGGGGGCGGCAGCCGTGTCTGCCGGATTCGTCCTGTCCCGGGCTTTAAGCGGGCTGGCGGCAGCGGTATTTCCCGGAGCCAGGGAGCACGGGATGCTGGCGGATTTCATGAAGGATTCCAGAAGACGGCTGGTGGCGGCCTCCATGGTATTTTATATGGCGGTTTCCGCCGGGGCCATGATCCTTCTGGGCGGCCTTTGCGGGGCGGCGGCGGCCCTTGGGGCCGTCCTGGCATTTTTATATTACAGGCGGATGGTGTTCCGGGAGTTCGGCGGCGTCACCGGGGACCTGGCCGGGTATTTTTTACAGCTTTGTGAGCTTTTTATGGTACTGGCGGCGGCGGTCTGCCATCTGGCGATTTCATAGACAGGAGGCGTTTTATGAGGATCCTTCTTCTCCGCCACGGGGAGACGGCGGGCAATCTGGAAAAGCGGTATGTGGGAAGGACCGACGAGGGGCTTACGGAGGCGGCCATACAGGCGCTCCGGCAGATCTCGGAAAAGCGGAAGCAGCTTCTTTACGGGCTTCTGGGCCCGGTGGCGGCGGTGTACGCAAGCCCCATGAGGCGGTGCCTGGAGACGGCAGCCCTGGTTTTTCCGGAAAAGGACTTTTCGGGCGTTCCCGTCCGTCTGGTGCCCGGCCTTTCGGAATGTGACTTTGGCCGGTTCGAGTACAAAAATTACAGAGAGCTTTCCGGGGATGCGGATTACCAGCGGTTCATCGATTCCGGCGGAACAGACGGGTTCCCGGGAGGCGAGGCCGTGGCGCAGTTCAAACGCCGGTGTGCAGACGCCTTCCGGCAGGAGGTGCGTACCCTTACGGAGAAAACAGACGGTACGGCGGTGTTCGTGATCCACGGCGGCTCCATCATGGCCGTGCTGGAGGCCTTTGGCCGGCCGGAGCGGGAGTATTATTCCTGGCAGACCGGCTGCCTTTCTGGGTATCTCTGCCGGACCGGGGAGGAGAACGGCCATTTCTGTCTGACAGATGTTGCGGAAATTTCAATTATATAGTATACTTTAAGGATACGAAATAAGAGAAAGGCAGGTAACAAACATGATAGCTCCATTTTTACTGATCATCAGTCTGGGTCTTCTGATCTACGGCGCTCTGGTAACAGGAGGGATCTACGTTCCCATCCGGTCCAAGATCCTTATTGAGGATGAGGGAAGGGCCGCCTGGTGCAAGGTGGAGGGCTTTACGAAGATCCTCTGGGGACTGGATCTGGCCGTGTTCGCCATGTATTACGAAAAGATCTTCCTTCCCACCTTATGCCTGGTGATCTTTTTAGGGCTGACTCTGTATACCATTTATATCACATATAAAAATAACGAAAAATATCTGAAATAAAGGAAAAACGTGAATTTATGGACAGAATGATCTGGGCCTGGGCGGCAGCCCTGGGGTTTCTGCTGGACTGGGTCCTGGGAGATCCACAGTTCCTTTACCATCCGGTGCGTCTCATCGGCTGGCTCATTGGACGGCTGGAAGCGGTTTTAAGGAAAATATGTAAGAAAACGGAAAAAGGGCTTCTTCTGGGAGGCCTTTTTCTGGTTGCGGCGGTATGCGGGATCACCGGAGGAGCCGTGTGGGCTCTCCTGGCCCTGTGCCGGGAGGTTTCGGCCTGGCTGTACCTGGCTGTATCGGCGGTCCTCTGCTACCAGCTCCTGGCAGCCAGATCCCTTCAGACAGAAAGCATGAAGGTCTATCAGGAGCTCAAGAAAGGGGATCTTCCCGGAGCCAGAAGGGCAGTGTCCATGATCGTGGGCCGGGATACGGAGCGTCTTTCAGAGGCAGGCGTCACAAAGGCTGCGGTGGAGACCGTGGCGGAAAATACCTCGGACGGGGTCATCGCCCCGCTTTTTTATCTGGCCCTGGGCGGCCCCGTCCTTGGGTGGGTCTACAAGGCTGTGAACACCATGGATTCCATGGTGGGGTACAAAAACGAAGCGTACCTGTATTTTGGCCGGGCGGCGGCAAAGCTTGACGACCTGGCCAACTTCCTTCCGGCCAGGCTTTCTGCCGGGCTGATGGTCCTGGCGGCGGCGGTCCTGGGCATGGACTGGCGGGAAGGAATGCGGATCTTTTTCCGGGACCGCTTTAACCACGCCAGCCCCAACTCCGCCCAGACAGAGGCCGTGTGCGCCGGCGTCCTCCATGTACAGCTGGCAGGAGACGCCTGGTATTTTGGGACCCTTTATAAGAAAAAGACCATCGGGGATGATAAAAGGCCGGTGGAGGCGGAGGATATCCCCAGGGCCTGCCGTCTCATGTACGGAGCTGCCTGGGCGGCAGCCCTGGCGGCGGTCCTGGTCCTGGCGGGGATCCGATCATAAAAACAGACGAGGAGGAACGTATGAGCCGGGTGATCATGATACAGGGAACCATGTCCAGCGCGGGAAAAAGCTTCCTGGCGGCGGGACTTTGCAGGATATTTAAGGAGGACGGCTTATCGGTGGCCCCCTTTAAGTCCCAGAACATGGCCCTCAATTCGTATATTACAGAAGAAGGCCTGGAAATGGGGAGGGCCCAGGTGATGCAGGCAGAGGCGGCCGGGATCCGTCCCGAGGCGGCCATGAACCCGGTGCTTTTAAAGCCCACCTCCCATATGGGCTCCCAGGTGATCGTCAACGGGGAGGTACTGGGAAATTATTCGGCGGCAGAATATTTTAAGATGAAAAAAAGCCTGATTCCGGAGATCAAAAGGGCATACGACAGCCTGGCAGAGCGGTTTGACGTGATCGTGGTGGAGGGAGCCGGAAGCCCGGCGGAGATCAACCTCCGGGAAAACGACATTGTCAACATGGGCCTGGCGGAGCTCATCGACGCGCCGGTGCTGCTGGCGGGAGACATTGACCGGGGCGGCGTATTCGCCCAGCTTTACGGGACGGCGGCCCTGCTGTCCGACCGGGAGCGGACCAGGATCCGTGCCTTTATCATCAATAAATTCCGGGGAGATAAGGAGATCTTAAAGCCCGGCCTTTCCATGCTGTATGAGCGGTGTCCCATTCCGGTGGCGGGCGTGGTCCCCTATATGGACGTGGATCTGGACGACGAGGACAGCCTGGCAGACCGGCTCTGGGCAAAGGATACGGCCATGGACCGGAATGGAAGAAAGGCCTTTGCCAGGATCGCCGTGGTGCGGCTTCCCAGGATCTCCAATTTTACGGACTTCAATGCCCTGGAGCATCTTCCCGGCGTGGCCCTTTATTATGCAGACCGGCCGGAGGAGCTTTCAGCCGCAGACCTGGTGATCCTTCCAGGCACGAAAAATACCATGGGCGATCTGAAGTGGCTTAGGGAAACGGGGATGGAGGCGGCCATTTTAAGAAAATACGGAGAAGGCTGCTTCGTGTTCGGCGTCTGCGGCGGCTTCCAGATGCTGGGGATGCGGCTTTCGGATCCCTTCGGCATCGAGGAGGGCGGAACGCTCCGGGGGCTCGGGCTCCTTCCAGTGGAAACGGTGTTTTCCAGGGAGAAGACCAGGACCCGGGTGACGGGGAACGCCTGGGTGTTTGAGGAGTGGGGAGGAGCCAAAGCCTCTGGCTTCACGGGATATGAGATCCATATGGGAGAGACAAAAAGGGCCGGAGGAAGGCCGTGTACTGGCATCCGGAAAGAAACAGATCCGGCCAGAGCTGTCTTAAAGGAGGACGGCTGCATCCAGGGCCGTGCGGCAGGAACCTACGTCCATGGCTTTTTTGATTCCCAGGAGATCCGGAGGGCCGTGTGGGAGCTGCTGGCTGGAAAATACGGCATTTCTATGGACAAGCTTCCGGAAGCCGGAGAGTTTTCCATGGCTGCCCATAAGGAAGAGCAGTATAAAAAGCTGGCGGGGATCCTAAGGGAAAATCTGGATATGGACCGGATCTACGGGATCCTGGACCGCAGGCTGTGAGTGAGAAAAAAGGAGAAAGCTTATGGAATGGACAGAAACGCTCTGCAGGGAGACCGGGATCCGGTTCCTTACGACCCGGCCGTCGAAGATTGAGGCGGCCAGCTTTGCCATCATAAAAGAAGAGCTGGGACAGGAGTTTTTAAAAGCCTGCCCCAGAGACCAGCTTCCGGTGCTCTGCCGGGTGATCCACACCACGGCGGATTTTTCCTATAAGGAAAGCCTGTATTTTTCAGAGGACGCCGTATCAAAGGGCCGGGAGGCCCTGGCCTCCGGCATCCCCATCATCACCGACACCACCATGGCCGCCTCCGGGATCAATAAAACGGCGGCCGCTGCCCACGGCGTCCAGGTCCGCTGTTTCATCGGGGACGAGGACGTGAAGGAGGCCGCCAGGGAGTCCGGGATCACCCGGTCGGCGGTCAGTGTGGACAAGGCCGCCAGGCTGTATCCGGACTGCATCTACGCCGTAGGCAACGCCCCCACGGCCCTGATGCGGCTGTATGAAAAGATCCGCACCGGAGAGATCCGTCCCCGTCTGGTGGTGGGGGTGCCGGTGGGCTTTGTAAACGTGGTGGAGGCCAAGGAGCTGATCCTTTCCGCAGGAGTGCCCTGTATCGTGGCAAGAGGAAGAAAGGGCGGCAGCAACGTGGCCGCCGCCATCTGCAACGCCCTTCTATACGACCGGAAGGTCTGAGACAAAAGAGCCGGGACAGAAATAGTTTATAAAGTTTTCACAAAATTGTTAGCACTCAATATTGACGAGTGCTAACAAAAGTGGTATAACAGAACCAGTTCCAAAGGGAACCAATGATCCAGATATAAATACCATTTAAGATAAGGAGCGATGAACTATGTTAATGCCCAGCATTTTTGGAGAAAACTTATTTGACGACTTTTTTACCTTTGAACGGCCCCAGAAGCAGTACGAAAAGGAAGCGTCCTGTGATCTGATGAAAACGGATATCCGGGAGTACGAGGGCGGCTTTGAGCTGGATATCAACCTGCCGGGATGCAAAAAGGAGGATATCCAGGCAGAATTAAAGGACGGCACCCTGACCATCACCGCCGTATCCAATAAAAATACGGAAGAGGCGGCAGGCAGATATATCCGCAGGGAACGGTTTACCGGCTCCTGCAGCAGAAAGTTTTATGTGGGCGAGGAGATCACAAGAGAAGATATCCGGGCCAGATTTGAGGACGGCGTCTTAAAGCTCCTGGTTCCCAAAAAGGAAGCAAAGAAGCCGGAGGAAGAGGAACGGAAATTCATCAGCATCGAGGGCTGATGAAAAAAAGCCCGGGAAAGGTGCAAAGCTGCCGCTAAGACTGGCGGCGCTCCATTGACTTCTTTCCCGGGTTATGATATTTTTGAAAGAGATCTGCGTCTTTTTTACACAGATTTTACAGACATTTTAGATTTTATAAAAAAGGAGTGATCGGCTGCATGGACGGCGGTTCAAACGGAGACGGACACAGGAAAAACAGAATAGGCTCCATGCGTTTTATGGAATAAAGAGGTATAGTCTGGGAGATGAACATGCTTGCAGGCTGTACCTTTTTGCGTTTAAGCAGGCCATGTTCCCATTCCGCGGCGGCGGATGTGACAGCGGGAAAAATTTACGTCCCCATGAAAGGAGAAAAATTACATAAAACCATGATCGGAGCAATCCTATTACAGATTCTTTTAATTTTTGGAAACGCAGTGTTTGCCAGTGCGGAGATCGCCGTGATCTCCATGAACGACGCGAAAATAAAGCGCATGACCCACGACGGAGATAGGCGGGCAAAGAAGCTCACGGCCCTGACGCAGCAGCCGGCCCGGTTCCTGGCCACGATCCAGGTGGCCATCACCCTGGCGGGACTCATGGGCGGCGCCTTTGCAGCAGAAAACTTTGCAGGTCCCCTGGTGGCCCTTCTCATGGGCCTTGGCGTTCCGGTGCCGGAAAACGTCCTTCATTCGGTATCCGTGGTACTCATCACCCTGGCGCTGACCTATTTCAGCCTTGTGTTCGGTGAACTGGTGCCCAAGCGGATCGCCATGAAAAAGCCGGATTCCATGGCCTTGGGCATGTCCGGCATGCTGTTCGGCGTCTGGAAACTCTGCAAGCCGGTGGTGTGGCTCTTAACCTTTTCCACCAACCAGATCTTAAGGCTCCTGGGCGTCGATCCGGAGGAAGAGGATGAGGTGGTGACCGAGGAGGAGATCCGCATGATGTTAGCCGAGGGCCGGGAGCAGGGGACCATCCGCCCGGAGGAAAGCCAGATGATCCAGAACGTGTTCGAGTTTGACGATACGCCGGCCGAACAGGCCGGGACCCACAGAAAGGACGTGGTGTTCCTCCATATGGAGGACGAGGATGCGGTCTGGGACCAGACCATCCTGGAATCCCGGTTTACATACTTCCCTGTATGCCGGGAGAACCGGGACAATGTCATCGGGATCCTGGACACCAGGGATTATTTCCGTCTGAAGGACCGCTCCAGAGAGTCCTTAATGGAGCACGCCGTGGACCGGCCGTTCCTGGTGCCGGAGACCATGCGGGCCCATTCCCTGCTCTCTGCCATGAAAAAGGAGCGGAAGTATTTCGCCGTGCTTCTGGACGAATACGGCAGCGTCACCGGCATCGTGACCCTTCACGACCTGGTGGAGGAGCTGGTGGGCGACCTGGAAACGGAGGACGAAGAGCAACGGCCGGAGGAGATCCGGCAGATCTCAGAAAACTGCTGGCGGATCCAGGGCTCGGCTCCCCTGGACGAGGTGGAGGACGCCCTTAAGATCGTCCTTCCCCGGGAGGATTACGATACCTTCAATGGGTATGTCTGGGGACTGATCGATCGGATCCCGGCTGATGGTGAGCATTTTGAGGTCCAGGTCCCCGGATTGAAAATACAGATAAAAAATGTAAAAAACCATATGGTGGACTGGGCCGTGGCGGAAAAACTCCCTGCGGATCCCGGGACGCCGGGGGACGGCCCTGCCGTTTCCCAGGATAAAACAGGAAAGGAATAAACGGTATGGATCTGTCATTTACTGGTTTTCTGGGAGAACTTCTGGAAAACCCGGCGCTTCTTGTAACGACCCTGTTCACCCTGGGGGTGATCTTCGTAAACGGGTGGACCGATGCGCCCAACGCCATCGCAACCTGCGTGACCACCCGGTGCCTAAGCGCCAGAAACGCCATCATCATGAGCGCCTTCTTTAATTTCCTGGGCGTGTTCATCATGACCCAGATCAACAGCTCCGTGGCCTCCACCATCAGCAATATGGTGGACTTCGGAGACAGCACCCAGAACGCGCTGGTCGCCCTCTGCGCGGCCCTGCTCTCCATCGTTGTATACAGCGTGGGGGCATCCATTTTCGGGATCCCCACCAGCGAGAGCCACAGCCTCATCGCCGGTCTTTCGGGAGCGGCCATCGCCATCCAGCACGGCACCGGCGGCATCAACGGGGCCGAGTGGGTCAAGGTCCTTTACGGCCTTGTGCTGAGCCTGGTGTTGGGCTTCGGCACCGGCTGGGTGGTATGTAAGATCATCTCCTTCATCTGCCGGGACATGGACCGGCGCAGGACCAACCGGTTCTTCGGCTTTGCCCAGATCGCCGGAGCCGCGGCCATGAGCTTCATGCACGGGGCCCAGGACGGCCAGAAATTTATCGGCGTCCTGTTTTTAGGGGCCGCCTTTGCCCATGGCCAGAATTCCGTAAGCGGCATGGAGATCCCGGTGTGGCTCATGCTCTTATGCAGCGTGGTCATGGCCCTGGGAACCAGCGTGGGCGGAGAAAAGATCATTAAATCCGTGGGCATGGACATGGTAAAGCTGGAGCGGTACCAGGGCTTTGCCGCCGACGTATCCGGCGCCCTCTGCCTTCTTTATTCCAGCCTGTTCGGGATCCCGGTGTCCACCACCCACACAAAGACCAGTGCCATCATGGGCGTGGGAGCGGTGAAGCGGATCTCGGCCATCAACTTTGGCGTCGTAAAGGATATGGTGCTCACCTGGATCTTCACCTTCCCAGGCTGCGGCCTCATCAGCTTTATTATGGCAAAAATATTCATGTACATCTTTTAAAGGAGAAAGCATATGTCGAAAAAACAGGACGATTTTTATTTTCAGAACTTTATTGAATGCGCCGGATATTCCTGTCAGGCCGCCCATCTTTTAAAGGAGATCCTGTCCGATTTTAGGCCGGAGGACACCAGGATGCGGCTGGACGAGCTTCATAAGATCGAGCATGAGGCCGACATGAAAAAGCATGAGCTCAGCGACCGGCTCACCAAAGCCTTTATCACCCCCATCGAGCGGGAGGACATTGCAGCCTTAAGCGAGCAGATCGACGATCTCACCGATAAGATCGAGGAGGTGTTCATCCGCATTTATATCAACAATGTAAAGGCCATCCGGCCGGAAGCCTTAAAGATGCTGGAGCTGGTGATCCAGTGCTGCGAGGAGGTCTGCGGCCTCATGCGGGAGTTCGCCAACTTCCGCCGTTCTAAAGAGTTAAAGGACCGGATCATCCAGATCAATTCCCTGGAGGAGGAGGCAGACCGGCTGTATATCGCCAGCATGCACAGCCTTCATTCAGAGGAAAAGGACGTGCTGGCCGTCATTGCATGGAGGGAGATTTACAGCTATCTGGAAAAATGCGCCGATGCCTGCGAGCATGCCGCCGACGTGGTGGAGAGCGTGGTCATGAAAAATTCATAAAGGTTCCAGAAAGAACAGACAGGATCCTGCATCCGGGAGGAATGAAAAAACCGCTTGACATGCAGGATCTTTTCTTGTATAACTGTATTAATAAAGTAATACAACAATACAATAATACAAAAAGACAGCAGCCAGAAAAGAAGATAAGGAGTGAGGAAATGGAATGGAAGCTGACAGACGACAGGCCCATATGGTCCCAGCTGTCGGACCTGGTGGCGTCGCAGATCGCTGCCGGGGTGTACGGGCCGGGAGAGCGGCTCCCCTCAGTGCGGGAGCTGGCGGCAGAGGCGGGGGTGAACCCCAATACTATGCAGAGGGCCATGGCAGACCTGGAGAGCCGGGGGCTGGCTGTGGCCAACAGAACAGCGGGAAGGTGTGTGACAAACGATATGGAGACGATCAAAGCCCTGCGGACAGGACTTGTAAAGGAGCAGGTGGCATGGTTCCTGGAAAAAATGCGGGATCTGGGATACACCGGAGATGAGATCCGGGCCGTGCTGGAGGATGCGTTAAAGGAGGGAGAGGCGTAATGGGCGTTTTGCTGGAATGCAGCGGCCTCACAAAGCGTTTTGGAAAACGCGAGGCCTTAAAACAGGTGGATCTTTCGGTGGAAAGCGGGAAGATCGTTGGTCTTCTGGGCCCCAACGGCTCCGGAAAGACCACTCTTATTAAGCTGGCCAACGGGCTTTTGAGGCCCGAGGGAGGCTCTATACGGATCGACGGGCAGGAGCCGGGAGTGTATACAAAATCCATCGTATCTTATCTGCCGGACCGGATGTACTTTGCCGACTGGATGCGGGTCTCCGATATGGTCCGTATGTTTCGGGATTTTTACACGGATTTCCGCCTGGAGACGGCGGAGGATATGCTGGAGCGCCTGGAGATCTCCGGCTCAGAGCGGATGAAGAGCCTGTCCAAGGGAACAAAGGAAAAGGTCCAGCTGGCCCTGGTCATGAGCCGGAAGGCGAAGCTGTATCTTTTAGACGAGCCCATCGGCGGCGTGGATCCGGCAGCCAGGGATTTTATTTTAAAGACTATTCTTACCAATTATTCTGAGGATGCATCGGTGATCCTGTCCACCCATCTGATCGCCGATATCGAGAAGGTCCTGGACGAGGTGATCTTTTTAAAGGAAGGACGGGTGGTGCGTCAGGACCCGGTGGACCGTATCCGGGAGCAGGAGAAAAAATCCGTGGACGCCCTGTTCAGAGAGATCTTTGCAGTGCCCATGGGAGCGATGGACTGGGATACCCATGGAAGGGAAGGAGAGAGATAAGATGTTCCGGAAGCTTTTTAAATATGAATGGACGGCCATGATGCGCAGCCTGTTCCCTGTGTATGGGGCGGTGCTGGCGGTCACGGTCCTCAATGCGCTGATGTTCCATGTGATCGTTCCGGAAGCCGGGCGGGCAGAGCTCCTGGATTCTCCGTTCCTGGAGCTGATCCCCTGGTTTACCGGCGCCTTGTACGCCGCCGTGCTGGCGGCCCTGGGAGTGATGACCGTGCTTCCGGTGATCCAGCGGTTTTATAAGGGGCTTTTAAAGGAGGAGGGATATCTGATGTTCACCCTGCCGGTGGAATCCTGGAAGATCGTCCTGGCAAAGGCCCTGGCTGCGGTGCTGATGATCCACATCTCCTTGGCGGTGGGCTTTTTCTCCATCGGGATCCTGGCGGGAGAGCTGACCTTCCTTAAGGCAGTGCCTGGATTCCTGGCGGAATGCTTTAAGCTCATCGGGGCCGGCTTTAAAGAGGATGCCGGGATGACGGTCCATGTGATCCTGTTCTTTCTGGAGGGTCTCCTGGCCATGATCGCAGCCTGGTTTGCCACGGTGTACCATTTTTACCTGGCCATGGCCCTGGGCCAGCTGGCGGGAAACCACAGAGTGGCCTTCTCTGTGCTGGCCTATGTGGGCATCAGCTCTGTCTTTTCTATTATAATGACGGCGCTGCTCCAGACGTATCCGCTGTGGGAGCCGGTGCTGGAGAGGATGGATATGACGGCGGCGATCCATGTGACCGGCTGTGCATTCCTGCTCTGGCAGGTATTCCAGATCCTGACTGAGGCCCTGGGAACGGAGTATCTTCTGAAGCATCATCTGAACCTGGAGTAGGCGGACGGGTCCCGGCTTAAGCCGGGGCTGCCGTGAATACCAGAACGGACCGGGACTCCAGGGTGATCTGTGGAGAAGAGATGAGACAGGGCGGCTCATGGGAGGACGGCATATGGTCTTTGAGATACGTTCCTGCTGTATCGGCCTCCACCTTCCATTTCAGAGATTTAGATACCATGGGAAGGAGAAAAGCCTGGGGCTCCCAGTATACGTTCACTGCCAGACAGACCAGATCGTCTGCCGTATCCGTCCGGTTCCTGCCGGAATACAGCACCACCAGCACATGGGTGGAGCCGTCGGGAGGGATCACCTTTATATTCGGAAGGCCCAGGGAGCAGACGCCGGAGGGTTTCCGGATCACGTCGTGGGCCTTTCGGAACGCGATCATATGCTTTGTATAGGAAAAGTGGTCCCAGTTCTTTTCCAGAAAGCTCCAGTCCAGCCAGGAGATCTCGTCCATGGGCTTCATATGGATCTGGCCGGAGGGACTGTTTAAAAAGATTGGATTCATAACAACCTCACTTTTCCGATGGGAATGTTGACATGTTTCTATGGGGCAGGAATCTTGTGACCATTATACATGGAAGGAGGAAAGGGTGCAAGAAGCAGAAAACGGCCCTGGCGTCGGATAGCCGTCAGAAACGGGAGGAATGAAAAGAGTTCATGAAAGTTTTATAAATAGGAGGGGAAAAATCTGGTACAATCTCTGTCAGGGAGGTGTGCGTATGACGTATACATTTTATGAGCTGCTGTGGCTGTTCTTCGCGTATTCCTTCGCAGGATGGATCCTGGAAACTGTGGCAGCGGCAGTGAAAAAAAGAACCTTTGTGAACCGGGGACTGGTAAACGGCCCCTTATGCGTGACCTATGGCGCGGCGGCAGCGGCCATGACCCTTTCCTGCCATGAGCTTTCGGGCTTCTGGCTTTTTGCGGGGATCGTGATCCTGGCGACCTTGACCCAGTGGATCGCCGGTCACGTGCTGGAGTGGCTGTACCATGAAAAATGGTGGGACTATTCCGGGCTGCCATGGAACCTGGACGGCTATATCTGTGTGCCTGCCTCCGCAGTCTGGGGCGTTCTGGGCGTTCTGGCGTTCAGATGGGGGAATCCCCTGCTGACGCGGCTGTTTGCCCTGCTGCCTGGAAGTCTTGGAAAGATCCTTCTGTGGATCCTTTTGCTGGCCCTGGCGGCGGATATGCTGGCTACGGTGCTGATCCTTACGGGAAAGACCCGAAGGATCGAACAGTGGCAGTCGGTGGATTCTCTGTTCGCGTCCTTAAGCGTAAGGCTGGAGCTTCGGCTGTCCTCTCTGGTGAACCGGCGTCTGGAGCGGGCGTATCCCAGGGAGCGGACAGCTGGAGAGGAGAAGGAACTTAAAACAGCCAGTGCAGAAGGCTTTGCCGCCGGGTGCAGCTTTTATAAGATCTTTCTTCTGTTCGTCATCGGCTGTGTCCTGGGAGATCTGACGGAGACCGTATTCTGCCGGATCACGGCCGGTGTCTGGATGAGCCGCAGCAGTCTGGTCTGGGGACCCTTCAGCATCGTCTGGGGCTTGGCCATCGCCCTGGTGACGGTGCTCCTCTACCGGTACAAGGACAGCTCCGACCGGTTCCTGTTCCTCATGGGTACGGTCCTGGGAGGCGCTTACGAGTATCTGTGCAGTGTGTTTACAGAAATGATGTTCGGAACGGTATTCTGGGATTACAGTAAGATCCCCTTTAACCTGGGAGGCCGGATCAACCTCCTGTACTGCTTTTTCTGGGGCATCGCAGCTGTGGTGTGGTTTAAGGGGCTGTATCCCGTATTTTCCAGATGGATCGAGAGGATCCCGGCAAAGGCCGGGAAGCCTCTGGTCTGGCTCCTGATCGTTTTTATGACCGTCAACATGGCCGTTTCCTTTATGGCCCTGTGGAGAAGCGATGAGAGGAGCCGGGGCATGGCGGCAGAGGCCTCCTGGCAGCAGGTGATGGACGAGCGCTTTGGCGATGATCGTCTGGTCCGGATCTACCCCAACGCCATCAAAGTAGAATAGAGGAGACGGTTTATTTCACCTCGCGCACCGGGATCCCCGGCGTGGCCAGAAGGGAATAGTTGGTATGGTATACCACGAAGCCCGGAGCCGCGCCGGGGACTTTTTTCAGATTTTTTCTCTGGATGTAGTCGATCTCCACCTTATCGTTTTCCCGGCCTCTGGAATAGTAGGCCGCCAGGGCTCCGGCCTCCTCGAACACCCGGTCCGGCAGCTCCTTTCCCTCTGTTTTTACGATCACATGGGAGCCTGGCATTCCCTTGGCGTGGAACCACCAGTCGCCGCCGTTTGCCGTCTTAAAGGTCAGCTCCTCGTTCTGGTAGTTGTTCTTTCCCACATAGATGTGGAAGCCGTCTGAGGACAGGTAGTGGTAGGGGCGGCTGGTGATCTTCACCTTTTTTCCGCCGGAATAGTGCCGCCGGATGTAGCCGTATTCCGTCAGCTCCTCCTTGATCTGCACCAGGTCCTCCTCCAGCCGGGCAATGTCCATGGAGGTGCTGATGGACTCCAGGTGATCGATCTCCGCCCGGGTCTGGGAAAGCTGCTCTGTCACGGCCTCGAAGGTCCGTTTCTGCTTATTGTACTTGTCAAAAAATTTCTGTGCGTTTTCCCGGGCCGTCAGGGTGGGATCCAGGGGAATGGTGATCTCTGTATTATCGTAATAATTTAAACATTTAAAACTTTTTTCTCCCCCGGCCAGGCCGTAGCCGTAGGTATTCAAAAGCTCGCCGTAGATCCGGAATTTTTCCCGCTTTTCCGTATCCTTTAACTGCTTCGTCTGAAGGTCCAGCTTCCGGTAGCTGCGCTCTAAGGCGTTGGAGATGATCTTTCTCAGATCCGTGGATTTCTGGTGGATCCTGGATACGGCGTTTTTCTCGGCGTAATACCGTTCCAGCACCTGGCTTACGGAATCAAAGGCCGTTTTCTGGTATTCGCCGCCGTCCATCATGGTCAGAGGGATGGAAGAAAATTCCACGGGCTTTTCACCCTTATAAATGATGCTGGGCGAAAAATTCCCTTTTCTCACATCGTCCATGATCCAGTTAAGGGCATGGTACAGGTGGGTCAGCTCACCTTCGGAAAATTCCTTGGCGGAAACGTCCCCGTCCAGGGAGGCCAGATGGCAGATCTCTGACGCCGCCACGGGGCTTAAGCCGGTAAGATCCATATAGAGGGCCTTGGACAGGGGCTGGGGCGTTCCCTGGATCAGAGGGATAAATTCCTCCTCTGTGATCTCCAGGGGATTTTTCTTTTCCCCGGAGTGGGGGATGAAATAGGTGCGTCCCGGCAGCACCTCCCGGACCGAGCTTACCTGGGCGGAGATATGCTTGATGCTGTCCAGGATCATGTCGTTTTCATCACAGAAGATGATATTGCTGTGCTTTCCCATGAGCTCCACGATCAGATACTTCCGCCGCAGATCCCCCATTTCATCCAGATGCTCGATCTCAAAGCGGACGATGCGCTCAAAGCCTGGCTGGGTCACGGAAAGGATCCGCCCATTGGCGATGTGCTTGCGTAAGAGCATACAGAAATTGGGGGCCGTCATGGGGCTGGGCTTATTGGTTTCAGTGAAGTAGAGGAGAGGGAGGCTGGCGTTGGCTGAGATGAGCAGCCGGAAATTCTCCCGGTTCCCCTTTATGGTCAGCAGAAGCTCGTCCTTTTCCGGCTGGGCGATCTTTGCGATCCGGCCGGAGACGATCTTCTGGTTCAGATCATATACCAGATTTGCAATGGTGATTCCGTCAAATGCCATGGTGTGAAAATTCCTTTCTTAATATAGATTCGATCTGTTCCGTCAGTTCCATGACCGTATGGGTACGGCTCCTGGCACAGGCGTGGGCCGGCTGTTCACAGAGGAGGCATTTCCTTGGAGGCAGTCCCAGATCCTCCCGGGACAGCTTTTTTCCTCCGGCGTCCAGAACGTCGATGTCAAACAGCCGTCCCAGGCCGCCGCCGTCCTCAATGGCCGCCATGAGCGTTTTCAGCCGTACCGCATCGGTCTCCACGGCCCACATGGCCTCCAGTCCCGTGGCCTGGATCACCTGCTCCCTGCGGACCACAGGGAGTCCCTGATCTGCCAGGGCGTCTTCGATCTTAGAGATACCGGCGTCAAAGGCCTCGGGGACCAGGGGCAGGACCTTCACAGGCCCGGGGATATTTAAGGTAAAGGAGACCAGGGGGCAGCGGCAGGAGCCAAGGAGCCTGTTCTGGAGGGCCGCCCGCTGCTCTCTGGCGTTTAGCATCTGGGGCAGCTCTGTGGGGATCCCTATGAGGGACTGGGCCTCTGCTCCCGGCGTCTGGCCGTGACGGCCGGCGGGGAGGTTCCGGACCTCGTGGAGCAGCTCCAGAAGATACCGCATATATTTTGTGAGATACAGGTCCTTCCGGTAGCAGGCAAAAAAATGCCGGGGATTTTCCACTCCCAGGATGGGGTAGGTATAATAGGGGGACTGGAGGGAATTTTCCGTATCCGCGTAGGCGTCGGGACAGGCCATGACCACGGGACTGGTGGCAACCACGTACTTTCCCACCTCAATGCTGATGGTCTCCAGGCCGATCTCCGGCTTCATATTCCTGGCGGCACAGAGGGCATCCAGAATGGTCCGGGCCGAATGGCCCTGACGGCTGCATATGAATACCTCATCCGCCGCCTCCCGGATGTCGATGGGAGTTCCCGGCCGGATCCGTTCCGCCAGGGCGCAGGCTTTATTGACCAGCAGCACCATATTTTCCTTCTGGATCAGATCGTAGACCAGCTCGTCATATTTTGGAAAGGTGGTCAGAAGAGCGATGCCCACAGAGCCCTCCAGGACGCTTTCCTCCATGGTGGCCGAGCCCTGTTCGTGAAGCTCCAGCTCCACATGGGGGAAGCGGCTCTTGAACCGGGGATAGAGGTAGGGGAGCAGCTCCATGCCCCTCTGGACCGAGATCCCCAGGCGGATCTTTCCAAACTCCTCATTGCTCAGTTCCTCGACCTGCTTGGCCAGGTTGGTGGAGATGGTGCTGATCTGTTTGGCCGCCTTCACGTAAAGGGCTCCGGCAGGGGTCAGGGTGATGGGGTCCGTGTTCCGATTGAAGATCGGCGCTCCCAGGTTGGCCTCGGCGGCCTTTATGATCTGGCTTAAGGAGGGCTGGGACACATACAGCTTTTTCGCCGCTCCCGTAAAGCTCCCTTCCTTCAGAACTGTCAATACGTACTGCATATGTTTCTCATTCATGGCGGACCTCCATCCTTTTATGATTCCCTTTATCATACCATAACAAAAGGAGAAATTCCACTGTGGATTCCTTTCTCAGTCTGCGGAAGGCCTGAATAGCCAGTCCTGGCCGTATACTGTCTTTTGTATACACAAAACTTAGCAGAAATTAAACACACTGGCCGGAGTACCGCTAAGAACTTAGCATAATGCACAAATTATCCCATAGGATAAACCTTATAATTGGTATAATTGTATATATATTAGACGGAATGGCCAGGGGATGATATGATGTTTTCATAAAAATACAAAGAAGCTAAAGGGGGAAATCCTATGAATCTCGCATTTTTAGGTTTTGCAATGATCATTGTGTTCATGGCGCTGATCATGGCAAAGAAACTGAGTCCGTTCACATCCCTGATCCTGGTGCCGGTGGCCTTCGGACTGCTGGCCGGATACGGCTGGGATACCCTGGGCTACGCCATGGACGGCATCAAGAGCGTGGCCTCTACCTTCGCGATGATGACCTTCGCGATCCTATACTTCGGCGTCATGCTGACAGCTGGCATGTTCGATCCCATGGTGGACCATGTGGTCGCATGGTGTAAGGGGGATCCCTTAAAGGTACTGGTGGGAACGGCCATCCTGGCGGCCTTCGTTTCCTTAGACGGCGACGGCACCACCACGGTCATGATCTGCTGTACGGCCATGATCCCCATTTATAACCGGTTAAAGATCAAAAAGATCTACCTGGCTACCCTCATCATCTTACAGAACTATATCATGAACCTGATCCCCTGGGGCGGTCCCACAGCCCGGGTCATGTCGGTCATGAAGCTGGATGCGGGAGAGATCCTGGCTCCGCTGGTGCCGGGAATGGTGCTTTCGGCCATTTATGTGGTGGGCGTATCCTATTACCTGGGCCTTAAGGAGAGAAAGCGGCTGGGCGTTGCAAAGGCCGCGGCCTCGGAGGCACATAAGGTGGAGGTGTCCCCGGAGGAGCAGGAGTGGAAGCGGCCAAAGCTGATCTTCTTTAACCTGGCCCTGACCGCCGCTGTCATCGTATCCCTGATCATGGGCCTGGCTTCCTCTGCCATCCTCTTCGGCGTGGGAACGGCCATCGCCCTGGTGGTGAACTATCCCGACCAGAAGATCCAGAGAAAGGTCATCAGCTCCCTGGCTCCTGATATGATCAACGTGGTCATGATGGTCCTGGGCGCAGGCGTGCTCATGGGCATCTTAAACGGTCCCGAGGACGCGGGCATGTCAAACGCCATCGCCCAGTTCTTAGTGTCCGTGATCCCCGAATCCCTGGGACGGTACTTCGCGGTGATCATCGCCGTCATCAGCGCGCCGGGTACCTACCTTTTAAACAACGACGCCTTTTACTACGGTGTTCTCCCGCCCCTGGCGGCAACGGCAGAGGCCTACGGGTTCACCAGCCTCCAGATCGGCTTCGCGGCCCTCATGGGACAGGCCTTCCATTTCTTAAGCCCGCTGGTACCCTTTATCTACCTGCTCATGGACCAGACCGAGATCACCCTGGCCCAGTACCAGGGCTATATCTTCAGATGGTGCGTGGGGATCTTCGTGATCTTCATGGTCATGGGGCTGGCTCTGGGATATCTTCCGGTTTTATAATACCTTTCCTTAACGGGACGCTGCGGTCTGCGGCGTCCTGTTCTGGCAGAAGGGCATAAGAAACGCCCTATATATCACATAAAGATATATATATTGGATAAAAAATACCGGAAATGGTATAGTGAGTATAGAAAAAATGACCGAATGAGAAGGAGGGGATCAGATGGAGATCTTAAAAACAGCCATGGCCGGGACCCTGGAGTCCAGCGATGCCCAGGTGACCGTGGAGCCGGGAGACAACGGCATCGAGCTGATGATCGAGAGCAGCGTGATCCATCAGTATGGGAGACAGATCCGCGCGGTGGCCCTGGAGACCTTAGAACGGCTGGATGTGAAAAACGCCAGGGTGACAATCTTTGACAAGGGCGCCCTGGACTGTACCTTAAAGGCCAGAGTGGAATGCGCCGTTTACCGCAGCAACGGCGTCAGTGAAAATCTTCCGTGGGGAGGTGTGATCCGGTAATGCATCCAAATAAAAAACGATTAAGACGTTCCATGATGTTTTTGAACTGCCAGAAGCCGGGCCTTATCAAGGACCCCTATATTTATAAGCCGGATTCCATCATGCTGGATCTGGAGGACGCGGTGGCGGAGAACCAGAAGGACGCGGCCAGGTATTCCCTGTTCCACGCCTTGCAGGAGATCGACTACCATGGCGTAGAACGGGTGGTGCGGATCAACGGCCTGGACACGCCTCACTGGAAGGAGGATATCCGGGTCTGCGTGGCCGGAGGGGCTGACACCATCCGGATCGCAAAGACCGAGACGGCCCAGGATGTGAGGACTGTGGAGGAGCATGTGCTGGCGGCTGAGCGGGAGTTTGGACGGCCCGAGGGCAGCACTCTTTTAATGGCGGCCCTGGAATCCTGCAAGGGCGTTTTAAATGCCCTGGAGGTGTGCCAGTCCTCAGACCGGCTCATCGGCATCGCCCTTTCCGGCGGCGACTACACAAAGGACCTTCAGACCACCATCACCGGCACCGGCGTGGAGCTCATGGGAGCCAGACAGCATATGATCATGGCGGCCCGGGCGGCAGGCGTCCAGTGCTGGGATACGGTGTTCACCAACCTGGACGACATGGAGGGCTTTGAAAAGGAGACCCGTATGATCAAGCTCATGGGCTTCGATGGAAAATCCCTGGTGAACCCCCGTCAGATCGCCGTGGTACATAAGGTGTTCACCCCTGCTGAAAAGGAGATCGTGTTTGCCGAAAAGGTGGTGCGGGAGATCGACGACAAGAAGGCAAAGGGCATCGGTGTATTTACCGTGGATGGAAAGATGATCGACATCGCCTTCTACGACGGAGCAAAGAGAACGCTGGCCATGGCCAAGGCGGCCGGCGTGTATAAGGGGGAGCTGTAATATGATCAATGCTGTTGGAAGAGAGATCCCCGGGGAGATCTTAAAAAAGACCGGCAAGGAACCCTTTCAGGGAGCCTATGCCTATGACAATCATGAATATAAAAAAGCGGCTCCCACCGTCCGCGCGCTCTGCGATCCGGGCCGGAGCAAAATGGTGGAAAACATCCATGAGGCTCTGGTAAAATGCGGCATCCGGGACGGGATGACCCTTTCCTTCCATCACCATTTCCGTGAGGGAGATTATGTGGTCAACATGGTCATGGAGGAGATCCACAAAATGGGGATCAGGGACCTGACCATCTGCGCCAGCTCTCTGGGCAAGGCCAACGACCCCATCGTGCCCTACATCGAGGACGGCACCATCACCGGGATCCAGTCCTCCGGCGTCCGCGGAAAGATCGGAGAGGCCATCTCCACCGGGCGTTTAAGGGACCTGGCCATCATGCGCTCCCACGGCGGGAGAGTTCGGGCGGTGGAATCCGGCGAGGTCCATATCGACATCGCCTTCATCGGGGCCCCCACCTGCGATGAATACGGAAACATGCGGGCCAACGGCGGAAAGAGCGACTGCGGCGTATTATCCTACGCCATGGTGGATGCGGAATATGCCGACAAGGTGGTCGCCCTCACCGACTGCCTGGTCCCCTTCCCCAACGTTCCCGCCAGCATCTCCATGGTCCATGTGGACTATGTGTGCGTGGTGGACGAGATCGGAAATCCGGCAAAGATCGCCACTGGAGCGGCAAAGCCCACCACCGATGTGAGAAAGATCATGATGGCGGACTACTGCACCCAGTTTGTGATCCACACACCGTATTTTAAAGAGGGCTTTTCCTACCAGACCGGCGTGGGCGGAGCCTCCATCGCCTCCACCATTTCCCTGGGAAAGATCATGGAGGAGCGGGGGATCCACATGGGCCTGGGCCTGGGAGGCATCACCACCCCCATGTGTGAGCTTCTGGAAAAGGGCCTGATCAAAAAGATCGTGGATACCCAGGATTTCGATCTGGGAGCCATCGAGTCCATTAAGAGGAACCCGGACCACATTGAGATCTCCGCCTCGGAGTATGCCAACCCGTTCAATAAGGGAGCCTTCGTCAACAAGCTGGATTTCGTGATCCTGGCTTCCCTGGAGGTGGACGTGGACTTTAACTGCAACGTGGTGGTGGGCTCCGACGGCATGATCACAGGGGCCCAGGGCGGTCATCCGGATACGGCGGCCGGCGCAAAATGCACCATCGTCATCGCGCCGCTCCTGCAGGGACGGATCCCGGCCATCTGCACCCGTGTGACTACGGTGACGACTCCCGGCGAGACCGTGGACGTGGTCATCACCGATTACGGCATTGCCATCAACCCCAGACGGCAGGACCTGATCGAATGTATGAAGGACGTGGACCTTCCATTCTGCACCATTGAAGAACTGCGGGATAAGGCCTACGCCATGGTGGGAGAACCGGATCCGGTGCAGTTTGATGACCGGATCGTGGGCGTCATCGAGGCCCGGGACGGCACCATCATCGACGTGGTCCGCCAGATCAAGGAATACGAGTTCTCATAACCCCTTTTCATAAATACAGATCCCGGCCAGGCCGGGAAAGGCAGACGGTCCGGAGGCACTGTCAGTTTCCGGGCCGTTTTGCCGCCTAAAATGCTAAGAAAGTGCGAAACTTTCATGGAAATATACAAAGAAAACGCAAAATAAGCTTCAAAGGAGAGAAAAAGTATGTCGGGTACCCTTGTAGGAATCCTTGGATTCGCCTGTATCGTCGCCATCGTGGTGACACTGTTCAAAAGTAAGACCCTGCCCAGCATTGCCTTCATTGTTTTTCCGATGATCCTGGCTCTTGTGCTGGTCCTGGGAAAATATTATACCTGGGAGGACATTGCATCCCTCATTAAGAGCGGCTTTTCCAGCACCGGTCCCACAGCGGCCCTGTTCGTGTTCAGTGTCCTGTATTTCGGTATCATGACCGACGCCGGGATGTTCGATGTGATCATCGGGAAGCTGATGCTTCTGGTGAAGGACAGCGTGGTGGGCGTCTGTATCATGACTTGCATCATCGCACTCATCGGCCATCTGGACGGCGGCGGCGCTTCCACCTTCTGTATCGTGGTCCCGGCCATGCTGCCAGTCTATAAAAGGATGCATATGCGTCCCACTACCATGCTGCGGATCGCGGTGCTTTCCATGGGCGTACTGAACCTGATGCCCTGGGCTGGTCCCACCATGCGGGCGGCCACAGTCCTGGGCATCGAGGCCGGAGCCTTATGGCGCACCATCATGCCGATCCAGGCCTGCGGGATCATCCTGGCTCTGGCCGTGGCCGTTGTCAACGGCATCATTGAAAAGAAGCGGGGAGCCGGATTAAACGGGCTCCTGGCCCAGACTGAGGGCCAGGCAGCAGTGAGCCCGGCAGAAGCAGCGGCAGCGGAAGCCGCCAGCGAGCTGGCCCGTCCCAGATTGTTCTTTTTTAACGTGTTCCTTACCATTGCGGTCATTGCCCTTCTGATCCTGGACATCTTCCCCAGCTACGTTCCCTTTATGATGGGCGTGGCCCTGGCGATCCTGGTAAATTATCCGGGGGCGAAAATGCAGAAGAAGATCATCAATCTCCACGCCGGTCCGGCCCTTATGATGTGCTCCACCCTCATGGGAGCAGCCGTTCTCATGGGCGTTCTTGTAAAGAACGTGGAGGGCACAGAAAGCGTCATCACCTGTATGTCCGGCCTGATCAGCGGCTTTTTACCGGCTGTGCTGGGACGCCACCTGCCGCTGGTGATCGGTATTTTAAGCGTGCCTCTGGCCCTGGCCTTCGATACGGACAGCTATTTCTACGGAATGCTTCCGGTAATGATCGGGATCGGAGAGGGCTTCGGCATCGCCGCCACTCCCATTGCCGTTGCCATGGTGGTATGCAGAAACTGCGCCACCTTCATCAGCCCCATGGTTCCGGCCACCCTTCTGGGCGTTGGCCTGGCAGACGTGGACATCAAGGACCATATCAAGAACAGCTTTTTATGGGTATGGGGCTTCAGCTTTATCTGCATGATCGTTGCCGTCCTGTTCGGGATCATGCCCTTATAATTGAAAATCTTAGAAAGAAAAACGCCGTTTCCCTGCGGGCTGATCACAGCTCCGCGGGGGACGGCATTTTTTGTGGTGGAATTTTTGAAAAAAATGATTTTTCAAGAAAAATGTCAGATTAATTATGCGGTTCTTTCTTGAGGACAGGCCTTTTATCTGATAAAATAGGATTGACAAAGAAATTGGGATGGAAAAGGGCTGGTTTCGTGGACCGATGGAAGGAGGCAGGCATGGGAAAAGCGATCATTACTTTTATTTGTATGTTCCTGTCATTGGCATTCGGCTTCGATTCTTATGCATCCGAGCATCTGCTTCCACTGGAGGAAAGTGAGTACCAGGAGATCGTTTCCGGACTTCCCGGGATCCGATATCCCGCAGCAGTCGTATTCAGTGCAGATGGAACCCCCGAGTTTATCATTCCAGTTCAGAAAGCCACGGCACATGCATTTACCGGAGAGTGGCCGACGGCGGCAGAAAACAGGAGTACCGTACCATCTTTGGAGGTACAGGATGGCCGCAATGACAGCGGAACCAGCTTCCCGGTTTATTATTACAGCGATGTTGCCAGAGCATCAAACTCCTGGCTTCGGTACGGGATGGGCCTTTCCTATAAAGAGAGAGGCTTTGGAGCCGGGAACATATCGGCTGTTATATTGGGAGCTGCCGGAGTTGTCACCATAGCAGGTGTCATAAGAAATAAAAATCGTACTTGATAGAACGGGACCGTGTATGCCGAAAGCGAGGAAGCAAAAATGAAAAAAATAACCGTATGCTTATGTATTATGGCTGTTACGATGTTTTTTGCCTTCTTTCTGTTTTATCCGTGGAGTAAGAAGGTTTACGAGGATGGAGGAACGACCATATATTCCAGCCTTACATATGAACTGATCATATGGAGAACCATCGGCGGGAAAGATGATATTGAGTTTTATCTATTCCCTGAAAACCTGAAAAAACATGTGGTGTAGGGACAGAAAGAAAAGAAACTGCACCTGTAAGGGAGGGGGACATAGACTTGCACATTTATCTTTATACATTCATTTTGACATTTGTTTTTTCTTTTTTCCTGTTTTTTCCGTGGAATAAGAAAATTTACGAAGAAGAGAGGATGGTCACCTATTCCAGTCTTTCTTACAAGATCATGATATGGAAGGGGCGGGATGAGCGTAACTGGTTTGAATTTTATCCATTCCCGGAAAATCTGAAAAACAGCCTGGAGCTGCTGGCAGATCCATAGACAGCAGAAGGAGAGCATTCTTATCTGATAAAATAGGGTTAATAAAGGAACAGCGATGGAAATGGATGGCTTTTAGTGGAGACTGGAGGCGGAAGATCAGACACACGGAAAGGAGAACGGTATGAGAGACAGGACAGAGAAGATGATTGGCGGAGTAAGCGTACTGCTGCTGTTGTTTATGGTTACACGATGGAAACTTTTTGAATACGCTGCACTGGTCCTCTGGATCGTACATCTGGGCTCCTATTTACGCAGGGAGCGGAAGGTCAATCCTGTGACCATCTGGTACGCGGTCCTTGGGGCGGCGCTTATTGGTCTGTTTATATGGGATATTCTATATTATAATAAAGTTCTTCAATGATCCATGAAGGGTGAAAGACCTGAAGCAGACTTTTCACCCTTACTTTTGTATAAATTCCGTTTAAGAAACGATCATGAAGATCTTCTTATCATATGTATCAGAATCAACGACCGATACCTTGCAATCCAGCCAGCGCATCTTCTTTCTAATACTTCTCTGTAATTTCTCCATAATCATCTTTTTTGAATTTGATTTACAGCCAAAGTCTCCCTCCAAAAATAAGATGACATATTTTTTCATTCTGTCCATTGTGAATTTTTCTGAAAAGACGGCGGTAACCGAATTCTGCAGTTCTTCAAAAGAATCTTTTCTGTCGCCGAACGATCTGGCTCCGCTCAATGCCGCCAAAGTCATTGCAACTTTCTGGGATACTTCTATATCAAAGCTATCCCGTCCAGTTACATCGTTATTTGTGGCCGTTGTATCATGCTTTTGATTGTCTGGTGCGATTCTCCAGCGATTATTTCCTTCATCTCCAAGACAGTTTTTTACCTCAATAAATGAAATGGCATCCTGCCCAGTGGAAATAAAATCTACACCCTTAGACTCTGGAAGTGCATTGAATGAATTACGATAAAATTTTGTATCATCGAATTTTACAACAGAGTCTCCATCTGGAAATCCAAATTTTAATCCGCTTTCTTCTTTAATTACCATAGATAATCCTCTGCTCTCTATCATACATTGCATCAAACTCCTGCATAATCGCATTATGTTTCAAATCTGATGCCATTTTTTCCAACTCAAATCGCACATTACCTGTATCTTCATCTCGGAATAAAGACATAAAGCAGATATCGAGATGATCTGGATTCAGTTCTGGATATACAGTAAGCATATTAAATTCCTGCTGCACAAAATAATCATGGGTCGTTATAAAAATCTGAACCCCCATTTTTGCTAAAGCAACCAGTGCCTGTACGATCGGACGGATCATCTTCGGATTCATATTGGTTTCCGGCTCATCCCAAAAAAGAATCGTATTTTTATTCATACTTCCAGACAGTATCAGATAAACGATCATCGCAAGCTTTCTGTATCCATCAGAGAGTAGTCCCATTTCAAACTCGCCCTCACCGCGAATCTTTAAATAAAACTTTTTATCACGCTGAACAATTTGGCCTTTCATGATTTCTTCAAAACTTTTCAGAACCTCATTTTGCTCATTTGTATTGGGACCCTTTGACAGTGGACGATCCAATAGCTTTGCCAGGTCGTAATATACCTCTTCAAAATCAATATGGTATTCTTCATACAGCGAAGAAAAATGCTCTGTTGTAGAGATCATTTCTTTTGTTGGAATATAAATGGCATCATATTTGGCGGAAGTTCTGCATACTTCTACTTTTATATCCGCATGATTTTCCTGGCGGTTGCCAAAGCCGATTGATATTTTCTGATTTTTATCCAGCAAAACTTCAAAATCTGTCCGGCTACTGCCTTGTTTTCTTTTTACCAGCCTTCCTATTTTCATTTCATCTGGCCGAAAAACACCTTGCAGTTTACTTACAAATAACTGTTCTTCCATTTCTTTGTTTACCGCTGTTTTTGATCCTTTGCTGAGAGGTTTTAGAACAGAATACAGAACTTTAAGCAGCGTTGTTTTACCTGTGCTGTTTTCCCCGCAAATAACATTGATGTTTTTTGCCCAGTTGATTTCTGCGTTTTCAAAAAGCATGAAATTGTTTAAGGTGAGTTTTTTTACATTCACTGAATCTGCCTCCGCTTATTTTACATATCCTGCAACGAACAGTCCTTCATAAATTTAAAGAGAGAGTAATAACACCATTGTGCTATATACCCTCTCCCTGCGGCTGATTTTAGTGTCGTCTGCCGACGGTCAATCACATGATTGACAAGTATATCAGATCTAAGTGCCAGCCAACTAGAAAAAAGCAATTTTCTTATAATATTATTATACGCAATTCCATTTTTATGTCAATAAAAAGAATTTTACCAGCTTAAGAATATGTAACAGTTCAGCCGTGCATCTTTTTGCCCGGTCATAGCAGACAAGAAGCATCGGGTATCTTCCCTATAAAGATCCAGACAGATACCTTTTCTTTTCCGTGCTCCTAAATACAGACCTACGGCCTGGCCAATTCTGCATTAATAAAAGAAGGAAACGTTCCACCCCAGGAGCAGTGCGCACCACTCGGCGCGGATAGTGTTTTTCAGTCTTATACCTGATCGATTTATGAAATCCACGAATTTCCAAAAATGAAATAAAAAGCACAAAATACCGCAGAGATCCCCAGGAGAATGCCGTGCCACAGGCCGGACCGTTTCCATGCTTTCTCCTCCTCTGGACTTAAGCCCCCGGTTCCCCATTCACCTTTAAACATACGCTGCCGCTTATGCTTTGAAACATACCAGCATAACCAGACCGCATATCCGGCCGCTGCCAGCAAAAGGGTGATCAGGACAGCTCGGTGAAACGCTGTTATGGGGCAGATCACAGCCAGGAGACCGGTGAAAAGGAGAAGAAGGATCGGGATATCTGCCGCAACGTATGCAAATTTCCCAAACAGGTCGCGGTACAGGACCTTTGCCTGCTGTGCCTGTTTTATATCTTTGTCATAGGCTTCCTGGGACAATCCCGCGGCCAGACACTTGACGGACAGGTATCCAATGAACAGGATCCAGAACAGATCCGCGATCCCATCAAAGGTCACTATTTTCAGAACGACAAACGCACAGCCAAGCAGAGATACAAGCAGGTTTTTCGGACTGACTAATTTCATGGAAGCACCTCCTCATAACTTCATATTCCGGTTTTGCTTAGGCGATGGTCTTATAAAGGTGAAGCGATCATTGGGGTTTTATCTGAAGAATACCATCCGAGAGCACCAGCTCGCCGGACTCAATGAGCGCATCCTCCTGATAAGCCCTTTTTTCAGCAATAAGAGAATCCTCCTGTACAGTAAGGACATAATCAAAATTCCCCCGGTCCGAAAGATCATAACCGGTGCCTTCCGCATAGTCATAGACCAGGATCTGGTCGTTGACGATTCCTGAGCCAATACTCAGGGTGGAGCAAAGCTCTGGTTTGCCGTCTCCGGTGAGATCACAGAAATAAACGCTCCAGATGGGCATTCCATTATAGAGAGGGGTAATTTCGCTTCCCTTCACAGCTTCCAGCTGCTCTGCGCTCCAGCGAAAGGTGGTTTCTGGAAATTCCTCCAGATCATACTCTCTGACATCATCCCAGATCATTTCGTCTCCATGGAGACAGTCAAACCATTTGACTGGCCGGCCCGGCTCTGGAGCTTTGCTGCTTTCAGATGCGGATATTTCTTCATGGCTTATCACCACCTCCCCGTCCTCATCCAGACGGTAGATCTGGAACACGATCCCGATTTCCGGAACTTCTCCTTTTTTAAAGGAATCCGGATTAAAGAGGACACGGATCCCATCGCCGGGAGCCAGACCTTCGGGGATGGATACGCTGTCATAGCCGGTCAGGTCAAGGATCAGGGTCTCTGCCTCCAGCACGCCCTTGGGGGCATGGGAGTCCCCGGCCTTTATGGACCGGACCGTGATGGACGTTTCATCTGCGGAAATCACCTCGGCGTTCATATAAGAGTCCCTGACCTCGCAGGCGGTGAGAAAAACAGCCAGGAAAAGCGGCAGCAGGTATATTGAGATCGTAAATCGGTCAATTCTTCCTTTCATAGAGTTCCACCTCCTGTTTATCTTAGAGGCGTCTGACTAAAAGAAACAGTAATACAAAAGACCCGGTCATATCCATAGCCTTCTGCCCTGGATGGGTCGTGGAAAAAGTCCAGGTCCAGGGTCTCTATGGTGCCTCCGGAATCCAGGACCTGGAGGATCACAGGAATCTCTTCTTCCGGGATAATATCCGCAGGCTGCTCCAGCTGTCTGGTAACACAGGCGGACGGGGCGGAGGACTCTTCGGCGCTTTCAAACGGCTCCCATTGGCTCACGCTGTTTTTTTCATCAATCTGTATGCCGGTCCGGATCCCATCGGGGATATTTTCAAATCCGAGAAACAAAAGCCCCTGGCTGCCGGACAGGGGAGTGCTGTTGGATGTGAACCGGTCCCATTGTCCGTTTTTCAGTTCATATGTGGTGACCGTAACCTGCCGGATGGTCTCATCCACGGTGAAGTCAAATAAACGGGACGAACCTACGGGAGCCAGCAGGTCTGCCAGCGCTTTTTCCTTGTGGGAAAGCTCGGCTTTTGTGAGTTTCATGGATCCTGCCGTCTCCTGTTTCCCGCAGGCGGAAAGAAGGATCGCCGACAGTATGAGGAGAGAAATGGTCATGATATGGAATATACGGTTTTTAAGCTTCATAGGCCCCTCCTTTTCTGTTTTCGTTTCGTGTCTGGTATCCTCTTGTTTCCAGTGAGATCAAGCGGACCTCAGAGCGGTTTTTCAAGGATTTCTTTGATTTCATTATACCAGAAGGGCAAAAGAAAAGTCTGACATTTTTCTTACACCTGTTTTAATTTTCTTCTGTTTCTGCTATAATCCGTAGAAAACAGCCGCAGGAGGTGGAAGGGAATATGAAATTCATAAAAAAATCTCCAGTGACCCTGGAGCTGGAGAAGATCGAAAAGGAAGAGAAACGGCTGGAGCAAAGGGCTTTGTCCCGTACAGAGCCCGGCTGGAAGGAGGCGCTGACGGCCAGGATCCCTCCAAAGATGTCGGAAAACCTTCAGAAGGCGTTCTGCATGGCCTTCCGGACGATTTTTGAAAAGGGGAATCCTCTAATCGAAAAGACCTACCGGAGAGACGAACTGGAAAAGGATTTTAAGGTCCGGGATTTTTCCCTGGATTTAAAGGAAAGCCGGAAGGAGTACAAAAAGCTCCGGACCGAGGCTGCCAGAAGAAATTTGAAAAACCAGGCTGTCAGCGCGGCGGAGGGCCTGGGGCTGGGGCTTTTAGGCGTGGGCCTGCCGGACATCGCCATATTTACGGCTATGCTTTTAAGGGGCGTTTATGAAACGGCGCTGTATTTTGGATTTTCCTATGATACGCCGGAGGAACGGTTTTTTATCTTATGTCTCCTGGAGGCTTCTGTCAGCCGGGGGGAGCAGTGGGCCGAGAACAACGCACGGGTAGACAGGCTGATCTATACGCTGGTCCAGAAGAAAGAACTGACCGTATCCGAAGAGGATCTGGAGGCACAGATCCAGGCGGTGGGAAACGCCTTTGCCATAGACATGCTAGCCGCCAAATTTATCCAGGGCCTTCCGGTGGTGGGAGCCTTCGGCGGCCTTTCCAATCCGGTTTGCTGGAAGCAGGTCATGACCTATGTGCAGTTAAAATATAGGAAGCGGTATATCATGGGCAAAACTGGTTGACTACCTTTTCCATTTGCCTTATAATAATTTTATCTATGTGAAAGCGAGGCATGGTTGAAAATGATAAAAAGCATGACCGGTTTCGGCCGGTGCGAGGCTGTGACGGATGAATGTAAGATATCTGTTGAGATCAAGGCAGTGAACCACCGCTATCTGGACCTGAGCATCAAAATGCCCAAGAAATTCAACTATTTCGAGGCGGCGATGCGGACCCTCTTAAAGGATTATATCCAGAGGGGCAAGGTCGATGTGTTTATTACCTACGAGGATTATACGGAGGACCAGGTTTCCTTAAAATATAACAGCACACTGGCCGCCGAATATATGAAAAACTTTGAAAAGATGGCAGAGCAGTTCGGTCTGGAGGACGATGTGACCGTTTCCATGCTCTCCCGGTGCCCGGAGGTCCTTACCATGGAGCAGGTGCCGGAGGATGAGGAGCACATGTGGGCCATGCTTCAGGAGGTCCTGAAGGGAGCCGCTGAAAACTTTGTGGAGACAAGGCTCAGAGAGGGAGAGAACCTGAAGAACGACCTGATCGGAAAGCTGGACCATATGCTGTCTATGGTGGACTTTATCGAGGAGCGTTCCCCGAAGATCCTGGAGGAATACCGGCAGCGGCTGGGAGACAAGGTACGGGAGCTTCTCCAGAACTCCACCATCGACGAGTCCAGGATCCTCACAGAGGTGACGGTCTTTGCAGATAAGATCTGTGTGGACGAGGAGACGGTCCGCTTAAGGAGCCATATCGAGGGAATGAAGAAGGAGCTTCTGGCCGGCGGCAGTGTGGGAAGGAAGCTGGATTTCATTGCCCAGGAGATGAACCGGGAATCCAATACGATTCTGTCCAAATCCAATGACCTGGAGATCTCGGACCAGGGAATCCTTTTAAAGACAGAGATCGAAAAAGTAAGAGAGCAGATTCAGAACATTGAATAATACTGGAGTGATGACTATGAAACGACAAGGGATGCTGGCCGTTGTCTCGGGCTTTTCCGGGGCAGGCAAGGGAACGGTCATGAAGGCGTTGTTGGAGAAATACGATAATTATGCGCTTTCCATTTCTGCCACCACGAGAGCGCCCCGTCCCGGAGAGCAGGACGGACGGGAATATTTCTTTATGACCGACGGGCAGTTTGAGGAGCTGATCCAGAACGACCGCCTCATCGAGCACGCCCGGTATGTGAACCATTATTACGGGACTCCCAGATCCTATGTGGAATCCAAAATGGCCGAGGGGAAGGACGTGATCCTTGAGATCGAGATCCAGGGTGCGCTGAATGTGAAAAGGCAGTACCCGGACGCCATCCTGATCTTCGTGGTGCCGCCCACAGCCGCAGAGCTGAAGCGGAGGCTGGTGAGCCGCGGAACAGAGACGGAGGAAGTGATCGCCAGCCGTTTAAAACGGGCTCTGGAGGAATCCGAGGAAATGGAGTCCTATGATTACATCCTGGTGAACGACACCGTGGACCAGTGCGTGGAGGAGCTCCACCATCTGATCCAGTCCCAGCACTTAAAGGCCGGAAACAGCAGAACGCTGATGGACCGGATAAAAACAGAGCTGCATGAACTGGCGGAAAGCCTCTGATCCATGGCGGATCCGGGCCTCAGCCGGTAATATATAGAAGCAGGGAGCAGCTGCCGGAGGAAAAGGCGGCTGTTAAAGAACGCAGAATGCGAAAGGAGACCTTTTATGTTACATCCATCTTATACAGACCTGATCGAGGCAGTAAACAGCGGCGTGGAGCCGGGTGAGCAGCCGGTGGTCCAAAGCCGTTATTCCATCGTGATCGCGGCAGCCAAGCGCGCCAGACAGCTGATCGCCGGAGCCGATCCCTTAGTGGCCGGAGCAGCGAGAAAGAAGCCGCTTTCCACAGCCGTACAGGAATTATACGAGCAGAAGGTGACGATCCTTCCCGAAGAGGAGGAGCTGCCGGAGGAGGCTTCTCTGACAGAGAACGATGAAGCAGAGTGCGGTGCCAAAGACGCCGCAGAAGAGGCTGAAAAGGAAGAATAAGAGGAACAAAGGGGGGAGAACAGCTCTAGGGATTTACTGCTGGCTTCCCCTTTTTTTCAAAAGAAAGGAAAAACTGGAATGAATCTGCTTTTCATATCACTGGGCTGTGATAAAAACCTGGTGGATACGGAAAAAATGCTCGGGATCCTGGGCGGAGAGGGATACAGCTTTGTGGACGATGAATCGGATGCCGATGTGATCGTCGTCAACACCTGCTGCTTCATCGGGGATGCCAAGGAAGAGAGCGTCAACACCATCCTGGAGATGGCAGAGCTTAAAAAGAGCGGCCGTCTGAAGGCCCTGATCGTCACCGGCTGTCTGGCGGAGCGGTATAAAAACGAGATTACCGAGGAGATCCCGGAGGTGGATGCCGTTTTAGGCACCACATCCTATGAGGAGATCGCCGGAGCCATAAGAGAGGCTTTAAAGGGTGAAAAAACACTGGTATTTAAGGACATCGACGCACCGGTGGGCAAGGAAACGAAGCGGCTGGTGACCACCGGCGGCCACTACGCATTTTTAAAGATCGCTGAGGGCTGCGATAAGCGGTGCACCTACTGCATCATTCCTTATTTAAGGGGAAGATACAGGAGCGTTCCCATGGAGCAGCTGGAAAAGGAGGCCAGGGAGCTGGCGGACCAGGGGGTAAAGGAGCTGATCCTGGTGGCCCAGGAGACGACCCTTTACGGAAAGGATCTGTATGGGGAGAAGAAACTTCCAGAACTTTTAAGACGGCTTTCTTCGATTCCGGGGATCCAGTGGATCCGTCTCCAGTACTGTTATCCCGAGGAGATCACCGACGAGCTGATCGAGACCATAAAGAATGAAGAGAAGGTCTGCCACTATCTGGATATTCCTATCCAGCACGCCAGTGACGCCATTCTTAAGCGCATGGGACGGCGGACCAGCAATAAGGAGATCCGGGAGCTGGTGGCAAAGCTCCGCCGGGAGATCCCGGATATCGCTCTGCGAACCACCTTTATTTCCGGCTTCCCGGGGGAGACGGAGGAGGACCATGAGATCCTCATGGAGTTTGTGGACGATATGGAGTTTGACCGCCTGGGCGTCTTCGCTTACTCTCCGGAGGAGGATACCCCAGCCTATTCCTTTAAGGACCAGGTACCCGATGAGGTGAAGGAGGAGCGGAGGGCGGAGATCATGGAGCTTCAGCAGGACATTGCTTTTGAAAAGTCCGAGTCCATGAAAGGAAGCGTTCTGGAAGTGATGATCGAGGGAAAGGTGGCCGACGAAAACGCCTATGTGGGCCGCACCTATATGGACAGCCCAGGCGTGGACGGGCTGATCTTTGTGAACACAGGGCTTTCCCTGATGTCCGGGGACTTTGTACGGGTCCGGGTCACAGGCGCTCTGGAATATGATCTGATTGGGGAGGTTGAAGATGAATTTACCGAATAAACTGACGATCCTGCGGGTGATCATGATCCCGTTCTTTGTGCTGACCCTTTTATATGACGGCGGCGAAAACCAGACCCTGCGGTATGTGGCCGCAGCGATCTTCATCATTGCCAGCCTGACCGATATGCTGGACGGAAAGATCGCAAGGAAATACAATCTGGTGACCAACTTTGGAAAATTTATGGACCCTCTGGCCGATAAGCTGCTGGTATGCTCGGCCTTGATCTGCCTGGTGGAGCTTAAGGAGCTCCCGGCCTGGATGGTCATTGTGATCATCAGCCGGGAATTCATCATCAGCGGCTTCCGTCTGGTGGCCTCTGACAACGGGGTGGTCATCGCCGCCAGCTACTGGGGAAAGTTTAAGACCACCTTCCAGATGATCGCAGTGGTCCTTCTGATCGTTGGGATCCCGGCCCTGTCCATGGTGACAACGGCCGTGGTATGGATCGCCCTGGTCCTGACTGTGATCTCTCTGGTGGATTATATCACAAAAAACGTGAATGTTCTGAAAGAAGGGAAAATGTAATGATCAGAACAGAAAAGGGATGTGGACAGATCTTTAAGATTTATGGAGTCAGCGAGACGGAAGTAAAAGATGCCTTAAAGGAGATCCTGAACCAGGGAAGCGCCGTCCCGGTCTGCACAAGGCGGCGGGGCAAGGAGGTCCATGTTCTGGCAGAAACGGCGGAGACCGATGAGGAACGGGCGAAGGAGCTTTTAAGGCCCGTATCCCGTTCCATAAAAAAAGCCCTGGGAGATATGTACTATACCACCAGGGAAAACGAGACCATGGAGGAAGCCGTGGTCCGTCTCCTGGTGAAAAACAAGCTGACAGTGACCACAGTGGAATCCTGCACCGGTGGTATGATCGCGTCGAAGATCGTCAATGTGGCCGGAGCCTCAGAGGTCTTTAACCAGGGCTTTGTCACCTACTCCAATAAGGCCAAGAGGAAAATGGTGGGAGTGGGGAAAAACACGCTGAAAAAATACGGGGCTGTAAGTGAGCCCACGGCCAGGGAAATGGCGGCCGGAGGAGCAGAGGAGGCCGATGCGGAGGCCGCTGTGGCAGTGACCGGGATCGCAGGCCCAGACGGCGGCACCGATGAAAAGCCCGTGGGCCTGGTCTATATTGCCTGCTGTCTGAACGGCGACGTGACAGTGGAGGAGTGCCATTTCCACGGCTCCAGAACAGAAATACGGGAACAGTCAGCCATGGAGGCCCTGGATCTTCTGCGGCGCTGTATCCTGAAATACTGCGGCTAGGATGCGGTTTTATGAACGGCTGTATGTGGGGGATGAGGCGAAGAAACGGCGGTATTCCTTCATCCAGGCAGTGAGAGAAGGGAAAAAAACAGGATACTGGATCCTAACCCTTCCCTCCAATGGGAAAAACCTTCTGGACCTTTATCCCGCCATGGCCCTGGCACAGCCATATTATAAGGAAAAAGATATGCTGATCCTGGGGATCGCCGCCGACCACGACGATGCGGTCCGGCTTTCTGCCAGGATCGTCAACCAGGTATACCAGAAGACCGGAGGCTTTGACGTTGCCGGTTTTCTCCTGGGAAATCTGAAAGAGTAGGGGAGTCTGGAATGCTCCATGTGTTATTGTTCATACTGAAGATCCTGGGGATCATCCTGCTTGCAGTCCTGGGGCTGATCCTGGCGGGTGTCCTCCTGGCCCTCTTTGTTCCGGTGCGGTACCGGGCGGATGGAAGCTTTTATAAGAGCTCCAGAGGCGAGGCCTGTATTTCCTGGCTGTTCCGTACCTTCCGGGTCACGGCCTCCTGGGAGGAGAAGCTGGTGGTGACGGTGAAGGTCTTATGGCTCCAGCCGTTCCAGGAGACCCTCTGGGAAAGGGAGCCGGAGACGGAGGATACGGGAAATGAGGATCCCTGGGCAGGGATGGACGACTGCTTTCCGCCATACGGGCCGGAGGGGGAGATGTCTGGGGCTGGCAGTTCCCAGGAGGAGCCGGTCATCGGTCCGGGGGCCGGACAGGAGGAAGCCGGCATACCTGTGGACCAGGAGCCGGAAATGGTCCATATGGCCGAGCTTCTGGGAGCAGGGAAGGAGAGTCCCGATCGTCTGCCGCAGCAGACCGGGATGGAGGAAGCAGAAAAACGCCCGTCCCGCCTGGAACGGTTAAAAAACGCGGCAGCGCGTATGAGAGAGCGGTTCCACTCTGCAAAGATGAAATACCGGAAGCTTAAGAGGACCCTCGCGGATGAGGAAAACAAAAAGACCTTCCGGCTGGTACGGCGGCAGATCGTCCGGCTGATCCGCCATCTGCTTCCACAGACCCTTAAGGGGACCCTGCGGTTCGGGTTTGAGGATCCCAGCTATACGGGCCAGGTACTGGCGGCGGTCAGTCCCTTTTACGGCGTTTACGCCAGGAGTTTCACGCTGATCCCGGAGTTTGAGGAAAAGATCCTGGAGGGAGAGGTCCATATCCGGGGGCGGATCCGCGCAGCCACAGTCCTGTGGACCGCCGGCCGTGTATTCTTAAACAAAAATTTCCGCAGGCTGCTGCGGGGAAGAGGCAGGAGAAAGGAGTAAGAAATGGCAGAAAATCAGTTTCCTTCAACGGTGGACGCGCTTTTGAAGGGTATGGATAATTTTATTACGACAAAGACCGTGGTGGGAGAGCCGTTAAAGGTGGAGGATGCCGTCATCATACCCTTGATGGACGTGTCCTGCGGCATGGGAGCCGGCTCCTATGTCCAGAATTCCAAAGCCAATACCGGCGGCGGCATGGGAGCCAGGATGTCCCCCAGCGCCATCCTGGTGATCCAGAACGGAATGACCCGGCTTGTGAACATCCGGCACCAGGACGCCATGACAAAGGCTCTGGATATGGTGCCGGATCTGGTAAACCGCTTTGTGGGCGGAAAGGATATTTCCCCGGAGGCCATGGAAAAGGCGGAGGATATGAAAGCGGGTTATGAAGCGGAGGCAAAAGAAGAAAAATAGGAAGTCCGGCTGCATATGATGTACCAGAACGTCTTTTCCAATGGAGGCTGGTATGAAACGATTGTGCGGCCTTATGATCTTCTGCACCGGCGTCGGCATGACCTGGGTACTGATCCTCCCCAAATCCTTTGTGATGGTGGTCATTGCCATTTCGCTTCTGATCCTGGGTTATAATCTGTTCTGTTGTTCATAAGACGGAACGGATCCGTAAGAAAGGAAAGAAAACGTTGAGTGAACAGTCTGGAATCAGAAAAAAATTAAAAGAAAAGTGGAAAGAGGCGGCCCAGGCGGTGTTTCCCATCATCGGCATCGTCCTGCTCCTCTGCTTTACCATTGCGCCCATTTCTCCCAGCGTCCTCCTGTGCTTTCTCATGGGAGCAGTGCTGATCCTGGTGGGCATGATGTTCTTTACCCTGGGCGCGGAAATGTCTATGACGCCAATGGGCGAGCGCATTGGCACCTGCCTGACCAGGAGCCGGAACCTGCCGGTGATCGTGGCAGTGGCATTCCTTCTGGGGTTTATCGTCACCATTTCAGAACCGGATCTCCAGGTTCTGGCGGGCCAGGTGCCGGCGGTGCCCAATATGACGCTGATCCTGTCGGTGGCCTGCGGGGTTGGGGCCTTTCTGGTGATCGCCCTCCTGCGTATGCTGTTTTCCATGGCCCTTCCGCCGCTCCTGGTGGTCTGCTACGCCGTGGTATTTGTCCTGGCGGCCTTTGTGCCAAAGGATTTTTTAAGCGTGGCCTTTGATTCCGGCGGCGTTACCACCGGTCCCATGACCGTGCCGTTCATCATGGCCCTGGGCGTGGGCGTATCGGCCATCCGAAGCGACCGCCATGCGGCCGACGACAGCTTCGGCCTGGTGGCCCTGTGCTCGGTGGGGCCGATCCTGGCCGTGATGATCCTGGGCATGATCTACAATCCCCAGAATGCCGCCTACACAGCGCCGGTGATCCAGGAGTTTGGCGATTCCAGGGAAATGGGACTCATGTTCCTTCTGAACTTCCCTTTATATATGAAGGAGATCGCCATGGCCCTTCTCCCTATCTTCCTGTTTTTCATGATTTTTCAGATATTCTTGTTAAAACTGGCAAAACGGAAGGTGAAAAAGATCCTGGTGGGCTTTGTTTATACCTACCTGGGATTGGTACTGTTCCTTACCGGTGCCAACGCGGGCTTCATGCCGGCGGGAAATTATCTGGGCCAGGTTCTGGCCGGTTTCCGTTTTACATGGATCCTGGTGCCCATTGCCATGGTCATCGGATATTTCATCGTCAAGGCAGAGCCGGCCGTATACGTTTTAAATAAGCAGGTGGAGGAGATCACCGACGGGGCCATCTCGGCCGGAGCCATGGGTGCCGGGCTTTCTGTGGGCGTGGCCGTGTCCCTGGGACTGGCCATGATCCGCGTGATCACAGGAATCTCCATTCTCTGGTTTTTGATTCCAGGCTATGCGGTGGCCCTTGGAATTTCCTTCTTTGTTCCAAAGATCTACACGGCCATTGCCTTTGACTCCGGCGGCGTGGCATCGGGACCCATGACGGCGGCCTTCCTGCTGCCCCTGGCCCAGGGAGCCTGTACGGCGTTGGGAGGAAATATCGTAACAGACGCCTTCGGCGTTGTGGCCATGGTTGCCATGACGCCCCTGATCACCATTCAGATCATGGGGCTCTATGCAAGGATCACAGAACGGAAGCAGAGGAAGGCTTCTGCCGGAACTGGCGTCCTGGCTTTTGACGGCATCGATGACAATGCGGTCATCGAGCTGTAACTGGGAAACAGAGGGCTTTGGAGGTCCATGCAGGATAAAGTCTGGATTTTAAAGAATATGAGGTTTATATGAGCGGATTATATATGATGGCGACCATCAGTGACCGGAACCAGGCCCGGCGTTTCCTGGATTTTTACCGGGAGTATGGTCTTTCGGTGACTCTCCTTACATACGGCCGGGGAACGGCGGCTTCGGAGATCCTGGATGCCTTTGGCCTGGAGGCGGCGGAGAAGGCGGTGATCTTTTCTGTTGTCACAGGGGAAGAGTGGAAGCGGTTAAAGACCGGGCTGGAACGCCAGATCAAGATCGATATACCGGGAAGCGGGATCGCGTTCATCGTTCCCGTCAGCAGCATCGGAGGAAAGAAGCAGTTTGAGTTTCTCACGGACGGCCGTGGGTTCGTAAAAGGGGAGGAGAGCACGTTGAAGGATACAAAGTATGAGCTTTTAGTGGTGATCGCCAACCAGGGCTACACGGAGCTGGTGATGGATGCTGCCAGAGCGGCCCATGCGCCGGGCGGGACCGTGATCCACGCCAAGGGGACCGGGGCGGAAAAGGCTGAGAAGTTTTTCGGAGTCTCCCTGGCAAAGGAAAAAGAGGTGATCTTTATGGTGACCAGGAAGGAAGGAAAAAATGCCATCATGACGAGCATCATGGAAAAAGCCGGGCTGGAGACCAAGGCCAGGGCCATCGTATTCTCCCTTCCTGTGACCGAGACGGCGGGCATGCGTCTGATCGAGGAGGATCAGGAACCGTAAAGAGGCATGCGGATAAGGAACAGGAGCGGTCAGCTGTGGAGACACGGCGGGCCGCTTTTTACATTCCCGTTTCTAGCATGGGGGGGAGCTTTCTGAACAAAACAAAAAAGGCATATGGACCGAATTCTGGTTCACATGCCTTGGTTTTGTCGTTATCTGGTTCGGAGGTATTAAGCTCTCTCTACGAGACCGGATCTTAAGCAAGAAGTACATACATACATCTTCTGAGCTCCGCCATTAACTTTCACCTTTACAGACTTAACGTTAGCTTTCCAAATTTTATTGGATCTTCTATGGGAATGGCTTACTCCATTACCAAAGTGAGCAGCTTTTTCACAAATAGCGCATTTTGCCATGATTGCACCTCCTTAACACTTCTTGGGATTTATACAAAAATCCATAACACATGTATGATAGCAGAAAGTGTAGAAATTTGCAAGAGAAAAATAAAAAAATACTTCATTTTTATGAAAAAATTTTTCTTAGAGATGGACAGTGGTAGTATGTTATGGTATACTAGCCGCATAACGACGGGACTGCGCATACGGATTTACGCTTTTTTACAGGGGATCCAGGCGCCGGCGTTTATTTTAATGGAAATGGAGGCAGGACTATGAAGGGATGTATTAATAATAAAATGGGCCGGATCCTGATCGATACGGACGTGATCGCGCTTTATGCCGGAACGACTGCTGTGGAATGCTTCGGAATCGTGGGAATGGCTGCGGTCAGCATGAAAGACGGTCTTGTGAAGCTTTTAAAGCGGGAAAGCCTGACCCATGGCATCAACGTCACAGTCAACGACAATGCAATCAGTATTGATTTCCATGTGATCGTATCCTATGGCGTCAGCATCTCCACGGTTGCTGACAACCTGATCGAAAATGTCAAATATAAAGTAGAAGAATTTACCGGGATGCCGGTGGAAAAGATCAATATTTACGTTGAAGGCGTGAGAGTGATAGATTAAGGAGGAAGTAATCCATGGGAATTAAATCCGCAGACGCTTCTCTGTTCCAGACAGCAGTTCTTTCTGCTGCCAAGAACCTGGAAGCGAAAAAGGAATGGATTAATGAGTTAAATGTATTTCCTGTCCCGGACGGGGATACGGGCACCAATATGACAATGACCATCATGGCCGCCGCCAGGGAAGTGGCTGCCATCGCAGAGCCTTCCATGGGCTCCATCGCCAAGGCGTTATCTTCCGGCTCCCTGCGCGGAGCCCGCGGTAACTCCGGCGTGATCTTATCCCAGCTTTTCAGAGGCTTTACAAAGGAGATCGCCGGCGAGGATACGATCACAGTGACCGTCCTTGCCAACGCCTTCACAAGAGCTGCGGAGACGGCCTATAAGGCGGTCATGAAGCCCAAAGAGGGTACGATCCTGACCGTTGCCAGGGGTATGGCGGAAAAGGCTGTGGAGCTGGCGGCAGAGACCGACGATATCGTGGAATTCCTTGAGAAGGTCATCGAGCACGGCGATTACGTTTTAAGCCAGACGCCGGAAATGCTTCCTGTGTTAAAGCAGGCAGGCGTGGTGGACTCCGGCGGCCAGGGCCTTATGCAGGTGATGAAGGGCGGCCTGGACGGCCTTTTAGGAAGGGGGATCCCCTTTGACGCCCAGGTGGAGACCGGCGGCTACACCGGTTCTGCGGCAGCCGGACGGGAAGAGATCGATACTGCGGATATTAAATTCGGCTACTGTACGGAGTTTATCATTAATGTAGAAAAAGAATATGGGGAAAAAGAGGAGAACAGCTTCAAGGGCTATCTGGAATCCCTGGGGGACTGTGTGGTAGTAGTCTCCGACGAGGATGTGGTCAAGGTCCATGTCCACACCAATAACCCGGGCCTTGCCATTGAAAGGGCTCTGACCTACGGCTCCCTTTCCCGGATGAAGATCGACAATATGCGGGAGGAGCACCACGAGCGGCTGATCCAGAACGCAGAAAAGGCGGCTGCGGCTGAACGGGAAGAACAGAAGAAGAAAGAGGAGCCCAGAAAGCCCTACGGCTTTATTGCGGTCTCCATCGGCGAGGGCCTGGGAGAGATCTTCAAGGGCATCGGCGCCGACTATCTGATCGAAGGCGGCCAGACCATGAATCCCAGCACCGAGGATATGTTAAACGCCATTGATAAGGTCAATGCCGACGTGATCTATATCCTTCCCAACAACAAGAACATCATTCTGGCGGCAGAGCAGGCAAAGAGCCTGGTGGAGGATAAGAAGATCCTGGTGGTCCCCTCAAAAACCGTACCCCAGGGGATCGCAGCCCTTATCAACTTTATGCCGGACGCCTCTCCGGAGGAAAATATGGAGAGCATGACGGAAGAGATGGGACGGATCCGCACCGGACAGATCACCTATGCGGTCCGGAATACCACCATCGACGGCATGGAGATCCGGGAGGGCAACATCATGGGCATCGGGGATTCCGGTATGCTGGCTGTGGGAGAATCCGTGGCAGAGACCACCGTGGAGACCATCCGGCGCATGGCAGACCAGGATGCGGAGCTGATCAGCATCTACTACGGCGCAGACGTGACGGAGGACGAGGCGGAAACGCTGGCAGAGCAGGTGCGGGCACAGTTCCCGGACTGTGAAGTGGAGTTAAACGACGGCGGACAGCCCATCTACTACTATCTGCTGTCTGTGGAATAAAAAGGAACAGAACCAATGGATATGCGCCGCGGAGGCCCGGGATACGGGCCGGTACGCGGCGTTTTTTAAAGGGTTGGAAATATGAATACAGATAATATGCAGCCGGTGGAGACCTTAAAGGGCATCGGAGAAAAAACGGCAAAGCTGTTTGAAAAGGTGGGCGTAAGGACTGTGGACGATCTGCTCCATTACTATCCCAGGGGCTACGATACCTTTGAGGAGCCAAAGCCCATGGGAGCCCTTGAGGACGGAGCGGTCATGGCTGTGGACGGCTGCTTAAAAAACGGCGCTTCGGGCCATCATTTCGGCTCTGCATCCATGGTGACGGCATCCATCAGCGACATGACTGGAAAGCTGCGGCTGGTGTGGTACCACATGCCCTATCTGAAAAACACCTTAAAGCCTGGAAGCCGCTATATCTTCCGGGGGAAGGTGGGCCGGAAAAAAAACGGTCTGGTGATGGAGCAGCCCCAGATGTACCGGCCAGAGGTCTATGAAACACTTCTAAAGCGGATGCAGCCGGTCTACGGCCAGACCAGGGGGCTGGGCAATAAGACCATCACCTCGGCCATGGAGCAGGCCTTAAGCCTCCGGGTCATGGAAAAGGATTATCTTCCGGCAGGGCTCAGGGTTTCCAATGAGCTGGCGGAATATAATTTTGCCATCGAGCACATCCATTTCCCCGAGGATCAGGCAGACCTCATGGCTGCCAGAAAGCGGCTGGTATACGATGAATTTTTCTTATTCTTACTGGCAGTCCGCCGCCTTAAGGAGAGCCGGGAGGACTTAAAGAGCAGCTTTATATTTGAAAAGGACACAGAAAGCCGCCGCCTGGAGGCTGCCCTTCCCTACGCGCTCACAGAGGCCCAGAAGCGGACTCTGTCGCAGGTTTACGCGGATCTTAAAAGCGGAAAGGTCATGAACCGGCTGATCCAGGGAGACGTGGGCTCCGGAAAGACCATCATCGCCGTCCTGGCGCTGGTCTCTGCCGCAGAAAACGGCTTCCAGGGGGCTCTTATGGCTCCCACAGAGGTGCTGGCAAAGCAGCATTATGAGACTGTGGAGGCCATGTTCCGGAAATATGACGTTCCCTTTTGCGCCGTGCTGGTGACCGGCTCCATGACGGCAAAGGAAAAGCGGCTGGCCTATGAAAAGATCGCCTCCCACAAGGCGGACATCATCATCGGAACCCATGCCCTGATCCAGGAAAAGGTGGTCTATGACCGGTTGGCCCTGGTGATCACTGACGAACAGCACCGGTTCGGCGTGGCCCAGAGGGAGCTTCTTGGAAGCAAGGGCAGCTTCCCCCATATGATGGTCATGAGCGCCACGCCCATTCCCAGGACCCTGGCCATCATCCTGTACGGGGATCTGGACATTTCGGTCATCGACCAGGTTCCGGCCAACCGGCTTCCCATTAAAAACTGTGTGGTGGATACCAGCTACCGGGGCCGGGCGTATAAGTTCATCGCCGGAGAGGTGGAAAAGGGCCGTCAGGCCTATGTGATCTGTCCCATGGTGGAGGAAAGCGAGATGATCCAGGCAGAAAACGTCCTGGATTATACAAAGGTCCTGCGGGAAAATCTTCCCGGGATCCGGGTGGAGTACCTCCACGGCCGGATGAAGGGAAAGGAAAAAAACGGGATCATGGAGGCCTTCGCCCGGGGAGAGATCCAGGTCCTGGTGTCCACAACAGTGGTGGAGGTGGGGGTCAACGTTCCCAACGCCACGGTCATGATGATCGAAAACGCCGAGCGGTTCGGCCTGGCCCAGCTTCACCAGCTGAGGGGCCGTGTGGGCCGGGGCGGGGACCAGTCCTACTGTATCATGGTCAACGCCTCCGGGGATAAGGGAAAAAACCAGAGGCTGGAGGTCTTAAATAAATCCAACGACGGCTTTTTCATCGCATCTGAGGATCTGAGGCTCAGGGGGCCGGGAGATATTTTCGGGATCCGCCAAAGCGGGGACCTGGAATTTAAGCTGGCAGATATTTATACGGACGCTGTGACCTTACAGAAGGTCTCCGAGGATGTGGAACAGCTCCTTAAGACTGATCCGGAGCTTTCCGCCCCAGAGCATGCGGAGCTGAAAAAGCGGCTGGACCTTCATTGCATAAACAGCGATCTTATGCTATGATGGGACATAGAAAATAAAAAAGGAGAAGGTACTATGGACAATAAAAAATACGTGGATTACATCCTGGAACAGGCAGAAAACCTCATCAATATCGACAGCCCCTCGGGCTATGGAGAGGGCGTGACCCAGTATCTGTTAGACGAATTCGGAAAAATGGGCTATCACGCATACCGCACCGGAAAGGGCAGCGTCATCGCAGATCTGGGCGGAGAGGATGAGAATGACGCCATCTTACTGGAGGGGCACTGCGATACCCTGGGAGCCATGGTCCATGAGATCAAGGCAGACGGCCATTTAAAGCTTACCAACATCGGCGGGATGCAGGCCAACAACGCTGAGGCGGAGAACGTCCGCGTGATCACAAAATTCAACGGCATTTATGAGGGAACCTGCCAGCTTGCCAACCCGTCGGTCCATGTGAACGGAAGCTATGGGACCACACCCAGGACCTGGGATGTGATGGAGGTGATCCTGGACGAGGATGTAAAGACGAAGGCCGACGCCGAGGCCCTGGGGATCATGGCCGGCGACTATGTCTGCTTCGAGCCCCGGTTCCGTGTGACGGAAAAGGGCTACATCAAGAGCCGTTTCCTGGATGATAAGCTGTCCTCCGCCATCCTCATGGGCTATGCCAGATATCTGAAGGACGAGAAGGTGGCCACAAAGCGCCGGATCTACCTGCACTTTACCATCTATGAAGAGGTGGGCCACGGCGGCTGTGCTCCGGTGCCCCAGGGCGTGACCGAGGCATGGTCTGTGGACATGGGCTGTGTAGGCCAGGGACTTTCCTGCACAGAGCATCAGGTATCCATCTGCGCCAAGGACAGCGGCGGACCGTATAACTATGACGTGGTAAAGACCCAGATCCGTCTGGCAAAGGAAAATGGCATTGATTTTGCCGTGGATATTTATCCCCACTACGGCTCCGATGTGGAGGCTACCTTAAAGGCCGGAAACGATATCCGCCACGGACTCATCGGACCGGGCGTGTTCGCCTCCCACGGCTATGAGAGAAGCCATGTGGACGGGGTGGAGAATACCTTCCGTCTTATTAAAGCATATCTGGGATAAATAAAAGGAGTGTTTTGGGATGATCCAGTATCGGAGACTTGAAAAGCATGAGCTGACGCCGGAGCTGTTCCAGGACTTCATAAGACATCAGACGGTACAGGACTGTTACCGTAAAAGAGAGGGCCGGTGGGTGATCGAACCGGCCCCTTTTATTGATGACTGGAGCCGGGAGGAATACGATTTTCTGGTGCAGTGCCTAAAGGATACCATAGATGGAAACGGGGCCGTATACGGGGCGTTCCAGGCAGAGGCCCTGGGACTTCCAGGGATCCTCAAAGGATTTGTGTCCGTAGAAGGCGGACACATGGGAAGCCGGGGCCAGTACAGGGATATGACCAGCCTCCATGTATCTGAGGATCTCAGGGGACATGGGGCCGGACGGCAGCTTTTTTTACTGGCAAAGGACTGGGCCCGGGACCATGGAGCGGAAAAGCTTTATATCTCCTCCCATTCGGCGGTGGAGACCCAGAGGTTTTATGAATCCATGGGCTGTGTGGACGCAGAGGAGGTCATGGAAGAGCATGTAAGGCAGGAGCCCTACGACCGGCAGCTGGAATGTCCGGCGGATGGGCCGGGAAAAACAGACCGTCTCCTGCTGGCCATGATCCGGTACGACGCCGGAGATGCCAGACGGATCCAGCATCTCACCAAGGTGTATGAATACGCTGGGCTCATGGGCCGGATGGAACGGCTTAAGAAGGAGGATCAAGAGATCCTGGAGGCCGCGGCCATCGTCCACGACATCGGGATCCATAGATCGGAAGAAAAATATGGCCGCAACACAGGAAGATACCAGGAGATCGAAGGTCCCCCGGAGGCAGAAAAGCTGCTGGCCTCCCAGGGATGGCCGGAAACCGTCATACAAAGAGTATCCTATCTGGTGGGCCATCACCACACGTATACGGACATCGACGGAATGGATTACCAGCTCCTGGTGGAGGCTGACTTTTTAGTGAACCTTTTTGAAGAGGGAGCCCTCCCGGAGACACGGGAGGACGTGTTCCGGAGGATCTTCCGGACGGAAAGCGGAAAATATCTGTTCCAGCAGATCTTTTCCCAGAAGACAGAGTAAGGGAGCCGCAGAATGAAAGAACTTGTGATCGCAGAAAAGCCGTCCGTGGCCAGGGATATCGCCAGGGTCTTAAAATGCCAGAAGCAGTTAAACGGGGCCATGGAGGGCGAAAAATATATCGTCACCTGGGGCCTGGGCCATCTGGTGACCCTGGCAGACCCGGAGGACTACGACAAAAAATATAAGGAATGGAAGCTGGAGGATCTTCCCATGATGCCTGAGACCTTCAGACTGGAGGTGATCCGGCAGACGGCAAAGCAGTATAATGCCGTAAAGGAGCAGATCCACAGGAAGGATGTGGGCGGGATCATCATCGCCACCGACGCAGGCCGGGAGGGGGAGCTGGTGGCCAGGCTGATCCTTAAGAAGGCCGGGGCCAGAAAGCCTTTAAAACGTCTCTGGATCTCCTCGGTCACCGATAAGGCCATCCGGGAGGGCTTTGCCCATCTGAAGGACGGAAGGGAGTATGAGCCCCTTTATGATGCCGCCATGTGCCGGGCGGAAGCCGACTGGCTGGTGGGGATCAACGCCACCCGGGCGCTGACATGCAAATACAATGCCCAGCTTTCCTGCGGCCGTGTCCAGACGCCGACGCTGGCCATGATCGCCAGCCGGGAGGAGGAGATCCGCCGCTTTGTGCCAAAGCCCTATTACGGGATCCGCGGCCGGGCAGGCAGCCTCACCCTGGCCTGGAAGGACAAAAAGAGCGGCAGCGGAAGCTCCTTCCAGAAGGAGAGGATCGAGAATATCCTTAAGGAGATCTCCGGGAAGCAGGCTGTGGTGGAGCGGGTGAAGAAAACGCCGAAGAAGACCATGGCGCCCCTGCTTTACGACCTGACGGAGCTCCAGCGGGAGGCCAGCCGCCGGTTCGATTACTCAGCCAAGGATACCTTAAACATCATGCAGAGGCTTTATGAAAACCATAAGGTCTTAACGTACCCCAGGACAGACTCCAGGTATCTGAGCTCGGACATCGTCCCCACCTTAAAGGAACGGTTAAAGGCATGCTCCGTGGGCCCGTACCGGGTCCTGGCGGGACGGCTCATAAACCAGCCGCTGCCTGCAAAGCCCTCCTTTGTGGATGATAAGAAGGTATCGGACCATCACGCCATCATCCCCACAGAGCAGTTTGTGGATCTGACCCATATGACCATCGACGAGCGGCGGATCTATGACCTGGTGGTACGCCGCTTCCTGGCAGTCCTGTATCCGCTCTGTGAGTACGAGCAGACGGAGATCACCGTAAGAGCCGGTGAGGAGCTGTTCACGGCCCACGGAAACGTCATAAAGGAAGCCGGATGGAGGGCCGTTTATGAAAATCTGGATGGAGGCATGGAGGCGGATCCAGAGGATGCCGGAGGAGACGGAAGCCCTGCGGCAGGCCAGATCCTTCCGGACCTTAAGGAGAGAGACGTGCTCCAGGGAATTTCCTTTGCCATGACCGAAGGAAAAACCAAGCCCCCGGCTCACTTCAACGAGGCCACCCTGCTTTCTGCCATGGAAAATCCGGTGGCGTATATGGAGTCCCAGGATAAGGCCATGGCAAGGACTCTGGGGGAGACCGGAGGCCTGGGTACTGTGGCGACCCGGGCGGATATCATCGAAAAGCTGTTTTCCAGCTTCCTTCTGGAGAAGAAGGGGAAGGACATCCTTCTGACCTCCAAGGCCCGGCAGCTTCTGGAGCTGGTGCCGGAGGACTTAAAAAAGCCGGAGCTGACGGCAGACTGGGAAATGAAGCTCTCCCGGATCGCCAGGGGAGAGCTTTCCAGGACCGCGTTCATGTCTGAGATCCGCAGCTATTCGGAGGAGCTGACCGGAGAGATCCGCCGGGGAGAGGGAAAATTCCGCCATGACAACATGACAAGTAAAAAATGCCCCAGGTGCGGAAAAAACCTGCTGCTGGTGAAAGGAAAGAACAGCGAGATGCTGGTCTGCCAGGACCGGGAGTGCGGATACCGGGAAACGGTCTCCAGGACCTCCAACGCCAGATGTCCCGTGTGCCATAAACGGATGGAACTGCGGGGAAAGGGCGACGGACAGATCTTCGTCTGCTCCTGCGGCCATAAGGAGAAGCTTTCCGCCTTCCAGGAACGGAGGAAGAAGGAGGGGGCAGGCGTGTCCAAAAGAGATGTGGCCCGGTACATGAATCAGCAGAGGAAGGAAGCGGAGGAGCCGGTGAACAACGCCTTTGCCAAAGCTCTGGCTGGCCTTAAGCTGGATCCGAAGCAATAGAATCGTAAGAAATTATTTCGGAAATATCTATATTATCAGACAGCGGATTGTAGTATACTTTAAGCAGAAAGAAATCCACAGTTGAGATAGATGGAGAGGAGGGCTTTCATGCGAGGAGTAAAATACCAGATCCTTGGACTGGGGATCATTCTTCTGGGAATGACAGTGCCGTCGGTTTCCCACATATCGTATATATGCGGAGCCCTGGGATTCGGGCTGGCGGTAATTGGATGCTTTTGTATGAGAGATATGGAGTCTGACGCCGAGTAGGCGTCGGGCTCTTTTTAAATGAGGACATTGCAAAAAATTTATAACTGGATATTGCATAGCAATCTTGCGTTTTGTACATAATTCTGCTATAATAATGTACAAGAGAGGAGGCGTACAATATGCCACAGATCAGACCGATTACAGACCTTAGAAATACCACAGAAATTTCCGAGCTTTGCCATGCAAGACGTGAGCCGCTTTTTATTACCAAAAACGGCTACGGTGATTTAGTGGTTATGAGCATTGAAGCATATGAAGAAATGATAGAAACAGCAAGGACAGATGCATCAATCAGTGAAGCTGAAACAGAGTATGCTGCTGATGGTGCTCTGCTAGACGCAAGGGAAGCCCTTTCCTCTTTACGGAGGAAACACTTTGGATAAATATGTTGTAAAACTCTATGCCCGCGCTTATCGTGATCTGGACGGTATCTATACCTATATTGCAGAAAATCTGTTAGAACCTGATACCGCTTTAAATATGGTTGACGAACTGGAAAGTGCGATTTTTAGTCTGGAACAGTTACCGGAACGCGGAGCGGTCCGACGCGCTGGGGCTTATGCAAACGGCAATTATCGCCAGTTGTTCGTAAAAAATTATGCTGTCATTTATCGTGTGCTAAAACAAAAGAAAGAGGTGCATATCGTTACAGTACGTTATATACCGAGAAACTTCTGAAATTAAATATCAAAAACGGAAAAGACAGCCCCAAAAAACGGGCTGTCCTTTTCGTGTTTGCGCGCCATGGGCGCGCTCTAACGGGTGCAAGTCCCGAACATGCCCAGA